>Ga0068864_100000007_pt1 | contig 392187 bp, 371 predicted proteins | sample KBSSwiS72_FD_66586 | JGI IMG/M metagenome (GOLD analysis project Ga0068864, IMG submission 66586) | Switchgrass rhizosphere microbial communities from Kellogg Biological Station, Michigan, USA - KBS Switchgrass S7-2 | ecosystem: Host-associated > Plants > Roots > Rhizosphere > Soil ...
CGGCGACTCATCGCCGTCGGCGGCGGTTAATCAATCGCAGAGGCGCGCACACTCAGTGGCGGCAGTTCATGGCTGCCGCCACTCACATGCGTTGCGTTCTGGTTTTTGAGACGGTCTCCTTGCCGCCGCTCTGGATTGCGGCAGCTCGCTGCCGCGGTGGCAAGCCACCGCAATCCCAGGGCGGCAGCAAGCTGCCGCACTCCGGTACGATCGTGGTGGTGTTTTTTCTCCGACGGCTCGCGCGATTGATCGCCATCCTCGCCACCACCGCCTTCCTCTACGCGATCTATCTCGTCACGCGCAGCAAGCGCATCGTTCGTCTGTGGATGTCGGCGATGGCGCGCATCCTCGGCGTCCGCGTCGAGGTCTCCGGCTCCCGTCCGGCCGGTGCGTTTCTCCTCGTCTCCAATCACCTCGGCTTCCTCGACATCCTCGTGCTCGGCGCGGCGACTGGCGTCGTCTTCGTGGCGAAGTCAGAGATCGCGGGGTGGCCGGGCCTCGGACATCTCGCGAGCATCACGGGGACGATCTACATCGACCGCCAGTCGGCGCGCGATGCGATTCGCGTTTCCGAAGCGATCGCGGGCGCGGTGCGCGGCGGCGCCGCCGTGGCGATTTTTCCGGAAGGGAAGAGCACCGACGGGAGCAGCGTGCTGCCGTTCAAGCCGGCGCTGCTCGAGTCGGCGGCGCGCGACGAGCTGCCGGTCTATCCGGCGACGCTTCATTACGATCGCGACGAAGCGAAGTGGTACGGCGACGAGACGTTCGGCGCGAATTTCTGGCGCCTGCTCGCGCTGCCGCGCGTGAACGCCGCTCTGCGTTTCGGCGACGCGATCCGTTCGCGCGATCGGAAAGAGCTCGCGCGGCGGCTGCACGCGATCGTCAGCGCCGGTTGACAATTGCCGAGCTCAGCCGTACGTTGTCGGGAGTTCCGCGTCCCCACAAAGGAGGATTTATGTCTCCCACCACGGGTAGCACGCTCGCTCGCTGGCGCCAACGGATGCTCGATCTCGGTCTCAACCCCGATATCGACGGCCACGACTTTTTGATCATCAGGCACACAGACAGCCTCGAAGAGTACAAGCGCTGGTGGGCCTTCCCGCCGCGCTCCGACTCGAAGGTGAACAAGGTCGATCCGGCGAAGATCGCGAAGATCCCCGACGCACTGGTCCGCCGCTACGTCCAGGACCACATCACGAACGCGCGGGTCTTCACCAATCCGAAAGCGATCCGGGCGCTGGAGAAACGGGTCGGCCGTTTCTTCGTGCACGTGCGGGCGGCGCCGAACCGCGTCTGCACGGCGAAGGATCCGATCATCGTGAACTCGGGGAACGAGATCACGAACTACAACGAGATCACGATCAAGGACGGCGGCTACATCGAGATCACCACCGCGTGCAAGTTCGAAGCGCAGGTCATCACCAAGATCCAGGGCGGAGCGGCCGGCCGGAAGTACGACGTCTACATCGTCGGAAAGCCGGGACGCGATGCGAAGGATGGCGTCAATCCGCCGGCGGCGGGACAGGCCATCGCGGGCAAGGATGCGAAATGTGATTGCTGCGGCGGTGCGCCCGAGCGGAAAGCGACGGATGGCGCGCCTGGGAAGCCCGGGACGAACGGCTTTGACGCCACTCACGACGCGACCGTCGGTGAAGAAGGGCCGAACGTTTACTTCTTCATCCATGAGTCGTTCAACGGATCGGGCGGTCTCACGTTTCTCAACCAGGGCGGCAATGGCGGTAACGGCGGTCGCGGTGGAAACGGTGCCATCGGTCAGCAGGGAGGCAACGGCGGCAACGGCATCCGTTGCGGCGGAATCACCGCAACCGGCGGCACGGGCGGCACGGGCGGGCGGGGCGGCGGCGGCGGGAACGGCTCGAACGGGAAGAACGGCGGCAACGGAGGAACGCTCGAGGTCTGGGTTCCGGACCCGGTCTTCTCCGACATCATCGTGACCAATGGCCGCGCTCCGGGTGGACTCGCCGGTGCGAAGGGTCGTTACGGCATCGGAGGCGAGGGTGGCAAGGGCGGAAACTATGGTGGCAAACATGGAGAGCGCGGCCTCGACGGACCGTCGGATGGTGATCCGGGCCGGCCCGGCGAACCGGGCGAGAAGGGCACGTCGTTCGTCAACGGCCGCATGGTGAGTTGAGCGCGCCGTGCTGTCGCTGAGAAACGCTCTTCTTCTCGGCCTGCTCGCGTACTTCAGCGGTGCACCGCCGCAATCGGACGCGGTCATCACACCGGCGGCAGTCGGCACGCAGGACGGCGCGTTCTCCGTCAACGCCAGCGGCGGCGCGGCGTATCAACTGGACCTCGACGTCCCGCCCGGCACGCAGGGCGTGCAGCCGAGCCTCTCGATCTGGTACGTCAGTCAGAGCACGAACGGTCTCCTCGGTAACGGCTTCGCGCTCGAAGGACTCTCGTCGATCACGCGCTGCCAGGCGACCGCGAAGCTCGACGGCTACAACGGCGGCGTCGGATTCGATGCGAAGGACCGCTACTGTCTCGACGGCCAGCGCCTGGTGAAGATCTCGGGCGGTGCCGATTACGGCGCGGCCGGCAGCGTCTACCACACGGAGAACGAGACCTGGACGAAGGTCGTCGCCAACGGCACGTGCGGCAGCGGACCGTGCTCGTTCAACGTCACGAACAAAGACGGACACACACTCGAATTCGGGACCGGGACGTCGGGCGTCAAGTTGCCTGACCGCGACGAGATCGCCGCGTGGCAGATCGCGAGCACGACCGATCTCAACGGCAATCGCGTGGCGGTCACGTACAAGTTCAACGCCGATTCGCTGCAGAACCTCCCGACCGAGATCCGCTACACCGAGAACCAGAACGCGGAGATCGCCGCGACGCGCAAGGTGACGTTCGAATACGAGCCGCGCTCGCAGAAGATCCCGCGCTACATCGGCGGTTATCTCTTCCTGCTGCAGGACCGGCTCAAGGCGGTCCGCACGTGGCTCGACGGCGCCGAGGTGCTCGCGTACAACCTCACGTACACCGTCAGCGAAGGAACGGGACGCGATCTTCTGCAGGCGTTGCAGAAATGCGCGCCGCAGCGCGTCTGCTATCCCGCCACGACGTTCGCGTACACGAGCGAGACGAACACGTTCGTCACACCGAACGACAAGAGTGACGGGGAGCTGCGCCGCAACTGGTGCACGGAGTCGAATGCGCTGATCGGCTGGATGGACTTCAATGCCGACGGACTGCCGGACGTCCATTGCGATACATCGACCGGAACGCATCGCGTGCTGCTCTCGACCGGCACGGAGCTCGAGTCGCCGAACGAAACCAACGACGGCTTGATCCGCACCAAGTGGTGCACGGGGAACGCGCTCCCGTCGTGGATCGACTTCAACGGCGACGCGAAGGCCGATCTCGCCTGCGACGGCGAGGACGGCTCGCATCGCGTGCTCGTCTCCGACGGCGCGAACGTGACGTCGCCGAACAAGAACGAGGACGGGCTCGTGAAGTCGTCGTGGTGCGGCGGCTCGACGTCGCATCCGCAGTGGGGCAACTTCAACGAGGACGGCCGCGCCGATCTGCTTTGCAGCAGCACGGACGGCATTCAGCGCGCGCTCGTCTCGACCGGCACCGGCGTCACCACGCCGAACGAAAATGCGGACGGCGAGGTGCGGAGATCGTGGTGCGCGTCGAAGGATGCGGTCGTGTTGTGGGGCGACTTCAACGGCGACCACATGTCCGACGCGCATTGCTCGAGGACGAACGGTGTGCAGCAGGTGCTGCTGTCGAACGGCAGCAAGCTGGTGACGCCGAACAAGAGCGCCGACGGCGACGTCGCCAACTCGTGGTGCGGCGGCACCGACCGGCGACGCGGCCTGACCGATTTCAACGGCGACGGCCTGCTCGACTCGACGTGCGACAGCGCCGACGGCAGGCACTGGGTGATGTTCTCCACCGGCCGCGAGCTGAAGAGTCCGAACAGCAACTCCGAGGGGCTGATCCGGTCGTCGTGGTGCACCGGCAGTGGCGCGGTGCAGTCGTGGGGCGACTTCAACGGCGACGGTCTCTCCGATCTGCAGTGCCGCGACAGCTCGGGATTGCTGGCGCTCCTCTCGACGGGGAGCACGCTCAAGACTCCGAACTCGTCGTCGACGGGATTGCTGAAGAGCGGCTGGTGCACGCCGGCGCAGGGGCAGCCGCGCTGGACCGACTTCAACGCCGACGCGCTCAGCGACGTCACCTGCCATTCGACAACCGGCTTGCAGCAGGCGCTCGTCCACACCGCCGGCATGGCCGATCTCGTCAGCAAGATCACCGACGGCATCGGGATGACCGTCGAGCTCACGTACGCGCCACTGACCGACGCGAAGGTCTACAGCGCCGGCGACGCGGTCAGTTATCCGATGCTCGACATCCGCTCGCCGATGTACGTCGTGTCGCGTTACGTCACCGGCGACGGACGCGGCGGGCGCTACGCGTTCAAGTACCGCTACAAAGGCGCGCGCACCGATCTCGAGGCGCAGCGCTGGCTCGGCTTCCAGCAGGTCGCGTTCACCGAGGAGTCGATCGGCCGGCAGACGGTCACGAATTACGAGCAGAAATATCCGCTGATGTCGTTCGTGACGTCCACCTCGGTGCTCGATTCGAGAAACATCAAGCAGGCCGAGACGACGTACGAGCCGCTGATCCGCAATCCGTATCCGAACGTCTTCGAAGTGCTCGTGGCGAAGGAGTCGCAGTCGACGTTCACGTCCGGGGTTGCCGATTACGTCGCCACGAAGACGTTCGACTACGACGAATACGGCAATCCCGATTTCGTCGCCGACGTCAGCGTGCCGTACTACGCCCTCTACAACTGCCAGCGCTACGCGAACTCCACGACGCCGTGGCGCATGGGCTATCCGACCGCGCAGAAGAGCGCGCGGACGGCGGAGGCGTGCCGCGATCTCGATCGCTGGAACGCAACGAACGATCTGCGCTGGAGCACGACGACCTACGACGCGCGGATGAATCCGACTTCGCTCGCCGCGTGGGATGACGCCAACGCGAACTTCGTCACGTCGAGCGAAACGTTCGGCCCCGGGGGGAACGTGCTGACCAGCACCGACCCGGCCGGCAACGTCACGACCTACACGTGGGACGAGACGCTGACCTATCCGAAGAGCCAGATCTCGCCGCCGATCTCCGGCGGCCGGCATCTCACCACGAGCTTCACGTATCACCGCGCGTGGGGCGAGGTCGCCACGGTCACCGATCCGAACGGCAACGTCACCGAGACGCTGATCGACGTCTTCGGCCGGACCACCGAAGTGCGCGGCCCCGATCCCGATGCGTCGACCGGCGCGCCGGCGGTCACGCTGCAGAAGTTCACCTACGCGCAGGACGTCAGCGGCCGCTACGTCGAGATGCGTCAGCGCCAGACGTGGGCCGACGCCAATCCGGCGAACTGGTACTACGAGCGCCAATACCAGGACGGCATGGGACGCATCTTCCTCGAGCGGAGCCGCAGCGCGCGCGGCGTCGACGTCGCGGTCGAAACGCTGTACGACACCTCGGCGCGGGTCTGGAAAACCGCGATCCCGCATTACAACGACGCGTCGGTCAACTACGTCGTCAACGAGTACGACGTCCTCGACCGCCCGACGCTGGTCGTGCAGCCAGACTCCACGCTCACGAAGATCGAGTACCGCAAGGGCCAGCTCGAGATCCGCACGACGGAAGCGTCGGGAACCACGCTCGCGCGCACCACGATCGATTCGCTCGATCCGCGTTTTCTCAATCTGAAGAGCATCGCGCCGAACGGCGGCGTCACGACGAGCACGTACGATCCGATCGGCCAGCAGCTCACGAACGTGCGGGCCACCGGCAGCTCGACGACCGCGACCTACGACTCGCTCGGGCGTCCGGTGAAGAGCGTCGACAGCGACAGCGGCACGTCGACGTTTTCGTACGGGAAGAACGGGCTGCTGCAATCGTCGACCGACGGCGCGGGACACACGGTCCGCTTCGAGTACGACACGCTCGAGCGGCCGAAGTCGCGTACGTTGTCTCCTGCTGATGGGCCACCCGAGGTTTATCTCTTCGAGTACGACAGCCCGAACTACGCGAACGCCCTCGGCGAGCTCTCGACCAGCGTCGGGCCGAGCTACACGCAGGACTACGCGTACTCGCGCTACGGCCTCGCGACGCATCGGCAACTGACGCTCGACGGCAACATGTACAGCGGCGAGATCGCTTACGACCCGCCCGGCCGCTCCGCGCTGCGGACGTATGCGGACGGCTCGCAATTGCGGACGACCTGGAACGTCGACGGGACGCTGCACAAGCAGGACCTGAAGCAACCGGGCGAGCACGACTTCACCAATTACGCGACCTACACCGCGTACACCGCGTTGCAGCAGCCGGAGACGCTGATCTCGGGCAACGGCCTGCGCACCGACAACACCTACTACCCGATCAAGGAAGGGATGGCGCGGCCGAAGACGACGGTCGTGTCGAAAGGCACGAGCGCGGTGTTCAACGGCTCGTACGACTGGAACCGCCTTTCGGAGATGACGTCGATGTCGCGCGTGCAGGTCGGCCATCCGATGCAGAGCGCGTCGTACGTCCACGACAAGATGGGCTGGCTCACCAGCGCCACCGGGACGAACGGCAACTACTCCTTCGCCTACGACCTCGCGGGGAACGTCACGGAGAAAGACGGCGTCCGCTACACCTATCCGAAGGATTCAGATCGCGCGTCGGGTGCGAGCAACGGCGGGACGTTCCAGTACGACGGCGCCGGCAACATGAAACAGAAGCACGTCGGGTCGTCGGCCTGGCAATACCACCACGACGCGGCGTCGCGGCTGGCGAAGATCCTCCTCAATGACAAGGTCGTCGCCACGCATCTCTACGACAGCACCGACAGCCGGCTGCGCCGCACCGACGCGTCGGGGAACGTCTCGACGTACATCGACGACGTCACCGATCTCTATCAGTCGGGCAACAGCGTGCTGCTCACGAAGTACATCATCGGCGCGAGCGGACCGCTCGCTACGGTGACGACGACGTACACGCCGGAGGCATTGCGCGGTGCACTGCAGAGACAGAAGACGCTTCTCGAGTCCGATCGCTACAACAAGGGATCGCTCGCGATCGTCGTTTTCCTCGCGACGTCGCTCTTCGTCCTGCGACGGACGTCGTACGTGCGCCGGCATCCGCTCTTCTCGTCGTTCATCCCGCCGCTGCTGTGCGGACTGATGCTGCTCGGCGCACCGGAGCTGCGAGGCGACCTCGGGCCGGGCGGCGGCTATCCGGTCGCCGGCACGCTCTACTTCCACGGCGATCAGGTCTACAGCACGCTGCTCGTCACGACCGCTGAAGGCAACGAGTCGACCAGCCTCGCGTACGCGCCGTTCGGCACCGTCGATCAGCAGCACAGCTCCGGTCCGAACAACTTCCGCGCGAAGTTCACGACGAAGGAGCACGACGACGAGTCGGGGCTCGACTACTTCGGCGCGCGCTACTACGACTCGCAGACCGGGCGCTTCCTGGAACCCGATCCGCAGTCGCAATTCGCCAGCGCCTACGTCTACGGCGCGAACGATCCGATCGACATGTACGACCCCGACGGCCAGTTCGCCGTCCTGGCCATCGTCATCGCGGCGGTCATCGGCGCAGTGACGGGCGCCTACATGGGCGGCGTCGCGGCGAACAACAACAACTTCAATCCGCTGCAATGGAACTGGTCGAGCGCGCACACGTGGGCCGGCGTGTTCGGCGGTGCCGCGATCGGCGCGGCGACCGGCGCACTCGGCGCGGCGATCGGCAGCGTCGCCGGTCCGGCCGTCGGCATCATCGCGGAGATCATTCTCTCCGCGGGCGAGAACGCGGCCTTCACCGCGCTCGCCGGCGGGAGCGGCAAGGAGATCCTCAACGCGGCGATCATCGGCGGCGTCCTCGGCGGCGTCACGATGGGCGCATCGCTCGGACTGGCGAAAGTGTTCAGCCGCTCGGCGAGCAGCGGCGGCCGCCTCGCGCAACGGGCGGAGCGGGAACTGTTGCCGTCGGGACCGCCCGCGCGTTGCACGAGCTTCCCCGCGGGGACGCTCGTCGCGACGGATGAAGGGCTCGAGCCGATCGAGACCGTGACGCCCGGAACCTCGGTCCTCAGCGCGGACGACGCGCCGTCGAACGTCGTGCCGTTCCCGGTGCTCGAGACCCGCAATCGCAGCAATGCGTCACTCGTCGCCGTCGCCGCCGGCGGCACGACGATCAAAGCAACGCCCGATCATCCGTTCTGGGTCGATGCGAAGGGATGGACGAACGCGAGCGATCTGCACGCGGGCGACATGCTCGTCACCGCCGCCGATCAGCGCGTGCCGGTGGAGAGCGTGAAGCCGTTGGCGGAGACCGCGAAGGTCTTCAACTTCGAGGTCGACAAGGCGCACACCTACTTCGTCTCACCGCTGCGGCTGCTCGTCCACAACCCACCATGCACGAGAGCGTACCGGAAGACGTTTCTCGAAAAAGGCCACGACCTGGTCAAGGACGTCCTCGGAGGAAAGCGTCAGCGGAGACCGCCGAGCCGTTTCGGCGCCGAGGTCACGCGGAATGGACGGTATGTCGACTTCGGGCCCGTGGCCGTGCGCGAGGTGAAGATCCGGTACAAGGGAAGCCGGAGCCTCGATTTCATCAAAGCCGACCGGTTGGCGGGCATGACTCGCGCGCAACGGCAAAGGCGCAACCTCGTGTGGCACCACGTCGAAGGGCTCTCACCGACCCCCAAGGGCAAGTGGGAAGGACGGATGCAGCTCATTCCGCGAAACGTCCACGAGGAGTGGCCGCACTGGGGCGGCGTCGAGGAATGGTCGCGGCGCACCGGCGTCAAATACAAGTGAGACCGAATATTTGACGCTCCCGGACCGGTTCACTAAACTCGCTGTCCGCCCGAGGATGGCGACGTAGCCAAGTGGTAAGGCAGAGGTCTGCAAAACCTTTATCCGCCGGTTCGATTCCGGCCGTCGCCTCCATTCTCACCCCTCCTGATTTCAACTTCCTCGCGACCGTCGAATCGCACGGCTGGTATCACCTCGCGCCGTTCCGCTGGGAGAAGCCGGTCCTCCATCGCATCGAGATCCTCGGCGGCAAGCCGCGCAAGCTCGAGATCACGTTCGCGGACGGTGCGCTCCAGGTGCGCGGCGCGAAAGACTCCGATGAGCTCCGCGCGAAACTGACCCGCATGTTCCAGCTCGGCGTCGAGCTCGGCGAGTTTCACAAGATGGCGAAGCTCTCGCCGGCGCACGCGTGGGCCGCGGAAGAACGATTCGGACGATTGCTCTGCGGCTCGACGCTTTTCGAAGACGCCGTGAAGATCATCCTGACGACGAACACGATGTGGCGTCAGACCGTGCGCATGGCCGAGTTGCTAGTCGCGAAATGCGGAAGAGGAGGCGCGTTCCCCGAGCCCGCCGACATCGCGCGCTTTTCCGCCGAGGAGCTGCAGGAGGAGTGCAGGCTCGGGTATCGGGCGAAATCGATTCGGAAGATGGCGGACGTCGATGTTGCCAGTAGCCAGTTGTCAGTTGCCGGGCAACCGGGAACCGGCAACCGGCAACCTTCGACTCAGGAACGCTTCGACGCCTACCGCAAGCTCCCCGGCATCGGCCCCTACGCCGCCGCCCATCTCCTCGCCATGGACGGCCGTCACGACTTCATCGCGGTCGACACCGAGTTCCGGCGTTTCGTCCGGGAGACCTACCACCACGGGCGCAAGATCAGCGATGCGGCGATGGTGCGGCGTTACGCGAAGTGGGGACGCTGGAAGTACCTGGCGTATTGGTCGGAGCTGTGGAGCTCGCGGTGAACGGAGGACAAATAGTGTACTCCGGTGAACCCGGCTTCGGAATATTGATTATTCGTGCCCCGTTTGCCACAATGATGCAGCCGCATGTAAGCGTAAGTTGTTGATTTTGTAACACTTTACGTGCGGCGCGAGAACGCACGTGGACGACAAAATCAAACAGCTTCTCCGCGACCTCGGATCCGCCATCAACGAATCGATCTCCGGCTCCGACGACGTCAGCCGCCACATCCAGCGGATCCGCGACGAGGGCTACGACCTCTACGTCGTTCTCGATGCAACGATCGGCCTCAACAAACAGGAAGGCGACGACGCTCCGGCCGAAGTGGTTCCGCAGGAGACGAAGGAAGTGCAGTTCCGGATCAACGTCAACGATCTCGCCCTCCTCCGAACCCTCGGGATCGATCCGACGCGCAAGGTGCGCACCGCGCGCCGCGTCGAACACCTTGAAACCTAACCTCTACGACGTCCCTCCCGCCTCGCTCGAGGCGACGCTGCGCGAAGCCGTGTCGCCCGCGTTCCGCATCCGCCAGATCGAGGAGTGGATGTACGTTCATGGCGTCGATTCGTTCGAATCGATGTCCAACCTTCCGAAGGAGCTCCGCGTCTCGCTCGCGGAGCAATTCAGCGTCGCGTTTCCCGAGCCGCTCGAACGGACGACGCCCGCGTCCGACGGCAGCAGCAAGTACCTCTTCAAGCTCGCGGACGGCAATCGGATCGAGTCGGTCTACATGCCGATGGGTGACAGGACGAGCGTCTGTCTTTCGTCGCAGGCGGGATGCGCGGTCGGCTGCACGTTCTGCGTCACCGGCTTCTTCGGCGCGGGCCGCAACCTGACGCCGGCGGAGATGGCCGGGCAGTTCTTCACCATCCGCCGCGAACATCACGTCGCGCCGGAACTGATGAACGTCGTCTTCATGGGGATGGGCGAGCCGCTGCTGAACTTCGACAACCTGGTGATCGCGCTCGACATCATGTCGCGCACCGTCGCGCCGAAGCGGATGACGGTGTCGACCTCCGGCATCATCCCCGGCATCGACGCGCTGGCGAGACTCGAGCATCGTCCCAACCTCGCGGTCTCGATCAACGCGCCCGACCGCAAGCGGCGCGAAGAGATCATGCCGATCACGTCGAAGTATCCGCTCGACGAGTTGATCGCATCGCTCAAGCGCTTCCCCGTCGACAAGGGGCGCGACATCACCGCGGAGTACGTGCTGCTCGCCGGCTACAACGACTCGCCGCAGGACGCGGTGGCGCTGGCGAAGCTGCTGCGCGGCGTGAAGGCGAAGGTGAACGCGATCCCGTTCAACGAGGACGCGAACCTGCCGGCGTGGATGAAGCGCCCCACCGACGCGGCCATCGACCGCTTCGTCGACACGCTGGTCCGGAACGGCATGCGCACGACGGTGCGGCGCTCGAAGGGCCGGGAGATCGCCGCGGCGTGCGGGCAGTTACGCGGAAAGAGCGAAGCTCCGCAACGCCGTGTGAACCGCGCCGCTCGGGCTCAGCAGACTCGAGAAGAGCGTGATCCGCTCCACCGCGAACGGCGTTGACGTGAAGTCGCGCAGCGCGCCGTTGAACGTCTCGATGCAGGCAGGCGGCCACGGATCGCGGATCCGCATCAGCGTGAGGTGAGCGCGGAACTCCGCGCGGTCGAGCGTCACGCCCGCTTCCTGGACCGCATCGCGCACCGCTTTCGCCAGCGCGTTGAACGACTCCTCCGGTTTCACGCCGACCCAGCCGACGCGCGCGTGACGCGGATTGGGGAAGAACCCGCAGCCGGCGAGCGTCCCGTCGAATTTCTTCACCGCGCCTACGCTTCGCTCGACGAGCGGCGCGAGCTTGTCGATCAGTGATTCCTGCTGTTCGCCGAGAAACGCGAACGTCAGGTGCTGGCTCTCCGGCTTCACCCACGATGCCGGCGGCAGCTTCGTTTTCACGCGCGCGATGCGGTCGTTGACCGGACGAAGCACCGCTTTGGGGAAGGACATCGCGATGAAGAGGCGCATGGACGTGGTCGATTAGTTTACAGGTCGCCGTTGGCCGTGGGCAGGAAAGAAGTCGTCGTGCTGCCAACGGTCAACCGCCACCGGTCAACCCTTCGGGCGTAAAAATCCGCGCAATTTCCTCTTCGCTCAGCAGTCCTTTCGCGCGCAGCAGGTCGGGGATCGGCGTCTTCGTCTTCGCCGATTCCTTCGCGATCGCCGCCGCTTTTTCGTAGCCGATGATCGGATTGAGCGCCGTCGCCAATGAAGGCGAAGTCACGTAGTACGACTCGCAGCGCTCGCGGTCGGCGTTGATCCCGCGGATGCATTTCTCCACGAACACCGGCAGGAAGTTCTTCAGGATGTCGATCGAGAAATTCATCTCGAACGCCACCAGCGGCATCATCACGTTGAGCTCGAGCTGGCCCGCCTGCGACGCGTAATCGATCGCCGTCGCCGCGCCGATGATGTGGAAGAGCACCTGGTTCATGCACTCCAGCATCGACGGATTCACCTTGCCCGGCATGATCGAAGAGCCGGGCTGCACCGCGGGAAGGATGATCTCCGCCAGTCCGGTCAGCGGCCCCGAGGCGAGGAGGCGAAGGTCGTTCGTGATGCGCGTCAGCTCGAGCGCGAGGTTGCGCAACGCCGACGAAACCGCGGCCACCGGCAGGATTGACTGCATCGCCTCGCGCAGGTCCTCCGCCGCTTCGAGCTCCAGCCCGGTCATCTCGCGGAGCTGGCGCACGACGGCGAAGCGATAGCCGATCGGCGTGTTGATGCCGGTGCCGGTCGCGGTGCCGCCGATGCCGAGGATGCGCAGCTCGTGCGCGGCGGCATGCAGGAGCTGCGTCGCGCGATGCACCGTCGTGCCGTACGCGCGGAACTCCTGGCCGAGCGTCACCGGCACGGCGTCCTGCAGATGCGTGCGTCCCGACTTGATCACGTCGGCGAACTCTTCCCCCTTCGCGTCGAACGCGACGGCCAGGTCGTCGAGTCGCGGAAAGAGCTCGTTCAGCAGTAGCAGCGTGCATACACGGATCGCGGTCGGCACGACGTCGTTCGTCGACTGCGACATGTTCACGTCGTCGTTGGCGTGCACGTGCGCAAGATGCGCGATCACCTCGTTGCAATTCATGTTGAACGACGTGCCGGCGCCGGCCTGGAAGACGTCGACGACGAACTGCGGGCGGTACTTTTCGAAATTGCCGAGGATGTCGTCGCAGGCGCGGACGATCGCGTCGCCCTTGTCGCGCGGCATCGCGCCGAGCTCCATGTTCGCCAGCGCGGCCGCGCGCTTGAGCATGATGAACGTGCGGATGAAAGTCGGATGCTCGCGTAGTCCGCTGACCGGAAAGTTCTCTACCGCCCGTTGCGTCTGCGCGCCGTAGAGCGCGTCATCCGGGACGTGGACTTCGCCGAGAGTGTCGTGTTCGATTCGCATAAAATGAAGACTCCGATGAAGACATTTTGGGAGCACGATGCGCGCCTGGAGATTCTCCGCCGGATCGACACGGTGAAGGAGACTCCTCCACTGTGGGGAAAGATGTCGGCGCCGCGCATGCTGCGCCACCTCGCGCAGGCGATGTGGATGGCGACGGGCGAGCTGCCGGTGAAACCGAAGAAACTCCCGCTCCGCTTTTTCCCGCTCAAACAGCTCGCGATTTACGTGCTGCCGTTTGCGAAGGGGCTCCCGACCGCACCCGAGCTGCTGGAAGGCGATTGCGAAACAGTCGACGCCGCGCGCGCCGAGCTGCACAAGGCGATCGATTCGTTCCTGTCACACAAAGAGTCCGGCTCGCTCGCTCCCACGCATCCCGCGTTCGGAACGATGTCGACGCGCGACTGGGGCGTGCTCGCGTTGCGGCACGTCGATCATCATCTGCGGCAGTTCGGTGCGTAGTTGCCAGTGTCGGTTGCCAGTTACCCGCGGCAACTCGGCAACCGGTAACCGGCAACTTCAAGCTTTCAGCGCCGCCAGCTTCGCCTTCGACTCCTCGAACACCTGCTGGTGCAGCGACTGGCCGTGTGCGTCCATCGTGACGATGGCCATGAAGTCTTCCACCCACAGATGCCAGATTGCCTCGGGGGATCCGAGGTCCATCCAGTCGACGCCGTCGACGCGCTTGATCGATGCGGCGCACACCTGCGCGGCGCCGCCGATGGCGTGCATGTAGACCGCGCCGTACTGCTTGCACGCGGCGAGCGTCTTCTCCCCCATGCCGCCTTTTCCGATCACGCCGCGGATGTGGTAGTCGCGGATCACCTCGTGCTGGTACGGCTCCTCGCGCGATGAGGTGGTCGGGCCCGCGGCCTTGCAGACCCACTGGTCGCCCTCTTTCACCATCACCGGACCGCAGTGGTAAATGATCTGCCCCTCGAGATCGACCGGCGGCTTCGTCCCCGTGTGGATGCGGTGATGGACCGCGTCGCGGCCGGTGTAGAGACGTCCGGTGATGGAGACCGTGTCGCCGACGTGCAGCGAGCGGATCGTTTCTTCGTCGATCGGAGTGGTGAGTTTTACAAGCGCCATGTCAGTAGAGCCTCATCGTCACCGGTTCAGTGACGCGCAGTACCGCATCCTGTTTGAACCGTTTCTTGTACTCGTTCGCGATCGCCAGAATCGCGTCGTCGTGCTCCGCGCCCGGCTTGTGCGCCACCTCGACGATGTGCACGTGCTCGCGCACGACGTCGCCGCGCGGATCGAGCCACTGGCCGTCGCCCTCGAGGATCGTCAATCCGTCCTTGAAGTGCGGCGTCACGACGTCCTTCACGAACGTCTTCCATTCCTCATCCGACACCTGGCCGCCGCTCGGGATGCTCGTCCCGAAGAACAAGCGATCGACGACCATGCCGCCGGTCGACGCGCAGCTCGTCGTGATGACGACGACCAGCACGGCGAGAAGCCGTTTCAATACAACCACTCGCTCACCGCGCCCGCGCCGTCGAGCTTCGCGCCGCGGCGGCGATAGGCCCAGCACATGTAGGCGATGGAGACGAAGAACGACGCCGGCAGGCGATTCTGCTTGCCGATCTTGCAGGCCAGCAGCGTCGTCTTTCCGCCGAAGCCCATCGGGCCGATGCCCGACTGATTCGCCTTCTCCACCACGCGCGCTTCGAGCTCCGCGAGCACCAAGTCTTCGTTCGTGTCGTCGAGCTCGCGCAGCAACTGTTCTTTCGCGAAACCGTAGCCGGTGCCGCGGTCGCCGCCGATGCAGACGCCGAGGATGCCCGGGCCGCAGCCCTGGCCCTGTGCGTTGAGGATGCAATCGAGGATCGCGTTCTCCACGCCCTTCAGATCGCGTCCGCCGAGGTCCGGATGGGGGAGCGAATACTGCGCGTTCATGTTCTCGCAGCCGCCGCCCTTGAGCATCAGCTTCACTTCGACGTGCGGCTCGCGCCACTGGTGGAAGTGGAAGACCGGCGAGCCGGGACCGGTGTTGTCGCCGGTGTTCTTGCCGGTGATCGAGTCGACGCTGTTCTGCCGCAGATACCCTTTTCGCGTCGCCTCGCGCACGGCCTCGGTGGCCGTCTCTTCGAAGTCGATCTGGTCGTAGCCGACCGGCGTGTGGACGTAGAAGAGGATCGTGCCAGTGTCCTGGCAGAGCGGCAGCGAGCTCTCTTTCGCCAAGCCGATGTTGCAGCCGATGACATTCAGCGCGACGTCGGCATTCGACCCCGGCGCCTCCTGCCCGCGCGCCGCGGTCACGGCGCGGACGACGTCGTCCGGCAGGATCGTCGACGTGCGGCGGATGAGCTCGAGGATCGATTCGAAGAGAACGGATTGCGGATTGACTTCACGGAGGGGTGCGGTGGCGGTCATGCGGAAGGCTCCGGGGCGAGTCTATGATGGCCCCATGCTCCTCGACAAACTCAAGCACCACGATCCTGTGGACGGCTTTCGCTGGCGGAGCCACGAGGTCTCGCGCATCGAGGGATTCAGCGACGCGGTCTTCGGCTTCGCCGTCACGTTGCTGATCGTCTCGCTCGAGGTGCCGCGCACGTCGACGGAGCTACTGGAGATGATGCGCGGCTTCGGCGCGTTCGTCGCGACCTTCATCATCCTGGTCGGCGTCTGGCGCGCGCAGTTCATCTTCTTCCGCCGCTACGGCCTGGAAGACAACACCACGGTGTCACTGAACCTGGCGCTGCTCTTCACCGTCCTCTTCTTCGTCTATCCGCTGAAGTTCCTCTTCGCCATGCTTTTCACGAACTTGCATATGAAGGCGATGGTCGAGACCGCGCACGGCCTCGTGCCGGCCGTCCTTCCCGAGCACAAGAAGTGGATCTTCATGATCTTCGCCCTCGGCTACGTCGCGGTCTTCAGCGTCTTCGTGCTGCTCTACCGCCACGCGTACAAGCAGCGCGACCGCCTGGCGCTGAACGAATTCGAAGTCTTCGAGACGAAGCACAGCATCAAGCGGATGGTGATCGTCATTTTCGTCGGGATCGCATACTTCGCGGTCGCGGCGCTCCAATCACTGCCGCACTCCACGGCGGGGGAGAAGCAGATCGAATTGATCGCGAGCATCGGGACGCTGGCGATCTTCGTCAGCCTGATGCTGCTGATGATGCGGCTATCGCGCGAGCGGCGTCGCGTGAAGAAAGAGTGGCTCGCGCGTCCCCCCTCCGAGCCGGCATCGTGATCCTCGCGGCCCTGTTCGCTGTCGCCGTGACCGCGGCCCCGTGCGAGAGTCTGCAGTTCGACCTCCCGCCCGCGCTCGACGCCGGTCCCGCGCCGGCGGCGGCCGTGGCGGGCGATTTCGACGGCGACGGCAACCTCGATCTCCTCGCCGGCGGATTGAACGGCCTGACGTTTCTCCGCGGCGACGGACGCGGCACGTTCGTGTCGCGCCGCACGCTGACCGATCTGCCGGTCACCGATCTCTTCGCCTTCGGCCGCACCGCGATCGCATTCGACGCGCGCACCGGCACCGCGACGACGCTCACGTACGCCGCCGGCGATTTCCGGAGGGGTGCGTCGATCACCGGATCGGGACCGTTGAGCTACGGCGATTTCAACGGCGATCACGAGGTCGACCTCGCGTTCCCGTCACTCAACGTCCGCGCCATCGGCGACGTCGACGGCGATGGCCGCGACGAGCTCGTGGTGTTGAACGGCTCGACGCTCACGTTCGTGCGGCAGGAGGGATCGTCGTTCGTCGCTGCCGGCACTCTGACGATTTCGACGCCGGTGCCCGAGGAGATCGTCGTCGCCGATTTCGACGGCGACGGGCGCAAGGACGTCGGCATCCGCAGCAGCGGCATTCCGCTCCTCGACGTCTATCGCTCGCGCGGCGGATTCGCATTCGATCCGCTGGTCTCCTCGCATTACGAGCGCGGCACGCTCGAGGTCGCCGACGTTGACGGAGACAAGAAGCCCGATCTCATCGCCGACGGCGGACGCTTCGCCGTGTTCCTGCGCGGCCGAGGCGACGGTTCGTTCGAGGCCGAGCAGCCGCTCGCGCGGATCTTCACCGGGCAGGTAAGCGGAAAACCGGGAGTGATTGCGGTCGCGGACTTCACTCGCGATGGTGTCGCCGATATCGCATCGCTCGCGCCGAACGGCGTGCTCTTCGCGCGCGGCAACGGCGACGGCAGCTTCGGCGCGCGCCGTTATCTTCCGGCCGACGTCGTTCTGGAACTGGCCGATTTCAACGGCGACGGCCGCCTCGACATCCTCGGCTCGGACGGCGCGTCGACGTACGTCTCACTCCGCCGCAGCGACGGCACTTACGCACGCGTCGCGGCGATCGATCCGAACAATCCGATTCCATCCAGCAACCACCCCGAGCTCGTCGCGGCCGCGGACATCAACGGCGATCACAAGCTCGATCTGGTCTTCGCCAATCCGGGAGCCGAGGGCACGATCACGCGCTGGCTCGGCAACGGCGACGGCACGTTCCGCCGCCTGCCGCAGACGATCGCGCTCGGAACCGATCCGCGCTCGATCACGCTGATCGACGTGAACGCCGACGGCTTTCTCGACGTCGTGATCGGCAACGGCAACGGGACCTCGTTCGCCTTCACCTACGCCCTCGGCGATCCCGACGGCGGCTACGGCAATCCGCACTCGCTCCTGCCGAAGGCCGAGAGCAGCGATCCCGGTTTCGTCACCGACGTGAACGGCGACGGCTATCCCGATCTCGCGACCGCCGGCGCGTTCGGAATCACGACGGCGCTCGATGACGACGGCGGTCAATACGGTCCGCCGATCACGTTTCCGTTCGAGCAGCAGGTCGCGGCGATCATCGCGGTCGCCGATCTCGACGGCGATCGAAAGGCCGATCTGATCTACGACGACTATCACCGGCTCGTCATCCGCTACGGTTCCGGCGACGGCACGTTCGGTGGCGCGGTTCCGCTGCCGATCGAGAACCTCGCCGAGGCGTACACCATCGCGGACGTCAACGGCGACGGACTCGCCGATTTCCTGGCGACGCGCGAGAACGCGACCGAGATCGCGCTCAATCGCGGCGCGCTCATTTTTTCAGCGCCGCAATCGTGGCCCGTCGTCGGCGAGTGGACCGTCCTCGACCTCGATGGCGATCGTCTTCCCGATCTCGTCGGCGACGATGGTCTGGTGATCCGCGGCGTCTGTCCGGTGGTGCAGTTGCCGCGGCGTCGAACCGCGCGGCACTAAGCGCGCGGATCGCCCTTCAGAAAATGCCCCGTGACGCGTTTCAGCGCGTCCGACGTCCGCTTGCCGGCGAAGCCGTCGACGGCGAGCGAGATGCCGGGGAACTGATTGAGCGCCTGCTGCAACTTCGCGGCGGCGGCACTCTCGGTCTTCGGCGCGTAGACGACGAGCGCGTCGAGCTCTCCGACTGTGTCGTCGTCCGCCGGATTGTTGTCGCTGTCGAAGTGGATGATCGAGCGCTCGGCCAGGCGCCGCAGCAGCACCGCCGCGCCGCACTGCTTCGACACCAGCACCGGCGAGAAGACGCCGTCGGCCGCGAATTTTCCCTGCGTGTACTGATTCGAAAATGACCAGAGGTACGGCGAGTTGATCTTGCGCGGGCGATAGCCGAAGCCGTTGTACTTCTCGAAGCGATAGAGGATCGACGTGAGCGCCCAGTCGTCGAGTCCGGCGAAGCCTTCGAGCGTCAGCGCGTCGGTCGCGCTGTCTTCCCACGTGAACGGCGGATTGCCTTTCTTCGGACGTCCTTTCGGCACCTGAACCGTGCGCGCCGTGAGCGGATCGCCGTTGTGCAGGTGTGTCTTGAAATTCAGTCCCCCTTCCATGCAGTGCGTGACGCCGATGAAGAACCACGGGATGCCGAGCGGCCCGCCGACGCTCTCGTAACGCGCCTGGTTTGCGGCGATCTTCGTGGTGGTGCTTTCGATCTCCGCCGCATGCGGCGGCGCGACGAGGCAGGTGTCGAAGAGGGTCTGGTATTCGTGTCGCAGGTCGTCTGTGAGCTCGATCTTCATGACTAGGAGAGCCGCAAGAGCACGCTTCCCCTACCTGCCCGGAATGATGAGCAAAAATTACCGGTTTAGTAGCTTGAGTCTACTTGACTCAATGTGAGGCAAAGCTATGAATTTCAACAAACTTACCGTCAAGGCGCAGGAAGCGATCACCGAGGCGCAGAACCTCGCGCGTGGTGCGGGCAACCCGGAACTGACCCCCGAACACCTCCTGCTCGCCCTGCTTCGGCAGGAGGGTGGGATCGTCGCGCCGATCCTCAACAAGCTCGGGCTGAACCCGGGGACGATCGAGGCCGAAGTCGCGGCCGAGCTCGCGAAGTTTTCGAAGGTCGGCGGCGCCTCGGCGGAGCCGATGATCGGCAACTTGCTGCGGCGCGTCTTCGACGCCGCGTTCAAGTCGGCCGACGACTTCAAGGACGAATACGTTTCGACCGAGCACTTCCTGATCGCGATCGCGGACGTGAAGGAATCGACCGCCGCGCAGATCCTCAAGCGTCACGGCGCGGTGCGCGATGCGCTGCTCAAGGCTCTGCAGTCGGTGCGCGGCACGCAGCGCGTCACCGATCAGAATCCCGAGGCCAAGTACCAGGCACTCGAGCGCTACGCGCGCGACCTCACGCAGCTCGCGCGCCGCGGCAAGCTCGATCCGGTCATCGGCCGCGACGAAGAGATCCGCCGCGTGATCCAGGTGCTCTCGCGCCGCACGAAAAACAATCCGGTGCTGATCGGCGAGCCGGGCGTCGGCAAGACCGCGATCGTGGAAGGACTGGCGCGCCGCGTGATCGAAGGCGACGTCCCCGAAGGACTCAAGAACAAGCGCGTGGTCGCGCTCGACCTCGGCGCGATGATCGCCGGCGCGAAGTATCGCGGCGAGTTCGAAGACCGGCTCAAGGCCGTGATCAAGGAAGTCGAAGAGTCGGAGGGTGAAGTCATCCTCTTCATCGACGAGCTGCACACGCTCGTCGGCGCGGGCGCGGCGGAAGGGGCGATGGACGCCTCGAACATGCTCAAACCGGCGCTCGCGCGCGGCGAGCTGCGCGCCATCGGCGCGACGACGCTCAACGAATACCAGAAGCACATCGAGAAGGACGCAGCACTCGAGCGCCGCTTCCAGCCGGTGTTCGTCGGCGAGCCGACGGTCGAGGATTCGATCGCCATCCTGCGCGGACTGAAGGAGCGCTACGAGGTCCATCACGGCGTGAAGATCCAGGACTCGGCGCTCGTCGCCGCGGCCACGCTGTCGCATCGCTACATCACCGATCGATTCCTCCCCGACAAGGCGATCGACCTCGTCGACGAAGCGGCGTCGCGTCTGCGCATCGAGCTCACCTCGATGCCGCAGGAGATCGACGAGCTGACGCGCCGCATGACGCAACTGCAGATCGAGAAGCAGGCGCTGTCGAAGGAGACGAGCGCGCCGTCGAAGGAGCGGCTGCACGCGATCGAAAGCGAGATCGCGGAGCTGCAGACGAAGATCTCCGCGCTCAAGGCGCAGTGGGAGAGCGAGAAGGGCGTCATCACGCAGATCAACGATCTGAAGAAGAAGCTCGAGGACGCGCGCGAAGCGGCGAACCGCGCCGAGCGCGAGGGCGACCTCAATCGCGCGGCGGAGCTGCGCTACGGCCAGCTCCCGCAGTTGCAGCGCGACGTCGACGCCGCGTCGGAGAAGCTCGCCGAGATGCAGAAGGGCGGCGCGCTCTTGCGCGAGGAAGTGACCGACGAGGACATCGCGGAGATCGTGTCGAAGTGGACCGGCATCCCGGTGACGAAGATGCTCGAGTCGGAGATCCAGAAGCTGGTGCGGATGGAGGACCGCCTCAAGCAGCGCGTGATCGGTCAGGAAGAAGCGCTCACCGCGGTGTCGAATGCGGTGCGCCGTTCGCGCGCGGGCCTCAAGGATCCGAACCGTCCCGTCGGCTCGTTCATCTTCATGGGTCCGACCGGCGTCGGAAAGACGGAGCTGGCGCGCGCGCTGGCGGAGTTCCTCTTCGACGACGAGAACGCGATGGTGCGCATCGACATGTCGGAGTACATGGAGCGCCATGCGGTTGCACGTCTCATCGGCGCGCCGCCGGGATATGTCGGATACGAGGAAGGCGGTCAGCTCACCGAGGCCGTGCGGCGGCGTCCGTACGCGGTCATCCTGTTCGATGAGATCGAGAAGGCGCATCCCGAGGTCTTCAACGTGATGCTGCAGATCCTCGACGACGGGCGTCTGACCGATTCGAAGGGGCGCGTGGTCGACTTCAAGAACACGGTCATCATCATGACGTCGAACGTCGGCGCGCAGTACATCTTCGACTTCCAGAAGTCGATGCAGACGCCCGATCAGGAAGAGGAGATGAGGAAGAAGGTGGAGGAAGAGCTCCATCGCCACTTCCGCCCCGAGTTCCTCAACCGCATCGACGACGTGATCATCTTCCACGCCCTGAACCTCGGGCACATCAAGCGGATCATCGAGGTGCAGTTGAAAGGACTGGCGAAGATGATCGCCGACCGCGGCCTCGGGCTCGAGGTGAGCGAGGGAGCGAAGGAAGTGCTGGCGAAGGAGGGATTCGATCCCGCGTTCGGCGCCCGTCCGCTCAAGCGCGCGCTGCAGCGCGAGATCATCGATCCGCTCGCGATCCGGTTGCTGGAAGGAAAGTTCCACACGGGCGACACGGTGTTCGTCAACGCGTCGCCCGGTGGAAAGGTGGAATTGGCGTTAGAGCCGGAGCCGATGAGCGTGCATTAGAAGCGGAACCGCAGCCCGGACGAAGCCGTGAGCGGATCGACGTCGATCGCATCGTCGGCGACGCCGCCCTTCTCCGTCGGGTTCCACGGGATGTACTTCAGTTCGAAGGCGAGTGAGAGGCGGTCGGTCAAACGGATGTTTGCGCCGGCCGCCGCGCTCCATGTCGTCTCCGATTCGAGATCGACGTTCGGATCGTCGCCCGGCTCGAGGAGCAGCGGGTTGAGCTTGAACTCGCCGCCGATGTGCGCGAGTCCCGCGCCGAGGTACGGCGAAAAGCGCGAGTCGCGGCGGAAGTGCCACTCGCCGAGGGCCGTCACGCTCTCCGCATCGAGCTCGCCGGCGTTGATCGTGACCGGCGCGCCGTCGACGCTCAGATTCAGATCGGCGTTGATCTTCTGCAGCGCGAGCTCGGTCGAGAACTGATCGGTCCAGAAGTGATTGAGCGAAATGCCGTAGCCCGTCTTCTCCTCGAAGTCGATGTTGACGGTGTCGCCCTCATCGACGAACGAGGTGTCGGAGAACGACGGCGCGACGACGAAGACGCCGACGTCCGTCGACGTGCGGGACTGCGCGAACAGCGATGACGACGAAACGACGAGTAGCAGGACTGCCAGGGAACGAAGTGTTTTCATGGTGTGACCTCCTCAGACGTTTTGTTGTGCAGGTGCAAGGCAATCGCGCTGCCAGGCTCTGCCAGAGAGGAAGTCGGCGGATACACCTCGCGATGTGTCCGCTATGGAGCACAGGGTGACACCCGTGAGCTACTTCAGCTCCGGGACGTCCGTTCCCCAGTAGTACCTGTCGAAGAACGGCTTGAAGTCCTGCTTGGTCATGAAGCCGAGGAGGCCGATGACGTCTTTCGTCGTGCCGGCTTTGCTCTTGAAGCTCTTCTGATACGACTTCATGAAAATGAGAAACGGTTCGTCTCCCACCTGCTTGTGCAGGGCGGCGAGGAGATACGGTCCCTTTCCGTAGAGCAATTTCGTTCGATTGAATTCGTCGGTGATGCGATTGGCGAACGGAATCGGCGCGATGTTGTGGCTCTCGTTCGCATCGGCCCTCCAATGCGCGAGCAGCCGCTTGTACGGCGCGTCGCCCTGAAACTTCTTGAGCAGCAGCGCGGCCGAATATTCGGCGAACGACTCGCTGAGCCACTGCTCTTCGGCGCTCGGCCAACGCACCGACACACCCCAGTACTGATGTGCGATCTCGTGCGCGAGACGCTCGTTGATCCCCTCGGAGAAAAGCTGATTCACCGGCTCCAGCAGCGGCTGAAACGCCTCGGACGTGATGAAGACGAGACCGGCCGGTGCCTGGCCCGAGCCGAACGAGTTCAGCTCGAGGATGTTCAATTCCTCGACCGGAAAGGGCCCGAGGAAGTATTCGTAGTACTGAATCATGTCGAAGGCCAGCGCATTGATCTTCTTGATGGCGCGCGTGTTCTTCTGGCCATAAGAGGCCGTGCGGATCGTGACGTTGCCGCGCGTCTCTTCCTCGAACGCGTACTTGCCCGCCGTGACCGCGATGAAGTGCACCGGCTGATCGATCTGCGTCTCGAGGACGTTGTAGCCGTCTTCGGTGACGCGGCGAATCGTTTTGCCGCCGGCAAACGGAACGAACGGCGCCTTCACTTTCATCACGCCGTGCGCCGTCGCCGCCATTCCGGCGCGTGCCGGCTCAGGGAACCAGTTCTTGCGGAGGAACCACTGGTTGTCGCCGCTCTCGCGAACGAGGATGTCGCCTTCGATCTCGAACTTCAGTTTGACCGGCGCCGCCGCCATCGTCGGCGCGGCGAGCGACACGATCAGCGTGTTGAACTGATGAGCGAACGGCACCGCCTTGCCGTCTTCGCTCGTAATGCTCTTGACCGTGTAATGGCGCGGTGGTTTCGGTCCGTCGGCGTAATCCTTGTCGGTCAAGCCGAAGACGAAACCGCGCAATCCGTTGACGCGCGGCATCAGCGTTTCGGTCGCGGTGACGCTCACGTTGTTGCCGTCGCCTGCAGTGAGCACGTAATCGACGTTGCTGAGCAGGACATCGAACGGCGGTATGTCGGCGCGGTTGCGCCCGACGGGACGCGAAGAGATCGTTCCTTCGTAACGCTCGGCGCGGCGCGCGCGATCTTCGAACTGGAACGTGTAGAGAAGCTGCAGCGTCTCGTCCTGGTGATCGACGGTATAGACCCATTCGTCGTCGCCGCTGCCGCGGCATTCGGCGCGCAGAATGCGTTGCGACGGAGCCGTGAGCTTGTTTACGGCGAATGCGGTCGAGAGCTGCGAATCCTGATTGTTCGTGAAGATCGCACGGTTCTTGACGAACGCCTCGTCGAGCGATTGTCCGGCCGCTCCCTCGAGTTTGGGCAACGCCATGTTCTGCGCCGCGATCAATGCTTCCGTGAACGTCCCGTGCAGGACGTTGTTGGCAATCGTCGCCTTCGATTTCAGATTGCGCAGATTGGCCTGCATGATCGGCAATTCGGCCGCGTCGCTCGCGCTGTAATCGAACGAGCCGTCGCCCTTGAAGTAAATGCCGACCACTTCATCGCCCGCCTTGACCGGCGCGGCGCTGCCGCTCGCGAGCGTGAGCTTCATCGAGCCTGAAGTGATTGTGAGATTGCTGACTGTGACCGGCGCGCCGCCAAGCGCGAGATGTTCGTAACGGGCGACGAGTTGCGGCGCGGTTTCATCGGCGGCTGCAATTGCGCAGACAAGAGACACGCCGAGCACGGCAATGAGACGGGAAATCGAATTCACGGAAGGCCTCCGGACCTGTGGACGTCCGGATATTGTACCGGCTGCGCACGCCTTTTGCCTTGTGACACGGGGCGGAAGGAGTTGTCATGCATCGCATTGCCGTCGTCTTCCTGATCCTCGCCCTTGTGCTCGTGCCGGGTTGTAAGCAGAAAGATCAGCCCGCCGAATCCGCGACAACAGGCAACGCTACAGACCGCGCCGCCGATGGAACGTCGGGCACCGGTGCACCGCAATCACCGGCCGCAGGCAGCACCGCGGCCGCGGAACAGCTCGGCACAATCGCGCCGAGCGCCGCGTCGACCGCGCCGGCCATTACCGGAACCGCCGACGTGCATGCCTCGAAGACCGAGACCACGTCGACGATCTCCGGTCCTGACGGCACCTCCACGATCGCCGTCGCCACACCGGCGAAGACGACGACCGCCGTGCAGCCGAAGAAGCCGTGATGCAGCGCTGTCATCGCACTCGCTCTCTTCGCGCTCGCCTGTCCGCCGCGCGGCGGCAACGAAGAACGTGCCGGCGCGCCGCAGACGTCGACCACAACCGCGAATCCGCAGGCGATTCCGGAGAATTCGACGCGCATGAATCCGGTGACCGAGTCGTCGCGCGACAGTCCCGGCAGTCGCGTGACGAGCGCGCCGCTGCAGGTGAAGGTCGACCTCACGGAGTACGCGATCAACATGTCCGAGGCGCTCACGGCGGGACCGCAACAACTGCAGATCACGAATCACGGCGAGCGGGAGCACGGCTTCGCCATCGAAGGCGGCGCCGTGCATCAGCACCTGACGAGCAACCTCTCGAAAGGCAGCACCGCGACGCTCGACGTCGATCTCGCGCCCGGCACGTACGAGGTCTATTGCCCGGTCGACGATCACAAGGGCAAGGGGATGCGGCGGACGATCACCGTGAAGTAGGGACGTAATCGGGATGCCGCGCGGCGTTCGACTGCTGCGCGAACTGGCGCAGGTTCGACTCGAACGCCGCCGCCTCGCTCAGCGCCTGCTGCCGGCATTGCGGCTCCGACGCGTAGCCGGTCGTGCCGAGCGTCGCGGCGAGCGCTTCGACCGCCTGGCGGATGTCGCCGATGTGCAGGTACTCGTGCGGCAGCGAGCGCATGTTGCGCAGGACGATGTACGGACGGAACGTCGCCGACGCCGCCATGCGCCACGCGCGGCCGTCGTACGAACAGCCGGCGTCGAGCCTGAAGCCGACGAAGCGCGTGCAGGCGTCGAACTTCCCCTCCGCCGCGCACCACTCGTGCAGCCGCGCGTCCGATGGCGCAAGTGTGACAAGCGGTGTCGGGATCGAAACGCGTTCGCCACCGTGGGCCGGAAAGCAGTGCAGTAGGATCGAAATCGCCAGCAGAAGTCGTCGCATGGCGCCCAACCTCGGTCGGGCGACGCCGCGAATCGATGGACGGCGGGTGATTCCTGGGTAATTCGATAAATGACCTCCGGTCTACAACTTGCGCGCACCGATGATCCGGTATCGCCGCCTCGGGTCGCCCGGTTCGGGGTCTTCGAGCTCGACCTCCGGTCGGCCGAGCTGCGCCGCGACGGCATCCTGATCAAGTTGCAGGAGCAGCCCTTCCGGTTGCTCGTCTTTCTGCTCGAGCACGCGGGCGAGGTGGTCACACGCGAAGAAGTGCGGCGCACGCTCTGGCCCTCGGAGTTCGTAGATTTCGATCACAGTCTCAACACGGCGGTGCGCAAGCTGCGCGCGGCGCTCGACGACTCGGCGGAGAACCCGCGCTTCGTCGAGACGCTGGCGCGCCGCGGCTATCGCTTCATCGCGCCGGTGAGCTGGAGCGGCTCCGAACCGATCGTTGCTTCGCACGAGTCGCGGACGCGCACCATTGCCGCGGGTCTCGTGCTCGCCGTGCTCGCGCTCTCCATCATCGGCTTTCTGATTTCGCGCGCCGATTCGCCGCGCACGATCTCCGACCTCGCGGTCCTGCCGTTCGTGAACAGCGACGCGAAGAGCGAGCACGTGAGCGACGGCCTCACCGAGATCCTCATCGATCGCCTCTCGCGACTCTCCGGTTTGCGCGTGATGGCGCGCGGCACGGTGTTCGATTACAAGCGGAAGAAGATCGCGCCGGCCGAGGCGGGGAAGGAGCTCGGCGTCGGGGCGGTCGTCACCGGTCAGCTTCGCGCGGAAGGCGATGCGTACGCGATTCACGTCGAGTTGATCGACGTCCGCGACGGCGCGCAGCTCTGGGGCCAGAGCTACACCGCGAGCGCCGCGGAGCTGCCGTCGATCCAGGACCGCATCGCCGGCGATCTCTCGCATCAACTCCGCGAAGGAAAGCAGCCGAAGTTCGTCGCCTGCGCCTACACGAAGAGCGCCGAGGCCAACGAGCAATACCTCCTCGGGTTGCAGGCGTGGAACGCGCGCGACCAGGCTAGCCTGCTGCGCTCCATCGAATTCTTCCAGCGCGCGATTCAGCTCGATCCGCGCTTCGCCGCGGCGTATTCGGGACTGGCCAACGCGTACGGCGTGATGGCTGGCAACGGGATGATGGATCCGAAGGAAGGGGCGATCAACGTGCTGACCGCGGCGGAGAAGGCGCTGGCGATCGATCCGAACAACGCCGAGGCGTACACCAGCATCGCGACGACGAAGTACCGCGCGCTGTTCGATTTCGCCGGCGCCGATCGCGATTACCGCCGCTCCCTCGATCACAACCCGAACTACGCCACCGGCCATCAGTGGTACTCGGAGTACCTGCGGGAGATGGGACGCATCGACGAAGCGCGCCGCGAGATCGAGCTCGCGCGGCAACTCGATCCGTTGTCGAAGCCGATCAACGCCGCGACGTGCTGGGGCTTGATCACCGAGGCGCGGTTCGGCGAGGCGATTGCGTTTGCGCGGCGGTCGGAGAAGCTGGGGCGTCCGATGCCGCTCTGCGTGATGCGTGCGCAGTTCGATGCGAGCGGCGCATACGAGAAGCCGTTCCTCGAAACGCGGCTCGCGCAGCTCCGCGCTGAGCCGAACCACGAGTTCGCGTATCCGGTCGACATCGCCGAGACGTACGCCATGCTCGGTCAGAACGACCAGGCGTTCGCGTGGCTCGACAAAGCGGTCGAGAGGCGCGCGACGCACATCACGTCATTCCATCTCTTCGCCGGCTTCGACGGCGTTCGCGATGATCCGCGCTTCATCGCGCTCGCGCATCGCATCGGGCTCCCCGAGGCATCACTGAAGACCGCGCGCGAATTCGCCGCGAAGCGCGCGGCAATGCGTCACCAGTAGCCCATCGCGTCCGAGAACATCACCTCGTACACCTTGCGGGCCCAGCTCCGCTTCCCGAACTCGACTTTCCCTTCGCTTTGCAGCCACTCCTTGATGGGAAGTGTGAAGCCGGTCTTGCGGCGGTTCCGCACTTCGGGCGGCAGCGGCGGATGCGGCGCGGCAGCGAGGAGCTGCTTGCCGCGCTCCTTGCGCGTCACGAGCACCGGCGCGAGCTTGCGCAGGAGGTGCGCGTCGACGAGCGGCACGCGCACTTCGAGCGAGTGCGCCATCGACGCCCAGTCCATGTCGCGCAGCAATTGATTGCGGAGGTAGAGCGACGACTCCAGCGCCGCGACGCGCGCGAACGGATTGCCGGGATCGGGCGTCACGGTCTGCTCGATGAGCGCCAGCAGGTCGAGCCGCTTCAGTCCTTCCGCCGCGATCTCTTCGCCGAGGACCGACGGCAGCTCGTTGGCGAGAAAGCGTCCGCGCTTCACGAGATACGCGCCGGCGTACGACGAGCCGTAGCGGAGGATCTCGCCCATCTTCGGGCTGATGTGGCGGCTCCGTTTCGCCAGCGCGGAATTGAGGCGATAGACCGCGTTGCCGAGGCCGGGGACGCGCGCCAGCGGACGGGTGATCGGCATCCAGCGCGGGATGTCGCGGAACGACGTGTAGCCGCCGAACAGTTCGTCGCCGCCGGTGCCCGACATCGCGACCTTCAGTCCGAAGTCGTGCGCCGCCTTGCTGATGAAGTAGCTGTTGAGGCCATCGACCGACGGCTGGTCCATCGCCGCGAAGACATGCGGCAGCTCGTTGCGGAACTCGTCGATGGAAAGCTCGCGGATCGCGTGGCGGACGCCGTACTGCTGCGCGACGAGCTGCGCGAGCGGCGCCTCGTCGTTGTCGCGTCCGCGGTATTCGGAGAAGCGGAGCGTCATCGTCTGCAGGTCGCTCGCGCCGGTCTCGCGCGCCAGCGCGACTACAGCGGTGGAGTCGATGCCGGCGGAGAGAAACGCGCCGACCGGCACATCGGCCACGAGGTGATAGCGCACCGATTCGAGCACCGCGTCGTGCACCGCCTCGCGCCGCTCCGCCTCGCTGTAGTGCTGATTCGATTCGACCGCATCGCGCAGTGTCGCGGCAATGGAGAAGTAGCGCACCGGCTCGCGCATGCCGCGCGCGTCGACGTACGCGTACGAGCCGGCCGGCAGCGCGCGGATCGCGCGGTACATCGTGAACGGCTCCGGCACCGTGCCGCGCAGGAAGAAGCCGGCGGCGGCCGCGGGATCGAATTGCTTGTCAACGCGTCCGCCGGCGATGAGCGCCTTCACCTGCGACGCGATGCGGACGGTTTTGCCGTCGTCCGCGTAGTAGAGCGGCTTGATGCCGTACGGATCGCGCGCCAGCAGCATCCGCCGCTCCCGCCCGTCCCACAGCGCGATGGAGAACATCCCGCGCAGATCGCCCAGCATCGCCTCGCGCTTTTCGTCGTACAGCGCGAGCAGCACCTCGGTGTCGGAGTGCGACGTGAACGTCCGCCCGCGCGCCTGCAGTTGATCGCGCAGCTCCTGGTAGTTGTAGATCTCGCCGTTGAAGATGATCGTCAGCTCGCCGCGCTGCATCGGCTGCGCGCCACCGGGGGAGAGGTCGATGATGGCGAGCCGGCGATGCCCGAAGCCGATTTTGCCGTCGGGTGAGAACCACGCATCGGCAGCGTCGGGACCGCGCAGGCGCATGCACTCGCGCGAGGTAATCAGTTCATCGCGATCGACCGGCGGCGCGTCGTCCGCGTAAGCGTAAATGCCGTTGATGCCGCACATGAGATAGCAGATAGCAGATAGCGGATAGCAGAAGCAAAGCTTGTCGTTCGCCTGCTATCTGCTATCCGCTATCTGCTATCTAATTGCACCATGCGCCGCTTGATCGTCCTCCTCTTCCTTTTCACGCTCAACGCATTCGCGCAGGACAAGCCGATGATCGGATTCACGGCGGCGTCGGCGGCGAAGCAGCGCGCGCTCGAGCAGAAGTTCGACGCCAGCCTGCATCGCGACGATCTGCGCGAGTGGATGCGGCGGATGAGCGCGCGTCCTCATCACCTCGGGTCGGCGTACGACAAGGAGAACGCGGAGTTTCTCGCGTCGCTGTTCAAGTCGTGGGGCTACGAGACGACGATCGAGACGTTCGACGTCCTCTTTCCGACGCCGAAGACGCGCGTCGTGGAGCTGATCGCGCCGGAGCACTACACGCTCAAGCTGAGCGAGGGGTCGATGAAAGAGGATGCGACGTCGGGGCAGAGCAGCGAGCAGTTGCCGACCTACAACGCGTACTCGACCGACGGCGACGTCACGGGCGATCTCGTCTACGTCAACTACGGCGTCCCGGCCGATTACGAGGAGCTGGCGAAGCACGGCATCGACGTGAAAGGGAAGATCGTCCTCGCGCGCTACGGGCAGTCGTGGCGCGGCATCAAGCCGAAGGTCGCGGCGGAGCATGGCGCGATCGGCTGCATCATCTACTCCGATCCGCACGACGACGGCTACTTCGCCGGCGACGCCTATCCGAAGGGCGCGTATCGCAGCGAGAACGGCGCGCAGCGCGGCTCGGTTGCCGACATGCCGCTCTACCCCGGCGATCCGCTCACGCCGGGCGTCGGCGCGACCGCGGATGCGAAGCGCCTCGATCGCAAAGATGCGCTGACGATCACGAGGATCCCGGTGCTGCCGGTCTCGTACAGCGATGCGCTGCCGCTGCTGCGCGCGCTCGCCGGACCGGTCGCGCCGGCCGAGTGGCGCGGCGCGCTTCCGATCACCTACCACCTCGGGCCCGGTCCGGCGCGCGTGCACATGAACCTCGCGTTCGACTGGAAGCTCGTCCCCGCGCGCGACGTCATCGCGAGACTTCCCGGCACCGATCGCGCCGGCGAATGGATCCTGCACGGCAATCACTACGACGCGTGGGTGAACGGCGCGAGCGATCCGATCAGCGGGATGGTGGCGGAGCTGGCGGAGGCGCGCGCCATCGGCGAGCTGGCGAAGAGCGGCTGGCGTCCGCGCCGCACGATCATCTTCGCCGCCTGGGACGGCGAAGAGCAGGGCCTCCTCGGATCGACGGAATGGGTGGAGACGCATCAGGCCGAGCTGCAGCAGCACCTCGTCGTCTACATGAACTCCGACTCCAACTCGCGAGGCTTCCTCGACGCCGGCGGCTCGCATTCGCTGGAGCGCTTCATCACGCAGATCGCGCGCGAGGTGAACGATCCGCAGCGCAATGTCTCGGTCTACGAACGGCTGCGCGCGCACGACCTGATCAAGGCGAAAACCGCCGACGACCGGAAGGAGGCGCTGGAGCGCGATCTCATCCGCCTCGAGGCCCTCGGCTCCGGCTCCGACTTCACGCCGTTCCTGCAGCACGCCGGGATCGCGTCGCTGTCGATCGGGTACGACGGTGAGAGCGACGGCGGCTCGTATCACTCCATCTACGACTCGTTCGATCACTACACGCGCTTCGGCGATCCGACGTTCGACTACGGCGTGACGCAGGCGAAGACGACCGGGCGCGTGACGCTGCGGATGGCGAACGCCGACCTGCTGCCGTTCGAGTTCACGACGGTGGCCGCGACGCTCACGCGATACGCGGATGAAGTGGCGCAGCTCGCCGAGTCGATGCGCAAGTCGACGGAGGAGAGGAACCGGATGGTCAGCGAGCACCTGATGGAGATCGCCGCCGATCCGACGGAGACGTTCGTCGCGCCGCCGCTGGAGACGCCGGTGCCGTTCCTCAACTTCGCGCCGCTGCAGAACGCGGTGGCGCGATTGAAGAAAAGCTCGGACGAATTCGCGCGGGCGTACGCCTCGGCGTTGAATCGCCCTGCCGTTTCCGCCGCGCTCGATCAGGCGCTGATGCACGCGGAGCAGGGGTTCATGCGGGAGGAAGGGCTGCCGCGCCGCTCGTGGTATCGGCACCAGATCTACGCGCCCGGCTTCTACACCGGCTACGGCGTGAAGACGCTGCCCGGCGTGCGCGAGGCGATCGAGCAGCGGAAGTGGAGCGAGGCGAACACGCAGATCGGCATCGTGGCGAAGGTCATCGACGACTACACCGCGCAGGTCGAGCGCGCGACGGAGATCGCGCGGGATAAGGAGTAGGCATGCGCCGCTTTCTGGTTTTGCTGCCGTTCGTCGCGTGTCCACTCTTCGCGTCGATCACCGGAACGGTGACCGGACCTGACGGCGCGCCGGTGGCGAAAGCGCGCGTGCAGGCGTTTCAGCCGGAGATTCCGATGACGACGCTGCGGCGTGTGAACGCGGGCACCGCGCGCACCGCTCTCGCATCCGCGACGACCGACGACGCCGGCGCGTTCAAGCTCGACGTGCATGGCGGAGTCGTCGAGGTGATCGCCGAAGCGGACGCCCTCACGACGGCCCACATGCTCGTTCCGGCGGATGAGCAGGGGGTTTCGATCGTCCTGAGCAAGGCGAAGATGATCGAAGGAACGGTCACCGCTGACGGCAAGCCGGTAGCCGGCGCGGCGATCGTCGCCACGGACGGCCATCATTTCCGCGAAGTCGGGAAGAGCGACGCCGGCGGAAAGTACCGCATCCCCGAATTCCCTGAGGAACGGGTCTTCGCGATGCATCGCGACTTTGCTTCGGTCGACCGATTCAAGATGACGCAGGGAGTGGCCATTCGCGGCAAGGTCGTCGACGATCACGATCAGCCGGTCGCGAATGCCACGGTCGTGAACGTATTGACGCTGGTCACGACCGGCGAAGACGGCAGCTTCGTCATCCCCCATGGAACGGTCGGAGCGGAGTTGCGGGCGAGAACCGGCCAGGGGTTCGGCACGGCCATCGCGCGGAACGGGGAAAACGTCGTCCGGCTGAAACGGCTCCTCGAGATCCGCGGCGTGCTGCGCGACGAGGCGAAGAATCCGGTCGCCGGCTTGCCGGTGTTCAGTGTGAATGACCGCGAAGACACCGCGGCCACGGTCTCCGATGCGAAAGGGGCATTCGTTCTCGCCGTGCTGCCAGGCAAGCACTGGTTGATGCCGGAAAGCGGACCATCGTTCGCCGGCGAGATCGCCGAGACGACGGCCGGCTCGACGCGCGATCTCACCATCAAGCGCTTGGCGAGCATCGACGGCACGGTCCGTGACGATGACGGAAAGCCGGTTGCCGGCGCGAGCGTCTCCTTCACACCGGTGCGGGATCGCGATTTCGCCATGTTGTCGATGCGGTCGAATCGCGAGGGCGTGCCGACCGATGCCGCGGGCCGCTTTCGCCTTCGCATTGACGCAGGCGCCAAAGGCCGGCTATCCGCGAAGAAGGCGGCGATGCCGACGGCGAGCAGCGACGTGATCACCGTCGCCGCCGGCGGCGTACACGACGTCGTGGTGAAGCTCGCGCGCGGCATCGAGGTGAAAGGCGTAGTGACCGACGGACAGGGTCACGCGCTCGGCGGCGTCTCCATCACGCAGGCCGAGGATGCCGAGTTGCTGGACGAGCGCGAGGGCGACGATTGGGCCACGACTGCCGCGGATGGGACGTTCAGCGTTCGACTGAAAGAAGGCGGCGCCGCACTCGTCTTCGCGAAGAAGGGGTTCGTCGATTCGACGGAAACCATCGAAGTCGCGCCGGCGATGCGTCCGCTCGCCATCGCGATGAGCGCCGCGGCCACGGTGCGCGGCACGCTGCTGAACAAGGACGGTACGCCGGCGGCGCAGCACCCGATCGGCAACACCGACCTTGGGGCGTTCACGACGACGAATGCCGACGGGACGTTCGAGCTCGATTTTCCGGAGCCGGGCGACTATCCGATCCAAACCGCGTTCGCCTCCCGCAAGCGGATCGTTCACGCGCCGTCGAGCGGCGTGCGCATCGTGCTCGAAGAAGGATTGTCCATTCGCGGGCGCGTCACCGATGCCGTGACCGGTGAAGCGGTCGAGGGGTTCACGATCACGGCGGAGCACGACGACGACATGGTGGGCACTGGTGAGCCGGGCGCCGATCCGGCGGACTTCGTCATCAAAGGACTGGAGCCCGGCCCGGTCACGGTCGTCGCCGCCGCCGAGCACTACCTGCCGGTGAGCGTGGAAGCGGAAGCGGGCCAGACGCAGCCGCTCGCGGTCACGCTGAGCCGCGGCCTCACGTTGCGCGGACGCGTTCACAATCCGGCCGGCCAGGCGATCGAAGGGGTCTCGGTCTCCGTCGCGCGTGAGTCGATGTCTCGCTCGCACCGATTGGAGACGCCGATGTCGGGCGCCGACGGCACCTTCGAGCTCGACGGCCTCGCGCCGGACGAAACGGTGACGCTGATGTATCGCAAGGACGGTTACGTCGAGCGCTCGGACCGCCTGCATGTCACGAAGGAGAACGGGCCGGTCGACGTCGTCCTGACGCGCGGTCTCACGATCAAGGGACATGTGATCGACGCAGCAGGAAAGCCGGCGTCCGATGTGACGGTCGTCGCTTCGACCGCGGCGCACGGCTCGTCGTATCGCGACACGAAGACCGGCGCGGACGGCGCCTTCGAGATGCAGGGTCTCGTGGCGGGCCGCTACGACTTCGAGGTGGGGCGCGGTTCGGCGCTCTCGGGATCGGCGCGCGACGTCGATATCGAGCTCGTTCACGACGTCACCATCCGCATCGAGCGAAAGCCTGCCGGGACGATCGCCGGCCGCGTCCGGGGCGTCAACGCGACGACGTTCATGCGGATGCTGGAGGTCCAGACGCCCGACGGCGGTATGAACGGCGAGATCAACGCGGACGGCTCGTTCCGCGTCGAAAACGTTCCGGCCGGCACCGCGCAGGTGTCGGCGATGCTCGGCGGCAGGAGCGGGATGCGCAGCACGCGCAGCGTCTCCGTTGAAGTCACGGCGAACGCGGTGGTGAACGTCGAGCTGGCGCTGGAAGAACAACGCACGTTGCGCGGCCGCGTCACGCACAACGGCCAACCGCTGCCGAAGGCGGAGGTATCGCTGAGCGGGAGCAGCTACGGCTCCGCCAATGCGATGACCGGCGACGACGGCGTCTACGAGATTCATGCGGATCCCGGCCGCTACTCCGTCACCGTGGCGGGCCTCCCGTATCGCGGCGAGGTCGACCTCGAGCGCACCTCGGTGTTCGACATCGAGTTCAACGGCGTGCTCGCGCGTGCTCGTGTCGTCGACGGTGCGACCGGTGCTCCGATCGAAGGCGCGCTCGTCCAGGGCATGCTGAAGGGAACGCATTCAGAGCAGGAGTCGAAGACGGATGCCGCCGGAGCCGCAACGATCGAGTTGCCGCGCGGCGAGAAGGCGACGCTGATCGCGTCGAAGAGCGGCTACGCCAACGCCTCGGCCGACGCGATCGAGGGCGAGGTGGTGATGCAGCTCGTGCGCTCCGCCGGTGCCGTGGTGCGGATCATCGATGCGCGTGACGGCCGCACGTTGTCGGGCTACGTCGTCGCGCGCGATGCCGCGGGCCGCGTCATCGCCTCGGCGCATGAAACCGAGGGAGACGGGACGTCGATGCTCGCGGTGCCGCCGGGCGAATATCGCTTCTCCGCGTCCGCGTCGGAGTACGGGTCGGAAACCATTCGCGCGTCGGTGCCGTCGGCCGAGCTGCGCATCGCGCTGCCGCGCGGCGGCAAGCTGCTGTTGCGCTCGAACCAGGACGTGCACGGCACCGCGCGCCTGTTGCTCCCCGATGGCGACATGTACGTCCGCTGCTGGTGCAGCGGCATCGCCGACATCGAGATCAACGGCCGGACGACGACGGTCGACGCGGTTTCGCCCGGCAGCTATACGCTCGAAGTCCTGCCGGCGGGTGGAAAGGTGCGCCGCTATCCGGTGACCGTGATTCAGGGTGAGACAGTACCGGTGCAGATCGACTAGTGCGCCTTGGGCAGCATGTAGACGACCTCGCCCTTTTTGGAGAGCCCGAGGTCCTCGCGCGCGATCCGCTCGACGGCGAACGTCGACTTTTTCGCGCTCTGCACTTCGGCGCGGAGCCGCGCGTTATCCGCTTCCAGTCTGTGGATGTCGGCATGCAGCGCGTCGACCCGCTGACGAGCCTGCTGCAGCTCGCCGATCCCGCCGCGATCGCGGAAGAGGATGATGCAGAACAGCAGCACCAGCGCGCCTGAAATCACGATCACGACGCGCATCGCGGTCTGCGTCACGCGGCGCGAATCGTGTGTGGAGACTGACGGCGGCATGGGGTTAAGTGTCATGCTCGCCAGGCACGCTGTCAAGGCTCGCCGTATGCCGCCTGCATGATCTCCGGCGCATAGAAAGCTTTGGGAGAAACGTCGGGCATTGCGCGCAGGATCTCCGCGCCGATCAAGCGGTCGATGTCGGCGCGCGCGGTCGGGTAGCTGATGTTCATCGCGTTCACGAGATCGGTTACGCGCGTGATCGGATTCGCGAATAGGCGCTCGATGAGCGCATGCATTCGCTTGTTCACCATTCCGACCCGATCGTGATAGGTGTCGCGCAGCACGCGCAGGCGGTCGCACCGAACCGCACCGTCGCGGCAGACGTCGATGGTTCCCCGCAGGCAGAATCTCAGCCACTCTTCCCACTCGCCGTTCGCGCTCACGGCGAACAATCGATCGATGTATTCGTCTTTGTGCTGCTCGAAGTACGCGCTCATGTAAAGCCAGGGCCTCGACAGCTGCGACCACTTGAATGCGCAGAGCGAGAGGAGTGCCCGCCCGACACGGCCATTGCCGTCGATGAATGGATGGATGGCTTCGAACTGGTAATGCGCGAGGTAGGAGCGGACCAGAGGATCGATTGCGTCCGCTTCGTTCAGAAAACGTTCGAAGTCATCGACACAGCGGGTGAGCTCATTGGGAGGCGGAGGAATGTATCGCCGATCGGAACCGAGGTGAACCTGATTGCGGCGGAATTCCCCTGGCGCCCGGTCGCGGCCGCGAACTCCTTCGAGGAGTCGCTCATGCATCGTCCGGATGACGCGCAGGGAAAGCGGCAACTCGTCGAGCATCGCAGTGCCGGTACGCACCGCATCGGCGTAGTTAGCCACCTCCCGCCAGTCGTTCGCCCGTTCGTTTGCCGACTTCGCTTCCACCGGCTGCAGTTCGAACAGCAGCAGCTCTTCGGCCGAGGCGAAGGTCCCTTCGAGACTCGATGACCGGATCGCTTCCCGGCGCTGCAGGGGACTCAGGAGCAGTTCGGCGCTCGGCAACGTACGGCCGATCCCGTCCAGGCGGCTCAGCTCCTCGCGAGCGCTTGCGAGGAGCGGCCACAACTCATTGGAAACAGACCACTTTCGTGGTAGCGCGCGTGGAATGAACGCATGATCGCCGTCGCCGATCGAGACGGAAACCAGTTTTCCTGTCGAATTTCGAGTAAATCGGCGGACGTCCATGGCTTTAAAAAGTATTTTAAAAAGCCGGTGCTCTTTAAAATTAATTACCCGATATTTTAATTCAATCGCTGCAATTTCGATTTCTTTTCAAAATCCGGATCGCGTTTCCTGCGCCTCGTATAATCCGTTCGTGAAGCGCAATTCCGCCTCCAATCCCCTGACCGAACGGTACGCCTCGAAGGAGATGTCGTACCTCTTCTCCGCCGACTTCAAGTTCCGCACGTGGAGGCGTTTATGGATCGCGCTGGCGGAGGCGGAGCGCGAGCTCGGGCTCGAGATCAGCGACGCGCAGATCGCGGAGCTGAAGGCGCACGCGGAAGAGATCAACTACGAGGACGCCGAGCGCCGGGAGCGCGAGATCCGTCATGACGTGATGTCGCACATCTACGCCTACGGACTGCAGGCTCCCTCCGCCAAAGGCATCATCCACCTCGGCGCGACATCCGCGTTCGTCACCGACAACACCGACATCCTGCAGATGCGCGAGGCGCTGCGCATCGTCGTCCGCCGCCTGGTCAACGTCATGGCCAAGCTGCGCGACTTCGCCTGGAAGTGGCGCGGCACGCCGGCGCTGGCGTTCACGCATTTCCAGCCGGCGCAGCTCACGACGGTCGGCAAGCGCGCGACGCTCTGGCTGCACGACCTCCTCCTCGACTTCAACGAGCTCGAGTTCCGTCTCTCCCAGCTCGCGCTCCTCGGCGTGAAGGGCGCGACCGGCACGCAGGCGTCGTTCCTCAGCCTGTTCGACGGCGACGAATCGAAAGTGAATCGCCTCGAGCAGCTCGTCGCGGAGAAGGTCGGGATGCCGCGCAGCTACCCAGTGTCGGGCCAGACGTACTCGCGCAAGGTCGACGCGCAGGTCGTCGCCTCGCTCGCCGGCTTCGGGCAGAGCGCGTCGAAGTTCGGCTACGACATGCGCCTGCTGCAGCATCTGCGCGAGATCGAGGAGCCGTTCGAAGAGGAGCAGGTCGGCTCGTCGGCGATGGCGTACAAGCGCAATCCGATGCGCGCGGAGCGGCTCGACGCGCTGTCGCGGCATCTCATCGTCAACTCGCTCAATCCCGCGCTCACCGCGGCGACGCAATGGTTCGAGCGGACGCTCGACGACTCCGCGAATCGCCGCATCGCCATCCCCGAGGCCTTCCTCGCGGCCGATGCGCTGGCGCTGATCTACGACAACATCGTCGGCGGCATCGTCGTGCACGAGGAGGTCATCGCCGCAAACGTGCGGCGCGAGCTGCCGTTCATGATGACCGAGAACCTGATGATGGAAGGCGTACGCCGCGGCGGCGACCGGCAGGTGCTGCACGAGCGCGTGCGGGTCCACTCGCAGGCGGCGGCCGACGTGCTGAAAGCGGGCGCCAACCGAAACGATCTCTTCGACCGCATCGCGGACGACACGCTGTTCGGCATCGATCGCGAGACGATCGAGCGGATCGCCAGACCGGAGGACTACACGGGACTCTCACGGCAGCAGACGGAGCGCTTCCTCATCGAAGACGTCGATCCGATCCTGGAACGGCACCGCGAAGAGATTCACGCCGAGGTCGGCGAGGTACGCGTATGAAGCGGGTGGCGCTCGGATTGATCCTCTTCGTCGCGTACGCCTGCGCCACCACCGCCCCGCCCCCGCCCGCACAACAGCCGGAGATCCTGCACGGCGTCGCGAGCTGGTACGGCCAGGAGTTCGCGGGACGGACGACGGCGAACGGCGAGATTTTCGATCCGCTGCTGCTGACCGCCGCGCATCGCACGCTGCCCTTCGGGACTGTGCTCGACGTTCGCAACTCGAAGACCGGCCGCGTCGTGCGCGTGCGCGTGAACGATCGCGGACCGTTCGTCGGCAATCGGATGATCGACCTGTCGTACGCCGCCGCGCAGCAGATCGGGCTCGTCGAGCCGGGGAGCGGCGACGTCGATCTGTACGTCGTGCAGCTCGGACGCGGCGATCGCGAGCCGCCCGCGCCGTACGTCGTGACGGTGCCGCCGTCACCCAAAGGGATGCTGACGGATCGCGAGCCGCCACCCGTCGAGATTGCTCCACCGCCCCCGCCGCCACCCGCCCCCGCGCCGGCGGTCGTCGAGCCGCCGAAGCCTGTGGTCGTCGACAACATCAAGGTGGAGACGATCCGCGCGACCCCCCCGCCGCCCGCTCCGCCCGCCCCCGCGCCGGCCGTGCAGAAGGGCGGGTTCAGCGTGCAGGTCGGCGCCTTCGCCATCGAGGCGAACGCGAAGGACCTGCTGCGCCGGCTCACGCAGCTCGGCGAGCAGGCACACATCGACAGCGGGAAGCTCTACCTGGTGCGCATCGGCCCGTTCCCGACGAGGGAACAGGCCATCAAGACGCGCGAAAGGCTGGAAGCGAGCGGGATGAGCGCGATTATCGTCGCGAACTAGGACGGCCCTCATCCGCCCTTCGGGCACCTTCTCCCGCTGCGGCGGGAGAAGGGCGACCAAGCTTGCGATGCGCGAGTGCGTTGGCCCTCGCCCGCGTGAGCGGGAGAGGGTGGCCGAAGGCCGGGTGAGGGTTAAAGCAGTTCGCTCGCGGCAAAAAAGAACGCGATCTCGATCGCCGCGTTCTCGTCCGAGTCGCTGCCGTGGATCGCGTTCTGCTCGATCGATTCGCCGAAGTCCTTGCGGATCGTGCCGGCGTCGGCTTTTGCCGGATCGGTGGCGCCCATGACTTTGCGGAGGTGCGCGACGGCGCCTTCACGCTCGAGCGCGGCGACGAACACCGGTCCCGAGGTCATGTACTCCACGAGCGAGCCGTAGAACGGACGGTCCTTGTGCACTGCGTAAAAGCCCTCGGCTTGCGCGCGCGAGAGGCTCACTTTCTTCAGCCCGAGGACGCGGAATCCTTCCTCTTCGATGCGGCTGATGATCTTTCCGAAATTGCCCTTCCGGACCGAGTCCGGCTTAACGATTGTGAATGTGCGGTTCGACATAGGGGGCGGATGATAACTCAGTTGGCCACGTGCAACATCGGCACGGCCAGCGAGCCCGACACCTCTTCGAAATCGATCGGCAGCACGAGGGTGAAACACGATCCCTCGCCCGGTTTCGACTTCACTTCGATCGTGCCGTGATGCAGCTCGACGAAGTTGCGCGTCAGTGAAAGTCCGAGTCCCGTTCCGCCGCGGCGCGCGCGCCGCCCGTGCTCGGTCTGGTAGAACTCGTCGAAGATCCGCTCCAGCTCATCGGACGAGATGCCGATGCCCTGATCGGCGACGTCGATGCGCACGGAGCGCACGCCGATCGGCGACTCCTCCTTCGGAACGCCGTGCACGTCGATACGCACCGGCCCGCCTTTCGGCGAGAACTTCACGGCGTTCGACAGCAGGTTGAAGAGGATCTGCTTCAGCCGTCCTTCATCCAGCCGCACTTTCGGTACCTCGGGGTCGATGCTGGCGATGATGTGGACGTTCGCTTCCGCGGCGAAGCCCTTCATCACGCGCTCCACCGCCGCGATGGTGTCGCGCAGGTCGAACACGTCGGCGCGCAGCTCCATCTTCCCGGCCTCGATCTTCGACAGGTCGAGGATGTCGTTGATCAGCTCGAGCAGGTGGTTGCCCGCGGAGTGGATGTTCTCGAGGAACTTGTAGAGCCGCGTCGAGATGACCTCGCGCGTGGAGTCGAGCAGCACGCTGGAGAAGCCGATGATCGAGTTGAGCGGCGTGCGCAGCTCGTGCGACATGTTCGCGAGGAACTGATTCTTCGAGCGGTCCGCGGCCATGAGGCGGAGGTTCGTCTCGCGCAGCTCGTTCGTCCGCTCCATCACGCGCTGCTCGAGCGCGTAGGTCAGCCCCTCGAGGTCTTTGTAGAGATGCGCGTTCTCGATCGCCACCGCGGCCTGGTTCGCGATCGCCGTCAGCAGGATGACGTCGTCCTCGGTGAACGCGTTCTTCTTCAGCGATTCGATGGAGATGACGCCGATGACGCGGTCGCGCACGATCATCGGCACGCCGAGCCACGACTCCGTCGGCTTCGTATCGGCGACCGCTTTCACGCCGAAGCGCGCTTCTTCCGCGACGCTGCCGATCAGCAGCGGCTGATGATGACGGACGACCCACGAGTTGAGGCCTTCGCCTACCGGGATGCGGTCCTTCGGCAGGAACGACTCGTCGCGGACGTCGAGCTCGAACGACAGCTCGTTCGTCGATTCGTCGAGCAGGGCGATGGTGAAGAGCGTGCAGTCGACGATCTTCTTGCACTCGGTGTAGATCGCCATCAGGAGCTGATCGGTGGTGAAGCGCAGCGAGATCGTCTTGCCGATGTTGGTCAGCGACGCGAGCCGCTGCAGGAGCTGCACGCTCTTGCTGCGCGTCTTCGCCAGGTTGCGCGCCACGAGGTTTGCCACCGCGCCGGTGAAGGAGAGCGCGGCGACGGCGCCCCAGCCCATCGGTCCGTACGCGAGTGCGAGCGCGACGGAGTACGGCAGCGCCACGAGGTAGATCGAGCAGTCGATCAGGTCGAGGCGCAGGACTTCTTTGACCGAGTAGCCGTACGCGCGCGCCGGCATGAACATCATGATGTTGTTGGTGACGATCAGCCCGACGCCGCCGAGCGCGACTTTCAACGCGGCGCTCGGGCTGGAGTGGATGACCGGGATCTCGCCGCCGAGGCGCTCGTAGATCATCGCGGCGACGAGCACGGGGAGACCGTAGGTCGGGAACTGACCGGCCAGCGCCTTCACGTATTCCGCGAACGGATCGCGCGTGTCGGTCTTGATCGGACCGACCTGCTGGACGGCCATGATGCGCGCGGCCATTGCGATCGTGACGGCGAGCCACGACGTCAGCACCGGACCGAGCAATGGATAGAACGCGATGCAGGCGGTGGTCAGGAGCGAGACGTAGATCTGTTCCGTCAGCTCGAACTTCAGCAGCGCGACGGTGATGGAGAAGACGACGAAGATCCCGACGAGGATGAAAGCGTCCGAGCCGAGGCGCTCAAGGATCGCGGCGGTCTGCGCGCGGCGGACGAACGCGACGTAAACCATGGCCGCCAGTCCCGCCAGGCCCTGGATGAGAAAGATGGTGATGACGTGCCGACGTCGGGCCGACTCAGTGGACGTTGCTGAGGGCATGGGACACGCGAATCGTACACCCGTTGGCAGACGGCAGTTGGCAGTTGGCCGGTCGCAGGAGCACGACATGCTGCGGCCAACGGCCAACTGCCAACGGTCAACTTACAACGGCGTGACGATGAGACCGCTGTCGTCCGCGCTCAACAGAACATCGCGGAATTCGGCCGTTTTCGCGAGCTCGACGCCGTGCGCGACGATGCAGCGCTCGAGCGTCACGCCTTCCGCGATGCGGCAGTCGTCCCACACCGAACTGTCGCTGACGCGTCCTTCGATCACGCTGTTTGCGCCGATCGAGGAGCGCGCGATCGCGCCGCGGATCGTCGCCGTTTCATCGACGATCGAGTCAGCGACGATGCGCGAGCCATGCGTCAGCGGAATCCGTCCGGCGATCATCAGCTCGCGCAGTGCGGCGCCCGCGCTCATGAGACGGCGCGGCGTTCCGATGTCGTACCAGAGGCCGTCGTCGACGACCGCGGCGAGCGTCTCGTGGCCGAGGAGCGGCTGATAGACCGCGTCGACGATGCCGAAGAATTCTTTCTCCGGCAGGTGGCGGAAGACGCGTGAGCTGATGAGGTGCGAGCCGGAGAACATCAGCGGCTCGCCGCGTCCCTCGCCGAAGCCGGTGACCTGGCCGTCGTCGAAATAGACCGGCGTGAACCGGTCGCCTTCGGGCGGATGCCGCAGCGTGAGCGCGGCGAGCGAATCGCGCGACTGCCGCGCGCGGCCCAGCTCGTCGTATTGCGGGAACTGGATCGTGTCGGCGTTCACGAGGAAGAACTCGCTGCTCTCCTCGAGAAAGTGCCGCACGCGCCGGATGCCGCCGCCCGTGCCGAGGATCTCGCGCTCGAGCGAGAACTCGAAGCGGCAGTCGTAGGTCGAGGTGAGGAACTCGACGATCGCGTCGGGGAGGTGGTGCAGGTTGACGACGATGTCGTCGATGCCGGCGGCGAGAAACGCTTCGACCGCGTACGCGATCAGCGGCCGGTTGCAGACCGGGACCATCGGCTTGGGGAGCGTGTTGGTGACGGGGCGGAGTCGCGTGCCGAGGCCCGCGGCCAGGATCATGCTTCGCATGAGAATTAAGAATTTCGAATGAAGAATTCTGAATTCATCATTCGAAATTCTTAATTCACAGCGCGTCCGGTGGAAAGACCATGTTCTCCGGCAGGTCGGCGCGCGTGCGCCGCGCCTGGCGGTACAGATCGGCGTACGACTGGCGGATCCCCTGGTCGACGTTCATGCCCAGCTCCGTGGCGACGGTGCGGATGACGTCCATCGGTCCTTCGATCTCGAAGTAATCGCCGATCGGCGTGCGGTCGAGGACGACCTCGACGTCGCGGATGCGCCACACCTCGCGGAACTTCTGATAGCGGAAGGTCGGCTTGAAGCCGAGGGAGTCGAAGAGCTGGATGGCGAGCTCGAACGACTCGACGCCGGTCTGCACTTCCTCGCGCGACTTCACGCCGCTGTCGAACATCGCCGGACCTTTGTACGTGGCGATGGCGTAGCGGCCGAACTTGCGCACGCGCAGCAGCGCGCCGCGCGTCCGCAGCTCGCCGCGGCGATCGAGCACGATGTTGTCTTCGAAGGTCTCGGGATAGAGCCGCGTCGCGCCGAGCTCGTCCAGTTTGCGGACGAGGTCACTGCGATCGCGAAGAGGAAATTTGATTTCGATCTCGGTGGCCACGTTACCTTCTGAGCACTTCCACTCCCGGCAACGACGCTCCGCTGATGAATTCGAGGCTCGCGCCTCCGCCCGTGCTGATGTGATCGATCTTCGACGCGAATCCCGAGGCCTTCACCGCCTCGACCGATTCGCCTCCGCCGACGACGGTGATCGCGTCGGCATCGGCCACCGCGCGCGCCATCGCCATCGTTCCCTTCGCGAACGCTTCTTTCTCGAACACGCCCATCGGGCCGTTCCAGAAGACGACGCGCGCGTTACGCAGCATGTCGGTGTAGCGCTCGATCGTCTGCGCGCCGATGTCGAACGCCTTCTGATCGGGACGCAACGCGCCGGAGACGGTCTCGATTTTCGTCGGATTTTCGAGATCGTCCGCGACGACCAGATCGACCGGCAGCTCGACTTTCGCCGCCGCGAGGATGCGCGTCGCGACGTCGATCGAATCCTTGTCGACGAGCGAGCCGCCCATCTCGATCCCTTTCGCCGCGAGGAACGTGTTAGCCATGCCGCCGCCGATGAGCACCGTGTCGGCGAGCTTGACCAGCGCCTCGAGCGGCTCGATCTTGCCGGCGATCTTCGCGCCGCCCATCAGCGCGACGAACGGACGGTCGGTGACGTTCGTGACCTTCTGCAGGAATTCGAGCTCGCGCGCGAGCAGCAGTCCGCCAGCCGTGCGATCGGTGGGGAAGAGTCGGGGCAATGCGTCGATCGACGCATGTGCGCGATGGCACGCGCCGAATGCGTCGTTCACGTACACGTCAGCGAGCTTGCGCAGCTCCTCGGCGAACGCGCGATCGTTCGACTCTTCGCCCGCGTGAAAGCGGAGGTTCTCGAGCAGAAGCACTTCGCCGGGCTGTAAAGACTGCTGCGCCTCGGCGCCGATGCAGTCGTCCGCCCATTTCACCTCGCGCCCGAGGAGCTCGGCGAGCCGTTCGCGGACCGGAGCGAGCGAGTACTTCGACTTGCGCTCGCCCTTGGGACGTCCGAGGTGCGAGGCGATGACGACGGCGGAGCGAGCGTCGAGGAGGCGTCGCAGCGTCGGTAGCGTTTCCTCGATGCGCGTGGCGTCGGTGATGCGCGTGCCGTCGAGCGGCACGTTGTAATCGACGCGGTAGAAGACCTTCGCGCCGTCGAGAGGCAGGTGGTCGATCGTACGGATCTGAATCATGCGTTGGCGGACCGCGCCAGTGACTCCTTCTTCACAACTGCCACGTGGGCGATGAGATCGAGGATGCGATTCGAGTATCCCCACTCATTGTCGTACCAGGCGAGGATCTTGTGCATGGTCGGCGCGACGGATCGGGTGAACGTCGTGTCGACGATCGACGAATGCGCGTCGTTGTTGAAGTCGATCGAGACGAGCTGCTCGTCGGAGTAGTTGAGGATTCCTTTGAGCTCGCCGTTCGACGCGTCGCGGATCGCCTGGTTGATCTCCTCGGCGCTCGTCGGCTTCTCGCTCTGGAACGAGAGATCGACGAGCGAGACGTTCGGCGTCGGGACGCGCACGGAGATGCCGTCGAACTTTCCCTTCAGCTCCGGCAGAACGAGACCGACAGCCTTCGCCGCGCCGGTGGTCGTCGGGATCATCGACAGCGCGGCGGCGCGGCCGCGGCGGAGGTCCTTGTGCGGCAGGTCGAGGATCTCCTGGTCGTTCGTGTACGAGTGAATGGTGGTCATGATGCCCATCGTGATGCCGAACTTTTCGTGCAGCACTTTGGCTACCGGCGCGAGGCAGTTCGTGGTGCACGACGCGTTGGAGATGATCTTGTGCGTCGACGGGTCGTAAGACTTCTCGTTGACGCCGATGCAGAACGTGGCGTCGGCGTCTTTCGACGGCGCGGAGATGATCACGGTCTCGACCGTTTTCTTGAGGTGGCGCGAGGCTTTGGCTTTGTCCGTGAAGCGGCCCGACGACTCGACCACGATCTCCACGCCGAGGTCTGCCCAGGGGATGTCGTTCGGATCGGGATGGGCGAAGACGCGGATTTCGCGGCCGTCGATGGAGATGCCGTTCGCGGTCGCTTTGATGTCGTTGTGAATCGTGCCGTGGACGGAGTCGTACTTCAGGAGATACGCCAGCGTCGCGGCGTCGGTGAGGTCGTTCACCGCGACGAATTCGATGTCGTGTTTCGATGCGAGCGCGGCCCGTACGACGTTGCGCCCGATACGGCCGAAGCCGTTTACTCCTACCTTGACCATGGGGTGAGTCCTCCTACAACGCGCGTAGTATAACGACCGACCAATGACCGTCGAGCCGATCCGCTGGACCCCCAACACGCTGCACCTTCTGGACCAGAGACTTCTCCCGCGCGACGTGGTTTGGGTGGAGTGCCAGGACGCTCATTCGGTTGCGGTTGCGATCCGCGACATGATCGTCCGCGGGGCGCCGGCGATCGGTGTTGCGGCGGCGTTCGGCATCGCCATGGCGACCGATGTCCCAAGCGCCGCGGAAGAGCTTCGTGCCGCGCGTCCGACCGCCATCAACCTCGGCTGGGCCGTCGACCGGATGCTGCGCGCACACGAGCGCGGCGCCGACCTCGTCGCGGAAGCGGAAGCGATGTTCACCGAGGACGTCGAATCGAACAAACGGATCGGCCACTTCGGTGCCGAGCTCCTCGGCAGCCAGGCGACGATCCTCACGCACTGCAACGCCGGCGCGCTCGCCACGGCCGGCTACGGCACGGCCCTCGGCGTGATCCGCGCGGCGGTCGAAGGCGGCAAGCGCATCGCGGTCTTCGCCGACGAAACGCGACCTTATCTGCAGGGCGCGCGTCTCACTGCATGGGAGCTGCAACAGGATGGGATCGACGTCACGCTGATCACCGACAACATGGCCGGCCACTTTTTTCAGAAGCAGACGTTTGACGCCGTGATCGTTGGCGCCGACCGCATCGCCGCGAACGGCGACACGGCGAACAAGATCGGCACGTACACGGTGGCGGTGCTGGCGAACGCGCACGGCGTGCCGTTCTACATCGCGGCGCCGGTCTCGACGATCGACATCAACTGCCCGAGCGGCGAGGCGATCCCGATCGAGGAGCGAAGCGCCGCGGAAGTGACGTCGATCGGCAACACGCCGATCGCGCCGGAAGGGATCCACGTGCGGCATCCGGCGTTCGACGTCACGCCGGCGAAACTGATCACGGCGATCATCACCGATCGCGGCGTGCTGCGGCCGCCGTTCGAGGAGTCGATATCAAATACCTTGCGAGGTTGATCGCCGCGTTCTGGTTCGGCGGCGGACTGTTCCTGATCATCGCCGCGTCGGCCGCATTCCGCGCCGCCGGAGATCCGTCGACCGCCGGCAACGTCGTCGGCGCGCTGCTCACGCGCTGGCACTACATCGCGCTCGCCGCGCCGGTGCTGCTGCTGGCGATCGAGTGGCGGAAGATGCGGACCGCGGTGATCCTCATCGTCTTCGTGGCGATCTTCTTCGCCGCATTCGAGGCGATGATCGACATCCGCATTCACGCCATGCGCATCTCGGGCGATCGGCGATTCTTCGGGATGCTGCACGGCATCTCGTCGTTGCTGCTCGTCGGGCAGGTGCTTTGCGCGGCGGGCGCGGTGGCGGCGATCGAGCGCGATTAGTTAGGCGATCCGATTCCCGTCGATATCCAGCTCGTGAATCGGATACCCGAGCGTCCCGAGCGGCTCGCGCACCTGCTTCGCGTTGCCGACGATCACGATGAGCGAGCGGTCGGGGTCGATGTACTTCTTCGCCACGCGCTCCACGTCGTCCTTCGACACCGCGCCGATGTTCTCGCGGTAGTGGTCGAAGTAATCCTCGGGTAGGCCGTACAGCTCGATGTCGAGGAGGCGGCCTGCGATGTCGCTGGCGCTCTGCACGGTCGCGGGGAAGACGCCCATCAGGTAGTTCTTCGTGTGCTCGAGCTCCTGATCCTCGACGTCGCCGGTGCGGATGCGGCGCAACTCGCCGAGGACTTCCTGCACCGACTCGGTGGTGACCTCGTTGCGCACCGGCGCGGCGACGACGAACGGTCCGGCGCTGCGGCGGAATGCGAACACGGAGCGCGCGCCGTAGGTGTAGCCGTGGCGCTCGCGCAGATTGAGATTGATGCGCGAATTGAAGATCCCGCCGAGGAGCGCGTTCATCACGGACAGCGGGAAGTAGTCCGCCGAGGCGCGCGACACACCGACGTGACCGATGCGAATCTCCGACTGCACGGCGGTCGGACGGTCGATGAGGTAGATGTTGTTCGCTTCGAATGTCTCGGGAGAGACCGACGGCCGCGGCGGCTCGGCGCCGCGCTCCCAGTTGCTGAGCATTTCGTCGACGAGCTTCAGCGCCTGCTCCGGATCGACGTCACCGCTGACGACCACCGAGGTGTTGTTCGGGATGTAGTGCTCTTTGTAGAAACGGCGTACGTCGTCGGCGGCGATGCGCGCCACCGAGTCCGCCGTGCCGATCATCGGCACGCCATACGGACCCTTGCCGTAAAGCAGGCCGGAGAAGCGCTTCGCGGCGATGGCCGCCGGCTCGTCGCGCTGCTGGAGGATGTCGGTGATCCGTTCCGCGCGCACGCGCTCGAGGCCATCGGACGGCAGCGTCGCGCGCGAGGCGATGTCGGAAAACATCTCGACAGCTTCGTGTGCGTAGCGCGCGAGGATGTCGAGCGAGATGTACGACGCGTCCCAGTCGGCACCGGTGCCGAGTGTGCCGCCGAGGAGGCCGATGTCTTCGGTGAGCTTGATGCCGTCGCGCGTGCCGGCGCCTTCATCGAGCAGATCAGCCGTGACCGACGCGAGGCCCGCGATCTGTGGTGCGTCGTGATCGGCGCCCGAGCGGACGAGCGCGCGCATCGAGACGAGCGGCGCGTTGTGGTTCTGCGCGACGAGGACGCGGAGGCCGTTGTCGAGCGTCGCGCGCGTGACGTGCGGGAAGTGGTACGGCCGCGGAGGGCCGGGGAGGGGAGCTTTCGTGCGGTCGATCATGATTGGGGGACAAACAAGCTCGTGGCGCGATTCTCCGGCACGAGGTATTGGGCGGCGGTACGGGTGATGTCGTCGACGGTGGCGTTCTCGTACGGCTCGAGCCAGGTGTTCAGCACCTCGGGATCGCCGAAGTAGGTGCTGAACATGCCGATGATGTCGGCGCGCTCGTCGTAATTCTCGACGTGATGCGCGTGCTCGATCTCCGCGCGGTTGCGCGCGCGGCGCAGCTCGTCCTCGGAGATCCCGTTCTTCGCCAGCTTCGCGATCTCGGCGTCGATCTCCTGCTCGATCGCTTCGATCGAAACGCCTTCGCGCGCGGTCGCCTGCAGGATGAGCATCCCGCTCGCCTCGGTCGGGATGATGTACGCCGCGACGTCCTGCGCGATCTGCTTCTCGTGCACGAGCACGCGATCGAGCCGGCTCGCCTTGTCCGAGGCGAGGACGGTCGACAGCAGATCGCCGAAGATCCAGTCGGCTGCGCCCATCTTCGGGAGGTGATAGAGCCGATAGAGCCGCGGCAGTTGTACCGGCGACTCGAACACTTCGCGACGCTCGGCACCTTGCGGCTTGCGCTCGAGATCGAACGGCGGGAACGTGCCGGCCGGCGCGATCGGTCCGAAATACTCCTCAACGAGTTTCTTTGCCTCGCTCGGAACGAAATCGCCGACCAGTGTCAGCGTGCAGTTGTCGGGGCGGTACCAGGTGGTGAAGAACTGGCGGATGTCGTCGAGCGAGGCGGCGCCGAGGTCTTCCATCGAGCCGATCGTCGGCCAGTGATACGAGAAATCGGGATCGTAGGCGAGGTTCAGCAGGCGCTCGAACGACGTGCCGTATGGGACGTTGTCGTAATGCTGCCGGCGCTCTTCCTTGACCACCTCGCGCTGGATGTCGAGTTTCTCCTGCGTCAGCGCGGGGAGGAAGTAGCCCATGCGATCCGACTCGAGCCAGAGGCCGAGGGCGAGGTAGTTCGAGGGGAGGGTCTCGAAGTAATTCGTCCGGTCGAAGGAGGTCGTGCCGTTCAGGACGCCGCCGACCGACTGGATGTAGCGAAAGTGCTCGTTGTTGCCGACGTTCTCCGAGCCGGAGAAGAGCATGTGCTCGAAAAGGTGCGCGAAACCGGTGCGTCCGGGGCGCTCGTTCTTCGATCCGACGTGATACCAGAGGTTGACGGCGACGAGGGGGGCTGAGTGATCTTCGTTGAGGACGACGCGTAAACCGTTACCGAGCTCGTACTGCTCGAGGTTGAGCATAGGGCCGGGAGTTGTATCACATGGATAGTTGACAGTGGTCAGTTGGCCGGTGGCAGAACGTATGCGGCCAACTGTCAACGGCCAACTGCTATCCTTTTCCGCGCGTGCAGTCGCTTCCATTCCGGCACATCGCAGTCGAGGGACCGATCGGCGTCGGCAAGACGTCGCTCGTCACGATGCTGGCGAAACGCTTCCGCGGAACGAAGATCCTGGAAGATGCCGACAACCCGTTTCTCGACGATTTCTATCGCGACAAACGCGGCGCCGCGTTCCGCACGCAGCTCTTTTTTCTCCTCTCCCGGTTCGATCAGCAGAAGCAGATCGCGCAGCGCGATCTCTTTACCGAGCTGATCCTCGCCGACTATTCGTTCCCGAAGGACAAGATCTTCGCGTACCTCACGCTCGAAGATTCGGAGCTGATGATTTACAACCGGCTCTACGACCTTCTTTACGAGTCGGTGCCGAAACCGGACCTGGTGATCTACCTCCAGGGCAACCTTGATACACTCTTGAAGCGCATTAAAAAGCGCGGCCGGGCTTACGAAAAATCGATCTCGCCACAGTATTTGCAGGAGATCAGTGAGGCGTACTCGCACTACTTTTACCGGTACGACGAGACGCCGTTGCTGGTGGTGAATACGAACGAGATCGACTTCGTGAACAAGCCGGAGCATTTCGATCAGCTCGTGGAGCAGATTCGAAATGCGCAAAAGGGAACTCAGTACTACGTACCGCTTGGATCCTGAGTAAACGGACCGAGACGGAGGGAAAAATGAAGAGCTCCAGGGTTACTGTCCCCGCGGTTCGCGCGATGAAGTCGGCGCAGCGAATCGGCATGATCACCGCCTACGACTTCCCATCCGCAAAACTGGCCGACGCCGCGGGCTCCGACATCATCCTCGTCGGCGATTCTCTCGGCATGGTCATCCTTGGCTATCCCGATACGCTGAGCGTGACCGTCGACGACATGCTCCACCACACGCGCGCCGCGGCGCGCGGTGCGACGCGGGCGCTGATCGTCGGCGACATGCCGTACCTCTCGTACCACGTGTCGGTGGAGGAGTCGGTGCGCAATGCCGGACGTTTCATCCAGGCCGGCGCGCACGCTGTGAAGATCGAGGGCGGCAAGCCGTCGCGTATCCGCGTGATCGAAGCGGTGCTCGACGCCGAGATCCCGGTGATGGGACACATCGGCCTGACGCCGCAATCGGTCAACGCGCTCGGCGGCTTCAAGGTGCAGGGCAAGGGCGCGGATGACGCCCGCCGCCTCATCGACGAAGCGCGCGCCCTCGAGCAGGCGGGATGTTTCGCGCTCGTGCTGGAGTGCGTGCCGTCAGAGCTCGCGTCGCTGATCACGGAGCGGCTCTCGATCCCGACGATCGGCATCGGCGCCGGCATCCACTGCGACGGCCAGGTGCTGGTCTACCACGACCTCCTCGGGCTGTACGACGGCCACAAGCCGAAGTTCGTCCGCCGCTACGCGCAGATCGGCAACGACATCCAGGCGGCGATCGAGCACTACCTCGCGGACGTGCGCGAAGGACATTTCCCCGATGACGAGACCGAGGCGTTCCATGCGGCGCTCGATGACGAGCTGAGGGCGTTGTACGGCGGCGGCGTCGTGATCGAGATGCCGGGGAAGCTAAGCCGTTGAGCGATTGAGCCGTTAAGCTCAAACGCTCAATCGCCTGAAACGCTCAACAGCTCGAATGCTAGTCACGCAAACGATCGAAGAAACGCGACAGGCCATCGCCGCCGCAAAGGCTCATCGCAACGTCGTCGGCTTCGTCCCGACGATGGGGTTCCTCCACGAGGGCCATCTCTCGCTGATCGACGTCGCGCGCGAGGCGGGCGCGGATTTCATCGTCGTCTCCATCTTCGTCAATCCGACGCAGTTCGGGCCGAATGAGGACCTCTCGCGTTATCCGCGCAACGAGGCGGGGGACAAGGCGCTGCTCGAAGGTAAAGATGTTGACCTGTTGTTCCTGCCGCCGGTGGAGGTGATGTATCCGCCCGGCTCGCAGACGACGGTCAGCGTCGGCGGCGTGTCGAAACCCCTCGAAGGAGAGCGCAGGCCGGGACATTTCGACGGCGTGGCGACGGTCGTGCTGAAGCTCTTCGACATCGTGCAGGCGGACGTCGCGGCATTCGGACGCAAGGACGCGCAGCAATGTGCGGTCATCGAACGGATGGTGCGCGATCTCGATGTGCCGGTGCGGCTCGTGTTCGGCGAGACGGTGCGCGAGCACGACGGGCTGGCGATGTCGTCGCGTAATAGCTATCTCTCTGCCGAGGAGCGGGCGATTGGGCCGGTGCTGCACCGGGCGCTGCGGGCGGGGGAAGAGGCGGTGCGGCGGAACATCCACGACGTCGACGCGGTGGAGCTGCTGATGCGGAAGATCGCCGCGGAAACGGGCGGAGTCGAGGTCGATTACCTCGTGGTCGTCGATCCGGAGACGTTCGAACGGCCGGTCGATTTTCGCCGGCCGCTGCTGCTCGCCGGCGCGGTGCGCATTGGAAAAACGCGGCTCATCGATAACATTCGCCTGTGATCCGCACGCTCGCCCGCTCCGTCATCCACAACGCCACCGTCACTTCGGTAGCCACGGACGGGCCGGTCTCGCTGCGCCTCGATCCGGTGATCATGCGCGCGGCAGAGCTGCTGCCACTGGAGGAAGTGGAGATCGTCAACATCTCGACCGGAGCGCGCTCGCGCGCGTACGTGCAGCCGGGCGGCAGCGGCGAAGTGCATGTGTTTGCCGCGGCGCACGCCGGAGACATCGTCAGCATCCTGTCGTTCTCGCAATTGCACGACGGCCAGACGCTCGACCATCGCGCCAAGATCGTCACCCTCGACGCGAACAACAACGTCATCACCATCGCCGATGCGACGACGCAGTACTGACGTCGCGGTCGCGCTCCTCTTCATCGTCCTGAGCATCGCCATGACCTGGCCGCTGGCGCGCAACCTGTCGCGCGCGGTGTCGGACTGGGGCGACCCGTACCTCAACGCCTGCTACCTCGACTGGGACATCTACGCCGCGACGCACCTCGGCGTGCGCCTCTTCGACGCGCCGGTGTTTTATCCGAACCGCAACACGCTCGCGTTCTCCGAGCACCTCTGCGGCATCGCCATCTTCGCCGCGCCGATGCGCTGGCTCGGCGCCGGCCCGATCACCGCGGCGAACATCCTCTGGATCCTCGGCTTCGCCTTCACCGGCTTCGGCACGTACGTCCTCGGGCGGATGATCACCGGCAGTGTCAGCGCCGGAATCGTCGCCGGCATCTTCGCGGCGTTCGTGCCCTGGCGTTTCGCGCAACTGCCGCATCTGCAGATCGCGTGGGCGGGATGGCTGCCGCTGATGATCGCGGCGCTGCTGCATTTTTCGCGCGAGCGGACGTGGCGCAACGCCGCGCTGTTCGGCGCGATGTTCTTCATGAACGGCTGGACCAACCTCCACTACTTCGTGCTCGGATCGTTCGCCATCGCGCTGGCGACGCCGATCGCACTGCGGCGAGACGATCGCGCGTATCTCAAGATCGCGACCACGACGATCGTCGCGGTCCTGATGCTGCTGCCGTTCCTCCTGCCGTATCGCGCGGCGATGCAGCAGTACCACATGCGCGGCGACGTCGCGGAGACGCGCTCGCACTCCGCCGTTCCCGGCGACTGGCTGTACGTCACCGAGTTGAATCGCTTCTACGCGCCGATGCAGACGAACGACGGTCCCGATGATCCGGAGCGGCGTTTGTTTCCGGGATATCTGGCGCTGCTGCTGGCGATGGCCGGGATCTGGTTCGGACGCGGAACCCCTCGCGCAATCGGCCTGGTCTGGATCGTCATCGGCTTCCTCGGCTCGCTCGGTCTCAACGGCTGGTTCCATTCAGCGCTCTTCAACTCGCTCGGCGTGTTCCGCGGGATTCGCGTGCCTGCGCGCTGGGCGGTGATCGCGTACTTCGGGATCGCGATGCTCGCCGCGCTCGGCGCGCAGCGTTTGCGATTTGCGAACATGCTGATCGCGATCGCGCTGCTCTTCGAGCTTCGCGCAGCGCCGATCCACTGGTTCCTCGCGCCGCGCGACACGCCCGCGGTCTACACCTGGCTGCGCACCGCGCCGATGCGCGGCGCGATCGCGCACCTCCCGTTCGGCATCGAGCGCGACGAGTTCGAGTACATGCTCTTCGAGACGGCGCATCACCGCCCCATGCTCAACGGCTGGGGCTTCAATCCGCCGAGCACGACGGCGATCCTCGCGCTCGCGCGGCAGAACCCGATCCCCGACGCTCTGATGGATCGCCTCGAGGCGTCGAAGTGCAGCCTCGTCATCCTGCACAACGATCGCGCAATCGCAGAAAAGGAGTTCGTCCGCCGCCAGGCCGCGCTCGGCCGCCTCGTCTTCCTCCGCCGTTTCGACAACGGCATCCTCGGCGACGACGTTTACGCCGTTCGCCGAAACGAGCCCGATGCGAAACCGGGTGTGCGTGTCGATCGCAACTCGATTCCGTTCGGGTACCTCGCCACTGTGCGTCCCGAGGTGACGGGGTGGGCGAGCGCGCCGGGGGGTGTCGCGCGCGTGACGCTCTGGATCGACAACCACAGCGTCGCGATTCCGGCGGCGCTCGCGCCCGCACCGTGGGTGGAGCGCCGCTTCCAGCTTCCGGCCGTGACGTTCAGCGGAACGGTGCGCAAAGAGACCGATCTCGAGGTCGAGATCATCGGCCGTGACGGCAAGTCGACGCTGCTGCCCGGCGTCAGTGTGTCCGGACGAAGTCGATGAAGCCGGCGTCGACGTTGACGTCGATCAGCTTCACGCGCACGCGCTCGCCGATGTCGAGACCGTCGAAACCGTGCACGATCTTCCCTTCCACCGGCGGGTGAAAGATGCGCGCCCACGTGCCTTTCGGTCCGGCGCCGGTGACGATGCCGTCGAAGCGCTGGCCGATGCGATCGGCGAGCAGGCAGGCCGCGGCCGACTTCCGCACCTTGCGCTCCACCTTGTTCGCTTCGTCTTCCTGATTCGTGCAGTGCTCGGCGAGTTGTGCGAGCTCATCGTGGGTGTAGGCCGCCGCTGCTTTGTGCAGCATCGCCTTGACCAGCCGATGCGTGATGAGGTCGGGGAAGCGGCGGTTCGGCGCGGTCGAATGCGAGTAGTCCTTCACGGCGAGGCCGAAGTGTCCGATCGATTTCTCGCCCGGCATCTCCACCACGTACTCACCCGCTCCCATCGCCTTCACGATGGCGAGCGAGAGATCGGGAAAGCGCATCGGATCGGCTTTGCGGCGGCGCACGAGGAACTCCGACAGCGCGACCGGATCGGGATCGGGCGGCAGCGAATCGCCGACCTCCGCGGCGATCGCCTCGATGCGATCCCACCGCTCCGGCGAGCGGACCACGCGGCGCAGGCTCGGCGATTTGTGGGCCACCAGGAAGCGCGCCGTCGCGCCGTTCGCCGCGATCATGAAGTCCTCGATCAGCATCCGCGCGTTGTTCCGCTTCTCCTGCTTGAGGTCGACCACTCTGCCGTTCTGCATCACCGGCCGCGCTTCGATCGTCTCGAGGTCGAGCGCGCCGTTCTCGTGTCGCAGCTCGCGCATGCGGTCGGCGATGTGGTCCTGCATCTTCAGGTTCGCATCGAGCCCCTTCACGCCGCGCATTCTCTCCGGCATCTCCGCTTCGCCGTCGAGCCACGCCGCGACCGCGTTGTAGGCGAGCTTCGCCTTGTTGTGCACCATCGCGCGATAGACGTCGCTCTTCGTCACCGAGCCGTCGGCGGAGACGGTCATGTCGATCACCAGCGCGAGCCGCTCTTCGTCGTCGTTGAGCGACGTGAGATCGGTGGAGAGTTTCTCCGGCAGCATCGAGAAGATGCGCGACGCGGTGTAGACCGAGGTGGTGTTGTGCTGCGCGTGGCCGTCGATCGGCGTTCCCTTCTTCACGAGAGCGTCGACGTCCGCCACGGCGACCATCGCGCGGATGTTGCCGCCGCCGAGGTCTTCGGCGACGGTGAGCTGGTCGAGGTCGCGCGAGTCGTCGTTGTCGATCGAGCACCAGAGGAGCTTCCGCAGATCGCGGATCGAGGTGTCGGACTCGCGCGCCGGAGCGGTGATGCCGGCGAGCTGTTGTTCGATTTCATCGCTGAAGTCGGGCTCGAGTCCGTGCTCGATCATCGCTTCGCGCGCAAGGTCCTGGAGATGGCAGTCGTGATCGCGATTCATCGTCGAGCACGGTAGATGCTAGTCTCGCGCCGATGCAAGTCCGTCCCGCCGGCGATCGCGCTGTTCTGATCGAGCTCGGCGACGTGACCGCCGCGGAATTGCATGCAGTTTCCGAGGAGTGGAAGGGGCGCGGTGTTGTAGTTGTGGGGAGTCATTCGCTGCTCGTGGTTACCGGTGGCCAGTTGCCGGTTACCGCGGCAACCGGGAACCGGCAACCGGTAACTCATGACATCCCCGTCGTCTTCGAAACCGACCCCCGCGAAGTCACCCTCACCGCCCGCTACCTCGGCTTCCGCGCCGGCTTCGCCTACCTCGAAGGCTGGCCCTCGCCGATGCCGCGCCTCGCCACCTCCCGGCCCGTCGCGCGCGGGTCGTTCGCGGTGGCGGGGAACATGGCCGGCTTCTATCCGATTGACACGCCGGGCGGCTGGAACGTGCTCGGTTGGACGAACGCGACGCTGTGGGATCCGAATCGCGAGCCGCCGAATCTGATCGCGCAGGGGGACGTCGTCCATGTGGTGCCGGTGTCGTCGTTACCCGCGGCTGCGCCGATTGCGGCGTGGCAGCCGGAGGGGGAGATCGTCGCCGAAGTGATCTCGCCGGGGCAGCTCACGCGGATCGTCGGACGGCGCGATTGGTCGCGCGTGGAGCATGGGCTCGCGCCGGGAGGTCCGTTCGACGAGGCCGCGGCGGCGGAAGCGAATCGCGCGGTGGGGAATCCCGACGATGCGGCTTTGCTCGAGTGCGTGTTGGTCGCGCCGGCGTTGCGATTGACGGGGTCGCGGCGCGTGGCGATGTGGGATGGTGGTGTTCGTCAATTAGTTGACGGTCGGTTGAAGTCGTTGCGGGGGTACATCGCGATCGAGGGTGGACTCGAGATTCCGAAGTATGCGGAGGAGGCGGTGAGGGTTACGCGGGGGATGCAGCTTACACGCGCCGCCGCCCGCCCAGGTGGCTCGACTACGCTCGCCACGACGATGAGCGATCGCTTGCGCATTGGCATCGTCCCCGGGCCACATGAGCCTTCGATCAGCGAGATCGAGTGCGAGGTCACGCCGCAGATCGATCGCGTCGGGATTCGGCTGCGACCGTTGCGGCCGATCGGGATCGACGCGCCGCGCGATCTGGCGTCATGCGGGATGCAGTTCGGGACGGTGCAGCTTCATCCTGATGGGTCGCTCGTGGTGATGGGGCCGGATCATCCGGTCACCGGCGGCTATCTGCAGCCGATGACCGTGTTGTCGGGCGAGCTCTGGAAGCTCGCCCAGCTTGCGCCGGGCGAGCGGGTGCGGTTTTTGAGTTAATCCCGAGCGCAGCGAGGGATCAATGGCGGCGCCGCGGCGTCCGGTGGCCCGTGCGCCGCACGAGCCCCAACCTGCGCGGCTGCTCCGTTGATCCCTCGACTTCGCTCGGGATGAACTGCATCACTCGCCGTAAACGTAGCCTTCGCGCGCCTTCACCTTGAACTCAGGGTTCTTCAACGCCACCTCGATCTTCTGGTAGCCCTTCGTCCCCTTGGGGCGCTGCGTGTAGTAACTGAGGAGGTAGTAGCCGTTGTTCGTCTGTTCGACCTCCTTCACCGGCGTGGTGAAGCTGACCGGATGGCGGAAGTACTCGCCGTTGGTGTCGTCGGCGATGAGCTGCAGCGTCTGGTGATAGAGCGGCAGCTCCGGCGCGTCGCGATGGAGGTTCATCGAGTAGACCGTCACGTTCGCCGCGTTGAGGGCGTGGATCATCGGGTCGTAGTAGCGGCTGCGGTCGAGGAGGATCCCTTCGCGGAAGTCCTCACCCGGTTCATGGATGCCGGGCGAGAAAAGAATCAGATTCTTGCGCGCCTTGATCGAGTGCAGCGCGTCGGCCAGCACGTTGAGCGCCTCGTACACGGTGCCAGACTTGCTCATCATCTTCTTGCCGTCGATCGCGCCGAGGATCGACTGCGGCGGTGCGCCGGCGGTTTTCTTCAGTCCGAGGCCGAAGTACATGACGTCGTCGAGCGCCTTGTGCAGTTGCTTCTTGTCGTTCGTGAAATCGGTGTAGACCTTGAGGCGCATCTCGTGGGAGACGACCGCCACCTGATCGTTCGGCTGCATGTGGTCGTCGACGAAGTTCAGCGCCGCTTCGCGCGCCAGGCGCAGGCGGTCGAACATCGCGCCCGGCTCCGGCTTGTCGAAGAAGAAGACGAAGTAGCGATCCTCGCGCACGCGTTCGGCCTTGAAGGGGATGTTTCCCTCCCGCGCGTTGAGGAGCCTGCGGTTGGTGAAGTAGTCGATCGATTCGATTTTCTGGGGCTGGCCGTTCTCGGTGACGACGAAATCATCCTTGTCGAGCCCGAGGATCTGATGGCCGGTGGTGTCGGTGACGATGGCGTCGACGAGCACTACGTTGACGTCGACCTTTTCGCCGAATTGCTCCTGCGCGGCGAGCGGAAACGCGAGGAGCATTGCGAGGATTGCTGCGGTGCGATGCATACGCCCTCCTTCCAAGCCCGCAACGCTGAGGCTGGAGACGCTCTTCCGCGTTCACGGGACTGTTTCTTGCGTGGTCTACCGTCGCATGAACAAGGCGTTTTTGCTACTGCTTGTCGCGCTCGCCGCCCTGCCCGCTTTCGCGCAACGCGGCGTCGATCTGCTCCTCGATGTGGAGGGTGTCCGGCGCACCGGAAAGACCGAGGTCCCCGTCGGATCGCAGGAGATCACTCCCGATTTCTCCAACGGCTGGGGCGCGGGGGCCGGCTTCAACGTCTGGTTGTCCGACCGGATGTCGATCGAGGCGAAGGCCTCGGGGTTCCGGTCGCGCCTGCACGTCACGACCGTCGGCTCGGACTTCGTGGGGCATCTCGATCTCGGCCACGCGCAGATCTACCCGATCATGGCGACGCTGCAATGGCATCCGATGGAGCACGGGATGATGCGGCCGTACGTCGGCGTCGGGGCAGCGCACATCATCCTCGAGAACGTGAACGAAGAGATCGGCAACAGCGGCGCGCGCGGCATCGAGTTCAACGACCCGACCGGCCTGCTCCTCAATGCCGGCCTGCGCATCCACATCTCGAACAAATGGGATGCGTACGGCGACGTGCGCTACGTGCCGGTCGAGACGCGCGGAGACACGACGTTCCCCGGGACGAACGTGTCGGTGCGGCTGGAGGTGAAGCCGCTGATCGCCGCCTTCGGCGTGGCGTACCGCTTCTGACGGAATGAACGACAGAGGCCTCCCGTTTGACCGGGCGGCGCGAATCCCCTAGAATTCGCGTCCCTTCTCGCCGTACTTCGGGGCATAGCTCAGCCTGGTTAGAGCGCACGGTTCGGGACCGTGAGGTCGGAGGTTCAAATCCTCTTGCCCCGACCATCTACTCTCGCCCTTCGGGCTCGAGAATGAAGAATTCAGAATGAAAAATTCAGAATTGATGTGGGCGCTCTGCGCCGCGCTTGTTCTTCATTCGCAATTCTGAATTCTCAATTCCGATCACACGAACGTGTGATCGTCGTCATACCCCGAAATGCGGATCGGTACGATCATGTTGCTAATGAGACTCAGTCTCAACTAGAATATCCAGGAACCGAACATGATCGTCTGCCTCTGCAAGGGAGTTTCCGACCGCGACATCCGCAACGCCATCGACCAGGGCGCCTCCTGCCTCGGACAGCTCGAGCAGTGCGGCATCGGCGGTCAGTGCGGCGGCTGTGAGGACACCCTCGAGCGGATGATCGACGACGCCGTCGACGCCGGCCGCGTCAATCCCTGCATCGCCTGCTGCGCCAACCGCGCCCTCGCCACCGCGTGATAATCTCGCCGCCATCATGAAGGGCGACAAGAAAGTCATCGAGGTCCTCAACGACGTCCTCACCGCCGAGCTCACCGCGATCAATCAGTACTTCGTGCACGGCGAGATGTGTGAGAACTGGGGCTACGACCGCCTGCATCACATGATCCGCAAGCACTCCATCGAGGAGATGAAGCACGCCGAGGAGGTCATCGAGCGGATTCTGTTCCTCGAGGGCATCCCGAACATGCAGCGCCTCGGCAAAGTGAACATCGGCGAGAGCGTCGCCGAGCAGTTCCGCCTCGACCTCGGGCTGGAGCTCGAAGCGGTCGAGCGCCTGAACAAAGGCATCGCGGTCTGCAACGAGGTGGGCGACAACAACTCCCGCCACCTGCTGGAAGAGATTCTGGAAGATGAGGAAGAGCACATCGACTGGATCGAGGCGCAGCTCTCGCTCGTCGAGCAGGTCGGCATCCAGAACTACCTCGCGGAGCAGATCAAGAAGGACGAGTAGAATCGCGCGCTGACATGAAGCGCGCCCTCGTTCTCCTCCTCTCCCTCGTCGCCACTCCGTCTCTCCTCGCCTGGGGCCAGAAAGGCCACCTGATCTCGAATGAAGCCGCGGCCATCGGCCTGCCGCGCGAGATGCCGCAGTTCTTCCTCGATGCGGCGGGCGAGCTGACCTACCTCGGGCCCGAGCCGGACCGCTGGCGCTCGACGGGCGAATCGCTCGACGCGATGAATCCGCCCGATCACTACCTGAACTTCGAGAACGTCGAGGGGCTGAAGCTCCCGGCCGACCGCTATCGCTTCATCGACCTGCTCTACAAGTCGGGCACGCTGCGGAAGCATGGCCTCTACAACTCGACGGCCGGCTTTCTGCCGTGGCGCATCGCGGAGCTGGAGGATCAGCTCACGACGGAGTTCCGCATCTGGCGCACGACACCGCCGAATTCGTTCGAGCGCCGTTACGTGGAGCGCGAGATCATCGCCATCGCCGGCATCCTCGGACACTTCGTCGCCGATTCATCGAATCCGCATCACACGACGACGAATTACAACGGCTGGACCGATCCGAACCCGAACGGCTACGCGATCGATTGCGGCACACACGACCGCTTCGAGCTCTACTTCGTGACGCAGAACATCGTGACCGCGGACGTGACACCGAAGCTCGCCGCGCCGATGCAGCGCACAGACTACTTCGCGACCGCACTGCAGTTCGTGAAGACGTCGAACTCGCTGGTCGAGAAGCTCTATCAGCTCGATAAGGCGGGCGATTTCGACATGTTCCGCAAGCCGGTTTCCGCGGAAGGAAAGTCGTTTGCAACGGATCGGTTGGCGGCCGGAGCGTCGCTGCTACGCGACTTCTGGTGGAGCGCCTGGCTCAATTCCGCGAAGCCACCGAAGCGCGGCGGATCCGCCGGGGATTAGAAGACGACGAGAGCGCCTCCGGCGGGCGGGCCCGGCCCGCAGCGTTAGTCTTTAGGGCTTGGCCAACAGACGCTGCGGGCCGCGCCCGCCCGCCGGAGGCGCTCCGGTCGTCTAAACCCACGGCACATCTGCGACTCCCTGCCGATGGTTCGCGAAGCGGGCGGCTACGAACAGGTAATCGGACAGGCGATTGAGATACGCGATCGTCGACTGCGTCGGCGCCGACTCATCGTGCAGTGCGACCACCAGCCGTTCCGCGCGGCGGCAGACCGAGCGCGCGACGTGCAACTGTGCGGCGGCGAGCGAGCCGCCCGGCAGGATGAAATTCTTCAGCGGCTCGAGCTCTGCCTCCATCGCGTCGATGCCGTGCTCGAGCGACTCGATGCGGCTCGCATCGATGCCGTTGAAGCGGCTCGTGCCGGGGGAGGCAAGATGCGCGCCGGCGTCGAAGAGATCGGACTGTGCGCGCGCCAGCTCCTCATCGCAGGGTGACGACGGCCAGGTTGCGCGGGCGACGCCGATGAACGAGTTGAGCTCGTCGATCGTGCCGTAAGCCTCGATGCGCGGGTCGTTCTTCGCCACGCGCGCGCCGCCGAAGAGCGACGTCTCGCCGCGGTCGCCGGTGCGCGTGTAGATCTTCAGGCGCTACTCCGCCTCGAGCTGTCTGATCCGCTCCTTCACGACCATCTCGGCCATGTCGGGGATCACTTCCCAGGCGATGTTGCGCACGACCTGCTCGGACATCATCTGCACGACGCGCTTCGCGATCCGCTCGATCTGCTCGTCGCTGAGGTCCATCCCGCCGCTGGCGGTAGCCGACGCGACGATGTCCGTGATCTGAGGATTCACGTCTGGTTCCGCGGCCGCGGGCTCGAATGCGGGCTCCTCTTGCGGCACAGGCTCCGGCTCCGGTTCAGGCTCGGCCTCCGGCGCCGCGAACGGTGACTCCGCGTACGCGGGCATCTCCGGCTCAGGCTCGGGCTCCGCAACTGCCGACTCGTCCCAGATCGACGGCTCAGGAGTGGCCGCGACAGGCGCCGGCTCTTCCCACGGTGACGGTTCGGGCTCGACCGCCATCGGCTCGGGCTCGGGCTCCGGTTCCGGCTGCATTTTCTGCAGCTCGTCGAAGCTCATGCGCGGGAACGCGCGCGTCTCGCCGCCGAATGCGGGCGATTCTTCCCACGGCGACGGTTCGGCGGGAGCGGCGGCGGGCTGCTCCATCTGCTTCTGCAGCTCGTCGAACGACATGCGCGGAAAGGCACGCGTCTCGCCGCCGAACGCCGGACCCTCATCCCAGGGCGACGCCTCGGGTGCCGCGGGTGGCGGTTCCGGGGCGGGCGGTGGGGGAGGAGGTGCGGCGGGCTGTTCCATCTGTTTCTGCAGCTCGTCGAACGACATGCGCGGGAACGCGCGCGTCTCGCCGCCGAACGCGGGACCTTCGTCCCATGGCGCCGGCTCGGCCAGCGGCTCGGTCGGCATCGTGGCGGAGGTGTCCTGCTGCATGCGCTGCAGCTCGTCAAAGTTCAACTGAGGGAAGGCGCGGGTCTCACCGCCGAACGCCGGCTCGGATGGTGCGTCGAACGGCATCTCGGTCGTCGGGCTGGTCGGCGCTACGGGCGCGCTGAAGATGTCGGCGCTGTGCGCGAACGGCTCGGGAGCGGCGAACGGCTCGTCATTCGTCTCTGCCTGGGTCTCCTGCACCGGCTCTTCCCACGGCGACTCGGTGGTCGACATCGGGATCGCCGTCGGAATCGGGGATATGGCGGTCGGGGCGGCGGATCTGCTCGCCTCGATCAGTTCTTCGACCTTGTGAATGAGGCTCTGCGATTCGAACGGCTTGGTCACGACCGCGTCGCAACCGGCCTTCTCCGCGCGGTCGGGATCGAAGGGCTCGAACGTGCCGGTGAGGAGGACGACCGGGAGGTTGCGCAGCTCGGGATGCGACTTCACGTACTCGCATACCTCGTAGCCGTTCTTTTCCGGCATGATGATGTCGGAGAGGATGATGTCGGGGCGCATCTCCGATAGTTTCTGGATCGCTTTTGCGCCGTTGTTGACCGCCACGACCTCGTAATCGCCGTCCGAAAACGTCAGTTCGACGACCTTCTGGATGGTGATGCTGTCATCCGCGAGGAGGATTTTTTTCGGCATGGAATCGTCTCTCCGTTGTCGAAGCAACGTAGCACGTTAGCTGCGACGGGACAAGAGATTACGACGATGTCTGATCAGTTTTTGATCCTCGGCCACCGCGGCAGTCCGACCCGTTTTCGTGAGAACACGATCGAGTCATTTGAGGAGGCGTTGCGCAGCGGAGCGGACGGCTTCGAAACCGATCTTCGATTGCTCTCCGACGGCGTCGCGGTGCTCTATCACGACGACGAAATTGACGAGCTCGACTGCGAGACCTACCGCTTCGAGCAACTCTCAAAAGTGCAGAAGGTGATGGAGCTCGCGCAGTTCGCCGGACGCGCGCACATGTGCCTCGAGGTGAAGCGGAGCAAGTGGGAGGAGGTGCTGCTCGAGCACGTGTCGCAGTGGCCGAACATCGTCGTCACGTCGTTCGATCACACGCTCGTCGCGGAGCTGCATCGCCGGAAGGCCGGAGTTCCGCTCGGCATCACCTTCTTCGGCTATCCCGTCGACCTCGCCGCGTACGCCGAACGCCTCGGCGCGACGTGGCTATATCCGCAATACCGGTACGTCGACGCGGAGATGGTGAGGTCCGCACACGAGCGCGGCATGCGCGTGGTTCCGTGGACCGTCAACCGCGATCGCGACTGGCAACGGTTGCGCGACGTCGGATGCGATGGCGTGATCACCGACTTTCCGGCCGAGGCGGTCGAGTGGCTGCGCAGTTAATCCGCGCAACCTTCGTCATCTGCTACACTTCCGCGCCAGACCCATCGCCAATTGAACACCGCGGGAGGGGGGCGGACCATGAAGACCTGGGAGTACAAGATCATCAACGTCCGGTCGGAGAACTACTCGATGGATCCGCGACGCGCCGAAGAGCTGAACCGCCTCGGCGAAGACGGTTGGGAGCTCGTCAGCATCACCTCCATCAACTTCAAGACGGGCGCCACGGATCACATCGGCATGGTGTTCAAGCGCGAAAAGCAGGCCTCCGCGTAATCTGGTATTTTGCCCGCCGGTCATGGCGGAGCGCCCCTTCCTGATCCTCATCGTTCTCGATGGATTCGGCTGTCGCAAAGACAGCGAATGGAACGCCATTGCCCAGGCTGACACGCCCCGCTTCCACGACCTGTGGAGCCACTCGTCGTGGACGACCCTCGAGGCTTCGGGCCTCGCGGTCGGGCTCCCGGCGGGACAGATGGGGAATTCCGAGGTCGGGCATCTCAACATCGGAGCGGGGCGGGTCGTCGATCAGGACATCGTCCGCATCTCCAAGGCGATCGAGCGGCACGAGGTCTCGCTGCCCGCAGTTCGTGGCAAGAACGTGCATCTCGCGGGGCTTCTCTCCGACGGCGGCGTGCACTCGCTGCAATCGCATCTGCACGGCTTGATCGACGTCGCGATCAAAGAAGGGGCGAAGAACGTCTACGTCCACGCGATCCTCGACGGCCGCGACACGCCGCCGAAATCGGCCGAGAAGTACCTCGATGATCTGGTCGCGTTTCTCGCCGACCGGCCGAACGCGCATCTCGCGACCATCATCGGCCGCTACTTCACGATGGATCGCGACAAGCGCTGGGAGCGTGTGCAGCGCGGCTACGACCTCATGACCCTCGGCGTCGGCACGGAGACGAAGGATCCGCTCGAAACGGTCCGCCGCTTTTACGAGCAGGGCGTGACCGACGAGTTCATGGAGCCGATCTCGGTGCTCACCTCGGCCGGTTCGCATGAAGGCCGCGTCGAAGACGGCGACGCGCTGATCTTCTTCAACTTCCGCGCGGACCGCATGCGACAGATCGTGACGTCGTTCAAAGACGCCGACTTCAACGGCTTCACCCGCGCCGTCGCGCCGCGCGCGGAGATCATGACGATGAACCAGTACCGCGAGGACTTCGGCCTCCCGGTGATCTTTCCGCCGGCCGCGGTGCGCAACAACCTCGGCGAAGTGCTGTCGCGGAACGGACTCACGCAGTTGCGCATCGCCGAGACCGAGAAGTACGCGCACGTCACGTTTTTCTTCAACGGCGGCTCCGACACGCAGTTCGAGGGCGAGCAGCGGATTCTCGTTCCGTCGCCGAAAGTCGCGACCTACGACCTCAAGCCGGAGATGTCGGTCTTCGAGGTCGTCGACAAAGTCATCCCGGTGATCGAGGAACGGCAGGTCGACGTCGTGATCATGAACATCGCGAATCCCGACATGGTCGGCCACACCGGCGTGATGAAGGCGGCGATCGATGCGGTGCACGACACCGACGTCGCGGTCGATCGCATTCTCAAAGCGGTAGAAAAAGTTGACGGAATCGCGCTGATTACGGCGGATCACGGCAACTGCGAGCTGATGTTCGATCCGAAAACAGGGCAGCCGCACACCGCGCACACGACGAACCCCGTGCCGCTGATTCTGTTCGACAAAAAAAAGCGTTACGCGCTCGCCGGTCCCGGCTCGCTGGAGAATGTCGCGCCCACCATCCTCACGATCCTCGGCCTCGAGCAGCCGGCGGAAATGACCGCCAGGTCGTTGGTCGCGTGATCAGCCAACTCATTCTCATCCGCCACGGCGAAACGGTGCACAACGCTGCCGGAATCGCGCAGGGGTGGAACGACAGCGTTTTGTCGGAGCGCGGCGAAGAGCAGGTACGCGCGGTCGCGCAGCGTCTGCATGTGTACGGTGCGAACGCCATCTACAGCTCGCCCCTCGGCCGCGCGCTCTCGACGGCGCAGATCATCAGCGACGCGCTCGGACTCGAGGTGAAAACGCTCGATGGGCTGCGCGAGATGGGATACGGGCGGTGGGAAGGGCAGTCGTTCCTCGACGTCCGTTCCGCCGATCGCGAGATCTACGAGAAGTGGATCGCCGACGCCGACTGTCCCTGTCCCGAGGGTGAATCGCACAACGACGTAAGGCGGCGTGTGACTGAGGCGTTTGAACTGATCGAAGCCACGCGACCGATCGTCGTCACGCACGGCACCGCGATCCGCATCGCGGCCACTGTATTGATGGAGCTGCCGGTGATGGCCTCGCGATTCTTCGCGCAGCAGAACGCTGCGATCAACGTCTTCGAAAAACGGGGCGGGCGGATGGTTTTGAAGTTATGGAACGATACCAATCATGATCCTCGAACAGATCGTTGAACAACTGACCGACACCCTGAAGAGCCGCGTGCTCGCGCTCTTCGGACATCCCATCGAACGCGTCGTCCTGCAGCCGCCGCCGAAGCTGAACATGGGCGACCTTGCCACGCCGCTCGCGCTCGAGCTGGCGAAAGTGCTCAAGCGGAAGCCGCGCGAGATCGCGGAGACATTGGCGAACGGACTCGAGCTGCCGATGTTCGTCTCGGCGGTCACCGTCGAAGGCGCGGGCTACCTCAACTTCCGGTTGGATCGCGGGGGATTCACCGCGGCGCACGTGAAGATGGTCATGGCGCCGGCGAAAGCGACCGGCGCGCGCGTGATCGTCGAGCACACCAACATCAATCCGAACAAGGCCGCGCACATCGGTCACCTGCGCAACGCGGTCATGGGCGACACGTTCGTCCGCTGCATGAAGTGGCTCGGCTATCGCGTCGAGACGCAGAACTACATCGACGACACTGGCGTGCAGGTTGCGGACGTCGTGGTCGCGTTCCAGTACCTGGAGAAGAAATCGATCGAGGAGATCGAAGCGCTCACTCAGCAGCCGAAGTTCGATTACCACTGCTGGGACGTCTACTCGAAGATGGCGACGTACTACGCCGAGCATCCCGAGGCGAAGGATTGGCGCCGCGACACGCTGCACAAGATGGAGCACGGCGAAGGCGACACTGCGAAGATCGCCGCGCTCATCGCGCGCGCCATCGTCAAGCGCCACATCGAGACGATGCTCCGCCTCGGCATCACGTACGACCTCCTGCCGAAGGAGAGCGACATCATCGCGCTGCACTTCTGGGATCGCGCGTTCGAGTTGCTCAAGCAATCGGGCGCGGTGATTTACGAGCACGAGGGGAAACACAAAGGCTGCTGGGTGATGAAGCTCGAAGGCAGCGACGAGTTCGCCGGTATGGACGAGCCGGACAAGATCCTCGTGCGCTCGAACGGCACCGTCACGTACACCGGTAAGGACATCGCGTATCAGCTCTGGAAGTTCGGGCTGCTCGACCGCACGTTCGGCTATCGCAAGTTCCCCGCGCCGTACCTGCTGTGGGAGACGACGCATGACGCCAATTCCGATGTGAGCGCGCCGAAGTTCGGTGGCGCCGAGAAGGTCGTGAACGTGATCGACGTCCGCCAGGCGTACCTGCAGAAGGTGGTGAAGGAAGGCTTGCGGCAGCTCGGTCACGAGAAGGAAGCGGAGAACTCGATCCACTTCTCGTATGAGATGGTCGCGCTCACGCCGGTCACGGCGAAGACGCTGGGGATGGAGATCTCGGACGAAGACTCGACGCGCGCCTACGTCGAGATGTCGGGACGCAAAGGCCTCGGCGTGAAGGCGGACGATCTGATCGATGCGCTCGAGCAGAAGGCCACCGAGGCGGTACGCGAAGGGATCAAGGCCGAAGGATTGAGCGAGGAAGAGACCGCGACCCTCGGACGCACGGTCGCCATCGCCGCGCTCCGTTACTTCATGCTCAAGTACGGCCGCAACAAAGTCATCGCCTTCGATTTCAACGAAGCGCTGACGTTCGAGGGCGATTCGGGACCGTACCTGCAGTACTCGACCGTCCGCGTGAAAAACATCTTCCGCAAGATGGCGGAGCGGGGCGTCGATCCGATGATCGGCGACGACGCGCTCGATCGCCTCACGCTGCACGAGGGGATCAGCGACGACATGTGGGAGCTGGTGCGGATGAGTGCCGAGCTGCCGTCAGCGATCCGCCGCGCGGTCGACGGACTGGAGCTGTCGATCGTCACGCACGACCTGCTCGAGCTCGCGCAGAAGTTCAACAGCTTCTACCATAAGTATCCTATTCTCAATGAGAAAGACGAGGCCGAGCGGCAGCGGCGGGCGGTCTGCGCAGAAGTCTTCCGGCGGACGATGGTGGCGGGGCTGGAGTTATTGGGAATCCCGGTGCCCGATCGGATGTAAAATAACCAAGCCGCGTCCAACGGCACTTCATCATGAACTACCAGGACATCGCTCTCCGCGTGCTCATCATCGTTGCCGGCGCGGTCTCGGCCGTGCTGCTCGTGCTCAAAGGTCAGGCACCCGCGGTGCCGGCTCTGGCGATCGGCGCCACGCTTGGAGCGTTCGCAATGCGCGTCGGGGCAACGGAAGAGTAGCGTGGGCGGCAGGCGCCGCGACGACCGCTACGACGCCTGCTGCTGCGAATCGACTCGGTGTACGTTCTCGGCCTGAAGTCCTTTCGGTCCTTGCTTGACCTCGAACTCCACCTTTTCTCCCTCGTTCAGAGTCCGGTAGCCGGACGCCTGAATCGCGGTGTGATGAACGAATACGTCTTCACCGGTGTCACGCTTGATGAAGCCGTAACCTTTGTCGTTGTTGAACCACTTGACCACGCCAATCTCGGGCATTCGTTACCTCCCCGTTGACGGCAGCGGCAGGCAAATGCGCGATGCCGCGCCAGCCGTCGGAATCCATCCGGGCCGAACATAAATACTGCAATGTTCGGGCCGCCGATCTCACCAGATCAGCGCGCGATTCACCCCGATGCGCTGAAATCCGAGCGATTCGTAGAGCGTGATCGCCGGCTGGTTGAAGTCATTGACGAACAAGGTCACGGTTTTCCCTTTACGAAACAGGTGTCCGCAAATCTCGCGCAATGACGCCCGCATCAACCCGCGGCGGCGGTAGCGGGGATGCGTCCAGACGCCCATCAACTGCACGGCCTCATCCGTGAGCGCGGAGAACTCGCACTTGGCCACGATCGCGCCGTCGACCACGCGGATGATCGACCGTTTTCGCTCGATCAACTCGCGGATCCGCTCGCGATACCCCGACGCATCGCGCTCCAGCGGATCGATCCCCACCTCCTCCTTGTGCATCGCGGCGCAGGCGGGGACGAGCGCCTCGAGATCGCGCAGCGTCGAATAACGCGAGTCGTGCAGATCGGGAAAGTCGAGCCGGCGGCGCATGGCGTAGATCGGCTGCGTCATGCGGATGACCGTCGGCGGATCGACTCGATTGCGAAGGTGCTTCCACAACTCGTCGACCAGGTTTGCCGGCGAGATGATCGCGCGGACCGGCAGCATGCGCGTGATGATGCGGTCGGCGACGACGGCCACCGCCGATTCGGTCACATCGCGCGGCGTGGCCGGCGCGGTGCCGAGGACGATGTTCGTGGCCAGCGAGGCGATGAGGACGATGTCGCGGTTGAAGCGCACCTCGATCATCTGGCTCGCGGCGAGCGTCCGCTCTTCGAGCAGGCGGGCGATGAGGTAGACGTTGACGAGAGGATCGCGGCGGAGGAACGCGAGCGCCGGCTCGATGCCGTCTTCCGACAACGTGCGGATCGACCAGCGTCCTTCAGCCGGGAGCGTGGCCATGCGTTACCTCTGCCGGTAGCGGGCTCCGAGAAACAGTGCGCCGAACGTCATGAGCGCCGCGGTCGCAATGACCGTGAGCATCATCCAACTGCGACTCGCTACGACATCAGAGCTGCCCATGACCCAGGTATGCTATGCCATCGATCGCCTTGTGCCAAAGCGGCCGGTCCCTCCACTCCTTGAACGTCCGCTGCTGCGCGAACTTCATGTCATCCGCGAACGTGGCGCGCAGCTCGCCCGCGAGCCGCGGATCGACGAAGGCCATGCTGATCTCGTCGTTGTGCTGGAACGAGCGGTCGTCGAAATTCGTCGAGCCGACGCATGACCAGAGTCCGTCGACGACCATCACCTTCTGATGCAGCAGCGTCTTCTTGTACTCGTAGACCTTGATGCCGTTCTTCAGCAGCGTGCCGAAATTGTGATGGCTGGCGTGCTGCACGATCGGGCTGTCGGTCGAATCGGTCGCCGGCACCATGATGCGGATGTCGACGCCGCGCTTCACCGCCGCCGCCATCGCGTTGATCGCGTCGTCGTCGGGCAGCATGTACGGGTTCTGGATCAGCACCTCGTGTTTCGCCGCGCTGATGGCGAGGTAGTAGAGGAGTTGCACCGATGAGACGCTGCCGCTCGGCGAGGTGTACGCGACATGCGCGGAGGTCGTGCCGGCCGGCGGCACCGGCGGGAAGTACTTCTCGCCCGCCGTGATCTCGCCGGTCTCCTCGATCCAGTTCTCGCAGAACGCGCCCTGCAGGCGATTGACCACCGGCCCGGTGATGCGGACGCCGATGTCGCGCCAGTGGTCCTTGTCCTGCGCGTGTCCGGTCCATTCCTTCGCGAAACCGAAGCCGCCGAGGTAGCCGATGCGGCCGTCGACGACGACCATCTTGCGGTGATCGCGATTGTTCATTCGTCCGAGGTTGCTGATGCGCAGCGGATGGAACTTCCGCACCTGCACGCCGGCGTCGAGCATGATCGTCTCGAGCGTCTTGTCGAGCTTGCGGCCGCCCGAGGCGTCGAGCAGCAGGCGCACTTCGACCCCTTCGCGCGCCTTCAGTGCGAGCAGCTTCGCCAGCTCGTTGCAGATCTCCCCTTCCCACCAGATGTACGACTCGACGTGCACGCTCTCGCGCGCGCCGGCGATGTCGCGCAGCATCGGCGGAAAGAGTCCGTCGCCGTTCTGCAGGAGCGTGACCTGGTTGCCTTTTTCCAGCGACGACTGCGTCAGTCCGACGATCGACGGCACCAGCGCGCCGAGCTCCCCGGGCTGTTTCACCGCGAGGTGCGTGTGGCGTCCGCGCAGCGCGGACCAGAGGAGGAGGGTGAGTCCGATGATCGTCACGATCATCGCCACGACGGCGATGGTCGGTATGCGAACGACATGGGGCGGCTTAATCGGCATGGGCATCCTCCCGGTTCCACCAGAGATCGACCACGACCGGCCAGTGATCGCTCGGTCCGATGTGTGGCACCCGCGGGTTCGCCCACGCCCAGCCGTGATCGGCGAAGATGTAGTCGATGCGGCGGTTGCCGAAGATCGAGTGGAACGTGTCTCCGATGTCTACTCCGCAGAGCTGAGAGCCGTTCTCGTGCCGGAACCGCGTGATCTCCTCGGATGAGGCGATGTTGTTGAAGTCCCCGAGGAGGATGTACGGGTAGTGGCTGGTGCGGACGTGCTTCGCCAGGCACTCCAGTTGTTCCGCGCGATTCTTCTCGTTGAGTGAGCCCCACGTCGTGAGGTGCGTGATGTAGACGTTGATCGGCTGGCCGTCGATGCGGATCAGCGCTTCGATCAGCGTGCGCGGCTCGCCGACGCTCGGCAACGGATGCGCGATCTCCGCCAGCAGCTCTCCGCGCGTGAGGACGGCGTTGCCGTAGCCGCCGCCGTACTGCGTGTAACTCGGCGCGAAGAAGCCGTGCATTTGCGTAAGCCGCGCGAGCTCCGCGAGCTGATCGTGGAAGCGCGCCTGCCACGTCCCGCGATGCACTTCCTGCAGGCCGACGATGTCGGGATGGAGCTGATTGATCGCGTCGGCCAGCTCCTTCACGTGATTGCCGTCGAGCAGCTCGTCGTGGCCGGCGATGTTGTAGGTGACCACCACGATCGGCTTCGTGCGATGGACGACGCGCGGCGGAAACGGAAGAAACGGTCCGCCCGCGTGCGGTTTGCACTCGCCCGAACGGACGGTGTAGACCGCGAAGACGCGGTAGGTGAAGACTAGGAGGATCAGTAATCCGGCGATCGCGAAAATGCGACGTTTCATGAAACTAGCACCTGCACGTCACCGTGCAGATGCAGCGCGCTTGCCGGAAACTCCTCGTTGATCTCTCCGCTCCGCAATCTGGCCACCGCGTCCTCTTTTCCCGTCCCGCTGACCAGCAGCACGATGGAGCGCGATTCGAGGATCGTCCCGATGCCCATCGTGATCGCGTCGTGCGGTACGTCTCCGTTCGCGAAGAGCGCGGCATTCGCGGTGCGCGTCGACGCGGTCAGCGAGACGACGCGCGTGCGCGAGGCGAACGGCGTCCCCGGCTCGTTGAAGCCGATGTGACCGTTGCGTCCGAGCCCGAGGAACGTGACTCCGAGGCCGCCGGCGCGGCGGATCTCGCGCTCGTAGCGCGCGCATTCCGCGTCGAGGTCGGCCGCCTTGCCGTCGGGGATGTGCGCGCGACGCCGATCGAGATCGACGTGCTCGACGAGGTGCTCGCGCATGTACGAGCAGTAGCTGCCGGGGTGATCGCACGAGATCCCGATGTACTCGTCGAGATTGAACGTCTCGACCTCGGTGAAGCAGTGGTACTCGCGCGAACAGATCGCGACGACGCGGTCGTACATGCCGATCGGCGTGCGGCCGGTCGGCAGGCCGAAGACGACGCGCGGATCAGCGTGAATCGCGTTGAGGAACAGCTCCGCGGCGCGCGCGGAGAGTGCGTCGTAGCTAGCGAACGTTTCCCACTTCAACATGCTTTCATGGCACCGTCGTGCCGCGTACCACGACCCGCTCGACCTCCAGGCGCTCGTCGAGCACGACCAGATCGGCGTCGTAATCGACCTCGATCTTTCCCTTCCGGTCGGCGACGCCGGCGATCTTCGCCGGCACGGTGGTCGCCAGCGGCAGCACGTACTCGATCGGCAGTCCCGCCAGTTCGACCATGTTCTTCACCGCGCGATCCATCGTCAGCACACTTCCCGCCAGCGTGCCGTCCGCGAGGCGGGCCGCGCCGTCGCCGACCGTGACGTCGTGCTCGTAGAGCTTGTACGTCCCGTCTTCCATGCCGCAGGCGCGGATGGCGTCGGTGACGAGCGCGATGCGGTGCGGCATCATCCGCGCGGCGATCCAGAGCGCCGCCGGGTGCACGTGCACGCCGTCGGCGATCAGCTCGGCAGTGGCGTCGGCGGACGCGAGCGCCGCACCGACGACACCCGGCTCGCGATGTCCGAGCGGTGTCATCGCATTGAAGAGATGCGTGAAGTGCGACGCGCCCCATTCGACCGCCGCGACCGCCTCGGCGTGATTCGCGTTGGTGTGTCCGATGGAGAAGAGGACGCGATCGCGGAAGTGCGCGATGAGCGCATGCGCGCCCTCGATCTCCGGCGCGATGGTGATCATCCACCGCATCCGCGGCGCCTCGGAAATCAGCGCCGCGAGCTCATGGATGTCGGGCGGCCGGATCGACGCGCGGTTCTGCGCGCCGGCGCGTGCGTCGTTGATGAACGGCCCCTCGAGATGAATGCCGGCGATCTCCGCGCCTTCGTCGTGCGTACTGGCGGCGATCGCCTCCACCGCCGCCTGCAGATCGTGACGCGACGCGGAGAGCGTGGTCGCCATCAGAGCCGTCGTGCCGTGACGCGCGTGGAACGCGAGGATGCGCGCGTTTGCCTCGTGGCTCGCGTCCATGAAGTCGGCGCCGTCGCCGCCGTGGACGTGCACGTCGATGAAGCCGGGAGTGATGATGCCGCGGACCTTCTGCGCGTCGGCGGGAGGAGTCGCGGTCTGATCGTTCGACGCGATCACGCCGTCCGCGATTTCGACGAGCGTGTCGTCCTGGATCGCGCCGCCGATGAGCGCGCGGCCGAAGAGCCTCATAAGCAGATCTTCCCCAATATCGTCGGCCGCCCGCCCGTCGCCCCTGCGACGTTCGTGTGCATCCCGGCGATCGAGTCATTCGCGATCATCGCCATGGCCATCGCTTCCTTCGCCTCGCTCGCCTTGTACTTCGTGACCTCGATGTCGGGCAGGCGCTCGCGCAGCATCCGCACGAGCGTCGGGTTGTTCGCGCCGCCGCCGGCGAGGAGCACTTCGTCGATCGGGCCGCGATCGGCGATGAAGTCGCGATACGAGCGGGCGATGCTCTCCGCGGTGAGCGCGGTCGCGGTGGCGATGAGGTCCTTCATCGGCACGCCGTTCGACTCGCTTCGGATCTGCCGCGCGAACTGCGCGCCGAAGAGCTCACGGCCGGTCGTCTTCGGCGGGCGCTTCGAAAAATAGGGATCGGACATCCACGACTGGAGCAGTTCTTCACGCACGGTGCCGGTCGCGGCGAGCGCGCCGTCGACGTCGTATGTCTGCCGGCCGTTCGTCATCATGTACGCGAGCTCGTCGATGATCATGTTCCCCGGGCCGGTGTCGAACGCGATCACCTCTTCCCACGTTGCGCTGGGCGGGATGTACGTCACGTTGCCGATGCCACCGATGTTCTGCATGCAGCGGCCGCGCCGTTTTTGCCGCAGCAGCGCCCAGTCGAAGTAGGGGACGAGCGGCGCGCCCTGGCCGCCGGCCGCGACGTCGCGCACGCGCAGGTCGCCGACGGTGATGATGCCGGTGCGCTCGGCGATGACCGCGGATTGCCCGATGGCGAGCGTCGATCGCGTCTCGATCGGGTGATCGATCCAGTCGACGTCGGCCTGCACGATCACCGGTTCCGGATCGTGCCAGATCGTCTGGCCCGCCGCGGCGACGAGATCGACGTCGGCGGAGTCGGTCTTCGTCTCCTTGCAGAGCTGCAGCACGGCGGCGGCGAAGAGCTCGCCGAGGATGAAGTCGTAGCGGCAGATCTGATCGACGCGCGCGCGGTCGGGGCGGAAGAGGTCGCGCACGGCGCCCCGGATCTTCGGCGGGAAGGGAAAGCTGCGGAAGTGCTCGAGCTCGATGTCGGCGTCCGCGCCGTGGCCCTTGATGCGGACCATCGCCGCGTCGATGGCATCGAGCGAAGTGCCGGACATCAGGCCGATGATGCGGCGGACGTCTTTCTTCGAGACGGCGAGGAGCCGCTCGACCGGATTCACGACTGCAGCACCTCCCGCAGCGACTGAGCGTCGAGCAGTTCCCGCGCCTCATCCGCATTCACGTGCTTTTTCGCCATCACCGCGGCGAGGCGCACGTTCCCGTTCGCATCGCGAATGGCCTGCACGGCCATGGGACGCGTCACGCCTGCCGCGAGCTCGACCATGCGCACCGCGCGGCTGCGCAGCTTCTCGTTCGTCGCCGGCATGTCGATCATGAGATTCGAGTAGACGCGCCCGAGGCGGACCATCACGCCGGTGGAGATCGTGTTGAGGACCAGCTTCTGTGCCGTGCCGCTCTTCATCCGCGTCGATCCCATGATGACCTCGGGACCGGTCTGCGGAACGATCGCGATGTCAACTTCACGTGCCAGCGGCGAGCCGGCAACCGACGTGATTCCGACGGTGAGCGCGCCGAGCATGTTCGCGCGACGCACGGCGGCGACGGTGTAGGGAGTCGTCCCCGATGCCGCGATGCCGACGATCGCGTCGTCGCTCTTCACCGCGTCGTTGACCGCGGCGATCGCCGCATCTTCGTCGTCTTCCGCGCCTTCGGCGGCGGCGAAGAACGCGCGCTCGCCGCCGGCCATCAACACACGCACGACGTCGATACCGTAGGTCGGCGGGAGCTCCGAGGCGTCGAGCATCGCGATGCGGCCGCTGGTGCCGGCTCCGGCGTAGAAGAGGCGGCCGCCGTGGGAGAGGCGATCGGCGATCTGATCGATGGCGTGCGCGATCTTGTCGGCTTCCGCGGCCACGGCCTCGGCGACGAGCCGGTCCTGCTCCTGGATGAGCCGGACGATCTCGATCGACGATCGCTGGTCGATGTCGATGGTCGAGTCGAGGCGATCCTGACTCATGGCTCGAACGATATCATCCGCATCGTGGCTGTCGGATTGATGCAGAAGCTGCGCCTCGCATGGCGGGGATGGCAACGCCGGCGTGAAGAGGCGGAGCGGGAGTTCGTCGCGAAGAATGCTTCGTGGGGTGCGAAGCCCCTCACCCCTGCCCCTCTCCCCGCGAAGAAGACATCGGTTGATTTGGAAGGCTTGCAAGTCGCGTATCTCGATGACTCGGGTCGCATCAACTACTTCTACGACACCGAGAACGGCGAGGTCGTCGAGGCGCGTGAAGGGGAGACGTTCGCGGAGCCGCGTTACCGGCGGGTGCCGCGGCGCAGCGCGGCGTCGGATGCGGCTGACCGGCGCGAGTTCGTGGCGTCGCTCGAAGACTCGGCGCTGAAGACCGCGCTGCGAGCGGCGAAAGATGCGGCGGAGTTCCGCCGTGTGTTGTCGGATGACCGCAAGCTGGAGCGCGCTTGGTACGTGTTCAAGAACGACCGCGCCACGAAAGCGATCGAATCCTGGTTAAGTTAAGTTAAGTTTCCAGACCTGACCCTTAACTTCTTAACTTAACTCTCGCGGCTGACGACGACGATCGTCACGTCGTCGCCGAGCGCTTCCACTTCGCCGACGTGGGCGATGACCGCTTCGTCGACGAGGTTCGCGATCACGCCGGCGGGCGAGCCGTGGTAGGTCTTCAGCTTCTCCATCACGATCGACGAGCCGAATTCGTTGCCGCTGCTGTCCTCGGCCTCGGTCACGCCGTCGGTGAAGAGGATGAGCGAGTCGCCGCGGTCGAGCTGCAGCGTGCGCTGGGTGTAGTCGGCCTTCGTAACGATGCCGAGGAGGAGGTCGGTCTCGCCGAGCTCGGTGACGCCGTCGCGCGCGATCCAGAGCGGCGGCGTGTGTCCCGCGTTTGCGTATTCGATCAGTCCTGTTTTCGTGTCGAGCCGGCCGAGGAAGAGCGTGACGAACTTCGACTGCGGGAGGTTCTCCTTCAGCGTCACGTTGAGGATCGAGACGAGGTCGCCCGGCGCGGGGTCGCTCTTCGCGTAGATGCGGAACGCGGCCTGAAGTCCCGCCATCATCAGGCCGGCGGTGACGCCTTTTCCGCTCACGTCAGCGATCACGAAGTAGACCTTGCCGTCGGGACGGACCACGAAGTCGTAGTAGTCGCCGCTGACCGTGCGGCAGGGACGGTTTGCGCCGACGAACGTGTAGCCGGGGATTCCTTTCGGCGGCTCCGGCAGCAGGCGGCGCTGGATCGTCGACGCAGTCTTCAGCTCCTCGTCCATCAGCCGCTTCTCGATCGCTTCGTCGCGCAGGCGCGTCGTCTCGAGCTTGATCGCGGCGAAGCGCGCGATCTGCGCGACCAGCTTCACGTCGTCCTCGGAGATCTGGCGCTGATTGAAGAGGAAGTCGACGTAGAGCACGCCGACCACGGAGTTGCCGATGATCACCGGCGAGCAGAGGATCGAGTGGATGCCCTGCATGATGATCGACTGCGCGCGACTCAGCTTCTCGTCGACCGTGACGTCCATGTAGGCGAGCGCTTTTTTCTCCTCGACCACCTCGGAGAGCAGCGTGTGGCTGATCGTCAGCTCGGAGGAATCGTTGCGGTCCTGCCTGCGCACCTCGACGTTCTTGAACGAGCGGCCGTCGGGACCGAGCAATCCGAGCGCGGCGCGCGAGGGGCGGAGGTGCTGCATGACGCGATCGACGATGAAGCCGAACAGCTCGTCCATCGGCCGGTCTTCGATCAGCTCGCGCGCGAGGAGATTGAGCGTCGTCAGCTTCTCGATGTCGACGTTCTGCGACGACTCGTCGATGTCGTGAATGGGGATGGCGATCGTCGCGCTGACCTTCGAGTCCGACACCGCCATCAACTTGTCGGTGTTGTGCTCGGTGGTCTCGAAGACGATCTCGGTGTCGCCGAGGCGGATGCGATCGCCGGGACGGAGCGGCGAATCGCGCTCCACGCGATTGCCGTTGAGGTACGTGCCGTTCGCGCTGCCGAGGTCCTTGAGGACCCAGCCGCCGTTCGCGGAGATGATCTCGGCGTGGCGGCGCGAGAGGTAGCGGTCCTTGATCGGAATCGAACAGTCGGAGGCGCGGCCGATGGAGACCGTACCTTCCGTCAGCGGGTGCCGGAAGGGGGAAAACAGTGGCGAATAGATCGTCACTTCCGCGCGCGGCGGGCTGGCGTCCATGGTTCCGAAAGGCTCCCGAGAATCGGCCGATTGTAACCGATGAGTGCCGTGCTACCGTCTCGCGCGATGGCCGTTCCGGACGACTATTTCCTGGAGATCGAATCGCATTTCGCGATGCGCCGCGGCACGCCGTTCATCCTCTCCGCGAAGGATTGGGTGCTGATGAAGAAGTGGGCCGACGACGGCATTCCGCTGCCGGTGGTGATCGAGGCGATCGACACGGTTTTCGAGAAAGCGGCGGAGCGGAAGAAGGTCGTGAACAGCCTCAGCTACTGCCGCCACGCGGTGAAGGAGCTGTGGGAGGAGCGGAAGGAGCTGCAGATCGGCGCGAGCACGACGGTCCCCGAGGAAGGCTCGTCCGAAACGCTCGCGCGACTCGCCGCGGCGGTCGCGCCGATCTCCGAATCGATCGCGGATGAGATTCGTGGACTGGAAAAAGAGCAGAGCGCGAAGGCGATCGAGGACCGCTTGATCGAGATCGAGCGGAGGCTCATCGCGCAGGTGCCCGATCTCGAGGCGATGCGCGCCGAGGTGGCGGAAGCGCTCGCGGGGACAAAGCTCGACGACAAAACGCGGACGCGCACCGAGGAGGCGATGCTGCTGCGCATCGTGCGCGAGAAGTTCGCGCTCCCTCGCTTGTCCCTCTTTGGATAAATCACTCCGTATATACTTTCTTCACAACAAAATTTTGTGGAGGAGCCGCGGATGATGAAATCCGGTCGTGTCGCCGTTTTTCTGTTGCTAGCTCTGTCGTTACCGCTGACCGCGCAGACGATTCGCGGCCGTGTCGTGCTCCAGTCGGACCAATCGCCGCTTCCCGGCGTCACCGTCTCGATCGAAGAGTGGCGGCTGACGACGATCACCGACGCTGACGGCGGATACACGCTCGACGCAACGGGCCACACGGGGATCGTGAAACTCACCGTGATGCTCGCCGGATTTCAGTCGAAAACCGCGGTTTTGACCGTCAGTCAGGGCGAGATGACGCAGGACTTCGCGTTGCGCGTCTCGTTCGGGCAGGAGATCACGGTCGGCTCGCGCGTCATCGGAGCGGAGCAGGAGAAGGCTGTTCCGGTCGACGTGATTCCGCAGCAGCAGATCGAATCGGCGTCGTCGACGGAGACGAGCCAGATCATCCAGAAGATCGCACCGTCGTTCAACTTCCCGCGTCCGACGATCAGCGACGGCAGCGACTCCGTCCGCCCGGCGACGCTCCGCGGCCTCGGCCCGGACCAGTTGCTGGTCATGATCAACGGCAAGCGGCGTCACGCCAGCGCGCTGGTGAACGCCAACAACACGGTCGGCCGCGGCTCGAGCGGCGTCGACCTGAACGCGATTCCCGCGGCGGCACTCGAGAACATCGAGATCCTCCGCGACGGCGCGGCCGCGCAGTACGGCTCGGACGCCATCGCCGGCGTCATCAACATGGTCATGAAATCGGCGCCTGAGCCGATCAGGATCGACGTGAAGGGCGGCTCGACCACGCACAGCGACGGCGAGATGCTCGACGTCACGGCGACCGGTGGCTGGGCCATCGGCCGCGGCGCGCTCGTCCTCACCGGCGAGCACCGCACGCGCTACGACACGAACCGCGCGAATCCCGATCTGCGCGATCAGCTCGTCGCCGGCGATGCCGGCCACAATTCGATCGAGCAGCCGAACACGCACTGGGGCGATTCGTACGAGCGCGACGCACTCCTCTTCGCGAACCTCAACGTGCCGCTGTCGGACGATCGGAAGCAGATCGTCTACGCGTTCGGCGGATACAGCGTCCGGCATGGATCGCACGGCGGCAATTACCGCCGCGCCATCGACGCGAACAACTGGAAGCAGATCTATCCGCTCGGTTTCCTGCCGCTCATCGAGCCGCGTGTCGCCGATACGTCGCTCAACGCCGGCGTGCGGGGCGAGATGTCGACGTGGTTCTACGACCTGAGCGCCGGCTACGGCCGCAACAAGTTCGCGTTCTACGTCACCGACTCGCTCAATGCGTCGCTCGGTCCCGACATGCCGCCGAATCAGACGCGCTTCTACGCCGGCACGCTCGGCGACGAGCAGTGGACCGCGAACTTCGATCTTTCGAAGCCGTTTCACGTCGGACTCGCCGGTCCGCTGAACGTCGCGCTCGGCGCCGAATATCGCCGCGACGGCTTCGAGGAGCACGCGGGCGAGCCGAATTCGTACATCGACGGCGGCCACGTGAATCAGTTCGGCGGACGCGCCGCCGCGGGCGCGCAGGTGTTCCCCGGCTTCCGGCCGGCGAATGAAGTCGACGTCTCGCGTCACAGCACCGCGGCGTATGTCGATCTCGAGGGCGACGTCCTTCCGAAGCTCCGCCTCGGCGTGGCAGGGAGATACGAAAACTTCAGCGATTTCGGCAGCACGACGAACGGGAAGCTCACGGCGCGCTTTTCGCCGCTCCAGCACTTGATTTTCCGCGGCTCGGCGAGCACCGGATTCCGCGCGCCGTCGCTCAGCCAGGGCTACTGGTCGGCCATCAGCACCAACTTCATCGTCAATCCGGCGAACGGATTGGTCGAGCCGTTCCAGGTCGGCACGTTCCGCGTCAATGCGCCGGTTTCACGCATCCTCGGCTCGACCGATCTGAAGCCTGAGAAATCGAAGAATCTCAGCGCCGGCGCGGTGTGGCAGCCGATGCAGAACCTCGAATTCACCGCAGACTACTTCCACATCGACATCGACGACCGCATCGTTTACTCCGGCAATTTCAATCAGCTCGCGCTGCAACCGCTCATCTCGCAGTTCGGCGTCAACGGCGTGCGCTTCATGACCAACGCCATCAGCACGGAGACGAACGGCTACGACCTCGTGGCGAACTACCAGCGCCCGCTCCTCGGCGGCCGCATCGACCTCTCGGCGGCGTACAGCAACAACAAGACGAAGATCGTCGGTCAGGTCGAAACACCGCCGGAGCTGAAGGCCTTCGGCGAGACGTTGTTCGACCGCCAGGAGCGCCGCCGCTTCGAATGCGGGCAGCCGAAAGACAACATCCGGCTGATGCAGGCGTGGAACCGCGGCAACTGGAACATCACCACGCGCCAGAGCCGCTACGGCGAGTACTGCAGCCTGACGATCAATCCGATCGATGACCAGACGTATTCGGCCGAATGGCTCGCCGACGCCGACCTGACGTACCACTGGGGCGCGTATTCGTTCGGCCTCGGCGTGGAAAATCTGTTCGACAACTTCCCCGATCGCAACACGCTGTTCCGCGCAAACACCACGGTGCTCGCGCAGCAGGCCGGCACCGGCGGAACGAATTCGTATCCGATCAACACGCCGTTCGGGATGAACGGGAGGTTCGTCTACACGCGCGTGGGGTATCGGTTCGGGAAATGATCTAGCGCAAGGCCTTATCGATCTGATCGGCCATCGCCGAGGCAAATCTTCCGGTCACCGGCGCGTCGGGCGTAGTCCCGACCGTCGGGTCGTTGATGCCGCACGCGGCGAGGACTTTCTGCGGATCGTTCCCCGCCTCGCGCGTGCATGGCGCGCCGCGCAGCGCGAGCGTCCGTGACGCGGCGCGCGCGGTGGCCATGGCGGTGAGCATCAGATTCGGCGATGCGCGGCGCATCACCGGATCGACCGGGAAGATGCCGAGGGCGATGGCGCGGATCATCTCTTCGCGTCCGATCACGTCGGAGTCGAGATCGACGGCGATCGTCGGCGCGCCGACGTTCTGCGCGAAGCGGATCGACGCCACCTTCCAGTACAGCAGCACCGCGAAGTCGGCGCGGGTGATGACGTCGGTCTCCAGAGCGTGCTGCACCTGCGGCGGCATGTTCGCGGCCGCGAACTGGTCCTTGATCACGTTGAGGCGCTGCAGATAGCGCGGATCGTTCGTGCGGCGAGCGAGGCGGTCGTAGCGGACGATCGCTTCCTGATAGCGGCCGCGGCCTACGTCGATCTCGGCCAGCGATTCCTGCACGTCGGGACGATCGACCTCGCCGGTGTTGAGGATCGGATCGAGCTCGCGCCGCGCCTCGTCGTAGCTCTTCGTCGCCAGCAGCTTCTGCACGAGGAGCATGCGCGCCGCGGTTGCTGCCGGCTCGAGCTGCAATGCTTCACGCAGCGAGGCGATGGAGTCGGCGGCGACGAGTTGATCGAACAGCCGCTTGCGGACGTCGGCGATCCGGCTGGCGACGATCTCCGGCGGATTCGCGACCTGTTGATAGAGGTGATGCGCGGTGCGAAGGTCGTTACGCGCCAGCGCGATCTCCGCGGCGTAAACGTTCGACGCCGTCCACGAAGGCAACTGCGAGACGATCGCACTCGCTTCATCGAGACGTCCGGCGCGGATCGCGATCGCTGCGTTGAGCAGCGAGGCGGGCGCGTAGCCCGGCATGGTCGCGATGCGCTTCTCGGCCTCCGCGTCGTTGCCGGCGAGGTAGTAACGCCACGCCGTTTCGAAGCTCGGATTCGCCGGCTGGTCGAAGCCGATGCGCGGATCGATCAGGAAGCGCGCGTCGCCCTGCGGCTCGACGAGCGGCGGCGGCGCGGGCGCCGTCGCACACGCGGCGACGATCGCCGCAAGCACTGCAATCAGAAAAATGGTTGTCGCTTTCAACGTCGTTCCTCGATCAGCTCTCGCGCGGCGGCGAACGTTTGCGGATTCGTCGCCTCCAGCCATTGCACATCGGGCTCCGCGCGGAGCCAGGTCATTTGTCTTTTTGCGTACGCGCGCGTCCGGCGCTGAGTTTCGGCGATCGCCGCATCTTCCGTCATCTCGCCCGCCACGACCGCCGCCGCTTCCTTGTAGCCGATCGTGCCGAACGGGCGGGCGGTGGGCGGATAGTGCTCGAGCAGCCGGCGCGTTTCGTCGACCAGTCCGTCGCGATACATCGCCTGCACGCGCTTGTCGATCGCTTCCACCAGCGGCTCCCTCTTCAGAAAGAGCGCGATCCTGATCGACGGAATCTCGTCGGCGCCGGCGGCGGGAGCGCGCCAGCTCGAGATCGGTTTGCCGCTCGTGATCCACACTTCCAATGCTCGCTCGACCCTCTGCCGGTCGGCAGGGGCGATCCTTCTACCACTTTCGGGATCGACGTGCGACAGCCAGCGGTGCAGGCGCGCCTGCCCGCGCGGCGTCGCCGCGATGCGATGCAGCCGCTCGCGGATCGCGGCGTCGCGACCCGGCATCTCCGGAAGTCCGGACAAGAGCGCACGAAGATAGAAGAAGGTTCCTCCCACGAGAATCGGCACGCGGCCGCGTCGCTCGATCTCTGTGCAAACCTCGCGCGCGGTCCGGCCGAAGTCGGCGGCGTTGAACTCCTGATCGGCGTCGGCGATGTCGAAAAGGTGATGCGGGAGGAGCGATCGCGTCTCGATCGACGGCTTGGCGCTGCCGATGTCGAAGCCGCGGTAGATCTGCACGGAGTCGTAGTTGACGATCTCGCCGCCGAGCTCCGTCGCCAGGCGAAGCGCGAAATCGGATTTGCCGGCGCCCGTCGGGCCGGCGATGACGACGAGCGGTGCGGTGGTGGTCACTTACCCCGAATCTTCGTCATGTGCGTCCGCTCGTCCTCGCGCGAGAGGACGGTGCGGAGGTGCTCGCGGCAATAGATCGCGCCGGGCGGTACCGGCGTCCGGCACATCGAGCAGCGGTTTTTCGTGACCGCCTTCGATCCTTTTTCGAACATCCGCAGGACCATGCCGGCGACCACGAGAATCCCGCCGAGCGTCAGCGCCTTGCCGAGCATCGCCATCGGGATGAGGTCCGCCAGCGGCTGCTCCTCGAAGCTCTCATGGAGCACGTACGCCGCCAGCACGATGATGACGATCCAGAGGCCGAGACGGAGGACGGTTGAGGACATGCTGAGTGTCGATAACTCTAGCACGGAGCGCGATTTCGACCGTGCGGTCGCGGTCGGTCCGCAGTACGCGGATCGCCCGCTCCTCCAGCGCCTCGAGCACCTCGGGATGAGGATGCCCGAAGAGGTTGTGGCGCCCGCACGAGATGACCGCCACGCGCGGACGGACGGAATCGAGCAGCGCGGGAGTGGAGGAAGTGCGGCTGCCGTGATGCGCGACTTTCAGGATGTCGGCCCGCAGGCTGCGGTCGGCCAGCCACGCTTCCGCTTCGCGCTCGATGTCGCCGGTGAGGAGGATCGTGTTTCGCTCGATCTGCACGCGGAGAACGACCGACGCGTTGTTTTCCGATGAGCGGCGGAACGTGCGAGGCAACGCGTGCACTTCGACGCGGATCGCGCCGAAGTTGACCGTGTCGCGATCGTGCACGAGGTGGATCGGAATCGCGGACGGGAGCAGTCGTTGCGCGCAATCGCCGGTGAAACGCCGCGGCGAGATCCACAGCTCGCCGATGCGCACGCGGTCGAGGAGCGCAGGCAGTCCGCCGCAATGGTCGGGATGAGCGTGCGTGAGGAAGACCGCGTCGAGCTTGCGGATGCCGTGGTCGGCGAGCTGCGGCAGGAGGCGCGCGCCGGATGGTCCGCCGTCGATGAGGATGGCGTGATCGCCGTCCTGGATCGCGATCGCGTCGCCCTGCCCGACGTCGAACGCGATCATGCGCGGCGTCGTCGGATGCTTTTGTGCGATCGCCGCGATGGTCGGAATGGCGATGGCAAACGCCATCAAGGTCGCGCGCACGCGGCGCTTCGTGAACGCGAGCGCGAGGAGCGCCGCGCCGAATCCGATCACCATGCTCGCGAGCGGCGGCGCGTCGAAGATGCCGGAGAAGTTCGCGCTGACGTCGTTGATCGCGCCGCACGCGTCGTTCAGCGCGCGGATCGCGAGCATCAGTTGCGCGCACGGCACGATGCACGCGGCGATGGAGACGACGAGCATCGCCGAGATGAGCGGCGTGAGCAGCAGCGTCGCGATCGAGCCGCCGAGGGCATATTGGTGGAAGTGGAAGAGTGTGAGCGGCGTGAGCGTCAGTTCGGCCGCGGCGGCGTAGGTGAGCCAGCGGCGATGAAACGGATTGGCGATGAAGATCAGCGCGCCCGCTCCGGCGAACGTGAGCTGAAAGCCGGCGTCGGTCAGATCGGCCGGCACGGCGATCAGGCGGATCAGCGCGGCGACGCACCAGAGGTTCGGAAATGACGTCGGACGCTCGAGCAATCGCGAGAGCGCGAAGAGACCGATGCCGAGACTCGCGCGTGCGACCGATGCGGTCGGTCCGATGAAGAGCGGAGCGAGGACCGCGAATGCGACGAGCAGCAGATCGGACGAGCGCCTCCGCCAGAGCACGACGAGCGCCGCGGCGAGCGCGATCTGCATCCCGGAGAAGACGAGCAGGTGGTAGGTGCCGCCTCGCCGGAAATCGTCGCGCTGCTCGCGATCGAGACGTTCGCCGCGTCCGATCGCCAGCGCCTCGGCCAGCGCGACTTCATTCGGATACGGCAAGCATTCGAGGCGCATCGCCGCCGCGCGGTTCCAGCGCTCCGGATCGAGCCGCGACAGCGTTCCGGAGTAGCGCATCAGCCGCGGCGACTTCACATGCAGTACGAGATCGCCGCGATCGTTCGCGTGCAGCAGCCCCTCGGCGTGGATCGTCGTGCGCATCGCGATCGGCGGCGGATCGAAGTAGACGTGCAGCGCGAGCGGACGGTCGACGGCGATCCCGTTCGCCTCGAAGCGCCGGACGCGCAAGGTGTGCATCGGCGGATGCGAGGTCCAGTCGCGATCGAGCGGCGCGTCGACAACCACGAATTCCGCGGCATCGAGTCCGGCGAGCGCGCGGTCCTCGGCGGCGCGGACGTTCGTCTGATGCACGGCGAGGACGACGCCGAGGGCGGCAAAGGCAAAGGCTGATTTCCGAGAAAGCAGTGCACACACCACCAGCGCCGCAACCGCGATCGGAGCGTTGACGAGCATCGCGCCGCACGCCAGTCCGGCGATCAGGGCGATGAGTGGGAGTGCCGCGGGAACGTCATCCGGCACGCTCGAACGAAGAGAGCGTTTCCACGTGATGCGTGTTCGGGAAGAGGTCGAGGAGGTCGAGCGTGGAGAGGCGCCAACCCGACGCGAGAAGCCGGTTCGCGTCGCGGGCGAACGTTACCGGATCGCATGCGAGGAAGCAAATCCGGCGTTCCGTCTTCCCGGCAATGGCGGCAATGACGTTCGGTTTCGCCCCCGATCGCGGCGGATCGAGAAACACGAAGTCCGCGTGCGGCATCCGCTCGACCCACGATTCCACCGGCGCGTGCACCAGCGTCACGTTCGCCGGTACGTTGCGCTTCGCGTACTGATACGACGCGTACGCGCCCTCGACCGCGGTCACGTTCTCGCAGACGCGCGCGATCGGCACGCTGAAAAATCCGACGCCGGCGTAGAGATCGACCGCGGTTGATCCGACCGCGAGGTCCTGCACCAGCCGCAGCATCGTCTGCAGGAGGTGCCGATTGACCTGGAAGAACGTCTCGGTCGAGACGGCGTAGCCTTCGATGTTCAACTCACCCGACGTGACGATGCGTCCGTCGACTTCCCACATCTCGGTCGGCTGCGGATGCTCGCGCGTCTGCAATCCCACGACCTCACATTCGCGCGCCAATGGCACGACGCGGTGCGACTGCATCGCATAAAAGCCGACCGCATCGCCGTCGCCGTGCAGCCGCGATCGCAGGCGATAGTTCAACGGGGACGGATGGATATTGATCGGCGGCAGCGTCTTCGGATCGATCTTCCCGATCCGCCGCAACGACTCGATCAGAATCCGCTCCTTCGCCCGCAGTTGCGCGTCGAGACGCAGCGCGGTCCAGTCGCAGCCGCCGCACTCCTCCGCGATCGGACAGGGCGCGACGCGCCGCAACGTCGACGGCCGCTCGATCGCCACGAGCTCCGCGCGGGCGAATCCTTTTTTCACTTCGGTGATGCGCACGCGGGCGACGTCGCCGGGGTAGACGCTCGCCGCGAAGATCGGAAATCCATCGACTTTCGCGAGCGCCGAACCGCCCGCCACCAGCTCGGAGGGCTCAATGGTGATTTCAGTTCCGATTTGATACAAATGCGCCCCCTATGAAGGTCCATGAGTATCAGGCAAAAGAGATTCTCCGGCGGTACGGCGTGCCGACACCGCGCGGTATCGTGGTCGACAATCCCGAAGAAGCGCGGCAGGCGGCGAAGGAGCTCGGCGGCCGCGTCGTCGTGAAAGCGCAGATCCACGCCGGCGGCCGCGGCAAGGGCGGCGGCGTGAAACTGGCGAAGACCGCCGACGAAGCAGCCGACCTGGCGAAGAGCATCCTCGGCATGACGCTGGTCACGCATCAGACCGGCCCCGAGGGTCGCGTCGTGCGCAAAGTGCTGATCGAGGAAGCGCTCAACATCGACAAGGAGCTCTACCTCGGCATCACCCTCGACCGCCGCATCGGCATGCCGGTGATCATGGCGTCGAAGCAGGGCGGCATGGAGATCGAGGAAGTGGCGGAGCGGGATCCGAGCGCCATCCACCGCGAGCCGATCGACGCGGTCCTCGGCGCGCAGCCGTTCCAGGCGCGCGCGGTGGCCAACGCGTTCGGCCTCACCGGCGACGCGTACAAGAAGTGCGTCGACTTCGTGCAGAAGCTGATGCGCTGCTACGTCGAGACCGACGCGTCGCTCGCGGAGATCAACCCGCTGCTGGTGACGAAGGAAGGCGACGTCCTCGCTCTCGACTGCAAGATGAACTTCGACGACAACGCGCTCTTCCGGCACAAGGACGTCGTCGAGATGCGCGACCTCCACGAAGAGGATCCGCTCGAAGTCGAGGCCTCGAGCTTCAACCTCAACTACATCAAGCTCGACGGAAACGTCGGCTGCATGGTCAACGGCGCCGGCCTGGCGATGGCCACGATGGACATCGTGAAACTGGCGGGCGGCGAGCCGGCGAACTTCCTCGACGTCGGCGGCGGCGCGAGCGCCGAGCAGGTCAAGAACGCGTTCCGCATCATCCTCAGCGACAAGAACGTGAAGGCGATCCTGATCAACATCTTCGGCGGCATCATGCGCGGCGATCGCATCGCCGAGGGCGTCGTCAGCGCCTCGCGCGAAGTGGGGCTGCCGGTGCCGGTCGTCGTCCGGCTCGAGGGAACGAACGTCGACCTCGGCAAGCAGATCCTCAAGGATTCCGGCCTGCCGCTGATTACGGCCGACGGGATGTGGGATGCGGCGCAGAAGGTCGTGGCCGCGGCAAAGGGACAGGCGTAAATGGCAATCTGGGCAGACAAGAACACACGAGTAATCGTTCAGGGCATCACCGGCCGTGAGGGAACCTTTCACGCCATCCAGTGCCGCGACTACGGAACGCAGGTCGTCGGCGGCGTCACGCCCGGCAAGGGCGGCACGACGCACGAAGGCTTCGCCGTTTTCAACAGCGTGCGCGAGGCGCGGGAGCAGGCGGCCGCGAACTGCTCGCTGATCTTCGTCCCGCCGCCGTTCGCCGCGGATGCGGTGATGGAAGCGGCCGATGCGGGGATGGAGCTGATCATCTGCATCACCGAAGGCATCCCGGTCAACGACATGGTCAAGGCGCATGACTTCCTGAAGAAGTCGAACGCGCGCCGCGTCGCGGAGGGCAACACGCCTTCGCGCCTCATCGGGCCGAACTGTCCCGGCATCATCACACCGGGCCAGGCGAAGATCGGCATCATGCCGGGACACATCCACCGTCCCGGTCCGATCGGCATCGTCTCGCGCTCCGGAACGCTGACGTACGAGGCGGTCGGTCAGACGCGCGAGTTCGGTCAGTCGACCGCGGTCGGCATCGGCGGCGATCCGCTGCCGGGCACGAACTTCATCGATTGCCTCGCTGCCTTCCAGGCCGACGATGCGACCGAGGCGATCATCATGATCGGCGAGATCGGCGGATCGGCGGAGGAAGAGGCCGCGGCTTTCGTGAAAGCGAACGTGACCAAGCCGGTCGTCGCCTTCATCGCCGGCCAGACCGCGCCTCCGGGACGCCGCATGGGCCACGCCGGCGCGATCATCAGCGGCGGCAAGGGCACGGCGGCGGAGAAGATGGCCGCCCTCGAGGCCGCGGGCATTCACGTCGTGAAGGCGCCGAGCGAAATGGGATCGAAGGTCAAAGAGGTGTGGAAGGGGTGAAGCCCCTCCACATCGATCTCACCCTTCCGATCACGCGACTCGTGTTGATCGGCGGCGGCGAGTTCTCGTTCGGCGAGACGCGTGAGATCGACGAGCAGCTCATCAAACAGCTCCCCGCGGACAACAAGCGCGTCGCGTTCCTCCCCACTGCCTCCGGCTCCGCGGAGTACGCGACGCACCTCGGCAACTACTTCAAGCAGATCGATCCCGAGGTCGAGACGATCAACGTGCCGGTCTACCGTCAGCGCGACAGCCGGCGCCGCAAGAACCTCGATCTCATCCGCTTCGCTGGTCTCATCTACCTCGGCGGCGGAGTCACGAACAACCTGCTCGCGACCGTGCGCGAGTCGGGCGCCGAAATGGCGATGCGCGACGCGGCCGCGGATGGCGTTCCGATCGCCGCCATCGGCGCGGCGGCGTCGTGCTTCGGTGCCCACGCGCGCGACATGCACGGCAGCGGCGCCGCGCTTCCCGCCTTCGGCTGGCTCGACGCAACTGTCATCGATACCGGTTTCGACGCGTCCGACGACACGATGCTGCGCCGGCTGATGTCGATCGAAGGGACGCGCCTCGGGCTCGGCATTCCGCCGAAGACCGCGCTCTCGATCGGAGCGGACGGCGTCGCGACAGTCATCGGAGACGGAAACATCGCCGCGTTCCGCAAGGGTCAGGCTTAGCCCTTGCACAATCGTGCCGTCGCCAGTGGAAACGAGCACGACAGAAACGCCCGTGACGCAGGAAGAGATGCTGCGCTTCTTCAGCATCCTCTCGCATGACCTCAAGTCGCCGATCTTCGCCATCGATGGATTCAGCGAGCTGCTGATCGGCGATTACCTCGAGAAGCTCGACGACGAGGGGCAGGACTTTCTCCGCCGTATCCGCTCGAGCGCGCAATACATGAAGCGCGTGCTCGACGATATGTCGCACATGATCAAGCTCCTCGCGCGCCCGACAGCGAAGAAGCCGACGCCGCTGCGCGAGCTGATCGAAGAAGCGATGCAGAAGCACAGCTACGCGATTGAAGACGGCGGCGTGAAAGTGAACATCCCCGCGGAGCTGCCGACGGTCGACGTCGATCCCGACAAGACACGCGAGGCCCTCGGCGCATTGATCGCCAACGCTCTCTTCTTCAACGACCGCCCGAAAGGTGAGCGCGAGATCAACATCGATTGCGATCGCGATGCGAACTGCTATCGCATCTGCGTCCGCGACAACGGCATCGGCATCGATCCGAAGTACGTCTCGCAGATCTTCGAGCTCGGCGGCGCGAGCAAGCTCGAGAAACCGCGCGGCGGTGGGCCGGGCTACGGGCTCTATCTGGCCAAGCGGCTGATCGAATCGAACGGCGGCGAGCTCACCGTCGCCTCCACGCTCGGAACCGGCAGCACGTTCTGCATGACGCTGCCTCAGTAGATAGCAGTTAGCGGATAGCAGATAGCAAGCGCTCCGCGCATCGCATTTCTGCGGTTTTGCTATCCGCTATCTGCTATCCGCTATCTCTCAACGCAGCGTCGCCGCGAGCTCCTCGGGAGCGATGGTCATCGGCGTCACGCTCTCCGGCAGTGGCTTCTCACCCGGCATCGCGATGATGCGGATGTCGACGTGGCGATCCTCCGCGATGTCGACGCCGAGGGCGCGGGCGGCGGCCTGCGAGAGATCGATCGCGAACTTCTTTACGAATGGACCGCGGTCGTTCACCCGGACGCGGATCACCCGTCCTGTCGCGCGGGCTTTGATCTCCACCCAGGTGCCGAGCGGGAGCGTGAGGTGTGCGGCGGTGAGCTTCCGGTTGCGGAAGATCTCGCCGGTCGAGGTCAGGGTGCCATCGAGTGAGGTCGAGTAGTAGCTGGCGAGGCCGGACATCCGGTGCTTGAGGGCGACCTGCGCGTACCGAAGCAGGCGCATGTGAAGCGGGTCGGGTTTGGGTGGCTCGGGGACGGGCGGCGGCGGGACTTCGGGGCCGAACTTGAAGCAGTCCATCGTCGCGTCGTCGAGCTCGACGTGATCCTCGCAGAGATAGCTCTGCGCGCGGGCCGGCATTGCGGCCAGCAGGCACGCGAAAGTTATTGCAATGAGAGTAGCGCGTCCTTTCGACATGGCGGCCGATTCTAGACGAATCAAAGAGCACGCCAAAGTCGCCGCGCGAAACCATGCCAACAATGCCGCTTAAATAAAGGTGACTCAGCAGTTTACTTGTGGTCTCGCGATTGCAAAATAACTGTTGTGACGGCTCCGACAGGGAGGGAACGCAGATGCCTGATATCAAGACCAGCAGACCGTTTCAGCAGCGATTTCTGAACGGATTCGATCGATCGGAGCTCCGGCAGGAGATCCAATCGATCCAACCACAGAGGCTCCGGGGATTGCGCAAGAAGTACGCGACCCTGGCCCTCGGCGCATCGCTGGCCCTGGGAGGTATCGGCGTCCCGATGAAGATGGTTCACGACGCACAATCCGGCAAGGCAGCACGCGGCGCGGCCGGTCAGAACCGCGCCCCCGGTGAGTCCCCCACCCCGGAATTGCCGGCCGTTCAGGGCATTGCGAACGACCTGAAGGCGGCGCAGAGCATCGCGTCACAGGTTGCCGGCGGCGTGCAGGCGGTGACGAGCGGAGTGGAAAAAGCGGCAATCCATCCACTGCAAACGGTCAAACAGGCTCCGCAGAGCATCGTCCAGGTCGCGGACGCGGTGAAGGAGCATTTCTTCCGCACCGAGGTTCCGTTCGGCTCGATCATCTACAGCGAGGCAAAGAAGAATGACCTCCCGCCGGAGCTCGTCGCCGCGGTGGTCAACACGGAATCGAAGTTCAAGCCGACCGCGCGCTCGCAGCGCGGAGCGGTCGGACTGATGCAGCTCGTGCCGCGCACCGGCAAGTGGATGGGCGCGCGCAATCTTGCCGATCCGACGCAGAACATCCAGGCGGGGACGAAGTACCTCCGCTATCTCAGCGACCGTTTCGACGGCGATCAGCAGAAGATCATCGCCGCGTACAACGCGGGCGAGGGGAACGTCCGCAGGTTCAACGGCGTGCCGCCGTTCCGCGAGACGCGCAACTACGTGAGCCGCGTGCGCAGCTTCCAGGATGACCTCGGCGATCGGATCGACGGACACGCCGCGGAGCTGTCGCAGGTGGCGGATCTGCAGTAGCTGTGCTCCAATACCGCCCGTGTCGGGTAAGCGCCTCGTTATCGGCTTGATCGTGATGGGCGTCGCGCTCCCGCTCACGCTCTTCTACCTGCTCGCCCTGCAGACGCTCTCCCAGCTCTTCACCATCGCGGTGTCGACGTTCCTCACCTGGGGCGTGACCGATTTTCTGGCGAATATCCTTCACAGGCCGCGGCTGCAGAATCGCACGCCGGGTGGGGCGATCCGCGAAGACTGGGAGCGGCGCCAGAAGGACAGTTAAGTCCAGTCGCCCATGCGGCGCAGCAGCTCGTCGATCGTCATCAACGTCTCGCGACCGTCGGACTCGCGGCGGAAGACGGCGTGGTACCAGCCTCTCATCCCGACCGGCGTGTAGAGCTCCGTGCCGAGGCGGAGCTTGCCGCCGGAGACGAGCTTGAGGAAGACCTGCTCGTACGCGGAGCGGGTGAGGCGGCGGTCGGGGAACGGAATGCCGTACTGGCGCTTCCGCCGATCGGCGGCTCTCCGGCGATCCCGCTTTCGGTCGTCGAGGAGCGAGATGGTGCGTCGGTCGAGATAGCGGGTGATCGTCCGCCGCGTGACGCGCACGGGCGGTGGCGGGGGCGGGATCAGAGGCAGCGGCTCGGGCGGAGGCTCGAGCAGTTTCCCGGGCCTCGGTTTCGGCGCTTTCGCCTGGTGCAACTCGCGCTCGTGAGCGCGCAGGAGGACGTATTCGTCGATCGTGCAGTGCTCCGGCCGCTCCATGCGGCGCGTCACGTCGTACTGGCGCAGCTCGTCGATCACCATGCCCCAGCGCGCGAGATTGCCGACGTCGTCGTACGCCAGCGGACGATCGGGGAGATCGAGCAGCGACGGCGCGCGTCCCTCGAGCACGGCGAACAGCAGCCGGAAGCTGAACGGGTCGGAGTACTCGCGGATCGATTTGCGGAAGAACCAGGCGACTTCCCTGGCCATCGCGCGCAGCGACATCGTCCGTCCGAACTGATCGGTCCACGCCGGCGAGTCGATGTCGCAGGTGTACGGGCTGCGCGGATAGTGAAAGTCCTTCGTCAGCCACCCTTTTCGTGTCGTGTGCTTGCCCGGGATGACGCCGGCGACGACCGGGATCGGCAGCTTCTTCAGCATCGACAGGTCGTATGACGGCCATTCCATGACGGCGCGCACGATGCCGACGATCAGTGTTGCCGTCGCGACCATCAGTCCCGGATCGGGAGTGAAGTCGACCGTTACCTCGATCCGTCCGCCGCGCGGGCGGACGCCGACGCCGGTCGACCTTCGATTCGCGCCCGCGACCATGATCGGCACCGGGAGGAGATGCGTGAGCAGCAGCGCGAGCTGCTTCTCGTCGTGCATCCGCTCGTGCGAGATGTTGTAGTGACTGCTGTAGGCCTTGAGGCGGACCGTGTGACCGGTGCGGTTGCCCCATTTCGTGAGCTCGTCGCGGACGAAGCCGATCTGCTCCCAGAGGTTGCGCACCATGCGCGCGGTGCAGTGCGGGGCGAGCTCGATGACCGGCGTCACGACCTCGATCACGCCGCGGTCGAAGTAGACCGCGCCGCCGGTCGGAAGCTGGACGGAGCTCTTCTCACGTTTCAGCAGCGGCCCGTCGATGAACGTGCTCGGGTGCTGAAAATATGGCTCCGGATTGATCTCGACTTCGTCGAGCCAGACGTTGAACTCCGACTCCATGCCGATGACCGGCATGTCGAGCTTCGTCTCACGGAGAACCCGGTCTAAGCCGGACTCTGCTTTAGCGTTCTGGGGCATTCAAAAAGGAGAAACGGCAGAGGAAGGCTAAGCAAACGGCAGGCCGGGCCGATTACGTCGATTCGACCGGCGCGCGCCGCTCTTTCCGCCGCCGGTCTTCGAAGGCGAAACGGGGCCGGTTTTCCTGCGGCTGCTCCATCCGATCCTCGCTGATTTCCCGCGGGATCAGGGTGATGTAGCCGAGGTCGAGGTGCACGTGATCGTCGGCATTGATGCCGGTGACATGGCCGTACGGGAGCACCGAAACGTCCTCGCTCAGGTCCTCGGCCAGGTCGTTGTACTTCTCGATCGTTTCCTTCGTCTTCAGGATCGTTCCGCCGATGCGGTAGACGTCCGCGGCGGTTCCCCACATGTGCGGCGAGGCGTCGGCCGACATCTTGTGGCTCGGCGAGCGGTAGCCGCCGTTGACCGCGATGTGCACCGAGCCGCCGGCCGAGGCGCGGAACTGCTCGAGGTAGAACGCCAGGACCCGGACCGCGCAGGGGAGGTACTTCGGAAAATTCTGCAACCTCGACGCTTCTTTGAGGTCGGTGAGGATGAATTCGTTCAGGCCGAAATGCGGCGTGATGCGGTAGGCGAAGGCGAAGTCGTGGTCGGGGACTTCGTAGAAATAGCGCGGTAGCCGGTGACGCCGCCCCTGGGCATCGCGGATCATTTCACCCGGCTTCAAAATCGAACGCAGCTCGTCGTCCAGATCGAAGGCGTCGACGACTTTGAGCGCCGGCTCCCGCACATCACTCATACGTACTTCCAGCCAGAGTGTTGAATATGTCGCGCGAGACTTCCGCCACCGCCGTCCCCCGCCCGTTCTCCGCGGCGAACTGCGTGAGGATCACCAGGACGTACGGCTTCCGGTTGTCGAGATAGACGATGCCGGCGTCGTGATGAATGTTCGAGATGTTGCCGGTCTTGTGCGCGACGCGCGCCGCCTTCGGCAGTCCCGCCGGGATCCCGCTGCGGTATTGCTGGTCGAGCATGATCTTCATCATCTCGTCACTGGAGGCGCGTGAATAGGCTTTTCCTTCGGCGATGACGCGCAACAGCTTGAGCAGACCGTTCGCCGTGACCTCGTTGTTCAGTCCCGCTTCGAACGCCGCCTGGTCCTCGACGCCGCGCAGGATGCGCATGCCGTCGATCTCCAGCTCGTCGAGAGCCTTCTGGATCGTATCGATGCCGACGACGTCGACCAGCAGGTTCGTGGCGAGGTTGCTCGACAGCGTGATCATCCAGTACGCGAGCTCGCGGACGGTGAGCGTCTTGCCGAGGTGGCCGTAGACGTTCGGGTCGGCGTCGCGGCCGAGATCGAGCATGAACGGCTCCTGGTTGACGATCGAGGTGAAGCGGTTGCGCACGTGGACCGGCGCCTCGAGTGTGAGCTGCCCGCGCTCCACTTCGCGGAAGACGCCGAGGAGGACGGCGAGCTTCATCGTCGATGCGGCGTGGAAGTAGCGGTCGGCGTTGTACGACCACTGGATCGTCGTCTCGGCGTCGTAGAAGGAGATGCCGAGGTCTTCGAGCGAATGCTCTTTCCTGATCTTCAGGACGTTGCGGTAAAGCGAGACTTCCGCCGCGGCGACGGAGTCGTGGACCGGTTGCGTTGCAGCCATCGTCAAAAGTGCCTACATCAACGATGCCAGTCGTTGAGAGCCCAATCGTAGTCGTCGTACTCGAAGTCGGGATTGCCGTCGATCTTCATGTAGCGGCGCAGGAAGGCGAGCTTCCCTCCCGCCCAGTTGTCGAAGTCCTTACTGAACCAGTCCATGATCTTCGTGGTGTGCACGACGCCGTCGCGTACACGGACGTGCGCGGCGAGGAACTTCCGCACCTGGTCATCGAGCTGCGCGTCGACATTCGCCCCGCTGTACGCCTCGGTGCGGATCGGCGGGCAGCTCTTCGCCGCGCAGTTGATGGCGAAGTGGATGCGCGGATCGTGAAAGCCGTCGCGAATCCGCTCGTTCTCGATCGTGTCGAGCGAGATGAGCGTTCCTTCCGATTGCACGCGATCCTTCTTGAAGACGTTGAGGCGCACGATCGGATCGGTGGAGATGTCGCGGATCGAGGCCACCGGATAGTTCTCGAGGATCGTGGCGACCGTGTTCACGTTGTAGACGTTGATCCAGTACGCGAGCTGCTGCTTCTTGCTCAGCGTTAGCGGCTTCACGCGCGTGAGCTGCTGGCGGATTTTCTGGACCGTCGCGAAGTCGCGCGCCTTGAGGCCGGCGTAGTCCATGCCGCGCGCGGGGTCGTAGTAGCTCTTCAGGATCTGCGTCCAGGCGGAGTAGTCGGGCTCCGTCTGGGCGTGCGCGGCGAGTGGGAGGAGAAGGAGAAATGCAGCGATGAATGCGCGTTTCATTTTCCTGTCGCGCGCAACCACCTGCCGATGCGCTCGATTCCCGTGCCGATGTCGTCATGCGAGGCGGCGTACGAGATGCGCACGAAGCCTTCGCCGTTGATGCCGAACGCCACGCCGGGGATCACCAGCACCGCGGCGTCGGTGGCCAGCGTCTTCGCGAACGTGAGCGTGTCGCACGACGGCACCGGCACGAACGCGTAGAACGCGGCGGGCGGCGGTGCGAGTTTGACTTCGAGCTCGCGCTCGATTGCATGCAGCACCACTTCGCGTTGATCGCGGAACTGCGCACGCACGCGCGCCAGCCACGAGGCGTTCCACTCCGGCGCGTCGAGCACCAGCTCCGCGAGGGCCTGCGAAAAAACCGAGGCGCAGGTGGCGATGTACTGATGCGCGGTGATCACCGGCTTGAGCACGTCGGCGCGCGCGATGGTCCACGCGATGCGCAGCCCGGTCATCGCGTGCGACTTCGACATGCCGTCGACGACGATCACGCGATCCGACATGCCGAGCATCGACGCCGGCTCGGCGTCGTACCAGAGCTGGCGATAGACCTCGTCGCTCACGACGAGCGGTCCGGCGTTCGCGATCTCTTCCAGCGCTTCGCGGCTCGCCACCGCGCCGAGCGGATTCGAGGGCGAGTTGACGATGATCAGCTTCGTCTTCGGCGTGATGCGTTGCGTGATCGCGCGTGCATCGAGTTGCCACGATGGCGGCTCGAGCGGATACGGCACCGCCTCCGCGCCGCAGATCTTCGCCAGTGTCGCGTACGCGACGAAGCCGGGATCGGGGACGAGCACTTCGTCGCCCGGATCGACGTACGCCTGAAAGATCGCGTAGAGCGCTTCCTGCGTGCCGGCGGTGACGCAGACCTCGTTGGGATCCGCAGCCAGCTTCTTGCGCAGCGACGGATGTCCCGCGTTCGCCGAGTAGTGCCACGACGTCGTCGCCGCGCGCCGCGCGAATTCGCGCAGCGTTTCGTCCGGCTCGACGTTCGGTTCGCCGATGCCGAGGTTGGTGGAGAGTGGAGTGGCGAGGGCGTTGATCTGGCGGATGAGGGAGAGCTCGATGTTGGCGAGGCGGCGAGCGGTCACCGCAACGCCTCCTCCAGCGCCGTCGACGAATCGGTCTTCTCGTCCCGGTACTTCACGATCATCGGCGTGATCGTCGACAACTGATGCTGTTCGGCGAACGCGCCTTTCATCGGACGCGAGCCGGGGATCACCACCGCGCCGAACGGGATCTCGAGCGGGCGGTCAGTGGTGCGGCGGTAGATCTGGCCGCGCACGGTGTCGTAGACGGGAGTCGAGCCGGTGAGGACGACGCCCGCGCCGATGACGGCCCGCGAGCGGACGATCGTTCCCTCGTAAATGCCGCAGTTGCCGCCGACGACCACGTCGTCCTCGATCACCACCGGCACGTTGCCGATCGGCTCGAGCACGCCGCCGATCTGCGCGGCGGCGGAGAGGTGCACGCGCTTGCCGATCTGCGCGCACGATCCGACGAGCGCGTGCGAATCGATCATCGTCTCTTCATCGACATACGCGCCGATGTTCACGAACGCGGGCGGCATCATGACCACGCCCTTGGCGATGTACGCGCCGCGGCGGATCGACGAGCCGCCCGGAACGATGCGCACGCCGTCCTGCACTTTGAAGCGCCGCGCCGGGATGGTGTCTTTGTCGATGAACGAGAGCGAGCCCGATGCGAACTCCGCGAGCACGCCCCACTTGAACGCCGCGAGGATTCCTTCCTTCACCCACGGATTCGGATGCCAGATGCCGTCCTCGTCGCGCGATGCGGCGCGCACGGTTCCTTTTTCCAGTTCGGCGAGGAAGAGGCCGACCGTCTTCACGGCCTCCATGCGATCGGTGATGTGTTTGAGGGCGTTGACGCGTTCTTCGATGGTCACAGCAGCTTGCACTCCCGCAGGATCGATTCGAGCTTCGTCCGGCTCGCGCCGGTGATCGGCGCGAGCGGTGGCCGCAGTGTATCGCTCTGCAGGATGCCCATCATCTTCATCGCCGCCTTCACCGGACCGGGATTCGACTCGATGAAGTTGCCGAGGAGGAGCGGGAGAAGCCGCTCGTGAATCTCGCGCGATTTCGTGTGCACCATTTCCGCGATGAGCCTCGGCACCTCGTTGCTGGCGACGGAGACGAGGCCGTCGGCGCCGCAGCCGAGGAGCGGGAGGGTCCACGCGTCGTCGCCGCTGAGTACGAGGAAGCCTTTGGGACGATCGCGGAGGATCGTCAGGATCTGCTCCATGTTCGCCGACGCTTCCTTCACGCCGATGATGTTCGGGATCTCGCGCGCCATCCGCAGCGTGGTCTCGGCGGTCATGTTCACGCCGGTGCGGCCCGGGACGTTGTACATGATCATCGGAAACCCGGACTTCTTCTTCTCCAGCGCCTCGGCCTGCGCGCCGAAGTGGCGCAGCAGCCCGTCGGGCGTCGGCTTGTTGTAGTACGGCGTGATGGTGAGGATGCCGTCCGCGCCGAGGTCGACCGCGAGCTCCGCCAGCTCGACCGCGCGAGGCGTGTTGTTGTTCCCCGCCCCCGCGAGCACCGGCACGCGTCCGTTCGACGCGCGCACCGCGATCTCGACGACGCGCTGGTGTTCATCCGCCGTGAGCGCCGGGTTCTCGCCGGTCGTGCCGCACGGCACGAGGAAGTCGATCCCCTCGGCGATCTGCCAGTCGACGAAGCGCGCGAATGCTTCCTCGTCGAGCGAGCCGTCCGGCGTGAACGGCGTTACGAGCGCGGTGCCGGCACCTTTGAATGTCATCCCATCACCAGTTCGTCGAAGCGGAAGAAGCCTTTCTTCCCCCGAATGAGCTCCGCTGCAAGCACGGCGCCCTGCGCAAATCCCTCGCGGCCGCGCGCGCGATGCGAGATCTCGATGAGGTCGTCGGCCGAGTCGAAATAGAGCGTGTGCAGGCCGAACTCGGCGCCGACGCGCGACGCGGCGATCGGCGGATCGAGCTTGCCGCCGCTCCCCTCGCGCACCTCGTTCGCGATCCGCAGCGCGGTGCCGCTCGGCGCGTCTTTCTTCTGCGAGTGATGCCGCTCTTCCATTCCCGCCGCGTATTGCGGAAAGCGTGCGAGGAGCTCGCCCGCGCGGCGCGCGAGCGCGAACGTGACGTTGGCGCCGGGCGAGAAGTTCGACGCGTAGACCGCGCCGACGCCCGCCTGCTCGATCCGCGCGCGGACGTCGTCGATCCGATCGTTCCAGCCGGTCGTGCCGATGACCATTCCGCAGCCGTTGTCGCAGGCGAGCGAGAGCGCATGATCGAGCGCGCTAGCATGCGAGAAGTCGATCAGCACTTCGGCGCCGTTCATCTCCGATTCGCGATCGACGTCGAACACGGCGACGACTTCGTGTCCGCGCGACTTCGCCACGCTCTCGATGGTGTGTCCCATCTTGCCGTAGCCGTGGAGGGCGAGCTTCACCGACCCCCACCTTCGGGTTCCAGTGGGGTGACAGGCGCCTCGCCTGTCGGCTCGGTGGACAGGCGAGGCGCCTGTCCCTCCACTGGATCTTCGAACAACGCCGCGTGAATGCGCTGGATCGCGCGATCGGAATCGCCGTCGTCGATGACGATGCTGAGGTTCAGGCCGGAGCGGCCGAGGGAGATCATCTTCGTCGGGATGCCCTGCAGCGCCTCGAAGATGCGCGACGCGACCAGCGTGTCGGCCAGCAGGTTGCGGCCGACGATGGCGACGATCGCCTGCTCGTCGATGACCTCGACGGCGGCGAATTCTTCGAGCCGCCGCTGCAGCGCCTCGATGTTATGGCGGTCGTCGACGGTGACCGACACCGACACTTCCGACGTCGTGATCAGGTCGACGGAGATCTCTTCCTCTTCGAACGCGTTGAAGATGCGCGACAGAAATCCGTGCGCACCGAGCATCTTGTTCGACGTCATGTGCACGACGGTCACGTGCCGCTTGCGCGCGATGGAGCGCGGGCCGGAGCCGGACGGGTTGCCGTCGCGCGTGATGAGCGTGCCGGGCGACGACGGCTTCTCGGTGTTGAGCACGCGCACCGGAATGCCGGCGGCGATCGCCGGCTCGAGCGTGCGCGGATGGAGCTTCGCGCCGAACGACGCCAGCTCCGCCGCCTCTTCGTGCGACAGGAGATCGATCACGCGCGCGCCGCTCACGAAGCGCGGGTCGCAGGTGAGCAGGCCGTCGACGTCGGTCCAGATCTGCACTTCTTCCGCGCCTACGGCGGCGCCGACGATCGCGGCGCTGTAATCGGAGCCGTTGCGTCCAAGGGTCGTGGTCGCGCCGTTGACCGTGCGGCCGATGAAGCCGCCCATCACCGGGATGCGATTGCGCTCGAGCAGCGGCAGCAGCGTCTTTGCAGCCGCGTCGCGCGTTTCATCCATCAACGGCGTCGCGCCGCCGAAGTTGTCGTTCGTCCAGATGACCTCTTCCGATTCGACATGCTCGCCGGGAAGCGCGCGCATCATCATCGAGTAGGCGAAGAGGACCGACGAGAGCTTCTCGCCGATCGACATCACCTTGTCGCGCGCCCGCAACGTGATCTCGCCAAGGAGCGCGATGCCGCTGAGGATCGTCTGGATCTGCTCGATCTGCTTGGTGAGCTGCTTGAGGAACGATTCGAAGAAATCGAACTTCTGCTGCACGAGCTGCATCGCCACGTCTTCGTGACGCTGACGTACGCGCCCGATGATCTCGCGCACGAGCTCGGGCTTCTGATCGCGCGCCGCTTCGCTCGCCGCGACGAGGTCGTTCGTGACCCCCGCCAGCGCGGAGACGACGACGATCGGCTGCTGTTCGCGGCGTTCCGCGACGATGTCGATCGCCGCCGCGACTTTCGCGGCATCGCCGACCGACGTGCCGCCGAACTTGATGACGATCACAGCAGCCCCTTCGCCTCCAGCAGCTCCGCGTTGAGGATCGCCGCGCCGGCGGCGCCGCGGATGGTGTTGTGCACGAGCGCGACCATCTTCAGATCGAAGAGCGGATCGGGACGGAGGCGTCCGATCGACACGCTCATGCCGCGCTCGCGGTCGCGGTCGAGGCGCGGCTGCGGGCGGTCGCCGGCGTCGATGTAGTGCAGCGGATTGCGCGGCGCGCTCGGGAGCCCGAGGCGCTGCGGCTCGCCGATGAACGCCTCGATCGTCAGCTTCAGGCCGTCGATGATCGTCTCGATCGGCGACGACTTGCGCAGCTCCGCGGAATCGCGGAGCGAGAGCGCGATGGTCATGAGATGTCCGTCGATCACCGGCACGCGGTTCACCTGCGCGGAGATGCGGAACGGTGCGTCGATGAACTTCTCGCCGTCCCAGGTTCCGAGGATCTTGCGCGGCTCGGTCTCGATCTTCTGCTCCTCGCCGCCGCCGATGTAGGGGATGACGTTGTCGAGGATCGCGTACGACGCGACGCCCGCGTAGCCGGCGCCGGAGATCGCCTGCATCGTCGTGACGTGCAGGCAGTCGATGCCGTACTGCTTCTGGATCGGCGCGATGGCCATCGCTAATCCAATCGTCGAGCAGTTCGGATTGGTGACGATGTAGCCCTTCCCGCCACGGCGCTTGCGCTGATGCTCGATCGCCGCGCAGTGATCGTCGTTGAGCTCGGGGATCAGCAGCGGGACGTCGGGATCCATCCGGTGATTGCGCGAGTTCGAGACGATGATCGCGCCGCGGTCGGCGTAGTGATCTTCCGCTTCGCCGGCGACCGAGGAATCGAGTCCGGAGAAGACGATCACCGACTCGAGGTCGGCGCCGAGGCTCTTGATCGTCATCCCGGAGGTCTCTTCGGGAAGCAGCGTGTCGAGACGCCAGTCGGCGGCTTCGGCGTACGTCTTGCCGGCGCTGCGCTCCGAGGCGACGAGCTCGTGCAGGCGGAACCAGGGGTGGTTCTCGAGCAGTTGCACGAAGCGCTGGCCGACGGAGCCGGTGGCGCCGAGAACGGCGACCGGAATCCGCTGCGCGCGGGCGGCGGGGGCAGGTGTTTCGACGGAAAGGGTGGCAGTCATTGCAAAATTGATTCTATGTCGTCATCGATTGAGCTGCGTGGAATTGAAGTCGACTCGATTCTGCGCGGGATTTCGCTGCGAATCGAGGCGGGCGAATCGGTCGCTTTCGTCGGCCGCAGCGGCGCCGGAAAGACGACGTCGCTGCGCCTGATCAACGGTCTGGTGAAGCCAACGCGCGGCGAAGTGCTGATCGACGACGTGCCGCTCGCGCGCACCGATATCGTCGCATTGCGACGCCGCAGCGGCTACATCATCCAGGGCTCCGGACTCTTTCCGCATCGCACGGTCTACGACAACGTCGCGACCGTCCCCCGCCTCCTCGGGTGGGACGAAGCGCGGATCAAAACCGCGGCGGACGAAGTCATGTCGCGCATCGCCATGCCGCTGGAGCGCTTCGGCGCGCGCTATCCGCGATCGCTCTCCGGCGGCGAGCAGCAGCGCGTCGGCATCGCGCGGGCGATGGTGGCCAATCCGTCGATGCTGTTGTGCGACGAGCCGTTCGGCGCGCTCGATCCGATCGTGCGCCGCGAGCTGCAGGAGACGTTCCGCGAGCTGCGCAGCGACGCGACGATCGTCTTCGTCACGCACGATCTCGCCGAGGCGATGCGCGTCGCCCAGCGTGTCGTGTTGTTCGACGACGGGCGGATCGTCTCCGACACGCCGTCGGTCGATTTTCCGAAGCAGCAGCTTCCGCTCGTCCGCCAGTTCGTTGCCGCGGCGAGCCTGCCGTCATGACCGCCGAGATCCTGCGCGTTACCGGCGAGCACATGCTCATCGTGGCCATCGCGGTCGGCGTGGCGATCATCATCGGCATCCCGCTCGGCATCTACTGCACGCGCAATCCGCGCGCGGGACGTGTCGCGCTGCGCGTGATCGACGCGATCCAGACGATCCCGTCGCTCGCGCTCTTCGGCTTTCTGATTCCGGTGCCGTTCATCGGCGGCATCGGCATGCGCACGGCGATCGTCGCGCTGATCCTCTATTCGCTGCTGCCGATCGTGCGCAACACGTTCGTCGGCATCCGCGGCGTCGATCCGGTCGTGCGCGACGCCGGCGTCGCCCTCGGTCTGACCACACGCCAACTGCTGTTCGACGTGGAGCTCCCGCTGGCGATGCCGTCGATCGTCGCGGGGATTCGCATCGCGACCGTGATCGGCATCGGCGTCGCGACCATTGCCGCGGCCGTCGGCGGCGGAGGCCTCGGGACATTCATCTTCCGCGGCGTGGCGATGGTCGACACGCGCCTCATCCTCGCCGGCGCGCTCCCCGCGGCGGCGCTCGCGCTGATCGCCGATGTCGTGCTGAGCGCGGTCGAGCGCAAAATGATCAAAGGATGAAACGCTTTCTTGCACTCGCGCTGCTGCTCGCCGCCTGTTCGCAGAAGAAGCCGATCGTGGTCGGCTCCAAGAATTTCACCGAGTCGGTGATCCTCGGCGAGATGGTCGCGCAGAAGCTCGAGAGCGCCGGCTGCACCGTCGACCGGCGCCTGAACATGGGCGGCACGTTCGTCTGTGACTCGGCGATGACGTCCGGCGCGCTCGACACCTACGTCGAGTACTCCGGCACCGCGCTCGAGGCGATCCTCAAGCAGCCGAAGGCGGACGTCGCCGCCGCGTACGCGAAGCGCGGACTGCACTGGGGTCCGCCGCTCGGCTTCAACAACACATTCGCCATGATCGTCCGCCGCGACGACGCGCAGCGCATCCCGCTGCAGTCGATCTCCGATCTCGCCAAAGTCGCGGCGCAGTTCCGGCCCGGCTTCGGGTACGAGTTCGTCGAGCGTCCCGACGGCTGGAACGGCCTCCTTGCGGCGTACGGCATCACGTTCGCCACACCGCCGAAGACGATGGACCTCGGGCTCACGTACAAGGCCCTCGCGTCGAACGAAGTCGATCTGATCGCCGGCAACTCGACTGATGGATTGATCGAGTCGCTCGGCCTGATCGCGCTCGCCGACGATCGCCACTATTTCCCGCGCTACGACGCCGCGATCGTCTATCGCGACGACATCGACAAGAAGTGCAAAGGCGCGTCGAAGGCGCTCGAGTCGCTGCGCGGGAAGCTCGACGACGCGGCGATGCGCCGGCTCAACTTCGAAGTCGACGGCAAAAAGCGCGACGTCGCCGTGGTGGCTCACGATGCTCTCGGTCGATGAAGCGCAGCAGCGCGTCCTCGCTGAAGTGTCGCTGATCGACACGGAAGAGGTGGCGCTGGCGGAGGCGCACGGTCGCGTGCTGCGCGAGGATGTTGCCGCCGTTGCCGACGTCCCGTTCGCGGACAACTCGGCGATGGACGGCTACGCGTTGCGCGCGGGCGATGCGAGTCCGCTGCGCGTGATCGGCGAGGTGCGCGCGGGATCCGTGGCGTCGATGAGCATCGAGCCGGGAACGGCGATGCGCATCATGACCGGCGCGCCGATTCCGGATGGAGCGGATGCGGTGGCGCAGATCGAGATCACGGACCAGTACCGTCATCCCGAGCGTAGTCGAGGGACCTGGGCGGCTGGCGGCGCGCCGATCGAGCCGCCCGCCCACGCAGGTCCCTCGACTACGCTCGGGATGACGGATGTCGTCAACATCCTCGAACCGGTGAAGCCCGGCATGAACATCCGCCGCCGCGGCGAGGACATGCGCGCGGGCGACGTCGTGCTCCGAGCGGGCACGCTGCTGCGCGCCGGCGAGATCGGCGTGCTGGCCACCGCGCGGCATGCGCGTGCGATCGTGTCGCGGCGACCGAGCGTCGCGATCATCTCCACCGGCGACGAGCTGGTCGACGTCGGCGAAGAGGTCGGCGCGGGCCGCGTGGTGAACTCGAACCTCTATTCGCTCGCCGCGCTGGTGCGCGAAGCGGGCGCGATCCCAAAGCCGCAGGCAATCGTGCGCGACACACCCGAGGCGACGATCGCGGCGATCGAGCGCGCGCTCGCATGCGACTTCGTCATCTCGTCCGGCGGCGTCTCGGTCGGCGCGTACGACTTCGTCAAGGACGCGCTCGAGACCCTCGGCGCGGAGACGAAGTTCTGGCGCGTGGCGATGAAGCCGGGCAAGCCGTTCATGCTGTCACGCGTCCGCGAGCGGCTCTACTTCGGACTGCCGGGCAACCCGGTGTCGTCGATGGTCACGTTCGCGCTCTTCGTCGCCCCGGCACTGCGCAAGGCAATGGGGATGACGGAGCTCTTTCCGCCGATGGTCAACATGCGGACGACCGCGCCGTTGCGCGGGAGCGAGCGGCGCACGTACGTCCGCGTGCGCGTGATCGCGCGCGGCGGCGAGCTCACCGCGGAGCCGATGCGCGCGCAGGGCTCGGGCGTGACGACGTCGATGGCGGGCGCGAATGGATTCGCGATCGTGGAAGCGGGAGTGAACGAAGTCGCGGCGGGCGCGATCGTGCCGGTGTTGTTGCTACAGGTCTGACTTCGTCACGCTCAGCTCGGCGAGCAATCGCGTGAGCCGCCGCGCTTCTTCGTCGCCGTTCTCGTACGTGCGGCAGAGCATCGCCACGTGCTCCTCCGGCTCGTTCGACGCGATGGTGAAACCGTCCGCCGGCTGATCGGGAAGGAGCGACGGGCGATGCTTCCACTTTCCATCGGCGTAGAGCCAGGTGGTGAAGGTGATGACCTTGCCGAGGCGTTCGGAGGCGGAGGTCAGTGTCGCGTCGCCGACGATGTTCTGTTCGCGGCGGCCCTCCGCGTTCGCGTGTTGCGCGTTCAGGATCTCGGTCACCGACATCGCGATCAGGCGGCGCAGTTGCTCGCTGTCCTCGATGAATTTCAAGCCGAGGCGCTTGTCGTCGGAGCGCGCGATCTCGGCCATCACTTCCACTTCTTCCCCGTTCCAGAAGAAGCGGAGCAGCGCGCGCGAACGCTCTTCCAGCGGCTCCTCCAGATCGACCAGCGCGCCGCTCGCGCTGACGTCGAGGAGTCGGACGGCGTAATCGCCGAACCATCCGTCGAGCGGTCGCATGAGATTCAGCCGTTGATAGCCGCGCCGTTCGTCGTGCGCGTCCATCACGGAACCTGTTTCACGTCGGTCAGCCAGTAGGCCGTGTCGGTCACGTGCAGCTTCGCGGTGACCCGGCTGTTATCGGATGGCAAGGACTGTACCGCCGCCCCGCGCACCGGGTAGTCCATCGTCATCGCTTCCATGTAGCCGGGGATGGCTTCGTGATTGACGCGGACCGCGTTGTCGCTCGCGTCGCGTCCGGTGATGACGCCCTTGAGGGTGTAGAGCTTTTCGCCCGGGACGCTCAGCGGCTTTTCTTTTTTGCCGCGATCGCCGCACGAGGCGAGGAGGAGGACGACGATGAGGGCGAAGGCCGCGCTACGTCGCATGCGAGCGATTGTAGCGCGGCCCTCTGCCTTCACTTACGGCTGGTATTCAGAAGCGTTGATGAAGCGGCCGTCGTTCGTCGCGTTGTACACCGTCACCGCGTAGCAGACCGCGGAGTCGGTCGGATCGAACTGGATCGTGCCGTTCGTGACGACGGAGAGGATCGGAGTCTGGCCCCACGCGTGCGGCAGGAGGTTCATCGACGTCGTGCCGACCGTGGTATGTCCGCTCGCGTCGAGGACCGTCAGCTTCACGTTGTTCGTCGTGTCGCCCTGGTTGAAGCAGCCGGCGTTCGTGCGGTGATTCGAGTCGACGCTGATGCCGGCCGCGAACGAGCGCGATGCGGAGCCGGCGAATTCGAGTGCCGGGATCGACGTGCCGTACCGCGTGCCGCTGGTCCAGACCTCGGAGTCGACGATGAAGCGGTTGTTGTGCTGGCCGCCGGTCGAATTCGGGGCCGAGAACGTCACGGCGCCGCCGCCGGTGGTCTGGAAGACGTCGTTGAGGAAGTTCTCGAACGCCTTCACTTCACCCGCCGCGAGGTTGATGCTCGCGGTCTTCGTCGTGCCGTTGCTGTCGAACAGCGTCGCGGTGACCGTGAACGCGGACGACGTCGGGTTGTAGACCGAGACGTAGCTCTGGAACGTGCTGCCGACGCCGGGCACGTTGGCCACGACGGGAAGCGTCTGGAAATCGGAGGCGAAATTCTGACTGCCGGCGCGGCGCGACTGCGCGAACAGCGGCAGCGCGACGATCGCGAGGGCTGTGATGGTGAGTAGTTTTCTCATGGTCGTTCTCCTCATTTGGTCAGATCACTTGCAGGTCTGCGGCGTCGCCGGATCGGGCGGAACGACGTCCGGGATGGTGTTGATCCCGCCGTGACCCTGGAGCAGTCCCTGATGCGCGGGGGCGAGGAACGGGAAGCGCGGGAGGAAATCCTCGTCGTTCGTCTCGACGCCCTTGGCCAGTCCGGCGGCCGGATCGCCCGCGGCGATGAGGCTGATCAGGACCGTGTTGACGTTGACCTGGTGCTTGTTCGGCGCGGAGCCGCCGCCGAGACGGCGGCCGTTCGGGAACTGCGAGTCGACCGAGGCGTCGATGGTGATGACGTCGCCGGTCGAGCCGTCGGCGACCGGAATCGGACGACCGAGGTTGATCGCGTTGACGATGTCGAGACGCGGTCCCTTCAGCGTGGCGACCGCGGAGTCGGGAACACCGAGCGCCTTGTAGACGCCGAGCGTGTCGAGGTCGCGGACGAGGACGGGGAAGAGGATGTCGGCGCCGAAGCGGCTGACGTCCTTCGACGGATCGGTGTGCAGGTAGAGGCCCTGGCGCGCCGTGCCGACGAGTCCCGCGTTGAAGAGCGGCAGCGCGTTGCGGCCGACCAGCACGTAGTTGCCCGAGCCGCGCAGGCCGGTGATGTTGTTCGTCGCGTCGACGGTCTGCGTCGCCTGGCGGTAGATGCCGGCCCACACGCGGAGCAGCGCGTCGGTCGAAGAAGCCTGCAGCGTGCCGTTGTGAGGAATGCCGTTCGGGAAGAGCTCGGAGGTCGGGATCTCGAGCGCGATGGAGAAGACGTTGAAGCCGGTGAAGACGTCTTCGATCGGCGTGTTGCGCGCGCCGGCGATGCCGCCGAGATCTCCCTTGCCGAGGTTGACGAGATCGAAGATGCCCTTCTCGTCGAGCTGGTACGGATCGTCGAACTGGCCGGCGATGATACGGCCGCCGTTCGAGAGCGACTGAATGAACGTGTCGATGAAGGTCTGGCCGTAGAGACCGTTCTCACGGCTCGTCCGATTGCCGCTGTTGTAGCCCTCGAAGGGTCCGAGGCCGTAGACCAGACGGTCAGTCTGCGGGCCGTGGTTGTTCGGCAGGACTTTGAGGTTCTGGCCGATGACGGTCGGCGCGGTCTGGCCCGGCGCAAGAACGCGCGTGACGGTCATCGTCTCGGTGCCGCCGGTGAGCTGCCAGAGGAGCTCATTCGGTCCGCCGACGGCGTCGGTCGCCTTCGGTGCGGATGCGGCGGGAAGCGTCTTGCTGAACTCGATGCGGTAGACCGCTTCGTCCTTCAGGCTCGTGCCCTTGCCGATGTGGAACTCGTAGCGGTAGCCGTCGCAGGCGCGAAAGCCCTGGTTGCCCTGGCCCGGCTCATGGAGCGGATTGAAGTCCATGATCAGGTAGAGCTTGTCGTGCGTCTGGTTCGACACCCAGGCGAAGGTGTCGGTGTTGTCCGCGCACGGCTCGTTGAGGACGGAGAGCGCCTCGCGGTGGCTGGAGGCGAACGCCTGCGGGACCGAGAAAGCGATCAACCCGAATATCAGAAGGGCAGCGCGTAGAGACAGAGATTTCCTGGACATATTTTCTCCTCCGGTTTCTGGAGCAGAACCCGCTGTCCGTGGGCGGCCGGCGCTTGCAGATTCGCTATTGATTCACGGCCTCGGAAACGCTCCGTGCCGTTTGAATGAACTAGCTACGGTCTACATCGGGTAGTGGATTTGCGGAGGGGGATGGACCGAGGGAGAATCGTGGGCGAGTATGGCGAGAGCGAAGAAGAAAAAGGTGGAAGACGACGCGTACGAGGCGTATGTCGCCGAAACCCTGAAGTCGTACGAGATCACGCCGGAAATGAGAGCTGCGGCGCACGCTCAGATGAAAGAACAGGCCGCGCGTGCCGCTGCGGCGGGCGTCTTTCGTCGGCTGCAGGAGCACCACGAACAGGCCGTTCGTGAAAGACGGCAGTCGATGTTGCGCGACGGTGAAGAGCGGAAGAAGAAGTGATTGCCGTCGACACGAATGTTCTGCGCCGGTATTTCCGCGGCGTGATCGACAGCCATACTGCGATGGTTGCGGACGCGATCAATTCCGATGACGCCTTCCTTCCGCCGATCGTGCTTACAGAGGCGATGAGCACTTCGGATCTTCGCGATCATGAGTTCATCAAGACGTGCTCGTTACCGCTCCTCACGTTGTTCAACGGTTACTGGCTTCGAGCAGGCAATCTGCGTCGGCAGTTGATCACCGACCATCGCACCGCTCCGATTGCCGACTGCCTCATTGCGCAAGCCTGCATCGACGCCGACGTGCCGCTCGTAACGGACGACGGCGGGTTCTCCCGCTATATCGAATTCGGCCTGAAACTTCTCTGAACGCGAGGTCTGAAATGCTTCCTGAAAACACCTTCGCCAACCGCACCGGCATCGTCACCGGCGGCGCCACCGGCATCGGCTTCGGTATCGCGAAAGAGCTGGTCCGCCTCGGTGCGCGCGTCGTCATCGCCAGCCGGAAAGAAGAGAACCTGAAAACGGCGGTGGCGGAGCTGGGGGCGAATGCGTCGTATCACGTGCTCGACGTGCGCGATGCGGCGGCGGTCGAGGAGATGGCGGCGAAGGTCGAGGCGGAGCATGGGCGGATCGACTTCCTGGTGAACAACGCGGCGGGCAACTTCATCGCGGCGGCGGATCAGTTGACGGTGAACGGGTGGAACTCGGTGATCGGCATCGTGTTGAACGGGACGTTCTACTGCTCGAGCGCGGTCGGGAAGCGGATGATCGCGAAGGGCGGGGGCGTGATCCTCAACATCATCGCGAACTACGCGTGGACCGGTGCGCCGGGGGTGGTGCATTCGGCGAGCGCGAAGGCTGGGGTGCTGGCGATGACGCGGACGCTCGCCGTCGAGTGGGCGCGGCACAAGATCCGCGTCAACGCGATGGCGCCGGGACCGGTGCACACGGAGGGCGCGTCGAAGCGGCTCTTCCCCGATCCGATGATCGAGGAGGGGATCCGCCGCACGATCCCGCTGCGCCGTTTCGCGCAGCTCGAGGAGATCGCGAACGCCGCGTCGTATCTGCTGTCGGACTACTCGTCGTACGTGACCGGCGAGAACTTCGTCATCGACGGCGGGCAGTGGCTCAGCGGCGCGGACTACTGGGGCCGGGTGCAGCAAATGGCGCCGAAGGCTTGAACGACAGCGTCAGCATGAAGAACACGCGAACAGGTTCGCCGTTGCGCGTGGCCGGCGTGAATTTCCACTGACGCGCGGCATCGACCGCCGCCTGCTCGATCTCCGGGCTCGGGCCGGACAGCGAGACGGCATGCGCGACGTTCCCCTTTTCGTCGATCACGAGTTGCACGATGCAGATGCCGCCTACCTGCTGTTTCAACGCCTCGGCCGGATACTTCGGATCGACCTTGTGCGTCGCGACCGGAGGCTTGACGTCGCCGCCGATTCTCCACGCCATCGAGCCGTCGGGCGCGCGCGCCGGGGCGGTCGCGGCCTGGCGATCCTTCTCCTCCATGCGCCGGCGCAAGTCCGCTTCGTAGGCGTTCGCATCGAACGATCGCTCGAACTTGCCGTCGCGGATGACCTGATCGAATTGAGGTGCCGACTCCCGCAGACTCGACAGCGTGTAGCTCTTGCCATCCTCGCTGATCTCGAGGCGGAACTGCTTTCCCCACTGGTCGATGCCGAGCAGCCAGTCGTTGAACGGCCACGCCTCGCTTCGCAGAGTCTTGAGCGTGTCGGCACCGGCGAGTGCGGTGAAGGAGCCATGAGCCGCGCGCCAGGCTTCGAGCCGCGCGGCGAGCAATTCCATCGACGCGCGTGTCGCCATCACGCGCATGACGTCCAGGCTGCCGAAGCGCGGGAACACGAGCGGCTGTTCCATCCTCAATTCGTACACCCGCGCCGCGTCAGGTGACGCCGGGAGCTGATTCGGCTGACGGCGGTGAAGCGGAACGAACACCGGCGGCGCGTAGATGTTCGGATGCTCGCTCAACGGAACACCGACCTGCTGAAAGAGCCAGGTGTAGTTTCCCTGCAGCAGTTGACCGCCGCTCCACACGACGTCGGCGTCGATCGAAGACGTCTTCACGCGATTGCGATTGCTGTTGTCGCGGGTCTCGAACTGGTGATCGGCTCCCGCGCCGGTCACGCGGATCTCCTTGCCGTCGATCTCGATCCGATACGGCGTTCCCCACGGATCGACGAGCTCCTCGTCGAGCAGTTGCAGGGCAACCGCGCGCTCGTGCCGCGACGTTCCGATGTCGAGATTGCCGTACTGAACCTGCCGGTACTGCAGCGCGAAGGCGAGCTGATTGACCCGGCCGAGATTGACGAAGCCGCGAATGAGCTCCGCGGAATCGAGGGCCGCAACGAGAAGAAGAGTCAGCATGGTTTACCTCGACTTCAGATAGTCGACGGCCACATGCGCCAGCGCGCGCACGCCGAGGAGCAGGCCCGACTCGTCGACGTAGAACTTCGGCGAGTGATTCGACGCCGCCTGTTCCGCGGTCTGGTCCTTCGGGCGCGTGCCGACCCAGAAGAAAACGCCCGGCACTTTCTGCTGATAGAACGAGAAGTCTTCCGCGCCGAGGACGGCGTTGACGACCTGCGCGTTTCCGTTCGCCACGCGCTTGAGCGTCGGCGCGATCGCATCGCTCAACGCCGGATCGTTGTACGTGATCGGATAGCCGGTCGTGATCTCGACGTCGGCTTTCGCTCCGCCGCTCGTCGCGATGTCCTGCGCCGTCCGCTTGATGCGCGTGTGGATCTCGTCGCGCATGTGTGCATCGAGCGAGCGGATCGTGCCGATCATCTCCACTTCATCGGGAATGATGTTGTTGCGCACGCCGCCGTGAATCGCGCCGACCGTGACGATCGACGGCGCGATCGACGAGTCGACCTGCCGGCTCGGAATGGTCTGCAGCCCGAGGACGATCTGCGAGGCGATGACGATCGGATCGACGCCGAGCCACGGATAGGCACCGTGCGTCTGTTTGCCGTGCACCTTGATCTTGAACGAGTCGACGGCCGCCATCATCGACGCCGGCTTGTACGCGATCTCGCCGACCGCGTAGCGCGACGTGACGTGCAGTCCGAAGACGGCGTCGACTTTCGGATTGTCGAGCGCGCCCTCTTTGACCATCAGGTATGCGCCGCCCTCTTCTCCTTCCGGCGCGCCTTCTTCGGCCGGCTGGAAGAGAAAGACCACCGTGCCGGGGATCTCCTCGCGCATGCCGGCGAGCACCTCGGCCACGCCGAGGAGGATCGCCACGTGCGCGTCGTGTCCGCAGGCGTGCATCACGCCGACGTCCTGGCCGTTGTACGTCGTGCGGACCGTCGACTTGAACGGCACGTCGACCTGCTCGGTCACCGGAAGCGCGTCCATGTCGGCGCGCAGCGCGACGACGCGTCCCGGTTTGCCGCCCTTCAGCAGGCCGACGACGCCTGTGTGCGCGATCGGCGTGCGCACCTCGATGCCGAGGGAGCGGAGCTTGTCGGCGACGAGCTTCGACGTGCGCGTTTCGCGGTTGCCGAGCTCGGGATGCTGGTGGATGTCGCGGCGGCAGTCGATCACTTTCGATTCGACTTTGGCCGCGGCGTCGTCAATGCGTTGGTCAAGGCGCTGGTCGAGAGTCATTGCGAAGAGGATAGTCGCGAGCATCGCGACATTATCTATTCGCGATCTCCACCCGCAACGCTTCCGCTTTCTCGATCAGCTCCGCGAACCACTCCGCGAAGTGCGGCTCCTCGCGATCCTCCGCCTCCGCCTTCACCCGCGCCGCCATGGTGATGAACTGATCGATGAACGTGCGGAGATCGTCGCCATTGCCGAGGAGCAGGAGCGTCGACGACTGGTTCTCGATCGCCTTGAACGCCTGCAGCGCCTGCGCGTACTCGGCGCTGAAGTGGTCGAAATTCGCGCGTGGATCGTCCGCGGTCATGGCTGATTTTGCTGCGGATTTCGCGCCAGCGCGCTCAGCTCGCTGATGGTCCGCAACGCTCCTCCGCGCATCACCGAGTGCACCTTCCGGAAGTTCGCCACGTTCGCGTTCGGGTCGGCCGCGACGATCAGCAGGTCGGCGTCTTTGCCCTTCTCGATCGTGCCGGTCACCGCGTCCATGCGCATCGCCTTCGCCGCGATCGCCGTCGACGAGACGATCACCTGCATCGGCGTCATACCTGACGCCTGCATCGCCTCCATCTCCGCGTAGATCGCCGGACCGTGCATCGTCAGCGGATTGCCCGCGTCGGTGCCGGTCGCGATCGGGATCCCCGCGGCGACGAGCGTCTTGAGGTTCGCGCGCGAGATCTGCTCCGATTTTTCGGCGCGTCCCTTCGCGCGCGCCACGCGTGCCGCCATGTCGATCTTCGTCTCGACGGTCGCGGTCTCCTTCACTTTCGCCAGCGTCGCCGGATCGACGCAACCGTTCGGATCGTCGACCACCGGCGGCTTGCGATCGGCGACCGACTGGAACATCCGCAGATAGCCGCCGAGGACCGTGAGCGTGGGGATGAGGATCGTGCCGTTCTGTTTCGCCAGCGAGAGGAACTCGTCGTCGACCGGCTGATCCTCGACGCTGTGCACGAGCACCTGCGCGCCCGCTTGCAGCGCGGCTTTCGCTTCCGCGAGGCCGGTGGCGTGCACGATCAGCGGCACGTTCGCTTTCTTCGCCTCGTCGCCGGCGGCCGTCACCCACGGCATCGACTTCTCGACCGGCAGCTCCTTCGGGTCGACGATGTACCAGACCTTGATCGCCTTCGCGCCGTGCGATTTCAGATAGCGCACGCCGTTGCGTCCCGACTCTTCATCCTTCAAATGGATGAACTGCCGTTCCGCCGGCAAGTTCAGCCAATGATCGAGCGTCGACAACAGCGGACCAGCCGCCGCGATGTGCGGCGCGAGCGTGTCGTTCGCGAAGCGATCGGCGAGCTGCAGCGTCCACGGATAGCCGCCGACGTCGAACACCGACGTGATGCCGGAGCAGAGGTACGAGCGCGCGTAGCGCTGCGGGTTCGCTTTGTTCTCCGCGATCACCTGCTCATACGGATGCGTCGCGCGGACGTCGAGCGCGTCGGGACGTCCGTCCGCCCAGCCGGTCTGCGAGAAGTGCACGTGCGCGTCGATCAGGCCGGGTGTGACGAAGAGGCCCTTCGCGTCGACGAGGTCGATGCCCGCGGGAATCGCGCAATCGCTTCCGGCGCAATCGATCTTGCCGTTGCGGATGACGATGTTCGCGTTCGCCACCGGCGCGCCGCCGCGGCCGTCGATCAGCGTCGCATGCGCGATCGCGCGCGGAGGCGGCGGAGTGCCGGCGGGCGCGTCGACCGCGCCGGTGAGCGCGATCTTCCAGCCGTCCGCGGTCTTCATGAATAGGCGCTCGGAGACGCCGCTGTGCTCATCACCGCCGTAGCGAACGCGATAGCGATAAGTGCCGTAGACGACGCCGGGCTGAATCGGCGTGAGTCGGATGTCATCCGCATCGAGCGCGTCGGGCCATTGCGCGCCGGCCCCTTTCGCGAAGTCGTCGAAGCCGACCGACAGTCCGTCCGCGCCGCTGCGCACGAGCTTCGGCGAATGGAGGTAGAGCGCGAGGTACGCATCGCGATCGCGGCGATGAATGGCGTCGATGTTCCGGTCGAACAGCGCGCGGGCCGCGGCGAGGTCGCCGGACTCATCGGCTCGCAGCGTCGCGGCAGCGAGAATCAAAACGGTTACGGTCAGCACTCTTCGCATTAAGTCAGTCTAGAATGACTTCGCCGGTACCAAGGAGCGAAAGGGTCATGCGTCCTTGGACATTCGTAGTTCTCGCCGTACTCGCAGCAGTCACGCCACTCTCCGCAGCCGAAGGTCCGCGCATGGGCGAAACGATCGACGTGTCGATCGTGAACGTCGATGCGATCGTGACGGACAAGCAGGGCAATCGCGTCCGAGGATTGACCAGGGACGACTTCGAGATCTTCGAGAACGGCAAGCTGCAGCCGATCACGAATTTCACCGAGGTTGGTGCAGGTCAGGCGCCCTCGCCTGACGCTTCACGCGTACAACCCCGCACCATCGTCGTCTTCATCGAGCACTTCCGCGCTCCCGAGTTCAAGCGCGATCCGTTCTTCACCGGGCTGCGCGACTATCTCCACCGCTCCGTCCGTCCCGGCGATTCGGTGAAGATCGTCACCTTCGCGCGCAAGCTCGAGACGAAGCTCGACTTCACCGACAACCTCGATGCGGTCGATCGCACGCTCGACAAGATCAGGGAAGGCACGGGACCCGGCGTCGATGAAATGACGTTCGAGGATCACCTCCTCGGCACGGCCTTCACCAGCAGCATCAACGCCAGCCAGCCGGCGCGGAGATGGGGCAGCGGCGGCGGCTGGATCGACAACGTCGGTAACTTCCACGCCAGCATCCGCAACGAGATCCGTTACCAGAGCACCGACCAGGCACAGGCGAGCTTCTTCGCCTTCCGCATGCGCGACAAAGTCTCGGCGATCACGTCGCTGATGAACTCCATCGCCGGCTCCGACACGAAGAAAGTCTTCGTGATGGCGGTGCGCCGCTTCGGGCCGTCCGGGATGCACGCCATGTCCGAGATCGACGACCTCGCGCCGAGCTACGGCTGGAGCTCGCGTTATCGCAACGATGCGCTGGTCGACTACGTCGCGAAGACGGCGAACGCGAACGGCATCACCATCTATCCGCTCTATCCCGAAGGTCTCGGTACCGAGGGACATGGCATCGAGGCCGTGTTCGACTACGACGTGCTCAACTCGCAGCTCCCGTTCCTCGACGAGGTGGCGAAGCAGACCGGCGGAAAGCTGGCGTGGGGAACCGACATCGAGAAGGATCTGCCGAAGATGGCGGAGGACCTCGACGCCTACTACTCCCTCGGCTATCGCGCGGCCAACCGCAACATCGACCGCGCGCGCTCGATCGTAGTGAAGCCGAAGAACCGCGACTACGTCATCCGTGCGCGGCGTGAGTACGTCGAGAAGTCGGACCAGACGCGGATGCGCGACCGCGTCATCGCGAACCTGTTCGATACGCCGAGCGCGTCGTCGATGAACATCACGGTCGACGTCGGCAAGTCGCGCTACGTGACCAACGGCCATTACACGCTGCCGGTCACCGTCTACATCCCGGTCGCGGCGCTGATGACCGACGGCGGCCGCGGAGAGTTCTCCATCTTCGTCGGCTGGAGCGGCACCACGGGTGAGATCGGTCAGGTGACGAAGCAGTCGCAGAAATTCAAGCTGACCAGCAGCACACCCGAGACCTTCACCTATTCGTTCGAAGTCACGGCCGATGCGGCGACGGAGCGTCTGTCCATCGGCGTGTTCGACGAGCTGTCGAAGGACTACGGACTGAAGCGCGTCGATCTGACGAAGAGCGGGAACGTCGCGAGGCTGAGATGAGAAGCGCGTTCGTGGCCTTGCTCTGCGGGTCGCTCATTGCCGCGACGCCGCAGACGCAGACACCCGACATCCCGAAGACCTCGGAGTCGATCGAGGTCTCGATCGTCAACGTCGACGTCTTCGTCAGCGATCGCAGCGGCAATCGCGTGCGCGGCCTGACGCAGAACGACTTCGAGATTTACGAAGACGGGAAGCTGCAGCCGATCACGAACTTCACCGAGTACCAGTCCGACGTCTCGAACGAGAACGTGACTGTGGGGGGACAGGCGCCCTCGCCTGTCGCGGCGTCACCCGCGGCAGTCCCCGCCCCCCGTCAGCACCGCACGCTCGTCGTCTTCATCGATCGCTTCCAGGCGCCGGCGATGAAGAGCGAGGAAGTCTTCGGTCAACTGAAGTCTCTGCTGCACAAAGCGGTGCGTCCCGGCGACTCGGTAACGATCGTCTCGTGGGTGCATCGCCTCTACACGCGTCTGCCCTTCACCGACAATCTCGAGGACATCGACAGCACGCTCGACACGATCGCGAAGGAGCGTCACTACTCCCTCAACGGCAACTACCAGGAGATCGAAGAAGAGCAGGAGTTCGAAAAACAGGCCGCGGCATTCTCCGGGATGGCGGGCAACGGTCTGCCGGAGATGCCCGTCGTGGAACAACTCGACGCCTCCACGCGCGAGTTCAACGACATGAAGGCGAAGACGAAGGCGCTCAACGCGGTGATCGAATCGATCTCCGGCATCGACGGCCAGAAGTCGATGATATTCGTCAGCCGGCGCTTCTCGATTTACGCCGGCCGCGAGTACCTCGCGGACCGTCATAAGCTCAACGGTCCGCCGGGCATCTACGAGCAGCTCCTCAACACGCGCAAGGAAGTCGAGTCGGTTGCGAAGTCGGCGAACGCACACGGCGTGACGATGTACATGCTCTATCCGGCTGGTCTCGACAACGACTGGGTGCAGAACGCGAGCAACCGCCGGCAGCCCGGAACGAGCGAGCCGATGGTGGCGGGCCATTCGTACATGACGCTCAGCAACGAGGTCGAGGCGCTGCAGTACGTCGCCGACCAGACGGGCGGGATGGCGGCGTGGGGTCAGCAGGACGTGATCAAGCTGCTGCCGCGCATCGAACAGGACTTCTCGTCGTACTACTCGCTCGCGTATCGCGCGACGACACATCGCCAGGACCGCGCGCGCAAGATCGTGGTGAAGGCGAAGAACCGCGCGTACAACGTCCGCGCGCGGCGGCAGTTCATCGAGCAGTCGGACGAGACGAAGATGAAGAACCGCGTCGTGGCGACGCTCTTCAGCGATTCCGACGACACGAAGATCCCGCTGCGCGTCCGCCTCGGCGAGCGCAAGCCGAAGGGCGCGGGAAAGTACAGCCTGCCGATTCTCATCGAGATCCCGGTGCAGTCGCTCGTGTCGCTGCCCGACGCGAAAGGACAGCGCGGCGCGTTCTCCGTCTACATCGCCTGGGGCGACATCCTCGGCGCGGTGAGCGAAGTCACGCAGCGGACGCAGCCGTTCACCATCGCCGACGTGCAGCAGGCGAAGAACGGCAAGTTCGGCTACGAGTTCGAGCTGCTGACCGACTACAAGGCGAACCGCGTGGCGATCGGCGTATACGACGAAGTGTCGAAGGATTACGGTTTGCAGCGTATCGACTTGCCGCGCGCAGTAACGGACACGAAACCGGCGCCGCGGCAGGAAGGCCGCTGAACATGCATACGCAGTGGAAAGAAGATGTTGATGCCGCACTCGCGGACTCGAAGTCGAACGGCAAACCGTTGCTGCTCGACTTCACCGCCGCACCGATGTGAGCGGGATGTGCTCGGCTGGAAGCCGAGATTTATCCCGAGCCCCGCGTCGACAAGCTCGTCAGTGAATCGTTCAATCCCGTTCGCCTGCACGTGAAGAAACATCCGGAAGCGATGGAGCGGTTCGGCGCGAACTGGACGCCGACCGTGATCCTCCTCGACAGCGGAGGCACGGAGCGCCATCGCATCGAAGGCTTTCTCCCGGCCGACGATTTCCTCGCGCAACTTCATCTCGGTCTCGGACACATCGCGTTCGCCAACAAGCGATTCGACGAGGCGGAGAAGCACTTCCGCGAGATCGTCGACACCTTGCCGCAAGCCGATGCGGCCGCCGAGGCGCAGTACTGGACGGGTGTGTCGCGCTACAAGGGAAGCGGCGACGCGAGCGCGTTGAAAGCGACCGCGGACGCGTTCCGCTCGCACTACAGCGACTCGTCGTGGGCTAAGAAGGCGTCGATCTGGGCGGCGTGACGCGCATCGGAATCATCAGCGACACCCACGGGCTCCTCCGTCCGGGTGTCGCTGATCTCTTCGCGAACGTCGATCACATCCTCCATGCCGGCGACGTCGGCGGCGAGCACGTGTTGCGCGCGCTGCGCGAGCTCGCGCCGGTCACGTACGTCGGCGGCAACAACGACGACGGCAGCGACGGCCTCGACATCGTGCGCGTGACGCTCGGTGGCATGCGCATTCTGCTGACGCACATCCTGCCGAAGCCGGAGAAGCCGCGCGCGGAGGTCATCGCGTCGCTGAAAAAGCAGCCGGCGGACGTCGTCGTCTTCGGCCACAGTCACCTGCCGCACAACGAAGTCATCCATGGCGTGACGTTCTTCAATCCGGCGAGCGCGGGACCGAAACGGTTCAGCAATCCGATTCTCGTCGGGCTGCTCGACAACGGTGTGTTTCATCACGTTTCGTTGTGAGCATCACAAAGCTTGAGCACGGCGCGTGCTTATAATCGATTGCGATGGCGTTTCTCGAAGCGCATGCGCTTTCGAAAACCTACCGGAACGCCGAAGTTCCGGTTCCCGTCTTCGACTCGATCCATATCGAAGTCGAGCGAGGGGAGATGCTGGCCATCGTCGGACCGAGCGGCATCGGCAAGTCGACGCTGCTGCATCTCCTCGGCGGACTCGATCATCCCGACAGCGGGCGCATCCGCGTCGGCGATCACGAGCTCTCGTCGATGACCAACGACGAGCTGGCGCGCTTCCGTAACCGCAATGTCGGATTCGTTTTTCAGTTCCACCATCTTCTTCCCGAGTTCACGGCCGCGGAGAACGTGGCCATGCCGGGATGGATCGGAAGAACGCCCAAAAGCGAAGCGTTGAACAAAGCGGCTGCACTGCTGTCAGAACTTGGATTGGAAGCTCGGTCGAGACATTTTCCGAATCAATTGTCAGGCGGGGAACAGCAACGGGTCGCGATCGCACGCGCGCTTCTGACCGATCCGCTTCTATTTCTTGCCGATGAACCTACCGGCAATCTCGATCTCGAAACGAGCGGACGTGTCTTCGATCTGATGCGGGAATGCCACAGTAAGCGTGGTCTGACCTCGGTTATAGTGACTCATAATCCAGAGTTGGCGGCACGCTGCGACAGAGTCCTCGAGATGAAGCAGCAGCAAAACTAAAATGTTCGAAAAATACAACGAGAAAGCCCGCCGCGCCCTCTTCTTCGCCCGGTACGAAGCCTCCAAGCTCGGCTCCCGCGTCATTGAGTCCGAGCACATCCTTCTCGGTGTTCTGCGCGAGGGTGAGGAGATCATCAAGGAGATTTTTTCGCGCTTCAACGTCAAGCCGGAGCAGATCCGGCGCGAGGTCGAAGGCGACCGTCTCTTCGTCGACCGCATCTCGTCATCGGCGGAGTTACCGCTTTCCGAGGAGTCGAAGAAAATTCTCGCGTATGCCGCGCATGAAGCGGAGTCGATGCTTCATCAGTACGTCGGCACCGAACATCTCCTGATCGGAATCCTGCGCGTCGAGTCGTCAACTGCGGCGCGCATCCTCACCGCTAAGGGACTGAACGTCTATTCCGTCCGTGAGGAAACGATCTCCATCCTGAAAGAGCGCGAGGCGGACAAGCAGAAAAAAGAGCTTCCGTTCCTCGCGGAGTACGCGCGCGATCTCACACAGATGGCGCACGGACAACAGTTCGATCCGCTGATCGGACGGGAAAAAGAAGTGGAGCGGATCATCCAGATCCTCTCCCGCCGCACCAAGAACAATCCGATCCTCCTCGGCGAGCCGGGCGTCGGCAAGACGGCCATCGTCGAAGGACTCGCGCAGCGCATCGTCGACGGCAACGTGCCGCTCTTCATCGCCAACAAGCGCATCCTCTCGCTCGACCTCTCGCTCATCGTTGCCGGCACGAAGTACCGCGGCCAGTTCGAAGAGCGGCTCAAAGGCATCATCAAAGAGCTCAAAGAGAATCCCGACATCATCATCTTCATCGACGAGATTCATTCGCTCATCGGCGCGGGAAGCGCCGAGGGCTCGCTCGATGCGGCGAATATCCTCAAGCCGGCGTTGTCGCGCGGCGAGATCTCCTGCATCGGCGCGACGACCATCCGCGAATACCGCCGCTACATCGAGAAGGACCGCTCGCTCCTCCGCCGCTTCCAGGCGATCAACGTCGCGCCTCCGAACGAGGACGAGACGCTGCAGATCCTCGAGGGCGTGAAGGAGCGCTACGAGGGCTTCCACAAGGTCAAGTACAGCGACACCGCGATCCGCGCGGCGGTCTACCAGTCGAACCGCTACATCACCGACCGCTTCTTCCCCGACAAGGCGATCGACATCCTCGATGAAGCGGGCGCGAAGGTGAAGCTGCGCCGCGTCGCTGACACGCAGAACCTGCGGCGCCTCGAGGCGGAGATCCGCTCGATCGTGAAGGAGATGAAGAAGGCGATCTCGGACAAGGATTTCGAGAAGGCCGTCTTCCTCCGCGAGCGCGAGATCGAGCTGAAGGAAGAGATCGAGCGTTTCAAGGCCGAGCGCGAGTCGGTCGGCGAAGAGATGATGGAAGTCACGAAGAAGGACGTCGAGGAGATCATCAGCTCCTGGACCGACATCCCGGTGACGTCGATCGAAGCCGACGAAGCGGCGAAGCTGATCAACATGGAAGAGATCCTGATGCGGCGCATCGTCGGTCAGGACAAGGCGATCAAGGCGATCTCCCGCGCCATCCGCCGTTCACGCCTCGGCGTGGCGTCGCCGAATCGCCCGATGGGCTCGTTCATCTTCCTCGGCTCCAGCGGCGTCGGAAAAACCGAAGTGGCGCGGCGTCTCGCCGAGTTCCTCTTCGGCTCGCAGAAGCACCTCATCCGCTTCGACATGTCGGAGTACATGGAGAAGCACGCGGTGTCGAAGCTCATCGGCTCGCCTCCGGGCTACGTCGGTCACGAAGAAGGCGGGCAGCTCACCGAGCGCGTGCGCCGCAATCCGTACAGCGTGGTGCTGCTCGACGAGATCGAAAAGGCGCATCCCGACATCGCGAACATCCTGCTGCAGATCCTCGAGGATGGCATCCTCACCGATTCGCTCGGCAACACGGTCGACTTCCGCAACACGCTGATCATCATGACCAGCAACCTCGGCACGCGGTTCCTCACCACCAAGGGGCACATGGGCTTCCGGGAGAAGACCGCGGAGGGCGATCAGAAGTCGGCCGAGCAGATGATCAACCAGGAGCTGAAGAAAGAGTTCTCTCCCGAGTTCATCAACCGCATCGACGACATCATCATCTTCAACCCGCTCACGCAGAGCGAGCTGCGGCAGATCTGCCGGCTGCTCGTGGACGACGTCAACCAGGCGCTCATCCACAAGAACGTGCAGATCGCAATCGACGACTCGGTTGTCGACTGGCTGCTGAAGAAGGCGGACGAAGAGTCGAACTCCGGAGCCCGTCCGCTGCGCCGCGCGATCCAGCGGCACATCGAAGACGAGCTGTCGGAGTTCATGATCCGGCACAAGGACAGCGTCCCCGAGCGCATCGACTTCACGATGAATGGGGATGAGGTTCTGCTGATGCCGGGCAGCGAAGCGCTGACGCCGTAACGTGGGACGGGTCCTCCGACCCGTCCATCAGCGTCCCATTTGCGCGAACTTCTCGGGTTTGTTCATCTCATCCGCGAACGTGCGCGCGTCGACGTCGCAGCGGATCAACACCGTCTCGCCCGGATCGCTCGTCAGGATCAGCAGCTCGACGCGATTTCCCGCGCCCGGCTTGCAGTAGACGAACGTCCACTCGCCGCCGCGCGAGCGCGAGTGCACGAGCCGTGTGAAGCCCGCCGCTTCGCGCGACATGAGCAGCTCCGCTTCCTCGCCATCCAGTCCTCCGTGCTCGAACACGGCGAGCTGGAAGTCGTGCACGCCTTTCGGGTGAACGACGTTCGAGGCGACGCGCACGAGTCCGAGGAACGGAATCCAGGTCGGCTCGCCGAGACGCGCGCGCAGCACGCGCTCGATGGAGCGGAAGTCGGCGTAGAGCGGCAGTGCGATCAACAGCGAGACGACGATCAGCAGGCGCTTATTCATGATCGCCTCGCTTCGACATCTTCGGGATGCCGAACTCTCCTTCGAGATGCGAGAGCTGATCGAGATCGATCGGTCCGACGATGTTCACGATCGTCAACTGGCGCGGCTCCGCGCTGATGACGAGGAGGCCGAGCGGTTGATCGCCGCCCCGCATGTCGAGATAGATCTCGGCGTCTTTCTTCGACTTGCTGCGGACGTTCACGATCTTCTTCCATGAAGGTCCGAGCTGTGCGCGCACTTTGTCGATGACGGTGTGGTCGTACTCGCCCTCTTTGTCGAACTCGTAGCTGCGGACGTAGATCCCTTCGAGCTTCGAGACGATGCCGCGCACGGCGCGCTCGTCTTCATCGGACGAGGAGAGGAACTTCGAGGCGAGCCGCAGCATCTGCGCGTCGAGCGTGATGTCGACCACTTCGCGCGCTTTGTCGGCCAGGCCGGGGATGTCGATCGTCACCTTCTGCGCCTGCAGCGGCGCCGTTATAGAACTTGTGACGGCGAAGATCAGAAGGGCAAGTAAGGCTTTTCTCATGGCTACCTCATTTCGTGAGCTCGTGAATGTGTTGGCGTGTGTCGCGTAGTTCGTGACTGGTGATCCGCAGCGCCTGGAGCACCTGTTCCTTCGCCCGCTCGCCTTCGCGGCGCTGCTCGATGAAGTGCGCGGTCGTGCCACCGATGAGCACCGTGAGCAACGCCGCCGCGGCAAGGCTGCGAAACGGGTGACGGGGACGCCGGGTGGCGGCGAGCACGCGCTCGCGAAAGCCGGGAGGCGGCTCCTTCCGCTGCAATGCGAGTTTCAGTTCGTCTTCGAGATTCATGAGCCCTCCAGCATCCGCCGCAGCGAGCGAAGCGCGCGGTGGAGATGGCTTTTGACGGTGTTCAATCGCATGCCGGCGATGCGACTGATCTCTTCCGGCCCGAGGTCTTCCTGATAGCGGAGCGTGACCACGAGCCGTTGCGATTCGGGGAGTGTGGCGACGAGCTGGCGCAGCGCGCGGCCGAGCGTCGGATCGCCGGATGGTGAGGAGAGATGCGCGGCCTCTTCGATCGGCACCGGACGCAGGCGCCTGCGGCGAAGCTGATCGATGCAGCGGCGGGTGGTCACCTGCCGCAGCCAGTGGACGAGATGCGATGACGTGTCGATGTCGCCGAGGCTGCGGTAGAGCTGCAGGAAGACGTCCTGCGCGATGTCAGCGGCCCGGTCGCGATCGTTGAAGAAGTGATACGCGAGGCTGTAGACCATCGACTCGTGCTCGGCCAGCAGCTCGGCGAATGCATCGCCGTCACCTGACCGGGCACGAGCCAGCGGGTCCGGGCCCTCGATCTCGACTTCATCCGCGATCAGCGTCATCTGCAGGCTTATACGCAGAAAAACGGGATGCGAATGCAACGGGCCGCAAAATCCGTCTACGCGGGCCCCGCCTTCATCCTCCGCTGCATCTCCTCCTCCGACACATCCTCGACGTGCGTCGACAGATACCAGGTGTGGCCGAACGGATCGAGCACGCCGGCGTTGCGGTCGCCGTAGAACTGCGTCTTCGGCTCCCGCTCCGCCTTCGCCCCCGCGGCGACGGCGTTCGCGAACATCGCGTCGCAATCGCTCGTGTTGATGACCAGCGTGACCGGCGAGCGGCCCTGCGGTCCGAGGTAGCCCATCTCGGGATGCTCGTCGGCGAGCATGATCTTCGACTCGCCGATCAGGATCTCGGCGTGGCCGATGCGTCCGCCGTCCTCCATCCGGAAGGTCTCTTTCGCGCCGAACGCGTTGGTGTAGAACTCGATCGCTTTCGCGGCGCCGTTCACGATCAGGTACGGGATGACGTTGTCCATTTCATTCTCCTTCGACCTTCAATCTCGCAGAACGTCGCGGCCGCGTATTGGAGAAATTTGACCCTTCGGCTGCGCTCAGGGCAGGCCCTCAGACGACCGGGACGTGATTGAGATGCTCGGTCTTGTACGTCGCGTACTCGGTCGGGGTGATGCCGGCGAGCGCGCGGAAGTCGTGGATGAGATGCGACTGATCGAAGTAGCCGCACGCGATCGCGATGTCGCTCCAGTCGATGTCGGTCAGCGGATGGATGCGCCGCAACACACGCTGGAACCGCTGCACCCTCCCGTAAACCTTCGGCGTCAAGCCGACCTCGGCGTCGAACAGCTCGATGAAGCGGCGCTGGCTCAGGCCCGTCTCTTCGACCACATCGGCGACCGCGACCGGCTTGCCGAGGCGGAAGATGCCGTGCGTGACGGCGACGTGCCGCTGCAGCCGCGATGCGCGGCGGAGGAGCGTCTGCTCGAGGATGTCGAAACGCGTCTCGTCGTCCGGTGCGGCGAGGATCTGCTCGCGCACGAGCTCCGCGTCGTTGCCCCAGATCGCGGAGAGCGGCACCGTCTCGTTGTGGAGCTCGGACGCGGGAACGCCGAGGAACGGGAACGCGCCGCCGGGGCGGAAGTGAACGCCGACGATGGTGGCGCAGACGGACGTGTCGATCGTCGACGGCATCGAATGCGCGCCGCAGAGCACCGCATCGCCGAGCGTCAGATCGAACACCAGCTCCATCGTGCCGGTCGGCATGAGCCGCTCCTGTTTGTGCGACGCGGTGTAGCCGGAGTAGAGCCAGATCTGATCGACGAAATCCGAAAGCGGAGCCTTCGGAATCCGGCAGCGATAGAGCATGCGCCGAGTGTAAGCTTTTCCGATGACGGTCCTGCTGCTTCTGTTCGCCCTGCTGACTCCGGCTGACGTCGCGAACAAATCGCTCGCCGACTTGCGGCTGATGCGCGGCGAGGTCTTCGGCCGGCACGGACGGATCTTCGGCGCCGACCACGACATCGATCGCTGGCTGCGCGCGCAGAGCTGGTACAAGCCCGATCGCGATTACCGCAACGACCAGCTCAGCGACGACGATCACGCGAACCTCGACCTCATTCGCGAAGCCGAGGCGAAGCTGCACGAGCACGTCGAGCCGGGCGACATGCGCTGGTGGCAGACGCGCGAGCTGACGGAGGAGAAGCTGGGCGAGCACAGCGGCCTGGAGCTGCGCGTGATGCTCGCGGAGATCGAGGCGATCCACGGCAAGACGTTCGAGGAATCGCTCACGCTGCAGCGCTACTTCAATGATCGCTACTGGTACGAGGCGAAGAAGTACAACCCCGCTGTGCTCTCCACGACCGAGCGCCACAACATGGCGGTGATCGAGTCGGCGATGAAGCGGCAGCGCAAGATCGTGATCCTGCCGGGCGACATGGCGGCGTATCTCGACAAGCCGATCACGCCGGAGATGCTCGACGGTGTCGGGCTGCACGAGCTGCGGCTGCTGCGCAACGAGATCTACGCGCGGCGCGGCTGGTCGTTCCACTCCGTCTGGCTGGCGAGCTGGTTCGCCGGTTACGAGTGGTACACGCCGCTGGAGAAGCAGCCGGTGCTGACGAAGCTGCAGACGAACAACGCGGCGGTGATCGCGGCGCGCGAGCGCGAGCTGCACGACGCGCTGGCGACGAAGAAGATCGATCCGGCGATGCTCGAGGGATTGTTCACCGAGGATCTGCGGCGCCTGCGCAACGAGGTCTACGCGCGGCACGGACGGACGTTCAAGGACGCCGACCTGCGCGGCTACTTCACGTCGTTCCCCTGGTACAAGCCCGATCCGTCGTTCACCGAGGTGTCGCTCTCGGCGATCGAGCGCGCGAACGTCGACACGATCCGCCGCCTCGAGGAGGGGTCGGAGAGCAGGATCAGCTTCGAAGGCTGATGAGCCTACAGCTCCGCGGTCGCGGAGCCTCGCAACGAGTTACGGGCGTGGTGCAGCCGACGCTTCGCGGTCTCGAGCAACTGCTCGGAGGTCGTCTGTCCGTCGATGCCGCCGGTGAACGTCGTCATGCCGGTGATGAACGCGAGATCGTGAATCCGCCGGCGCAGGCGCTCGATCAACCGCGCCGCACCTTCCTCGTTCGTGTCGGGAAGAACGGCGCAGAACTCTTTCGCGCCGAGACGCGCCACGATGTCGGAGTTGCGGCAGGTGGCGGTCAGTCCTTCGGCGAAGGCGCTGATCAGATGGTCGTCGTCTTTGCCGTCCAGCTCGAGCATGACCACGGACAGCGCACGCTTGTAGCGCATCGCGCGGGCGACCTCGAGGCGGATCTGCTCGTGGAGGTACCACGGCCGATAGAGGCCGGTGAGCGAATCGCGATAGGCCGCGGAGGAGAGCGCGTGCTGATGCGTCGCCAGCTCCGACGCGTGCTGATCGAGGCGGCGGAAGCGGTCTTCGAGCGCGTGCTTCTCGCGGCGCAGCTCCGCTTCGTGGGCGATCATCAGCGAGAGATTCGCGTAGAGCGCGCGATGCGGATCGCTGAGCTGAGGGGCGCGGACGGAGAGGACGCCGTAGCGCTCGCCCGCGGTGCCGATCACGTCCCAGCGGTGTGCGTCATGACCGGTGGAAGACGCGGGGGACTCGAGAGCGACCTCGTGTCCCGTGAGCGTCGTGATCGTGGTGATGAGTCGTTCGATGTTTGGATGAAGGGCGATCGTCGTGGTCAATGATTCACCGTGTCGGGCGGGAGATCGAGCAACTGGGTGTCCCACATCTCGACTCGGTTGCGGCCGCGGCTCTTGGCCGAGTACAGCGCCCGATCGGCGCGATCGAGCAGGGCTGAGGGACTGAGGATTCCATCTTCGGGAGGGGAGTCGAGACCGGCGGCGCCGATCGACGCGGTGACGACGATCGACTCGTCGCCGACCATCGTCGGCGTCTCCGCGAGGCGCATGCGGATGCGCTCGGCGACGACCGGCGTGTGGCCGATGCGCGTCTCCGGCAGCACGACGCAGAACTCCTCGCCGCCGTAGCGGCCGGGGACGTCGTACACGCGGCAGCTTTCGCGAAGCGTCCGTCCGAACGATTGCAGGACCTGATCGCCGACGGCGTGGCCGTACGAATCGTTGACGTGCTTGAAGTGATCGATGTCGATCATCAGCAGCGACACCGGTGAGCCGTGACGCACCGCGCGATTGATCTCGCTCTCGATTTTCTCCATCACGTACCAGCGGTTGTACAGGCCGGTCAGCGTGTCGCGCGTCGTGACCTCGGAGAGCACGCGGTTGCGCACGACGAGATCGAGGTTCTCGCGCTGCAGCGTCATCATCCGGTTTTCGAGCTCGCGGAAGCGCGCGTCGTTCTCCTCGGCCGTGCGGATCACGTCGAAGATCTCGTGCAGTAAATGGCGCTGATCCTCGGTGAACGGCTTGCCGTCGTTCGACACGATCGACACGCGCGGAATCGGGCTGCGCACGGAGAACGCCTGCCGTGCCTCGGGGGAGTGCGAATCGACGAGAGAAAGGGGCTTTTGCAGCAGCGCCGACAGGGGAGAAAGAATCCGCGCCGCCGCGTACTCAACAATGCTCATAGCCACCCTCGGAAAATTCGCGGAAGTATAGCGATGTGGAAGCCGAGGGCGCTACGTGCAAATTTGGAAGTCGGCGTTGGACGACTAACGCAGATCGATTTCCTGCACCGCCACCGACGTCGTCGCCGCCTGCACGTCCGTCACCGCGGCCGCGACGCGAAGCTCGAGCTCGTCAGCGACCAGATCGACCTGGAACGTGTAGTACTTCCCGCGGATCGTCGCGAGCTCCGCGGCCGGCACGTTGATCTCGCGCGTCGCGTCGGCCGTCTGCGAGAGGCCGCCCGTCTGATCGGCGACGCGGAGGTGGATGTCGAACTTCGCGGTGTTCTCGATGAGCGTCAGCTTCTCGATCGGGATGCGGATCGACAGCGGCAGATGCGCCTTCTTCTTCTTGTCGACCGTCTTCGTCCCGAAATGCAGCGAGATGCCGAGGTCATTGCGCGCGGTCCGTTCGAAGAGTGCGCCGGTCACGAGGTCGACCGCGCGGTCGCGATCGCTCTTGTTGATCACTTCCTCCCTCGCGCGCGCCGTCCACTGCCGGTTCTTCATCCGGATGACGAGCTTGTGCTTCGTGCCGGTGGCGGTGGGGCGATAGCCGATCGAGTAGTAGCTGCCGAGGTCGGACGCGATGTCGGTGAAGACGCGATCGAAGCTCTCGCTGCGGGTGCTGGAGAATCCGCCGGTGCCGATGGCCATCGCATCGAGTGAGTTGCGCGTCGAGTCGAAGGCGTCCTGGTCGATCATCATCGCGTCGGCGAGCGTCGGCTGCATGCCTTGTTTCAGCAGCTTCTCGTTGTCGCCGCCGTGATACGCGCCGTAAATCGGATTGGGATTCCGCGTGTTGAGCGAGTTGCCGATGCTGGAGAGGCCGCGCGCGTAAATCGGATAGAGCGTCGTCGATGCCGCATTCGCGGCGGTCGTGACGGAGTCGATGAGATCGTGCGCGTAGAACTCCTCGGCCGCGTTCGTGTAGGCGTGGGCGCGCGTTTTCGTCAGGATGAAGCGGAAGGCCTCGATGCCCGGCTCGGCAGGGAGCGACTCGGTCATGAAGACGAGCGCTTTCTTGCCCGGGATGCCCGACATCCACGCCAGCACCGACTTCATCACGTCGGTCGTGTGCTGCACTTCCTGGCGCTGGCGCATCGCGTACTGCCGTGCGACGCCGGTGGCCAGCGGCGCGCTCTCCATCGACAGAAGCTCTTCCCGCAAATCGGAGACTTCCCTGAGGCGCAGGCCGCCGAGGGCGACGTCGTGCTCGATCTCGCTGAGAGAGGCCTCGATGTCGTCGCGATCATTCGTGAACGGCAGGCGGAGCTTCATTCCGTTCGCACAGGTCACGATCATCGCCTCGTCGTTCGGACCGAGCGAGGAGCGGAGAAAGCGGCGCGCGCTGTCGAAGATCCGCTTGCGCGTGTCGGGATGCAGCGAGAGGTTGTCGATGAGGAAGACGATCTTGCGCGGCTGCGACGGCGTGGCCTGCACAGCCGGAGGCGCCTGTCCTCCCACTTGAGCCGTGATGGTGCGGCTCTCCTGGATCTCGGAGAAGTTCGTGATCCGCTGCGGCACGCCGTTGTCGAGGATCTCGAAATCGTCGGGCAGGAGCCCGCTGACGTGCGTGCCGTCTTTGTCGAGAACCGTCACATCGACGTTCGCGACGACGACTTCCATGGTCTCGTTGTGGGCGGGAAGGGAGAGTTGCGCGAGGAGAGAGGCGACCAGGAGCCAGTTCATGGGCGATGTTCGATCTTGAAGCGATTCACTCCTGCGCGGATTTCGTCGCCGGCCTGCACTTTCGTGTTCGTGGCCGGCAGCGTGTTGAGGAACGTGCCGTTGCGCGAGCCGAGGTCGCGCACGCGGATGATTCCTTCGGAGTCGGGGACGACCTCGAAATGTTTGCGCGACAGGAACTCGTCGGGGACGCGGACGTGGCCCTCGCGTCCGACCACGAGGCCGGTCGGCGGCACTTCGAACTCCTGATCCTTGAGCGGCCCTTCGATGCAGATCAGGACGATCCGGCCGTTGGCGGCGGGGCCGCTTTCGCGGCGCTGCTGAACAGTGCGAGCGAGTGCTGATTCGTCGACCAGCTCCGACGCGTCGAGGTGAATCGGCTCGACCGTCTTCCCCAGCTCCTCGACCGGCTCGACGGAGATGACCGCGGAGCCGGCGCGGATGAGGTGCACTCCCTCGCCGATCACCGCTTCGTCAATTTGTTGACCATCGAGGAACGTTCCCATGTGCGAATCGGAGTCGCGGACGACGAGGTCGGACCCGCGCACGAAGATCGAGCAGTGGCGGATCGACAGCTCCGCGCCTTCGATCTCGATGTGGCAGCCCTTGCGGCCGATCAGCAGCGGGAACTCGTAGATCGTGAAGATCGTGTTCAGCGGCTGCTTCACGCCGCTGGTGATGACGCGGACGGAGCGCGGCGCGAACGGTGCCTCGGTGGCACCGACGACGGCGACGGCCTCGCGCGGCACGGCCGGCATCTCGACCCGGTACGGCTGCAGGTCGACTTCCTTGATCTCCTGCGGGTTGAGCATCCGCGCGAGAATGGCCGCCTTGCTGCCGGCGAGCCATTCCCCGCAGTGACACGTGGCGATCGAGTTGGAAAGCCGGACCGCGATGACGCCTGGGATGTCGTATGCCTGGCCGCACTTCGGACAGCGGATCAGCGGCATGGCCGGATGATACACTTCCGCCCGGTCCGTATGCTCGTCGCCGACAACCAGTCGAAGACCCAATCACGCTTCGGTCTGCGCGAGAAGTTCATCGCCATCTTCGCGTTGCAGACGCTCGTCATCGCGGGCGTCATCCTCCTCATCGAGCGGTACGCGGTGAAGAAGGCGATGACCGACCAGACCATCCAGCAGGGCTCGGCCATCGCCGCCACCATCGGCTCGACCGCCGGCTACTACGTCCTGTTCGGTCTCACCGACGACCTCAAATCGATCATCTCCGACCTCTCGAAGAACAAGTCGGTCGAGTACGCCGACTTCGTTTCCGACGAGGGAAAAACGCTCGCCGCGAGCAAGCCGCAGCCGCCGGCGTTCCTGCAGAAACGCACGCTCGCGGCCGAGCAGCGCGTGAACCTCGGCGGCGGATTGCATCTCTACGTCGTCCCGTTCACCGAGAACCGCGCCGATCCGGCGGCGAAGGCGAAGGGCTACTTCCGTCTCGTGGTGAACGAGTCGGACGCGCTGTCGGCGATCGCGTCGCTCAAGTGGTGGAACATCGGCGTGACGATCCTCGCGCTGTTCCTCGCCATGCTCGCGGCCTACTTCGGATCGCGGTTCATCATTCGTCCGATCCTCGCGCTCGTCGCCACCGCGAGCCGCATCGCGCAGGGCGATCTCACGCAGCGGACCGTCGTCGACCGCGACGACGAGATCGGCAATCTCTACGAAGCGTTCAACTCCATGGCCGCGAATCTCGAGCGGACGGTGAAGAGCCTCGTCGCGTCGCAGGCGAAGTTGAAGTCGGTCGCGGAGACGGTCGGCTCGCGCTCGCGCACGGTCATCGATCGCGTCGACGAGCAGCGCTCCATCATCGACGCGACGTACCACTCCATCGACAAGCTCAACGGCGGCGTCCGCAAAATCACCGACAACGTCGAAGCGCTCTCCGCGTCATCGGAAGAGACCTCGTCGTCGATGCTGGAGATGGTCGCCTCGATGGAAGAGGTCAGCCGCCACACCGACACGTTGTGGGGCTCGGTCGAGGAGACCGCATCCGCGACGCACCAGATGGTCTCGTCGATCAACGAGGTCGATCAGAACGTCGTCTACCTCACGAACTTCACCACCGACACCTCGTCGTCGATGATCGAGATGAGCGCGTCGATCGCGCAGGTCGAGACCAATGCCGCGCGCTCCTACGATCTCGCGGTGGCCGTGGCCGACGCCGCCGAGTCGGGGATGAAGGCGGTGCGCGAAACGATCGAAGGGATGGAGCAGATCCGCAAGTCGGTGCACGAGTCGAACAGCGTCGTCTCGCGCCTCGGCGAGCGCTCCGTCGCAATCGGCAAGATCCTCAACGTCATCGAAGACGTCGCCGAGCAGACCAACCTCCTCGCGCTCAACGCGGCGATCCTCGCGGCGCAGGCGGGCGAGTACGGCAAGGGCTTCTCCGTCGTCGCGGCGGAGATCCGCGAGCTGTCGGAGCGGACCGCGTCGTCGACGCGTGACATCGCGAACCTCATTCGTTCCGTGCAGGAAGAAGTCGGCAACGCGCTGAAGACGATGGCCAACGGCTCGAAGCTCGTCGAGGACGGCGTGTCGCTCTCGCACGAGGCGGGCAAGGCGCTCAACAACATCCTCGAATCGGCCTCCAAGGCCTCGGGGATGGGAAAAGAGATCGCCAACGCGACGCGCGAGCAGGCGAAGGGGAGCGAGACCGTCACGCACTCCGTCGACCGGCTGCAGGAGATGGTCAAGCAGATCAACGGCGCGACCACGCAGCAGGCGCAGGGGTCGGAGCACATCATGCGCGCCGTCGAGTCGATGCGCGAGGTGACGAAGTACGTCCGCCAGGCGATGGTCGAGCAGAAGTCGGGATCGACGATGATCTCGTCCGCCGCCGAGCGGATGATCGACATGATCCACGAGATCTTCCAGGTGGCCGCGAACCAATCGACGGAGTCGGAGAAGATCGTCGCCACCATGCAGCAGGTCCGGCTCATCGCCGACGGCAACCGTTCCACCGCCGCGGAGATGTCGGAGTCGATCTCGCTGCTCAGCGACGCGATCCGCAGTCTCGATGACGAGGTGAAGAAGTTTCGAGTGCGGTCATGAAAGACCTGCGCCTCATCACCTTCCGCGTCGGCCCCGAGACCTTCGTCCTCGACATCATGGCGGTGCGGCAGATCATCACCTACGCCGGCTCGACGTCCGTGCCGACCGCGCCCGATTTCGTCGAAGGGATCATCGTGCTGCGCAACGAGGTGATCCCGATCATCGACCTGCGCGACCGCCTCTATCCGCAGTTGAAGGAGCGCGCCGAGCAACCGCTCGTGCTGATCACGCACTCCAGCGCGGGGATGATCGGGCTGAAGGTCGACGAAGTGCGGCGCATCGTGAACGTCTCGTCCGACGAGCTCCTCCCGCCGCCGCCGCTCGTGCGCGGCATCCGCGGCGAGCTGCTGATCGCGGTCATCAAACAGGAAGACGAGATCTATCTCCTGATCGATCTCGAAAACCTGCTGACCGCGGGCGAGAAGCACGATCTTCAGGAAGCGGACTTGTCGTCGTCGCCGGTCGGGACATCGGTTCGCTGATCGCGGCGGAATCCGTACGGGCAGTGCCTGCATCGCGACTCGCAGCAGTAGCCGCGCTCGCGCAGAAACTTCTCCGTGAAGACCATGTACGGCCCTTCAAAATAGAAGTCTTCGCCTTCGATCATTTATATTCGCCCCGGTGTTTTCTCGCAGCCGCCTTCTTCAGCTTACCGAACAGATGAAGCAGAAGCTGATCGTCGTCTATGGCGACATCGTGGCTGACCGCTTCATCTACGGCACTCCCAAGCGCATTTCGCGCGAGGCGCCGGTGCTGATTCTTCGTCAGTACCGCGACGACATCCTCCTCGGCGGCGCCGGCAACGCGATCAACAACATCCTCTCGCTCGGCGGCGTCCCGATGCCGATCTCCGTCCTCGGCGACGACACGGAAGGCGCGAAGCTGATCGAGACGCTGACGGCGCAGGGGATCGATTGCAGCGGCATCCTCCGCACGCCGCGCTACAAGACGCCGACGAAGGTGCGCATCCTCGGCGGATTTCCTCACGCAGCGCGGCAGCAGATCGTCCGCTACGACATCGAGGACCAGCTCACGATCGAGGAGCAGGAGGCGGAGCGTTTCGCCTGGCTGCTGCGCGATCAGATCGCCATCGCGCACGCGGCGCTCATCAGCGACTACGGCTACGGCATCGTCACGCCCGCGCTCGCCGCGAACCTCACCGGCTTCTCGCACGGCAAGCCGGTGACGCTCGACTCGCGCTACGACATCCTCCGCTATCCCGACGTCACGGCCGCGACCCCGAACGAGGAAGAGGCCGCGAACGCCGCCGGCATGTCGCTCAGCGACGACAGCAACGGCGACAACATCCGCTTCGTCGGCGAGACGCTGCAGCAGTCGCTCGACTGCGAAGCGCTGCTGATCACGCGCGGCAGCCGCGGCATGGCGCTGTTCGAGCGCGAGACGCACGAGCCGCTCTTCATCCCGGTCTACGGCACCGACCAGGTCGCCGACGTCACCGGAGCGGGGGACACCGTCATCGCCACGTTCACCCTCGCACTCGCGGCCGGTGCGTCGTACGTCGAAGCGGCGAAGCTCGCGAACTACGGCGGCGGCATCGTCGTGATGAAGATGGGCACGGCGACGGTGTCGAACGAGGAGCTGCGGCACGCGATCGAGCGGGACGAAGACCTCCATGAGTAACGCGCCGATCCTCAGCGAAGAAGCGCTGCTCGAAGCGCTCGCCACGAAGCGCGACCGGAAAATCGCCTTCGCCAACGGCTGCTTCGACGTCCTGCACGTCGGGCACATCCGCTACCTGCAGGGCGCGAAAGACGCGGCCGACATCCTCGTCGTCGGCGTGAATGGCGACGATTCGGTGCGCGAGCTCAAGGGCGCGGGACGTCCCGTGATGCCGGCGCAGGAGCGGGCGGAGATCATCGCGTCGATCAAAGGGGTCGACTACGTCACGATCTTCAACGAGCGCTCCCCGGCGCGGCTCCTCGGCGTGCTCAAGCCCGACTTCCAGGCGAAAGGGACCGACTACAGCGCCGATTCGGTGCCCGAAGCCGAGGTCGTGAAGGCGTACGGCGGGCGCGTCATCATCGTCGGGGATCCGAAAGACCACTCCACGAGCGCGATCTTGGAGAAAATGCGCGACAAGTGACGCGCATCCTCGTGGTCCGGCTCTCCGCCCTCGGCGACGTAATCCACACCATCCCGGCCGTGGTTGCCCTACGCGATGCGCTCGGCGCCGACATCGAATGGGCGGTCGAGCGTCCGTACGCGGAGCTCGTCGAGACCGTCGCCGGCGTGCGCGCAGTTCGCGCGTCGATTCGCAAGTGGGGACACTCCCCCTTCTCCTCGCGCAACGACATGCGCATCTTCGCGAGCCGCATCCGCGGCAACGACATCGCGGTCGATTTCCAGGGACTGATCAAATCGGCGCTCGTGGCGCGGGTTTCCGGAGCGCGCGAACGTTACGGCTTCGATCGCGATGCGATCCGCGAGAAGCTCGCCGCGCGCTTCATCAACCGACATGTGTCGGTCGATCAATCGCGACATGTCGTCGAATGGAACATGCAGCTCGCCTCGGCCGTCGCGCGTCGCGAGCTGGCGATGCCCGACCTCGATTTCTCCAGATTCGCCGACGGTCCCCACTACGCGAAACGAATCGTCGTGCTGCCCGGCGCGGGAAAGCCGAACAAGATCTGGCCGCCCGAGCGCTATGGCGAGGTCATCCGTCGCCTCGACGTTCCGGCGATCACCGTCTGGGGTCCGAACGAGCGAGAGCTGGCGGAGCGGACCGGTCTCGAGCTCGCGCCGCCGACCAACCTCCGGGAATTGGCGGCTGTTTTACGGGATGCCGCGCTGGTCGTCGGCGGCGACACCGGTCCGCTGCATCTCGCGGCCGCGCTCGGCACGCGCGTGGTCGGCCTTTACGGGCCGACGAACGTGCGGCGAAACGGTCCGTTCGGGCAGCTCGAACGGTGCGTCACGGCGGCCTCGATGGACGCCATCACCGTGGACGCAGTGGCGGAGAAAATCAAAATAAATCTGGTTTGACGGCTGTTTGACGCGGGGAGTAAACTCGCCCGATCGGTAACATCTTGATGTTCAGTCACTTCCGGGGGATTCAAGACGGTCTATGAGCGTTCGTCTCGGTGAATTACTGACCAAAGCAAATCTGATCACGCAGGATCAGCTCAAGGAATCGCTGCGGGTCCAGAAGGAGTCGGGCGGAAAGCTCGGCGAGACGCTCATCAAGCTCGGATTCGTCTCCGAGGAAGACATCACGGAATGTCTCTCGCAGCAGTTCGGAGTGCCGTCGATCAACCTCCAGCACTTCGAGATCGACGCCGGCGTCATCAAGCTCATCTCCGGCGACGTCGCCCGCAAATACAACATCCTCCCGGTCAACAAGACCGGCGCCACGATCACCATCGCCATGGCCGATCCGACCAACGTCTTCGCCATGGACGACATCAAGTTCATGACCGGCTACAACGTCGAGCCGGTCGTGGCCTCCGAGCTCGGGATCAAGGCGGCGATCGACAACTACTACGGCACCACCTCCTCCCTCGAGCTGAAGAAGGTCATGGAAGACCTCCAGACGCAGGAGAGCGCCGACCTCGAGGTCCTCGAGGACGACGAGGAGATGGACGTCAACGCGCTCGCCGATGCGTCGGAAGAAGCGCCGGTCGTCAAGCTCTGCAACCTCATCCTCACCGACGCCATCAAGCGCGGCGCGTCCGACATTCACATCGAGCCGTACGAGAAGGAGTACCGCGTCCGGTTCCGCATCGACGGGATCCTGTACGAGATCATGAACCCGCCGTTCAAGCTGCGCGACGCCATCACGTCGCGCATGAAGATCCTGGCGAAGCTCGACATCTCCGAAAAGCGTCTCCCGCAGGACGGCCGCATCAAGCTGAAGATCAAGCTCGAGGACAAGAACAAGGAGCTCGACTTCCGCGTCTCGGTGCTGCCGACGCTCTTCGGCGAGAAGATCGTTCTCCGGCTGCTCGACAAGGACAACCTGCGCCTCGACATGACCAAGCTCGGTTTCGAGCCGGAGTCGCTGGCGAAGTTCGAAGAGGCGATCTTCAAGCCGTGGGGGATGGTGCTGGTCACCGGCCCGACCGGCTCGGGCAAGACCAACACGCTCTACTCGGCGCTGGCGAAGGTCAACTCGCCGGAGGTCAACATCATGACCGCCGAGGATCCGGTCGAGTTCAACCTGCCGGGCATCAACCAGGTGCAGATGAAGGAATCGATCGGACTCAACTTCGCGGCGACGCTCCGGTCGTTCCTGCGCCAGGACCCGAACATCATCCTCGTCGGCGAGATCCGCGACTTCGAGACCGCGGAGATCGCGATCAAGGCCGCCCTCACCGGACACCTCGTGCTCTCGACGCTGCACACGAACGACGCGCCGTCGACCATCAACCGCCTGATGAACATGGGCATCGAGCCGTTCCTCGTCGCGACCTCGGTGCAGCTCATCGCCGCGCAGCGACTCGCGCGCCGCATCTGCTCGCAGTGCAAGGAAGCGGTCGAAGTGCAGTCGCAGGCGCTGCTGAACGTCGGCTTCAAGAAAGACGAGATCGGCACGTTCACGGTCTACAAAGGCCGCGGCTGCGAGAAATGCAACAACACCGGCTACAAAGGACGCGTCGGCCTGATCGAAGTCATGGTGATCGACGACGACATCCGCGAGCTCATCCTCTCCGGCGGCACGGCCATCGACATCAAGAAGAAGGCCGCGGAGATCGGAATGATCAGTCTGCGCCGGAGTGGTTTGATTAAAATCAAGGACGGCGTCACCACGATCGAGGAAGTCGTCCGCGAGACCGTGTTGTAGCCCGGAGAAAACCAATGGCCGTCACCCTTCATCAGCTCCTCAAGACGATGGTCGAGCGCGGCGGCTCGGACCTCCACGTCACGACCAACTCCCCTCCGCAGATCCGGATCGACGGCAAGCTCGTTCCGCTCGACATGCCGCCGCTCGCCGCGCCGGAGACCAAGCAGCTCGCCTACTCGGTGCTCACCGACGCCCAGAAGCACCGCTTCGAAGAGAATCTCGAGCTCGACATCTCCTTCGGCATCAAGGGACTGGCCCGCTTCCGCGCGAACATCTTCAACCAGCGCGGCGCGACGGCCGCCGTCTACCGGCAGATCCCGTACGAGATCCTCGGATTCAAGGAGCTCGGCCTCCCGCAGGTCGTCGAAGAGATCTGCAACAAGCCGCGCGGACTGGTCCTCGTCACCGGCCCGACCGGCTCGGGCAAGTCGACCACCCTCGCGGCGATGATCGACAAGATCAACCGCGAGCGCCACGAGCACATCATCACCATCGAGGATCCCGTCGAGTTCCTTCATCAACACAAGAACTGCATCGTCAATCAGCGCGAGCTGCACGCCGACACGCATTCGTTTGCGAACTCGCTCAAGAGCGCGCTCCGTCAGGATCCCGACGTCGTGCTCATAGGTGAGATGCGCGACCTCGAGACCATCGAGTCGGCGCTGCGCATCGCCGAGACCGGTCACTTGACCTTCGGCACGCTGCACACGAACTCCGCGGCGCAAACCATCAACCGTATCGTCGACGTCTTCCCCTCGCACCAGCAGCCGCAGATCCGCGCGCAGCTCTCGTTCGTTCTCGAGGGCATCCTCTGCCAGACCCTGCTCCCGAAAGCGAACGGCAAGGGACGCGTCATGGCGATGGAGATCCTGGTGCCGAACGCCGCGATCCGGAACCTCATCCGCGAGGACAAGGTCCATCAGATCTACTCGATGATGCAGACCGGCCAGGCCAAGTACGGGATGCAGACGTTCAATCAGTCGCTGGCCACGCTCTACTTCAAGAAGATGATCACGCTGCAGATCGCGTTGTCGCGCTCGTCGAATCCCGACGAGCTGCAGGAAATGATCTCCCGCGGCGCCGGGGCCATTCTGCCGCAGGGAACTCCGTCGCCGGCGACTGCCCGGCCGCGGCCGGCGTAAGGAAGTGTGATCAGGGAGGGAAACGATGCCGACCTTTGAATGGAAAGGAACCGCGCGCAACGGACAGGTCCAGACGGGCGTGCTCGTGGCCGACTCGAAAGACGCCGTCATCAACATGATGCGGCGCCAGCAGATCGTCGTCACGGCGGTGAAGGAGAAGGGGAAGGAGCTGGCCATCCCGAAGTTCGGCGGCAAGGTGCCGCCGCAGCTCGTGGCCATCTTCACGCGCCAGTTCTCCGTCATGATCGACGCCGGTCTCCCGCTCGTGCAGTGCCTGGAGATCCTGGCCAATCAGCAGGAGAACAAGACCTTCAAGCGCGCGCTGGTGCAGATCCGCCAGGACGTCGAGTCGGGCTCCAACCTCGCCGACTCGATGCGCAAGCATCCGAAGATCTTCAACGACCTCTTCACCAACATGGTCGCCGCCGGTGAAGCGGGCGGTATTCTCGACACGATCCTGCAGCGTCTCGCGACCTACATCGAAAAGTCGGTCAAGCTGAACTCGCAGGTGAAGTCGGCGATGATCTATCCGGTCGCCGTCATCTCCATCGCCGTCATCGTCGTCATCATCATTCTCTGGAAGGTCATCCCCGTCTTCGCCTCGCTGTTCGCCGGCCTCGGCGCCGAGCTGCCGATGCCGACCGTCATCGTCATCCACCTCTCGCACTTCATCGGTGACTTCTGGTGGCTGATGGGCATCGTCATCTTCACCACCGTCTACGCCCTCCGCCGCTATCACGAGACGGAGAAAGGAAAGCGCGTTCTCGACGGTCTCCTGCTGAAGTTTCCGGTCCTCGGCATGCTCCTCCGCAAGATCGCCGTCGCCCGTTTCTGCCGCACGCTCTCGACCCTCACCTCGTCGGGCGTTCCGATCCTCGACGGCCTGACCATCACCGCGAAGACCGCCGGCAACTCGATCGTGGAAGACGCGATCATGGCCACGCGCAAGTCGGTCGAAGAAGGCAAGACCATCAGCGAGCCGCTCGGCGACACCGACGTGTTCCCCTCGATGGTCATCCAGATGATCGCCGTCGGCGAGCAGACCGGTGCGCTCGACACGATGCTTTCGAAGATCGCCGACTTCTACGAGGACGAGGTCGACACCGCCGTCGCCGGCCTGATGAAGCTCCTCGAGCCGATCCTCATCGCATTCCTCGGCGTCGCCATCGGCGGCATCGTCATCGCGATGTACATGCCGATGTTCGCGCTGATCGGACAGGTGCAATAAAGCTGTTGAGCTGTTGAGCGGTAAAGCCGTTACGCTCAACAGCTCAATCGCTCAACTGCTCAACGGCTCGTCTCCATGCACCCCGATGCCCGCAATCTGATCGCGGTTCGCGTCGTCATCGTCACGACGCTCCTCATCGGCTCGCTCATCATCCAGTACACGGTCGCGCAGTTTCTGCCGATCAACTACGTCTACCTCACCGCCGGGCTGACGTACGCGCTGACGCTGATCTACATCGGCGTGGCGCAGGTGATCCAGTCGCGGCGCGCCAATCTGATGATTCAGATCGGCGGCGATCTGCTGGTCGAGACCTTCCTCGTCTACTTCACCGGCGGACTCGACTCGCCGTTCTCGTTCCTCTATCTCGTCTCGATCATCACGGCGTCGATGATGCTGCAGCGGCGCGGCGGCATCCTCGCGGCGTCGGGCGCGGTCATCCTCTACGGAGTCCTCGCCGATCTGATGTACTACGCGCTCCTTCCACTTCCCGATCAGTCGTGGTTCGTGCCGACACCGTGGTCGTCGTCACGCCTCTACCTGAACATGGCGACGAACTTCGCCGGCTTCTACGCGACCGCGCTGCTCACGTCGTACATCGCGGAGAAGCTGCAGAAGACCTCCGAGGAGTTGGACGCGAACCGGCAGAACCTCGCGGAGCTGCGCGCCATCAATCAGAACGTCGTCGAGTCGATCCCCTCGGGACTCATCACGCTGACGCAGTACGGCACCGTCTCCTTCATCAATCCCGCCGGTTGCCAGATCATGCAGGTTGTCCCCGTCTCGGTCCTCGGGCGGCACGCCACGGAGCTGCCGTTCTTCGATCCGAGCGAATGGGGCCGCGTGCGTGAAGAGCTCAAGGAAGGCGCCGTCGTGCGCCGCGAGAAGATCGACTTCCCGGTCGGCAACGGCGTTCGCGCCATCGGTTACGCGCTCACGCCGCTGCGCACCATCGAAGGCGGCTCGTACGGCTACACGCTGATCTTTCAGGACCTCACCGAGATGAAGAAGCTCGAGGCCGAGCTGCGGCTGAAAGATCGCATGGCGGCCGTCGGCGAGCTCTCCGCCGGCATCGCCCACGAGATCCGCAACCCGCTCGCGGCGATCGCCGGATCGGTGCAGGTGCTGAAAGGCTCGAAGTCGCTCTCCTCGCAGGAGCAGCGGCTGATGTCGATCGTGCTGAAGGAGTCTGAGCGGCTGAACAAATCGATCGCCGAGTTTCTCCGCTTCGTCCGCCCGCAGGAGCGCGTGCCGAGCGAGTTCGACATCGCCGTGACGCTCTCCGAGACGCTCGATCTGCTCTCCAACTCCAGCGAGCTCCGGCCCGATCACGCCATCCGGCCGGAGATCAATCCGCCGTCGTTTCACATCTACGGCGATCCCGACCAGATCCGCCAGGTCTTCTGGAATCTCGCACGCAACGCGATGCAGGCCATGCCGCACGGCGGCACGCTCGTCGTCCGCACCGAGGTCGAGGAAGGGGCGTACAACATCATCTTCAGCGACAGCGGTCACGGCATGTCGGAGGCCGATCTGCGGAGGCTCTTCACGCCGTTCCGCACGAACTTCCCCTCCGGCACCGGCCTCGGCATGGCCATCTCCTATCGCATCGTGCAGGACCACGGCGGCCGCATCGACGTCGACTCGAAGGAAGGAGTGGGGACCACGATCACCGTGTCGCTCCCCGTTTCTGAGTTTATCCCGAGCGGAGCGAGGGATCTCCGGTCACACCGCGTTGCTGCGGCCCGTTAGTCGTGGTGCCGCCGGAGATCCCTCCCCTTCGCTGTGTTCAGGGTCGGGATAAACTGAGCGAACGACCGATGGCCGACCCGCGAATCCTCGACGCCGCCGCCGAAGCGGACGATCTTCAGACCGAGCTTTCCCTCCGCCCCCGCCTTCTCCGCGAGTACATCGGCCAGCACAAGGTCAAAGCGAACCTCGAGATCTCCATCGCCGCCGCGCGCAAGCGGAAGGAAGTGCTCGACCACGTCCTCCTCTTCGGCCCTCCCGGCCTCGGCAAGACGACGCTCGCCAACATCATCGCCAACGAGATGGACGCGCGCATCCGCACGACGTCCGGTCCCGCGCTCGAGCGCACCGGCGATCTCGTCGCCATCGTGACCAACCTCGAAGAAGGGGAAGCGCTCTTCATCGACGAGATCCACCGTCTCCCCGCGCAGGTGGAGGAAGTGCTCTATTCGGCGATGGAAGACTTCCACGTCGACATCGTCATCGGCCAGGGTCCCGCGGCGCGGACGATGAAAGTCGACCTCCCGCGCTTCACGCTCGTCGGCGCCACAACGCGCGCCGGACTGCTGACCGCACCGCTGCGCGCGCGCTTCGGCATCGTGCACCGCCTCGACTTCTACGACTTCGAAGCGCTCACCGTGATCGTGCGCCGCAGCTCGGAGATCCTCGGCATTCCGATCGACCGCGCCGGTGCCGAGGAGATCGCGCGTCGCGCGCGCGGCACGCCTCGCATCGCCAACCGCCTGCTGCGGCGCATCCGCGACTTCGCCGAGGTGCGTCACGAGGGAAGCATCAACGTGGCGATCGCGCGCGAGGCGCTGCAGATGCTGGAGGTCGACGAGTACGGTCTCGACGAGATCGATCGCAAGATCCTCACGACGATCATCGAGCGTTTCCACGGCGGTCCGGTCGGCGTGAACGCGCTCGCGTCGTCGATCGCCGAGGATCGCGGAACGATCGAGGACCTGTACGAGCCGTACCTGATCCAGATCGGATTTCTGCAGCGCACGCCGCGCGGCCGCGTGGTCAGCTCCGTCGCGTACGAGCACCTCGGGTACAAGGTCGGCGCGGTGCGGCGGCAGAGCGATCTGTTCTAGACGACCCCGAGGTCGCGCAGAAAATCGCTCCGCGGCGTCGTCACGTAATCCGCCGCCCGCCCGCCCCGTCCGCTCGCTTCCATGATCAGGATGTGCGAGAGCGAGCCCCAGTCGGCCGATTTCTCGTGGCGTTCCAGGCCGCGCAGCTCTTCATGGCGGCTTTCGCTGTATTCGACGCGCTCGAAGTGCGAGAAGCCCGCTTCGGCGAGCGTCGCCTTCAGCGTGTTCTCGTTGTAGAGGAACTGATGGCCCCAGCCGCGGAATGCGCGATTGAGATAGAAGCAGGCGCTCACCGACTCCTGCTCCGTCGCGTCGAGCTTGTAGTGCGTGAACCAGACCCAGTCGAGGTTCGGCGTCGAGAGGCGCAGTACGCCGTCATCGCGCAGCGCGCGGCGGCATTCGCGCAGAAGCTTCAGCGCGTCGGGATACGAGAGGTGCTCGATGAAGTGCTCGGCGAAGATGTAGCTCACGTCGTCGAACGGCATCTTCTTCGTCACGTCGAGCACTTTGTCGACGCCGGGATAGCGCTGGTTGTCGATGTTCACCCAGCCCTTGTGGATCACCGGCCCGCAGCCGAGGTGGAGTTTCGTCAATCAATCTCTCCTGAAGTGAGCGCCGCGAGAAACGGGGTTTCTCAACGCCGCGTTTGCGACGATCGCCGCCATCTGCTGCCCGTGGAACAGCTCGACGATCGACTTGCTGATCGTCGACTCGTGGTAGTACTTCGTCAAGCGGTTGCCGAGCTCGCGCATGTCCGCTGCCGCGCGCTTCAGCCGCTCGTACGAACGGACGATCCCGACGTAGTTCCACATCGTGTGCTGGATCGTCGTCCAGTCCTGGAGGATCAGCGCAGGGTCTTCCATGTTCTCGCTGCCCGGTGGCTTCCAATCGGCGATCGACTCGAACAATGCGTTCTTCATCGGACCGATGCCGTGACGCGTCGACGATTCGAGTTTCGTGCGGATCGACGCCGCGGCGTAGTAGCCCCAGGTCAGTCCTTCGAGCAGCGACGTCGACGCGAGGCGATTGCCGCCATGCAGTCCGGTGCACGACGTCTCGCCGATCGCGTAGAGCCGCGCCAGCGTCGACTCGCCCGCGGTGTTCGCGAGCACGCCTCCGCAGAAATAGTGCGCCGCGGGGACGACCGGAATCGGATCGCGCGAAATGTCGACGCCGATGTCCGCGCACGCCTTCGAGATGTTCGGGAAGCGCTCGTGAATCGGCTCGTGGCCCTTGTAGAAATTCGCCAGATCGAGGTAGACGAATTCGTCCTTGTTCGTCGTCATCTCCTCGACGATCGCGCGGGCCACGACGTCGCGCGGCGCGAGGTCTTTCAGCGCCGGCGAGTATTTCTCCATGAAGTACTCGCCCTTCTGATTCTTCAGCCGCGCACCCTCGCCGCGCAGCGCCTCGGAGATCAGGTAGTGATTCGCCTTCTTGTCCGCCAGCGCCGTCGGGTGGAACTGCACGTACTCCGCGTTCATGATCCGCGCGCCGGCGCGCTGCGCCATCACCACGCCGTCGCCGAGGGAGTTGCGCGTGTTCGTCGTGTGCAGGTAGATCTGCCCGATGCCGCCGGTGGCCAGCACCGTGTAGTCGGCGAAGACGGTGAAGACCTCGTTCGTCCTGCTGTCGAGGAGGTATGCGCCGACGCATTCGTTTGTCAGGCGATAGCGCACCTGCACGTCGGCCGGATGATGGTGCGTCGTCAGAAGATCGATCGCCGTCATCTCAGTCAGCAGCGTGATGTTCGGCTCGTTGCGCACGCGATTCAGCAGCGAGTTCTCGATCGCGCGGCCCGTCGCATCGCCCGCATGGATGATGCGCGACACCGAGTGCGCGCCTTCCTGCGTCAGATCGAGCTCGCCCTCGTCCGTCTTCGAGAACGGGACGTGAATCTCCTCCAGCAGCAGCTCGCGCACGACGCGCGGCCCCTCGGTCGAGAGGAAGTGCACCGCCTCCTCGTTCGACAGCCCGGCGCCGGCGTGGATGATGTCCTCGATCAGCTTCGCCGGCGAATCGTTCGCGCCTTCGTAGATGATCCCGCCCTGCGCCCAGAACGTGTTGCAGTCCTTCGGGTCGGCGGCCTTGGTCACCAGGAGCACGCGGATGCCGGCGTTCGCGAGACGGAACGCGGTGGTCAGCCCCGCGATGCCGGTGCCGATGACGAGGACGGGGTAATGCTCGCGGTTGTTGAGGGCCGGCACGCGAGAAATGCTGTCACACTTTTCGCGATCCTGCGTCATTGGTGACATGACCGTTCTCGATGATGATGTGCGGCTGGCGATGAGCGGCGACGCGGAGGCGTTCACGCGCGTCGTCGAAGGATGCGCCTCGACCGTCTGCTCGATTGCGCTGGCCATCGTGCGCGACGTCCCGGCGAGCGAAGACATCGCGCAGGAGGTCTTCCTCGCGACGTGGCAGAACCTCGGACGGCTGCGCAATCCGCGCAGTTTTCTCCCGTGGATCCGGCAGATCACGCGCAACCACGCGCGGTCGCTCCTGCGGTCGCGCTCGGCACAACCGGCGGCGGATGAACTGCTCGCCACCGTCGCCGATGCGCGTCCGAACGCGGCCGACAACTTGCTCCGCGCCGAAGAGCGCGAGGTTCTCGCGCGCGTGCTCGACGAGCTGCCGGACGAATCGCGCGAGGTGCTGCTGCTCTACTACCGCGAAGAGAGCTCCACCGCGCACGTCGCGCGACTCCTCGGAATGTCCGAGGCGGCCGTGCGGCAGCGGCTCTCGCGCGCGAGGGCTCGCGTGCGCGAGGAGATGCTGGAGGCCTTCGGCAGTGCCGCGCGCAACAGCGCTCCGGGTGCCGTGTTTGTCGCATCGTCGACCGCGATTACCGGCAGCAAGTCGCTGCTCGCCGCGAAGGCCGCCGGCATCGGCGCGCTCCTCGGCGCGATCGGAATCTTCATGAGCTTCGAGCACATCGGCCCGGCGCTCGACGATGAGGAAGCACGCGGTTTCCGCGCTCTTGGACGCGACGCGATGCTCATCGTCATCGCCGCATGCGTCCTGCTGCCGCTCGCGCTGCGCCTGCCGCATCCGCGCGTGTGGGGGCTGCTCGTCTATCTCTCGTACGTGATCGGCATGGCGGCGCTCTATCACGTCCGGCTGCCGCGCATCCTGGCGCGGCGCGAGGAGTCGATGCGGCCGGTGGACGACCTGCGCCGCGCTCTCTCCGCGGCCGTGTCGGGCGGCGTGATCTTCTTCCTGCTCTACAAGACTATTTTTCGGTCATGAGGAAAAACGAGCCGTCGTTCGTCGTGTTGTCGAGCTGCACGGCGTATCCGCTGAACGTCTGCGACGGCGGAATCGGAGTGACGATCACGATGATGCGGCTCACTCCTGTCAGCGCCGCGTCGCCGAAGACGTTGCCGAACTGCACGACCTCGCGCGACTCGAGGAGATGTCCCGCCGCCGAGCTCACGTTGAACGTCTTCAGACTCAGGCCGGTCGAAGGGTCGATGTACTCCACTTTCAGATCGATGGCCGAGTTCCCCCAGTTGATGATGCCGACGTTCGCGCGCGTGTTGCCGTCGTGTCCGAAGGTACCGTTGCGCACGGTCGTGGTCGCCCGCGTGAAGGCGCGCGTTCCCGCCGCGTTCGGACGGCCGGCATACGCGATGCCGAGCGTGCCGTTCCCTCCCGCGCCCGGGCTGTACGTGCGGGCCACGATCGTGATGTCCGCCGGATCGACCGTCGACACCAGCTCGAGCTGCAGGGTCCCGAAGAGCGCGGCCGTCTTGTCCACCGCGCGCATATTCGAATTGGTCTTCATGAACTCGACGATGTCGTCGCTGGCAAAGGTGCCGAAGTGGTCGACCGAATCCTGCCTGTGCGAAGACTGCATCGTGTTGTCGACCGGCGAGCGATAGACGAAGTTGAGGCCCATCACCGAAAACGGGCCGACGTTCGAGACGGCCAGCGAAGTGCGGTAGAACGCGACGCCCTGCACCTGCGTCACGATCGGGACGTCGAAGAACACGTCGGCGACGGCAGCCGAGGCGAACGAGAAGAGAACGAGACCGACCCAGACGCGAACCAGACGCATGACCGCTCCTGTCCGCGGCAGATCGTGTCAGGCCGCCGGCTGTGCGAAACCGGTGATCACGTAGGAGCCGCTCTTGATGTCCTTCTTGATCTTGATGATGTTGTTCGCCTGCGCGTCTTCCAGCAGATCGCTGAACGTGTTGTAGCCGTAGTACTCCTCGTTGAAGGTCGGCTTCTTCCGTTGCATCGTCTGCTTCACCATCGAGCCCCAGAGGATCTCTTTGTTCTCGCGCATCAGCGCCTTGATCGAATCGATCAGGAGCTTGAAGACCTCGCCCTGCTTCTTGTCCTTGAACGCCACGCTCGGCGCCTTCTGCACGCCGCGCACGAGGTCCTCGTAGAAGATGAACTCATCGCAGTTGTCGATCAGCAGATCGCTCGACGAGTTCTTCACGCCGACGCCGATCACGAACTTGTCGTTCTCTTTCAGCTTCGAGACGAGCGGGGAGAAGTCGGAATCGCCCGAGGCCACGACGAAGACGTCGATGTGCTCCTTCGACCAGCACATGTCCATCGCGTCGACCGCCATGCGGATGTCGGCGGAGTTCTTTCCGGAGTAGACGCGGCCCGGGATCTCGATCAGCTCGATCGCCGCTTCGTGCAGCTCGCGCTTGTAATCGGGGAACTTGTCCCAGTCGCAGTAGGCCCGCTTGACGACGATCTTCCCTTTTTCCAGGAGACGCTCGAGCAGGAGGGCGATCTCGAATTTCTTGTATTTGGCGTCGATGACGCCGATCGCGATGTTCTCGAAATCGATGAACAGGGCGATCTTTCTCTCATTGTTCATGTTGTTTGAGGGGGGCGACGATGAGCTGTCGTCTTCCGTTTCGTTGTCGAACAGTGGCTTGCGTGGCATTCGGTTTGTGAAGCACAGACAAGCCTGTCTGTGCGCAAGTGTGCGGCAGTGTACTATCGGCCGCTGAGTGAAGTCATACATCAAACTCGCTCGCCCCTTCACATTACTCCCGCCGCTCTTCGGCATCATCTCCGGCGCCGTCTGCGCATGGGGCTCGGCGCATAACCCCGATCCATCGCGCGCCGTCACCGTCTCCGTGATCATGACCGTCGTGCTCGGCTCGCTCTGCGCGTCGTTCCTCAACGCGGCGTCGAACGGCATCAACCAGATTTACGACCTGGAGATCGATCGGATCAACAAGCCGTCGCGTCCACTCGTCACCGGCGAGCTGTCGATGCGCCAGGCGTGGATCTTCACCTGGCTCCTCTACGTGCTGGCGATCGTCCCGACGTGGTGGGTCGTCGTCTATCCGTACACGACGTGGTCCGCAAAGTTCTTCGCGCCGCCGGCTCTGCACGAGTGCTTCTACATCTACATCCTGGGCATGCTGGCGACGTTCATCTACTCCGCGCCCGCATTCGGCCGCACGAAGAAGCATCCGATCGGCGCGAACGTGACGATCGCCATCCCGCGCGGCTGCCTGCTGAAGGTCGCCGGCTGGACGATGGTCGCGCACGCGAACGTCGCCGAGCCCTGGTACATCGGCTCGATCTTCATGCTCTTCCTCCTCGGCGCCGCATCGACGAAAGACTTCAGCGACATCGAAGGCGATCGCGCCGGCGGCTGCCGCACACTGCCGATCGCGTTCGGCGTGCGCACCGCGGCCTGGATGATCGCGCCGTCGTTCGTGCTCCCCTGGCTGCTGATGCCGCTCGGCGCGCACCTCGGCATCCTCACCGGCAACCGCCTCGCGCTCGACATCCTCGGCGTGACCCTCAGCGTCTGGGGCGCCTACACCGTCTGGCTGATCGTCCGGAATCCCGACGAGCTCACGGCCACCGAGAACCATCCGTCGTGGCGCCACATGTATCTGATGATGATGGCCGCGCAGATCGGCTTCGCGGTGGCGTATGTCGTCTGAGCGGGACAGCGGACAGCAGACAGCGGACAGCAAAGGCCGGTTCTCCTGCTGTCCGCTGTCCGCTGTCTGCTGTCTGACCTGGGTGCGCGCTGCCTTCGCCATCTACGGCGCCTCGCTCGCCATCGCACTCGCGCCGTCGCTGCAATCGCCCGCAAAACCCGCCGCGCTGCCGAGCGGAATCGCAAAACTCGGCTTCGATCCCTCGGGACCGATGCGCCAGTTCGCGCTGCTGCTGATCCTGACGTTCGCCTTCGCCGCGCTGTCGACGCTCGTCATGCGCGTCATCACCGAGCGTCGTTGGGCAATGTGGACTTCGACCATCGCGCTCGCCAGCGCGCCGGTCACGCTCATCTACCACGGCAATCTGCGCCACGTGCTGCTGCACGGCGTCGTCGCGACGGCGGTCGTGCTCGTGCGCAGAATCGAGCCGCGCTTCTCCCGCATCGACGTCGTCCTGATCCCGACCGTCCTCTCGTTCTACTTCGCCTTCCTCGACCTCGGCTTCGGACACTCGCCGATCGCCGCGTTCCTCCGCGCCGCAATCGTCACGCTCGCGCTGCGGCTCGCGGTTCGCTCCGGTCCCGCCTTCGCCGCCGCGCCGCTCGCGTTTCTGCTGCAATGGAACGCCTGGCTCACGATCGCGTTTCTCGTCGCGACGCCGTTCGCCGCGCGCCTGATCGACGAAGGAAAACTCCGCCGCTTCGGGCGCTGGATCGCGTATCCGATCGGCGTCGCCGCGTACGCGCTCGTCCTGCTCAATCCCGCCGGCCCGCAGCGCGTCGACTTCTTCGAAGACGGCCACGACCTGCAGCCCGCGCAGGAGATGCTGCACGGCAAGCGGCCGTACACCGACATCGTCCCGATCCACGGCTTCATGTCCGACGGCGGAGTCGCGTGGCTCGTGCTGAAGCTCGGCGGCGATTCGATAGGCGATGTGCTGAAGGCGCGGCTCGTCATCGCCTCGTGCACGGCGATGGCGATCTACTTCCTCGCCCTCGCGGCGACCGGCAGCGCCGAGGCCGCGCTGCTCGCCGTGTTCCTCGCGTACTCGCTGTTGCCGTCGGCTGTGGTCTGGATGCGCGCGTTGTTTGCGATTGCTGCGCTCGCGTGCACCGTCGCCTCCGTGCGCAACCGGCGATGGATGATCGCCGCGGGCGCGCTGCTCGTCTTTGCCGGCTTGTTCAGTCTCGATCTCGCCGTCGACTCTGCCATCGTCGCGCTCATCGCCGCGATCCGCTGGCGCTCCTGGAAGCAGCTCGCGATCGGTCTCCTCGCGGCGGGCGTGCCGGTGCTCATCGTCTTCGCCATCGGCGGCTTCGCCGTCGACTTCTTCCGCGTCACGCTGACCGAGGTCCTCGGCGTGCGCGGCGCGTACGTCGTCACGCCGCTGAAGCTTCCGGCGTGCAACCTCGTGACCTCGCTCGGCGATCGCAACTGCATCTCGTTCTTCGCCTGGGTCATCGCGCTGATCGCGACCGCCGCCGCGCGACGCCTCAGCGCCGTCTGGCTCATCGGATGCTGGATCGTCGTCGCCGGTACGTCGTACGTCGAGCGGCAGCATCACTACTTCGACTTCGCCGTCGCCGCGTTTCTGATCGCGTTGTTGTGGCACCGGCGCCGCCGCTTCGTCGTCGCGATCATCCTGCTGGTGCTCATCGCGCGACCCTTCGAGCACGTCTTCGACGTCGCGACCGTGCTGCGCCGCAGTCACGGTATCCCGACCGGCGACGCCGCGCCGTTCGCGGGCAACGCGCGCGCCGCGGGAGTCGTCTTCGATCCGCCCACGCTCGCGGCCCTCGGCACGACGCAGCGTTTCCTCGCCACGCTTCCGCCGAACGACACCTTCGTCGACTTCGCCAACGCGGGTCTCCTCTACTACCTCTTCGATCGCCAGACGCCGATCCGCCACATGAGCGTGCCGATGTACGAGTCGGGGCGCGCGCAGCGCGAGGTCATCGCCGCGCTCGAGCGCCGCCGTCCCGGCGCCGCGCTGATCGTCTTCCCCTCCGCGCTCTCGAACATCGACGACGTCCCGAACCGCGACCGCGCGCCGCTCGTCTGGCAGTACCTTCAGACGCACTACGCCCCCGCGGTGGAGGAGAATGGCGTCGTGTTCTGGAAGCGAAAGTAGATGCTCTCCTTCGAGCCCGAGCTGACCGACGCGCGCGACGACGGCGTCCTCACGCCCCCCACCGCCGCCCGTCTCATCGCTATGCAGCGGCGCGAGATATTCACGCTCTTCGGCGAGATCCGCGCGCTGGCCTGGATCGGCGCGATGCTCGTCGCGGCCGGCGTCAGCGTCCTCATCTCCAATCACATCAAGGACATAGGCGCGCTGACGATCGCCATCGTCCTCGCCATCGCGGCGGCCGGCTGCTACGCGTGGGCGTGGATGCGCCGCGATCGCGCGTCGCTGATCGACGACTCGATCCTCCTCCTCGGCGGGATGCTCGTCTCCGCCGACGCCGGCTGGATCGCCACGCAATGGCACGTCGACGGCGGGCGCACTTTGTTATTTCTCGCCATATTTCATGCAGTCGGCGCGTATCGCTTCGAATCGCGCGCGCTGCTCTCGCTCTCGATCGGCGCGCTCGCCGGATGGCTCGGCATCGAGCGCAAGCTCGAGATCCTTTTCTCCAGCAACGTCGACCTCGCGATCCGCGCGTTCGTCTGCGCCGCGATCCTCGCCGCGTGGCGTGAGATCGATCGCCGCGCGCGCACCGCGACGACCTTCACGCCGGTGTTCGAGCACACCGCAATCACGCTCGCGTTCTGGGGCTCGCTGATCTTCGCCGCGAACCAGGAGACCGCGACGGTCGGCGTGGTTTTCACGTTGGCTCTCGGCGCGCTGTCGACGGTCTACGCGTTCCGCACGAACACCGAGGCGTTCCTGCTCTACGCCGTGATCTACGGAACGCTCGCCGTCGACATGTGGGTGTGGCGCGGGTTCCCCGGCCCGACACTCTCGCCGTTCATCACGCTGCTCACCGCGATCGCCGCGGTGATCGGGCTGACGATGGCGCACCGCCGCTTTCGGAGTCGCGCCGCATGAGACCGACCATCGCCGAGGAGCGGGCGCACGCGATCGCCGGCCAGTTGGACGATTGGGAGTTGCCCGCGGAGGAGCATCGCGCGCTCGGGAAGCAGCTCGCGACGCGCTGGCGGCGCAACAGCCCGTTCGTCGCGGCGGCGTTCTTCGGGCTGACGGTCTTCGCCATGTTCGCGCTCGTCGCGCTCTGCAAGTCGATCGGCGCGACCGAGTTCGCGGCTGCGGCGATCGCCCTCGGCACCGGCGAGTACATGATCCGGCGCCGGCGGATGTACGGCAGCGGCATCGAGTCGGCGCTCTGGATCGGCGGCCTGCTCGCGTTCATCGCGGGACTGCCGAGCACCGGCGAAGCGGAGGCGCTGCTGGTCATTGCCGCGGCGTTCGCGCTCGCCGCGTGGCGGATGCAGAACGCGATCTTCGGGACGATCGGCGTTGTCTGCACCGCCGTCTACTTCGCCGCGGAGTGGCATCGCGCGCACGACTTCTGGCGCGTGGCGATGGTGCCGCTCGCGCTGGCCCTCATCGCCATCGTCGCGAAGCGCTGGCTCTTCTCCCGCCCCTGGATCGATTCGTTCTGGTCGTACGTGGCGATCGTCATGCCGCTGGTCGCGGAGATCTGCGGCCGCATCGTGACGTACGACGCGAACGGCCATCTCGAGTACGCGCTCCCGTACGCCATCCTCGGCGTCATCGCGCTCCTCGCCGGATTGCATCTCCGCGAGCACTCGCTCCTGATCGCGGCCGGTGTGTCGTTCGCCATCATGGCGTTCGAGCTGCACGATCTCGTCGACACGCCGCTCGAATGGAAGCTGATCGGCGGCGGCGTCGTGCTCCTCGGTCTCGCCGCGCTCGTCGCGCGCCGTCTGCGCGGTCGGACGGCCGGCTTCGTGGCTACTCCCGCGAGCCTCACGCGCTACGACGAGCTCCTGAAGCTCGGCGGAACGATGGTCGCCGGGCAGGCAATGCACGGAAAGCCGGCTGAACCGGAGCCGGCAGTTACCGGAACGACCGGAGGCAGCGATTCTTTCGGCGGAGCCGGGGCGACGGGCGACTACTAATTTCAGAATGTTCCACGTGCCACAATTCATGTGCATTTTTCTCTCGGCGCGTGCGTGATTCCGGCCGAGCCCGCCTTGCGGAAATGGTTTTCCGCGATTTCCGCAGAATTTGGATCACCGCCCGGTTTTCGCCCATTTTCTCGACGGAATTCACGCGAAAAGGCTGCGGAAATCGTCCACGGAATGCGTACCGCAATCGTTGATGAAAAAGATGTGCAAAACGTGTGGAAAATCGGCGGATATTCTGAGGAATCACAGCGGAATGCGCTGTGCAAAAGCCTGCGGATAACCTGCGGGGAACGCGTGGAGAACGCGCGGAAATCCGACCAATCAGGCTCATCCGGACGGATGACGCAAGTCATTGAAAATCGAATAGTTACACACGATTTAGTGTTCTCTGATTTGCAGACCACAACATCTTGTGGTCTGCCCTTGACATCACTTCTGGCGAAGCGTACGTTGTAGCGCATTACAGACAACTTGGCGGAGTGAGGGAGGACAATGAAGGATTTGAAGCAATCGTCGCGTCTCGATATCGCGCGTGGTCCCAACCGATCGGTCTCTCTCCAGATTCGGGATTACCAGGTCACCGTGAAGGTCAAGTCGCCGGTTCCGCAGATCAAATCACCACTCGTCCGCTGGACGCTTCGCTGAGTCGTTAATTCACGTTTCTTTTGACGGTACGCGCCGGATTTTCAATCGGCGGTGCCAGTGACGGGGGAGGTAGGGGACGGAAGGTCGGGAGTGAGGGACATCGGATGAGCACGAGAATTTCATCCGCTTTCCTTCGGAGAAAACCGAGCTTCCCTCCTCTATTTTTTTCTCTCGAGGAGAAGGAGAGCAGGCAATGACCTCCATCGATATGTCCACCCCAAATCTTCGCGCCCGATCCAGCTCTCGCACACCGAAAGGCCGGAAGGAGACGAAGCTCGGCGGCATCACCGTCGACCGCTTCTTCACCCGCGCCGGCGTCGACGTCTACGACACCTGTGAATGGGAAACCCGTTCCGCGGTCATCAGCAATGAGCGCGGCGACATCGTCTTCGAACAGAAGGACGTCGAGATGCCGAAGTTCTGGTCGCAGATGGCCACGAACGTCGTCGTCTCCAAGTATTTCCGCGGTCACCTCGGCACGGCCGACCGCGAGACGAGCGCCCGGCAGCTCATCGGACGCGTCGTCCGCACCATCACCCAGTGGGGCCGCGAAGGCGGCTACTTCGCCACCGAGGCCGACGGCGATACGTTCCGCGACGAGCTGACGCACATCCTGCTCTACCAGATCGCGTCGTTCAATTCGCCGGTCTGGTTCAACGTCGGCATCGAGCCGCGCCCGCAGTGCTCCGCCTGCTTCATCAACTCCGTTCAGGACACGATGGACTCCATCCTCGGCCTGGCCAAGACTGAGGGGATGCTCTTCAAGTACGGCTCGGGAACGGGATCGAACCTGTCGAACATCCGTTCCTCGCGCGAGCTCCTCGCCGGCGGCGGCACCGCTTCCGGTCCCGTCTCGTTCATGCGCGGCTACGACTCCTTCGCCGGCGTAATCAAGTCGGGCGGCAAGACCCGCCGCGCCGCGAAGATGGTCATCCTCAACGCCGACCATCCCGACATCGTCGACTTCATCGAGTCGAAGGAGAAGGAAGAGAAGAAGGCGTGGGCGCTGATCGAGGCCGGCTACGAGGGCGCGTTCAATGCGCCCGGCGGCGCGTACGACTCCGTGCAGTTCCAGAACGCGAATCATTCGGTGCGCGTCACCGATGACTTCATGCGCGCCTACGAGCGCGACGCCGACTGGCACACGCGCGCCGTCACCGACTCCGAGCGCGTGATGGACACCTACAAGGCGCGCGACCTGATGCGCCGCATGGCCGAATCGGCCTGGATCTGCGGCGATCCGGGCATGCAGTTCGACACCACGGTCAACGACTGGCATCCGTGCCCGAACACCGCGCGCATCAACGCTTCCAATCCCTGCTCGGAGTACATGTTCCTCGACGACTCCGCCTGCAACCTGGCGTCGCTGAACCTGATGCGCTTCTACAACGAGAACACCGGGTTCGACGTCGAGGCCTACCGCGCCGCGCTGCGCATCGTCATCACCGCGCAGGAGATCGTCGTCGACTACGCGTCGTACCCGACGCCGGCGATCGAGAAGAACTCGCACGCCTTCCGTCCGCTCGGCATCGGCTACGCCAACCTCGGCGCGCTGCTGATGGCGCGCGGCCTTCCGTACGACAGCGAAGAGGGACGCGATTTCGCCGCGGCCGTGACGTCGATCCTCTCCGGCGAGTCGTACGCGCAGTCGGCGCGCATCGCGGAGAAGGTCGGTCCGTTCGCCGGCTATCCGGAGAATGAAGAGCCGTTCCTCCGCGTCATCGACAAGCACCGCCGTGCCGCGTACCGCATCAACACCCGTCCGCTGCCGGCCGATCTCGCCGACGCCGCGACCAAGGTGTGGGACGAGGCATACGCCCTCGGGCAGCAGCACGGTTACCGCAACGCGCAGATCTCCGTCCTCGCGCCGACAGGAACCATCGCTTTCATGATGGATTGCGACACCACCGGCGTGGAGCCCGACATCGCGCTCGTGAAGTACAAGAAGCTCGTCGGCGGCGGGATGCTGAAGATCGTCAACAACACCGTTCCGACCGCATTGAAGCGCCTCGGCTACGACGTGAAGCAGGTCAACGAGATCATTCAGTACATCGACGAGAACGACACGATCGAGGGCGCGCCGCATCTCCTCGATCAGCACCTGCCGGTGTTCGATTGCGCGTTCAAGCCGGCCAACGGCACGCGCTCGATCCACTACATGGGCCATCTCAAGATGATGGGCGCCGTGCAGCCGTACATCAGCGGCGCGATCTCCAAGACCATCAACATGCCGACCGCTGCCACGATCGAAGAGATCGAGCAGGCGTATTACGAGGCGTGGAAGCTCGGCCTCAAGGCCGTGGCCGTGTATCGCGACGGTTGCAAGCGCTCGCAGCCGCTCTCGACGGCAAAGGACAAGACGGGCCTCGAGCAGCTCGGCGTCGCGGCGACCGCGGTGCGCCGCAAGCTGCCCGATGAGCGCGAGTCGATCACTCACAAGTTCTCCATCGGCGGCCACGAGGGCTACATCACGGTCGGCAAGTACGAGGACGGAACGCCGGGCGAGATCTTCATCACCATGGCCAAGGAAGGCTCGACGATCTCCGGTCTGATGGATTCGTTCGCCACCATGACCTCGCTCGCGCTGCAGCACGGCGTCCCGCTGCAGCTCCTCGTCGACAAGTTCACGCACACCCGCTTCGAGCCGTCGGGCTTCACCAAGAACCCCGAGATCCCGATGGCGAAGTCGATCATGGATTACATCTTCAAGTGGCTGGCGACCAAGTTCCTCGATCGCGAGAGTCAGGCCCACGCCGGCGTGATCCTCCGCGACGAGCCCCCCACCCCCGCGCCGTCGCCCGCCCTCTCCGCGCCGAAAGTCCCGGCGAACGTGACGACTCCCGCCGCGTCGGATGTCTCGTTCATCGAGAAGGTGGCGGTGGCCGTCAACGCCCAGGCCCCGATCGGCTTCATCGCCACGCCGAAGGACGCCGACGGTCCGAACACGAAGGGCGGCGGCACGTTCCGCTACCAGCAGGACGCGCCGTCGTGCAGCGACTGCGGCTCGATCATGGTGCGCAACGGGGCTTGCTACAAGTGCCTGAATTGCGGTAGTACGAGTGGATGCTCGTAATCGATAACGACAAACGATCCTCGAAGGGCGGCCAGCGGGCCGCCCTTTTGTTTCTGGCGGCGCTTTGCCTTCTCCTCCTCTCCGCCGCCAAGAAATCCGACACCACCACCATCCTCATCGTCCGCCACGCTGAAAAGCAGGTGAACGCGGGCGATGATCCGCACCTGAGCGAGGCAGGGGTTGCGCGGGCGCAAGCGCTGGCAACAGTCGCGGAGAACGCGAACGTCGGCGCGGTCTACGTCTCGCAATTTCTGCGCACGAACGAAACGGTTGCGGCGTTCTCCGCGAATCATGCCGACATTCCGGTGATCACGTTGCCGGTCAACAAGTCGGCGGACTATCCGAAGCTGATCGCGAAAGAGATCCTTTCGAAGCAGAGCGGGAAGGTCGTGCTGGTGGTCAGTCACAGCAACATCGTGCCGGGGATCGTGGAGGAGTTGACGAAGGTCAAAGTGCCGCCGATTCCGGACGATGAGTTTTCGCGGCTCTACATCGTGACGCTCCGGCCCGGCGCGCCGCCGCAATTGATCGCGGCGCAATACGGCTGTAAATGACGCTGCTTTTCGGCGTGCTGTTTGGCGCGATCGGCAGCGGCTATCTGCTGTACGCGAAGAAACAGTACGACGGGCTGTTTGCGATCATCGGATTCGCGCTCGTGATTTTTCCGTATTTCGTTTCGAGCGCGATTGCCACGCTCGTCATCGGCGCGGTTCTCTGCGCGGCACCGTTCGCGATCCGGCAATGGCTATGACACGCCCCATTTGCGCTCGCCGGTGATGACGGTTGGTTCACGCCGCCGGGGCAATCTGGTCAATCTGACGTCCGACGCTGATTTCCCGGTCCACGTGCAGCACGCCGGACACGACATCGCCCTCGGCGCGGGCGGCGGCACGATCGGAGCGCTGCCGGCGGTGCTCGCGGCGGGCGATTACACGATCACAGTGCCGGGCCAGGTGGGACAGAAAGTCTGCGCGGGGGCCGGTCCGACACAAGGCACGACCGACGCGCCGGTCGTGCACATCACCGTTACGCCAACGTGCAAATGATCAGAGCGGCGGCGGCACTCGTTTCTTCGTCGCCTGCTCGAATGCGTACGCCAGTCGCAGCAGCGTCGGCTCGCTGCACGCCATGCCGGTGAACGTCACGCCGAACGGCGATGGCTTCGCGTTGAAGCCGTCGGGGAACGCGGGCGTCGGTGCATTGGGGATTGTTGCGAATGGCACGATCACGCTCGGGTAGCCGGGACGCGCGGCGACGTTGGCGCCGTTCGAACCGGGGAAGAGCAAGGCATCGAGGTTCTGCGCTTTCATCACCTCGTCGATGCCGTGCGTGGCGGTCAACTGGATGTCGCGCGCGCGATCGAATTCATAGCGGCTCTTGAACGTCTCGAGATCCATCGCGTCGGAGATGTCGAGCAGCGATTGTCCGTATTTGATCGTGCCCGCCTTTTCGTGTTTGCGGTTCCAGTCGCGCAATTCGCTCAGTGTCTTCACGGGCGCGGAATCGCCGAGCGATTTCAGCCAGGCGTTGAAGTCGCGCTCCATGCCGTACGCGAGATCGATCGAGCATTCGCGCTTCTTCAATTCGTCCATGTCAGTGCAGACGCCGAACAGAAGCAGATTGTTCTTCGCGTCTTTATCGACGATGCTCGGGATATCGGCCGGATCGACAATGACCGCGCCCTGGGCCTTCAATACGGCGATGGCGTCGTTCATCACCTTCTGCTGGTCGTCACTGAGGCCGAAGCGCGGCTTGTCGGCACCCGGCGGCGTCACCTTGTCGTAATAGGCGGCGCGCGGAATCCCGATGCGCGCGCCCTTGAGGCCGTCCGCTTTGAGGTATTGCGTGTAATCGGTCACGCGCGTGCAGCGCGTCGTCGCGGAGTCGTTCGTGTCGGGACCTTCGAGCACGCCGAGGAGGATCGCGGCGTCGGTGACCGTGCGGGCCATCGGGCCGGGCGTGTCCTGATCGGCGGTGATCGGGATGACGCCGTAGCGGCTGATGCGGCCGACCGTCGGCTTCACCCCGGCGAGCATGTTCTGGTTCGACGGACTGAGGATCGAGCCCGACGTCTCGGTGCCGACGTTCGCCGCCCAGAAGCTCGCGGCCGTGCCGGCGCCGGAGCTCGAGCCGCCGGTGTTGAGCACGGGACGGCCGTCCATCGTCGCCTCGCGCGGATCGCGTCGCGGGTCGTACGGGTTGTAGCCGTAGCCGTTGAGCGAGTTGTAATTGTTCGGCATCGACGGATTCGCGGCGACCCAGTTCGCCAGCTCCGTCATCTGCGTCTTGGCGATGATGATCGCGCCGGCATCGCGCAGCTTCTTCGTCACCGTCGCGTCGTATGGCGGGAGGTATCCGGCGAACGCCAGCGCGCCGCCGGTCGTCGGCATGTCGGTGGTCTGGATGTTGTCCTTGATGGCGATCGGGATGCCGTGCAGCGGTCCGCGGATCTTGCCCGCGGCGCGCTCGCGGTCGCGTTCGTCCGCTTCCTTCAGCGCGTTCGGATTGACCGTGATCGCGGCGTGCAGCTTGTCCTCGTACGTGGCGATGCGCGCGAGGTACTCGTGCACGAGATGGCGCGACGTGGTCTTGCCTTCGCTGAGCGCCTTCTGCATTTCGGGGATCGTCGCCTCGACGACGCTGAACTTGACGTGCTGAGGCGTGGCGGCGAGAAGAGTGAACGCGAGAAAAAACGAAGCGATCATGGCCGAAGTATATCGAGCGCCCGTAGCCTTTCGTGGACGCGACTGTCCTCGGCAGAGGAGATTTTCAGCCGAGGACGGCGCGGGCGCAGAGAGCGATCGGCTGGCTCATCAATCGCAAATGTTGCCACCAGGAGGTAGCACCGTGAAGCGAATGATTTCTGCAGTTGCCGTCCTGCTTTTCATCGCCGCGGCGGCGCCCGTGTTTGCTCTGGACGCCGATCCCCAGGCTCGCCGGACGACGGCCACGATCGTCGACGAAGTGATCCGGATGTCGCAGGCCGGAGTGGCCGACGAGGACATCGTCGCGTACGTCCACAAATCGCGCGACCGTTTCGACGTCACGGCCGATGACCTGATCGCGATGACCGACGCGAAGGTCTCGAAGGCCGTCATTCACGCCGTCATCGGCGAGGCGGATGTCCGCAACGGCGATGGAGACCGCAGCGTGCGCTCGACGACCGTCGTGCGGCCGTCGGTCTACGTCGGCTCGCCCTGGTTCTATAACCCGTACTACTACTACGACCCGTTCTGGTATCAGCCACGGCTCTCGTTGTCGTTCGGGTTCGGGCACTTCGGCGGGTATCACGGTTACCGTGGGCATCACGGTGGCTCGCGCGGGCATCACCGGCGGTAGGGGAGTGGAGCGGCGGGCGCCTCGCCCGCCGCCCTTCATCGGTTACCAGACGAGACAGCGCTTATCGGCGGGGCGGATCATCGGATCGTCCGCTTTGCATCCGAACGCCGTCGCGAACTCCGGCATGTTGGTGAGCGGCGCGTTGGCGCGGAAGCGGTTGAGCGGATGCGGGTCGGTGGTGGCCTGCAGGCGCTCGGCCTCGGGGCGGCCCTGTCCGGCCCACGAACGCGCGTAGCCGAGGAAGAAGCGCTGCTCGGGCGTGAAGCCGTCGATGATCTGCGGCTCCTTGCCCTTCTGTGATTTCAGATACGCGGCGTACGCGATCTTCAATCCCGCGTAATCGGCGATGCTTTCACCGGATACGAGCTTGCCGTTCGTGTGCACGTCGCCGACGACGAATTCGTCGAATTGCTTCTGAATGCACTCCGCCTGCTTCTCGAATGCCGCGCGATCGGCCGGCGTCCACCAGTTCACGAGATTTCCCTTCGCGTCGTACTTCGAGCCCTCGTCGTCGAAGCCGTGCGTCATTTCATGTCCGATGACCGCGCCGGCCGCGCCGTAGTTGTAGGCGTCATCCTGTTTCGGGTCGTAATACGGCGGCTGCAGGATGCCGGCCGGAAAGACGATCTCGTTCATGGACGGGTTGTAATACGCGTTGACGGTCGGGGGCGACATGCCCCACTCCGTGCGGTCGACCGGCTTGCCGATCTGATCGATGTCGTGATGCAGATCGAAGAGACGCGAGCGCTGCATATTCAACACATACGCGCCGCGATCGACTTTGAGCGCCGAATAATCGCGCCATTTGTCGGGATAGCCGATCTTGCGCGTGAACGCATTGAGCTTCGCCAGCGCCGCCTTCTTCGTGGCGTCGTTCATCCAGTCCAGACCCTTGATGTCGGACCCGAGCGCGTCGGCGAGGTTGTTGACCATTTCGAGCGTGCGCGCCTTGGCCTCGGGCGGGAACGCGGTCTTCACATACGCCTGACCGAGTGCTTCACCGAGCGCGCGATCGGTGGCGGCGACGCAGCGCTTCCAGCGCGGGAGCTGTTCCTTCACGCCGCGCAGCGTCGTGCTGTAGAAGCCGAAGTTCGCGTCGACGAAATTCTTCGACAGCGCGGGAGCGACGGCATTGATGGTGTTGAAGCGGAGGTAACTCTGCCAGTCGGCGAGCGGAACGGCGGTGAGGTCCTTGTCGACTTCCTTGAAGAAATCGACGGAAGCGACGTTGATCGGCGCGTTCGCCGGCACGCCGACCGCCTCGTAATACTTCGCCCAGGCGAACGTGGGCGTCAGCTCGGTCGCTTCCTTGAGCGTCATGCGGTGATATGTGAGCTCGGGATCGCGGCGCTGCACGCGGGTGAGCGACGCGCCGGCGAGCTTCGTCTCGAGCGCGATGACTTTCGTCGCCTCGGCGGCCGCGGCTTCGGGCGTGTCGCCGGCGAGCTCGAAGATCTTGCGGAGGTACTTCTCGTACTCGCCGCGGATCTCCGTCGATTTCGGATCGGTCTTGAGGTAGTAGTCACGATCGGGGAGGCCGAGACCGCCCTGAAACGCGCCGGCGATCACTTCCTCGCTGTTCTTCTTGTCCTGCTGCGAGCCGAAGCCGAACAGCGGATTGAAGCCCGCGGCGCGGAGGTGTGCGATCTGCGCCTGCAAACCGGCGACGTCCTTGATCGCGGCGATGCGCTCGAGCTCCGGCTGCAGCGGCTTGAGCCCCTGCTCCTCGGTCAGCGCTTCGTTCATGCAGCTCGTGTAGTAGTCGCCGATCTTCTGGTCGACCGATCCCGCTTTCGCGTTGCTCTTCGCGCTCGTCTCCAGGATCTGGCGGAGCATGTCGCGATTGCGCTCGTTGAGGACGTTCCCGACGCCCCAGTTCGAGTATGCGGCGGGAATCGGGTTCTTCTTGTACCAGCCGCCGTTCGCGTACTGGTTGAAATCAGTGCAGGCGGCGACCGACGTGTCGAGGTCGGTTTTGTCGAAGGACGCCGCGAGCCCGGAGCCGGCGACGAAAAGCGCGGCCAGGGCGATTCGGAGAGTGCGCATGGAAATCCCTTTCGTGGAAAGAATCGGGAGACGGTACCACGCGGCTCCGAGGGGGCCCGGAAACAGAAATGTAAGAAATCGTCCGCTGCGGCGACTACCTGCTTTGGAGGGACACTTCAGCCAATGCGGCAGGACGATCTCTACGAGCAGGTCATCGCCGAGCTCGGCGCTGCGCTCGGCCGTCTGGCGCGGTCGTACGAGGCCGACGCCGACAAGCGGCGCGATCTGCTTCAGGAGATCCACTTCTCGATCTGGCGTAGCCTCGCGACGTTCGGCGGCGAATGCTCACTACGAACGTGGGTGTATCGCGTGGCGCACAACGTCGCGGCGACGCACGTAATGAAGCAGCGGCGCGCGCGGCCGCTGGCCGGACTGGATGAGGACATGCCGGAGATCGTCGACGTCGACGGACCGATCGACCGTCAACGCGCGCTCGACCGGTTGTATGCGCTGATCCAGCAGCTCGAGCCGCTCGATCGTGAAGTGATCCTCCTCTATCTCGAAGGCGTCGACGCGGCATCGATCGGCGAGATCACCGGAATCTCGCCGGCGAACGTGGCGACGAAGATCCATCGCATCAAGAAAGTCCTCGCCAGAAGGAGTGCGCCATGAGCGACGAGCTCGAACTTTGGCAGAGCCAGAGCGCGGAGAGCATGCGGCTCACGGCCGGAGACCTGGAAAAAATGAAGAAGAAAATGCGGAGAGCCATCTATGACTATTACGCGGCGGTGATCTGTATCGCCATCGTGGTGGTGGGAATCGCGGCGCTGTTTCGGAACGTGATGCTGACCATCGGCGCGGTGCTCGTGTTGGCCGGTTTCGGATTTCTCACGTACGAGGTGATTTCCGGTCTTCGCGGCATGCCGTCGCCAGTCGATGCGTCGATCGATTACCAGCGAGCGCTGATGCGGAATCGGATCGCGTTCCACGGCAATCATCTCTGGCTCCGCGTCGCCGCGCTCACGCCGGGAGGAATCGTCTTCTTCCTCGGACTCGCCGCCGCGTTGCCGAAGCTCACGGTGTTCATCTACCTGCAACTGGCGACGTACCTCGTCGGGATCGTGTCGATGGTGCCGGCGCACCGGCGCGAAGCGAACAGACTGCAGCGGCGACTCGACGAGCTGAACAAACTATGAGGGCGGCCTTTTGGGCCGCCCTCAATCAGTTCCTGTAATGCTGCTCGTTCTGGTGCGCAATCGTCCGCTTCCGCGATGTCGCGCACGAAATCGTCGATGTCGTGCAGTCCGGCGAGGAGCCGCCTCTTCACGTCGAAAGGCTTGCGCGATTTGATCACCGCATTGAGATATCGGTGCAGTGACGGGTCTTCCGTCAGTACGCGACGCAGATGGAAGCGCGTGCTGTCGATCCAGCTCTGCAGCCGGCGACTGTACGGGATGTAGTTGTAGCGATAGCGCGACGGCTTGCGGTGCTGCTCCCAATGTCCATACGCGTGCTCGCCGATCAGATTCTTCGGCAGGAGCGAGCGCAGATGGGAGAGCGCGTCTTCCGTCGACATCCCCTTTGTGATCGCGTCGCCCCAGCGCATGAAGTGATTGAGTTTGTCGGACCCGCGGCGCTCCCGGACGATCCACGAAACGTTCACGTCGCGAGTCCAGTCCGATTTCGTCGTTTCCGGATCCTCGATGCGGATCTCGGTGTTGACGGTACGCCGCAGTTCGCGGATCGCGTTGGCCTTCGCCCAGCGCGCCTGCTTCCGGCTCGTCGAAGGAAGGATGCTGCGCACCATGTCCTTCACTTTGTCTCGTTTCATACAGTTGCCACTTCCATCGTGGGGCGGGCTCCGTCGGCCCGCCCCACCCGCTCTTACAGCAGTTTCGCTGCTTTACAGCAGTTTCACGACCCTGTTCGTCAGGCCGTCTTCGCCGAGGACGACGGTGAGGTTCGCCTTGCCGGCGACCTTCTCCAGGACCTCCAGCTCCTTCAGCTTCATCAGCGTCGGGCTGGACTCCAGGATCTTCGCCGTGTTGGCCTGCATCCGCATCGCCGCGGTCTCTTCGCGCCGCGTGATCAGTGCAGCCTCCGCCGCCTTCTTCGCCTCGGTCACCTTGTTCATCAGCTCCTTCATGTCGCCCGGCAGGATCACGTCCCTCACACCGGTCGACACGATCGTCATACCCAGCTCCGCGGCACGCGTCCGCAGTGCATCCGACAGCTCCCGCGTCAGCGCATCCTTGTCCGCCAGCAGCGAATCGAGATCCTTCGCGCCGATGGCCTCACGCAGCGCGAGCTGCGCGGCCCGGTACAGCGCCTGCGCCGGCCCGTCGACTTCCGTCACCGACCGCAGCGGGTCGGCGATCCTGTAGGCGACGAGCGCATTGAGACGCAGCGTGACCTTGTCGGCGGTCATGATTTCCTGACCGCTGATGTCGAGCACCTGCTCCTTCAGGTCGACGTCGTGCAGCGCGAGCTTTCCGACGCCCTTCCAGAAGGCGTACGTTCCGGGACCGAGCGTCGCCTGGTACGCGCCGTCGCGGAACCAGACTCCGGCATGTGCCGGACCGACGTTGAACACCTCGAGCAGCGCCGGCGCCTGCCGCGACTGAAGGATGGCCGGGAGGTCGGCGTGCACGAGCTGCATGGCCCGCGCATCGATCGTCTCCACCCGCACCTTCCGCTCGGTCGTCCAGATCACGTACAGATCGCTGTCGAGCAGCGCCGCGAACCGGCCGTCGATCCAGACCAGGGCCCGCTCGTGGTCCTTGAGGTCGATGACGATCGCCTCGTCACCGAGCTTTCCGGACTTCGCGATCAGGTCGAGGTCCTTGTGCGCCAGCCACGGACTCCGCGGCGACACGACCTCCAGCCGCAGCTTGAACAGCGGATCGAGGTACCAGTGCGTACCCGGACGCAGCACGGCCTTCAGGTCGCCCTCGCGGAACAGGAGGCCGCGCTCGTGGGGGTTGATTTTGATGTGGCGGATCATGGTGTTGGTACCTCCTTATTGAGATAGCAGATAGCGGATAGCAATTGAGACCGGCCGCGAATTACACGCAAGGGCGTCCACGCAATCCGGTGCGGAGCATTACGCCGCCGCGCTTCTTCACAATGACGGATCGCACACGTCGATTGAGCGTCAGCGTGCTGCGCGCATGCTGCAAGGCGCCGTTTTCGCGCTGCCTTCGTATGGACAGGCTGGTCCGCCAAAGTTGTTTTCCGGCGGCCGGTGACCACTTACGGCGGTCAGTCGTTTGTGATTTGTGGCGGGAGTCGAACCCGCGGCTCAAGGATTCTTAGTCCTTTGCTCTAACCTCTGAGCTACACATAGTACGTGTGCGCGACAGATAAACCTCCATTCGTCAGAACCCGTTCACGGAACACGCTTGCGCGCGCCGCCGGCGCTGGACGTTCGCTTATCGCCAGAATCAGTACAGAAACAAAAAGCCCCTTCGGCATTGAGGACCGAAGGGGCTCGCAGAGGAGAAGATTGTGGAAATCTACGTCCTTGTGCGCGCACCTCCGGCGAATTCATGACCTCGCCGCAGTGAATTGAGTTTCTGTGTAAACATGAGACGCATAATGTAGGACCAATTCTATGGAACGTCAACCCCTGAAATCGTATTAATGAAATCTTTTCCCAATGCGCGCGACGGTGTGTAGCTCCCCGGTTTCGGATTCTGCAGCACGCGCTCCATTGCATCGAGCGACGATCGCACCGTGAACAGGTAGCCCTCCGGCGTCGACATCGTCATTGTGATCTCGCGGTCGCCGCGCGCCACGCGTCCCCATAAATGCATCCGCCCCTTGTTCCGTTTCTCCTCGCTCGGACCGGTGCGGCGGTTGGCGAATTTCTGCAGCAGAGCGCGCATCGGGCGGAGCGCGAGCACCGGCAGCAGCATCCGCAGTCGCTTCACCCGCTTGATCGCTTTCGGCGACGAGGCGTTGTAGACGCGGATGTTCGGGATGCCGGTCGTGTAATACGCCGTCGAGACGTCACCCCACGGAATGGTCATCGCCGTGCGCGTGCCGACGGAGAACGGGATCTCCCGGACGTCCCATGCCAGCGGCACGCGGACGATCTTTCCGTCGCGCCGGATCGCACCGCCGTCGCCGATCCCTTCGATCATCGTCTTGAGCGTCCCGCGGCTGATCTCGCCGCGCGGTGAGTAGAACGCCAGCCACAGCTCCTCGGCGTCGGGCATCTTCGCCGCCAGCATCGCCGCGAGGCAGTCGGTCGGCACGACGTCGAAGCCGACGCCCGGCAACAGCATCACGCCGCGGCGCACCGCTTCGTCGTGGCGCGCCATGATCGCTTCGAAGACCGAGATCTCACCCGTGATGTCGAGGTAGTGGACGCCGGCCGCGAGGCAGGCATCGACCATCGGCTCGCTGGTGCGGGAGAACGGTCCGGCGCAATGCAGGACCGCCTGCACGCCGGAGAGATCGATGCGATCGAGATCGAATGCCCGCCAGTCGCAGCCGAGCTCGCGCGCCAGCGGCTCGATCTTCTCCGCGCTGCGTCCCGCGAGGACCGGGCGTTCGCCGCGCCGCACAGCTTCGCGCGCGATCAGCTCGCCGGTGTATCCGTTTGCGCCGTAGAGGAGCCACATGATGCGTCGTCATCCCGAGCGTATGCGAGGGACCACATTCCGATCCCTGCCAGTATCGCCAGATTCGCGAACAGCAGCGGCGCAAAGATCGGCGCGCCGTAAAGAAACCGGTCGAGGATGTCGGGCGCCGAACGCGCGAGGTTCGCGCGGAGATGCAGCGCGAAGCCGACAGATCCGATCAACACTTGCAGCACCATCGTCCACGCCGTCCATCGCCACAACACGCGATCGTCGGGACGCATCACCAGCATCAACAGGAACGCGCAGGCGATCGCCGCCGACACCACCGGGATCCATTCGCCGCGATTGAAGAAGCCGTTCTGCGCGTGGTCCGCGAGGCTGAGCACGAGATTGCCGCCGAAGCCGCCGAGGGCGAGGAAGAGGACCCATTGCGCCCACTCGGTCGTGTCGGAATCGACCATGCGGTCGAGGATCAGCAGCAACCCGAGGCCGGCGTAGGCGAGCGGCGCGACGAACGGCGCGGTGTAGACGAGATTGCGGATCGATTGCTCGGCGAAGAAATGCGACTGCAGGTGATAGAGCATTCCGCCGACGCCGACCAGCACCGACAGCCAGCCGACCAGCATCCCGAAGAGACGTCCGCTGACGATCAGCAGCAGCGGCGCGCCGATGGAGAAGATCACCGGCAGCCACTCCGGCTTGCGCTCGAACTCGTTCGTGAGATGCGCGACGTAGACGTCCACCGCCAGGAACGCGAGGTTCCCGATGATGAAGATCTCGACGATCGTGCGCGGTTTCCGCAGGGCGTCAGGGATGTGCATTCGCCGCGTGTTGAATCTCCGTCAGCTTCGACACCAGCTCGTAGTTGCCGTGCCACTGCACGAAATCGGCCCCGCCCATGAACGCGCCGTGCTTCGACGTGCGGCCGTCGTAGTGCCACATGTTGAAGTAGGTGTACTCCAGCGGCTCGTCGAACGGCTTCGGCGTCAGTTTCCCGCTCGCGTGCAGGTTGTCCATGATCGTCTTCGCCTGCGCCACGACCTCGTTCGTCGCGGCGAGCTGCTGCTCGGCCTCGGTGAAGAAGAGGTCGATGCGCGGCTTCGTGTGGCAGCTCAGGCAGACCTCCTTCATGTTCGCCTGGCCCATCGTGTAGTTCGGACGTTTGGTCGAGATCTCGGCGAAGAGGTACCACGACAGCCGCTCGCTCATGTCGTGCGTCACGTTCTGCGCTTCCAGTCCCGACATGTGGCAGGTGGCGCAGGTCGGCACCGGCATGTCGCGGGCCGTGAGCTTGCGCGCCGGCACGCCGAGATTCATCGAGGAGCGCTGCGCGTTGAAGAGCACGCCGTGTTTCGACTCGTGGTAGATCTCGATCTGCGAGTGATCCGGTCCCATGTGGCACTGACCGCACGTCTCGGGAAGCCGCGCGAGCGCGATCGACGCGGAGTGCCGTGCATGGCAATTCGTGCAGCTTCCGATCGAGCCGTCGGGATTCGGCTTGCCGACGTTGTGGCACTTCGCGCAGCCGCCGGTGATCGCGGTCGGACCCTCGAGCATGGCGATCGCGTTCGCGGGACGATTGATGCTGCCCGGGTGGTACTGCTCGCCGACGGCGATCTGCTCCGGCGTGAAATCGCGCGCTCCGCTCACCGCTCCCCACGACGGCGCTGCGTGACGGCTGCGGAGGAACTGCCGGTATTGCGTGGCGTGACAGCGGGCGCAGTTGGCGGAGGTGAGGCTCTTCGCCATGACGAAGCCGCGGTGATCGAACTTCGGCTGACGGTCGCCGGCGCCGTGGCAGTCGAGACAGGTGACGCCTGCCGCCGCGTGCTTCGACATCTCGAACTCGTGCACGATGGCCGGCGTCTCGCGCGAATGGCACTCCGCGCATTTGCCGCTGGCGCGGATGTTCGCGGGCGACGGTTGATCGACCTCGCCGCGAGGTCGACGGCTGTTGAGGATGAACGCGGCCAGCACGATCGCCGCGGCGATCACGACGGCGATGAAGACTCCACGAAATGAGCGCACGACCAGCCTCCCGGAAAAGATGCTATCGCAAGCGATTGAGCGGTTCAGCTATTCAGCGATTGAGCTCAACAGCTCAACCGCTCAACAGCTCAACCGCTCAACCGCTCAACCGCTAAACTGCTCTCATGCGATTCTTCTGCGCGGTGATGCTGCTGACACTCGGATGTGCGTCTTCGCCCGAGGCCCCGCGCCGCTACCTCGCCCTCGGCGACTCCTACACCATCGGCGAGAGCGTGGCGGCCGAGGAGCGCTTCCCGATGCAGGTCGCGCGCGAGCTGAAGATGCCCGAGCCGGAGATCATCGCGAAGACCGGCTGGACGACCGACGAGCTCAATGCGGCGATCGACAAAACGGATCCGCACGGACCGTACGACCTCGTCACGCTGCTGATCGGCGTCAACAATCAATACCGCGGCCGCAGCGCGGATCAATATCGGACCGAATTCGCCGCGCTGCTGCAGCGCGCGCTCGGCTTCGCCGGCGGCAAGAAGCGGAACGTCGTCGTAGTGTCGATCCCCGACTGGGGCGTCACGCCGTTCGCGAAGGATCGCGACCAGGCGAAGATCGCGCGCGAGATCGATCAGTTCAACGCCATCAATCGCGAGGAGACGCTGCGCGCCGGCGCGCGCTACGTCGACATCACGCCGTTCTCGCGCAAAGCAGCATCCGATCCGTCGCTCGTCGCGGGCGACGGGCTGCATCCCTCGGGGAAGATGTACTCCGAATGGACGCGGCTCATCGTGTATAACCTCCGCGAATGACCGCCGAGACACCCGCCAAACCACGCGACTTCATCCGCGAGATCGTCGAAGAGGACCTGCGCAGCGGACGCGAGCAGCAGGTCGTGACCCGCTTCCCGCCGGAGCCGAACGGCTACCTGCACATCGGTCACGCGAAGTCGATCGTCCTCAATTTCGGCGTGGCGAACGAGTTCGGCGGCTACTGCAATCTCCGCTACGACGACACGAATCCGACGAAGGAAGACGTGGAGTACGTCGACGCGATCGAGGAAGACGTCCGCTGGCTCGGCTTCGAGTGGAAGAACCACCGCCATGCCTCCGACTACTTCGAGCAGCTCTACGAGTGGGCCGAGCACCTCATCACGCACGGCAAGGCGTACGTCGACAGCCTGAGCGCGGATGAGATTCGCGAATATCGCGGCACGCTGACCGAGCCGGGCAAGGACTCGCCGTACCGCAATCGCTCAAGCGAAGAGAACCTCGACCTCTTCCGCCGCATGCGCGCGGGCGAGTTTCCCGACGGTGCGCACGTGCTGCGGGCGAAGATCGACATGGCCTCGCCGAACTTCAACATGCGCGACCCGGTGCTCTACCGCATTCGGCACGAAGCGCATCACCGCACCGGCGACACCTGGTGCATCTATCCGATGTACGACTACGCGCATCCGCCGTCGGATGCGATCGAGCACGTCACGCACTCGATCTGCACGCTGGAGTACGAGGACCACCGGCCGTTGTACGACTGGGTGCTCGAGAACCTGCCGGTGCCGTCGCACCCGCACCAGTACGAGTTCGCGCGGCTCAACCTCAATTACACGGTGATGTCGAAGCGGAAGCTGCTCCGCCTCGTGGAAGAGAACTACGTCAACGGCTGGGACGATCCGCGCATGCCGACCATCGCCGGACTGCGCCGCCGCGGCTACACTGCGGCCGCGATCCGCGATTTCTGCGAGCGCGTCGGCGTGGCGAAGCGCGAGAACCTGATCGACGTCGCGCTGCTCGAGTACTGCGTGCGCGACGATCTGAACAAGACGGCGAATCGCGTGATGGGTGTGCTCGATCCGCTGCGCGTCGTCATCGACAACTATGAAGAAGCCGCCGAGGAGTTTGCGACGCCGAACAACCCCGAGGATGAAGCGGCAGGCACGCGCAACGTGCCGTTCTCGCGCGTGATCTACATCGAGCGCGACGACTTCATGGAAGATCCGCCGAAGAAGTTCTTCCGCCTCGCACCGGGACGCGAGGTGCGCCTTCGCTCCGCGTACTTCATCACCTGCACGAGCGTGGTGAAGGACGAGAGCGGGAACGTCGTCGAGCTGCGCGCGACGTACGACCCCGCGACGCGCGGCGGCGACGCGCCCGACGGCCGCCGTCCGAAGGCGACGCTGCACTGGGTCTCGGCGGAGCACGCGATCGATTGCGAAGTGCGGCTCTACGACCGCCTCTTCCGCAGCGAAGATCCGGAAGAGGGCGACGACTTCCTCGCCAATCTCAATCCCGAATCGCTGCGCGTGGTCGCACACGCGAAGCTCGAGCCGTCAGTCCGCGGCGCCGCCCCGGCGTCCCGCTACCAGTTCGAGCGCCTCGGCTACTTCTGCGTCGATCGCGACAGCACGACCGAGAAGCTCGTGTTCAATCGAACGGCGACGCTGAAGGACACCTGGGCGAAGGTGGCAGCGAAGTAAAGTTAAGGGTCAGACCCTTAACTTAACGCCAGCCAGATCGTCCTGATCGACAGCGCGATCACCACGATTCCCACGATCGCCAGCAATGGTCGCGGCGAGATCCGCTTCGTCGACCACGCCGCGAGCGGCGCGGCGATGGCGCCGCCGATGGCCAGGCCGGCGATCGCTTTCCAGAACGTGAAGCCGATGGTCACGAAAAAGGTGACCGAGGTCGCGACGGTGACGAAGAACTCGGCGAAATTCACCGAGCCGATGGCGGAGCGCGGCTCGTTGCCGCGCGCGAGCAGCGTGCCGGTGACGATCGGGCCCCATCCGCCGCCGCCGATCGCGTCGAAGAATCCGCCCGCCAGGCCGAGCGGGACGAGATGCGTCGTTACCTCGCGATGCTCCGCGCGGCGCAGCGCCTTCGACAGGATCACGATGCCCATGATCAGCAGGTAAGCGGCGGTGAACGGTTTCATCCGGTCGCCCGGGATGCTGACCAGAATGTACGCGCCGAGGATGCCGCCGATGACGCCGGGGATCAGCAGCGCGCGCACGAGGCGCTTGTCGACGTTGCCGAAGCCGAAGTGCGAGGCGGCTGAGAGTCCGGTGGTCACGCATTCCGCCGCGTGGGTGCTCGCGCTGGCGATCGCGGGAGGGACGCCGAGGGCGAGGAGGAACGTCGTGGCGCTGACGCCGTAGGCCATGCCGAGGACGCCGTCGATCATCTGCGCGAAGAAGCCGACCAGGATGAAGGCGGGGAGGGAGGGGTCGGGCACGCGGGGAGTTTAGCGGAATTAAGAATTTCGAATTAAGAATTAAGAATTTCGTTTGCTATTATGATCTTCCAATCATGGCTGTCTGCTGGCGATGTCCGCGTTGTGGTGAAGTGAGTTGCGAAGACGACGCTAACGCGGAAGGGCGTGCGCTGGCGTGCGATCACTGCGAGCGGCCCTTCCTGCCGGCGGAGACGCAGTGCACGGTGTGCGACGCGCCGAATCCGTGGAGCCGCCGCGACTCGCAGCACTTCTGGTGCCGCGAGTGCGGCAACACGCAGACGTTCTACGGCTTCAGCGGACAGGCCGATGCTACAATCTCGCCATCCCACCAAACTTGATACGGGAGGGTGTGATGGGGGAGATCAAGCTTTTCCAGATCTGCTATGAGGGCGATCTAACGCTCGAAGTCTCGCAGACGATGCGGCGCCTGGGCGCCGAACCAAACTTCGATCAAAGCTGGCAGGTGTGGCTCCCCGAGGGACGCCATTCGGCGGCGCTCGTGCGCTACCTGCGCTCGCATCTCGGTCACGACGCGCGGCTGCTCGTCGCGTGCGCGCAGTTCACGACGGCGCGCGATTTTCTGCTCGTGCGCCACAGCCTCACGCCGGGCGCCGACTACAGCGAGCTGCAGGAAGCGATGGAGTACCTCGGCATGATCGTGCCGCTGCCGTTCGAGTCGACGTTCGTGATTCAGTCCGACGACCGCACCGACGTGCAGACGTTAGGCGCGGCGCTCGCCGAGCTCTGTCCCGACGAGTCGCTGATGATCAACGGCGTCAGCCACGACTGGGCCTACTGCAACGCGGGGACGAGCCAGATGTACGTCGCCGACGCTATGGAGGAGCTGACCTTCCGGACGTTCTAATGCACGTCCCCCATCAGCTTCTTGATCATCGGGATCAGCACCAGCAGCACGATGGCGGCGACGCCTGAGCTGATGAACGCGATCCAGAACACCTGCGAGAACGGCCTGTCCTGCAGGAAGCCGGCGATGTAGCCGGCGAGCTTGTTTCCCACCGCCAGCGCCAGGAAGAAGAAGCCCATCAGGATGCTGACGAGATGCGGGGGCGAGAGCTTCGTCACCATGCTCATGCCGGTCGGGTAGAGGCAGATCTCGCCGAACGTCTGCAACAGATACAGCACGACCAGCCACATCGGACTGACGCGCTGATTCGTGCTCTCGAAGATGTGCGCGGCCTGCAGGATCAGCACGTACGAGAGGCTGAGGAAGACCAGTCCAAACATGAACTTCGCGGGACTCGACGGCTCGTGTTTGCCGAGCTTCAGCCAGAGCCAGGCGAACATCGGGGCGAAGGCCCAGACGCAGAACGGCGCGACCGACTGCAGCCAGGTGAACGGATAGGCCCAGCCGAACACCGTCGTCCGCGTCGCGCGGTCGGCGAACAGATTGAGCGTCGTGCCGGCCTGCTCGTAGCCGGCCCAGAAGATGACGCAGAAGATGAAGAGGATGCCGATCACGGAGATCTTCATCCAGTCGGTACGCGTCAGCGGAGGATTCGGCGCCTGCGGTTGCTCCTCCACCTTGCGCGCTTCCGGCTCGGCGGGCACGAGGTACTTCCTGCCGAACGAGTACTGGATCAGGCCGAGCACCATGCCGACGCCGGCGCATGCGAAGCCGTAGTGCCAGTTGCTGTATTTGAAGACCAGCCAGCCGACGATGATCGGCCCGAAGAACGCGCCGATGTTGATGCCGCTGTAGAACAACGAGAAGCCCGAATCACGCCGCGGATCGTCTTTGGTGTACAGCGTGCCGACGAGCGTGCTGGCGTTTGGTTTGAGCAGGCCCGTACCGAGGGCGATCATCACGAGACCGGCGTAGAAGAACGAGATGGCGTGGAACGCCATGCTGAAGTGGCCGATGGCGATGATGCAGCCGCCGACGAACACGGTCCGGTAATGGCCGAGCCATTTATCCGCGATCACACCGCCGATCAGCGCGGTCGCGTAGACCGAGAAGACATACCAGCCGTAGATCGAGCTCGCGTACTTGACGTCGAAGCCGAGGCCGGGGAGCGCCGTCGCGCCGACCATGAACGGCAACAGCAGCGCGCGCATCCCGTAGTAGCTGAAGCGCTCCCACATCTCGGTGAAGAAGAGCGTTGCCAGTCCGCGCGGATGCCCGAACCATTGTTTCCCGTCGACCGTCGTGTCTGCAGTCATGCGGGGCATTGTCTATGATGAAGGTCGTCCGATGCCAATCGATGATGCAACGCACCGGCAAACTCCGGAAGAGACTCCGACGCTGCACGTGGCTGAAGGAGAACAGGCGGAGGCGCCTGTTCCACACAATCGCTTCACGCCCGGCACGCTGATCCTCGGGCGCTATCGCATCATCAATCTGTTGGGCCGCGGCGGCATGGGCGAGGTCTATCGCGCCGATGACGTGAAGCTCGGCCAGCAGGTCGCGCTGAAATTCATCCCGCGCAAGCTCCTCGCCGATCCGGCGATGCTGCGCATGCTGCTCGCGGAAGTGCGCATCGGGCGCGAGGTCTCGCATCCCAACGTCTGCCGCTTGTACGACGTCGTCGAATTCGACAGCGATCACTTCATCGCCATGCAGTTCGTCGACGGCGAAGATCTCGCGTCGCTGCTGCGCCGCATCGGACGGCTGCCGGTGGAGAAGGCGATCGACATCGCGCGTGACCTCGCCGCCGGACTCGCCGCGGCGCACGAGCGCGGCGTCATCCATCGCGACCTCAAGCCGGCGAACGTGATGATCGACGGCCGCGGCCGCGCGCACATCACCGACTTCGGCCTGGCCATCGTCAGCGGCGATCCGCAGCGCGGCATCGCCGGCACGCCGGTCTACATGGCGCCGGAGCAGCTCTCCGGCGAAGAGGTGAGCACGGCGGCCGACGTCTACGCGCTCGGCCTGATCGTCTGGGAGATGCTCACCGGCAAGCGGTTGTTCGATCACGGCACGCTCACACAGATCGCGCAGGCGCACAACGAGCCGAAGCCGCGACTGACGTCGAGCATCCGCGACCTTCCGCCGAAGATCGAGTCGCTGCTGATGCAGTGCCTCGACGAGGATCCGTCGCAGCGTCCGCAATCGTCGCGCGAAGTGCTGGCCATGCTGCCGGGCGGCGATCCGCTCGCTGCCGCGGTGGCCGCGGGCGAGACGCCGTCCCCGGAGCTCGTCGCCGCGGCGTCGAAGAGCGGTGTCGTCTCCGCGCCGGTCGCATACGGCGGACTCGCGCTCTTCATCGCCATGCTCCTCGGCGTCGCGCTCCTCAATCCGCGCGCGACCCTTTTTTCGCTGAGCCGGTTCCGCAAGCCGCCCGCAGTGCTCGCCGATCGCGCCGAGGAGATCGTGCATGTCTGCGGGATCACGGGCGAGGCGGCGGACCGGTCGGGGACGTTCATCGATCGCGCGCACGGATCGCGCGTGCCGGTTGCGGACGGCGATCGCGTCGCGTATCTCTACCGACGGTCGGTCGCCGCGCTCAACACGCGCGACTTCGCGTTCCTCGTCACGAGCGACAGCCCGCCGTTCGACGTGCCGGGGATGGCGAACGTGCAGATCACCGGCGATGGCCGCTTGTTGTCGTTCGCCGCGGTGCCGCGCGCGGACGCCACGCCCGTGCCCGCGGCGATCGACGAGCTGTTCCGCGCCGCGGGCTTCGATCGCGCGAAGTTCGTTGTGTCGGCGCCGCGTTTTGCGCCGCCCGTCGGATGTGACGCGCGACTGGCGTGGGATGGCCCCGCGCATGTCGAAGCGGCGATGTTTCACGGCGCGCCGGTCTGGTTCGAGGTCAATCCGCGTCCCGCCGCGATTCCGACCGGGAGGTCGTTGATCGGCCAGGGCGGCATCGCCTGGAGTCTGGTCTATGCCGTGCTGCTCGGCATCGCGGTGCTGCTCGCAATCGTCAACGTGCGCCGCAGGCGTGCCGACCAGCGTGGCGTACGCCGTGCCGCGATCTTCCTCGGACTCGCCGCGCTGGTGCAGTTCTTTTTCAACGCGCACCTCAACGGCGCGCCGTTCGGCGATCTGATCTCCATCGTTTGCGGACAGGCGCTCTTCGAAGCGGCGACGTTCATCGTCGCGTATCACGCCGTCGAGCCGTATGTCCGGCGCAAGTGGCCGGTGCTGCTGATCTCGTGGCAGCGGCTCGTCGACGGCCGCTGGCGTGATGCGCTCGTCGGACGCGACGTCGGCTTCGGCATGCTCACCGGCATCTTCAGCGCGCTGGTCGTGCGTGTCGTCATCGTGGCCACGTCATCACAGCCGCCGGCGCGCTCGATCAACACCACCGAACCGATCTCATCGATCTTCGAGACCACGGCGTGGATCGCGCACGTCATCCCAGAGTCGATCCTCTACGCGCTCTGGGCGCTGCTGCTGCTCGTCCTCGGACGCGTCTTCATCAAATATGCGGTGATCTACCTTCCGCTGTTCGTGATCGCCATCGGCCTCGCCATCTCGCCGCCGACCGGCCGCGTCGCGAGCGACATTGCATGCGGTCTCCTCTTCGCGGTGATGCTGCTGCTGGCCATTCGCGTCGGCGGCCTCCTCGCGGCGTGCGCGAGCTGGACCTGCTACCACCTGCCCGAAGCGATTCCGCTGACCTTCGACACGAGCGCCTGGTTCGCCGGACGCGGCATGTTCGTGATGCTGCTCTTCATCGCCCTCGCGTCGTACGCCTGCTTCACCGCGCTCGCTCCCGGCAGGCGTTTTGCGAACCTGCCGGCAACTGCATGACGATCGAGCTCGAGCGCGACATCCCGCTGGCACCGTTCACCACCATCGGCATCGGCGGGCCGGCGCGCTTCTTCATCGACGTGAAGAGCGTCGACGAGCTGCGCGAGGCGCTCGCGTTCGCCGCGCGCGAAGGGCAGCGCGTCTTCATCCTCGGCGGCGGGAGCAATCTGCTCATCGCCGATGAAGGCTTCGACGGCGTCGTCATTCGCATCGATCTGCGCGGCGTTGAATTTGGCGACGACATCGCAAGAGTCGCCGCGGGCGAGCCGTGGGACGCATTCGTGGCGATGGCGGTCGCGCGCGGACTGGCGGGAATCGAATGCCTCTCCGGCATCCCCGGCCTCACCGGCGCGACGCCGATTCAGAACGTCGGCGCGTACGGCCAGGATGTGAGCGAGACGATCGAATTGGTCGAGGCACTCGATCGCACGAGCGGCGCGATCGTCGCGTTCACGAACGAGGAGTGCCGCTTCGGCTATCGCTCGAGTCTCTTCAAGAACATCGAGAAGGATCGCTACGTGATTCTCTCGGTCACGTTTCGCCTGCGACCGGGCGGCTCGGCGTCGATCCGCTATCCCGAGTTGAAGAAAGCCATCGGCGAGGACGCCGGTCTGCAGCAGGTTCGCGATGCGGTCATCGCCATCCGCAAGCGGAAGGGGATGGTGCTCGATCCCGGCGATCCCGACACGCGCAGCGACGGCTCGTTCTTCATGAATCCGGTCATCACCGAGTCGCAATACGAGTCCTTCGCGAAGCTCGCGCCTGACGCGCCGCACTTTCCGGCGAGCGACGGCACGGTGAAGCTTTCCGCCGCGTGGCTCATCGAGCACGCCGGATTTCAGAAGGGATGCGTGCACGGCAACGTCGGACTGTCGTCGAAGCACTCGCTGGCGATCATCAATCGCGGCGGCGGCACGGCGAAGGAAGTGCTCGAGCTCGTGCATCTCGTGCAGGAGCGCGTGCGCGCGGCCTTTGCAGTGGACATTCATCCGGAGCCGACGTTTGTCATTGCGCCGGGATGACGGCTAGACTCCTTTTCGTTCACCCAAACATGGATCTCAAAGACCTCCGCGCCGCGGATCGTTTCGTGGCAGATGAACGCCTCACCGGCAGTTTCGGTGCCGCCAGCGTGACCGTCGTCGATCTCGCCGATCAGGGGGCGCAGATCGAGCACTCGCAACCGCTCCGCCTCGGGTTGCGCGCCCGTTTCTGGTTCCGCCGCGGCGACGTCTCGGTGAGCGCACAGGGATTGATCGTCTGGAGTCATCTCTCCAAACGGCCGAATCACGATGGGAAACTGTTCTATCGCTCCGGCGTCCGCATCGAGGAAGAGATCGAGGCGTTCGGCGACGCGCTGCGCGCGCTCGTCCGCACCGGCAGCGTCCACCGCGACATCGAAGCGCTCGATCGCAAGCGCAAGCGGATCGAGGAGAAAGAGCAGGAGCGCTGGGGCAAGCCCGGCCTGCGCGTGTTCCGTTCCGACGAGGTTCCTCCCGATCAGGTGCTGCTGATCCAGCACGCGCGCGAGCGGCTGCGCAGTCATCCCGACGAAGCGTTGAAGTGGTATCAGCGCGCGAAGTTCGCGCTCACCGCGAACGGAAGCGCGGTCGGCGAGAACCTGCACTACCGCGAAGACGTGCTCGCCGTCTGGGAGTACCTCGAGCGCAGCCTGCCGATCTCCACGATCGCGCTGGTGTTCGAGAAGAAATAATCATTCGACGTACGCCGCGACCCGCTCGCGCAGCGCATCCGGCACCGGCACCGGCTTGAACGTCCCCTGCTGCACCGCGACGAGGATGTACTTGCCGGTCGCGACGACGACGTCACCCTGCCGCGCGGCGAAGTTGAGGTGGATCGAGCTCTTGCCGATGTGGCCGAACCACGCGTCGACCGCGAGCAGGTCATCGAGCCGCACCGGCTGATGAAAATCGCATTCGACGTGCACGCGCGGCAACCAGATCCCGAGCTCGTCGAAGAGCACCTTGTACGAGAGATTGCAGTGCCGGAACAGCTCCACCTCCGCCAGTCCGAAGAAGCGGAGGTACGCCTGGTAGTTGATGATGCCGGCGGCGTCGATGTCTTCCCAGCGGACGTATTCGGAGATCGAGTAGCGCATAGATCAGTTGCCAGTTACCGGTTCCCAGTTGCCATCGCCAAGGCAACCGGCAACTGGTAACCGGCAACCTGTCACTACAATACCGCGCATGAAACGCCTGATCGTCACGCTTCTCTTTGCGACTTCACTCTTTCGCGCTCAGTCAGCGGTTGCCGCCGACGACGTCACCGTGATCCGCGCCGCGAGGATGATCGACGGCAAGTCGGATGCGGTGATCGCCCCCGCCGTGATCGTCATCCGCGGGAACAGGATCGAGTCGGTCGGCTCGAAGGTCGCGGCGCCCGCGGGCGCGAAGGTGATCGACCTCGGCGACGCGACGCTGCTGCCGGGACTCATCGACGCCCACACGCACATCCTCCTGCAGGGCGACGTTACGTCCGAGGATTACGACGTGCAGCTCTTCAAGGAATCGCTGCCGTATCGCGCGTTGCGCGCGAGCCGCGCCGTGAAGATCGGGCTGGAGAACGGCTTCACCGCGATGCGCGACGTCGAGACCGAGGGAGCGATGTACACCGACGTCGACGTCAAGCGTGCCATCAACAACGGCGTGATCCCGGGACCGCGCATGTTCGTCTCGACGCGCGCGCTGTCAGTCACCGGCGGCTACGGACCGAGCGGCTACTCGCCCGAGGTCACGTATCCGCGCGGCGTGCAGATCGTCGATGGCGTGGAGAACGCGCGCAAGGCGGTGCGCGAGCAGATCGGCAACGGCGCCGACTGGATCAAGATCTACTCCGACCGTTCGTACTTCGTGGCCAAGGACGGCACGCTTTCCTCGATCCCGACCTTCACGCTCGAAGAGACGAAGGCGATCGTCGACGAAGCGCATCGCCTGCGGCACAAGGTCGCGGCGCACGCGATGGCGCGGCCTGGACTGACCAACGCGCTCACCGCCGGCGTCGACTCGATCGAGCACGGCGTCGCCATCCCCGACGATCTGCTCGACCTGATGGTCAAAAACGGCACGTATCTCTGTCCGACGCTCACCGTCACCGAGTACGTCGCGCCGGGACGCGCGGCCGCGGGCGGCGCGATCTGGGGAAAGATGCCGGTCTTCCATCGCGACTCGTTCAAGCGCGCGGTGCAGAAGGGCGTGAAGGTCGCGTTCGGCACTGACGTCGGCGGATTTCCGTGGGAGATGAACGAGGCGCTCGAGTTCGCGTACGAGACGAAGAACGGCATGACGCCGATGCAGGCGATCCGTTCCGCGACGATCGTCGCCGCGCAGCTCCTCGGTCAGGAAGACAACATCGGCTCGCTCGAAGCGGGCAAGTTCGCGGACGTCGTCGCCGTGCCGGGCAATCCGCTCGATGACATCACGATGATGGAGAAGGTGCGCTTCGTGATGAAGGACGGAAAGGTCTACGTCAACCGATGAAGCGGCTGATCAAACGCATTCTCCTCGGACTGCTCATCGTCTTCGTCCTCATCCAGCTTTATCGTCCCTCGCGCGAGAACCCGCCGGTCGATCAGGCGAAGACGATCGAGCAGTCGATCGCCATCCCGCAGAACGTCGAGACGGTCCTCAGCCGCTCGTGCAACGACTGTCACTCCAGCAAGACCGTCTGGCCCTGGTACAGCAACATCGCGCCGATCTCGTGGATGCTCGCCGATCACGTCAAAGACGGCCGCAAGGAGCTGAACTTCTCCGAGTGGGGCGACTTCTCCGCGCGGAGGAAGCGCCGCAAGCTCGAGGAGCTCTGCGAGCAGGTGAACAAGGGTCACATGCCGATCGACTCGTACCTCTGGCTGCATCCCGACGCGAAACTCTCGCCGGCAGACCGCAACCTGCTGTGCGACTGGGCGAACGGGGAGAAGGCGAAGATCCCGGCGGTCCCGAAGTAGCGTCTGTTAACCAAACACCCCGTTCCTCCGTATAAGCCTCGGTAATCAGCACCGGAGGTTTCATGGATCATTTCCTCATACTGCTCCCGATCTTTCTGGGACTCGGCTCGTTCGTGATGATCACCATGATCGTCGCCATCGCCACGCGGGCGAAGCAGCGCCGCGCGGAGATCTACGCCGAGGTGCAGACGAAGCTCATCGACAAGTTCAGCTCCGCGCCGGAGCTGCTCACCTTTCTCAAGAGCGAAGAGGGACGGAAGTTCCTCGGGGAGATCGAGCGGGCGCCGAAGCTCAACGCGCGCGATCGCATCGTCCGCGGGATGGGGAAGTCGGTCGTCATCGGACTGCTCGGCGTCGGCTTCCTGATCATCGGATTCATCCCCGCGACCTACAACGAGTTCTGCATCATCGTCGGCTTCCTCCTGCTCGCCCTCGGACTGGGCATGCTCTTCTCGTCGCTTCTTTCGCTGAAGCTCTCGCGCGACTGGGGCCTGATGGAGGAGCAGGAGCCGGCGCACCCGAACGTGTGATGATCCAATGAGTGCGGACGCGATGATGTTTCTGCCGGCGACTCTTCCACTGGAACGGACCGCGCCTCCCAAGCGCGCTCCACGACCCATGGATGAAGCGCGCTTCGAGGCGTTCTATCGCGCTCACGCCAGCAGTCTCTGGTCGTACATCTATCGCCTGACCGGCGATCCCGCCACCGCCGACGATCTGCTGCAGAAGACCTTCTTCCGGTTCCTGCGCGCCAATCCGCAGGCGGCGAACGAAGACCATCTGCGCCGCTACCTCTTCCGCACCGCGACGAACCTGGCGTTCGATCACTTCCGCGAGACGAAGCGCGAGCGCGGCCGCGAGATCGTGGTCGTCGACACCGGCGCGCACGATTCCGCCGATCTCCGTCACGACATGATGCGAGTCTTCGCCGAATTGAAACCGCGCGAGCGTGCCCTTTTGTGGCTGGCGCACGTCGAAGAGTCGAATCATGAGGACATCGCGGAGGCGCTCGGATTGAAGGCCAAGAGCATCAAGGTGCTGCTCTTCCGCGCGCGCCGCCGCCTCGGCGAGCTGCTGAAGAAGAAAGGACTCGCGTCGTGAGCGCCGACGTCTGCCGCCGCGAGCCCGACGTCCGCAAGGGGAACTGGAGCGACGACCTCCGGGCCCATGCGCAGAGCTGTCCCGATTGCGCCGCCGCCGCGGCCATCTCGCCCTGGATGACGAGCTTCGCGGCGATGCCCGACCGCGAGCACATCCTCCCCGATCCGTCCGTGGTCTGGCTCAAGGCGCAACTGCTGCGCGACATCGCCACCGCCGACCGCGCCACGCGTCCGATGACATCGCTGCAGACCAGCGCCTACCTCGTCGTCGCCGCCTGCTGGGCCGCCGTGCTGACGTGGAAGTGGGAGGTCATCGTGATCTGGCTGCATCGCCTGTCGCCCGGACAATTCGTCCTCGGCGCCTCGACCGATGCCGCGGCTTCATCGATGTCGATGACGTTCCTGATGGCGCTGGTCGTGCTCGCGTCGCTGACGATCATGCTCGCGCTGCACACGATCCTCGCGGAAGAGTGACCTAGAAACTCCCCCACATCAGAATCCGCTTGTATGTGTAGAAGAACGGCCGCTCGTCGCCGAGGACCGGCAACAGGCGTTCTTCGTACACCTCGAGGAAGCGTGCGAACTCCGCTTCCGACATCCGCTGCTGATAATCCGTGAGCAGCGATCCGCGCACCCACTCGATCACGTCGCGCGCTTGATCGAGCACGTGTCCGTAGATCTGCATCCGCACGTGCTGGCGCGCGAACCCGAGGCGGTGGAGGAGATTCGCGTAGCGCTCCACTGGAAGAACTGACGAGATGCGCGGCGCGTGGCCGAGTGACACCGCCACCTCGCGCGCGACCGCATGCGATGCGTGGTCCTCGTTCGCCGGCATCTGGATGGCGAGCTGGCCGTGCGGCGTGAGGAAGCTCGCCAGTTTCGCGAACAGCGATTCGTGATTCTCGACCCAATGCAGCGCCGCGTTGGAGAAGACGAGATCGAACGGCCTGTCGGCGACGAACGCCTCGATGTCGCCCTTGGCGAAGTGCACCATCGCATCGCCGAACGCGCTCGACTTCAGCAGCATCGTCTCCGAGTTGTCGATGCCGATCGTCTCCACCGCGCCGAGGTGCTCGTGCAGCAGACGCGTGAGCTCGCCCGTGCCGCAGCCGAAGTCGGCGACGTGCATCCGCGGGCGCTTCTCGATCAGGGCGACGAGATCGTGAAACGGTTGCGCGCGCTCGGTCTTGAAACGTTCGTACTGATCAGGATTCCACGTCATGCGCTGCCGATTCCGTTGCGAAGAATATCAGCCACCTCGCGCACCATCTCCGCCGAGCTCTTGCCGAACGGCTCCGCCACGCCGAAGAGGACCTCCATCTGGAAATAGTTGAAGAAGATTCGCGAGGCGAGGAGAAGGGCGGAGCGCGGCGAGACGCCTTCGCGCAGGCGGGACTGCATGTCGTCGCCGCGCCCGCGCTGCTCCTCGAGGAAGGCGGTGAAGCGATCCGCCATGCCGGCGTAGAAATCGCGGACGTGGCTCCCCTGGAACTCGATCACGTCGACGAAGAAGAGCGCCTGATAGTCGCGGTACTGGCGGACGCTGTCGCGCGCGGCGTAGCCGAGCTGTTCGAGGTTGTTCGGAAAGAGCCCGGTGCGGATCGCGCGGTAGTACGGGAAGCGCGGCTCGTTCGTGATCGCCTTGTACTCCTCGATCAGCGAGCGGAACATCGTCTCTTTGTCCGGAAAGTGGTGATAAACCGCGCCGACGGAAACGCCTGCTTCTTCCGCGATCTGGCGCACGCTGGTGGCGCCGTATCCGTGACGCGAGAACAGTCGCAGAGCAGCGTCCAGCACCAACCGCCGGCAACGCTCCGACCGATCCTCTCTGAGCATGTGGGAACCCCTTGGACTGACCAGCGGCAAGGATAATCTACAATTGCAAAAACCACGGAGGTCGTGACCGTGGCCTTGAATCCCTCCGATACAGCCTGGCTCCTCGTAGCAACAGCCCTCGTGCTGGTAATGACTCCCGCTCTCGGCTTCTTCTACGGCGGGATGGTGCGCACGAAAAACGCGCTCAATACCTTGATGATGAGTTTCTCCGCGCTCGGCTTCGTCGGCCTGGCGTGGGCGCTCTTCGGCTACTCGATCGCGTTCGGCCGCGCGTCGCAGTGGTGCGGCGGCAGCGAGTACTTCCTGTTGCGCGGCGTGACGCTCGATCCGCAGGGGACGATCCCGCACGTCCTCTTCTTCGCGTACCAGGGAACGTTCGCGGTGATCACCGCGGCGCTGATCTCCGGCGCGATCGTCGAGCGGATGCGCTTCGGTCCGTACGTCGCGTTCATCACGCTCTGGTCGCTGCTCGTCTATGCGCCGGTCGCGCACTGGGTGTGGGGGAGCGGCGGATTCCTGGCGAAGCTCGGCGCGCTCGATTTCGCGGGCGGCACGGTCGTACACATCAACGCGGCCGCGGCAGCGCTCGTCTGCGCGCTCGTCGTCGGCTCGCGCAAGGACTACGCGCGGCAGGCGATGCTGCCGCAGAACGTCCCGTTCACGCTCCTCGGCGCGGGACTCCTCTGGCTCGGCTGGTTCGGCTTCAACGCCGGCAGCGCCCTCGGCGCGAATCGCTCCGCGGCACTCGCGTTCACGAACACGATGTTCGCCCCGATGGCGACGCTCGTCGTCTGGACGATGCTCGACCTGATGCGGACGAAGAAAGCAACCGCGATCGGCGCCGCGACCGGCATCGTCGTCGGACTCGTGGCCATCACTCCCGCCGCGGGATTCGTCAGCCCGATGTCCGCGATCATCCTCGGCGCGATCGCCGCGTTCCCCAGTTACTTCGCGCTGCTCTACCGCGCACGGACGCGGCTCGACGACTCGCTCGACGTCGTCGCCGCGCACGGCGTGGGCGGTGTGGTCGGCGCGCTGCTGACCGGCGTGCTCGCATCGAAGGCATGGAACGGCAGCGCCGACGGCAGCTTCGCGCAGCTCGGCGTGCAGGCCATCGCCATCGGCATCACGATCGGCTACAGCGCAATCGCGACGTTCGTGATCGTGAAGCTCATCGGCGCCGTCTCCGCCCTCCGCGCCACCCCGCGCGACGAAGGCCTCGGCCTCGACTTCTCGCAACATGGGGAGGAGGCGTACAGCCGCGGCGAAGGGGCGATTCTCCTGCTCGATGGGAGGAATGAATGACCGCAGTTCATCGCGAGCGAAGTCGAGGGATCAACGGCGGCGCCGCGAACGCATCTGGCTCGTGCGCCGCCCGAGGCACTCGCGCAGCGGCGCCGCCGATGGTGCCTCGACTTCGCTCGGCACACGCGTGCATACGCACGCGGGGGAGATCCGAATGAAACTCGTCGTCGCCGTCATCCGCCCGGAAAAACTCAACGACGTCCTCGAGGCTCTCTTTCACGCCGAGGTGAAGGGGCTGACCATCTCGCGCGTACAGGGACATGGCGGGGAGACCGAGCGCGTCGAAACGTATCGCGGCATGACCGTGAAGATGGAGCTCTCGGAAAAAGTGCGGATCGAGATCGGCGTCTCCGATCACTTCGTTGAGCCGACGGTCAACGCGATCATGAACGCCGCCCGAACCGGCGACGTCGGCGACGGGAAGATCTTCGTTTTACCGGTGGAACAGGTGTATCGCATCCGCACCGGTGAAACGGATCGTGCCGCGGTGACGCCTGTGGGCGTCCCACCGGGATAGACAGCGGACAGCGGACAGCGGACATCGGCCCCCGGTTCTCCTGCTGTCCGCTGCCCGCTGTCCGGAACGATGTATATCGTTCGATATACCCAAAACCTACCTTCGCACGGATGGGCACGGCGCCGATTCGTGACTATCTTGCTGATCAATTCACAACATCCTCTCGCGTAACGTGGCGGACGGGTCCAACGCTCACCATCGCAGGTTGTGAAGGCAGGGACAGGGGGCACGTGGGGCCGCCGATTTCTGGCGGCCCACGTCTTTTTTTAGCAGCCCTCTTTTTTCTCTCCCGCCGCCCTCCCGATATACATCGTTCAGCGTCCGAAAATGTACCTTCCCGCCGATGGTTGCGCGCCGACGCAACACCTAACTTGCTCGCAGTGAAAGAGAGGCTTCACATGCGAGTCACAAAACTGACGTTCTTCTTCCTGATCGCGACAATCTTTGCGGTTCAGGCCTTTGCATTGAGCGGCGCGATCTATACGACCACGGCCGGCTGCTCTTCCGTCGACGCCAACCGGTATCTCTGGAAAGATGACGTTTATCTCAACGGCGGTCCGCAGAACGACCACTCCTCCGGCTTCACGCCCGGCAACTACTACGTCCAGGTCACGACGCCGCAGGGCGTCCTCCTCGGCCGCAGCAGCAGCGCGGTGGTGACGGTCGGCAGCGACGACCGCTTCATCTCCTGCTATCAGCTCAGCGACATCCTGCAACGCGCGAGCAATCCGAGCCTCAGCGGCTACGACACCTCGCCCACCGGCGCCGAGTACAAGGTGTGGATCAGCGAGTCGTCGTCATTCATCGAGTCGGAGTCCAAGACCGACAACTTCCGCGTCGACAACCCGCACATCTCGGTGCAGAAGGTCTGCACTCCCGACGCGTTCGTGAACGACACCTTCACCTCGACCATCACCGTGACGAACACCGGAAGCTGCCCGCTGACCAACGTCACGGTCACCGATTCGGTCGCCGGAGGACTCGGGCTTCCCGACGAGTACCTCGACACGCTGCCGTTCGGCGGCTCCTACACCTGGACCGTCGCCGCCTCGAGCTCCGACGCCGGGCCGTTCGGCTGGTCGGTCACCGCCTCGGGTCAGGACGATTTCTTCACCTACACCGCGAACGACTCCGCGCACTGCGCGACGAACGTCTGGGCGCTGGCGGTGTCGAAGACGGCGAGCACGTCGTACACGCGCGACTGGAACTGGTCGCTGACCAAGACCGCGAGCCCCAACGCGACGATCACCATCGAGCACGGCTCGCTGACGAACATCGCCTACTTCGTCACCGCGAAGCCGACCGCGGTCGACAGCGCGTGGACGGTCACCGGCTCGGTGAAGGTGCACAATCCGGCGCCGATCGCCGCGACGGTCTCGTCGCTGATCGACGTCCTTTCCGATTCGACTCCGGTCGCGCTGCAGTGCGGCGGCTCCGCCCCGTACTCGATCGCGGGCGGCAGCGATCTGATCTGCACGTACTCGATCGCGAGGAGCAGCGCGGCTTCCGGCTCCAACACCGCGACCGCCACGCTCGCGAACAACAACGGCCTCACCACGACGTTCGACGGCTCCGCGAGCTACTCGTTCGGCGCGCCGTCGACGGTCCTGCATGCGCTCGTGACCCTCAGCGATACCGGCGTCACGGTCGACTCGACCGGCTGGTCGCTCGTCTCGTCACCGGCGTCGTATCTCTTCGGCGCCCCGCTCGGCGGATCGTTCACGTTCAACGTGATGGCCGGCAACGTCTCGGCCGCATGCGACAGCTACGCGAACGTCAGCAACACCGCGTTCCTGAACGACGGCGATCACACGCTGCAGGCGAGCGCGACCCATCAGCTCTACTCCGGCGCCTGCGGCAACAACTGCACGCTGACGATCGGCTACTGGAAGACGCACGCCGGCTTCACCGGCCGCAATGACGACCGTGTCACTCCGGAGCTCCCGCAGCGCCTCGGCACACTTGGCGGCCTCAAGACCATCAACGTGACGAACGCCTCGCAGGCCGTCGGACTGCTGTCGAACAGCGGCGACGCGTCGAATGGCGTGAACAAGCTCTACTCGCAAATGCTCGCCGCGAAGCTCAACATCTTCCGCGGCGCGTCACCGGCGGCGATCAACAGCATCCTGTCGGCCGCCGATACGTTCCTCGCCACGAACAACTCCGCCGACTGGAACGCGATGAATAAGAACGCGAAGCAGCAGGTGAACAACTGGGCCTCGACGTTCGATCAGTACAACAACGGCCAGATCGGACCGGGGCACTGCGATTGATCAGATAGCAGTTGGCAGTGGGCAGATAGCAGCAACTTCTGTCCACTGCCAACGGATCGCGGCCACTCACAACAATCCGTTCTCCCTCACATACGCCACGAGCTGCACCCTTCCCTTGAATCCCAGCTTCTCGTAGATCGTGTGCAGGTGGGTCTTCACCGTTCCCTCGCTGATGAAGAGCCGCTCCGCGACCTCGCGATTGCCGAAGCCCTCCGCCACCATCTTCACGATCTCGATCTCCCGCGGCGTGAGGATGTTCCGCGCCCGCGCCGCCTCGGCGCCGCCCTGCAGCAGTTTCCCCAGCGCGCGGCCGATCGCTTCCTTCTCCAGCCACACGCCTCCCGCCGCGACCTTGCGGATGCACTGCACGAGGAGCATCGGCGCCATCTCTTTCAGCACGACGCCTTTCGCGCCGAGGCGCATCGCCTCGACCACTTCTTCATCGCTGATGTTGCCCGCGAGGACGATCGTCGCCGGCTGCTGCGCCTCGCTGCGCAGGCGGCGCAGCACTTCCAGTCCGCTCGCGCCGGGCATGCGCAGATCGACGATCAGCACGTCGGGATTGTGCTTGCGCACTTCGTTCAGCGCGCTTTCGCCGTCGGCGCATTCGGCGACGACGTGCAGGTCGTCCACTTCATCGAAAAATTGAGTCAATCCGCGGCGGACGACCGGGTGGTCATCGGCCAGGACGATATTGATCATGCTCCCTCCGGAAGCGGCAGGCGGATCTCGATCCGCGAGCCATGGGCGGTCGAGTCGACGATCAGCGATCCGCCGAGCGAGGTCACGCGCTCCTTCAGCGTCGCCGGCCCCTGTTTCATGCTGGTCAGCTCCGTGACGCCGTAGCGTCCGCGGAACGGGAATCCTTTGCCGTCATCGGCGACGTCGATGCGCACTTCGCTGTCGTCGACGCTCGCCGCCACGTGCACCGACTTCGCCGACGCATGCTTCGCCGCGTTCGCCACCGCTTCGCTCACGAGCGTGTAGACCTCGTGGCGCAGCGCCACCGGCAGCATGTGGATGATCGGCGCGACGTCGTTCTCCACTTTCAATCCCCACTGCTGCTCGAAACGTTGCGACATCGAATTGATCCGCTCGGCGATCGCCGCGGCCTCGCTGTCTTCGCGCCGCCGCTCGGGATGCAACTGCTCGATGAACCAGCGGAGATCCTTCTGCGCGCTGACGATCACCTGCTCGATCTCGCCGAGCCGCACTTCCGCTTCCGCGCGATCGCGCACCATCACGCGCGGGATGGTGCGCAGTTGCAGCGCGATGCCGGTCAGCGCCTGCAGCACGGAGTCGTGCAGGTCGCGCGCGACGCGCACCCGCTCCTCCGCCACCGCGCCGCGCTGCAGTTGCTCGGCCGCGTGATAGTGATCGAGCCGGCTGGCGATGACGGCGCCGGCGATGCGCGCGAGGTTCACTTCCTCGAGCAGAGGCGGAGGGCCGTCGAGAAGCAGCAGACGTCCGCGCACGAAGTCGCCGTTGAACGACGTCGCGACGACGTCTTCGATGTGAAACGCCGCGACGACCTCCAGCGGGATCGATCGCGACGGCCGCGTCGGCACGAGCGGTCCGACCTCGGCCGGCGTCACGGCGGCGAACGAGCCGCTGCGGACGAACGTCGCGCTGCTGCTGTCGAGCAGGAGATCGGCGACGTGGCGCGACGCCTCTTCGATGCGCACGTCGCTTTCGTGGCGCGTCGCGAGGAACGCGTAGCGAGTGGCGAAGTGCTCGTAGGCGAGCAGCACGCGGCCGGCGTCGAAGATCAGCGCAGGCTCGCGCATGATCTCCGTCATCAGGCGCTCGTGATTCTGCGTGAGCGACCGCGGCCAGCGCGCGATGCGCGCGAGGTCGGCCTGGATCCGCTGCAGATAGTCCGCGACGTAGACGAGCAGCGACGCGACGACGATCAGATACGCCGCGCGGATGATGAAGCGGTTCAGTTCCCCTTCTTCGAGGCGCGGGATCGAGCTGACGACGAAGACCATCAGCGCGCCGATCGCGGTGATCAGCGTCCCGCGCCGCCCGAAGCGGAGCATCGCGCAGACGATGCTGAAGACGAAGTAGACGAAGAACGGGCTCGAGTCGCCGGCGGAGAGATAGTTGATCGCGCCGAACACGATGAGGTCGAGCACGTGACTGCCGATCATCACGCGCATCGCCAGGCCCGCCGGCCCGAAGAGCGTCCAGACCAGGAAGCCGAGCGCGTAGACCGTGTAGGTCCCGAGGAGACACCAGGTGAAGCGCGGGAGGGCGGTGGGCTGGAGGTAGACCGCGCCGAGAGACGCGATGGCGAGCACGGATCGCCCCGATGCAATCAGCCGCTCAGCACGGCTTTGCGGAATCCATTGCTCTTGCATGAAGGACATCAGTATGCCAGACGGGGGATAGCAGATAGCGGATAGCTGATAGCAGAAGAAAACCGCCGCTTGCTATCTGCTATCCGCTATCTGCTATCTGGCAACGATCGCGCGACGCTCGCCGCGCGCATCAGTTACGCTGCTCCCGTTTGCACGATCCCTACGCCTCCCTCCGCTCCCCCGACTTCCGGCGCATCCTCTTCAGCTACGCGGCCGCCACGGTCGCGCGCGAGGCGCAGATCGTCGTCGTCGGCTGGCAGGTCTTCGCGCAAACGGGCGATCCGCTGACGCTCGGCTTGATCGGGCTGGCCGAGGCGCTGCCGTTCATCGGCGTCGCGCTGTACGCGGGACATCTCGCCGATCGCGTCACGCGGCGCACCATCGCCGTCGCCGGGACGTTCGGCATCCTGTTGTCGGCAGTCGCGCTGCTGCTCTTCACGCTCGGCCACTTCACTGCGATCTGGCCGATCTACGTCGTGATCTTTCTCAGCGGCATCGCGCGCAGCTTCACGCGTCCGGCGGTGACGGCGCTGTCCGCCGAGGTCATCGATCGCGAGCTCTATCCGAACGCGGTGACCTGGCGCAGCTCGACGTGGCAGTTCGCCGCGATCCTCGGGCCGGCGCTCGGCGGCATCGCGTACGGCTTCGTCGGACCGGCGGGCGCGTACGCCGGAGTCTCGGTGCTGCTGTTGTTGTCGCTCTTCTTCATCGGCGCGGTCACGCATCGCGTCGTGCCGGTCTTCGACAACGCGGCGCCGATGAGCGAGAGCCTCGTCGCCGGGATCAAATTCATCATTGCCGATCCGGTGATGCTCGGCGCGATGACTGTCGATCTCTTCGCGGTGCTCTTCGGCGGCGCCGTCGCGCTCCTTCCCGCGTTCGCGAAGATGCTGAACGCCGGACCCGAAGGCCTCGGCATGCTGCGCGCGGCGCCGGCGATCGGCTCGATCCTCATCGGACTCTGGCTCGCGCATCGTCCGCCGATGAAGCGCGCCGGCGCGACGCTGTTCATCGTGGTCGGAGTCTTCGGACTGCTGATGATCGCGTTCGCGTTGTCGCGCGATTTCTGGCTCTCGTTCGCCATCCTCATCGCCAGCGGGATGGCCGACAACGTCAGCGTGATCATCCGCGGCACGCTGTTGCAGACGCGGACACCGGGCGAGATGCTCGGCCGCGTGTCGTCGGTCAATCAGATCTTCATCGGCGCGTCGAATGAGATCGGCGCGTTCGAGTCCGGCGTCGCCGCGCGCCTGCTCGGCGTCGTCCCCTCGGTGATCTTCGGCGGGACGATGACGCTCGTCGTGGTTGCGTTCACAGCCGTTCGCTTTTCGGCGTTGCGCAAGCTGAAGCAGTTGAGCGTTTGAGCCGACCGGCCGCGATATTGCTTGCTGAGCTGCCATGCGAACAGTCAGCGTCGTTCTCTTCACGCTCGCGGTGTCTCTCTGCGCCACGATTTCCGCACAGGATGTCGGCTATCTCTCGCCGCGCGCGAACGTGGCGTTCGTCGCCGTAGCGGGAGCGCCGTTCACGACCGTCGACTTCTCCCATCCCGCAAGAACGGACGGCGTGCTGACCACCGCGACGATCCGCTGGACGCAGGCGCCGGCCGCCGGCTGCACCGCGGCGATGAAACTGAAACTCCTCCGCCCCACGCCCAGTCCGTTCGGCAACATCTTCGTCGTCGCCGAGCGTGGACCGTTCGACATGGTCAACGGCTTCAACACGGTGACGCTCACTCCCAGCGTCGCGATGCAGGCGGGCGATTTACTGGCCGTCGTGCAGACGCGCGGCGACCCGTGCGGTGGAATGGCCGTCGGCTCGTCGGATGCGGGATCGCTGCTCTTTCAGTTTCCGGCGGACCTCGCCAGCGGCAGCCTGACGTCGGGAGATCTGCGCCGCGGTTTCGAGTTTGGTGCGCGGGCCAGCGCCGCCGTGTCGGTCCTCACGAATGTCCTGACGGTGGCCGGCTCGGCACGCGGCGCATTCGGCTCGAATTTCAAGACCTCGGCGCAATTGGCGAACATCAGCGCGTTTCCCATCAAGGGAAATCTCGTGTTCCATCCGGCCGGCAGGAGCGCCGCCGCGGGCGACCCGTCGCTTTCCTACAACCTCAATGGATTCGACACCGTCTATTACGACGACGTGATCGCCGAGATGGGACAGAGCGGTGTCGGAAGTCTCGACGTCATGAGCACGACCTCCGCGCCGCCGGTGATCAGCGTCCGCGTTTACAACGACGGCGGATCCGTCGCCGGCACCTCGGGGTTCACCGAGGATGTCCTGCCGCCCGAAGCGGCCTTGCAGCGCAACGAACTGGTGATGCTGGCCATCCCCTCCGACGCGGTCAATTTCCGGATGAACGTCGGCGTCCGCTCGTTGTCGGCGGGAGCGACGCTCGTCGTGTCGGTCAACGACCAGCACGGCTTCACCGTCGGATCTTCGGTGACGAAGACGTACGTCCCCGATTTCTTCGAACAGACGTCTGGGCAGTTGTTCTTCAACAACACGCCGCTGCCGGCGGGCGGATACATGCGCGTGTTCGTCACGGACGGCAGCGCGTTCGTCTACGGCTCGACCACCGACAACCGCACGAACGACAGCCAGATCCAGTTCGCCGCGCGGCGTTGAATTTCTACACCACGTAGCTTTTCTTGACGCCCGCGATACGCTCGATTCGTGCGAGCCATGCTTCTCCGCCGGCCTCAACAGGCACTCGAGCTGAGCGAGGTCGAGCTGCGCGAACCGCGGGCGGGCGAGGTCCGCGTGAAGGTCGAATGCTGCGCCGTCTGCAGGACCGATCTGCACGTCGTCGACGGCGAGCTCCCCGATCCGAAGCTGCCGCTGATCGTCGGACATCAGATCGTCGGCATCGACGATCGCGGCCGCCGCCTCGGCATCCCCTGGCTCGGCTGGACGTGTGGGGTCTGCGACTACTGCACGACCGGCCGCGAGAATCTCTGCGATCGCGCGCGCTTCACCGGCTACACGATCGACGGCGGTTACGCCGAGTACGCGATCGCCGACGAGCGCTTCTGCTTCGAGATTCCCGAGTCGTACACATCCGAGGAAGCCGCGCCGCTGCTGTGCGCCGGCCTGATCGGATTCCGCGCGTATCGCATGACCGGCGATGCGCGCCGCCTCGGCTTCTACGGCTTCGGTTCGTCGGCGCAGATCCTCGCGCAGGTGGCGATCGCGGACGGGCGCGAGGTCTACGCCTTCACGCGCGATGGCGACGTCGCGGCGCAGGAGTTCGCGCGGCGCAAGGGTGCTCGAATCGACGACTCGGCCGAGCTCGATGCGGTAATCATCTTCGCGCCCGCGGGTGAGCTCGTCCCCGCCGCGCTGCGCAGGGTCGTGAAGGGTGGCACGGTCGTCTGCGCGGGCATCCACATGAGCGACATTCCATCGTTCCCGTACTCGCTGCTCTGGGGTGAGCGAGTCGTTCGCTCGGTCGCGAACCTTACCCGCGACGACGGCGTCGCATTCTTCGATCGCCTGAAGACGCTGCGCATCGAGACGGAGCGGACACGCTATCCGCTGGAGCAGGCGAACGAGGCACTCGCCGCTCTACGATCGGGAGAGTGGGTCGGGACGGCGGTGCTCACATGAGCGCGATTAAAGGCCGCGGCGCGAGCTGGAATCCGCAGAACCGTTTCGAGCCGCTCGAGTACGTCCGCGACGACGAGTACACCGAGGACGACGGGTCGCCGCGCACGATCTACCTGCGCGATCCGAGCCGCACGATCATTGCCTCGAACGACAGCCCCGACGTCGGCTTCGAGACGAGCATCAATCCGTATCGCGGGTGCGAGCACGGCTGCATCTACTGCTTCGCGCGGCCGACGCACGAGTACCTCGGCATGTCCGCTGGCCTCGATTTCGAAACGCGCATCCTGGTGAAGGAAGATGCGCCGGAGCTGCTGCGCGAGGAGCTCAACGCGCCGAAGTGGAAGCCGCAGGTGATCATGATGAGCGGCGTCACCGACTCCTACCAGCCGATCGAGCGGAAGCTCGAGCTGACGCGCCGCTGCCTCGGCGTCCTCGCCGAGTTCCGCAATCCGGTCGCGCTCATCACGAAGAACCATCTCGTCACGCGCGACGCCGATCACCTCGCGGAGCTCGCCAGCTACAACGCGGCGAAGGTCTGCCTCTCGATCACCACCCTCGACCCCGACGTCGCGCGGATCATGGAGCCGCGCGCGTCGACGCCGGAGAACCGGCTGGCAGCAATCGAGCACTTGACGAAAGCGGGAGTGCCGGTCGCGGTGATGGTCGCGCCGGTCGTCCCCGCGATCACCGAGCACGAGATGCCGAAGATTCTGAAAGCCGCGCGCGATGCCGGCGCGATCGAAGCAGGATTCGTCGTGCTGCGATTGCCGTGGGCGGTCGCGCCGCTGTTCGAGCAATGGCTCGCCGAGCACTTCCCCGACCGCAAGGAGAAGGTGATGAACCGCATCCGCGATCTGCGCGAAGGAAAGCTCTACGATCCGACGTGGGGCATCCGCCAGCGCGGCAAAGGAATCTTCGCCGAACAGATTCAGGCGATGTTCGACGTCACCTGCCGCCGTCTCGGCCTGAACGAGCGCCACTACGAGCTGTCGGCCGCGTCATTCCGGCGCCGCACCGCGCAGGGGGTGTTGTTTTGATCTTCGAAGGGAAACATGTCCTGGTGCTCGAGCGCGACGGTTGGGAGTACGTCGAGCGGAAGAAGGGGAAAGAAGCGGTCGCCGTGATCGCGATGACCGATGACGGCAAGCTGATTCTCACCGAGCAGTACCGCCGTGCTGTCGATGCCCGTGTGATCGACTGGCCGGCGGGACTGGTCGGCGATGAAGGAGATCAAGGTCCCGAGGCCACCGCGCGGAAGGAACTGGAAGAGGAGACCGGCTACGTGTGCGAGCGCGTCGAATTCCTGGCCAAAGGTCCGACGTCGCCGGGCATTACCTCGGAGCTGGTGAGCTTCTACCGCGCGCAATCGGTGGCGAAGAAGGGCGAGCACGAGGAAGAGATCACCGTGCACGAGATCGCGCGCGATGAGATCGACGCATGGCTCCGGTCGCGCGGCGACGTGATGGTGGACTTAAAGGTCTGGGGCGGTCTGCACTTCGTTTAGCACGATCTTCCCGAAGTGCTCGCCCGCGGCCATCATCCGATGCGCGTCGGCGACTCGCTTGAGCGGCAACACCTCGGAGATCACGGGCCTGATGCGCCCCTCGCGCAGATCGTCGCCGAAGCGCTCGATGAACGCGGCTACGAGCGCCGCTTTCTCGTACGCGGGACGCGCGCGCAGCGTCGAGCCGATGATTTGCTGACGCTTGCCGAGGAGTGAGCTGACGTCGATCTCGGCGGTTTTCCCTCCGCCCATCGATCCGATCACCACTACGCGGCCGCCAACGCCGAGGGCGCGAAGATCGCGCGGCAGATACGGCGCGCCGATGTGATCGAGAATCACGTCGACCCCTTTCGCCTTCTCCGCGAAGTCTTCTGTCTTGTAGTTGATCGCGATGTCCGCGCCATGCTCGCGGCAGCGCGCGCACTTCTCGTTCGAGCCCGCGGTGACGAGCACGCGCATCCCGGCGAGCTTGCAGAGCGTCGTCGCCGCGGTGCCGATCCCGCTGCCGCCGCCGTGGATCAGCACCGACTCTCCCTCCCGCGCTTTCGCCAGTTGGAAGATCGTGAGGAAAACGGTGAGGAACACCTCGGGGATCGCGCCTGCCTCTTCGTCGCTCAACGACTCGGGCACGTGCATCGCGGAGCCGGCGTCGACGACGACCTCCTCCGTGTAGCCGCCGCCCGCGAGCAGCGCCATCGCGCGATCGCCGCGCGTCCAGCCGATGACGTCCGAACCGCACTCGCGCACGATGCCTGCGCATTCGAGTCCGATGATCTCCGATGCGCCGGGCGGCGGCGGATAGTGTCCCTCGCGTTGCAGCAGGTCGGCGCGATTCACGCCGCACGCGCGCACCGCGATGCGCAGGTCGTGCGGACCGAGCTCCGGCGCCTTGACCTCGCCGATGCGCATCACGCTCTCGTCGCCGAAGCGATCGAGCACGACGGCGCGGATCACTTCTTCGCCTCGTCCCGAATCCACGTCCAGACCGCGACCGCGCTCGGCATGCCGATCACGCTCGACGCCAGCGCCACTACCTGGTTCATCTCCGCGTCGCTCGCTCCGGCCATCCGCGCCTTGCGCACGCTCGAATGCACCGCGCCCTCGCGCATCGCGCCGATGGCGATGCCGAGCTTGATCAGACGCTGCGTCTTTTCATCGAGTGGACCTTCCTTCGCGGCATCGCCGAGGAGATCCCACGCCTCGCGCAGCTTCGGGAACGTGGCGCTGAATTCATCGAATGTTCGCGGCGGCTTGTTCTGTGACGTCATGCCGCAATGTTATCGTCGCGCGACGTCATGTCTGAGCCCGTGATTCATTGCCGCGACCTGCGGAAGCACTACCCCGACGTGAAGGCGGTCGACGGTCTCGATCTGCTCATCAACCGCGGCGAATGCTTCGGCCTGCTCGGGCCGAACGGCGCGGGGAAGACCACGACGATCGAGATCCTCGAAGGCCTCATCCCCGCCGACGGCGGCGACGTGCAGGTCCTCGGCATGCACTGGAACGGACGCGCGCGTGAGCTGCGCGAGCGCATCGGCATCTCGCTGCAGGAGACGCAGTTCACCGACAAGCTCACGGTGATCGAGACGCTCACGCTCTTCCGCTCGTTCTATCGCGCGGGACACGATCCCGAGGAGTTACTCCGCACTCTGTCGCTCGAAGAGAAGCGCAACGCACGCGTCGGCAAGTTGTCGGGCGGCCAGAAGCAGCGTCTCGCGGTCGCGTGCGCGCTCGTCGGCCAGCCCGACATCCTCTTCCTCGACGAGCCGACGACCGGACTCGATCCGCAATCGCGCCTGCAGTTGTGGGAAGTGGTGACGAAGTTCCGCGCCGGCGGTGGCACGGTGATGCTGACCACGCACTACATGGACGAAGCGGAGCGACTCTGCGATCGCATCGCCATCGTCGATCACGGCAAGGTGATCGCGCTCGGCACGCCGGCGGAGCTGATCGCGAAGCTCGACGCGTCGAACATCATCGAGTTCACCAGCGACCCTGCGATCCCGGCGGACGCGTTCGCCGGTCTCTGCGACGGCTATCACGGCTGCGCGAAACGCGGCGACGGCTGGCAGTTGCGCGTCGACTCGCTCGCCGAGGCGGTGCCGAAGTTGATCGCGGTCGTGGAGAAGAACGGATCGAAGCTGCTGACGTTGAGCACTCACGCGGCGACGCTCGAGGATCTCTTCGTCGCCATGACGGGACGGGAGCTGCGCGATGCCTAGGCCGCCGCTCGTCGAGCTGACTCACGCGCGCGTCCGCGAGTTCCTCCGCGAGCCCGAGGCGGTGTTCTGGGTCTTCGCGTTTCCGCTGCTGCTGACGCTGGCCCTCGGATTCGCGTTCCGCTCCAAGCCGCCCGACAAAATTCCGATCGGCGTCTCCGGTCCGCACGCGAAGGACTGGAGCGCGTCGCTGTCGAAGTCGCCCGTGCTGCTCGCGCGCGTGCTCGACGCGGATGCGGCGAAGGATCAGCTCCGCACCGGCAAGATCTCGTTGCTCGTCGAAGGGGACACGCAGCCTGTCTTTCGATTTGATCCGACGCGTCCCGATGCACGCACCGCGCGCGTCGAAGCGGATGACGCGTTGCAACGCGCCGCGGGACGCCGCGACGTGATCGCCGCGCGCGAAGAGCACGTCAGCGAGCAGGGCTCGCGCTACATCGACTTCCTCGTGCCCGGACTCCTCGGCATGAACCTGATGGGCACCGGCATGTGGGGTGTCGGCTTCAGCATCGTCAACGCGCGGATGAAGAAGCTGCTCAAGCGCTTGATCGCGACGCCGATGCGCAAGTCCGATTACCTGCTCGCGCAGTTCTTCTCGCGGCTGATCTTCCTCACCGGCGAGGTGACGTTCCTCATCGTGTTCGCGTGGCTCGTCTTCCACGTCAGCGTGCACGGATCGCTCATCACGTTCGCCATCCTCTGCCTCGTCGGCGGCTTCGCCTTCTCCGGCATCGGATTGCTCGTCGCATCGCGCGCGTCGACGATCGAGGCGGTGAGCGGGATGATGAACCTGGTGATGGTGCCGATGTGGATCTGCTCAGGCGTCTTCTTCTCGTACGAGCGCTTCCCCGACGCGGCGAAGCCGTTCATCCGCGCGCTGCCGCTCACGGCGCTCAACGACGCGCTGCGCGCGGTGATGAACGACGGCGCCGGATGGGTGACCATCGCGGCGCCGGTCGGTGTGCTGGTGGTGTGGGGTGCGGTCTGTTTCGCGCTCGCACTGCGCCTGTTCAAGTGGCAGTGACGTTGATCCCTCGACTGCGCTCGGGATAAAACCACCTCATGAAAATTGCCACCTGGAACGTCAACGGCATTCGCGCACGGCACGAGCAATTTGCAGCATTCGTGCAGAGCGAGCAGCCCGATGTGATCTGCCTGCAGGAATTGAAGGCGTCGCCCGCGCAGATCCCTGCGACGATCTGCGACCTCGAGGGCTACAAGTGCTACTGGCACGGCGCGGCGGCGTACTCGGGCGTCGGCCTGCACATCCGGCTGGAGAGCGCGCAGTCGGTGCCGGAGTTTTCGCATCCGCATTTCGACAACGAGACGCGCATCGTTCAGGCGCGCGTCGGCGACACGATCTTCGCCTCGGTCTACGTCCCGAACGGCGGCAAGGACTACGCGGCGAAGGTCGCGTTCCTTCACTCGCTCATCGACTACGCCGCCGACGTGCAGAAGGATGGGACGAAGCTCGTGCTCTGCGGCGACATGAACATCGCGCGCACCGATCTGGACGTCCATCCGAAGGAGCGCAAGCCGAACATCATCGGCCAGCGCCCCGAGGAGCGCGACCTGCTGGAGAAACTGCTGTCGCAGGGACTGGTCGACGTCGGACGCATGCTCTATCCGAACGCCGACGACTACTTCTCCTGGTGGGCGCCGTGGCGCAATCTCCGCCAGCGCAACATCGGCTGGCGGCTCGATTACGTGCTCGCGTCGCAGTCACTCGCCTCGCGCGCGACGTCGTGTCCGTCGCTGCGCGAAACGGGGACGAGCGATCACGCGCCGGTGGTGGCTACGTTCGAGATTTGATCCACGCGTCGACGCGCGCCGCGAGCACATCGAGCGGAATCGAGCCCGCGCCGATCACGACGTCGTGGAACTGCCGGATGTCGAACTTCGCGCCGAGCTCCTTCTCCGCTTTCGCGCGCAGCCGCAGGATCTCGAGCTGCCCGACCTTGTAGGCCACGGCCTGCGAAGGCCAGGCGATGTAGCGGTCGGTCTCGATCTGCACCGTCGGCTCGTCGGCCGATGAGTGCGCGTGGAAGTAGTCGACGACCTGTTGCCGCGTCCACTTCTTCGAATGGATGCCGGTGTCGACGACGAGCCGGATCGCGCGGAGGATGTCGCTCTGCAGACGTCCGTAGTCGGAGTACGGATCGCTGTAGAAGCCGACCTCCTTGCCGAGGCGCTCGGAGTAGAGCGCCCAGCCTTCGCCGAACGCGGTGAAGCCGGCGCCCTGCTGGCGGAACGGCGCCAGCTCGGGGAGCTGCTGCGCGATCGCGTTCTGCAGGTGATGTCCCGGCACGCCCTCGTGGTACGCGACCGCCTCGATCATGATCAGCGATCGCTTCTCCGGCTCCGACGTGTTGATCACGACGGCCGCGGTGCGTGAGCCATCCTTCGTGCCGCGCTGGTACTGCCCGCCCGGCGCGCTCTTCTCGCGGAATGCTTCGACCGAGCGGACGTCGACCTTCGCCGCCGGCAGGTTGCCGAAGAGCATCGGCAGCTTCTCGTACATCGCGTCGATGTCTTTGCGGTAGAGGTCGAGGATCTGCTCGCGCGACTTCGCCTTGAGCTCGGGATTCTTCTCGATCGAATCGCGCAGCGCAGCGAGCGAGTCGAAGCCGAGGCGCTTGGCGATCGCCGTCATCTCTTGTTCGTCGCGCGCCACTTCGCGCAGGCCGAGCTGGTGGATCTCCTCCGGCGTGAGGTTCGTCGTCGTGGTGCGCTTCACGGCGATCGCGTAACGCTCCTTGCCGTTCGGCAGCGCCCAGATCCCGTCTTCCTTGCGGCCATGCGGCGCGTACTCCTCGCGGACGAACTTCCCGAACTTCGCGTATGCGGGGAGGACGTCGTCGCGCACCGCCGCGATGAGCTGCGCGCGGAGCTCCGGCGAGATCTTGGTCAGTGATTTCACGAACGGCGTCTCTTCCGGCTGCTGCTTCGCGATGCCGTCGATCTGGTCGGCGGTCTTCTCCAGGAGGAAGCGCGGCGGCATGAGGTGATCGCGCATGCCGAGGCGCATGAGGGCGGTGATCTGGTCGAAGAGTTGCGGCACCCCGTGCATGCGCGCGATCCAGTCCGCGTAGTCCTTGTCGGCTTTGAACTGCAGGCTGGTCACCATCTGCGGCACCTGGAGATAGACGCCCTGCAGTTGGTTCACCGGCATCTCGTAATCCTTCAGCCGGTACGACTCCAAGCCGTTCTCGAGCTGGCGCACGAGCACCGTCTTGTTCAGCGCTTCCTGCTCGGCGAAACCGCGCGTCGAGATCGCGTTCGCGCGTTTCAGAAATTCGCGGCTCTGCTTCGTCTCCGATTCGAGCGCCGCCAGCGATTCATCCGACCAGCGGTCGTTGTGGCGGTTGTCGCCGACGAACGACGCCAGCTCCGGACTCGTCTCCAGCCGCCACTCCCACACTTCGTTGACGAGGTCGGAGAGCGCCTTGCGCCGCGTGTCGAGATCGGCGGCGGATTGGGCGAAGGAGGAGGTGGTGAGGAGAAGGAGGAGGGCGATGAAGCGTGCGCGCATGGCGCACAGGATAAAGGGTTGCCGGTTGCCGGTTACCTGCGAGGCAACCGGCAACCGGCAACTGGGAACTGACTACTCGAGGACGACCACCACCACGCGGCGATTGTCCTTGCGTCCCGCGCGCGTCTTGTTCGACGCGACCGGGAGGGTGTCGCCGTACGAGATCGTCGACATGCGGTTCAGGGGAACGCCGTACTGGCGTGAGAGATAGCGGCGCACTTCGTCGGCGCGGCGCTGGCCGAGCTCGTCGTTGTAGCGCGTGCCGCCGGTGTCGTCGGTGTGGCCCTGGATCTCGACGAAATACTGGTGCTCGCTGCCGGTCATGTCCTTGAGCTTGCCGCCGAGCTCGTCGAGCGCGGTCTTCGCGTCCTTGCTCAGGTCGTACTTGCCGCTCTTGAACTTCACCTTGTCATCGGAGAACGTCTGCTGGAAGACGACCTTGCCGGCGCCCTTGGCGATCACGCCGGCGTCTTCGGCGCGCTTGAGCGCATCCTTCGCTTCCTGGCTGAGAGTGGCGATCTGAGCGTCCTGCTCCTTCTGGTGCTGCTGGACCGTCTCAACCTGCGACGCGACCGACTCGATCTTCTGATTGGTCGTCGCCATCGCCTTGTCGGTAGCCTCGGCGATCTTGCGATCGACTTCCTTGTTCGTGGCGCACGCTGCGAGCGTCCCGACCACGAAGGCCACCGTTAAACCACGGGTTACTTTGGCTGCGATTCTCATCAACTTCTCTTCCTTTCGTTCGCTTTAGTGACAACCGGGGGCTCGGTCCCGCGATATCCCGCGCGTACGCGGACCGCTTGCACTCGCCCCGCGACTTTCAGCGAAATGCGGCGGTACTTTACAGCACCTTTTCCGGTCGGGGTGAAGCCGATCAGGTACTGAGCGCGGAGATCATTTTCGATACGATCGACCGCTTTACCGAGCTGTTCCGGGCGATTGCCGAGGAAGAGACGGCCTCCGGTCTGGGTCGCCACGTCCTCGAGCAATGCGATATCAGACGACGCTTCCGACGTCTGGTTTTTGAGTAGCTTCGCCTCCGACGCCTCTCGCAATCCCAGGGAGTAGATCGGGATGGCGAGACCCTCGAGCGTTTTGGAGAGTTGTTCACGCGTCAGACGCGACGCATTGTCGATGCCATCGCTGAGCAGAATGATGGCCCGCGTCGCGTTACGCCCGAGGCGGCTTCGCTCCGGCATGGTCGAGACCGCATCGAAAAACGCGGTCTTTCCCCATGGCTTGATGCTGTACATCGCCGTCAGCACCTTCTGCGGATCGTCGGCGAACGGCACGAGCTCATGCGCCTCGGTGTTGTCGAAGACGAAGAGCGAGAAATCGTCTCCCTGCTTGCGGCGCGCGATGAGCGCTTCGACCGCCGCGCGCGCCGCTTCCATCTTGCCGGCGAGCGCCATCGAGCCGGAGCCGTCGATGAGAATCGTGAACGAGACCGGAGCGTCCATCGACTTCTCGAACATGTCGCTTTTCACCGGCACGCCGTCGACGAGGAGGTCGACCTCCGCGGATGCGAGGTCGGTGATCGGAGCGCCGTGACCGCCGAGCACGGTGAACGGAACCATGACGTAGCCGACCGAGACGTTCTCTTCGACATGCTGCAGAGATTCCTGCGCGAAGAGAAACGGAGCGGCGAGTACGGCGAGGAGAAAGACGAGACGGCGGTACGACATGCTGCAAATAACACGATCGGCCGAGGTGCCGATTTCAGCAACCTCAGCCGCGTTTGAGCGGGATGAAGTCTGGATCATCCTGTTGACGGCGCTCCCACTTCAGAAATTCGTAATAGCCGCATCGCGACCAGTCGGGATATTCGTGGCAGACGCCGGGACGCGCGTTGTAGATCGTGCAGCGCCGCTTTTCCTTGTCCAGGAACATGCAGACCGAGCCGTAGATCTCATCCTTCTGATGGCGGAGCACCTGCTCCTTCTCCACGACCTTGGTGAACTTCGCGCGCGCCGTTTCGACGTCGAGGTCGAAGTGCTTCGCCAGCCGCGCGATGTCGCGCTTGGTGACGACGATGCGGTCGTAGCTGCAGCAGTACGCGGGACACTTCGAGCAGTCGTACAGCGGACGTGGGGCGGGCGGGGCGGCGGAGTCCATGCGGTTTGAGTGAGTGTAGACGAAGGTGACAGATAGCGGATAGCAGATAGCAAGGAATCTCGACCGCTATCTGCTATCTGCAACTGTTATCTTCGTCGCATGGATCACGCTGTCGCTCTGGTGCAGGCGTATCTTCAACTCAACGGTTACTTCACCTCCGCCGAATATCCGATCATCGCGGGCGCGGGACGGCGCACGCGGACCATCACCGACATCGACATCCTCGCGTTTCGCTTTCCGACCGTCGGTCCGAAGCTTCCGCGCAAGAGCGCGAAGGGACTCGACGTGACGGAGACCGATCCCGGCCTCGGCATCCCGCGCAACTCCGTCGACATGATCATCGGCGAAGTGAAAGAAGGGCGCGTCGGCATCAACAGCGCGGTGCGCGATCCCGAGGTGTTGAAGGCGGTGATCTCGCGCTTCGGCGAAACGCCGGAAGACGAAGACCGCGTGGTGAACGAACTGCTCGACAACGGCACGACGCGCTTGCCGTCGGGTTACACCGTGCGGCTCGTCATCTTCGCGTCGTTCCCGCCCGGCGCCGCGGTGCCGCCGTGCCGCATCATCTCGCTCGGTCACGTGCTCGAGTTCCTGCAGAAGTACGTCGGCAGGCACTGGAACCTTCTCCGTCATCTGCAGTTCAAGGATCAGGCGTTCGGATTTCTGATGACGCTGGAGAAAGCGCGACGCGGCGGCGCGGGACGTCGCGGCCAGGGCGGAGTGGAGGTCGTCCGCAAGGACGGAGGCAGGAGGGAGCGATGATCAGCAGGCGCGATTTCTTCGTCACGACGGCCGTCGGTGCGGCGGGTGTTGCCGTCGCCGTTCCAGTGGGGGCACAGGCCCCCTCGCCTGTGCAAATCCCCCCCGAAGCCGCCGCCCGCTACGACTGGATCATGAACAAGTGGGGCACGCGCTTCACCGAAGAGCAGAAGGCGGAGATCCGCCGCATCCTGATCGACAGCGAAAAGTCGCTCGCCACGATGCGCGCGTTCGCGCTGGCGAACGGCGTGGAGCCGGCGCGATGAACGTCGTCGGCATGAGCATCCGCGAGCTCGGGGAGCACATTCGCAAGCGCGAAGTCTCGCCCGTCGAAGTGACGCAGACATTCCTCGACCGCAGCGCGTCGATCGGAGCGAAGCTCAACGCGTACGCGACGCTGACGCGCGAGCGTGCGATGAACGAAGCGCGCCTGGCGGAGAGCGAGATCGCCGCCGGCAAGTATCGCGGTCCGCTGCACGGCATCCCGTACGCGGCGAAGGACCTCCTCGCGGTGAAGGGCTATCCGACGACGTGGGGCGCGCGTCCGTTCGCCAATCAGACCTTCGACTACGACGCCGCGGTCATCCGCCGCCTGCACGATGCCGGCGCGGTGCTCATCGGCAAGGCGGCGATGATCGAGCTCGCCGGCGGGATGGGCTATCGCTACGGCAACGCGTCGCTGCAGGGCGGCGCGAAGAATCCGTGGAACGAGGCGTGCTGGACGTGCGGCTCGTCGAGCGGATCGGGAGCGGTCGTCTCCGCGATGCTCGCGCCGTTCGCGATCGGCACCGAGACGTGGGGCTCGATCATCTGCCCCTCGGCGTACTGCGGCGTGTCGGGATTGCGCCCGACGTACGACCGCGTGAGCCGCGAAGGAGCGATGGCGCTGTCGTACTCGATGGACAAGATCGGTCCTATGGCGCGCAGCGCTGATGACTGCGGACTCGTGCTGTCGGCACTGTCGTCGTTCAAGTACACGCGTGCGCCGCGCAAGCTGCGCATCGGCTGGGTGACGAACGCGTGGAAGGACGTGCAGCCCGACATCGCGCGCATCACGAGCGATGCGCTCAACGTGATGCGCACAAACGCGAAGGTCTCGGAGATCGCGCTGCCCGAGGGTCCGTGGGAGATCGCGGCCGGGACGACGATCTCCGTCGAAGGCGCGTCCGCGTTCGATTCACTGATCGAGTCGGGGCGCGTCTCCGAGCTCGTCGACGCCCTCGGACGGATCGGCGGCTACGTCAACTCGACGATCTCCGGTGCCGACTACGTCCGCGCGCAACGCATCCGCACGCTGCTCAAGGCGAAGATGGCGGAGCTGTTCAAAGGTGTCGACGTCCTCGCCGCCGCGTCGCTGCCGGTCGCCGCGACGACGATGGAAACGAACCTCGAGGTCGATCTCGCGTTCTCCGATCCCCTCGGCGGCATCGGCAACTTCTGCGGCCTCCCCGCGATCAGCGTGCCGTCAGGATTCACGTCGAAGGGCCTGCCCGCCGGCATCCAGTTCGTCGGCGCGGTGAACGACGACGACGCCGTGCTCGCGGCAGCGAATCTGTTTCAGCAGCACACGAACTGGCACACGAAGACGCCGCCTATTTGAACTCGACCTCGACCCGCTGGCCGAGCTTCAACGGCGTCCCCTCGGCCAGCGCGATCTTCACCAGCAGCACGCGCGTGTCGATCGGCTTCGCCGGATCCTGCGGCTTCAATCGCCGGCTGACGACGTTCCCCGGCACTTCCTCGATCACGCCGCGCCACTTGCTGTCGTACCCCTCGGCCGAGATCGTCGTTTCCGCACCATGGCGGATGCGCGATGCGTCGAACTCGTCGACCTCCGCTTCGACGCGCGTGCGGCGCAGGTCAGCGATCGTGATGAGCGAGTCGCCCGCGCTGATCGTCTCGCCGCGCTGGCGCATCCGCGTGATGACCACGCCGTCGATCGGCGCTTTGATCACCGTCTTCGCCACGACCGCTTCGAGCCGCCGCGCTTCCGCCACCGCCGACGCGCGCCGCGCACGCGCCGCATCGAGATCGCGCTCGCTCTTCTCCCACGTCTGCTTCGAGCCGACGTCTTCGCGGAAGAGCCGCTGCGCGCGCTCGACCTCGAACTGGTAGAGGCGGATGTCGGCATCCGCTTCGCCGACGCGCGCACGCGCTTCGCCGAGCGCCGCGCGCTGATCGTCCGAGCGCAGCGTGGCGATGACGTCGCCCTTGTGCACGACGTCCTGTTCGACGACGTCGAGACGCTCGATCGTGCCGGCGACGTCGCTGCCGACGGTGACTTCCGCGCCGGGATACGCCGCGACGCGCCCCTCGGCGATGACGTGATTTGGGGCCGAGGCGGGTGTGGCGGCGGCGGGTTGAGAAGCCACACGGTTTGCGCGCACCTGCACGACGGTGATGACTACGATGACCAGACCGAGGAACGGAGCAATCCAACGCTTCATGACAATCTCCCGTCGTGGATCTTCACCACGCGATCGGCGACCGCGCGGACTTTCGGATCATGCGTAACGATGACGAGCGCGCGGTTTTCCTTCTTCGCCAGCGCGCGGAACATTTCGAGGACCTGGGTGCCGACGACCGAATCGAGATTCGCGGTCGGCTCATCGGCGAGGAGGATCGGCGCATTGCCGGCGAGCGCGCGCGCGACTGCCACGCGCTGCTTCTGGCCGCCGCTCAGATCGCGCGGCAGGAAGGCCTGCCGGTCGCCGAGGCCGACCGCCTCGATCACCCGCTGCGCCTCGGTGCGCGCTTCGCGTCCCCGCATCCCCTTCACGTTCAACGCGTACTCGATGTTCTCGAGCGCGGTGAGCGACGGAAAGAGGTTGAACTGCTGGAAGACGAAGCCGAGCGAGCGCTTGCGGATCGCGTTGAGCCGCTTCGCGTCGACCCGCTCGCCGTCGATCACCACGTCGCCCTGCGACGGCGTGAGGATGCAGCCGAGGATCGAGAGGAACGTCGTCTTGCCCGAGCCCGACGGTCCTTCCAGCGAGACGATCTCGCCGCGATCGACGCCGAAGTCGATGCCGCGCAGCACGGGGATCGTCTCGCGGCCTTCGGTGAATGACTTCTGGATGTTGCGTGCCTGAAGAATCATGTTCTGAACACCAGTGCCGGATCGATGGATGCGACTTTTCGGAACGAGATCATCGCCGCCGCGAGGCAGAGCACGATCGATCCGGCGAAGACGATCGCGAAGAGTTGCGGCGGGATGACGAGCTTGAGATCGATCTTGTAGATGAGCGGGCGGAGGGCGTAGGCCATGGCGGCTCCGAGCGCGAAGCCGAGCACCGCCGCGATCGCCGCCTGCTTGCCGAGGATCGCGTAGATGTCGGCGTTGCCGCCGCCGATCGCCTTCACCGTCCCGAATTCCTTGATGTGCTCCATCGTCGACGTGTAGAGCGTCTGCGCCACGACGACGATGCCGACGAGACATCCGAGGAAGACGGTGAGGTACATGTTCAGTCCGAGTCCCGTCGAGTCGACCCAGTAGCTGCGCGAGCGGCTGGCCCACTCTTTTCCGGTGAAGACGTCGTTGTACGGAAGGCGGCGCTTGATCTCGGCGCGCACCTGCTCGACGTTCGCGCCCGGCGCGAGCTTCACCAGGATGTAGGTCGTGTTGCCGCGCAGCTCGCTCGGCACGAGGCTCTGCGCGAGCGTGAAGTCGATGAACGTCAGCGGAGTGGTGGTGAACGACTTCGCCTCTTCCGAGCGTCCGATGATCTTCAACCGGCGGCCGATCACCTCGCGGTACTCGCCGATGGCGAACGGTCCGCCGTAGCGCTTCTCCGCGGAGGCATCGAGGAACATGTAGTTGCCGCGGCGGAGGTCTTCGAGATTGCCGCCCGTGACTTTCCACGGGAAGTTCCAGCGCGCGAAATCATCCAGCGCATACACCTCGGTTCCCTCGACCGCGCCGTTCGGCAGGCTGACGTTCATGAACCAGACGATGAGGTTGTCGGCCCGCGCCACGCCGGGGATCGCGCGGACGCGCTTCACGTGCGTCTCCGGGAACGTGTGCGCGAAGTCGATGTTCTTCGTGTCGTGCGACGTGACCCAGAGGTCCGCGTTGAGGTGCTCGATCGTCAGCGACGCGTTGTCCATCAGCCCGAGGAAGAGGCCGACCTGCACGAAGACGAGCGTGACCGCGAACGCGACGCCGCTCACCGTGATGAGAAAGCGGAGCTTGTCGTGGAGGAGCGATTTGGTTGCGAGGTCGACCATCACTTGCCTCGCTTCGCCTTCGCCAGACCGTCGACCAGGATGTCGATCATCGTCGCGACGCGCTTCTTGATCGGGCGCCATTCGACCCACGGATCGCATTCCTTCGCGATGTTCAGCGAGACGACGCCGTGCACGCCGGCCCACATCGTCTGCGACACCAGCTCGACGTCGGAGTGCTCGGGGCGGAGGCGTTTCTCGGCGATCGCCTGCGCGACGGTGCTCTTGAGGAAGGCGTAGGCGTCTTCTTCCGGATTGTCGCGGCGCTGCATCGCCTCGTCGGGGATCGTCCCCTGCGGATGCGGCGTCATGAACATCAGGCGGTAGTGATTCGGGAACTCGGCGGCAAAGTCGGCGTACGCGTGGCCGATGCGGCGGAGGCGCTCGACCGGATCGTCGAGGCGCGCGATCTTCGTGAGCTGCGTGGCGAGCGTGTAGAAGTCGACCGCGCACAGCTCGCCCATCAGCGCTTCCTTGTCTTTGAAGTGGAAGTAGATGGCGGTGGGCGAGTACTCGATGCGCTCCGCGATGCGGCGCATCGTCACGGCGTCGTAGCCCTCGCTGACGAACAACTCGCGCGCCGCATCGAGGATGCGGGTGCGGACTTCTTCACGTTCACGTTGTCGACGTTCGGTAGGTCCCAAAACGCGCCTCCAAAACTTAACAGTGTTAAGTTAGGTTCGCGCGTTCAGGAAGTCAAGGGGGATTTTGAGCGGTTGAGCGATCAAGCGGCTCAGCGGTTGAGCTCAACGCCTCAACAGCTCAACGACTCAATAGCTTCAATCCACGATTCTTTTCATCAACTCGTTCACTTCCTCGTACACCCGCCGCACCGTCTCATCGACCTCAGCCATTCGGTCGTCGGAGGTGCGGCGCTCGAGCTTGATCATGTCCTTGATCTCGTCGGTCGCGTAGAGGATGTCGCAGAGGCGGTCGATAACCCGTTCGGAGAGCGGGAGATGCGGCCAGACAGTCGGCAGTTGCAGCTCAGCGTGTTTGATGCTCACTCTATCTAGGAGTGACATAAGTCCCGAAGTCCCTACCCTCGGGGGCTGAAAACATCGTTATGCTCCCGCCATGAAAATGCGCTTCCTGCTTCCCTTCGCGGCAGCCGTTGCCTTTCCGCTGACCGCCGCCGACGTCCCGACCCCGGCCGCCGTGTCGCGCGCGGTCCGCATGATCAGCGGCGACGCGATCGCCGCACACGACAAGTTCCTCGCCAGCGACCTGCTCGAAGGACGCGGTCCCGGCACGCGCGGCGATCAGATTGCGCAGGAGTACATCGCCGCGCAGTTCGAGGCGTTCGGCCTCACGCCGGACGGCGACAACGGCACGTACTTCCAGAAGGTCGCGCTCCTCGGCGTGACGACCGACGCGCAGACGACGACCGCGTCGTTCACGAAAGCGGGCGCGCCGGCGATCGGTCCGCTCAAGTACCTCGACGACTTCGTCGCCAGCGACGAGACGCAGACGAAGCAGCAGAGCAATGCCTCGACGCTCGACTCCGAGCTCGTCTTCGTCGGTCACGGCGTCGTCGCTCCCGAGTACAAGTGGAACGACTACAAAGACCTCGACACGAAGGGGAAGACGCTCGTGATGCTCGTCGACGATCCGCCGGCGAACGCCGCGGAGCCCGACCTCTTCAAGGGCAAGGCGCGCACGTACTACGGCCGCTGGACCTACAAGTACGAGATCGGCGGCGCGAAGGGCGCGGACGCCGTGATCCTCATCCACACGAACGACGCCGCGGGCTATCCGTGGAACGTCGTCCGCAACTCGTGGGGCGCGGAGCGCTCGTACTCGCGCCGCGGCGCGAACGAAGCCGCGATCAAGTTCGCCGGATGGGTGACCGAGGACATCGCGAAGCAGTTGTTCAAAGCGGCGGGACAGGACCTCGACGCGCTGACCAAGGCCGCCGCATCACGCGATTTCAAGCCGGTGTCGCTCGGCGGATACCGGCTCACCGGGACGATCGGCAGCAAGTCGCGCGCGTTCGACACCGCGAACGTCGTGGCGAAGCTCGAAGGCTCCGACGCGGTGCTGAAGAAGGAAGCGATCCTCTACAGCGCGCATCACGATCACCTCGGCGTCGGCAAGCCCGACGAGCGGGGCGACGCCATCTACAACGGCGCGATCGACAATGCATCGGGCTGCGCGTTGCTGATCGAGATGGCACGCGTCTGGGCGAACACCACGCCGAAGCCGAAGCGCTCGATCATCTTCAACGCGGTCGCCGCCGAGGAGCAGGGGCTCATCGGCTCGGGCTACTACGGCAAGCATCCGTCGGTCCCGGCGGGCCGAATCGCGCTGAACATCAATTACGACGCGATTCCCGAGCTCGGGCGCGTGCGCGACGTCTACATGAACGGCATCGAGCGGACGACGTTCTTCCCCACCGCGCAGAAGATCGCGAAGGCGATGGGCATCACGATCGTCCCCGACCCGGAGCCGGAGCAGGGTCATTACTACCGCTCCGATCACTTCAGCCTTGGCAAGGTCGGCGTGCCGGCGTTCTCGGTCGATCCGGGACAGGACGTCATCGGCAAGCCGGCCGCGTGGGGAAAACAGCAGTCGGACGATTACCGCGAGCATCGCTATCACCAGCCGAGCGACGAATACGATCCGAAGTGGGACTGGGCGGAAGCGGTGGAGATGGGCCAGCTCGGTTTCTGGCTCGGATGGGAAGCGGCGAACGCGCCGGCGATGCCGAACTGGCTGCCGGGCGATGAGTTCCGCGGCATCCGCGACGCGAGTCTGAAGGCGTCAAAGTAGGAGCCAGGCACTCACACCGATCCAAGCCAGAAACGCAAAGTTGAGGGCCGTGAGCCTGCGGAAAAACCGCGGGTCACGGCCCGATTCTTTTGCGTAGATCCGCCAGCCGAGGAGATTGGCGAGCGAGGCGATGATCGTGCCGCAGCCGCCGGCATTCGCGCCGTAGAGCAGCGCCTTCCAGTCGGGCGCGGCGAGCGGCGAGAGGAGGATCGTCGCGGGGACGTTCGAGATCACCTGCGACAACGCGATCGCGCTGACGTAGATGTGTCCCGACACGTTCACGCGCGGCAGTCCTTCCACGATCACGAACGCGGAGAGGAAGAGCGGCACGATCGAGAGGTCGAGCGCGAAGAGTCCGCGCGGCAGGAAGAAGACGCCGGCGATCAGCGCGACGATCGCGGCGGGCCAGGCATTCGAGATGCGCGCGATCTCGAGCAGCACGAGCGCGAAGCAGAGCGCGCCGGCGATGCCGCCCAGCGCGTTGCGCGGCCGCAGTTGCACGCCGGCTTTCACCAGCGGACGCGTTGGACCGAGGAGAAAGACCGCGATGAGCAAGCCCGCGGCGCTCGCGGCGACGAACGGCAGCATCACGCGAACGAAGTGCGCCGCCGTCCAGCCGGAGCTGTGGAAGACGAAGAGGTTCTGCGGATTGCCGAGCGGCGTGAGGCATCCGAGGAGGTTCGCGGCGACGATCTCCAGGATCACGGCGTCTTCGAGATCGAAGTCTGAGAAGCGGCTGGCGACGACGGTGAAGGGGATGACGACGAAGAGCGCGACGTCGTTCGTCACCAGCGCCGCGAGGAGACCGCTCATCGCGATCAACGCGATGGCGAAACCGCGCGTGGTGTGAAAGCGCGAGATGGTGACTGCCACCATCAGATCGAGCCAGCCGGCCTCGCGCAGGATCTCGACGGCAACGAGCAGCGCGAAGAGGACGAGCAGCAGGTCGACGTCGATCGCCTTCTTCGCCGCCGCGATCGAGACACGGCCGGTGAGGAGGAAGGCGATTGCGATGACACCGGTGCCGATGGTCAGCGCGTGTTTGCGCACGTCACCGGTCCCGCCGCGGTCCGCCCGCCGCGCGCACCGCCATCATCGCCGCCCCTTCCACCGGCGTGTTGCGCGGCGGCGCGATCTGCGCGTGCGGCGCGCTCGTCATGATCGCGTTGCGCATCGGCGCGATCAGCACCTCGCCCGCGTTGAACGCGCCGCCGACGTAGGCGACGGGGAACGTTTTCGCCAGCAGCTCGAGCCTTTCGGCGACGGCGACCACGCACGTCGCGAGCTCGCGTCCGGCGTTGTCGATGATCTCCTGCGCGACCGGATCGGAGGTCTTCGCCGCTTCGATCACCAGCTTGCCGTAGCGCGCGATGTCGTCGGCGTGCGTCGTCGCCGCGTAGACGAAGCGCGGCAGATCGGTCGGATCGCACATGTCATATTCGTTGCAGAGGAGCTGCGTCATCGTCGTCGCGGTGCCGCGTCCGTCGTATGCGCGGACGATGGCGGCGAGTCCTTCGCGCGCGATCGCGTAGCCGCTGCCTTCATCGCCGAGCGTCGGCCCCCAGCCGCCCGCCCGCGCCTCGCGCCCGAGCTCGTTGCGGCCGAACGCGACGGAGCCGGTGCCGGCGATGATCACGATGCCGGCGCCGAAGCCGATGGCTCCGGTGAGGGCGACGCGGCCGTCGGTGTCGACGATGAAATTGCCGCGCGGAAAGAAGACGCGCAGCGCTTCGACCACGCGCTCGTGATGGGCCGGATGATCGGAGCCGGCGATGCCGCAGTAGGCGTACTCGACCTTGTTGATTGCGATGCCGGCCTCGACCAGCGCGCCATTCACGGCGCGCTCGACATTGCGCGTCGCTTCTTCGATGCCTACGCGGAGATGGTTCGAGCCGCCGGCGAGACCGCGGCCGAGGACCGTGCCGTGCTCGTCGGTGACGATCGCCGCCGTTTTTGATGCGCCCCCGTCAACTCCCAGAAACCAGGTCATTTCTTTGCACTCATTCTCTCTCGGAGGAAAGCACTCATGAGGAGAAACACGATACTTGCCATCCTCGCGATGGCGTTGCTGACCGTGGCGCTGTTCGCAGTCGCCGGATGCAAATCCAGCGGCATGGCGCTGACGTCGCGCGGCCAGTTGCTCAAGCTCAACATTGTCCACCCGACCGATCTCCCCGAGGCGGGAGAAGACAATCTCGACGTGGTCATCTCGAACCGCGGCGTGAAAGACGTGAAGGACGTCCTCGTCGACATCGAGCTGCCGCCGCAACTCGTCGTGATCGACGAGACGCATGAACGCGGCGTCATCGAGTCGCACGATCCGGGCGCGAACGTCTATCACCTCTCCTTCAGCAACATTCAGCCGGCGGAGAGCTCGACGATCCGCTTCAAGGTGCGCACCGCCTTCGGCACGATGCACGAAACCGGAAGCGTGAAAGCAACCGCATGGCAGCGAGACCTGCCGGGCGACAAGCTGATCGAGACGGCGGTGATCAGGATGCGGATGTAGTGGTGTGAGATAGCAGATAGCGGATAGCGGATAGCAAGCGGCTCCGCCGCATGCGTGTCTGCCGTTTTGCTATCTGCTATCCGCTATCTGCTATCTAATTCTCTCGATGCCTGAAACCGAACTTCACATCCCTCCCAAGCCGCGCGAGTCGCTCGAGGACCGGAAGCTCCTCGACCGGCCTTCGCGCCAAGAGACGTTGCAGAGCGAATCGTGGCGCGTGCTGCGGATCACGAGCGAGTTCGTCGCCGGGTTCGATCACCTCGCGGAGGTCTATCCCGCGGTCTCGATCTTCGGGTCGGCGCGCACGCAGCTCTCGAATCGCTACTACGACCTCGCGGTGAAGACCGCGGAGCTGATCGGCAAGGCGGGCTTCGCCATCATCACCGGCGGCGGCCCGGGGATCATGGAGGCGGCGAATCGAGGAGCACGCAACGCCGGGGCGCTGTCGATCGGCTGCAACATCGAGCTGCCGTTCGAGCAGACGCTCAACCCGTACGTCGACAAGGCGATGACGTTCCGCTACTTCTTCGTCCGCAAGACGATGTTCGTGAAGTACTCGGAGGCCTTCGTCACGTTTCCCGGCGGCTTCGGCACGCTCGACGAGATCTACGGCGTGCTCACGCTCATCCAGACGAAGAAGATCTCCGACTTTCCGGTCATCCTCTTCGGCAGCGAATACTGGGGCGGGATGATCGAGTGGCTGAAGAACGTGGTGCTCAAGGAGAACAACATCCTGGCGGCCGACGTGGAGAGCATTCACGTCGTGGACGACGCGGAACGGGTGCGCGACATCGTGGTCGAGTATCACGATCGCGCGCTCCAGCACGGCTCGCGGCAGGCATCTGCCTCGCAATAGTTAACCTCTGAAAAGGAGGTCGCATGCGAATTCAAGAGACCGACAGGATCCTGAAGGAATCACGAGTTTCGCGTCACGCGCTGCACGAGCCGGAGGAGGGTCGCCTCAGCCGTCTGTGGCATCGCGTTACGCACCTCCCGATGAAGCTGATCAAGCGAGGTTGATGCGAATGGCGAGGCGCTATTGCAGCGCCTCGTCTTCCTCGGCTTCTTCCGCCGCCTCGATCGCCGGCGGCGTCATCTGCAGCAGCACCCACCGCACGCGAAAGCGCTCCGCCTCGAGCACCGAGATCTTCAGATCGCCGAGCTCGCACATGTCGCCCGGCGCGACCTCGCGTCCGATGCGCGCGGCGACGTAGCCGCCGATCGTCTCTTCCGCCGGCTCGCCGACGTCGACTTTCAAACGATCGGCGAGATCCTCGATGAGGTAATCGCCGCGCACGCGGTAACGGCCGTTGCCGAGCGGCTCGATCTCCGGCCGCTCGCGATCGAACTCGTCCTGAATCTGTCCGAACAGCTCCTCGGTGATGTTCTCGAGTGACACGATCCCCGACGCGCCGCCGTACTCGTCGAGCACCACCGCCATGTGCGTCTTGTGCTCGATGAACTGCGACAGCAGTGCTTCGACCGTCGAGTTCTCCGGCACGAACAGCATGTCGCGGCGCAGCTCCGTCAGCGGACGTCCCGGTCCCTTGAGCTGCGCGTGGAAGAGATCCTTGGTGTGAATCAGCCCGACCGTCTGATCGAGCGTGCCCTCGCACAGCGGGTAACGCGTGTGCCGCGTCTTGTGGATGATGTCGAGATTTTCCTGGATCGATTTCGTCGTGGAGAGGATGACGACGTCGGTGCGCGGCACCATGATCTGCCGTGCCGTCCGCTTCGAGAACTGGAAGACTCCTTCGATGATCTCGCGGTTTTCCTCGGAGAGAATGCCGGCCTTCTCCGAGCTGGCCAGGATCATCTTCAGCTCTTCCTGCGACTGGATCGCGTTCCCCTCGCCCGACGAATCGATGCCGAACATCTTCAGCGCGCCGTTGGTCAGCGCGCGCAGGAGCCAGATCGCCGGATAGGTGATGGAGTAGAAGCCGTGCAGGAGATGCGCGGTCCAGAGCGCCGTCGCAACCGGCTTGTCGATGGCCAGGAACTTCGGCACCTGCTCGCCGAAGATGATGTGCATCGCGGAGATGAAGCAGAGCGCGACGGTGGCGGCGATGGAGTGCGCGACCGGCGCAGCGAAAAAGCCGAGGCGCTCGAAGAAGGGGAGGATCAGTTTGGCGATGGCCGGCTCGCCGATCGAGCCGAGTGCGAGCGAGGCGAACGTGATGCCGACCTGCACCGCGGAGAGGTAGGCGTCGAGCCGTTTGGTGATGCGGCGCGCCATCCGCGCGCGGCTGCTTCCTTCCGCCGCGAGCTCCGCGAGCTGCGTCGGCCGGACGCGGATGATGGCGAATTCGGCCGCCACGAAGAACGCGTTCACGACGATCAGCAGGAAGGCGAGAATCAGATACCAGGTGGGCATTTGCTTACTGAGCGGTGCTCGATTCTACCGCCTCGTCGAGAGTGCGCCAGAAGCGGGGGTAGGACTTCGAGACGACGCGCTCGTCCCCGATCGTGACGTGGCCGCGCGCCAGTCCGGCGACGGCGAAGGCCATGGCGATGCGATGGTCGTTGTGCGTTTCGATCACCGCCGGCGCGTCCGACCAGCCGGGCTGAATGAGCATGCCGTCGGGACGCTCTTCGACCGTTGCGCCGAGACGGCGGAGCTCCGCGGTGACGGTGGCGATGCGGTCCGACTCCTTCACCCGAAGGTTCGCGATGTTGATGATCTCGACGGGCGAATCGGCCAGCGGCGCGATCGCGGCGAGGCTTGGAACGATGTCGGGGGTGTTCACGCAGTCGAACGTGCCGCCGCGCAGTTTTTCCGGTCCGCGCAGCGTGATCTCGTCGGCTGATACATCGACGCCGCAACCCATTTTCGCGAGGATGTCGACGAATGCGGAGTCGCCCTGCGCGGTCGGAGAGGCGAGTCCGCGAACGCGCGCGATGCCGTTCGTCGCGGCCGCGGCGGCGAACCAGTACGACGCCGAGGAGTAATCGCCTTCGACGCGGTATTCGTCGCGTTTCAGCGAGCGCGCCGAAACGGTCACTCGATTGCCGTCGCGCTCCACGCGCGCGCCGAACGAGATCAGTACGTCGGCGGTGATGTCGATGTACGGCGCCGACGCGAGCCGCTCGAGGACGACGGTGATGCCGCCCGGAAGTGTCGCGCCGCCCATCAGCAATGCCGAGGCGAACTGGCTCGACGTATCGGCGGAGATCGCGACTTCGAAGCCGCCGCGCATTTTCTTGCCGCGGATGCGCAGCGGCGGATAGCCCTCGCGCTCGACATACTCGACCTCGGCGCCGATCTCCAGCAGCACCTCGACGAGATCGCCGATCGGGCGGTTGCGCATCCGTTCTTCGCCATCAATGAGAAAGCGTCCCGGCGTGAACGCGAGCCAGCCGGTGAGGAAGCGCATCGCCGTTCCCGCGTTGCCGATGAAGAGACTCACCTCGTTCGCCGACATGCTGACGCGCGGACCGATGGTCAGCCCTTTTGCGAATGAGCCTCCGACTTCGAAGCCGATCGCGCGCAGCGCCTCGAAGGCGTAGCGCGTGTCGTCGGAGTCGAGGCAGTTGGTGATCGTCGTCGTCCCATCCGCCATTGCGCCGACGAGCAGCGCGCGGACGGAGTACGACTTCGACGGCGGCACGGTGACGGTCGCGTCGAAGCGATCGATTTTCGGGATGACCTTCACTCGGGGAACTCCAGCCGCAGGCCGTCGTACGCGAGGCGCACGTCCGGAGGCAGCGTTGCCTCGACCGTCGCGTGATCGACCTCGTGCGCGAGATGGATGATCCAGGTGCGGCGCGCGCCGATTTTCTTCGCTGCTTCGACCGACTCGCCGATGGTGAAGTGCGTCGGATGATGCGGCGCGGGACGAAGGCCGTCGAGCGCGAGCTCTTCGACTCCTTCGAGCAGGCGCAGGGTCTCGTCGGGGATGCCGTTCGTGTCGGTGATGTACGCGAACGGACCGACGCGGAAGCCGAGGATCGTCCAGTCGCCGTGCGTGACCGGGAGCGGAATGATCTCGATGCCGTCGTGCGTGAACGGCTCCGTCACTTCGATCACTTCGAGCTGCGGCTTGCCGCCGCCGATCTGCGCGTTCGGATCCCAGATGTAGCTGAACGCGCGGCGGATCGCCTTCGCCGTGTTGTGGCTGGTGTACGCGCGGATAGTTTCGCGCTGGCGGAAGTTGAACGGGCGGATGTCATCGAGGCCCATCACGTGATCGGCGTGCGAGTGCGTGTAGAGCAGGAAATCGAGGCGGGGGATCGGATCGCGCAGAAGCTGCAGGCGGAGGTCGGGCGTGGTGTCGATGAGGAAGTGTTTGCCCTGCGCCTCGATCTTCACCGACTGCCGCAGCCGCTGGTTGCGCGGATCGTCCGAGGCGCAGACGCGGCAGTGACATCCGATCACCGGAACGCCGGTGGAAGTGCCGGTGCCGAGAAACGTGACGATCATACGGTGACGAACTCGGAGGCGCCGCTCGCGAGGTCGATGGTCATCGCCTCGCCAGTCTCGTACCAGGGCGGGAGGATCGTCACCGTGGCCGGTCCGGCGGGGATCGTCTTCTTCTCGTGGAAGTGCCCGAGGATCACGTCGGTGACGCCGTTCGCGGCGGCGCGCTTGCGGCCGTACGACTCCATCAGATCGATCGGCAGCACCGACTTGTGCTTGAAGTTCGAGCTCGCCAGGCGCTTCTCCATGTCATCGACGAACGAGCGCGCGTACTTGCCGGGGATGAAGTTCAGCGCGAACTTGGACACGAAGTTTTTCGACGCGCGGCGCCAGAAGCGGTACTGCCAGTCGCGGTCGTTGATCATGTCGCCGTGCACGACGAGGTACTTCTTCGGGCCTGCGATGATCTCGTACTCCAGCGCGACGTCAGTCACCGCGTCTTCGGCGAACGATCCCTTGATGAAGAAGTCGCGATTGCCCTCGACGTAATGCACCGCGACGCCGCTGTCGCGCAGCGCGCGGAAACGATCGAATACCTTCGCCACGGCGGGCGTGTAGAACTTGCGATGGGCGATGAGGTAGTGGAACAGATCGCCGTTGAGGTAAAGCGCTTTCGGCGCGAGCTTCTCCAGGCGGTCGACCCAGGCGACGACGGCTTTCTCCGCGCCGTCCTTGAGGCCGATGTGCGAATCACCGATGACGAAGGCGCGCCCGGTCACTGGTCGATCCCGTCGAGCACGCGCTTGAAGTTCTCGTATGCGTCGTTGCCGAAGAGGCAGTAGATGACGCGCTGCAGGGAGCGCGCGCGGGGGCGGAACGCGACGGTGGCGTCGAGCATTACCGGCGCGCAGAAATCGATCGGGAAGCCGAACATGCCGTGGCGCGAGGCCATGAACGCGACCGAGGCGATGGCCAGTTCTTCCGCGCGCTCGAGCGCGGAGCGCGTTGCGTCGCTGAGGATCTTCGCCTGATCTTTTTCATCGGTGCGCGGACCGATGGCGTGGATCACGAACTTGCAGAGCAGGTTGCCGGCGCTCGTCACCACGGCGCTGCCCGCCGGCACCTCACCCACGCCGTCGACGTGCGGTGACTGCGACGGATAGATCAGTGCGTCGACCTTGATCGACGACACATCGGCGCGCAATAACTCGATCTTCATCCCATCACAGCGCCGTCTTCAGATTGGCTCGCGGATTTTCCGCGTATGCCGCTTCGAGCTGCTCGACGGCGTCCGCCGGAGCGTCCTTCGGCACGACGATCAGCACGCGATAGTAGTGATCGCCTTTTTTCTTCACGCCCTTGCCCGTGAGCCGGAACGTCTGTCCTCCCTGCGTACCCGCGGGGATGCGTGCACGGACCGGGCCGTGCACGGTCGGGACGTCGACCTCGCCGCCGCGTACGGCTTCGCCGACAGTGACCGGGAGGTCGATGTAGATGTTGTCGCCTTTGCGCTCGAAGAACGGATGCGTGCGGACGTGGATCAGGACGTTGAGATCGACACCGTCGCGCGTGCGGATACGCACTTTCTGGCCGTCCGCAACCCCCTCGGGGATCTTGACCTTGACGTGAGAGCCGTTGACGTTGAGGTCCATCGTCGCGCCGAGAACCGCATCGCGGAAGTCGATCGTGAGCTCGGCCTCGGCGGTGGGACGCGTCTCGGGCTCCATGCCGCCCATCCCGCCGCCGCCGAAGAGGTCGGAGAAGATGTCGGTGAAGTTGCCGCTCGACGTGGTCCGCGTACGCGTACCGCCGCGCCGTCCGCCGCCGCCGCCGCGATTCGTGAACTGCGAGAAATCGAAGCCGGCGAACGGTCCGCCCGGACCGAATGGATTGCCGCCGCCGAACGCCTCTTTGCCGAGGCGGTCGTACTGGTCGCGCTTCTCCTTGTCGCTCAGAACGGCGTAGGCCTCGGAGATCTCCTTGAACTTCGACTCCGCCGCCTTGTCACCCTTGTTCTTGTCGGGGTGGAACTTCTTCGCCAGGGTGCGGTACGCCTTCTTGATCTCCTCGTCGCTGGCCGACTTCTTCACGCCGAGGATGTCGTAGTAGTCCTTGTCTGCCATCGTTTCCCGAATCGAAGTATAGGCGGCTACGAGCCCGCTGCGCTCGTTGCTTCGCCTCGCGCTACAGACGCTCGACGTCTTCCAGGCGGCTCAGTGCCTTGTCGAAGGTGCCGAGCGGGAGATGGCCTGCCTTGCGGGCGATCTCGAGCAGCAGGCAGTCGGAGAAGCCGACAGCCTGCCGCTGCCGATAGTGGACCAGCGCCGCTTCCAGCACCTCGCGATCCTGGATCGTCACGCGATGGTTCTGCAGGAGCATGTCGAGCGCGCGTGCGATGTCGTCCCGCTCGAAGTCGTAGACCGCCCGGAGGACCCAGGCGGTCTCCGCCACGACGAGATGCGAGACCCAGACGCCCTTGGCAGCGAACGCTTCGGCTGAAGCGACCTGCTTGTCGTCATCGCGCGTCAGAAGGCGAACGAGGACGTTGGTGTCAACGGCGCGCATGTTTGTCCCGGATGTATTTCTCGATGCCGCCCTTGAGCTCTTCCAGCGACCGGGGCCGGGGCGGTTTGGCGAACAACGCCCGATGAATGTCTTCGAAAGAATAGTGACCTGCTTTCCGTACCACGACTTTGTCTCCTTCCTGTTCCCATTCGAGGATGGAGCCGGGCCCGATGCCCAGCTTCTTCCGGATCTCCGCCGGAACGGAGATCTGACCCTGTGCGGTGACTCTTGATTGCGGTTTCGCCATGCGTCTCATAGTACCACGGTAATGCGAGATTCGTGCATGGCGGGGAGGCATGGCGGCGGGACCGGCTTCCAGCGGCAGCGACATCGGCGCGCAACTCATCGACACCGAGGTTCCCTCGGGTTTTTTCGAAAGGCAAATTTTCTACGCGAGGTAGATGAAGGCGCCGATGTCCGGCGGGCAGTGCATTTGCTTTGGCTCCTGCTGTCGTACAACAATCGATCTTCGGCAGGTATCCGATGTATTCGTTACTCTCGCGGCGCAATGTGCTGACGATGATTCTCGCGGGTGGGATGGGCGAGCGCCTTTACCCGCTTACGCGAGACCGTGCCAAACCGGCGGTGCCGTTCGGCGGCCGCTACCGCATCATCGACTTCGTCATCAACAACTTCGTGAACTCCGGCTTCACGAAGATCAAGATCCTCACGCAGTTCAAATCGAACTCGCTCATCGAGCACATCACGCGCACCTGGCGGCTCGTGCCGGAGATCGGCCAGTACGTCGACGTCGTGCCGGCGCAGATGCGCAAGGGCCCGTTCTGGTTTCGCGGCACGGCCGACGCGGTGTTTCAGAACCTCGAGCTGATCTTCGACGAGCGTCCCGAGTTCGTCTGCGTCTTCGGCGGCGATCACATCTACAAGATGGATGTGAACCAGATGCTGCAGGAGCACATCACCAACGACGCGGACCTGACGATCGCCACGATCCCGGTTCCGGTCTCCGAGGCGCATCACTTCGGCATCGTCGAAGTGGACGACGACTGGCGCGTCACCGGCTTCGTCGAGAAGCCGAAGGAAGGGGCGAAGACGATCCCCGGCCAGCCCGACATGGTGCTGGCGTCGATGGGCAACTACATCTTCAAGTCGAACGTGATGATCGACGTGCTGCAGCGGAACGCGCTGCGCGACTCGGCGCACGACTTCGGCAAGGAGATCATCCCCGACATGTATCCGCGGATGAAGGTCTACGCGTACGATTTCGCGAAGAACTTCATCCCCGGCGAAGGCGACATTAACCGCGGCTACTGGCGCGACGTCGGCACGGTCGATGCGTACTTCGAGGCGTCGATGGATCTCGTCTCCGTGACGCCGCTGTTCAATCTCTACAACCCGCGCTGGCCGTTGATCTCGGCGCCGCTGCACCTCCCGCCGGCGAAGTTCGTCTTTGCCGACGCGCAGTCGAAGCGCGTCGGAATTGCCACTGACTCGATGGTCAGCGACGGCGCGATCATCTCCGGCGGCACGATCAATCGCTGCGTGCTCCATCCGCGCGTGCGCATCCACTCGTTCTCCGACGTCGACGAATCGATCCTCATGGACGGCGTGGAGATCGGACGCCATTCGAAGATCCGCCGCACGATCATCGACAAGGGCGTGAAGATTCCGCCCGGTACGACGATCGGATACGATCCCGAGTCCGACCGGCAGCGCTTCACGGTGACCGAGTCGGGGATCGTCGTCGTCTCGAAAGGGGCGGTGATCGAGGAGAAGGTCGCCACACCTGCAGGCGCCGCGTCATGACCACTACGACAACCAGTACCGGAAAAGCACGCGGCGACGGCCGCGCGGCGGACGAGCTCCGTCCCGTTCTCATCACTCCCCATTTCAACAAACACGCGGAAGGGTCGGCGCTGATCGAAGTCGGCGACACGCGCGTGATCTGCACCGCCTCGATTCAGGAGAAGGTGCCGCCGTTCCTCTATCGCTCCGGCAAGGGCTGGGTCACCGCGGAGTACGGCATGCTGCCGCGCGCGACGACCGACCGCGTGGAGCGCGAGGCGGCGAAAGGGAAGCAGGGCGGCCGCACGATGGAGATCCAGCGCCTGATCGGCCGCTCCCTTCGCGCCGCGGTGAACCCCGAGCTCCTCGGCGAACGGACGATCTGGATCGATTGCGATGTGATCCAGGCGGACGGCGGTACGCGCACCGCGTCGATCACCGGCGCATATGTCGCGCTGGTGCTGGCGCTGTCGCGCATCTACATCGACGGCAACCTGCAGAGCTGGCCGGTGAGCGAGTGGGTGGCGGCGGTCTCGGTCGGCATGATCGGCCCGACGCCGTCGCTCGATCTCAATTACGCCGAGGATTCGAAGGCGCACGTCGACATGAACGTCGTGGCGACGGAGAAGGGACGCTTCGTCGAGCTGCAGGGGACCGCCGAGGTGCAGAGCTTCAGCGAGGAAGAGATGCAGGCGATGGTCGGACTGGCGAAGTCGGGAATCGCGCAACTGATCGCGAAGCAGCGCGAAGTGCTCGCGCCGGCGCTGAGCCGCGTCGACGGCATCGCGCGCGAGCGGCTGAACAAGAAGTTCCGCTAGCGTCTACTGCCGCGCGTCGAACTCGATCATCAGCGCCGGAACGGTGCCCGACGACTCGCGGCTGCCGAATCCCTTCGCGGTGTGAAACGACGATTCGTTTCCGATCACGATCCAGCCGAAATTGGTCGACGGCTGATCGAGCCATTGCTGCACGCGCGTGATGAGCGCCGCCGATTCCCAGCGGACGTCGGTTGAGCCGGACGTCGCGGTTGCATCGGCGTCGCTGTCGAAATCGCCGCCCGCATTCGTCCAGCGTTTGTCGGGGAAGATCGCGTGAATCCACGTCGCGTCCCCAGACTTCGCCTCGGCGCCACCGCCGTCGCCCCGGCCAAAGAATCCGAACCATTGCGCCAGCGATGCGCCTTCGCCCCAGTCAGTGCTCACGCGATGCAGCGACATCGCCTGCTGACCGGTCGAGGAGATCGAGACCGTGAGCGTGAGCACGGCCCGCGTGATCTGGCTGCCCGGCGGGATCTGCGAACGGATGTCGAACGCCAGCAGAGCTCGACGATGCCTGCCGCTCGCGGTCATCCCGGCGAAGACGCGAGCTCCCTTGCCGTTCGAGGCCAAACCATCCGGCGTCTCGTAAAGCGTGTTGTCGCGCGACGGCTGCAGAGTGACGGTGCGATGCACGATCACCGGCGCAGGCACAGCGACCGGACGGCGTCGTGCGGGCGCTACCTGGGCGACGACCTGCGGTGCAAGAAGCAGAGCCCCGATCGCGACGAGACGTTTCACGTCAACTGGTACGTGGCGGGGCGTCCCACCGTTTGCGGCCGGCGACGATCAACCCCGCGACCGTCAGCAGCATGCAACTGACTCCGATCCGGAACGACCACGGCGCGTACCAGACGCGCACGTCGTTCTCGCCCGGCGGCACGACGAATCCGAGGAAGGCGCCGTTGACCTCGAGCGGGCGAAGCTTGCGGCCGTTTGCCTCGACGTGCCATCCCGGCCATGACGGCTGGCTGCTGGCGACCATCGTGTAGCGCGGCGCGCTGACGTGCATGCGGAAGTCGGTCGGCGTCGAATCGGCGAGCACGAGCTTCGCCGCCGGCGCGCCCGGCGGACGCGGCGCAAGGAGATCGTTGCGCTCCTGATCGCTCTTCACCGGCAGCTTGTTCGTGAGGCAGGTGTCGCGGAATTCCTTCTGCGCCATCAGCAGCCGCGCGAACTGTTCGCGCTTGAACTCCAGGACGACGTTCGGGACGGTGAAGAAGCGCGGCATGACGTCGTGGTTCTCGAAGATGCGGCCGTCCTTGCCGTTGTAGATCTCCTCGTAGCGCTGGCGGTCCGGCACCTCTTCGAAGACGTCCGCGATGAGGTAGCGGACGTTGAGGTAGTCGAGCATCCGGGAGTCGACTTTTTCCCACTTCGCGAAGTAGTTCGTCGGGTCGTAATCGCCGCGCACGCGGAGCACGCCGAGGTAGCGGCCGTTGGCCATCGGGTCGTGCACGCGGACGTCCTCGAGGCCGTACATCGCGTTGAGGTTTGGGAAAAACACCGGCCCGAGGGCGACCACGCGGAACGGATCGTTCGGGTGATGCTTCGCCTTGATCTTCTCCATCGCCTCGAGCAGCGGCGTCTTCGGATAGAACAACTCGATCGGCTCGTTCGGGTTCCAGCCGTAGTTGAAGGCGAAGACCTCGAACGTCACCGCGACCGCGACGAGCATCGTCGCGATGTGCTTGAAGCGGCCGGCGATTGCGACGATCGCGGCGAGCGCGAGGACGCACATGCTCGGGAAGATCGCCATCACCGCGCCCGACTTCGCCCACACGTCGGGAAAGTCGACGCGCGTGATGAGCAGGAACAGCGTGAGCGCGGCGGCGAAGATGCCGGTGAGGTAGGGCCAGGCGCGCTCGCGCCGCACGAATTCGAGCATCGCGGCGGTCTGCAACGCGCCGAGGAAGCAGAGCATCGAGCGCAGTCGCGCGTTCGCGGCGAGCTTGAAGATGAAGGTGAAGATCTGGCTGATGCCCGGCCAGCCGAGGACGACGCCGATGAAGAAGATCGTGGCGAGTACGAAGAAAAACTCACGGTCGCGGAAGCGGCGCAGGACGACGGCGCGGATCGCGAGCGCGACGAGCGCCGCGAGTCCGAGGATGCTTGCGGCTCCTTCCAGGCCTTCGGCCGATGCGGCGCCGACCCACGCTTTCTCCAGCGGGACGTGGCCGAAGAACGTCGGCTCGATCAGCAGGATCTTCGACGGCCAGTCCGAGAAGATGCCGATGACGTGCGGCTGCACGAGCAGTTGCTGATAGCGCTTCGAGCGCGGAACCGCCTCGAGGAACGGCAGGATGAACGGCATGGCCAGCATCGCGCCGCACGCGAGCGCGAGTGCCGCGCCGATGAGCATCTTCAGCCACTTCTGTTCCGAGCGGCGCTCGATGAAGACGATCCAGAGCAGATACATCCCGCAGAGGAAACCGGCGTGCGACACGGTCTCCGGATGTCCGGTGTAGAGCATCCCCGCCCACAGCACCGCGGTGAAGACGAAACGTCGATACGTGATCCGCTCGGCGAGCAGGTCGATCGAGTACATCGCCGCCGGGATGAACGCGGCCGCGGTGCCGAGCGGGAAGTGCAGCCAGACGTGCACGAACGTGCTGAAGCCGTAGCAGACCGCGCCGATCGCGCTCGGGAGCTCGCCGTACGTGCGGCGGCGCGCGAGCAGGTACGTGAAGGTCAGCGCGACCAGCACCTTGAACGCCGCTTCGGCCGTAACCGACCACGCGAGCGGCAGCGGCAGCGCGAGCAGGCGCACGGGCGAGAACGGCGCGGATTGTCCGTTTGCCAGCAGCGGATAGCCCGAGCCGGTCAGCGGATTCCAGAGCGGCAGCGAGAACGACCGCAACGCCTCGCGCGCCTGATGTGCCCACGGCACGATCTGCAGCACGATGTCGTTCATCTGCCCGTTGAGCGAGCCCTTCGAGTGCGTGACGCGCATCCAGGGCGGCAGTGTGTGGACGATGTCGATCGGGATGTTCACCCAGCCGCCGGTCAGCGGCTTCCACATGAAGATCAGCACCAGCGCATAGAAGAAGGTGGCGACGCGGACCGGAATGACCACGCCGCCGCGCCGCGCCAGCCAGACCGCCAGCGCGTAGACCACTCCTACGTAAAGCCAGGTCGGATTCATTTCAGCGTGTCGTAGAGCTCGTTCGCCTTGCGGAACGCCTCGCTCGGATCGCCCTCGATCATTTCCTTCACGATCCGCGCAACCGCCTCGGCGTGCGGCGCGATGTTGTCGCGATTGTCGGCGATGAGCGGCTTCCACATCGCGGCGCTGGAGCCCGCGAGTCGAAGAAAGGTGCGCAGGCCGGTCGCCGAAAGCGCGCGGTGATCGTGCAGATACGCGGCGAGCGCGGTCGACAGAATCTGCGGGAGGTGACTGCCGAGCGCTACGCCGCGATCGTGCTCATCGGCGTCGATGACCTCGACCGTCGCGCCGCACGCTTCGATCATCTCGCGCACGACCGGATGCTCGCGGTCGATGAACCAGAGCTTTCCCTTGAACATCTCCGCGTCCGCGGCGTCCGGGCCGCTCTTTTCGGTTCCGGCCATCGGATGTCCGGCGATGAAGTCGCCGGTCGCCGAGCGGCGCAACGGTCCCATCAGGCTGCAGATCGACGTCACGAGGCCGCGTGTCTGGGGCAGGACGCGCAGCGCCGCATCTTCCGGCGTGGCGATGATGGTGAGGTCGACGTCGTCATCGAACCTGCCGCGGCCCTTCGTCGCGCCGCGCGTATCCGAGACCTTGTCGTCGATGTAGAAGACGTCCCACGCCTCTTCGAGTGCCAGCGCGATCGAGGTTCCCATCGCGCCGAGGCCGACGACGAGAGCGCGGCGCCGGCTCATTGCCTCAGCATCAGGATGAGGGTGCGGTCCACGACCTCGTTGCGCGTCGGATCGAAGTACGGACGCTGCAGCGTCACGTGCGGGCGGTTCGGCTTGGCCTCGATCTCAGCCGCTTTGTACGCGCCGGCGGCCTTCGCGATGTCCGCCTTCACGTTCAGCTTCAGCATGATGTCCTGCGTCGCCTTTGCGTCGGTGTTCAGGTCGCCGGTGCGGAAGTAGGCGGCCGGCTTCGCGGCGCTGAGGTTGTTCGTCGCATCGGAGGCGACCTTGCCGTAGCCGTACTGCTGCGCGTAGTAGTTCGCGACGTCGTCGAGAGGCGCGTCGGTGTCGTAGAGCGCGGTGGCGGGCGTCTCTTCGTTCGGCTTGATCACCTTGTGCGCCTGCTTGAAGAGATCGGTGATCTGGGAGAGGTACTTCGCGCCCGGATAGACGACGAACGCGAACGTCGATTCCTCCGACGCCGGCTTTTCTTTACTGCATCCGATGAAGGCCGCGGCCGCGATCAGAACGACGGCCAGCGACCGAGAGAATGTCCGCATGGGTGGACTGCCTCCGGGTTGATTTCGCGACGCGGGACCATATCACTAAAGCCCGAGATACTTCCTCACCGGCATCCCCACGACGTCCTCGAATCGCTCGCCGTACGACTTGATCGCGCCGGCCGGCTCATCGAGAAAAATCCGCTCGACGCGGAAGAGCGGGATGAACATTTTGATCATCGCGATGTCGGGCTCCTCGCCGTGCGCGATCTGCCTGATCCAGTCCTCGAAGGAGTCGAGATTGATCGCGCGCATGGTCACGCCGGCGGCGGAGAGCGAACCGAGGACGCCGAAGAATTTCTCCTTCGGATTCACCAGGTTCAGGATGACCAGCGCGGACTCTTCGAAGCCTTCAATCATTCGGGACAGTCAACTCTCGACCTTCTCGCTCAATTCAATGAGCACGCCGTTCCCCGCCGCGGGATGCAGAAACGCGACCCTGCACCCATGCGCTCCCGGCACCGGGCTCTCGTTGATCAGCCGATACCCCTCGGCCTTCAGCCGCGCGAGGTGCGATTCGATGTCGTCGACGCGCAGGCAGATGTGGTGAATCCCTTCGCCGCGTTTCTCGATGAATTTCGCGATCGTCGAGTCGGGACCGGTCGGCTCCAGCAGCTCGAGATTCGAATCGCCGACGGAAAGGAACGCCGTCTTCACCCCTTGTGTCGCGACGACCTCGGTGTGCTCGATCGTCAGGCCGAGCGTTTCGTAGATCTTCGCCGCCGCGTCGAGGGAACGGACCGCGATTCCGATGTGATCGAGTTTCGTCATCACACACCTTTTACATCAGGTCCCCAGATGTGCTTGTGCAACTGCGTCTGGAAACGCGCCGGGACGCGATCGGCGAGCATCCACTCGGCGAGCGATTTCATGTTCATCTCGCCCCAGACCGGCGAGAAGAGCACGGTCCAGCGATCGAGCTTCCGCTCCGCGACCACGTTGCGCGCCCACTCGTAATCGGCGCGATCGGCGATGACGAACTTGATCTCGTCGTGCGGACGCAGGATGTCGAGATTCGACCAGCGGTTCTTCTCCACTTCACCCGAGCCGGGGCATTTCAGGTCGAGGATCAGCTTTGCGCGCGGATCGACCGGCGTGACGTCGATCGATCCCGAAGTCTCGATCAGCACTTCCAGCCCTTGGTCGCAGAGACGCTTGATCAGATCGAACGATTCGGCCTGCGCCAGCGGCTCGCCGCCGGTCACTTCGACCAGGTCGCAGCCATAGCTCTTCACCTGCGCGACGATCTCGTCGATCGACATCCGCTCGCCGCCGGTGAACGTGTACTCCGAGTCGCACCAGCGGCAACGGAGGTTGCATCCGGTGAGGCGGACGAAGACGCAGGGCCGGCCGGCGTGCGACGACTCGCCCTGAATCGAAAAGAAGATCTCAGTGATGCGCATAGTGAGTCGGATCAGGAACGCCGGCCTCTTCGAATCCGCGTCTGCGCAGGATGCAGGAATCGCAGTGGCCGCAGGCGAGTCCGTCCGGGCTCGGGTCATAACACGAATGCGTCATCGAATAATCGACGCCGAGAGAAATGCCTTTGCGGATGATGTCGGCCTTCGACAGCGAGACCAGCGGCGCGACGATGCGCGGCTCGCCCTGCTCGATGCCGCTGCGCGTACCGTGCAGGATGACCTGCTGAAATGCATCGAGGAACTCGGGACGACAGTCGGGATAGCCGCTGTAGTCGACCGCATTCACTCCCAGCCAGATCTCCTGCGCCTCGCGCGCCTCGGCGAACCCGAGGGCGAGCGCAAGAAAGATCGTGTTGCGCGCCGGGACGTAGGTGACGGGGATGCCGGGAGCGTCGACCGAGTCTTTCGGGACGTCGATGTCGGCGGTCAGCGCGCTCGCGCCGAAGATGCGCAGATCGAGGTTCTCGATCACATGCTCTTCGACGCCGAACGCCGCCGCGACGCGCTTCGCCGCGGCCATCTCGATCTCATGCCGCTGGCCGTAGACGATCGACAGCGCATGGCACTCGCGCCCCTGCTCGCGGGCCATGGCGAGGACGGTCGCGGAATCGAGTCCGCCGCTGAGGAGGATGACGGCTTTCACGCGCGCGGTATGCTACCGCGACCATGACCGACTACAGCGTTTACGAGCTCCTCAATCGCAAGCGGCGCGGCGCCCCACTCGAGCCGCGCGAGATCGAGTTCTTCATCGACGGCTACACGCGCGGAGCGATCCCCGATTACCAGATGTCGGCGCTGCTGATGGCGATCGCCATCAACGGGATGACCGGCACGGAGATGGCGACGCTGACGCAGGCGATGCTCCGCTCGGGCGAGCAGTGGCACCTGCGCGACTCGTACGACTTCATCGCCGACAAGCATTCGACCGGCGGCGTCGGCGACAAGGTGTCGCTCGTCCTCTCGCCCTGGGTCGCCGCATGCGGCGTGAAGATCGGCATGCTCTCCGGCCGCGGCCTCGGGCATACCGGCGGCACGCTCGACAAGCTCGAGGCAATCCCCGGCTTCAACGCGCGGCTGTCGCGCGAGGAGTTCGAGCGCTGCGTGAACGATGCGTTCTGTGTGATCTCGACGTCGACCGAGGGGATCGCGCCGGCGGACAAGAAGATCTACGCGCTGCGTGACGTGACCGGGACGGTCGAGTCGCTGCCGCTGATCACCGCGTCGATCATGTCGAAGAAGCTGGCGATGGGCGCGTCGGCGCTCATCCTCGACGTGAAGACCGGCAGCGGCGCGTTCATGAGGAAGTACCAGGACTCGAAAGCGCTGGCGCAGTCGCTCATCGCCGCCGCGGAAGGGTCGGGGACGAAGGTCGAGGCGCTGATCACCGACATGGATCGCCCGCTCGGCGTCGCCGCCGGCAACGCGAACGAGATCATCGAGACGATCGAGGTGCTCAAAGGCAATGGTCCGGCCGATGTCGAAGAGGTCACGCGCGCGCAGGGCGAGCGCATCCTCGTCATGTCGGGCCGCTTCGACGAAGCTTCCGCGCGCGCCGCGCTCGACGAGGCGCTGAAATCAGGCCGCGCACTGGAACAGGCCCGCAAGTGGATCGCCGCGCAGGGCGGCAATCCCGAGGTGGTCGACGACTACTCGCTCCTCGCGCAGCCGCGGACAACGATCGAAGTGAAGGCCACGCAGAGCGGCGTCATCGCCGCCATCGACACCTACCAGGCCGGCATGTTCACCGTCGACCTCGGCGCCGGCCGCAAGAAGGCCGACGACGAGATCGACTACGCCGCCGGCGTCATGTTCGACAAGAACACAGGCGACGAGGTGCGAGCGGGAGACGTGATCGCGCGCATCCAGCTCGGGACAAAGGAGCGCGACGCGGAGGAGCTGCGGGCGAAGTTCCTGTCGTTCGTGGAGATCGGGGAGGCGCCGACGGGGCGGCCGATGGTGCATGAGCATTTGCGGTGAGGAAGATCGCCTTATGATCATCGACAAGGAGCGCGGATGACGCGAGTAATCACGATTGTGTGCGACTCATTGGGCGTCGGCGAACTTCCCGACGCCAAAGACTTCGGCGACGAGGGCTCCAACACCCTCGGGCATGTTCTCACCGCCGAGAATCCCACCCTCCCCACCCTCGCGCGGCTCGGGCTCCTGCACACGCTTCCGGAGCCGGCTACGCGGGAGACGCCGCAGTCGGCGTTTGGACGCATGGCTGAAGTCAGCGCGGGGAAGGACACGACCACCGGCCACTGGGAAATGATGGGGCTCGTGGTGACCGATCCGTTCCGGACGTATCCGAACGGATTTCCGGCGGAGGTCATCGCGGAGTACGAGAAGCGGATCGGGCGGAAGACGCTCGGCAACAAGCCGGCGAGCGGCACGGTGATCCTCGACGAGCTGGGCGAGGAGCACATGCGCACCGGCGCGCCGATCGTCTACACCTCGGCGGACTCGGTCTTTCAGGTCGCGGCGCACGAGGACGTGGTTCCGATCGAGGAGCTGTGGCGGATCTGTGCGGTCGCGCGCGAGTTGATGCGGGGCGAGCACAACATCGGACGGATCATCGCGCGGCCGTTCCTCGGGCCGGGCAAAGGGGCGTTCAAGCGCACCGCGAACCGCAAGGACTTCTCGGTCAAGCCGACCGGCGAGACGGTCGTCGAGCGCGCGTCGAAGAACGGCAAGCGCGTCGTCGGACTCGGCAAGATCGCCGACATCTTCGACCGCGTCGGCATCGACGAAGAGATCCGCACCGAATCAAACTCCGACGGCATGCGCAAGACCATCGACCTCATACGCGAGTCGAACGCCGACTTCATCTTCACGAACCTCGTCGATTTCGATTCGAAGTACGGCCATCGCAACGACGCGCACGGCTACGCCAAGGCGCTCGAGACCTTCGATCAGGAGCTCGGCGGACTGCTGCAGGCGATGCGTCCCGACGACCTCCTCTTCATCACTGCCGATCACGGCTGCGATCCGACCGACGTCTCGACCGATCACACGCGCGAGTACGTGCCGATGCTGGTCGCCGGTCCCGCGATCACGGAGCAGAAGCCGCTCGGCACGCGGACGACGTTCGCCGACCTCGGCGCCACGATCGCCGACTACCTCGGATTGCGTCACGACGACCTGCCGGGCAACAGCGCCCTCGGCGAGCTGGGAGTGAAGAAATGAAATGGATCGCCGTCGCGCTGTTCGCTACGACCGCGCTCGCGCAGCAACAACCGGTTCCCGTCGCACGCATCGCGGATGACGCGCGAGTCATCGATCGCGTCGCCGAGGCGAGCAAAGGTGATCTGCCGCGCGACCTGCTGCGGCGGATCGCCAATGAAGACATCGAGCTGCTGCGCGGACGCCGCGCCGACAGCACGTACGCGTACGCCAGCTACGAGCGGATGGAAGCGTCGCGCGTCACCGAGGCCTACTCGATCCAGCCGTCGGGCGAGGATCAGTTGAGCAAGGTCGACATCCGCGGCGAGTTCGCGTATCGCCTCACCGTCGGGCTGCCGCAGCGGCGGATGGTCGTCACGAAGAACCGTCCGCTCTGGATCGAGAACGTTGAGCTTTCCTACATCCCGCAAGGCTCATCGACCTCGAAAGTGGCGAACTTCCCGGTCAAGGCGACGCTGGAGCCGGGGCAGACACGGACCGTCGACTTCCCGGAGATCGGACGCCAGGCCACGGCGCGTGTGTATGTGCGCGCGGCGAAAGACAACGGCTACGGCAATATCGTGCTCACGTTGATCCAGGCGAAGGTCTTCGACAACGCCGACAGTCCGTACGCCGATGCGGTCAACAGCGCGAAGGCGATCGTGAAGGCGCTCGATCACAGCGACGTGCCGTCGATCCGATCGATGGCCGCGCGAATGGAGAGCGATCTGCGCCAGCGGACGCCGGCTGTCGCGCCGCCGTCGGGGACGAGCATCGACGTCAGCGCGGTGCCGGCCGTTGCGACAGCGACGACTGCCGCGAGCGTGCAACCTGATGTCTACGCCGAGCTGCAGGCGATTGAGGACCTGCTCACCGGAAGTGACGCGGAGCGCCGCTCGGGCCTCGACAAATTGCATCAGTTGTTGCGCAGGTTGCGGACGCATTGACGGGTCAGAGGACCCGTCCTACGTCACCAGCCGGGGTGACCTCGGGCACGGGTTGCGCATGGACCGCGGCGCGATAATCGTGTCGTAGCGCACGATTTTTCGGCTGCTCTGAGTCCGCCGGGCTCACATTTCGATACCACAGGTTTGACGGAATGGGGTGGGTGACGTAGAATGCCCATCCCTCTGGTTGTTCTGCAACTCTTCCGAAAGGAGCCTCACTTGTCGTCAATGAAGCTTGGTTTCAAAGTCGGGGACAAGCTCGTTTATCCGAATCATGGTGTGACGATCGTCGAGCAGATCGGCGCGTCGATCATCATGGGGTCGGACGAGTCTTACTACCACCTTCGTCTGCTGGCGAATAACTCGCGTCTCATGGTCCCGATCCGGAACACGGATCGCGTCGGCCTCCGGCGTCTCTACCAGCCGAAGGAAATCAAAGGGCTGATCGGCCTTCTGGAAGAGAAAGGCCCGAAGAGCCACACCGACTGGAAGGGGCGCTACCGGGAGAATCTCGAGAAGATGAAGACCGGTCGCCTCGAAGACGTAGCCGAAGTCCTGAAGAACCTGAACGAAGTGTCGAAGAAGAAGAGCCTTTCGTTCCGCGAGAAGAAGATGTACGACCGGGCCAAGTACCTGATCGTCTCCGAAGTCGCGATCGTGAAGGGGATTCCCGAGATGGAAGCCGAGAAGCTGATCGAGAAGTCACTCGATAAGTCGCTCGGACTCGGACACTAAACTCCGACGCAACGATCCCTCACACCTGGGCCGCTCGTTTTCGAGCGGCCCTTTTGTTTTAATGCGGAATTGATGAAGCGCCTGCCCGAATGGATCCGCGAAAAGCGGCTCAACCTCCGCGAGCTCCACGAAGTGAAGTCGATGCTCCGCGAGCGCTCGCTGCATTCGGTCTGCGAGTCGCTGGCCTGTCCGAATCGCACCGAATGTTTCTCCCGCGGCACCGCCACGTTCATGATCCTCGGCGATGTCTGCACCCGCTCCTGCGGTTTCTGCAACGTCACCACCGGCCGTCCGTACGCGCCTCCGTCGGCGCTCGAGCCGCGCTCGGTGGCTGATACGGCGAAGCGGATGGGACTGAGCCACGTCGTCGTCACCTCGGTTACGCGTGACGATCTCGCCGACGGCGGCGCGCAGCAGTTCGCCGAGACGATCCACGAGCTGCGCCGCGCGCTGCCGAACGCCGCGATCGAAGTGCTGACGCCCGACTTCCGCGGCAATCGCGACGCGATCCGCATCGTCGCCGACGCGAAACCCGATTACTTCAACCACAACGTCGAGACCGTGCCGCGTCTCTACGACTACGTCCGTCCCGGCTCGCGTTTCGAGCGCTCCGTCGCGTTCCTTGCCGAGGTGAAGCGGATCGATCCTTCGATCGTGACGAAGTCGGGGTTCATGCTCGGACTCGGCGAGCGCCGCGACGAAGTCGTCGACGTGATGACGCGCCTGCATGACGCCGGCTGCGAGATCCTGACGATCGGGCAGTACCTCCAGCCGAAGCGCGAAAAGCTCGACGTCGTCGAATACATCCATCCGGCGGTGTTCGAGGAGTACCGTGTCATCGGCGAGGAGCTCGGATTCGCGGCCGTCTTTTCGGGGCCGTTCGTGCGCAGCTCCTACATGGCGGACCTGGTTGCCCATGAAAGCAAGAGAGCCTGACCGAGAACCCGACAAAGGCCCGTACTTCGTCACCTACCTCCCGATCTTTCTCGACTTCCTCACCGTCGAAAAAGGGCTCGCAAAGAACTCGCTTTCCGCGTACCGCACCGACCTGCGCAATTTCGGACGCTACCTCGCGGATCAGAAGCTCGAGCTCGACGCCGTCGAGCGGATCAACATCGTTCGCTACTTCCAGTCGCTCCGCTCCGCAGGCATCTCGTCGCGATCGGTCGCGCGCGCGCTGGCGGCGATCCGCGGGATGTTCCGCTTCCTCGTCGCCGAGCGCCACCTCAAGCACGATCCGACGGAGAACCTCGAGAACCCGAAGCTTTGGACGACGTTGCCGAAGTCGATGCAGCCGTTCGAGGTCGAGGCACTGCTGAAAGCGCCCGAGCGCGACACGCCCGAGGGTTTGCGCGACCGCGCGATGCTCGAGCTGCTTTACGCGACCGGGCTGCGCGTCAGTGAGTTGATCAACGTGAAGGTCGACGACCTGGTTATGGATGCCGGTTTCCTGCGGACGATCGGCAAGGGCTCGAAGGAGCGCATCGTGCCGTTCGGCGACACCGCGCGCGACGCGATCAACGACTACATCGACCGCGGGCGTCGCGAGTACGACAAGTACGGCGACGTCCATCTTTTTCTCACGCGGCGCGGGCGTCCGATGTCGCGGCAAGCGTTCTGGATGAAGATCGTGAAGTACGCGCGGACGGCCGGAATCACGTCGCAGATCTCGCCGCATGTGCTGCGGCATTCATTCGCCACGCATTTGCTGGAGAACGGAGCGGACCTCAGATCCGTCCAACTGATGCTTGGACACTCGGACATCTCGACGACCCAGATCTACACGCACGTGTCGCGAGCTCGACTGCAGAAGATGTACGAGACATTTCACCCGAGGGCATAATCGCCGGAAAGGGGCCGTTAAATCGGGCCGGATGCGTCCAATCGTCCTTACAGCCGTGCTCATCCTCGCCGCCGCAATTCCGGCGAGCGCGAGCATTGCGGTCTTCACCGACGGCCGGAACATGAAGATCGACTCGTACAAGATGCTCGACGACGAGCTGATGACGCTGGTGATGAAGGGTGGCGGCTCGATGACGCTGCCGATCACGCGCATCGACCGGATCATCGACGACGAGATCGTCACGCCGGAAGTGGTCGAAGAGGTGAAGAAGATCGTCGCCGAGGGGGGCGTCTTCCCGCACCGCTCGTGGCGCTACAACGAGACCAGCGGACCGATCTTCAAGTCGAAGTTCGACAAGATCATCATTGACGCGGCGAAGAAGTTCGACATCGACGCCGCGCTCGTCTCCGCGGTCATCAAGGCGGAGTCGGATTTCAATCCGCGCGAGGTTTCGAACAAAGGCGCGCGCGGCCTGATGCAGCTCATGCCGGCGACGGCGCAGCGCTTCGGCGTGACCGACGCGTACGACCCCGAGGCGAACATCTACGCCGGCACGCGCTACCTGCGCTGGCTGCTCAAGACGTTCGACGACAACGCCGACCTCGCCGTCGCCGCGTACAACGCGGGCGAGGGGAACATCTGGAAGTACAACGGCGTGCCGCCGTTCCGCGAGACCGTGACGTACATCAACCGGATCGCGAAGCACATCCGGAAGGCGATCGATACGAAGCAGATTGCTGCGCAGTTGCCCGTTGCCGGTGGCCAGTTGCCAGGGGAACCGGCAACCGCTAGCCGGTAACCGTCGTCAATTCCGGCACTTCCGCAACCGCCGGCGCGGTCTTCAGGTTGTCGAACCGCAGCACCATCACCGTGCGGTCATCGTCCGCCGGACGCGATCCCGAGTGCCGCGCAACCGCGGCGAGGATCGCATCGCGGATGACGCTCGGCGAGCGCTCGCTCTGCTGCGCCAGCAGCGCCTCGAGCTGATCGAAGCCGAACGGATCGCCATCCGCGTTCTGCGCCTCGACGATTCCGTCCGACAGATAAACGATCGCGTCTCCCTCGGCGAGGTTCACCTCGATCGTCCGCGTCATCATCTCGCTCCGCACGCCGAGCGGCAGCGACGGGCAGTCGAGTGAGCTGAGCTCCGCCCCTTTGCGCAGCAGGTACGGGTAGAGGTGTCCGGCGTTCGTGTGGCGGATCGTTCCCTTCTCGAGGTCGAAGATCGTGAACGCCAGCGTCATGAACGCGCGGCGCTCGGTCGAGCGGTAGACGAGGTCGTTGAGGCGATGGAAGAGCGCGGTCTCTTCCGCTCCCTCTTCGACCAGCGTAGTGATCGCCGCCTTGACCATCGCCATGACCAGGCCGGTGGAGAGACCGTGTCCCGACACGTCGCCGATCGCCACGGCGAGGCGCGTTTTGTCGAGGTTGAAGACGTCGTAGTAATCGCCGCCGATCGACGCCGTCGGCTCGAAGTGCGCGGAGAACGACACGCCGCGGAACTGCGGGCCTTCCTTCGGCAGGAGGTTGCGCTGGATCGACGCGGCGATCTCGATCTCGCTCTGCAGGCGCTCCTTCTCGGCCACGGTGATGAGCAGCGAGGCGATCGACTCGGTCATCCGGTCGAACGACTGCGCCATCTCGCCGAGCTGGTTGTGCGGCTTCATCTGGATGCGATACGAGAAATCGCCGCGCTCGACCGCCTTCGTGCCGCGCTCGATGCGGTTCACGGCGCGCGAGATCGAGAAGATCAGTACCGCCGCGAAGAGCGACGCGAAGAGGTAGGTCATCATCAGCAGCGTCGCCAGGGTGAACAGCACCTTGATGATGCCGCGCATGATGCGCGAGTTCGTCGCGCCGCCGAGGTAGGACTGGGTGATCGTCGACATCGGCGTGGAAAGGAAGGTGAAGAGCCGCTTGTCGGTCCGCTTGCCGGTGTCCCAGTCGTTGACTCCGCCCTGCTCCGTGACGTCGTAGAAGATGACGCGATCGAACGACACGCCCTGCTCCCAGAAGGCGTCGCTCATGTCGCCGTGCTTCCCCTTGATGTCCGCTTCCTTCATCGAGAACGAATCGCCTTCGTGCGATGCGAGGTTCGTCAGGACGACCATGCCGTTACGCTCGCGAAGCTGATTGGCCCACGCCTGATCGAGCGGCTGGGAGAGCACCACGGTGCGCGTCGTGCCGTTCATCGGATACTGCCGCGCCACCGCCATCACCGGCTGCTTGTCGCGGAGGAGCAGACCGCTGTAGCTCGCCGTCCGCAGCCATTCCGGAATGCTCTTGCCGCTCTCGTTCGCGGAGTCGCGTACCTCGACGTCGCGCGGCACCCGCCCCTGCAAGGCGTATTCGAAATTCAATCCTTCGAGCTGCCCGATGCCCGCTTCCCGCTCCGCCTTGAACTTCGCCTGGCTGGCGACCCCGGCGATGATGTAGAGGATAAAGCAGAGCAGGATCGCCATCACCACGAACGGCATCATGCCGATCATGAAGTAACTGAGCGCGAGCCTTCGTCCGACCGTCCAGAAGAGCTTCCGCAGCGTCCAGCGGATGCCGATGGCCAGCCCGTACAGCGTCAGTCCGATGACGACGAACCAGGAGAGGAAGGAGAAGAAGCCGAGCGGACCGCTGCTGAGGTGGATGCGGGTCAGCAGGTTATCGAGCTGATCGAGAGCGACGATTGCCGCAATGCCGACCAGCCAGACGATCAGCAATATCGGAACGCGGCGCTTCGGGGCCGCGGGCGGCGTAGTGGGCAGCATGGTCTTCATCATTGCATACGGGCGCGACGCCGTTCGGTTTTCAGTCGACGCTCGAAACGCCGCGGGTCGAGCGGCATCATCGGGAAGCGCGCGTCGACGACGTGGAGATCACCGGCGGCCGTCCAGGTGTGCAAGCCCGTGGCGCCCGGAATGATGGAAGGGGCGACGAATTCGAGCTCCGTCTCGGCGAACTCGTTCTCGGTGAGCGTGTCGATCCGGCAGAAGCGGACGCCGCCGCCGTAAATCGTCGAGCAATCCTGCGCCGGCCGGATGAGCGCATCCCCGTCGCGAAACAGCGCCCCGGCGGGACGCGCAGCGCGGGGACTGCATTTGACCGGATTGCGCGGATGCGGACGCCACGGTCCCGCGAGCTCATCGGCCAGGTAGATCGACAGCTCGTCCCACGTGCTCGAATCGCAGTCGCCGATGTTGAGGAACATCCACCACCGTCCGTCGTAATGGAGCGTCGCGTCGACCGCGGTGAGGTTGTCCAGCAGCGTCGCATGCAGCTCCCAGCGGAATGGAAATTCGATCGCGCGGTACAGGTCGACGGTCCGGTTCTCAGAGCTCTCCGGCACCATCCACCAGTTTCCCTCCGACTGGAACACGAACGGATACGACAGGTGATACGAGCGCTCGAGCACGGTGATGGGAGGGGAGAGCATGCCGTCAGCCCGCAGCGACGACACGGAGATGACGCCGCGTTCGGTGCGGTAGGGATAGTCCTCGCAGAAAACGAACGTCTCGTTTCCGCGACGCACGGCACACGGATCGGCGAGGAAACGTTCGCGTCCGCCGAAGAGGTATCTCGGCTCCGCGGCGCGATCGGTCCAGTAGGCGAGAAACCAGGCGTCGGGTCGCGACCAGCGGCGCGTGGCGCGGCGGAGGATGCCGCTGCCGACCGCGCCGGCCGTTGCCGTCAACGAGGCAACGATGCCGCTCGCGGCACGGTCACCGGATGCTGCTTCTTCGGACGCGGGATGGTCGATCGCGCGCAGCAGAAGCGCGACGGCGCGCTTCGAAGCCGCGGCCTGATCGAGCAGCCGCCAGGCGTGGTTCGACACGATCTCCGAACGCTGCACGACGCGCGAGCCTCGCAGAATGGTGAGGTCGTAATTCCGGTCCTTCCCCGCGTCGATGGAGGCCATATGCAGCGTCTCGACGCGGCCGTCGAGCGCGACGGAGAGTGCATCGGCCGCCGGGTGTGCGCTGAAGTCGATGACCAGTGAAGACGGGGGCAGCTCCGGCGCGTCGGTCAGCCAGCGATCGGCGGGCAGAGTCCGCACGTCGAGCGTGGGGAGCGGTGCGAAGAAGAGGCGCTCGATGCGAAGGCGGATGCGCGTCGCGAGCGATGAGTGCGGCGGATCGTCCTTCAGCAACACCCACACGGCAAATCCGCGCCGTCGAAGCTCCTGCACGAGCACGATGTCGGATTGCGTGACGCGAGCAGCGCCGTACACGATGCAGCAGATCCGCTCGCCGTTGACGGGGCTCACAAGCGCGGGATAATACGGCACCAGACGAATGAGCGACGCTCCTACTGCTTCCCTCCGCTTCAGGCCGATGGAGCAGACGGACGAAGACCTGAAGCTCTTTCACGATGCGTTCGTCGAAAACGGCTCGCCGCGCTCGGTCGAGCTGCTCCGCTGGCAGTACTTCGAGCCGCCCGCCGGCCGGCTCTACGTCGACTTCGCGGTTGCGGAAGAGGAGAAGCAATTCCTCGCGGCGATCTACGCGGTCTTTCCCGTCACGATGCGCGTCGACGGCGCGCGCGGCCTCGGCGTGCAATCACTCAATACGCTGACCGACGTTCGTTTTCGCGGGAAGGGGCTGTTCGTAAAGATGGCCGCCGCGACGTACGAGCGATGCGGGAACGAAGGTGTCGCTCTCGTTTACGGCTTTCCGAATCAGAACTCGGTCCACGGCTTCTGGACGAAGCTGCAGTGGCAGGCGCTCGATCCGATGCCGCATCTCATCCGGCCGCTGCGACTGAGCTTTTTCGTCGACAAGCTGACGCGGGGCAAGATCCGGCTTCCGAAGTTCCTCGACGTTCGTCTGGCGCGGACCCGCACGTCGCTCCCTCGCGGGTGGACGCTGCGGGTGATCACCGAGCTCGGCGCCGAGATCGACGAGGTGTGGCGGCGTTTCTCGGCGGACATCGGATTCGCCGTCGAGCGTGACAGCGAGTATCTCCGCTGGCGCCTTCGCCGTCCTGGCGCGTTCTACGAGACCGTCGGTCTCTTCAACGAGCGCGAGCTGATCGGCTACGTGATCATCGGCCACGAGGGCGATCGCGGCGGCAGGATCATGGAGCTGATCTACGAGCCCGCGGTGCCCCAGGCCGGGACGATTCTGCTGCGCGAGGCGTTCCGCCGTCTGGCCGCAGCGGGCTGCGGCACGGTCTGGGCGTGGAATTACGAGCATTCACGCAATCACCGCGATTTCCGCCGCGCCGGATTCATCCCGCTGCCGGAACGCTTCAACATCGAGCACCTGCACTCGGGCGCTCGCTCACTGACGACTCCTCCCTCGGCCGCGGTCGCGGAGCGAGGGAAGTGGTACGTGAGCATGCTCGACAGCGACACGAACTGATGTACGCCAATTTCGACAGCCGGTATCGCCCTCGCCCGCTGCGGTGGCGCATTGCGCTCGTCAGCCTCTGCCACTTCCTCCTCGGCGCCACGATCACGAACGCGATCGTCTCCCTCGGCGACATCGTCATCCTGCGCGCGGCACCGAAGATGCCCGACACCTGGATCATCTACGCGACGCCCTGGCTGACGCTGAAGTCGCTGCTGCCGCGCGTCGTGAAGGTCGGCGACTTCACCACCGAGCTCTTGATGTGGAACGGCGGACTGCTGCTGCTCGCGCTCGTCGCCGTCTATCTCTGGCCCGCGCGGCAATCGATCGCCAGCCGCCTGTGGTCGGTGACGTTCGGCCAGACGCTCGCCGCATTCGGCGGCGCGATCTTCGTCTTTCGCGGCGGCGATCCCGTCCTGCCGATGTTCTACGCCGCGCCGGTCATCGCCGCGGTGATCGTCATGGCGGGTGAGTGGAGCACGAACACGTTGCTCGGCGGCTACTACGATCTCGAATCGCCGCTGCAGCGGATCGGGATGTGGGCGCTGCGCGTGCTGCCGGGACTCGCCGTCATCGCGGCGTTGTCGTACGGCGTTCAATACGACTTCGGCGTGCTCGCCGCGGGCGCCTTCGCGGCCGTGACGCTGCTCGCGAATCTGATGAAGCGGCCCGGCCGTTCGATGGAGACGATGCGCGAGATTGAGATGCGCGAGGCCGCGGCGGCGATGCCGTTCATCACCGCGCTCGTACTCGCGGGTGTCTTCTTCGCCTTCGGCTACCAGCCGCCGCGCGGGTACGTCATCGCCGACGGCCACGTCACGCGCCAGCCGCTCGCCGGCGCGATCAAGACGATCGAGCCACCGAAACCGGTGATCGACATCCACTGGTCACGGACCAGACAGCGGACAAACGGACAGCGGACAGCGGGAGAACGCTGAATCCGCTGTCCGCTGTCTGCTGTCCGCTGTCCGACTAGATCTCCCGCAACGCCCGCGTGATCGGCAGCATCGCCGCCATGATCGCGGGAATCGCGCCGCCGATCATTCCGGAAATGAGCGCGATCACGATTCCGATCATCGCGATCGTCCCGTTGACGTCGAAGTTGAACGCGACCTCGGAGAACGTCTGGAAGTTGGTCGTGCCGGTCGAGATCATGTTGACCGGCAGCGCCAGCACGATCCCGGCGATGCCGCCGATCAGCGCGACGAACGCGCTCTCGATCAGCATCGATAGCAGCACGCTCCTGCGGCTGAACCCGAGAGCCCGCAGCGTGCCGATCTCGCGTCCGCGCGAGGCGATCGCGCCGAACATCGTGTTCATCGTCCCGAGCACTGCGCCGGCCATCATGAACAGCGTGACCACGGCCACGAGGAACGCGATCCCGTTCAGGCCCTTGGTCTGATCGGCGTAGTACTGGTACTCGCTGCGCGTCGAAAGTTTGAGCCGGCTGTCCGAGGTGATCGCCGTCTTGATCGACTCGTAGGCCGCGTGATCGGTCGGCTTGATCATCACCAGCGAGTAGCTGCCGACGCGTTTGCGCGACGACGCCAGGTAGCCGACGTCCATCCACATCTCCGAATCGAACGCCGTGCCGGCCGCGTCGAAGAGGCCGACCACGGTGTACTTCTGCGGCCCGAAGTTGAACGAGTCGCCGATGCTCGTGTTCACGAAGCGGTTGCTGATGCGGCGCGCGGCGATCATCTCGTTCGTGCCGGGATTGAACATCCGTCCGGAGACGAGCTTCACCTGCGGCCGGATCAGGAACGCCGTGGGCGTCACTCCGCGCACGATCACGTTCGAGCCCTTCGGATCGTCCTTCTTCGGCAGCTTGAAGATGATGACCGTCTCCGGCGAGACGACCGGCTGGCCGCTGCTGTCCTTCTCGATGCCGGGGAGCGTGCGGAGGACGTCGAACTTCTCCTTCGTCACCCAGCTCGAGATCTCCGCCTCGGCGCCTTCGCGCATCACCATCAGGATGTCTTTGGAGCCCGAGGAGATGGTCGCTTTCCGCACGCCGCTGTAGAGCGCCATGATCGAGAGCATCACCGCGATGACCACGCCGATGCCGAGGATGCTCATCAGCGTCGAGATGCGCCGCGAGGCGAGATTGCCGATGTTGTATTTGATCGGGATCATCAGACCACCCTCCGCAATCCGTCGACGACGCTCAGGCGCGTGGCGCGCAGCGCGGGAAGACCGCCCGACAGCAGGCCGACGATCACCGACGCAATCGCCGCCTTCACGATCACTTCCGCGGGGACGGAAAAGTTGGGAAGAAATCCGGATGTCCTTTCGGCCATGTTGACGATGGAGAAGACGACCTTGGCGCCGAGGCTGCCGGCCAGGCCGCCGAGGAGCGTCACGGAGATGAACTCGGTGAGCATCAGCGTCAGCAGCAGACCCTTCTCGTAGCCGATCGCCTTCAGCACCGCGATCTCGGTGACGCGCTCGCGCGCCGACATGCTCATCGTGATCGCCGCGAGCAGCACGACCATCAGGACGGCGCAGAGGCTGATCGAGGTGAAGAGCAGCTTGATGTTGCCCATCATCGACATGAACGACTTCTGAAACTCTTTCTCCGTGACCGTCTCGGTCGGGTACTCGCTGTTCTTGAACATCGCGTCGATCTGCTGGCTGATCCCGGCCATCTTCGCCGGGTCGCTCACCTTCAGCCAGAACGTGCCGACGGTGTTCCATTCGCCGATCGCCGCGTTGTGGTAGTCCATGTGGTAGTAGAGCGCCGACTTGTTGATCGGGTGGTGGTAGACGCCGCGGATGGTCAGCTCGGGATCGTACGGAAAGATCTGGCGCTTGAGCGTGATGCGGTCGCCGATCTTCCACTTGAAGCGCGTCATCAGCTCATCGCCGACGAGCGCGCCCTGCCGGTCGGCCTTGAACGCGGCGAACTCGTTCGGATCGACGATGTAGTCGTCGAACACGGTGGCCATGCGATCGTGATCGACGGCGAAGTTCGCGAAGAAATTGCGCGGATCCTTGTAGTACGCGCCGATCCACTGCAGCTTGCAGACGTCGGTGACGCCGGGGATCTGCCGGATCTTCGTTTCATGCGAGTACGGCAGCGGGTTGGCGAGCGAGATCGCCGACTGCACGGCGAGCCGGTTGTAACCCTTCCCCTGATCGGAATAGTTGTCGAACGCGTAGAGGATCGACAGCAGGAACGAGACGAAGAAGAAGATGAAACCGATCAGGAGTGTCGTGAAGAGCAGCCGCAGCTTCTTCCGGAAGAGATTGCGGACGATGAGCTTCGCGAACTTCATGCGCCCGCCGCTTTCTCTTCGTATCCGTAGTGGCCTTCCGCGAGCTGTCCTTTCTCCAGGTGCAGCGCGTGCTTGGCGCGCGACGCGGCCTTCGGATCGTGCGTGACCATCACGATCGTCTTCTGGAACTCCTCATTGAGGCGATGCAGCAGCTCGAGGGTCTCCTCGGCGTTCTTCGCGTCGAGGTCGCCGGTCGGCTCGTCGGCCACGAGGATCGTCGGATCGGTGACGATGGCGCGCGCGATCGCCACGCGCTGCTCCTGGCCGCCGGAGAGCTGCCGCGGATAGTGCGTCATGCGGTCGGCGAGGCCGACGATGCCGAGCGCGGTCTCGACGTGCTCGCGGCGCTGCTTCTTGCTCAGCTTCGTCAGCAGCAGCGGGAGCTCGACGTTCTCGTACGCGTTGAGCACCGGGATGAGGTTGTACATCTGAAAGATGAAGCCGATGTGCCGCGCGCGCCAGCCGGCCAGCGCGCTCTCGCTGAAGCGCGAGATCTCGCGCCCGTCGACGACGATCGAACCGCGCGTGGGGCGGTCGATGCCGGCGATCAGGTTCAGCAGCGTGGTCTTCCCCGAGCCCGACGGACCCATGAGCGCGAGAAAGTCGCCGCGCGGGACGGCGAGCGTGATGCCGTTGAGCACCGGCACGTCGAACTGGTCGCGCCGGTAGATTTTGTGGACGTCGCGGATCTCGACGAGCGATTCCATTCAGTTAACCCTCATTCAGTCTTACGAGTTGGTTTTCGCGCAGCGCGTCGGCACCGGTCACTACGATCCGATCGCCTTCCTTCACGCCGCCCGTGATCTCGATTCTTCCTTCGCGCACGACGCCGGTCGTGACGCGCTTCCATTGCACGTGCTTGTTTGCATCGACCACCGCCACCCGCCCGTCGTTGATCGCCGACGGCGGGAGCCACATCTTCGCCGGCTCGGTCAGCTCGGCGTCGCTGCGCGGCGCCTGCAGGAACGAGACGTTCGCGGCCATCTCCGGCAGCAGCGGCGCATCGGGATTGATGATCGCGACTTTCACTTTGACGATCGCCTTCGCGCGATCGGCGGTCGGGATGATCTGCCGCAACTGTCCCTTCCACTTGCGCCCCGGAAATGCGTCGACCGCGACCTCGGCCGCCTGTCCTTCGTGCAGTTGTCCGATGCTCTGCTCGTTGACGTCGGCCTCGACCTCGATCGTGTTGAGGTCGACGATCGTGCAGATCGCGCCGGTCGGCAGCGTGCCGGCGACCTGGCCCATCATCACCGACGAGATGACCTCGCCGACTTCGGTGCTCTTCGTCGCCACCGTGCCGTCGAACGGCGCGCGGACGACCATGTCCTGCATGTTGATGCGGATCTGCGACACGCGTGCTTTCGCGGTCTTCAGCTTCGCCTCGGCGGCGTCGTAAAGCGAGCGGCTGGTGACGCCCTGATTCCAGAGCGCGGCCTGGCGGTCGTATTCGCGCTGCGCCTCGTTGAGCGAGGCCGTCGCTTCGTCGAGCTGCGCCTGCAGGTTCGTGCTTTCGAGGACGGCGATGACGTCGCCCTTCTTCACCTTCACGCCGGTGTCGATGTTGAGCTGCAGGACTTTGCCGGAGATCTTCGGCGTGATCTTCGCCGTGCGGCTGGCGACGAGGTAACCGCTCGCGGTGAGCAGCGCCGGGTTGGTCACGTTGACCGACGGCTTGGCCACGATCGTCTCCACCAGCGGCGCGCGGCTCGGCACGACCCAGCGCTGGTAGCCGAAGTAAGCGAGTGCGCCGGCGACGGCGAGGATGACGATCCAGACGATGATGCGGCCGATCGCGGCGCCGCCGCCGCGAGGCTCATCGTCTTCCCGTTGGATGCGCAGCGCGCCCAGGTCGGCGCGCCGAGGTTCAGCGTCAGGCATTGAGTCTTCCTTGGGGACGCGTAATCGAGTGCCGTGCATGATACCAATCGTAATGAGGGCCACTTCGAAGCGCAGGTACCCGAAGTCAGCACTTCGGGATGACAGATGTCACGATTCGCGTTCTAATGGCCCAGTTGGTCCACTAAACCCCGGGGAAATTGATGATCTCTCGCCGCTTCGTCCTGCTCGCCGTTCTCACGCTCGCCCTCGCTGCGCCCGTTTTCGGCGTCGAGTGCATGAACAAATTTCTCAGCCGCAGTGAAGGTGCCCAGAAACAGGTCGTCACGCTGCTGACCGGCAAGCTGACGTTCCAGGAAGCGCAGGAGCTGGCCAAGGCGATCAACGCGAAGCAGGCCCCGCCGTTCGAGTGGATCGACGACAAGGGAAGGGTGATCTCCCGCCAGTTCGGCGAGTTGAAGGTCGTCCGCCCGATGCCGGTCGGATGCGACGGCAAGACGTCCGGCGTCGTGGTGATCGCGACGTTCCAGACCCTTTCGCAGCCGGTCGGAAAGATGCTCGTGAAGATCGACGCGAATACGACGGTCACGTTCGAGCAGCAGAAGCAGTAGCTACCGCCCGCGCCACTCGGGCTTTCGCTTCTCGATGAACGCGTTCAGTCCTTCCGTCGCGTCCTCGGTCTTCATCAGCTCATCGAGATAGAGCCGCTCGACGTTCGCGAGTCGCTCGTCGAAGTCGTCGCTCTGCGCCAGCCTGAACGCCTTCTTCGCGAATCGCAGCGATGACGCACTCTGGCGATAGAGGCGCGCGAGCCACTCGTCGCTCTTCGCATCGAATTCGGCGGCCGGAAAGATCGCGTTGACGAGGCCGTGGCGCTCGGCGGTCGCGGCGTCGATCGGATCGCCGGTGAGCAGCAGCTCGAGTCCGCGGCGCGGCGCGATCTGACGCGAGAGCTGGTACGCGGCGACCGGCGGGAAAACGCCGAGGTTGATCTCCGGCTGACCGAAACGCGCGCGGTCGGAAGCGAGGACGAAGTCGCACGCCATCGCCAGCTCGCAACCGCCGCCGAGCGCTGGTCCGCGCACGAGCGCGATAGTGGTGAGCTCGAGTCTCGCCAGTGCGCGGAAACAGTCGTGGAACACGCGCAGCATCTCGATCACGCGATCGCCGAGGTGATCCTGCACGCTCGCACCCGCGGAAAACGCCTTGTCGCCCTGCGCGTCGATGATCAGGCAGTGGCGATCGTTCCGCACGCGCGCGATCGCATCGCGCAGGTCTCTTAGCATCGCGATGTCGAGGATGTGCAGTGGCGGATCGGCGAGCGTGATGCGATACGAATTCGCGTCGGAGGAGAAGTCGATCTTCATCGCGATGGCCGCCGCCGCGCCGGCGCCGTCAGCGGCGACGCCGACCAGATCTCCAGCGAGTCATCGGTGACGATGAACGCGCTGCCGTTCTGCACCGCCACCGATCGCGCGGGCGCCGGCACCGCGGGGGCGCTCTGCGACGCGAACGCGGGGAGCGCGTAGAGCAGCGGACCGAACGTCTGGCCGCTCATGACGCCGCAATTGCCGGCGAGGCGCAGCGTGGCGGTCGGATCGTTCTGGAACGGCACGGCCTGCGTGCCTGTGTTGCTGAGCGACGTGGCGGAGTAGGAGTAGAGCTGATCGCCGAGGACGTAGATCGTGTCGCCGTTGATTGCGATCGCCGTCGGCGCGCGCGTTCCTTCGATGCCGCGTGCGCGGAGGATGTTCGGCAGCGCCGGATTGCTGACGTCGATCACGCGGATCTCCGCCGGCATGTCGGTGAGCGCCACCGCGGTGTTGCCCGACTTCGTGACGTCGGTGATGCCGCCGGTCATCGTCGCCGTGATGACGAGCGATTTCGGATCGATCACGAACGTCTTCTTCGTGCAACCGGTCGACAGACATCCGCTCGAGATCGAGACCCACGGTTTGCCCGCGACGGCGTTGATCGACAGCGCCGCGGAATCGTTCCCTTCGCTGATCGTCGTCTGCACGAGCGGATCACCGTTGTACGAATACGCCGTGACGATGCCGCTGCTGCTGAGCGAGAAGAACGCGTTGTCGGCTGCGGCGACGTCGATCAATCCGCCGGTGCGGATGCCGCCGACCCAGCGCGGCGCGGTCGCGATCTCGTACAGATCGGCGGCGCGGCCGTCGAACAGCAGCATCCGCTGGCCGCCGATCGCGATTTTTTTGTAGTACGCGTTGCCGCTCGGCGTCGCGTAGAGCGCCGGCGACGGAACGGGCGAGTTGATGACGATCGACGCGACGCCGTCACTCGTGGCGATCGACGCGATGGCGAGCGACGAATCGGTGCCGCCGTGAATCGCTGTCGGCGGCGCGGGGACGATGAACTGGCGGATCAGCGTGCGCGTCGTCGTGTTCCACGCGAGCACCGAGGTGTCGGTCAGCTCCAGCAGTGTGGTGCCGTTGAACGCGAGCTGCTGCGGGAGTGCGACGGCGCTCGTCGAATTCGGGATCACGATTGTTGTCGACGTCGAGAAGTCGACGAGCGTGATGCCGAGGTAGGTGAAGAGCGCGACGATGTTGCCGTTCGCGGCGATGCCGGCGGGTGGGACGCCATCGACCACGACGGCGGGGCCGAGCGAATTGCCGGTGAGCAGACGGATCGAGGTGTGCTCGCCGTCGGTCGTCTCTTCCGCGAGCGCGAGCGAATTGCCGGCGCGCGCCATCCACGACGGCTTCATGCCCGACAGCGCGACGAGCTCGGACTTCGGCGACGCGGCCGCGATGTCGGCGCGGAACAGAGCCTTGCTGCTCAGGACGTACGCGGTCGAGCCGACGAGCGCCGCGGCGTCGATCGGTACGCCGAAGTCGACGGTCGCGAATGCCTGCGGCGACGTGGAGGTCGAGGGCCAGACGTATGCGGTCGTTCCCGAATTGCTCAGCAGGAGTCCGTTCGACAATCCATCGCGCAGCGTGTGCGTCCTGGCATCCCAATGTTTCGCCTCGGTGAGCACGCCGTTGCTGGCGATCTTGTATTCGTAAATGCCGCCGGCGATCCGCGACACGAACATCGAGCCGCCGATCGTGACCACCGAGGTCGCCGGGACGTCGTTGTAGCCGTGAATCGGGAACGGCGCGGCGAACGACGTGACGTCCCACGTGAGCAGCCCGAGGTCGCCGCCCGCCGCGTAGAGGCGATTGCCGGCGCGCTGCAGCGCGGAGATGCGATTGATCGTGCCGCCCGCGGGCGTGCCCGCTTGATCGAACACCTCGACCGGCGTGGCCGCGGTGGTGAAGTCGACGGCGTGCACGTGCGGATCGTTCGTGCTCGTGTAGACGACGTCGCCCGCGAGCGGCGCCATCGCCGTGAACGCGGTGTTGACCGTGGCCAGCAGCGTGCCGCTGTCGCTGTAGATCGTCGTTTTCTGGATGCGGTCCGAGACGTAAATACGGTTGCCGTTGATGCGCACCACCTGCGCGCTCTTCACGCCGCCGGTGAGCGGCGCGATGCTCTGCACGATGCCGCTGATGGAGAAGCGCTCGACGCTGTCGTCGCCGTCCGCGGCGAAGAGCGTGCTGTTCGAGAGCGCGATGGAGGTCACGTTCGGGCTCGACGTCGCGAGCGTTTGGACGGCCGAAGTGAGCGGATCGATCACGCGCAGTCCGTTCGACGTCGCCGCGTAAATCGCGATCGGCGTGATCAGCAGGTCGTTGACCGTGCCGCCGGCATCGCGCGTCTGAAAGCTCTCGAGTTTGCTGCCGTTCTTGCGGATCGAGACGATCGACGACCCGCTTCCCACGTAAATCGTCGAGCCGACGACGCGCACGACGCGCGTGACTCCCGGAACCGCGATCGACGCGACGAGCCTCGGCGGATCGACGCTCCGGTCGTAGAGCGAAACGCCGTACGACGTCGCCGCCCAGAGGTCGTTGTTGTCGACCGCGATGTCGAGCACCGAGCTGCGGAACTGCGCGCTGTAGACCGGCGAGAGATTGCACTGCGGATACGCCGGGAGGGAGAGAAGGGAAAGGAGGAAGGGGATCGCCGCCACACGCCCGCGCATGGCGGCGATTTTAACGCGCTACTTCGCCACCGCGAAAAAGTCGACCCTCACGTTCACGTCGTTCGCCAGCTTGAGCACCAGCTTCTCCGGGACGGCGATCGAGTAATCGGTCAGCTTGATCGGGAACGTGACCGTTCCATGGATCCAGTCGCCGGGGCCGCGCGAGGATTTCGTCATCTCGTTCTCCGGGATGACCACGACGCGCGCGGGGACGGTGATGCGCTTCGTCACGCCGTGCAGGGTGAAGTCGCCGGTGAGCGAGAGCTCGACCGGCTGGTTCGGCGCGATGCTCTTCGCGCCCGCGACGCTCACAGTCTTGAACGTCGCGGTGGGGAACTTCTCCGTGTCGAGGAACTTCGCGCCGCGCATGTGCTCGTTGCGCATGGCGATGCCGGTGTCGAGCGAGCTGAGGTCGACGGTGATCGTCGCGGCGGCGCCGCTCGCATTGGCGGGATCGGCGGTGATGGTGCCGGAGATCTTCGTCGTGATGCCCTTGATCGTCTCGAGCGTCGCTTCCGACTCGAACGTCGCGTAGTTCTTGCCGTCGTCGGTGATGGTGTACGTCCGCCCGGCGGCGGCAGGCGTCTGCGCGAAAAGCGGCGCGGCGGAGATCAGAAGAGCGGTTGCGAGCAATGCATTTTTCATTTCGCCTCGAAACGCCCGCTCATCTTCAGTGCTTTCGCGACATACGACGGATGGGCCACCGTTCGCAGTTTCGTCACATCGACCCATTCGTACTCTTCACCGTCCCGCAGCGAGTCGGCGAGCTTCGCTTCGAAGAGCGCGAACGTGATGCGGCGGTTGGTGACTGTGTGGCGGAACGTGCCGATGAGCTGGGTGCGCGCGACCTCGAGCGGCCGTGCGCCGAGGAGCGAGGAGTCGCCGTGCGGGAGGTGGAGCATCGACGTCATCAGCTTCCCGTGCTCGCGCCGCATCAGCACGCGTCCTTTGCGATCAGTGACGAGGTAGAGCGGGATGCGCAGCTCGCGCGTCGCCTGCTTCTCCTTCGGCCGAGGAAGCTCGTGCACGCGATTCGTCGCGAACGCGACGCAGTACTTCTGCACGGGACAGACGTCGCACGACGGATTGCGCGGCGTGCAGACGAGCGCGCCGAGCTCCATCAATCCCTGATTGAGTTTGCGCGGCTCCTCGCACGCCTTCACGAGCTCCTCGGCGCGGCTCCATGGATCGTCTTCGACGCCGTCGAGCCGCGCGAGCACGCGCTTGACGTTGCCGTCGACGATCGGCGCGCGATCTCCGAATGCGATCGACGCGATCGCGCCCGCTGTGTAGCGGCCGATGCCAGGAACCGTCATCAATTCATCGACTGTGCGCGGCATCGCGCCACGTTCGAAAACCGCGACCGCGCCTTCGCGCAGCATGCGCGCGCGGCGGTAGTAGCCGAGGCCCGACCAGGCGGCGAGGACGTCGTCTACGGTTGAGCTGGCAAGCGCTTTGATAGTTGGAAAGCGTTGGATGAATCGCTCGAAATATCCGAGGACCACTTCCATCCGCGTCTGTTGCAGCATGACCTCGGATACCCACACTTCGTACGGATCGTACGTCTCGCGCCACGGGAGCGAACGCTGATTGGCCGCGAACCAGTGCTCGATGGCGCGGGTGGTATATTTGATTTTCCGAGGGTGAGCCATGGTCGATGATGCGCAGTCTGCTCAGCAGGATACTGAACAAGGGCGATACGTCTACTGCATCATCCGGACAGACGTCCCGCGGGACTTCGGCGCCGTCGGAATCGGCGGTCGCGGCGATCGCGTCTACACGGTGCAGTACAACGAATTCGCCGCCGTCGTATCGAACTGCCAGTTGATCGTCTTCGATCCGACCCGCGAGAACGCCCTCGCGCACGAGCACGTCAACGAGCTCGTCATGAAGGACTTCACCGTGCTGCCGATGAGCTTCGGCACGGTGTTCCGCACCGACGACGACATCCGCGCATTTCTGAAAGGGACGTACGACGCGTTGAGCGACGTCCTGCAGAAGATGGACGGCAAGATCGAGTTCGGTCTCAAGGTCAACTGGGACAAGGACCAAGTGGTCCGCGAGATCGAGAACGAGAGCGAAGAGATCCGCAGATTGAAGGAAGAGATCGCGTCGAACACCACGACGTCGACCTACTTCTCGCGCATGCAGCTCGGCCGCGTGGTCGAGTCGGCGCTGCAGGCGAAGGCGGACGCGTACGTCAGCGAGATCTACGAAGCGCTGCGCGACGCCGCGATCGCGTCGCGGTCGAACAAGCCGATCGGCGACAAGATGATCATGAACGCGGCGTTCCTCGTCGATCGCGAAAAGACGAAGACGTTCGACGATCAGATCTCCGACATCGCGAAGAAGTACGAGAACAAGCTCTCGTTCCTCTACACGGGGCCGTGGCCGCCGTACAACTTCGTGAACATCCGGCTGAAGCTCGAGCGCCCGTAATGGCTTTCCTCATCGACGACATCCTGCTGGCGCCCTTCAAGGCGCCGATCGCCGGCGTGCGCTGGGTGATGTCGACCATTCAGAAGATGGTCGACGAAGAGCTGATGAACGATCAGCCGTGGAAGGAGCGCCTCATCGAGCTGCAGATGATGCTCGAGGTCGGCGAGATCAGCGAAGAGGACTACACGCGCGAAGAAGCGGTCGTCTTCCAGGCACTGCGCGACATCCGCGCACGCCGCGAGGAGATGGCGCGGCAACAGCGAGCCGCCGCGGGCGAGGACGAGGACAGCGGCATCGGGATCTACACCGGATACGGCAAATGACGTCGTTCGACGACGCCCTGGATTCGCTGGCGTCGCGTCGTGTCATTTTGTTCGGCGGCAAGGGAGGAGTGGGGAAGACCACGATCTCCGCGAAGGCCGCGCTGCATCTCGATGCAATCCTCTTCACCACTGACCCCGCGTCGAATCTGCGCGATTTCGATCTGCCGTTGACCATCGAGGAGCTCGACGCCTCCGCGCTCTGGTCGCGGTTTCTGTCGAAGAATCTCGATGCATTTCTCGAGATCGGCGATCGCGGGACGTACCTCGATCGCGAGGAGCTCCGGCGCTTCTTCGAGCTATCGATCCCGGGAGCCGATGAGCTGATGGCGTGGATGCGCATCGGCGAGCTCGCGGAAGAGCATCCCGACAAGATCATCGTCGTCGACACCGCGCCGACAGGACACACGCTGCGGATGCTGTCGTCCTCGGAACATTTCCGCCAGCTCGGCGAAGCGCTCGACGCGATGCAGGAGAAGCATCGCAATCTCGTCCGCCAGCTCGCGCGGCGGCGGGTGCGCGACGCGATGGACGCGTTCATCGAGGAGTTCAGCGCGCAGTCCGCGCGGCGGCGCGAGCTGCTCATCGATCCCGCGCGCGCCGCGTTCATCGCGGTGATGTTGTCGGAGCCGTGGGTGGTGGAGCAGACGAAGCGGCTCGTGGCGGAGATCGAGATCGACAGGCCGTTCGTGGTGTTGAATCGGGCCGCGCCGGATTGCGATTGCGCGCGATGCCGAGAGCAGGCGACACGCGACGCGGAGGCGAGGAAGGCGTTTGCGAAGGTGGTCGACGTGCAGAGGTGGTGCACCCCGTGGCCGTGACCTTCTTCGCCGGCAAAGGCGGCGTCGGCAAGACGACCTGCTCCGCCGCGTACGCGCTTGCGCTCGCGTCGGCGCATCCGGAGAAACGCTACGTCGTGATTTCCGTCGATCCTGCGCATTCGCTGCGCGACGTCTTCGCGCACGAGCAGCCGCCGGCGAACCTCGGCGTCGAGATCATCGACACGCGCGAGAAATGGCGCCGCTTCCGCGACACGCTCGGCGAAGAGATCGAGCGCGCGGTCGACTCGATCACGCCGAGCGGGATGTCGGTCGCGTACGACACCGACGCCGTGCAGAAGCTGATCGAGGTCGCGCCGCCGGGGGCGGACGAGCTGTTCGCGATCACGCGACTCTCCGATCTGATCGCCGACGCATCGATTGCCGAGATCATCGTCGACACCGCGCCGACGGGACATTTCCTTCGCCTCCTCGATCTCCCCGCGACGGCCGGCGAATGGGTGCGCGAGTTCATGCGCATCCTCCTTCGATACAAAGACCTGATCCCGCCCGGCTCCCTCGGCGAGGAGCTGGTGAGCGCATCGAAATCACTGAAATCGGTAGACGAGGCGCTGCATCACGACGCGAAGGTGATGGTAGTGACGCGTCCCGAACGGATCGTCATCGCCGAGACGAAGCGGCTGATCGCGGAGCTCGAGCGTCGCGGCATCCCGCTCGGCGGCGTGATCGCGAATTACGTGACGCCCGTGCGCGACGGCGCGGGTACGAGCGACTGCAAATGCGATCGTTCGATGCGGCAGTACGAGGAGGCGGCGCTCGCTGAGTTGCCCGAAGCGAAACGGATCGAGCGTCGCGATCAGCCGGTGACGATGCTGGCCGATCTACAATCGCTCCTGCCGTGGCCCTTTACGTCTACGCCATCACCCGAGACGCCGTGACGCCCGACAGCGAAGCGATCGACCAGTCGCGCCGCTTCGACGCCGCGGGACACGACGGCCTCTTCGCGATCTACACCCCCGTCTCCGACGAAGAGTTCTCGCAGGAGGCGGTCGACCGCCGCGCGGGCGATCTCGAATGGCTCGGGGCGATCGGCTACCGGCATCAGAACGTCGCGGCGGAGCTGATGAAATCGACGGCGATGATCCCGCTGCGCGCGTTCACGCTCTTCAGCACACCCGAGGCGCTCGATCGATATCTGCACGACAACCGCGAACTGCTGGCGAAGACGCTGGAGCGGCTCGACGGCAAGCGCGAGTGGACGCTACGGGTGGAGTTCGACGCCGAGCGTTTCAGCGACGCGCTGACCAGCCGCGTCGACTCGTTGCGCGAGCTCGCGCAGCAGATCGAGAGCGCGAATCCGGGACGCGCGTTTCTGCTGCGCAAGAAACTCGACGACGAGAAGAAGCGCGCCTCGCGCGACGCGGAGCAGCAGGTCGTCGGCGAGATCGAGAGCGCGGTGCTCGACAGGCTGAAATGCGAGACCGTCGCCGAGTCGCGTATCGATCGCGAGGGAGCGTTTCCGCAGATCAACGTACTGCTCAATCGCGACGAGGAATCGACGTTGCAGGAATTGCTCGACGGGCTCGCCGCGCGCTACGACAAAGAGGGCGTGACCGTGGCGCTCACCGGACCGTGGCCGCCATACACCTTCGCCAATGGATGAAAACCTCGAAGAACTGACGCTGCTCGAGACACTCGATCATCTCCTCGATCGCGGCGTCGTCGTGGCCGGCGAAGCGGTCGTCTCCATCGGCGACGTCGACCTCCTCTACCTCGGATTGAACATCGTCCTGGCCAACGTCGACGCCATCAAGCGGACGAGCAAGCGATGAAGTCGATTGTCATCGGCGCACACCTGCGGCGCGATGACATCGAGCCGGTCGCCGAGGTGATCCCCGCCGGCGATCTCTTTCTCAGCGGACTGCCGGTGGCCGACGATCAACCGCTCGGCGATCGCGAGCTGCTGCTGCGCGTCGCGAAAGTGCGTGCCGCGCTGCTCGAGCGGGCGACGTTCATCGCCATCCGCTATGGCTTCACCGTGAGCTCGGAGCCGGAAGCAAAGGCGAAGTGCGCGGCGCATCTTGAGCAATGGCGCGCATTGCTGGAGCAGCATCGCGAAGACGTCGAGATGACGTTGAAGGTCGTCGCGCCGGAGCGCGTGGCGCGTCCCGACCGGCGCGATTTCACGAGTGGCGCCGATTACCTCAAGGCCTTGCACGCCGCGACGAACGCGGTCGACGTCGATCCGGAGTTTCGGGCTGCGGCCGAGGAGGCGATGGGTAAGGGAAGATGGCTGCATCGCGATCAGGCGTCGCTGGAGCTCGCGGCGCTCGTTGAGCGCGATGCGGTCGAGCGCGTGCGCGCCGCGGGGGAAGAGTTGAAGCGGCGCTTCCCGCGCGTGCCGTTTCTGTTGTCGGGGCCGTGGCCGCTGGAGGTCTTTGCCGATGATCGTAGCGAATGACGAAGAGGCGCTGCGCGAGCAGCTCGCCTTCACCGACTCGATGATTCCGGAGCGGATCTCCGCCGATGCGGAGATCGTGGAGAACGGGCTGGCGAAGCTCGTGATGTCGATCATCGAGCTCGTTCGGCGGCTGCTGGAGAAGCAGGCATTGCGGCGGATGGACGCCGGAAATCTGAGCGAGGAAGAGATCGAGCGGCTCGGCACGGCGCTGATGAAGCTCGAGGAAAAAATGAACGAGTTGAAGCGGTCGTTCGGCCTCAGCGATGACGACCTCAACCTTAAGCTCGGCCCCGTAAAGATGTGGGAGTAAGCAACTTGTTGCGATATCCTCCCCGCTATGCCGATCGAGCCGCGCCAGCCGCAGGGGCTGGTCGACATCCTCGACAAGATTCTCGATAAGGGCCTCGTCATTGCCGGCGACGTCAAAGTCTCGCTCGCAAACGTCGAGCTGCTGACCATCCAGCTCCGGCTGGTCATCTGCTCCATCGACAAGGCCGAAGCCATCGGCATCAACTGGTGGCGCTCCGACCGCTTCTATTCGAGTGATCCGCGCGCACTTCCTTCAGGCGAGGAGTACGACGCGCTCAAGGCGCGGATCGCTCAGTTGGAAACGAAGCTCAATGAACAAAGCCTCCCGTCCGGGAAGCCGGGAGAGAGGAAAGGCAGGTAGAGCATGGCAGTCGAACGTGCACCAGGCGGCACTAGTCTCATTGACGTACTCGACCGGATCCTCGACAAAGGCATCGTCGTCGACGCATGGGTTCGCATCTCCCTCGTCGGCATCGACCTGATCACGGTTGAAGCGCGCGTCGTCATCGCCTCGATCGATACGTACCTCAAGTACGCGGAGGCGGTCGGTATCACGTCGACCGTTGCGCGTCCGGCGCTCGGAGAAGGCGCGGGGACGCCGGCCGGATCGACGTCGTCGACCTCGGGCGTCACGCGGCCGTAAAGGCAGGCGCCGGGCGAAAGGCGCGAGGCGCGATCAACCGCGCCCCGCGCCATGCGCCTACGCGCCCGGTTTCAGGTACTGATCCATCCACCCGAGCACCGTCTCGTGCCACAGCTTCGAGTTCTGTGGCTTCAGCACCCAGTGGCCCTCATCCGGGAAGTACAGCATCTTCGACGGCACGCCGCGGCGCTGCAGCGCGGTGAAGAGCTCGAAGCCTTGCGACACCGGGACGCGGTAATCGAGCTCGCTGTGCACCACCAGCGTCGGCGTCTTGAAGTTCTTCACGTAATTCGCCGGATTCCACTTCATGTAGAGCTCGGGGTTGTCCCACGGATTGCCCTTGAACTCCCACTCCGGGAACCAGACCTCTTCGGTCGTCCCGTACATCGCCGGCAGGTTGTAGACGCCATCGTGTGAGACGAGTGCCTTGAACCGGTCGGTGTGCCCGAGGATCCAGTCGATCATGTAGCCGCCGTAGGAGGCGCCGGCGGCGCCGAGGCGGTTCGCGTCGACGTACGGAAGCGCGGCGAACTTGTCGACGCCGTTCATGATGTCGGTGTAGGCCTTGCCGCCCCAGTCGCCCGAGATCTCTTCGACGAACTTCTGCCCGTAGCCGACCGAGCCGCGCGGATTCGGCGCGATCACCGCGTAGCCGCGCGCCGCGAACATCTGAGGGTTCCAGCGATACGACCAGCCGTCGCCCCACGCGCCCTGCGGTCCGCCGTGAATGAACACGATGCCGGGATACTTCTTCGTCGCGTCGAACATCGGCGGCTTGATCAGCAGCGCCTGCACCTGCGCGCCGTCGGCGCCCTCGTACCAGACGTCGCTCGTCTCGCCCATGGCGATGGTGCGCAGCAACGCGTCGTTGTCGTGAGTCAACTGCGTCGCGTTTGTCGAGCCTTTCTTCAATGAGTAGATGTCGTTCGGACGGGAGAGCGTGTTGCGATCGAAGTAGAGCGTCTTGCCGTCTTTGGATACGGCGATCGCGCCCGACGTCCCTTCGCCGTAGACCTTCGTCATCGCGCCGTTCAGCGGCACTTCGTAGATCGGCGTCTTCGACTTCTCCGGCGCGGTGATGAAGAGCGACTTCGAGTCGGGCGCCCAGGTGACGTCCTCGATCCAGTTGTTCTGCTCCGAGGCGAGGCGGCGCGTCTGGCCGGTCGCGCGGTCCATCACCCAGAGCTCCCACAGGTCGGACTCGTAGCCGGCGCGCGCCTGCGAGCGCCACGAGATCCACTTGCCGTCGGGCGAATACTTCGGACTGGTATCGGCCCCTTTGCGCGAGGTGATCCGCTTCGCCTCGTGCGTCTCGAACGAGTAGACGAACACGTCGGAGTTGGTCGAGGCCTCGGCGTGATCGTCGGTGTTGCGCGCGTAAACGAGCTCGCCGCCGTCGGGCGAGACGTCGAATTCATCGCCGCCGCCGACCGAGAACGGCGGCGCGTCGAACGTACCGGGGGTCAGGTCCTGCGTCGCGCGGCAATCGGCGCCGCATCCGCCGCCGGTCATGACGAGGAGGATGTGACTGCGCGTTGCCTCCTGCCACGCAGTCCAGTGGCGATACAGCAGGCTGGTGAGGATGCGGCCCTTCGTCGGCTTCGACTCGTCGGCCGCCGTCATCTTTTTCGTGCAGTCGAGATCGACGCCGCACTCCGGATAGACGTCCGAAACGAGTACGACGCCCTTGCCGTTCGGAAGCCACTTCACGCTTCCGGCGCCGCCCGGCAGGTTCGTCACTCTGCGCGACGTGCCGGCGGCGACGTCGTAGAACCAGACCTGTTTCGCGCTGGTGTCGCGATTCGACACGTACGCGATCGTCTTGCCGTCGGGCGACCAGGCCGGCCCTTCGTCCTGCTTCACGCCGTCGGTGATCTTCTTCGACTCGCCGCCCGCGGCGGGCACGAGGAAGATCGCGCTGTGGCGATAGTTCTTCGCCAGCTCGGGCATCGACGCGTCGTACGCGATCCACTGCCCGTCGGGCGAGAGCTGCGGCGCGCCGATGCGATGGATCGACGCCAGGTCTTCGAACGTCAGCGGGTGTTGCGCGAATGCGCTGGTCGCGATGAACAGCGCGAGCACTGCCAGTTTTTTCATCGGATGTACCCCAAAGATTTCAGATTTTCGTAGTACTCCTGGTCGACCTTGGCGGACGACGCGGAGCCGATTCGATTCCCGTAGGTTGCGATGCGTGTGACGTCGCCCGCGAGCGACCTGCCCGGCATTTCACTGGAGGCCGGAAAGCCCATGAGCGCGCAGAGCGTCGGCGCGACATCGTAGGCCGAATCGGCCCGGGCGATTGTGACGGTCGAGGCAATTACCGCGCGGCCGGTCTGGTGATCGCCCGGCATGCCGATCACGATCACCTCGCCGCCGCGCGACTTCAGCGTCGCGATCGTCTGCGCGAGATGGTTGAGCGCGCGGACCGATTGCGTGAGCCGCGTCGACTGATCGAGCGGCAGGCGATTGAGGATGACGTCGAGCGCGGGGAGATAGACCGTCACGAATTGCGGTTGCTCGGCGAGGGTGTAGCGCGTCGCGATCGTATCGACCGCCAGCGCGTCGCCTTTTGCCTCGGCGAACACGGTCTGCTGCGTGATCCCTTCGCTGCTCGTCCACCAGTTCACGGCGAGCACCGGCATCCCGCGGTGGGCGAAGAGCTCCCAGACGAAGTCGCGGCGGCGGACGGTCGGCGGGAGCGGCTGGCGTGTGCCGAGGGTGCGGATCGGGAAGTCGGCATCGGAGATCGTCTGGATGATGTGCGAGCCGCCGCGGAAGCGGACCCCTTCGATCGCGCGGACGCCGTGGATGCGGGTCGGGACGCCGGTGCCGACTGAGGCCCAGCGCTCGGTGGTCGACGCGCCGGCCATCGGCGCGATCGCCTGGACGTTCGCGAAGGCGAGGTCGGCACGGGAGGTGAGGATCTCGTACGTCAGTCCGTCGACCGCGACCAGCGCGACGCGGCGCGTGACCGGCGTCGTCACCACCTGCAACGGTTCGCTCGCGTTCGACTTCTCCGCCTGCGCCGGGATGAACAGCAACGCTAGTAGCACGACGGCGGCCACGGTCATCGGCACTGTGCGGGAACGCTGATGGATAACCGGGACGCGCTTCAGCTCGTAAATCGAGAACGACAGCAGTGCGGCCGAGACGACGATCGTGGCGATCAGAAAGAAAAGAATGGTGAGCGCGATGCCTGTGGCGAGCTCAGGGAGGGAGGGCGGGGTGGCGAAGCGCGACCACCAGAAACCGATCACAGCCGTGAGCATCGCGGCAGCGGCGAGCGAGATGGCGAAGAGTGCGCGTGGCGTGTCGACCGCCAGCGCCGGACGGAGTTTCAGCACGAGCGCGATCAGAACGATGAGCGCGAATACGACGGCCACGCCGGTTGCGCCGTAGATCAGAGCGAGATCGGCGATTTCGAGCGGGGAGAGCGGATGGTTCCGGAACAACATGACCGCGGTGGGCGGGAGCGCGCCGAAGAGCGCGATCAGAACCGCGGCCTTGAGCGCCACGATGGCCAGCTCGAGCCAGAAGGTGCGCGAGCTCCAGGGATCGAGCGCGAACCATCGTTCGATGCCGTGCGACAGGTACCCCCGCTCCCGGAGCTGCTGGCGGAGAAGATCGACGGAGGGGTCCGGCACGCGCGCGATTATCGCGAAATTCCTCTCGCGCGTCCCTCAGTTGTACACGTGAGCTCGATGACCTCCACAACCCCTGACCAGATCGCAACGGCTCCGCCGAAGCGGTGGAACTTCCGCCGCATCGCCAGCGGAGCTCTGCTCGCGGTCGGTGTGGTGCTGCTGAAACTGAAGGCCGTCCTCCTGCTTTTGATCGAGCAGGGACGCCTCCTCTTCGTCAATCCGTTCGAGGGTTTTGGCGCGTGGCAGTTCGCGGTGGCGGGCGGCTCGATGCTGGTCACCGTCGCCGCCTACGCGACGCAATACCGTCTCGGGCTGGTCGTCGGATTCGTCGTCATCACCGTCGTGCACGAGGTCGGGCACGCGGTCGTGATCCGCGCGAAAGGGCTTCGCGCGGGGTGGATGGTCTTCATCCCGTTCATCGGCGGCGCGGTCACGATCAAAGACCAGCCGCGCACGGCGTACGACGACGCGCAGATCGGACTCGCAGGTCCGATCGCCGGCACGTTCGCCTCGCTCGTCGCGCTGCAGATCTACAAGTGGACCGGCAACCCGCTCTACCTGCTGATCGCGTTCGTCGGCTTCTCCATCAATCTGCTGAACCTGGTGCCGCTAGGCCTGCTCGACGGCGGCCGCATCTCCGGTGCGATCACCAAATGGATGTGGCTGATCGGCGGGGCGGCGTTGACCTACAAGACGGTCATGCACCCCAACGTGCTGCTCGTCCTGATTCTGCTGCTGGCGCTCTTTCAGGTATACGCTTCGATCGTGCGCGAGAAGAGCGAGGAGTTCTACCGGGTCACCGGCGGCCAGCGTGCCGCGGTGGCGGTGGCCTATTTCTCGCTCGTCATCTTCCTCGGGCATCAGGCACTGATGACCTTTGATCGTCTGGGGACGATCGCCAAATGAAGAGCATTCTCCGCATCCTCCCGGTCGCGCTCGCGCTGTTCACGGCGCCCGCCGTCGTCATCCCGAGCGTAGTCGAGGGACCTGGGCGGGCGGAGGTTCGCCTCATTTGCCGAGCCGCGGCCACCGAGGTCGAATACCACGAGCCCCGCGTCCCCGCCGAAGCACCGCTCACGGTCGTCAAAGTCACGACCCCGTCGAGAATCCCCCTCCGCGGCGCCTCCACCCCCCGCGCCCCCGCGGCGTAAGAACGAACGCGTTCGTCTTACACCGTTGAAGAAGGGGCTACTGCAATGATCGACAAAGTACTCACTGCCATTTTTGGCTCGAAGCACGAGCGCGACGTGAAGCGGATGATTCCGATCGTCCACCAGATCAACGCGCTCGAACCGGAGATCAGCTCGCTGTCCGACGACGGACTGCGCGCCAAAACCCAGGAATTCCGCGAACGTCTTCGCCCGCTGGTCGAGGCTCTCGACGCGGTGAAGAAGGAAGTCCCGCGCGACGAGAACGCCGTCAAGGCCGCGCAGCAGGACATCCAGTACGCGCTCGACGACGTCCTCCCCGAGGCCTTCGCCGTCTGCCGCGAGGGCGGCAAGCGGGTGCTCAACATGCGGCACTTCGACGTCCAGCTCATGGGCGGCGTCGTTCTGCATCGCGGCAAGATCGCGGAGATGAAGACGGGCGAAGGAAAGACGCTCGTCGCCACGCTTCCGGTCTACCTCAACGCGCTCACCGGCCGCGGGGTGCACGTCGTCACCGTCAACGACTACCTCGCGCGCCGCGACTCCGAGTGGATGGGCCGCCTCTACAAGTTCCTCGGACTGACCGTCGGCGTGATCCAGAACCATCACGGCGATCGCGAACGGCAGGAGGCGTATCGCTGCGACGTCACGTACGCGACGAACAACGAGGTCGGCTTCGACTACCTCCGCGACAACATGAAGTTCGACCTCGAGTCGATGGTGCAGCGCGAGCCGGTCTTCGCTATCGTCGACGAGGTCGACTCGATCCTCATCGACGAAGCGCGTACGCCGCTCATCATCAGCGGTCCCTCGGAGGAGTCGGTCGACAAGTACTACCTGGTCGACCGCATCATCCCGAAGCTGATCGCGGAGAAGGATTTCCAGGTCGATGAGAAGCAGCACACCGCGGTGCTCACCGAGGAAGGCGTGTCGCACGCCGAGAAGCTGCTGAACGTCGAGAACCTCTACGACCCGAACAACATGGACACGCTGCACGCCGTGCAGCAGGGCCTCCGCGCCCACACGCTCTACCGCCTCGACAAGGAGTACATGATCAAGGACGGTGAGGTCATCATCGTCGACGAGTTCACCGGCCGGCAGATGCCGGGCCGCCGCTGGAGCGACGGTCTGCATCAGGCAGTCGAAGCGAAAGAGGGGGTCAAGATCGAGGCGGAGAACCAGACGCTTGCCACGATCACCTTCCAGAACCTCTTCCGCATGTACGAGAAGCTGGCCGGCATGACCGGTACGGCCGACACCGAGGCGGCGGAGTTCGACAAGATCTACAAACTCGAGGTCGTGGTCATCCCGCCGAACCGTCCGATGCGCCGCAAGGACCAGGCGGACCTCGTCTACCGCACCGAGCGCGAGAAGTTCGACGCGATCGTGACCGAGGTGAAGGAGAAGCACCTGCAGGGTCAGCCGACGCTCGTCGGCACGATCTCGATCGAAAAGTCGGAGGCGCTTTCGACCGCGCTGAAGCGTCGCGGCGTGCCGCACGTCGTGCTCAACGCGAAGTATCACGAGCGCGAGGCGGAGATCGTCGCGCAGGCGGGCCGCAAGGGGGCGGTGACGATCGCCACGAACATGGCCGGCCGCGGCACCGACATTCTCCTTGGCGGCAACCCGGAGTTCGCCGCGCTGCAGAAGACAAAGGACGTCGCCGATCCGGCCGAGCACGCGGCGATCGAAAAAGAGATCAAGGAACAGTGGGACGAGGATCACGAAGAGGTCGTCAGCCTCGGCGGTCTGCACATTCTCGGCACCGAGCGCCATGAGTCGCGCCGCATCGACAACCAGCTCCGCGGACGTTCGGGACGCCAGGGCGATCCCGGCTCGTCGCGTTTCTACCTCTCGCTGGAAGACGATCTGATGCGCATCTTCGGCTCCGATCGCATCTCCGGTCTCATGCAGCGCCTCGGCATGGAAGAAGGTGTGCCGATCGAGCACGGCATGGTCACGCGCGCGATCGAGCGCGCGCAGAAGCAGGTCGAAGGACGCAACTTCGACGCACGCAAACACCTGCTCGAGTACGACGACGTGATGAACAAGCAGCGCGAGTCGATCTACTCGCTGCGGCGCTCGATCCTCGACGGCCGCGAGGGGAAGGAGTACATCCTCAATGCCGCCGACGACATCGTCGAGTTCCTCGTCGATACGCACGTCCCCGAGGACATGCGCGACCATCCGAACGAGACGGAGCTCAACGCCGAGCTGTTCGACTTCTTCGGCGTCGATCTGAAGACCGCGAACGTCGACCTCGAGTCGATGCGCCGCGACGAAGTGCGCGAGCGGATCGTCGACGCGGTGCATCGTCACTACGAGGAGAAGGAGTCGTCGGTCGGTCCGGAGGTCATGCGCCTCCACGAGAAGTACCTGCTGCTGCAGGTCATCGATCAGCAGTGGAAGGACCACCTGCTGGCCATCGACCACCTCAAGGAAGGCATCGGCCTCCGCGGCTACGGCCAGCGCGATCCGCTGATCGAGTACAAGAAGGAATCGTTCGAGATGTTCCAGGAAATGATGGAGCGGATCCAAGACCGCGTCGTCAAGTTCCTCTGGAAGATCGACGTGGTCGTGGAGCGCGAGGGCGAGCAGCGCCAGGAAGCACCGCGCCGCGCGCCGCTCCCCGCCCCCCCGCGCCAGCAGCCGATGTTCTTCTCCGGCTCCGGCCCCGCGCAGTCGCAGACGGTGAAGAACCGCGAAGCGAAGGTCGGCCGCAATGATCCCTGCCCGTGCGGGTCGGGGAAGAAGTACAAGAAGTGTCACGGAACGGCGGCATGATCGCGATCGACATTCCGAAGGAGCAATTGCGCGATTTCTGCCGACGGTGGAAGGTCAGCGACTTCGCCCTTTTCGGGAGCGTTACGCGAATTGATTTTCGTCCCGAGAGCGACATCGACGTAATGGTGCAGTTCGAGAAGGGTGCAACCTGGTCACTTCTCGACATGGTTGATATGCGGGAGGAGCTGAAGGAGATCTTTGGCCGTGAAGTCGATCTCTTGACGCGTTTCGGCGTCGAGCAGAGCCTGAATCGCTACAGACGCGAAGCCATCCTCGGTTCGGCGGTGTCGCTTGACGTCGCGTGATACTCGGGCGTTCCTGGAGGACATACTGGTCTCGGCGCGACTGGCGATCCGTTATGCAGGTGATTACTCGGTTGACGAGCTTGTGCGTGATACGGAAAAGCAGGACGCAATCATTCACCGCATCGAGATCATCGGAGAGGCGGCAGGTCATATCTCTGTTGAGCTAAAGTCGACAATCAACCTTCCATGGTCGCGCATCATTGGAATGCGCAATCTGATCGCGCATCAATATTGGGGGATTGATCTCCAACTCGTCTGGTCGGTCGTCCACAATGATCTTCCCGTATTGATCGCCGCGATCGAGCCGCACCTCGAGAAATGATGAGCGACACAAAATCGATCTCCTTCATCGGCGCCGGCAACATGGCCGAGGCGATGATCCGCGGGCTGCTGCGGGGCAACGTCTTCGCGCCGGACGAGATCACGGCGTCGGGTCCGCGTGAGGAACGGATGCGGGAGCTCGCAGAGCGCTTCCGCATCCGCACGACGACCGACAACCACCAGGCGACGAAGGCGGACATCATCGTCCTCTCCGTCAAGCCGCAGATCATGAGCCGCGTCCTGGAGCAGATCGGGGGCGACATCAGTCCCGACACGCTCGTGATCTCGATCGCGGCAGGCGTTCCGGTGCGGGCGATTCAGGCGCGGCTGGCCGAGGGGACGCGTGTCGTGCGCGCGATGCCGAACACGCCGGCGCTGGTCGATGCAGGCGCCACCGCGATCGCGGGCGGCGAACATGCACGCGCGTCGGACCTCGAGGCTGCCAAGCGGATCTTCGACGCCGTCGGGATCACCGTCATCCTCGAAGAATCGGCGATGGATGCGGTGACCGGGCTCTCCGGATCGGGGCCGGCGTACGTGTTTCTGATTCTCGAGGCATTGAGCGATGCCGGCGTGAAGGTCGGCCTCTCGCGCCGCAACTCGCAGCTCCTCGCCGCGCAGACGCTCCTCGGCTCGGCCAAGCTGCTGCTCGAGACGAACGAGCATCCCGGCCGGCTCAAGGACATGGTCACGTCGCCCGGCGGGACCGCGATCACCGGCCTGCACACGCTCGAGAACGGCGGCGTGCGGACGACGCTGATGAACGCGGTCGAGGCCGCCACCAAGCGGTCGCGAGAGTTGGGCGAAAACTTGATCAAGTGATCAATCCATAGCGCTATCATTCCGTCCCGCGATCGTTCCGGAGTGCCGGAAGGAGGATGAATATGCGCTTGACCCGTTATCTGCTGCTCGCCGTCGTCATCGTTTGTACGCTCGCCCCCTCGGCGTTCGCGTGCAGGTTCTGCAACGACATCGATTTCTTCCCGCCGTCGTGCGACATGGCCCCGCCGCCGACCGACGGCTGCCGTTTCACCCAGGACGGCTGCACGTCCGGCACGCATTGCAATGGCGTGCTCGAATCCAAGCCCGTCGCGCTCTGGAGCGTCGCTTCGGTCGAGGTGACGCATCAGTCGGCGCCGGCTGTCCGCTCGCGTGAGAACGCGAAGCCGGTCGTCGCCTCGAAGACTCTCTTCCACTCCCTGACCCGCTAGCGCAACCCGCGCGCTCCGGACGATCGCGCTTCCGGAGGAAACGAATGATCACGTCTCTGCTTGCGGCAACACTTCTTCTGCATGTGATTCGAGGCGGTGAAACGCGCGCCCTCGACGTCGCGATCGGCGCGCCGAGCGACGAGGGGATGCCGTCGTGGACCATTCACCGGCATCTCGCGCCGGGAAGTTCGACGGTGAAGATCGACGGCATCGCGCGCGGCGCGTGGCTCGTGCTGGTGCGCGGGCCCGAGCCGCTGCAGCGGACGACCGCAAAGTTCGTCGTCGCCGAGCACGACACGCGCAAGCTCGACGTCGCGCTTCATCCGCGGCGGCTGCGTGCGCGCGTGCTGGCGGGCGGGACGCCGGTGGCGAACGCCGAGCTGCACCTGACCAACATCGACGGCCAGTGGGACAGCTTCGTGACGACCGACGCGAACGGCCGCATCGACACGCCGCTCTGGAGCGGCGGGCAGTTCGAGGCGGTCATTCATCGCACGCCGGATGCGGTGCCGGTGATCCGCATCGCGACGCTGCACGGCGGCGATGCGGAGTCGGTCATCGCCATGCCCGATCACATGATCCGCGGCGTGCTCACCGACGCGCGCGGCAATCCGATCGCCGGCGGCAGCATCGTGATTCGCACGTCGACCGACGAAGGACGGACAGCCGGCCTGCGCGCGAAAACCGATGCGCACGGTGCATTCGCGTTCGATGCGGTCGATGCGGGGACGCACCAGTTGCGCCCGTACGCGCCCGGCTATCTCCTCGGCGATTCGATGAGCGTCACCATCGCGGACGACGAGCGCGCTCACGACGTCCGCATGCAGCTCTCGCAGGGCTATACGCGCGAAGTCGTCGTGCGGTCGCGAAACGGCGAGCCCGCGGCCGGCGCGGAGATCATCTGCGCGGCAGGCACGCGCATTCGCGGCAAGGCATTCAGCGACGAGAAAGGACACGCGCTCGTGCCGACGCCGTCCGACGAGCCGAGCGTCCTCTACGTCATCCCATCCGAGGGCTCGCTGGCGATTCATCGTCTTCGCGCGCCGGCCGACGACGCATCGAATGCGCCGGTCGAGATCACGATGCCTGCCGGCAATGCATCGCTGCAGGTCGACGCGAAGTCGGCCGACGGAAAGCCGCTGCCCGACCTCTCGTTCCTCATGCGCTTCGACGGCGAGACGATTCCGCCCGCGGTGGCGAAGGAGGGTCTGCGGCTGCGGACGTCGGACGACGGCGAAGCGCGCATCGAGCACATCCCGACCGGCGTCTACGAGCTCTGGCCGTATCGCGACGACGACGAGGTCGCCGACCTGCTCGACACGCTCGGCATCGTGTCGGCGCCGATCAACATCAACGTGACGACGGGCGAGAACCACGCGACGATCCGGTTTCAGGAGAAGCCGTGAACAAATAATGCCCCTATCTGCCAGTGAGTCGCCGGCGTAGGTTATGTCCGTAACTACGCATGTCGCGAATTCTGACAGTCCTCGCTGCCGTGATGCTGCTCGCCGGCCCGGCATCCGGCGCCAGCATCACGGTCCACGTCGCGCGCAACGGCGACAAGTCGCCGCTCGAAGTGCGCCTCGGTGTCGCACGCGATGACCGCGAGCCAAGCTGGATCGCCGTCCGCCATCTCACGCCCGGCCGCGGTGACGTCACGTTCCGCGACCTCGGCGCCGGTCACTACGCGCTGCTGCTCGAAGGTCCGCGGCCGCTGCAGCGGGTCAGCGCGCACGCGGTGGTCGCGGCGGATGACGATCGCACTCTGACGATCGGAATCCAGCCGCGCCCGTTTCACGGTCGATTCACGCTCGGCGGCACGCCGCTCGCGAACGCGGAGGTGACGCTGCACGCCACCGACTACACCACCAGCGCGACGACCGACGCACGCGGCCTCATCGACGAGCCGCTGTGGCAAGGCGGCGACGTCGATCTGATGATCGATTCGCCGCGCCTCGGTGCGCCGTATTCAGCGCACGCTCGACTCGCCCGCCGTCTGGAGCTCGAAATCGAGCCGCGCGTGGTTCGTGGGAACGTGAGCGGTGCGAACGGCGAACCGGTGGCCGGGGCCACCATCATCCTGCGGTCGGATGACGAGACCCGCCGCGTGCCGCGTCGCACGATGACGAACGACAAAGGTGAGTTCCGCATCGACGGCGTACAGTCCGGATCGCAGTCACTGAGCGTCAGTGCTCCCGGCTATCTTCGCGGCAAGCCGATCGCGTTCGAGATCGCGAGTCGAGAGCATGTCGAGAACGTCGTCCTCGACCCGGGCATCAGCGGATCGATCGAGGTCGTCGACGTGCACGGCGAGGCGGCGCCCGGCGCGACCGTCATTTGCGCAATCGGCGGCGCGATCCGCTCGAGAACCGAAACCGATGCCCTTGGCCACGCCGTCATGGCGCTGCCGCGCGACGGCGGCGTTGTATTCGTCCTTCCGCGCGAAGGGGCGCTCGTGACGCAGCCCGCGGCAAGCGCGCGGCGCATCACGATTCCGGCGAGCAACGCTTCGCTGGAGCTCGATGTGCTGCTCAGCGACGGCACGCCTCTGACCGGCATCTCACTGCTCGTTCGCTACAACGGCACGATGATCCCGCCGGAGGTTGCGCGCTTCCTCGGCGCGCGGCAGGGGATGTCATTCGTGACTGACGATCGAGGCCGCATCGTACTGCCGCACGTTGCTCCCGGCGTGTACGAGCTGTGGCCGTATCGCTCCGATGAGGAAGTCGACGCGGTGATGGCGTCGGAGAGCGCGCTCGCCGCGCCGATCAATCTCAACGTCGCGGTCGGAGAGAACCGCGCGACGGTTCGCTTCAAGGCACGTCAATGAGCTCCCGGCCGCCAGCCGCTCGAATGAATGGAGGTTTCGATGAAAAAAGCACGTTTCGCAGTCGCATTCGCAATCCTCGTCCTTTTCGCTCTTCCGTCCTCCGCAACGATCTGCGGCTTCTGTGATTGGGAGATATTCAAGTGTGTGCCGCGAACCGGATACGACACAGCATGTGACTGGCAGTCTTGTGCCGAGCACTTCGTCATGGGATGTGCCAGGGCCCCGAAGGATGGCCCCGAGCTGTTCGCCGCCGACTACGCCGTGGCGTCAGTCGAGATCACAACGCCGGCGAAACACGACGTCCGCATCGAGCAACAGCCGCGCGCCGCGTCGCTCGCAGTCGCAGCACTCGAAGTCACGAAGTGAACCCGCGCGGCTGGCGGCCGCGAATGCTCACTGCCGCGATGCGCTCGCGCGGCGCTGCATCCAGGTCATGAACCAGTAGAGCAGCCCGACCACCACTGCGAAGCCGACCAGCCAGTGCACCTTCGACGACAGCGCGTTGCGCAGCGCGGTCGGGTCGTTCATCAGCGCCGGCTGATCGCCGAGGACTTTCTGTCCGAACCACGCGAGCGCGGTGCAGAAGATGCCCGCGCCGAGGATCGTCATCAGCGAGAACTTCTTGAAGTTCATGTGGAACAGGCCGGCGGGGACGGAGATGAGATGGCGGATGGCGGGGAGCAGACGCGCCACGAAGATGCCGCCCGCGCCGTAGGTCTCAAACCACTGATCGGCCTTGACCAGCTTCTCGGGGGAGAGGAACACGTACTTGCCGTAGCGCTCGAACAGAGGGCGTCCGACCTTCCACGCGATCCAGTAGCTCGCGGCCGATCCGAACCACGAGCCGGCGGTCGCGGCGAGGATCACGCCCCACAGCGAGAGCTTCCCCTGCGACGCCCAGTACGCGGCGGGAGGGATCACCACCTCGGCCGGAATCGGCAGTGCCGTGCTCTCGCACGCCATCATGATGAAGACGCCGAGATAGCCCCAGTCGAGGATGAATTGCATCCAGGCCGTGAGCAGGTGATGGATGGTCTGTTCCATGCGGGCGCGCATGCTAGCATGCCGGGCCCGAGCCCATGTCCCGCCTCGCCCTCGTCCTCGTTCCCGACTTTCGCGAATCGCTGAAGAAGCTCGCGTTCCGGATGCCGGTGTGGATTCTCGAAACGCCGAACAACCGCGTCGCCGCGCAGGACGCGTGGCACATGGCGGAGGAGTGGCCGCAGATCGACGTCACGGTCTTCAACGGCGCGCCGAGCAAACGCGAGGAGTGGGTGGCGCAGATCGAGATGATCGATCTGCACAAGCGCATAACGACGCTAGAGGTGATCGGCAGCGAGATGACGTTGCCTGCGCGCGCGGCGTTGACGGAGCTCGGCTTCGATCGCTTCGAATCGACGACCGACGGATTCCGCGCGAAGCGGCCGCGTTAAGGCAATTGCGCCAGCGCGGCGCGTTTGACCTTCCCGCGCTCGTCCACCGGCAACTGCTCGATCAGCTTCACGATGCGCGGCACCTTGTGTGCGGAGAGTCGCGCCGCGCAGTGTGTGCGGACCTGCTCGCGTGTGATGTCGGGGCTGCCGACCACCGCCGCCGCGACGACGTCGCCGCGCGCGCCGGCGGGCGCGCCGTAGACCTTCACCTGCCGCACGCCGTCCAGTTGCAGGATGATCTGCTCGACCTCGCGCGGGTTCACTTTCTTGCCCGCGGTGTTGATCAGATCGCTCACGCGGCCGGTGAGCACGACCTCTTCGTCGGCGATCTCCGCGATGTCATCCGTGACGAACGTGCGCGGCTCGAAGGGATGAAACGTCGAGACGTCGTGCAGGTATCCGAGGGCCACCGAATCGCTGCGGACGATGAGGCGCGCGGAGTCGATGGAGAGCTCGACGCGCTCCAGCGCGGCGCCGACCGATCCGCGCTCGACCGCCGCGCCGCGACGGTCGTACGTGATCCCGCCACACTCGCTGCATCCATAGAAAGAGTGAATCGGCTGGCCGAAGCGCTCGCGGAAGCGGCGCGACGTCGCCGGGGGAAGCGGCGCGCCGGCGGAGAGGAATGTGCGGACGGTTGCGAAGACGCCATCCTGGTTCGAGAGATGCTCGAACACCATCGGGATCAGCGGCACGACCGTGCACTCGTAGCGATTGCAGAGGTCGATCACCGACTGCGGCAGGTACTGATTCGAGATGACGACGGGAGTGCCCTGCACCAGCAGCGGCATCACGAGATTCGAGAAGCCGTACGAATGCGACATCGGGATCGCGCCGAAGTTGACGTCATCGGGACGGATGTCCATCGACGCGCAGATGCTGGTGCAGTCGGCGAGGAGATTCGCATCCGAGGTGACGATTCCCTTCGGCGCGCCGGTCGAGCCGGAGGTCAGCTTGATGAGGCGCGCGTTTGCCGGAAGAGCCACGCGCTCCCGCACGACGCGGGTGGAGATCGACGTCCCGCCGTTCCTGTAGATCAATGATCGAACGGCGAAGTGCCCGAGGATTGTGGCCACCTCGTGCGGCGGCGCGTCGCGATCGATCGGGACCACGACGAGATCGAGCTTCGAGGCGGCGAGAATCGCGGCGATGAAGTCGGCTGAGTTCGGGAGCTGCAGCGCGACGAGGTCACGCGGCACGAGCCCCGCGCTCTGAAGCTGCTGGACGAGCTCGCCGGCGCGCGCGAGCAGCATTTCCCGCGACACGACGCGCTGCGAATCCGTTTCGATGACTGCCGTTGCGCCGGGCGCGCTCTCGGTCAGCCGGAGGAACCGATCGAACATTCTGAGTCCACTATGATACGGGAGGAGAAGTTGACAGGTCGCAGTTGGCGGTTGGCAGCAGAAACCGCCTCGGATGCTGCGAACTGCCACCGGTCAACTGCCAACTATGAAAGACGTTATTGTCATTGGCGGCGGCCCCGCCGGATCGACCACTGCCACCCTCCTCGCCCGCCGCGGTCTCAACGTCACACTCTTCGAACGTGAGAAGTTTCCGCGCTTTCAGATCGGCGAGTCACTCCTTCCGTACAACAACGACGTATTCCGACGCCTCGGCATCTTCGACACGCTTTGCGAGCGCTTCTTTCCGAAATACGGCGGCACGTTCGTGACCGCGGAGGGCGGATCGAAGACGGTCTTCCGTTTCGACATCCATCTCACCGCGCCGTACAAGCGCGCGTTCCAGGTCAAGCGCGCCGACTTCGATCTCCTGCTGCTCGATCACGCGCGCGCCTGCGGCGTCGACGTGCGCGAGCAGACGCAGGTGACGCGCGTCGACGTCAGCGACAAGTCGCGCGTCGTCGTGGAGACCGCGGGCGGCGAGACCCACGAGGCGCGCTTCGTCGTCGACGCCGCGGGTCACGGCACGTTCCTCGGCCAGAAGATCGGCGACAAGGCGCACGTGAACGAACTGATGCGCGTCGCGGTCTTCTCGCACTACAAGAACGTGCTACGCGACGAGGGACGCGAAGGCGGCAACACCGTCATCGTCGTCCTGCGCGACGCCTGGTTCTGGCTCATTCCGCTCAGCGAGGAAGTGATGAGCGTCGGCCTCGTGCTGAATCGCGATCACTTCAAGGCCTGCGGTCTCGAGCCGCTGCAACTGCTCGAGCAGACCATCGCGCGCACGCCGTTCGTCGCGGAGCGGATGAAGAACGCGGAACGGATCATGGAAGTGCGCGTCCGCCGCGATTTCTCGTATCGGATGAAGAGCATCGCGGGCGAGAACTACGTCATGGCCGGCGACGCGGCGGGCTTCCTCGATCCGATCTTCTCGACCGGCGTGATGCTGGCGATGAAGTCGGGGGAACGCGCGGCCGATGCAGTCGTGGCGAAGCTCGAGGGCGGGTCGATGAAACTGCTGGAACGCTATTCACGCGACAGCCAGGTCTCGATCGACCGCTATTTCCGCTTCATCTCCAACTTCTACAAGCGCGAGTTCCTCGAGGTCTTCCTCAGCTCCGATCCGCCGGCGACGTTTTTCTATCCGATCATCCGCGTCCTCGGCGGCAACGTTTTGTCGTCGCCGCTCGATCGCCTGCGGCTCTGGCTCTTCTTCCGTATCGTCGACATTCAGAAGCGATGGCCGATCGCGCAACGGATCGACTGGGACGCCCTGCCGGCGCCCGCCTCTTCTGTGTGAAAATGACCATCGGCCCATGAACGACCTCAGACGAAAACTCAAAGAGCTGCTCATCGAGCGGCTGAAGTTCGAAGACATGACCCCGGACGACATCCCCGACGACGAGCCGCTCTTCGCCGGCGGCCTCGGACTCGATTCCATAGACGCTCTCGAAATCGTCGTGATGCTGGAGAGCGAATTCGGCATCAAGGTGAAGAACGAGAGCTCCGCGCGCGAGCACTTCCGCTCCATCGCCACGCTCGCCGATTACGTGGGACAAAGGCAGGCGGAGCTGTTGAGCTCTTGAGCGATTGAGCGCATCAGCTCAAAAGCTCAACCGCTCAACGCCTCAACAGCTCGTGACCAGCTTCCTCGCCGCGCTTCCGCACCAGATCCCGTTCCGCGCCGCCTCGTGTGTCCTTCGTCGCGACGACAAGTCGATCGAGGGGACGTACCTCGTCACCGCCGATGAGCCGCTTCCGTTCGACGTGATGCTCGTCGAGGCGATGGCGCAGTTCGCCGGAGCGCTGGCGCTGGAGCCGGGGCGGCCGGGGATGCTCACTGGAATCGATGGTTGCCAGGTCGACCGGTTGCCGGTTGCCGGCGACGTCGTGCGCATCGTCGTCACGCTCGATGCGTCGTTCGGCGGCGTGCATCGCTTCAGCGGATCGGGCTCGATCGACGGAGTAGAAGTGGTGAGTGGGCGGTTTTATCTGGCTGATGCGCAAGCCTGATCCAAACATCCGCATCGCCGTCACCGGCGTCGGCATCATCTGCTCGATCGGGCGGAACAAAGACGAGGTCTGGCGCTCGATCCGCGAATCGCGCGCCGGCATCTCGAAGCTCACCCGTTTTCCCGGCGAGACGTTTCCGACCGACATGGCGGCCGAGGTTGCGGGCGAGCTGCAGTTGCCGATCTCGCGGCGCGAAGCGAAGCGGATGTCGCGCACCGATCTGCTCGCGGTGATCGCTGCCAAAGAAGCGATCGATCAGGCGAACGAGCACTCGCCGCTGCGGCTCGAGCGCGCGGTCGTCTCGACCGGCACGTCGACCGGCGGACTGCTCGAAGGCGAGGACTACTACTTCCGCCGCGTCGTGCGCGGACGCGATCGCGCTCCCGCGTCGCGGGTGCTGCAGCAGCCGACGTCGGGGCCGAGCGATGCGATCGCGCGCGTCTTCCGCGTGGGCGGCGGCGTGATTTCGAATGCGACGGCGTGCGCGTCGGCCGGCGCGGCGATCGGGATGGCGGTCGACTACCTCCGCTCGCGACATGCGGACGTCGCAATCGCGGGAGGAAGCGACGCGCTCTGCCGGCTTACGTACAGCGGCTTCAACGTGCTGCAGGCGGTCGATCCCGCGCCGTGCGCGCCGTTCTCCGCGGAGCGCAAAGGGATCACGCTCGGCGAAGGGGCGGCGTATCTCGTCGTCGAGCGCTGGAACGACGCGGTTGCCCGAGGGGCGACGATCCTCGCGGAGATCGCCGGCTACGGCGCGTCGTGCGATGCGCATCATCCGACCGCGCCGCATGACGAAGGGCGCGGCGCCGAGGCGGCGATGCGCGTGGCGCTGGACGGCGGGGACGTCGATTACATCAATGCGCATGGGACCGGGACGCTGCTGAACGACTCCGCGGAGACCAAGGCGATCGTCGCGGCGGTCGGAAGCGGGACGCCGGTGTCGTCGAGCAAGTCGTACTTCGGGCATACGCTCGGCGCATCGGGCGCGGTCGAGGCGGCGATCACCGTCATGTCGCTCATCCATCAGCTCGCGCCCCCGACGTTGCGGCTCGATGTCGCGGCCTCGGATTGCACGCTCGATTACATCGCGCACACGCCGCGGCCGATGGCGATGAACAGCGCGTTGTCGAACACGTTCGGCTTCGGCGGCGCGAACGTCTCGCTGCTGTTTCGGCGCGTGGTATAAACCGCGATCCTCATGTCGCGCATCGCAATCTCCGGCATCGGGATCATTGCGCCCGACGCAATCGGTCTCGACGCGTTTCGAGCGCTGCTGGCGTCGGGACGCACCGCCGGATCGCCCGCAATGGTCCGCGATTTCAAGGCGCGCGATTTCATCAATCCGATGAAGATGCGCCGCATGAACAACCTCTCGCGTTTCGGCGTGGCCGCCGCGAAGCTCGCGCTCGCCGACGCCGGCGTCGATCCCGGACGCAACACCGGCGTGGCCCTCGGCACCGCATTCGGTCCGGTGCAGACGTCGGTCGACTACATGCGGGAGTACGTGGAGAAAGGGGCCGCGCTCGCGCCGCCGCAGCTCTTCGCGGAATCGGTGGCCAATGCGCCGGGAAGTCACATCGCGATCGAGTCGGACTTCCGCGGCTTCAACGTCACGATCACGCAGCGCGAGTCGTCGGCCCTCGCGGCCGCGATGTACGCCGCCGCGCAGGTGATGAAGGGAAGCGTCGACGCGGCGCTCACCGGCGGCGTGGAAGAGGCGAGCGAGATGACGTTGAGCGTCCTCGAGCGCCTCGGCGCGCTCTCCCGCACCGCCGCCCGCCCCTTCGACGCGAAACGCGACGGCATGAGCCTCGGCGAAGGCGGGGCGGTGCTGCTGCTTCAGCCGCGCGCCGCGAAGTCGTACGCTTTCATTTCCGGTTTCGGCATGGCACGCGACACGACGGCTTCGATCTCCGACTGGGGCGACGATCACGGCGCGATCGTCACCGCGATGCGCGCGGCGATCGACGACGCGGAGATCGCGTTGAGCGACGTCGATGCGATCTACGCCAGCGCGAACGGCAGCGTGCGCGGCGATGCAGTCGAAGGGCGCGCGATCGAGGAGCTGTTCGGCGATCGCATTCCGCCGGTCGTCGCGACAAAGGGGATCTTCGGCGAATACGCGGCGGGCGGCGCGCTGCAGTTCGTCGCCGCGACGCTGGCCGTCGACGAGCAGTCGCTGCACGCAACGGCCGGTTTCGAGAGCGGGACGTTCGGCTTCACGCCGAATCGCGAGCGGCGTGAATGCAGGCTGCGGCACGTGCTGGTGAATTCGGTCTCCGCCGGCGGAGGAGTCGTCTGCGCGGTGTTGTCGAAGGAGGCGACGTGATCAGCGACGCCGCGGTGATCATCCCGGCGCTGAACGCGGCGAAGACGCTCGAGCCGATCGTGCGCGAGGCGAAGGAGTACGTGGAGAAGGTCGTCGTGATCGACGACGGCTCGACCGACGGCACCGGCGACGTCGCGCGCAACGCGGGCGCGATCGTGATCCGTCATGACGTGAATCGCGGCAAGGGGGGCGCGCTGAAAAGCGGGTTTCTCTGGGCGCTGGGGCAGAACCTCGACGGCGTGATCACGCTCGATGCGGACGGCCAGCATCTTCCGCGTCAGATCCCGCTTTTCGTCGAGCATCGGCGCACGAGCGGAGCGGAGCTCATCATCGGCGGCCGCGCGCATCTCTTCGACGGGATGCTCCCGCGGCGGCGAATGGCGAATCGTTTTTCGGCGTGGGCTGTGGCGAAGGCATCGCGGACGAACATCAAGGATTCGCAGAGCGGCTTCCGCTACTACTCGTCGCGCGTGCTGCGCGAGATCCCGCTGCGGGCGGAAGGTTTCGACATGGAGACCGAGGTGATCATCCGCGCCGGCGTGCGCGGCCTGTGCGTCGAGCAGATTCCCATCGAGCTCGGATTCGTCGACGGTCTTTCGACCAGCCACTACAAGCCGCTGCTCGACACCGTGCGCATCGCGTGGACCGGGATTCGCGCGCGTTTTTTGTGGCGTTAGGTGTATTCTTCTTTACGAAAGGAGATATGCCTATGCGTAACTTCATTCGTTCCTTCCTCGTCGTTGCCTTTGTTTCCGCCCTCATGCCTCCAGTGCCCGTCTATGCCTATCCCGCCGAGACAGAGATCACGTACTGGACCGGCTGCGATGCCACCTTCACGAATGTCGGCGAAGCGGACCAGGACTGCAACGGCAACTGGTCGTATTACGGCACGCAGGCCGGCGAGTGGAAGCGCGAGATCAAGTGGAACTGCACCAACGAGCACCTGATCAGCATCTTCCACTATCACTACTGCGGCGGCGAGTGGGTGGTGGTCAGCCAGGCGTCGTTCGGTGCGTGTGATCTGGACTGCTGAGAAAGGAGCCGGTCATGCGTAAATTCATTCGTAGTTTCGTCGTGGTGGCCTTTGTCTCCGCGCTGCTCCCTCCGTTGCCGGCGTACGCGGTGTCGTACGAGTACGAGATCGACTACTACACCGGCTGCGACGAGACGTTCACCCAGGTCGGCATCGCGCTGCAGGACTGCGACGGCGGGTGGACGTACTACGGCACGACGAGCGGCGACTGGAAGCGGACGTTCAAGATCAACTGCAACACGAACCAGATCGTGCTCGTCACCTACCACCACTTCTGCAACGGCGACTGGCAGATCATCAGCGGCGCGTCGATGGGCGCTTGCGATCTCGATTGCTGATCGTGCTGTTCGTGCCGAGCGAAGTCGAGGCGCCATGGGCGGCGCTCGCGGAGATTGAGGGCTGCGCGTCGCACGTGGTGTGAGCAGCGCGGCGCCGCCATTGGCCCCTCGACTTCGCTCGGGGCGGCGAAAGAGTTACTCCAGCTCAGACCAGTCGATCGTCGTCGGCAGGTTCGACTTCGCGAACAGCGTGGTCAGCATCTCCTGCGGCGAGTAGACGCGCAGGTCGCCGAACTCGCTCGGGCGGCGGTTCTTCATGGTGAAGAGCGCGCGCTGCGAGGTGTAGTCGAAGTTCGCGAAGTAGTCGTCGTCCTTCTTCTGATCGAACATCGTCTTCAGCACGTTGAGCTGCGAGGTGAGGTGATCGGTCGAATCGGACGCCGACGCCGATTTGGTCTTCGACGCGCGCCGCGTAGGCTCGAGACCGATGGCGATGCGCAGGTCGTCGAGCTCCTTCGCCGCCTTGTCCACCTTCGTCTTCTTCGTCTGATGGGGGAGGAGCAGCGCCGGCATCTTGTTGCAGTTCGCGCGGTGGATCGCGTCGCTGCGGGTGATCCAGCCGAGGTTCGTCACGCCGCAGCGTGCCGAAACGTTCTGCGTCAGGTTTTCGATGAACGGGCGGACAGCCGTATTGAACGAATCCTCGACGCCATTGAAGAGATTGAGCACGTAATGGACGCGGAATTCGTCGAGCGTCTGCTGCACCGTGCGGGTGATCGGATGATCGCCGAGGTTCTGCGCGAGATCGTCGGCGAAGGCGTCGAGATTGAGGATCGACGAGTCGTAGACGTCTTCCACACGATCGATCAGGTCATTGATCAATTTCCAGTAATCGAGGCGGCCGGCGATCGTGTCGTAGAACGGCGATTCTTTGCTGAAGATCAGGCGCAATTTGCGGAAGAGGATCGCCTTGACGATGTCCGACGCGGCGAGCGTGGCGCTCGGAAGGTGCGGCGTGAAGATGAGGATGCCGCTGTTCGAAAACGGCAGGAAATCAATGACGTTCGCGTCGAGACCGGCGCGCATGTCGAGGATCACGTAGTCCGCATTGAGACCGTTGATCGCCTCGATCAGGCGCGCTTTGTGGCCCGCGCCGAAATTCGTGATCTCGTCGATGAGATGCATCGGACCGGCGACGAATCCGAACTTGCGGTACTGCCCCTCGCGGTCGATTTTCGAATCGAGCGGCGTCACGCAGTCATTGAGCGAGTCGCCTTTGCGGAAGAAGTGATAGAGGTCTTTCCCGATCGGCACGTCGATGGCGTTCCGGATTGCCGACGTGCCGGTGTCGAGGTCGACGAGCACGGTCTTGCCGTAACGCGAAAGGGCGAGCGAGAAGTTGATGGCGAACGTCGTCTTTCCGACGCCCCCTTTGCCTGACGAGATTGGGATGATCCGTTTGATGGCCACAGGTGTGGCCGGGCAGTTTATCAGTCCTGCATGAGCTACAATCGGCGCCGGTGCAAACCTCCTTATTTCGAAAATTCGTGTTGTTCGCCGAGCTCGACGAACGTGAGCTGGGCTCCATCGCCGCCGTGGCCAAGACGCGGCGCTATGCGAAAGACGACGTCATCTTCCACGCGGATGAAAGCGGCGATGTCTTCTGCCTCATCCGCGAAGGCCAGGTGAAAGTGACGATGATCTCGCCCGAAGGGAAAGAGATCATCCTGTCGATGCTCGGGCCGGGCGACTTCTTCGGCGAGATGGCGCTGCTCGACAACGAGCCGCGCTCGGCCACGGTCATCGCCACCGAGGCGCTCGACGTGGTGACGATCTGGCGGAGCGATTTTCTGCAGATCCTGCAGGAGAACTTCTCCATCACGAAGAAGGTGCTGGCGGAGCTTTCGCGCCGTCTGCGCAACGCGTCGAACCGCATCGAGTCGCTGGCCACGATGGACGTCTACGGCCGCCTGGCGCGCTTCTTCCTCGACCTCGCGGCGCAGCAGGGGAAGGTCCTCGACAACGGCTACGTCGCGGTCACGCGCCCGACGCATCAGTCGATCGCCAACATGATCGGCACGTCGCGCGAGACCGTGTCGCGCCTCATCCACGATCTGATGAAGCAGGGACTCCTGCTCTCGGAAGGGAAGACGATTTACCTGCGCAAGACGGCGATCGATCAATTCCGCGCAGAGGTCTGATGCTCACGGTCCCCAACCTCCTCACTCTCCTCCGTCTTTTTCTCGTCCCCTGTTTCATGTTCGCGTCGTATCGCGGGCACTTCGTCGCCGCGTTCGTGCTCTTCGTCAGCGCGGCGGTGACCGACATCTTCGACGGAATGATCGCGCGGCGCTTCAATCAGCGCTCCCGGCTCGGCGCGCTGCTCGATCCGGCGGCGGACAAGACGATGATGGTCTGCGGGTATCTGTTCTACACGCTCCATCCGCTGCGCGTGGCGATTCCGAACTGGCTCACGTTCACCGTTTTCATCCGCGATTTCCTGATCATCACGTTCGCCTATCTGCTCTACACGCGCGTGCAGGTGAAGCGTTTCCCGCCGTCGTGGGCGGGGAAGGCGTCGACCGTGACGCAGGCGGTGACGCTGGCGGCGACGATCGCCGCGAACGCGTTCGCGAACTGGCCGGCGTGGGTCTGCGACACGCTGTTCCGCCTCGCGCTGGCGATCACGTTGTACTCCGCGTTCGACTATCTGCGGCGCGGCGATCGGTTGCTCGACGACGGCTTGACCGCCGCAACCGCGCACCACTAGAATCCGCGTCCCTGCCGAGAAATACCGCGACAGGTCACGTGGTTTGAAGGATTCCCGAACGCCTCCATAGCTCAATTGGTAGAGCAGCAGACTCTTAATCTGTTGGTTCCAGGTTCGAGTCCTGGTGGGGGCACCAAACACGAGTCTTGCGAGGACCGAGGACAACGCGCCTCGGTCCTTTTTTATATGCTTGCCATCGTGCGAAAGTGGCGGAATTGGCAGACGCGCTGGTCTTAGGAGCCAGTGGCCCAAAGCCGTGTGGGTTCGAGTCCCACCTTTCGCACCAAGCCTTCTCATTTAAGCGAGGTTCCGCTCAATGCTCCTGAATTACACCGACGTCTCTTCCGTGAAAAAAGAAGTCGAAGTCGAGATCCCCGCCGATCTCATCGCCAACGAGTCGAAGCGCGTGACGAACGAGTTCGCGCGGCAGGCGAAGATCCCCGGCTTCCGCCCGGGCAAAGTGCCGGCGGCGGTGGTGCGCAACCGCTTCGCGAAAGAGATTCAGGAAGAAGTGATGAGCCGCCTGCTGCCGGTCACGTTCCGCGACGCCGTGGCCGATCGCGGCGTGGAGCCGGTCGGCGATCCGCAGCTCGAGCATCTCGATCCGTTCATCGAAGGCGCGGCGGTCAAGTACAAGGCGGCGTTCGAAGTGAAGCCGCAGATCGAGCTGGCGGAGTACCGCGGCATCGAGATCGACGAGAAGAAAGTCGAAGTGGCCGACGCCGACGTCGACGCGATGATCGAGCGGATGCGCGACCAGGCGAGCTCGTATCGTCCGGAGACCGAGCGCGGCCTGCAGGACGGCGACTACGCGATGATCGACATCACCACCAGCGGCGAAGGCATCGAGCCCGAGACGCGCGCCGGTCATCTGCGGATGGGTGAGGAATCTCCGCTGCCGGAGCTCCACGGCGCGCTCTTCGGCAAGAAGCCGGGCGAGACAGCGTCGTTCGATCACACGTACGGCGAAGACGCGAACAACGAAAACTTCCGCGGCAAGAGCATCCACCACGAGGTGTCGCTGAAGGAGATCCGGGTTCAGGAGAAGCCGGAGGTCACCGACGAATTCGCGAAGAGCGTCGGCGAGTGGGAGTCGGTCGAGTTGATGCGCGACGCGATCAAGTTCGACATCTTCCGTCACCGCGAGCAGGAAGTGCTGCGCGAGAAGCGGAATCAGGTCGGCGAGCATTTGCTCAAGACGCACGACTTCGAAGTGCCGGAATCGCTGGTCGAGGACGAGCTCGGAAAATCGCTGAACAACTACGCGCGCTTCCTCGCCTCGCAGGGCATCGACCTGGACAAGGCGCAGATCGACTGGCCGAAGATGCGCGACGACTTCAAGCCGGAAGCGGTGAAGCGCGTGAAGCGCTCGCTGATCCTCGAGGCGATCGCGCGCAAGGAAGGGATCCAGGCGGGCGACGTGGAAGTCGACGCCGAGATCCGCCGCGCGTCGAACGAGCAGCAGCGCGACTTCGCGGAAGTCCGCCATCGCCTCAAGCACGACGGCGGATACGAAGCGTTGCGCGCGTCGCTGGCGCAGCAGAAAGCGCTCGACTTTCTCCTGAAGGAAGCGAAACCGCGAGGCTAGCCGAACGGGTGGGGCGGTCCGGCGCCATTCCGGTCTAGAGTGGGGACTAAGGAGAAACGCATGGTGCTGATTCCGATGGTGGTCGAGCAGACGTCGCGCGGAGAACGCGCCTACGACATCTACTCCCGCCTGCTGAAAGACAACGTCATTTTCCTCGGGCAGCCGATCGACGACACGGTCTCGAACCTGATCATCGCGCAGTTGCTTTTCCTCGAAGCGGAGAACCCCGAGAAGGACATCTCGATCTACATCAACTCGCCGGGCGGCTCGATCACCGCCGGGCTCGCCATCTACGACACGATGCAGTACGTGAAACCTGACATTGCCACGATCTGCCTCGGGCAGGCGGCGTCGATGGCCGCGGTGCTGCTCGCCGCCGGCAAGAAGGGGAAACGGTACGCGCTGCCGAACTCACGCGTGCTCATCCACCAGCCGCTGATGCATGGGCTGGGCGGCCAGGCGACCGAGATCGACATCCACGCCCGCGACATCATGCGGATGAAAGCGCGCATGAATCAGATCCTCTCGAACCACACCGGACAGCCCGTGGACAAGGTCGATCGCGATACCGACCGCGACTACATTCTGCAGGCCGCGGACGCGGTCGAATACGGCCTCGTCGATCAGGTGATCTCGAAACGCGAATAAGTGGGATTAATGGATGGAATGTCACCAACGGGTGGCGAGTTGACTTGGAGACAGCTCGGGGCAACAATTCCTGAGCGACTCCAGAAAAAGGGACCAATCGGAAATGTCTAAGAAGGGCAACAGCGGCGACGTTCTGCGTTGTAGCTTCTGCAACAAGTCGCAGCGCGACGTGAAGAAGCTGATCGCCGGCCCCACGGTCTACATCTGCGACGAGTGCGTCGACATCTGCCTCGACATCATCGCCGAAGACCGCAAGGACGAGCCGGGGACGCTGGAAGGCTCCGGGCAGCTTCCGAAGCCGAAAGAGATCAAAGAGTTCCTCGACCTCTACGTCATCGGCCAGGAACGGGCGAAGAAGAAGCTCGCCGTCGCCGTCTACAACCACTACAAACGAATCGACTACCACCAGCGCAACTCGCGTCAGGACGTCGAGCTGCAGAAGTCGAACATCCTGCTGATCGGCCCCACCGGCACCGGCAAGACGCTGCTGGCGCAGACGCTGGCGCGCATGCTCTCCGTGCCGTTCACGATCGTCGACGCCACCACGCTGACCGAAGCCGGCTACGTCGGTGAGGACGTCGAGAACATCATCCTCAAGCTCTACCAGGCCGCGGGGAACGACAAAGAGAAGACCCAGCGCGGCATCGTCTACATCGACGAGGTCGACAAGATCTGCCGCAAGGGCGACAACCCGTCGATCACCCGCGACGTCTCCGGCGAGGGCGTGCAGCAGGCGTTGCTGAAGATCCTCGAGGGGACCGTGGCCAACGTCCCGCCGCAGGGCGGACGGAAGCATCCGCACCAGGAGTTCATCCAGATCGACACGACCAACATTCTCTTCATGTGCGGCGGCGCGTTCGTCGGACTGGAGAATGTGATCGAGCGCCGTCTGTCGCAGACGTCGATGGGCTTCGGCGCGAAGATCGCGTCGAAGAAGGACAAGCGCACCGGCGAGCTGCTGTCGCAGGTGCATCCCGAGGACCTCATCAAGTTCGGACTGATCCCGGAGTTCGTCGGCCGCCTGCCGGTGGTCGCGACCCTCGGTGAGCTCGACAAGGGCGCGCTCATCGAGATCCTCCGCGAGCCGAAGAACTCGCTCGTCCGTCAGTACCAGACCATCATGGGCTTCGAGAACGTCGAGCTGCGCTTCACCGACGACGCCCTCGAGGCCATCGCCGAGGAAGCGCTCAAGCGCAACGTCGGCGCGCGCGGACTGAAGATCATCATCGAAGAGTTGATGCTCGAGATCATGTACACGATCCCGTCGCAGCACGAGATCAGCGAATGCGTGATCACCCGCGAGGTCGTGGACAACCGCAGCCAGCCGATCACGCTGTACAAGAAAGCGGGTTAGACCCCGCACCGCACTTTCATTCGTTTTAGGGCCGCCGCGAGCGGCCCTACACTTATGGGGGAAGCAGCTCGACGTTCGATCAGTTAGAAAACACAAACATGTCAGAACGCATCCTTGAACTACCGCTCGTACCTCTCCGCGACATGGTCGTCTTCCCGTCGATGATGGCGCCGTTCGTCGTCGGCCGCAAAGCGTCGATCATGGCGCTCGAAGCGACCCTGGCCACCTCCGAGAAGAAGATTTTCCTGGCGACGCAGAAGGATCCGAAGGTCGACGATCCGTCGATGACCGAGATCCATCACATCGGCGTCATCGCCTCGGTGGTGCAGAACCTCAAACTCCCGAATCAGAACGTGAAGGTGATGGTCGAAGGCCTCACCCGTGCCGAGATCGTCGGCTGGGCCGAGAGCGAAGGCTACGTCACCGTCAGCGTGCGCGAGATCGACACCAAGTACCCGCTCACGCCCGAAGTCTCGCAGTACATGCAGAAGCTGGTGGAGATCTTCGAGCAGTACGCGAAGATGTCGCACCACCTGGCGTTCGAAGGGGTGATGTCGACGCTCAAGCTCGACGACCCCGACCGCTTCGCCGACACCCTCGCCTCGCACCTGTTGATCACCACGATCGAGAAGCAGCAGCTCCTGGAGACGCCGTCTCCGTACGAGCGCCTGCAGAAGCTTCAGGACTTCCTGGAGATCGAGATCGAGAAGATCAACATCGACAAGCGCATCAACTCCAAAGTCAAAAAGCAGATGGAGCGGGCGCAGAAGGAGTACTACCTCAACGAGAAGATCAAGGCGATCCACAACGAGCTGGGTCGCAAGGATGATCGCTCGGACGAGATCGAGGAGCTCCGCCAGAAGATCGAAGAAGCGGGGATGCCGAAGGAGACGAAGGAAAAGGCTCTGCAGGAGCTGAAGCGTCTCGAGGCGATGCCCGGTGTGAGCGCCGAGGCCACGGTCTCGCGCAACTACATCGAGTGGCTCGTCGCCGTTCCCTGGAAGAAGCAGTCGAAAGAGATCAAGGACATCGAGCTCGCCGAGCAGATCCTCAACGAGGATCACTACGGCCTCGAGAAGATCAAAGACCGCATCCTCGAGTTCCTCGCGGTGCGGCAGCTCGTGAAGCAGCCGAAGGGGACGATCCTCTGCTTCGTCGGACCTCCGGGCGTCGGCAAGACCTCTCTGGCGAAGTCGATCGCGCGCGCGACCGGACGCAAGTTCGTCCGCCTCTCCCTCGGCGGCGTGCGCGATGAAGCGGAGATCCGCGGTCATCGCCGCACCTACATCGGCGCCTTCCCCGGCCAGATCATCCAGCGGATGAAGAAGGCCGGCACGACGAACCCCGTGTTCCTGCTGGACGAAGTCGACAAGATGTCGATGGACTTCCGCGGCGATCCGAGCGCGGCGCTGCTCGAGGTGCTCGATCCCGAGCAGAACAACGCCTTCGTCGATCACTACCTCGACGTCGAGTACGACCTCTCGAAGGTGATGTTCATCGCCACGGCGAACGTGGTGCACACCATCCCGGCGCCGCTCAAGGACCGCATGGAGATCATCTCGCTCTCCGGCTACACGCACCTCGAGAAGCTGGCCATCGGCAAGCAGTTCCTCATTCCGAAGCAGAAGCAGGAGCAGGGTCTGGAAGAAGCGAAGATCGACTTCCAGGACTCGGCGCTCGAAGAGCTGATCGATTCCTACACGCGCGAGGCGGGCGTCCGCAGCCTCGAGCGCGAGGTCGGCTCCGTGCTGCGCAAAGTCGCGCGGCAGGTGCTGGTCGCGGGCCCCGAGTTCTCGATCACGATCGACCGCGCGAAGACGCGCGAGCTCCTCGGCAAGGCGAAGTTCCGCTCGCAGCAGATCCACGATCGCGGCGAGATCGGTCTGGCCACAGGCCTCGCGTGGACGGAAGTCGGCGGCGAGATTCTGTCGACCGAAGTCGCGCTCTCGCGCGGCAAAGGCAATCTCACGCTGACCGGAAAGCTCGGCGACGTGATGCAGGAATCGGCGCGCGCCGCGCTGTCGTACGTCCGCTCACGCGCGGAGTTGTTCGGACTCGATCCCGACTTCCACGCCTCGCTCGACATTCACATTCACGTGCCCGAGGGAGCGATCCCGAAGGACGGCCCGTCGGCCGGCATCACCATGGCCACGGCGCTGCTGTCCGCGGTCACCAAGATCCCGGTGCATCGCGACATGGCCATGACCGGCGAGATCACGCTGCGCGGCAAGGTGCTTCCGGTCGGTGGCGTGAAGGACAAGATCCTCGCCGCCGCGCGCGCCGGCATCACGCGCGTCATCCTTCCCGCCGACAACGAGCGCGATCTCGATGAGATCCCGGCCGACGTCCGCGAGAAGATGGAGTTCAACCTCGTCGAGTCGATGGACGAGGTTCTGCCGATCGCTCTCGATGGCACGATTGTTCCATTGACGGCGAAGCAAAAACTCCCGGAGCCAGAGAAAGTAATCGAACCGCCGATGACACACTAGTGGACAGTTAACAGTTGGCAGTTAGCAGGGTTACGTCTCTGCCAACTGCCAACGGCCCTCAGTTGACTTCCGGCAGAATATCCGCACAATCACCGTCGTTAGCCTTTCACGAATCCTTCGAAGTAAGCACACCGCCTTCTGCACCTCCCCGACTAACAGCAGCGTGATTGACGTCAGCCGTGGCGTTGCACGAAGAGCAAGAACAATCAGTTGGACATTCGGACAGTACGGTTTGATCGGGCGGTGTACCAGCCCGGCGACGTTCCGCGCGACCAGCGGCCGCAGTTCGCCATGGTCGGGCGATCGAACGTCGGGAAATCGAGTCTGATCAACACCGTCCTGAATCGAAAAGGGATCGCCCGGGTCAGCCAGACTCCGGGGAAAACTCAGGCGATCCACTTCTACCTGATCAATGAACAGTTTCACATCGTCGACCTGCCCGGTTACGGATACGCAAAAGTTCCGAAGTCGATGATGAAGTCGTGGGGTGAGCTGGTTCGAGGGTATCTCGACGAAGCCGACGCGCTTCGATTGATCTTTCTGCTGCTGGATGTCCGGCGCACGCCGGGCGAACACGACCTTCGCATGCACGAGTGGGCTCAGGCCGCGGGCATCGACTTCAAGGTCGTGCTGACCAAGAGCGACAAGCTGTCGAACAACGAGCTTGCGAAGCAACGCTCGCTGATCGCACATGAACTGGAGGTCGACCCCTCGAATCTCATCCCCTTCTCGGCGGTGACGAAAAAAGGAGTCGACCAGGTGAGACGCGAGATCATCTCGCGCCTCTGAGCGAGGAACAGATGGACCAACAGGAAATCGATAACGAAACGACCGCGGTGGCGCCTCCTCCCGAAAAGCCGGAGAAGCCGAAACGCGCTCCGCGCAAGAAGGCGGCGGCCGCGGTTGCCGAAGAGCCGACTGAGGAACAGGCGGCCGCGCCTGTCGAGACCGAGCCCGAAGTGCAACAGGCGGAGGCGCCTGTTCCCATCGTCGACGTCGAAACCGACGAGCCGGTGATCGAGGCGAAGCCGGTGAACGGCAACGGCAGCGGTCCCGCCACGGCGAAGCAGCAGCAGCCGGCGTCGGAGACGCTCGACATCCGGATGCTGAAAGAACTGAAGCTTCCCGACCTCTCCAAGCTCGCCAAGGAGCTCGGGGTCGAGAACGCGACCGGCATGCGGAAGCAGGATCTGATCTTCGCGATTCTGCAGGCGCAGACGGAGAAGTCGGGCCTGATCTTCTCCGAGGGCGTGCTGGAGTGCCTGCCGGACGGTTTCGGCTTCCTCCGCGCCCCCGAGTACAACTACCTCCCGGGTCCCGACGACATCTACGTTTCGCCGTCGCAGATCCGCCGCTTCGACCTCCGCACCGGCGACACCGTCTCCGGACAGGTGCGGCCGCCGAAGGAAGGGGAGCGTTACTTCGCGCTGATCAAGGTCGAGGCGGTCAACTTCGAGCACCCCGACGTGGCGCGCGAGAAGAACCTCTTCGACAATCTCACGCCGCTCTATCCGCAGCACCGCATCAAGCTCGAGGTGCCGTCGAACATGTCGTCGCGCGTGCTCGATCTGATCGCGCCGGTCGGCAAGGGGCAGCGCGGTCTGATCGTCGCGCCGCCGCGCACCGGCAAGACGATGCTGCTGCAGGCGATGGCCAACGCCGTCACCACCAATCATCCCGAGGTCACGCTCATCGTGCTGCTCATCGACGAGCGGCCGGAAGAAGTCACCGACATGCAGCGCAGCGTGAAGGGCGAGGTCATCTCCTCGACCTTCGACGAGCCGGCCTCGCGTCACGTGCAGGTCGCGGAGATGGTCATCGAGAAGGCCAAGCGCCTCGTCGAGCACAAGCGCGACGTCGTCATCCTCCTCGACTCCATCACCCGTCTGGCCCGCGCCTACAACACCGTCGTGCCGCCGTCGGGCAAGGTGCTGTCGGGCGGCGTCGACTCCAACGCGCTGCAGCGTCCGAAGCGCTTCTTCGGCTCCGCGCGTAACGTCGAAGAGGGGGGCTCGCTGACGATCATCGCCACGGCGCTCATCGACACCGGCTCGCGCATGGACGACGTCATCTTCGAAGAGTTCAAGGGCACCGGAAACATGGAAGTGCACCTCGACCGCAAGCTTTCGGACAAGCGCGTCTTCCCCGCGATCGACATCAACAAGTCGGGCACGCGCAAGGAAGAGCTGCTGCTCGAGAAGCCGGAGCTCAACCGCGTGTGGGTCCTGCGCAAGGTCTTCTCGCCGCTTTCGACGGTCGAGTCGATGGAACTGCTGATCGACAAGCTCGACAAGACGCGGTCGAATGCGGAATTCCTGAATGCGATGAGCTCGATGTAATGGGTGCGAGGGCGCGAGGGTCCGCGGGTTCGTGGTGACTTGACCCGCGCGCCCGCGTACCCTCGAACCCACGTACCCATGGCGAAACGCCGCTCAAGAATCAAGGACTTCCTCTGGCGCCATTCCGCCGGTATCGCCACGACGGTGATGGTCCTCTTCGTCGCCTTCCTCGGCTTCGTCGGCTACACCTACATCACCGTCACGAAGAAATTCGACTCCAGCCGGCGCTGGGACCTGCCGAGCCGCGTCTACTCCGACGCTACGCCGCTCGTCCCCGGCATGACGTACCCGCGCTCGCTGCTCGAGCCGAAGCTCAACCACGTCGGCTATCACGAGGTGAAGGAGCGCGTCGCCAATCCGGGCGAGTACCGCTACGTCGACGGCAACCTCGAGATCTACCTGCAGAACTTCGACTATCCCGACATCGAGTTTCACGCCATGGCGGTGCTGATCGACTTCGAGGACTCCACCGTGAAGGCGGTGCGCAGGCTCGATGACGGCGTGACGCTGCGCGGCGTACGCATCGAGCCGGAGCTGATCACCTCCATCTACAACAACGAGATGGAGGACCGGCTGCCGGTGAAGCTCGAGGCCGTGCCGCCGGTCGTCTACAACGCGATCATCTCGAGCGAAGACAAAAACTTCTTCAACCACAAAGGCATCTCGATTCGCGGCACCATCAGCGCGCTGATCGACGACATCCGGAGCGGCTCGATCAAGCGCGGCGGCTCCACGCTGACGCAGCAGCTCGTCAAGAACCTGTATCTCAATCCGGAGCGAACGTGGGGCCGCAAGGGCCACGAAATCCTGATGGCGATCCTGCTCGAGCTCCGATATGAAAAGCCGGAGATCCTCGAGGCTTATCTCAACGAGATTTACCTCGGACAAAACGGCGCGGTGCAGATGGTGGGGGTGGAGCAGGCCTCGCAGGTCTATTTCGGCAAGCACGTCACTTACCTGACGTTGCCCGAGGCCGCGACGCTGGCCGGAATCGTCCCGTCGCCGAATGTTTATTCACCGCTCTCGCATCCGGCGAAAGCGAAAGAGCGTCGCGATCTGGTGCTCAGGCTGATGCGCGATCAGGGAAGGATCACGCCCGATCAGTACGACGCCGCGATCGCCACGCCCCTGACGGTCACGCGCTTCCCGCGCCTCTCGCGCAGCGCGCCGTTCTTCGTCGACCTCGTGCTCAAGCAGCTCCGCGAGACCTATCCCGAGACGCAGCTCAAGACCGAGGGACTGCGCATCTTCACCACGCTCGACACGGTGATGCAGCGCTCGGCGGAGCAGGCGCTCGACTCCGGCATCGAGTCGCTCAACAAGCGCTACTCGTACATCCGCAAGTCGCCCGTGCCGCTCGAAGGCGTCGTCGTCACCATCCAGCCCGGCACCGGCTACGTGAAGGCGCTGGTCGGCGGACGCAATTACTCGAAGACGCAATTCAATCGCGCGATCCAGGCCAAGCGTCAGCCGGGATCGCTCTTCAAGCCGTTCGTCTACGTCGCGGCGATGGATCCGGCGCGCGGCCACAACGCGCTCACCGCGGCGACGGTGCTCGACGATTCGCCGATCTCCGTCCGCAGCGGCACTGCCGTCTGGCAGCCGCAGAACTACGACCTCCGCTTCCACGGCCACGTCACCGTGCGCGAAGCGCTCGCGCACTCGTACAACATCCCCGCGGTGCGCGCCGCGATCGACGCCGGCGTCCCGAACGTGGTGAAGGAAGCATCGGCCATCGGCATCCAGAGCCGGCTCGAGCCGTATCCGTCGATCGCGCTCGGTGCGTTCGAGGTGACGCCGCTCGAGATCGCCTACGCCTACTCCGCGTTCGCCAACCTCGGCGTGAAGGCGGAGCCGATCTCGATCCTCGCGGTCGCCACGCGCGACGGCAAGCTGCTCGAGAGCCGCGAAGTGAAGATGCGGCGCGTCGCGCCGGCGGACGTCTGCTACGTGATGAACGACGTGCTGAAGGACGTCTTCAACTACGGCACCGCGTCGAAGGCGCGCGGACTCGGCTTCGAGCGCGACTTCTCGGGGAAGACCGGCACGACGAGCAACTACCGCGACGCCTGGTTCATCGGCTACTCGCCGCGCATCCTGTCGCTGGTGTGGGTCGGCTTCGACGACGGCCACAGCGTGCGGCTCAGCGGCGGCGATGCCTGCGTGCCGATCTGGACCGCGCATATGAACCGGGTCGTCGGCACCGTGCCCGACGTCGACTGGCGGCGCCCGGATGACGTGGTCGAGCGCCAGGTCGATCCGGAGTCGGGGATGCTGGCCACGCCGTACTGCCCGACGTCACGCAGCGAGATCTTCGCCGCGGGAACGGAACCGGCCTCGGTCTGTCCGCTGCACGCCGGCAGCGGCGAAGGCCTGCCGTTCGTCGACAACGAAGAGCCGCCGTATCCGCGCGCCGAGGGCACGCCGGCCGTCGAAGAAAGTCCGCAGCGTCCGGCAACGAACGACGTGGAGCGGCGTCGAAGAGAGAACGCCGTGAAGAGATTGCTGCGCCGGATTTTCGGCGATTAGCGGGATAAACTCCTGAACTCATGACTGACACCGCGATCAACGTTCACCCCGGCGAGCCGAACTTTCTGGCGCGGTGGCGGAATCGCGTCAACGACGCTCTTTTCTACGTCGGCGAGCTCACCGACCTCGGCGTGCAGACGATCCAGCAGGCGTGGAACGGAACGCCCGAGGGGAACCTGCTCGTCGCGCAGTTCGACCAGATCGGCGTGCGGTCGATGTCGATCGTCGCCATCACCTCGCTCTTCATCGGCATGGTGCTCGCGCTGCAGACCGCCTACTCGCTCGCCGAGTTCGGCGGCTCGCTCTTCATCGGCAAGGTCGTTTCGCTCTCGCTCGTGCGCGAGCTCGCGCCGGTGCTGATGTCGCTGATGGTCGGCGGCCGCGTCGGCGCCGGCATCACGGCCGAGATCGGCACCATGAAAGTCACCGAACAGATCGACGCCTTGCGCGCGCTGGCCACCAACCCCGTGCGCAAGCTCGTCGTGCCGCGCGTCATGGCCACGACGCTCATGCTCCCGCTGCTCACCGTCCTGGCCTGCTTCATCGGCATCCTCGGAGGACTGCTGATCGCGGTCGGCTCGCTGCACCTCAATGCGAACTTCTACATCCGCAGCGTGGTCGAGACCGTGAAGTTCAACGATCTCGCCTCGGGCATCGGCAAGACCTTCTTCTTCGGATTCGCCATCGGATTGATCGCCTGCTACAACGGCTTGAAGACCAGCGGCGGCGCCGACGGCGTCGGCCGCGCCACCACCGCGACCGTCGTCACGGCCTCGATCACCATTTTGATCATGGACTTCTTTCTCACTAAGCTCTTCCTTCTCGCCTTCTGATGACCGATACGACCCTACCCGACCGTCGCGCGGAGCCGCGAGGCACACCGGACCGTCGAACCCATCGACGCGAGCCGTTCGTGGAGTTCCGCGACGTGCACAAGGCGTACGGCGTGAAGCAGGTTCTGCGCGGCGCCGACCTCACCGTCTATCGCGGCGAGGTGCTGGTCATCCTCGGCGGATCGGGAAGCGGCAAGTCGGTCACCCTGCGCCACATGCTCGGCCTCGAGGCTCCGGACTCGGGACGCGTGCTGGTGGAGGAAGAAGACATCACTGACTTCCCCGAGGAAGAGCTGTACCGGGTTCGCAAGAAGTTCGGGATGCTGTTCCAGAGCGGCGCGCTCTTCGACTCGATGACCGTTTTCGAGAACGTCGCCTTTCCGCTGCGCGAGCACACGGAGATGGGCGACGAAGAGATCGCCCGCGCGGTGCGCGAGCGTCTCGAGCTCGTGAACCTGCCGAACACCGAGCACCTGATGCCGGTCGATCTCTCCGGCGGCATGCGCAAGCGCGTCGGCCTGGCGCGCTCGATCGTGCTCGATCCGAAGATGATCCTCTACGACGAGCCGACCACCGGCCTCGATCCGATCACCGCGCAGAAGATCAACGAGATGATCATCGATCTGCAGACGAAGCTGAACGTGACCTCGGTCGTCGTCACGCATGACATCCAGTCGGCGTTCTCCGTCGGCGACCGCATTGCATTTCTCAACAAAGGCGTGTTCGAGTGGGTCGGGACGATGGACGAAGCCCGCGACTCGAACCATCCCATCCTCCGCGAATTCTTCAAAGCCAGCGCGGTCTCGGCCGCGCAGCCCAGTAAATAGTGCTGAGTGCTGCGTGCTGAGTTCTGAAAGACCCAGCACCCAGCACCCGGCACCCAGCACAGGATAAATATGGCACCTGCACAAAAAGACAAATCGATCCGCGTCGGGCTCCTCGTCGCCGTCGCGCTCGCGGTCCTGATGATCTTTCTCTTCTTCATCGGATCGGAGCAGAAGATCTTCGCGCGCAAAAACGAGTACGAGGTGCGCTTCGACACGGTGGCCGGCCTGGCCGAGGGCAACCCGGTTCGCATCTCCGGCGTGACCGTCGGCGTGGTGAAGGACATCCAGTTGCCGCGCGATCCGAAAGCGAGGGACGTGCAGATCTCGCTGATGGTCGACCGCAAGTACGCGGAGCGCATCCGCGGCGACTCGCGCGCGCGCCTGAAGAAGCTCGGCCTCCTCGCCGGCGACAACTACATCGACATCACGCCCGGCAGCCCGCGCTTCGACGCGCTCGAGCCGGGCTCCGTGATCCCCGCGCAGCGCCAGACGAACGTCGATCAGCTCATCTCGTCGGGTGAAGATCTCGTCGACAACTTCGTGCAGATCTCCTATTCGCTGAAGAACGTCCTCGCGCGCATCGATCGCGGCGAAGGCGTCCTCGGCGAGCTGACCACCGCGCCGGAGACGAAGCAGCGGATGACCGACACGGTCCTGACGACGCTCAACAAGACGAACGCGCTGCTCTCGCACATCGAGAGCGGCAAGGGCGTCGTCGGCAAGCTGGTGTACGACGACAAGTACGCCGAGGAGCTCACCTCGTCGCTCTCGTCGAGCGCGCAGTCGCTCGCGGCGATCACCGGCCGCGTGCAGAAGGATTTCGACAACGGCAGCGGCGCGCTCCCCGCGCTGATCAGCGATCCGGAAGGGAAGAAGAAGGTCTACGACCTCGTGCAGAACCTGCAGACCACGTCGGCGAATCTCGCCGCGTTCAGCGCGTCGCTCAAGGAAGGGCAGGGTCTCGTGCCGCGCCTCCTGAACGACAAGGTCTACGGCGATCAGGCGCTGACCGAGTTCCAGCAGCTCATCGCGCAGCTCGATGAAGCGGTGAAGAAGATCAACACCGGCGAAGGAACGGCGGGGAAGATCATCAACGACCCGACGCTCTACGAGTCGGTCAACGACATCCTCATCGGCATCAACGAATCGAAGATGCTCCGCTGGCTGATCCGCAACCGGCAGGAGAAGGGGATCGAGAAGCGCTACGAGAACGAGCAGAAGACCGCGCCCGCGCCGCCGCCCGTGACCACGCCGCCGGTCACCGTGCCGGTCACGCCGGCGGCGAGTGACGGTGCGGACAGCGCAAAACCGTAAAACAGTTAGACAGTTCGCAGATGACAGTTGACAGGAGCTACGGCCAACCGCCAACCGTCAACGGCCAACATCGTCGATCTGTTACGATGCGCGCCGATTTTGCGTCCCACGGAGGCCACAGGTGCAAATTGCAGTCATCGGTACAGGCTACGTCGGCCTCGTCACCGGCGCAGGGCTCGCCGACTTCGGTAACGACGTCACCTGCGTCGACATCGATGTCTCGAAGATCGACGCGCTGAATCAGGGAAAGATCCCCATCTACGAGCCGGGTCTCGACAAGCTCGTCAGCAAGAACGTCCAGGAAGGCCGCCTCAGCTTCACCACCGACCTCGCCACCTCCATCCGTGCCGCGCGCGCGATCTTCATCGCCGTCGGCACGCCGCCGCGCCCCGATGGCTCCGCCGATCTCCGCTACGTCGAGGACGTCGCCCGCGCGATCGCGCAGCACATGAACGGTCCGAAGCTCGTCATCACCAAATCGACCGTGCCGATCGGCACCGGCCGGATGATCGAAGGGATCCTCAAGCAGTCGGGCAACGGTCACACTGCCTCGGTGCTCTCCAATCCCGAGTTCCTCCGCGAAGGCTCCGCCATCGAAGACTTCATGAAGCCCGATCGCGTCGTCATCGGCGCATCCGACAAGGAAGCGGTCGAGCTGATGAAGGAGATCTACGCGCCGCTGCACTCGCTCGAGATCCCGTTCGTCGTCACGAACGTCGAGTCATCGGAGCTGATCAAGTACGCGTCGAACGGCTTCCTGGCGACGAAGATCTCGTTCATCAACGAGATCGCGGTGCTCTGCGAAAAGATCGGCGCCGACGTGCACGACGTCGCCATCGGCATGGGCCTCGACTCGCGCATCGGTCCGAAGTTTTTGCAGGCAGGCCCCGGCTTCGGCGGCTCCTGCTTCCCGAAGGACACGTCTGCCGTCGCCGACATCGCGCGCCAGTACGACTACAACTTCCAGATCATCGAAGCGGTGCTGCGCGTGAATCACGACATCAAGGAGCGGATGGTCGACAAGGTCGCCGATGCGCTCGGCGATCCGAACGGCAAGACGGTCAGCATCCTCGGCCTGGCGTTCAAGCCGGAGACCGACGACATGCGCGACTCGCCGACGATCCCGCTCATCGCCGGCCTGCAGAAGCGCGGCGCCACGATCCGCGCTTACGATCCGGAGGCGATGGACAACGCCCGCACGATGTTCGAGAACGTCAGCTTCTGCCGCGATGCGTACGACGCCGCGAAGGACGCCGACGCCCTGGTCATCGCCACCGAGTGGAACGAGTTCCGCGCGCTGAACCTCGGACGCATCAAGTCGCTCGTGCGGCAGCCGCTCATCGTCGATCTGCGCAACGTGTACGATCCGCAGCGGATGAAGGCCGAAGGCTTCCAATACTTCTCCGTGGGACGGAAAGCCTAGATGGGCCGCGCGCTCATCACCGGCGGCGCCGGATTCCTCGGCTCGCATCTCTGCGAGCTGTTCCTCGCGCGCGGTCATGAAGTCATCTGCATGGACAACTTCATCACCGGCAGCGCACGCAACGTCGAGCATCTCTTCGGCCGCGCGGGCTTCAGCTTCGTGAAGTACGACGTGACGAATTACATCCACGTCGAGGGGCCGCTCGATTACGTCCTGCACTTCGCGTCGCCCGCCAGTCCGATCGATTACCTCGAGAAGCCGATCCAGACGCTGAAGGTCGGCTCCCTCGGCACGCACAAGACGCTCGGCCTGGCCAAGGACAAGAACGCGCGCTACCTCATCGCGTCGACGTCCGAGGTCTACGGCGATCCGCTCGTGCATCCGCAGAAAGAGGACTACTGGGGGAACGTGAACCCGGTCGGTCCGCGCGGCGTGTACGACGAAGCGAAGCGCTTCGCCGAGGCGATGACCATGGCGTATCACCGCTTCCATGGCGTCGAGACGCGCATCGTTCGCATCTTCAACACGTACGGCGAGCGGATGCGCGTCAACGACGGCCGCGTCGTGCCGGCGTTCATCTCGCAGGCGCTGCGCAATGAGCCGCTCACGGTGTTCGGCGACGGCTCGCAGACGCGCTCGTTCTGCTACGTCTCGGATCTCGTCGAAGGGATCTATCGCCTGCTGATGTCGGACGAGCGGATGCCGACGAACATCGGCAATCCGAGCGAGATGACCGTGCTGCAGTTCGCGGAGGAGATCAAGCGCCTGGTCGGTTCCAGCGCGCCGATCGACTTCCGCCCGCTCCCCGAGGACGACCCGAAAATCCGCCGCCCGGACATCACAAAAGCGAAACAACTGCTCGGATGGGAGCCGGTTGTGCCTCTCGAACAGGGTTTGCAGCGGACGATCGATTACTTCCGCACCGTCGTCCTGTGACAATGGTGGGATGAAGATCGTCGTCGCCGCCGTCGCGATCTTCGCGGCGACGGCAGGCTTCGGGTCACCGAACAACCATCCGGGGAACGCCCGCGCGGCCGCCGGCTGCTCGACGCTCTTTTTCGATGAGGGCGATCTCGACGAAGCGAGGTTCTTCGCGAAGCTCGCGCAGGAGGAAGACTCCATGATTCCGGAGTCGAAGGCCGCCAATGCGCGGATCTCGATGCGCGAGGGACATTTTTGGATGGTGCCGGTGATGCGCCAGCAGGCCGCGGGCGAGGTGCTCCTGCGCGGAGCCGCCGATCTGCTCGAGCATGGACCTCTCTCCAGCGTCCGTCTCGCGGTGCATGCAGCGGTGGAATCCGATCCGTCGCTGAAGCCGGTCGCGCGGCGCTGGGTCTACTCGGTCGTGCGCGCGAAGCTGACGCCGCGGAACGCCGTGGAGATGCTCGGATTGCTCGGCGTCGTCGCCGATGACGCGAACTTCCATCTCGAGATCGCACGCCGCGCGCTGGCGATGCACTTTCCGAAGATCACGGTTCTTTCCGCGCAGGCGGCGCTGAGTCTTCTAAACGCACCGCGCCGCGAGATCCAACTCCTGCTCGTGGAGATCGATCCGCCGAAGCCTACGCAATTCGTCGGTGGCTTCTGCGGCACCGTGACGCCACCGGTGTTCGAATCGGATGAGCTCTTTTTCCCCGCCGCGGCGAAGTACGCGGCTCCTCTGCCGCCTCGTCCGATCCCCGCCGATGCAAAGAGTCGCGAAGCGCAATGCCGCGCATTCGCCCCGCCGCTCTTTCCCGATCCCTTCGACGCGCACAGCATCGGCCGCGACGTCGAAGAGCGGATCTGGCAGCCCGGCGAGAAGGCGATCACCGACACGCCGCCGCCGTGCGTCGATCATTCGAGCTTCGAGATCGTGGTCGCCAGTGACGGTCACGTCGAGTCGGTGACCATGGGCCGCGCGTCATTCAAATACGGCGGCGAAAGCGATCCCGCCGCGATCGCCGCGGAACAGCAGTACATGGTGCCGATGCTGATGAAGCAGAAGTACAAACCGGGCCGGATCCGCGGCGTGCCGATCCGTTCGATCACGCGCGCCGCCGTGCAGCGCAATTGCGAGTAGGATCAGCCGCATGGCCACCGCGAAAACATGGGCGCGCGAATGGCGCGTCATCCTCGAATTCTTCGCCGGCTTCGCCGCGACGATCTTCTTCCATCAGCCCGTCGTCTGGATCTTCCACGCCATGGGCTTCACGCCCCGCGCGCCGTTCGACATGACCCCCGTCCCGCCGTTCGGCATCCCCGCCGTGATCTCGCTCGCGTTCTGGGGCGGCGTCTGGGGAATCATCATGATCTCCGCGCTCTCGCGCATCCGGAGCGAGGCGATGTGGTGGATCGCCGCGATCCTCTTCGGCGCGATCTTGCCGACGCTCGTCGCCGGCCTCGTCGTCGCGCCGCTCAAGCACATCACCATGCCGCGTACGCCGGCGATGGTGCTGTTCGGATTGACGGTGAACGGGGCGTGGGGATTGGGGACGGCGATTATTTTCCGGCTGACGGCGCGCCAGAAGTGATCAGCGAACGATCGTCTCTTCCCGCCGCGGCCCCGTCGAGATGATCGACGCCTTCGCCTCGGTCTCGTCCTCGATGAACTTCACGTAGTCCTTCGCCTGCTGCGGCAGGTCGTCGTACGACGTGATGCCGACGGTCGACGTCTTCCAGCCCTTGAACGTCCGGTACTTCGGCTCGTAGTCGTGATGGGCGACGGCGAAGGCGGGGAAGGTGTTCCACTTTGTTCCACGCACCTGGTAGGCGACGCAGACCGGGATCTCGTCGAAGTCGTCGAGGACGTCGAGCTTCGTCACGGCCAGCTCGTCGACGCCGTTGAGCATGGCGCAGGTGCGGAGGACCGGGAGGTCGAGCCAGCCGGTGCGGCGCGGGCGGCCGGTAACGGTGCCGAATTCGTTGCCGCGCTTGCGGAGATGCTCGCCCGGCTCGTTCTCCAGCTCCGTCGGGAAGGCGCCCGAGCCGACGCGCGTCGTGTACGCCTTCGCCACGCCGATGACCTTGTGGATGTGCTTCGGCGCGACGCCGAGGCCGGTGCAGATCCCGCCGACGACCGTGTTCGACGACGTCACGAACGGATACGTTCCGTGGTCGATGTCGAGCATCGTCCCCTGCGCGCCCTCGAACATCACGCGCTTGCCGGCGCGGATCTGCTCGTTGATGAAGAGCGTGCCGCTGGTGATGCGGTCGGCGAGCTGCTTGCCGAACTCGAAGTACATCTCGAACAGCTTGCCCGGATCGAACGTCTCCTTGCGGTAGACGCTGAAGAGCACCGCATTCCGCTCCGCGCAGGTGAACTCGATCTTCTGCTTCAACACGTCGGCATCGAGCAGGTCGGCGACGCGGATGCCGTAGCGGCCCACCTTCGCCTCGTACGCCGGGCCGATGCCGCGTCCCGTCGTGCCGATCTTCGCCACCCCCGCCGATTCCTCGCGCGCGAGGTCGAGCGCCTTGTGGTACGGCAGGATGACGTGCGCGCTGTCGCTGATCTTGAGGTTCGACTCGATCGTGACGCCGAGCGCGCGCAGCTTCTCGATCTCCTCCAGCAGCGCGGCCGGGTCGATGACCATGCCGTTGCCGAGGAGGCAGAGCTTGTTCGCGTGGAGGATGCCGGAGGGGATGAGGCGCAGCGCGAAGTGCTTGTCGCCGAACTTCACCGTGTGTCCGGCGTTGTGCCCGCCCTGGTAACGGGCGACCACTTCGAACGATTCACAGAGGAGATCGACGATCTTCCCTTTGCCCTCGTCTCCCCACTGCGTGCCGATGACGGCGACGTTCTGGTCCATAGCGCCGCGCATGCTACAAGGTTCCCCTCGCCCCGCGCCAGCGGGGAGAGGGGTCAGGGGTGAGGGGCCGGGTCGCGAACACGCCTTTACTTCATCGCCACCGGCATATACGACATATCCGGCCGGTACCACGAGTCCTTGTGCTCGATGCGCCGCGTGAGCGCCATCGCGCGGCCCTGCAGGTTGCGCAGCGCGTCGCCGAGGGTGGCCGCCGTCTTCTCGTCCACCGCGGCGAAATCGGCCGGACTCTTTGCCGGGATCACCGCGACGAGCAGCGGCAGGTCGTGCCCGCTCAACGCCATGTAGATCGTAAAGCCGTCGGGAATCTTCTTCTCCTTGAACAGGGCGACGTAGTCCTTCGCCACCTGCTCCGCGGCCGCCTCCGCGCCCGGCTTGAGGTAGTAGTAGTCGACGCGCGCGTACGGCATCTCTTCCATCTTCAGACGCGGATTCTCCGGCTGGTACGAGAGGTCGTCGCGCCGCGCGGCGACCGCGTCGTCATACGAGATCATCGCGCCGTTGCCGCGCTTCATGATGTCGGCCCACTTCTCCTTGCCGACCATGTCAGCCGCGCCCATCCAGTCCTTGTAGACGCCGTCGACCTGCGCCCAATTGCCGATGGGGGTGAGGTAGAGGTAGTGGAAATCGCTCGTCATGTAGGTGTTGACCATGAACGACGGCGACGTCATTTTCTTTTCGGTGAAGGCCTTGATGAGGTCCTTCGTCGCCGATTCGTACTGCGTGATCATCGACGGCATGGCCGTCTCCTCGTGGACCAGGAACAGTTGCGGCTTGGGAGGATCGGCGGCGTAGGCCGAAAGTGTGAACAGGACACCGAGGGCTGCCAGGCTGAGGCGTTTCATCGTGTGCTCCTTTCGCGGGTACTTTATGTGAAGTACACACGCGGTATAGTTGATTTGATTCGAGGACACTACGATGGAAACACCGGAATCGGTTTCAATCCCCCAGCAGCCGGCCCACGTTTATGACCCGGTGGAGCTCCCGGCCGACGAGTTCATCGACGGTGTCCGCAAGCTCTCCGAGGGGCTGATCACCAAGCAGCGGATGTACGACTTCCTCGTCTCGTACACCCTCCGGCACGAAGACGTCGAGCGTTACAAGCACTGGCTCCCCGAGCGCCACACCCGCAACAAGATCTTCCGCAACGACATGATCGAAGTGATGCTGATCTGCTGGCCGATCGGCGTAACGACGCCCCTCCACACGCACAACGGCCAGCTCGGCTGGATGTCGATGTTCGAAGGGAAGCTGCTGGTCGAGAACTACCACAAGGTGCGATGTAACGCCCCGGAGAACGAGCAGGTCGTCGGCATCGACTGTCTCGCCGGTGCCACCGAGATCGAGATGCGCCACCTCGGCAACGAGCTCGCCGTCCCCGGCGGGCCGCTCAACACCGTCGACAAGACCCAGACCATCCACCGCATCCGCAACCTCTCCGAGTGGAACGAGCGCGCGGTCAGCATGCACGTCTACTCCCGGCCGATCGATTCGTGCGTCGTGTTCGACGTCGAAGGGCAGACGTGTTATCGGCGGGATCTGAAGTACGACTACGAGTGACCCCGCCCGCCCATTGCAGATAGCAGATAGCGGATAGCAAAAACTCGGCTGCCGAGTTGCTATCTGCTATCCGCTATCTGTTACGGGCGGGCGGGCGTCCATCTGCTATCTTCCCGCCCATGTCACTCACCGAAACTCTCTCCGCCGAGCTCGACTCCATGTCCGCGGCCGGCACCCTCAAAAAAGAGCTCTTCCTCAAGTCGCCGCAAGGTCCCGTCGTCGAGGTCGAAGGCATCGGCGAAGTGATCATGCTGACCTCGAACAATTACCTCGGGCTGGCCAATCATCCGGCCGTGGTCGAGGCGGCGGAGAAGGCGGAGCACGATTTCGGGTACGGCCTGGCGTCAGTGCGCTTCATCTGCGGCACGCAGACGATTCACCGGCAGCTCGAGGAGCGGATCGCGCAGTTCTTCGGTACCGAGGACACGATCCTCTACGGCTCGTGCTGGAACGCGAATGAAGGACTGTTCCAGACCGTGATGCAGGAGCAGGACGCGATCGTCTCCGACGAGCTGAATCACGCCTCGATCATCGACGGCATCCGCCTGGCGAAGGCGCGCAAGGAGCGCTACAAGAATCGCGACCTGGCCGATCTCCGCCGCGCGCTCGAAGCGACGCGCGAGTCGCGCAACAAGCTGGTGATGACCGACGGCGTCTTCTCGATGGAAGGCTCGCTCGCGCCGCTGCCGGAGATGATCGAGCTGACGCGCGAGTTCGGCGCGTTCCTCGTCGTCGACGAATCGCACGGCACCGGCGTCCTCGGCAAGACCGGCCGCGGCACCCCCGAGGAGCTCGGCGTCTTCGGGAAGATCGACGCCTACACCTCGACCCTCGGCAAGGCCCTCGGCGGCTCGCACGGCGGCTTCACCACCGGGCCGCGAGTGCTCGTCGACTACCTCCGCCAGAAGTCGCGGCCGTATCTCTTCTCCAACACACTGCCGCCTGCGGTGGTCATGGGCTCGCTCGCCGCGATCGACCTGCTGGAAAAAGATCCGAGCTTCATGACGCGGCTGCGCGACAACACGATGTACTTCCGCCAGCAGCTCACGTCGAAGGGGATCACGGTGCGCGAAGGGATTCACCCCATCGTGCCGATCATCATCGGCGACACGGCGAAAGCGATCGGCATGTCGCGCGAGCTGCTGAAGCGCGGCGTCTACGTGTCAGGCTTCGGCTTCCCCGTCGTGCCGCAGGGACAGGCGCGGCTGCGCTGCCAGATCAGCGCGGCGCACACGCGCGAGCATCTCGACCGGGCGATCGGCGCGATCACCGACGTCATCGCATCTTCGTAAGCGCCAGCAGCCCGAGCATCGCCGCGAGCGCGATCAGCGCCCACTCCGACAGCGTCGGGATCTGCTCCGCCGTCGCGGCGGCGACCGGCACCGGCGGCGCCGATCCGCTGTTGTTCGCGCTGTTCGGATCGGACTCCGTCGCGGCAGCGCTCGCGCTGTTCGTGATCGTGCCGCTCGTCGCCAGCACCTGAACCTGCAGCGTGACGGTGGCGCTCGCGCCCGAATTCAGCGTCCCCATGTTGCAAGTCACCGTCGTCGTGCCGCTGCACGATCCCTGCGATGCGGTCGCCAGGACGTACTGCAGTCCCGGCGGCAGCGTGTCGGTCACCACGACGTTCGTCGCCGGCGAAGGACCGGCGTTCGAGACCGTGATGGTGTACGTGATCGCGCTGCCGGTCGTGGCCGACGTCGCGCCGGTCGTCTTCGTGACCGAGAGATCAGCGCTCGCCGGTGCGAGGACCACAGCGCCCGCGGAGCCGCTCGAGTTGCCGCCGTTCGGATCGGACGTCGCCGACGATGCCGACGCGGAGTTCGTCACGCTTCCCGACATCGAGCCCGACGCCACGCGCACGGTCAGCGTGAACGTCGCGGTCGCGCCGTTCGCGAGCGTCGCGGCGTTGCAGGTGATCGTGCCGTTCGCGTTGACCGCGGGCGTCGTACAACTGAAGCCGGCCGGCGTGCTGATCGCGACGAAGAGCAGCGACGCCGGCAGCACGTCGGTGACGACGACGTTCGCCGCGGCGTTCGGCCCGGCGTTCGTCAGGGTCAGCGTGTAGTTGATCGTCGACCCGGCCGGAGCGGTCGTGGCGTTCGTCGTCTTCGTCAGCGAGAGATCGGCCGTCAGCGGCGTCACGACACTCGTCGACGCGCTCGCGCTGTTGTCCAACGGATCGGGATCGTACGTGTCGCTGTCGCCCGTCACCTGGCTCGTGATCGAGCCGGAGTTTGCCGTGACCGTGACGGTGAGCGTGAACGATCCGCTTTCGGCGCCGGCCATCGACGTCTTCGTGCAGTTGATGGCGCCGGTGCCGCCGACGGCCGGCGTGGTGCAGCTCCATCCCGCCGGGTTGATGAGCGCGAGGAACGTCGTGCCGGCCGGCACGTTCTGCGTGAACGTCGCGTTCGCCGCCGCGTCGGGACCGCCGTTGGTGATCGATTGCGTGTACGTGATCACGCCTCCCGGCGCGACCGGATCGGGCGAGTCGGCGTTCGTCACCGAGATGTCGGCGTCGGGCGTCGTGTACTGCGTGAAGACCGTCGGCTGATTGTTCGTCAGCAGCGGATCGTTCGTGCTCGCGCCGAGGCTGAACGCCTGCTGGATCGTGCCGTCGGGTCCGGAGTTCACCGACGGATTCACCTGCGCCACCAGCGTGAACGGAATGCTCGCGCCGTTCGTCACCGTGGCCATCGTGCAGGTGATCGTGCCGTTGGCGCCGACGGCCGGCGTGGAACAGGAGAAACCTGCGGGGCCGGTCAGCGACTGGAACAGCAGCGATGGCGCAAGGAGGATCGTCAACTGCGCGTTCGTGGCGTTGTCCGGCCCCGCATTCGTGATCGTGCCGCTGTACGTGATGTTGGTGCCGCCCGCCACCGGGTCGGGCGCGTCGGTCACGCTGACTCCGAGGTCCGCGTTCGCGACGTCGTACGCCGTCGTCTCCGTCTCGCTGCTGTTCGCGTTGTTCGGATCGGCGACGGCGCTCGACACGCTGAAGTTCGTCTGCACGGTCGTGTCGAAGTTGCCGATGACCGTCGAATCGGCGCGCACGACGAACGTGAACGTCGACGAGGCGCCGTTGGCGAAGCTCGGATTCGTGCAGTTGAACGTCGGCGTCGCGTTGACCGCCGGCAGCGTGCAGTTCCAGCCCGCCGGCACGACCGCCGACTGGAAGCGCAGCGAGCCGTTGTTGAAGGAGCTGAGCTGCGCGTTCGGCGCGGTGTCGGGCCCGTTGTTCGTCACCTGCACGGTGTAGGTGATGTTGTTGTCGGGATTCACCGGATCGGGCGAGTCGTTGACCGTCACCGCCATGTCGGCGTCGGGCGTCACGTACGCGGTGTTCTCCGTCTCGCTGTTGTTGGGGTCGTTGGTGTCGTCGCCGGTGCCGTTGATGCTGAAGGCCGTCGACACGGTGCCGTCGTTGAGACCGAGGATCGTGGAATCGGCTTTCACCACGAAGAGAAACTGGCTCGTCCCTGGTCCCCAGCTCGCGCGTGTGCAGTTGAAGGTCGGCGCCGAGCCGACCGCGGGGAGCGTGCAGTTCCAGCCCGCGGGGACGGTCGCCGACTGGAAGCGCAGCGAGCCGTTGTTGAAGCTGCTCAGGTTGACGCTGGTCGCCGTGTCAGGGCCGCCGTTCGCCACGTCGACGGTGTAGGTGATGTTCTGGTCGGGAAAGACCGGATCGGGCGAGTCGGCCACCGTCAGGTTGAGGTCGATCTGCGGCGAGTCGTAGCTCGTCGTCGCGGTCTTCATGTTGTTGCTGTTGTCCGGATCGACCGTCGTGCCCGAGGGGAAGAAGTTCGCGCCGAAGCTGCCGTCGGGAAAATTGAGCAGCGAGGCGTCGACCAGCACGGTCATGGTGAAGACCGCGGTTCCCACGGCGAACGTCGGCGTCGTGCAGCTCACGTTCGAACCGAACGGCGTACAGGTGAAGCCGGCCGGCGCGATGGTGTTCTGATACGTCACCGCCAGCGGCAGGTTGACGTTGATGCCGCCGTTCACCGCCGGATCGGGACCGTTGTTGCGCGCCGTGATCGTGTAGGTGAGGACGTTGCCCGGGACCACCGGATCGGGCGAATCGACGGCCGACACGACCTCCTGATCCGCCGACTGCGCCAGCGCGGAGAGCGACACGTACACGACGAACGAAGCGAACAGCACACGACGGACGAATCCCATACCCATAGCCGCGCAATCGCGCGCTAAACTCCCTCACCAACTTCGCCACTATGTCCGTTCCCGATCGTTTCCGTTCCGCGTTTTCCTCCGCCACGCTCGCCGTCCTCCAGAATCAGGCCTCGAAACTCAAGGTTCGCCAGCCGCTCTTTTTTCGCGGCGCGTACACGGCGTACGTCGTGGAAAACGAGCGCCGCAGCTTCTCGCCGGTCGTCGTGCTCGAGCCGTCGCGCGTGACCTCCGCGCGTTGCACCTGCGCGCCGGCGCTGAAGCCGAATGATCTGTGCCGCCACATCGCGATTCTCGTCGCGCAGACCGCGGGCGAGTCGGAGCGCTTCGAAGCGAGCGTGTGGCGGAATGTCGGCTACGCCGCGTTCACCGATGGCCGCGCGATCGACGCCGAGGAGTCGGATCCCCGCGAGCTCTTCCTGCGGCGACACGTGCTGACGGAGCAGGAGCAGGCGCTGCTGGCCCGCGGCTCCGGCAGCACGCGCCTGCAATGGGAAGCATCGGCCTGGTATCGCTGGGCGAAATCGAAATTTCTCGCCGGTCACTCCGCGAAGGTCGAGCTGCGCGACGGGCATTTTTTTCTCGACGACCTGGCGCTTCCGAACGCCGCCGTCGAGCACGTCATCCCGTTCGCGAGCGGCTTCGAGACGGCGGTTGCCGACTCCTCGCTGCGCATCGACCTCACTCCCGAACGCGAGCTGACCTTCACGCCGGTCGTCCTCGACGGCGGCTCGATCCACGTCCGCGCGGAGCTTCCGCAATACGGCCGGTACGTGCTGATCGGCAAGCGCTTCGTCGCGGTCAATCCCGTCCCTGCGATGTTCGTCGATCCCGACCGGCCGCTCTTCGGCCTGCGATCGCGGATCCCCGAATCCGAGGTCTTCACGTTCATCCAGAAGCACCGCGAAGAGCTGGCGAAGATGCCGCCGGAGCTCGCGCCCGAATGCATCCGCAACGCGCAGCCGGTGCGGCTCGACGGCGACGTGATCTTCGACTTCGCCGCGCCGCATCGCGACCTGCTCGACGTCGCGATCACGTTCCAGTACGGCGTCACCGCCGCCGAGATCGCGAAGGCGCGCAAGGAGGGCGTGAAGGCGCTGATCCGCGGCAACGTCTGGATCGACGTCGCCGATCCGCAGTTCGCCTGCCTCGATCCCTCTCCCGCCGCAGCGGGAGAGGGTGGCCGGAGGCCGGGTGAGGGCCTCCCTCTCACGAAACTCGACCTCCTCCGCATCCGCGCCTCCCTCCGCGGCAAGGCGATCTTCAAAGGCGATCCATCCTGTCAGTCGATCTTCGGTATGTTCGACGAGCTGCAGACCGCGACCGACGCGCCGCCGCCCGGCCTCGATCTCTACGGCTATCAGCAGACCGGCTATCACTGGCTCTGGCTCCTGCAGCAGAACGGCTTCGGCGGGCTCCTCTGCGACGACATGGGCCTCGGCAAGACGCATCAGGCGATGGCGCTGATCCACGCCGTCACGCTCGTCGATCCGAACGCGAACGTCCTCGTCGTCTGCCCGACCTCGGTGCTCGATCACTGGCGCGACAAGCTCGCGCGCTACGTCCCCGGCGCGAAGATCGAGCTGACGTCGTACGGCATCGTCCGCACACGCCTCGATCAGTTCCGCGGCCGCCGCTACGACCTCCTCGTGCTCGACGAGATGCAGACGATCAAGAACGCCGACACGACGACGCACCAGGCGTTGCGTGCGCTCGACCGCCGCATCGCCATCGGCCTCACCGGCACGCCGATCGAGAACCACGAGCGCGAGCTGAAGGCGCTGCTCGACTTCGTCGTTCCCGGCTACCTGCCGCACGACGCCGAGGACGATCGAAGACTGCTGCAGCGCCTCGTGCGCCCGTTCGTGCTGCGCCGGACGAAGCAGCAGGTGCTCACCGAGCTGCCGCCGAAGATCGTCGACAAGCGCTACTGCGAGCTGACCGCCGAGCAGCGCACGATCTACGGCCGCGTGATGGAGTCGCGCGCCAAGCCGCTGCGCAACCAGCTCCGCGCCGGCGCGAGCATCTCGTACGTGCACGTCTTCGCCGCGCTCAATTTTCTCAAGCAGATCTGCAATCACCCCGCGAGCGCCGGCGGCGGATTCGCGGAGAACGCGACGTCGGGCAAGTGGGAGCTCTTCGTCGAGCTGCTCGACGAGTGCATGGCGAGCGGCCTGAAGGTCGTCGTCTTCAGCCAGTACGTGAAGATGCTCGAGCTGATCGAGCAGCACCTCGCCTCGCGCGAGCTCGGCTTCGCGTCGATCAAAGGCTCCACCCGCGCCCGCGGCGGCGAGATCGCCCGCTTCCGCGACGACGACTCCTGCCGCGTCTTCACCGCCTCCCTCCGCGCCGGCGGCCTCGGCATCGACCTCACCAGCGCATCCGTCGTCATCCACTACGACCGCTGGTGGAACCAGGCCCGCGAAGACCAGGCCACCGACCGCGTCCACCGCCTCGGCCAGAACAAAGGCGTGCAGGTGATCAAGCTGATTACCCGCGGCACGGTCGAGGAGAAGATCGACGAGCTGATCGCGCGCAAGGCGCGCCTGGCGACGGAGTTGATCCAGACGGACGACCCGGCGCTGGTGAAGCAGTTTTCGGTGGAGGAGTTGGAAGAATTACTGGGCGAGTGAGGGGACTCATCGAGGATGTAACTCGGCGGCAAGCTCTTTGCGCAGAGCAATACGAAAGCCATGGAGAGCACGGGTTTACCATGTGCTGATGCGTTACGTCATGAAGCAGGAGCTCTTCTCGTGGGGTGACGACTTCTACATCCGCGATGACGCCGGCAACAATGTCTTTTTCGTCGACGGGAAAGTGTTCAGTCTCGGCAACCGGCTGTCGTTTCAGGATCTCAATGGAAACGAGCTCGCTACGATCGAGGAGAAACTCCTCTCGTGGGGGCCGACGTACGAGATCCGCCGCAATGGAGAGTTGGCGGCGATGGTGAAGAAGCAGTTGTTCACCTTTTTCTCATGCACGTTCAACGTCGACGTGCCGGGTCCGGACGATCTGGAAGCCAAAGGCGACTTCATGGATCACGAATACGCCTTCAAGCGCGGTGGAGAGACGGTGGCCACGGTGTCGAGAGCGTGGTTCTCGTGGTCGGACACATACGGCGTCGACATCGGCGAAGGCAACGACGACATCCTGATTCTCGCCAGCACTGTGGTGATCGACATGGTCTGTCACGCAGATGCCAAGCGGCGCTGAGTCGTCATTCCGTCGACGCCAACCCACAACCTGATCGCCCCCCGCCCCTGCTATCTTGCTCCCATGCGCCTCCTCGTCATCGGCGGCACGCGGTTCATCGGACCGCACGTCGTTCGCCGTCTGCGCGAGCTCGGCGCGGATGTCACGGTCCTCCATCGCAAAAACTGCGGCGATGCCTCGCACATCCACGCCGATCGCTCCCAAGCAACGGGAAGCTGGGACGCGATCGTCGACATGTGCGCGATGACCGAGGCCGATGCGCGCGCGATCGCGAACGTCGAAGGGCGGGTGGTGGTGGCGAGCAGCGCGGATGTTTATCGCCAATACGATCGGCTGCGCGGAGTCGAGGACGGACCATCGGACGTGCCGCTGACGGAAGACGCGCCTTTGCGGACGAATCTTTTTCCGTATGGCGGCGAGTACGAAAAGATCCTTGTCGAGCGCGTGGTCGCGCAGCGCGGCGGGACGATTCTCAGATTGCCGGCGGTGTTCGGGCCGGGGGATCAGCGGATGCATGAATGGATCGGCGGCATCGTCTCGATGAGCGAGCCGCAGAGCCGCTGGCGGTGGACGCGCGGGTATGTCGAGAACGTGGCCGATGCGATGGCGCTCGCGGCGATCGATCCGCGCGCGGCGGGGAAGACCTACAACGTCGGCGACATCGATGCGCCGCCGGAGCGGGAGTGGGTGCAAATGCTCGGCGGGCGCGTGAACATCGTGAAAGAATCGCCGCTCCCGTTCGACTGGCGATACGACCTCGTCACCGACAGCAGCGCCATCCGGCGCGATCTTGGCTACGCCGAGCGGGCATCGAGGGAGGAAGCGATCGCGCGGACGATTGCGTTGAAACATTAGATGGTGAGGACAGTTTCGAGCGGTCAATCCGCCATCCACCTGCGCGAAGGGATCGAGGCCTACCTCCGGTTCGCCAAAGGCCGCCTCTGGCGCGACGCGTCGCAGAACGAGCGCCTCGCCGCGCTCGCCACCGCCGTCCGCCGCCCCGCGCTCGACGCCATGCGCGAGACCGAGCGCCGCTACACCGAGCAGGACGCAAAGCGGGTCTACTACCTCTCGATGGAGTTCCTGATGGGGCGCGCCCTCGGGAACAACCTCACGAACCTCGGCATCTACGACGAGGCGAAGTCGGTGATCACCGAGCTCGGCGCGGACCTCGAGGAGCTCGCCGCGCTCGAGCCCGACGCCGCGCTCGGCAACGGCGGCCTCGGACGTCTCGCCGCCTGCTTCCTCGACTCGATGGCCACGCTCGACCTTCCCGGCTTCGGCTACGGCATCAACTACGAGTTCGGTCTCTTCCGCCAGACGTTCATCAACGGCCAGCAGGTCGAACAGCCCGACCAGTGGCTCGAGCAGGCGTCGCCGTGGCTCATCGAGCGCAACGACGAAGCGGTCATCGTTCCGGTCTATGGCCAGATCGCGCACAAGCACGACCGCAGCGGCGCGTACGTGCCGTCGTGGGTCGACTACCGCGTGATTGTCGGCGTGCCGCACGACATGCCGGTCGTCGGCTACGGCGGCCAGACCGTCAACGTGCTGCGGCTCTACTCCGCGCGCGCGTCGCACGAATTCGACATCGGCATCTTCAACTCCGGCGACTACATCCGCGCCGTGCAGCAGAAGATCAACACCGAGGCGATCTCGAAGATCCTCTATCCGTCGGACGCGGTGCAGTCGGGACGCGAGCTGCGCTTACTGCAGGAGTACTTCCTCGTCGCCTGCTCCGTGCGCGACATCATCCGCCGCTACCTCGAGCGGCACGAGTCGCTCGATCAATTCGCGGCGAGGAACGCCATCCAACTGAACGACACGCATCCCGCGCTCACCGTGGCGGAGCTGATGCGGACGTTCGTCGACGAGCATCGCATCCCGTGGGAGCAGGCGTGGCCGATGACGGTCGACGCCCTCGGCTACACGAATCACACGCTGCTGCCCGAAGCGTTGGAGCGTTATCCGCTAGAGCTGATGCAGACCGTGCTGCCGCGGCACATGCAGATCATCATGGAGATCAACCGTCGCTTGATCGCCGAGGTCGAGCGGAAGTTCCCCGCCGATCCGCTGATGGCGCTGAAGGTGTCGATCGTCGAGAACGGCGAAGTGCGGATGGCGAACCTGGCGATGGCCGGCTCGCATTCGGTCAACGGCGTCGCCGAACTGCACTCGCAGCTCGTGAAGGCGACGCTCGCGCCGGAGTTCCACAAGCTCTACCCCGAGCGCTTCAACAACAAGACGAACGGCGTGACGCCGCGGCGCTGGCTGCTGCACGCGAACCGCTCGCTCGCGTCGCTCATCACGAAGCAGATCGGCGAGGGCTGGATCCGCAACCTCGACGAGCTGCGTCAGCTCGAGCTGTTCGCCGACGACACCGCGCTCCTCGACAAGCTGGAGACGGTCAAGCGGCGCAACAAAGTCGCGCTCGCGCGGCTCACGAAAGAGCTGACCGGCATCCCGATCGATCCGCTGTCGATGTTCGACGTGCAGGTGAAGCGCATCCACGAGTACAAGCGGCAGTTGCTCAACGCGCTGCAGATCATCGACCGCTACTGGCGCATCGTCGAAGACGGCGAGCAGCCGCTCGTGCCGCGCACCTTCCTCTTCGCGGGGAAAGCGGCGCCCGGCTACTTCATCGCCAAGCTGATCATCCGGTTGATTCACGCCATCGGCGACGTGGTCAACGCCGATCCGCGCACGCGCGACTGGATGCGCGTCGTCTATCTGCCCGACTATCGCGTCACGCTCGCCGAGGCCATCATCCCGGCGGCGGAATTGAGCGAGCAGATCTCGACGGCGGGGAAGGAAGCGTCGGGCACCGGCAACATGAAGCTCGCGCTGAACGGCGCGCTGACGATCGGCACGCTCGACGGCGCGAACATCGAGATCCGCGACGAGGTGGGGGAGGAGAACATCTTCATCTTCGGCCTGCGCGCGGACGAAGTGGCGTCACTGATGACCGACGGCTACAGCCCGGAGCTCCACCTCGGGCAGCACGCGTGGATGCGGCGCATCATCGATTCGATCGCCTCGGGCCACTTCTCGCGCGGCGACAAGGACATCTTCCGCCCGCTCATCGCCAAGCTTCTCGGCGCGCGCGACGAGTACGTGCATCTCGCCGACCTGGCGTCGTACGTCGAGACGCAGCAGCGCGTCGACGTGGCGTATCGCGACCGGCACGCGTGGCAGCGCAAGTCGCTGCTCAACATCGCGCGGATGGGGAAGTTCTCGTCCGACCGGACCATCAGCGAATACGCCCGCGACATCTGGCACATCAAGCCGGCCGTGATCGGGAACTTCGCCCACGCCGCGCTGCTGGAGGAATAGGCGCTCGGGATGACGGCTACTCGTTGATGATCTTCACGTTCGGCGAGACCGGCCCGTGGATCTTGCAGTCCTTCGCCACCATCGTTGCGCCGCTGTCGTCGCAGTAGAGCGCGTAGGTCGTGGCCGTCACGGTGCACCAGTCGAGCTCGACCGCCGAATGATCGGTCGACGCGACTGCCTGCAACGACGCGCTCTTTCCGATCGCGATGGCGAGCGTCGTCGACATCTCCAGCATCGCCCCGTGCGCCACCTTCACCGCGGTAGCCGTCGTGCCGCCGTCGTCGGACACCTGGATATTGCAATCGTCGACCGCACAGGTGCTGCTGGACCCGATGGTGTCGATCGCCAGAGCCGTCATCTCGAGGTTGATGGCGTTGCTCGCGTTGGTGAATGTGACGATCAGCTCACCGAGCGCCGTATTCGGCGCCCCCTGCACGGAGATGGCTGCCAGCGCACCGGTCTGGCCCGGCATGGCTTTCGACTGGATCGAGCACGTCGACAGGCTCGTATGCGGCGAAGACGTCTGGATCGTCGGCGCGGGCGAGGTGATGATCGTCTCCCCGGAGAGGCTGCCCTTCATGTACGCCCACGACTTCAGCGTTACCTGCTCGGGATACACGCCGGGACCGATGTTGACGACGTACTGAAACGACTCGGAGGCATCGGTGATGCTGTCCAGCGCGGCACCGATGGTCGAGTACGACTTCTTGTGGCCCATCCCGTCCGTGACGACCACCGTCTGTCTCGGTGCGTCTTGCAGCCCGATGGAGTCGCGCCGCCCTGCCATTGAGAAACGAGTAAGGTTTCGCCTTTCCGACAAGCGAGTTTCGGACATGTTTCTCTCTCTCCTTATTTTTTTATTGAGGGATAGAGGAGAGGATACGCCTAGCTGAGTCCGCTGACCATCGCCTCGAAAACGCGCCGCACCGACGCATCGTCGAACGGCAATTCCTTGCCGCTGCGGCGCGCCATGAGCTGATCGCGGATCATCCCTTCGGCCGCGCCCATCATCGCCGAGGCGAGGATCGCGTCGTTGACGTCGGTGCGGAACGAGCCGTCGCTCTGGCCGCGCTGGATGAGGCGGCAGACGAGCTCGATGAACTGCTGGAAGCCCTTCGACAGCGCGACCTCGTTCCCACGCATACGCCGCCCTTCGAACATGAAGAGCGCCGCGGCATCGGGATCCTGGGCAAAGGCGCCGATCATCAGCGCGAACACGCCGAGGATCGCTTCGCGGCCGTGAGCGGAATCCTGGACCGTGTGGTTGAGCACCTCGTTCAGTCCGCCCCAACTGTCGTTGAAGATCGCGTCGAGCAACCCGCTCTTCCCGCCGAAGTAGCGGACGAGTTGCGACTCCGAGGTCCCCGCCTCGCGCGCGATCGTCGCGGTCGACGTCCCCTCGTAGCCGTGCTTGCTGAAGAGCATCTTCCCCGCCGTGAGCAGGCGGCCGCGAGAGGTTTGGGTGTCGTCGATGTTGGCCATGTTTTCAGATAGCGGATAGCGGATAGCAGATAGCAAAAAAGCCGGGGCCGTCGCGCTTGCTATCTGCTATCCGCTATCTGCTATCTACTCCGGTAGTAGTTCTACCAGCAATCCAACCCTTTTTCAATGAGGCACTTCCCGACACTGGCGTCGAGTTTGCTTACGCTGCGAGTCAGTGGTAGTGCCACTACCATCTGAGAGAAAGGGAACGCAGCAATGACTATTTCTTCACTCATGCTCAGGCTCGGGACGGTCGGATCGGACCCGCGCAAACTCCTCGCGATCCTCCTCCTTCTCGTCGCGACCAACCTTTACGCCATCGACGTCCGCCAGCCGCAGGCGCTCGATGCGAAGACGCTCACCCTTCCGGCGCTCTCGCCGAACTACGACGCGGCGAAGGCGCAGCTCTACCTCGCCAACCCGCTCTGGGTGGCGTTCAACCAGTCGCACGGCGGCAACTGGTCGGCGCAGTTCGACACGCTGACCGGGCATCCGCGGCGCGTCCTCGGCGGCGCGATTCCGTGGGGCACCGACGTCGAGCGCGCGGCGCGCGATTTCATCGCCGCGAACAACTCGGTCCTCGGCGTCTCGAACGACAAGCTGCGATTCGTCCCCGAGGCCGCGACGCCGTCGCGCGACGGACGAATCCGCTTCGCCGCGTTCGACTACGTCATCAACGGTGTGCCGGTCGAGAACGCGCGGCTCGTCTTCGCCGTGAACAACGGCAACATGATCTATTGGCACTCGTCGAACATCGCCGACGTGCCCGCCATCACGACGCCGGTCGTCTCCGCCTCGCAGGCGCTGACGAAACTGCTCGCGTACGCGGGCGTCGCCAGCTCGGGCGTCAACGTCATTCAACAGCCGTCGCTCAAGCTCCTCCCGCGCAACCGGCTCGCCGGCCAGCTCATCACCTATCAACTCGTCTACGAGGCGCAGTTCCGCGTCAATGGCGGCGAGGCGACGTGGGCGGCGTACATCGACGCGCTCACCGGCACCGTCATCGCCTTCGCCGACAACAACCATTACGCGAGCTGCCCGACGCGCAACGCGACCACCGGCCGCGTCATCGGCGGCATCCGTCCGGCGCAGTCGACGGACGCCGAGGTCGTGCGCTCGTTCCCGTTTACGGCGGTCGAGACGGCTGATGGAACCGTCACGACGACGAACGACGGCACGTACAACTTCAGCGGCGTCTCATCGCTGACGCGACTGAACGGCCGCTTCTTCGACACGGAATGCGTCGACTGTCTGAAATCCGAGATGGATCCACAGTCGGGATTCCAGCCGCTCGCGGGTTCGACCAGCGGGATCCTCAACCTCGGCACGGGCGGCCGCGACGTCACGCACGGCCCCGGTCAGCCGACCGATTCGTACGGCAACGGCATCTCCACGCCGGCCGATCGCACGGCGTTCTTCCACACCAACGTCGCGCGGCAGATCGCGCTCAAGTGGCTGCAGCTTCCGTGGCTCCTCAACTCGACCATCCCGGTGAAGGTCAACATCAACGACGTTTGCAACGCGTTCTGGGACGGCTCGTCGCTCAACTTCTTCAAGAGCGGTGAGCTCGCGCTCAGCAGCGGGAACCTGATCTGCGCGAACACCGGCGAGATCCGCGACGTCATGCAGCACGAATGGGGTCATGGCCTCGACTCGAACGACGGACGCCCGCCGGGACTGGCGCTCGGCCTCGGCGATCTCGCCACCGGTGAAGCGGTCGGCGACCACATCGCGCTCTTCGTCGATCACGACTCGTGCATCGGCCAGTCGTTCTACAACCGCCTCAGCGGAAAGTTCGTCACCGATCCCGACACTACTGCCATCAGCACCTGCAACGGCGTGCGCAACGTCGACGAGCTGCGCAACACGCGCGGCAATCTCTCGGTCACCAACGTCACGCAGAAGTGCGGCGGTCCTCCGATCTCGACCGGCTCGCCGACCGTCATCGTCTACATCGGACCGATGCTCAACGAAGGTCATTGCGAAGGCGAGATCTGGGGCCAGACCGACTGGCACCTCCTGAACGATCTCCTCACCGGGCGCAAGTACGGGACCGCGGCGGTCGACGCCAACAAGCAGTTCGTCACGAACCCCGGCGAGCTGCTGCCGAACGGTACCGACGGCTCGCCGAATCCGGCGTACGACAAGGACGCGGCGTGGGACATCCTCGAGCGGCTCTACTTCGATTCGCGTCCGATGGTCGCGTCGTACGCGTCGTCGCGCAATCAGGCGATCGGACCGTCGGCGTATGACGCCTACCTCGTCGTCGACGACGAAGGCGACGGCCTCTCCAACGGCACGCCGCACGGCGCGTACATCAACGACGCGTATGCGCATCACGGCATCGAGGAGTGGGGACTGCCGGGCGGCATGCCGCAAGGCACCGACTCCGCGAACTGCGCCGCGCCCGCGACGCCGCCGTACGCGCTGACGCAGGGCATCGACGGCGAGACAGGCACGCCCGCGGTCACGGTCAACTTCACGCCGGTCGCCGGCGCGACCGCGTACTCGATCGTCCGCAACGAGCGCCGCAACGACGTCTTCCTCGAAGTGGCGCGCGTCTCCGGCGTCACCTCGGTCGTCGACTCCGGTCTCGACAACGGCGTCACGTACAACTACCGCGTCGTCGCCCTCGGCGGGAGCTGCTACGCCGGCTCGAACGCGGGCGTGAAGACGATTCACGTCGCGCAGCCGAGCGTCTCCATCGGCTCCATCATCATCAACGACACGAACGACAACGGCAGCATCGATCCGGGTGAGACGGCGCAGCTCTACATCGGCCTGCACAACAACGGTCTCGCCGGATTGACCAACGTCGTCGGCTATCTGACTCCGACCGGCAACGGCGTGACCGTCACGGCCGGCACGCAGTCGTACGGCACGATCGACCAGGGCGAAACGGCCGCGCCGATGAGCTCCTTCGATCTCAGCATCGCCGCCGACGGCTCGCTCTGCGGCCGTTACGCGCCGATCATCCTCAACGTCAGCAGCGACCAGGGCTGCTTCGCCATTCCGCTGTCGCTGATCATCGGCACCGACTGCTCCGTCTACAACACCGCGTACGCGCGGGCGGCGACGATGGCCATCACCTCCGACACGCAGTCGGCGTCGTGCGGCGATGGCGACCGCGTCCCCGATCCGGGCGAGACGATCCAGCTCACCATCAACGTCGACAACGTCGGCACGGTCGCGGCGTCGGGCGTCACGGTGAAGCTGATCTCCGACAAGACGTACCTCTCGATCGCGAACGATCTCGTCACCCTCGGTGCTCTCGCTGCAAATGGCGCGGAGACGAAGACCGCGACGTTCAACGTGGCGGTCGCGCGCACCGCACCGTTCGCCGACACCGCGACCTTCACCGCGGTCGTCACGAGTGCCGGCAACTCGGTCCCCGCGATCCGCACGCTGCAGACCGTCGTCAATCGCGACAAGGTCACGCAGACCATCGGCTACGACTTCAACTCCGGCGCGCAGGGCTGGACGTCCTCCGACTCCGCCGGCTGGGCGCTCACAACCGCGCCGACCACCGGTGACACGACGCAGCTCTGGCACGAGCAGTACGCGAAGGACCGCTGCGACAAGCTCACGTCGCCGGTCTTCGAAGCGTCGGCCACGAGCTCGATGTCGTTCGACCTCGCGTACGTCAGCGAGAACAGCGACGCGCCGTACGACGGCGTCGACGTGCAGGTCTCGTCCGACGGCGGCAGCACGTGGCAGACCGTCGACGTGGCTCAGGGCTACGCCGCGATCTCGGCCGGCACCGGCTGCATGACCGCGGGCCAGGGCTTCTTCTCCGGCGTCAGTCCGACGATGTCGCGCTACGACGTGAACCTCGCGTCGTTCGCCGGTCAAACGATCCAGGTCCGCTTCCGCTTCTCCTCCGACGAGCTCGTCGACGCCACCGCCGCCGGCGCGTGGATCGACAACATCACGACCAACAATGTGATCGTCTCGGTACCCAGCGTTCCCTGTCCGTGACGATCATCGGGCGGCCGCCGCGCATCCGACGCGCGGCGGCCCCACTTTCGCCAGGGGTGAGGGGCGTCGCGCTAGAATAGGCAACTCCAAAATCGGGGAAGCCTGAATGGCGCGTTTTCGCGATCTCTCAATCCGCAGCAAGTTGATGACCGGCTTCATGCTGACGAGCGTGGTCGCGCTGCTCATCACCATGGGCGCGCTCGCGCTGTACGACCGCGAAACGTTCAAGCAGAAGATGCTCGGCGACCTCAAGGCTCTCGCGGGCGTCGTCGGCGAGAACTCGGTCTCGCCTCTCGTCTTCAACGATCGCGAGACGGCGCGCTCGATCCTCGGCGCCCTGCGCGCGCAACCTCACGTCCTCGGCGCGTTCCTGTTCGACAACGACGGCCACCTCTTCGCCTCGTACACCACGCCGGGCGGACCGAAGGCGCCCGACACCGTGCCGCGCGACGGCTCGACCATCGACCTCACCGGCATCTCCGTCGTTCACCCCGTCTTCTTCAACCGCGTCCGCACCGGGACGCTCTGGATGCGCTCCGATCTGAGCGAGCTCGCCGCGCGGCGCTCGCAGTACTTCACCATCGCCGGCCTCGTCATCGCCGGCGCCGCGATCGTGGCGTTGATCCTCGCGGCGCTCTTCCAGCGCACGATCTCCGGTCCGATCCTCCGCCTCCTCGCCACCGAGAAGCGCGTCTCGAAGGACAAGGACTACTCGCTGCACGTCGACAAAGACGCCGACGACGAAGTCGGCAAACTGATCGACGGCTTCAACGAGATGCTGACTGAGATCCGCACGCGGGACGCGGAGATCCAGCGCAAGCACGATCAGGAGATGGCGCTCGCGCGCTCGATCCAGACCTCGGTGCTGCCGAAGTCGTTCGACCTCACCGGCTTCGACATCTCCGCGATCATGCTGCCGGCCGAGGAGGTCGGCGGCGACTTCTATGAATTCCGCGCCATTCCGGGCGGTGGCGCGTGGATCGGCGTCGGCGACGTCACCGGTCACGGCGTGACGTCGGGCCTGATCATGATGATGGCGCAGTCGATGTTCACCGTCCTCTGCGAGCAGCATGGCGGCAACGGCGCGACGCCGGCGAAGTTCCTGACGCTGCTGAACCGCGCGATGTTCTACAACCTCAAAGCGCGCCTCGATCAGGACAAGTTCATGACCATGGTCATCGCGAAGATCCACGCCGACGGCCGGATGGTCTACGCCGGCGCGCACACCGACCTGCTGGTCTATCGCGCGAAGAACGGCGCGGTCGAGCGGATTGCGACCGAGGGGTTGTGGCTCGGTGTCGAGGAAGAGATCGGAAGCGAGACGATCGACCGGACCGTCGCGCTCGAGCGCGGCGACGTCGCGCTGTTCCACACCGACGGCGTGACCGAGGCGCGCGACGCGAAGGGCGAGTGCTACGACGTAGAGCGTCTGACGCAGCAGCTCGTCTCGCTGCACAAGCGCTCGGCCGCGGACATCGTGACGGAGATTGCCCAGGCAGCATGGCGTTGGGCCGGAACGCCGAGTGATGATGTGAGTTTGATGGCTGTAAAGAGGAACTGATAGCGGATAGCAGATAGCAACCCTCCGGCTGCTATCTGCTATCTGCTATCTGTGATGCAGGGAGGGCGAATTTGTCTGACTACGTCGAAATGCGGTTCGGTCCGCGATGGACCTACATAAGCTGCGTACGAAAGTTCGTGGCCAGCTTCTTCATGATCGGCCTGGCCGACAAAGAGCGCGCGGAGCAGATCTCCATGGCGGCCTCGGAGCTGCTGGAGAATGCGGTCAAGTACGCCTCGGAAGAAGAGGGCTACCTCAAGATCTCGATCGAGAAGCAGAACAACGAGGTCGACGTCTGCGTGAAGAACAAAGCCGAGGCGCAGCAGATCAACACGCTGCGGCGCGAGTTCGCGCTCATTCACGCCGGCCAGCCGGAGATGGTTTACCTCAAGAAGATGGAGGAAGCGGCGATGACCGAGGGGCAGAGCCGTCTCGGCTTGATCCGCATCCTCTTCGAGGCCGGCGCCAGGCTGCGCCTCGACGTCAACGAGGGCGAAGTTTCCATCCACGCCATCTTCCCCCTGGAGACCGCGTGATGAACGAGACACTCACTCCGCTCACCATCGAGGGACTGAGCATCGTCCCGGCCGTGCACGACACCAAGCTCCGGCTGACCATGTCGGGCGCCGTCGAGATGCGCGATCCGGGCGAGATGCTCAACCCGTTCTGGACGCGCATCGACGAAGAGGCGCGCAGCCGCAACGTGCAGTCGGTCGAGGTCGACATCCGCGATCTCAACTTCATGAACAGCTCCGGAATCCTCACCCTCGTGCGCTGGATCACGAAGCTGAAAGTCAGCGCCGCGTATCGTCTCGTCATCCGTTACGACCGCAACGTCACCTGGCAGCGGTCGAGTATCCCCACTCTGGCAAAGCTCGCTCCCAACGTGGTCGTCCCGCTCGACATCAATGGATAGCGATCTCCTCAGGCCGGGCTCCTGGCCCGGCTACGATCTGGCCTGCGTGCAATGCGGGTCGGGGGTCCGATCCGTCGATCGGTTCTGCAGCCAGTGCGGCCGCGAAGATCCGACCGGCGCGAACGACGCCATGCTGCTCTCGCCGACGATCGTCGTCGAAGCGGGCAGCGAGGTCATCGACAATCCGACGTTCGTCTCCAGCGGCACCGAGATCCCGCAGCAGACCGCCGAGAAGACGGTGATGAAGCGCTCGAAGCGGCTGGAGATCCAGCAGCAGCGCGAGGCCGCGCTGAAGTCGATGCTCGTCCCCAACGCGGTCTTCGGACGGCGCTATCGCATCCAGCGCTTCCTCGGCTCCGGCGCGATGGGCTACGTCTGCTCCGCGGTCGACGAGTCGATCGACGAAGTGGTCGCGCTGAAGATCCTCTCCGCGCCGATGCAGGAGGACCCCGACGCGTTCGAGCGCTTCAAGCTCGAGCTCAAGCTGGCGCGCAAGATCCGCCATCGCAACGTGGTGCAGAGCTTCGACCTCGGATTCGCCGACGGCTATCCGTACATCTCGATGGAGTACATTGACGCAGACAACCTGCTGCGGCACCTGCACCGCAAGCAGTCGTTCGAGGAGATGCACGCGCTGGCGATCCTCCGCCAGGTGCTGCGCGGACTGCGCGCCGCGCACGACCTCGGCATCATCCATCGCGACATCAAGCCGGAGAACATCCTCCTCAACAAAGACCGCATCGCCTTCATCACCGACTTCGGCATCGCCACGCCCGCGAACATCGGCAAGACCCGCGAGCTCGCCGGCACTCCCGACTACATGGCGCCGGAGCAGCTCCGCATGGAGCCGGTGACGCCGGCGTCCGACATCTATTCGTGCGGCGTCCTCTTCTACCGCATGCTCACCGGCGCGCTGCCGTATCGCGCCGAGAGCATCACGCAGATCATGGAGGCGCATCTCCGCGCCACGCCGCTGCCGATCCCCGACGAGATGCCGGTGACGTGGGAGACGCGCGAGCTGATCGACTGGATGCTGCGGAAGGAAGTCTCCGACCGCCCCGCGACCGTGCAGCCGCTGCTCGAGCGGATCGACGCGATGCTGAAGGAAGGGGCGAAGCGGAGCCGCTCCACGCGCATGTCGGTGCTGATCGTCGAGGACGACGCGACGACGCTGGCGTTCCTCAGTCACACGCTGGAGTCGGACGGCTTCCGCGTAATCCCCGCGACGAACGCGCGGCAGGGCGTGGAGCTGGCGTTCGAGCAGAACCCCGCGATCATCCTGCTCGACGCGAAGATCCGCGGCGGCTTCGACCTCGGCGACATCTCCGACGACCCGACCGGCGTCGACGGCCTCGGTTTCTGCCGCATCCTCCGCGGCGATTCGAAGCTGCGCGAAGTGCCGATCATCGTCATGAGCGAGCACACGCTGTCGATGCTCCAGCCCGCGTTCGAAGTGAGCGGCGCCGCCGACATCGTCATCAAGCCGCTGGGGCGCGATGATGTGATTCAGGCGGTGCGAAGGGTGTTGCCGAAGGCGACGGCGGTGTTGGGGGAAATGTAGTTGGCCGTTGGCAGTGGGCCGTTGGCCGAAGCTCTACTGCCAACTGCCAACTGCGCCTCGGTCACGGCGTCCCGAACATCTCGTCCGCGATCTGCACCGGCGGCATCTCCACACTCACCCTCAGCGGCACCTGCTTCGGCGCTTCGTTCGCGCGGCGCAGTCCGAGCGCGGACACTGAAACGGTCGCGACCTCGATCGGCTTGACCTCCGGCCGCGCGCGCTCGCGCTCGATCGACGCTAGCGATGTGAAGAGCGGCGGGCGTCCGCCGAGGGAGCGGATGCTGTTTTCGAGCGACGCGCGGTCGTCTTCCGGCATCGGCGCGAACGCGATCACCGGCATCGGCAGCGAGCCGGTGGTGTGCACGACGCGCAGGCCGCGCGCGAGCATCGGGTTGGCCTCGGAGATCAGCGCCGCATCGCTCTTGCCGTAGAGCGCGTTCGCCGCGGCGGCGAGATCGTCGGGCGTCCGGAAGACATTGACGAACGTCCGCTCGATCGACGAGTCGGGGAGCGAGTCGGCGGTGCTCAAGGTCTTGTGCTGCAGATCGGCGAGCGATTTCGCCGGATTGTTGTTCGCGACCGCGACGACGCGTCGGTACGACGTGCTGCCGTTGCGCATGAACTGGAAGCGCGCCAGGAGATCGCCGCCGAGCTGCGAGACGAACTCCGGATTGGCGACCACGACGCCGACCTTGTTGCGGTTCTCGGAGAAGAACGAGCGCGCGTCGTCGCTGCGGCGGAAGAACTCGATCTGCAGTCCGAGCTGCGAGAGCATGCCGGTCATCATCTCGGCGAGCTTCTTGTCGTTCTCCGCCGGCGCGTCGGGGAGGAAGACCATCGCCGTGCGCCGCGGCGTCGTGACCTCGGGTTGCTTCGGCTCGGGCTCCGGCTGCTGATTCGCGGCGGCCGCCGCTTCGTCGATCGCCTTGATGTTGCTGCGCGCCGCGGCCTCGGTCTGCGACGAGAGTCCGAGCGACAGCGCTTTGTTGAACGCTTCCTTCGCCGCTGACTCGTTGCTCGCGTTCAGATCGAGCACGCCGCGGAGGAAGTACGCCGAGGCCTGCGAGCGCGAGTCGAGCTGCAGGGCCAGCGCGCGGTCGAGCAACTGGCGCGACGGGCGTCCCGACGTGAGCAGCGCGTAGCCGAGGTCCTGCTTCGCGCGCGCGCAGAGCGCTTCATTCGTGCAATGGCTGACCGCGTTGCTCAGCAGGTCGACGTCATTCGTGATCTCGCCGAGGGCCAGCGTCACTTCGAACCAGTCGGGCTTCGCGGCGTGCGCGGCCGTGAGATGCGGCTTCGCTTCCGGCTCGCGGTCCGCCTGCCAGAGCAGCAGTCCGAGGTCGCCGCGCGAGACCGGGTCGTCGATGCCGGTGAGCTGCTTGATCGCGTTGTCGCGATTGCCGGCGTTCGCTTCCTTCAACGCCTGCAGCGCGCGGCGCATCGTGGTGAGATCGGGCTGCGGCGCGGCGTCGAGGTGGCGCAGCGCGTCGTCGTACGCGGTCTGCCGCAGCAGGATGGAGATCAGCTCGCGGCGCAGCGGCACCTCGGGTTTGACGGCGATGAGCTGTTCGAGGAGTGCACGCTCGCGCGCGAAGTCGCCTGCGTCGCGTGCCACGAGCGCCGCTTCGAGCAGCACCGCGTTGTCTTTCGGTGCGATGGTCAGCGCTTCGTCGATGAGCGCCTTCGAATCGCGCTTCTCCGCGCGATACAAACGCGAGAGCACGACGCGCGACGTCACGTCGTCTTTGGTCAGTGCCTGTTCCAGCGACGCCTTCGCGTTGACGCGATCGCCTTTCGCGAGCTGCGCCAGGCCGAGCGTTCGCATCGCGGCCGGCTTCGTGTCGGCATCGAGGTGCGACATCCCTTCGCGGATCGTCTGGATCGCCGCGTCGTAGTCGCGCTTCCTGCGCGCGATCTCCGCGAGGTGCACGTACGCGAGCGGCAGGTCGGCCGACTGCGCGAGCGCGGCGCGGTACTCCGGGACGGCGGCGTCGAGCTGATTGCGGGTGAAGAAGATGAAGCCGAGGTTGTAGTGCGCGTTCGCGTTCTTCGGATCGATCGCCAGCGACTTGCGATACGCCGTCACGGCGTCGTCGTAGCGCTGCTGCTTGAGGTACATCGCGCCGACGTTCGCAAACGCGCCGGCGTGGATGACGTCGACCTTCTGCTTCTTCGCGATCTGCTGCTCGATCGGCTCGAGCGCCATGCGATACGCGCCGAGCGCCTCGTCGTAACGACCCTGTTCGAACAGCAGCGCGCCGAGGTTGTACTGCGCGCGGAGGAGCGTCTTGTCGAGCGTCACCGCCTTGCGATACGCGGCCACTGCTTCGTCGCGGCGTCCGCCGGCGTAGAGCTGATTGCCGAGGCTGAACTGGATGCGCGCGTCGTCGGGTGAGATCTCCGCCGCCTGCTCCAGCGCGGCGAGCGCTTCGTCGTTGCGGCCGAGCGCGCGGAGCGTGGTCGCGCGAAGCGAGAGCAGGCCGGAGTCGCGCTTGTTCTTCTCCAGCGCGCGATCGACGAAGCCGAGAGCCTCCGCCTGCTTGCCGAGCTGCTGCGCGGCCGCGGCGGCGTTCGAGAGAAGCGTGCGGTCTTCCGGAACTTTCTCCAGGCCGCGCACGAGGACGTCGTACGCCTCCTGCGTCTTGCCCGCCTTGTAGTAGAGCGCGCCGAGGTCGGCGTACGCGGACGCGAGGTACGGCGCGGCGTCGATGACCTTGCGGTACATCGCGATCGCGTCGTTCACGCGGCCCGATTCACGCGCGCGCTGCGCGTCTTCCATCAGGCTGCGCGCGATCTCCGGCACCTCCTGCTGGGCGAGCAGCGGGAGGGCCGTCGAGAGAATGAAGAGAGCGGAGGCGAGGGCTTTTTTCAGGGCTTCAGAAGTGTACTTCGATCTGCCCGAACACTTCACGTCCCGTCAGCTCCGTCTCCACGCCGAGGAACGTCTCCTCGGGATGTTTGTTCAGCAGGTTCTGCCCGATGATGCTGAGCCGCACCGGCTGCTTGAGACCGAAGGCGTTGATGTCGTAGCTCGCCCGCGCGTTGAAGAGCGTGTAGCTCGGCAACGGCCGGATCGTCGGATCGGTGAAGTTCGATTTCAACAGGTAGTAGAACCCCGGGCCGACGTACTTGCCGCGCCACGACAGCTCCGCCGCCGCGCGCCAGCCGTTGAACGGTCCGGCGTACGCGCCGGCGTTGATCTTGTTCTTCGGCGCGTAGACGAATTCGAGCGGGACGTGCGTCGAATCGGTCGCGTTTCCTTCCTGACGCTCCGACTGATGCGCCCAGTTCACGAAGCCGGTGACGCCGCGCAGGTTTGCCTTCAGCTCGAGCTCACTGCCGGTGATCGTGCCCTTCGCCGGATGGTTCTCCCAGCCCACTCCCTCTCCTCCTCCCGGAAGCGACGGCAGGCTGATGACGATGAACTTCGAGACGCGCGAGCGATAGAAATCGGCGCGGCCGGAGAGCGTCGGCGTGAACTGATACTCGCCGCCCACTTCCATCGTCCGGATCTCTTCCGGTCGCAGGTTCGGATTCGGATTGAACACCGCGAGCGGGAACGGCCCGGTGATCGGACCGTTGACGTTGATGAACCATGAGTCCTGATAGAGCTCGCTGAAGCTCGGAAAGCGGAACGCGGTCGAGTATCCGCCGCGGACGACGAGGCGCTGGTTCGGCGTGTAGACGAGCGCGAGGCGGGGCGAGGTCTTCGCCGGCGTGATGTCGGTCTTGCGGTCGAAGCGGACGCCGACCGTCGCGCGCATGACGTCGCGGATGATGTCGAACTGGTCCTGCGCGTAAAGCGCGGTCTTGTCGTAGCCGGAGACGATCTCGCCTTCGGGCGAGAGCTCTTTCTTGTGCTCGCCGCGATCGAGGCGCCGGTATTCGACGCCGAGCAGCACGTCGTGGCCGGGGATCATCTTCACGCCGAGGCGGAAGTCGCCGATCGCCTGGTAGCCGTGGTTCTCCGCTTTCCCGAAATCTTCCGGGTTCTCCGGCAGCGCGTGACACGCGGCGCAGTGCATGCCGAAGCGGTGGTCCCACGAGACGTCGGCGGCGTACGTGAACTTCGCGCCGTCAGGAGCGTGGTTGTAGCGCAGCGCGGCCATCGTCTCGCTCTGCTTGATGCGATGCGCCGAGGCGAACACCGATCCCGGCGGCAGTCCGGCCGCCGACAGGTCTTCGGAGAAGCCTTCGAGGTTGTCGTTGTGCCGGTAGAGCTCTCCCTGGAGCTCTTTCCAGTTGCCCTTGAGGAAGACGTCCGACGCGCGCATGTGCGAGTTGTCGTCGGTCCAGAACTCGACCGGGAACATCGTGCGCTGGAACTTGATCGCCGCCAGGCCGCTGCCGTTCGGGCCGAGGCGGTTGCCGTACATCGCCGTGACCGCGGTCGTGTCGCGCTCGCCGCCGCCGTAGACCTGCGCCGATCCGCCCGCCAGGTCGTCGCCCGAAAGCGTGACCACGTTGATCACGCCCCAGTACGCGTTTTCACCGTAGAGCGACGATCCCGGACCGCGCACGATCTCGATCCGCTTGATCATCTGCACCGGGAAGAGGTCGAGCGCGGGGCTGAGCGGAAAGCCGCCGGTATCGCCGGAGTTGAATGGCGCGCCGTCGATGAGGATCAGCACGCGGCTGCTGAACGGGTTCTGGCCGAAGCCGCGGATGTCGACCGTCGCGGTCATCGGATTCCAGCGGACGTTGACGCCGGCGACGAGCCGCAGGAGGTCGACGACGGTGTGCGCGCTCGACTCGCTGATCTGCTTCGCGGTGATGACGGTGACCGAGGCCGGCGCTTTCGAGATCGGGATCTCGGTCTTCGTCGCCGCTTCGACCTTCGGCTGTTCCTCGCCGAAGAGCGTCACTTCACCGATCGATTTCCCCGGCTGCGCGGGCTGCTGCGCCTGCAGCGAGAAGGCAAGGAAAAGGAGCACGGCCGTCCGTTTGATCAACGAAGCACCTCGTAATCGAAAATTTTGGGAAAACCGAGATTGGTGGAAAGTCTACACCGCGGCGTGAGTGGCCGTTTGTTGATCTGGATCACATTCTGGCGGCCGGGAGCGTGACATCGTTCGCCCACATTGAACGTCTTGCGCATTGGCCGGTACCGGGTCCTCGAGCGGTTGGGCGAAGGCTCCTCGGGTGACGTCTATCTCGCCGAAGACACGATCGTTCATCGCAAGGTCGCGCTGAAACTGCTGCGGCATCGCGATGCGGACGAGCGCCAGCTCCGCAGCTTCGAGCGCGAGGCGGCGTGCGCGGGGATGCTCAATCATCCGAACGTCGTCACGCTGTTCGACATCGGCGTCGAGGACGACATCCGCTACATCGCCAGCGAGCATGTGGAAGGGGAGACGCTGCGCCAGCGCCTCGAGCATGGTCCGCTGCCGATCCCCGAGGTCGTCGAGGTCGCCCTCGGCGTTGCGTCGGCGCTCGTCGCGGCCCACGAAGCGTGGATCGTTCATCGCGACGTGAAGCCGGAGAACATCATGCTGCGCCACGACCGCCGCGTGAAGGTCCTCGACTTCGGCGTGGCCAAGCTCGCGGGCGGCGGCGACAGCACCGATCCCCTGCGCCGCGCCGACAAGCTGGTCGGAACGCTGCCGTATCTCTCGCCCGAGCAGGTGCGCGGCGAGGAGATCATCGACTCCCGCTCCGACATCTACAGCCTCGGCGCGGTGATGTACGAGATGCTCAGCGGCATGCCGCCCTTCACCGGCCCCACGCCGATCGACGTCCTCGCCGCGATCGTCGAGACCGAGGCCGAGCCGCTCCCCGGCATCGTCCCGCTCGCCCTGCACGACATCGTCAATCGCTCCCTGCGCAAGAGCATTTACGAGCGCCTGCAGACCGCGGCCGAGATGGTCGCGCTGCTGACGGAAGTGCGGCTCGACCTGGCGATTCGCGAGCGACGGTCGCGTCCGGCACACGCATAGTTCTTGCATCCTTACGGACCAGAGAATGTCCGTCCATCCGCAGTTCGCTTCCTTCCTCGCGGACGCGCCTACACCGAAGCGCGGCCATCGCGAGTTGATGGAGCTGACGCTCACCCGGATCTTCGACGACGTCACGCCGCTCGAGCAGTGCCTGGCGAAGTTCGTCGAGTTCATCTGCTTCGCCGATTCGTGGGAGTCGGGCGTGGTCTGGCTGACCGGCGACGACGGACTCCTCGAGCCGGTTGCCGGTATGTCGGACGGCATGCTCGCCGCGCGCGCGCACGCCGAGGGGGAGGTGATCTCCGTCCCGAACGTTGGCGCCGCGTTTCAGATCTCGGACTCGCGCCAGACCATCGGCGTGATCGAGCTGTTCAACCACTCGATGGCGCCGCTGAACGAGGAGGCCGCGCGTGCGCTGCACGATACCGGCCTCGCGGTCGGCCGCCTCATCGAGCGCGCGCGCCTGGTGAAGGCGATTCAGCGCAAGGGGATGGAGTGGGCGGGCACGTTCGACGCCATCGAGCTGCCGATCTTCCTCACCAATTCCGAGGGCGTCGTGGTGCGGATGAACCGTGCCGGACGCGATCTCGCCGGCGCGAGCTACGCGAACATCCTCGGACGCCGCATCGCCACGCTCGGTGACAACGAGGTGTGGCGCGCGCTCGGCGATCTGGTGAGCGCCATCGTCGCCACGCGCGAGTCGTGCTCCGCGCGCGCCATGGACGACCGGCACTGGGACATCACCGGCAGCGTCTACGTCGCCGAGGAAGAGGATCGCGTCATCCTGATCATGCGCGACATCACGCGCATCGTCTCGCTGCAGGAGTCGGTGCGCCGCGGCGAACAACTCGCGGCGATGGGCGAGCTCGTGGCCGGCGTCGCGCACGAGGTGCGCAATCCGCTCTTCGGCATGGGCGTCACGCTCGACGTCTACCAGCCGCTGCTCCAGCGCGACGAGAGCTCCACGGAGATGTTCGACGCGCTGCGCACCTGGATCGGCCGCCTCAATCAACTGATGGAAGACCTGCTGCAGTACGGCAAGTCGTGGCGCGTCGACCTCAGCGAAGGAACGCTCGCCGAAGTGATCGAGCAGGCGGTGTCGCAGACGATGCCGGTCGCGGATCAGGCGCGCGTCCGCATCCGCGCCGAGAGCGCCGGTGGGCTGACGATGTTGATGGACCCCGCGCGACTCGCGCACGCGGTGCAGAACGTGATCCTCAACGCCGTGCAGCACTCCGACGCGGATGCTGAGGTCGTGGTGACGGCGCGGCGTGCGGGAGGGATGATCGAATGCGTTGTCAGCGATCACGGACCCGGCTTCGACGCGCGCGATCTGCCGAAGATTTTTCAGCCGTTTTTCACGCGACGCAGGGGAGGGACGGGCCTCGGCCTTTCCATCGTGCAGCGCATCGTCGACGAGCACGGGGGCACTGTTGTTGCAGAGAACGCCTCAGCCGGAGGCGCGGTCGTCAGGATGCGCTTCCCTGAATTCAGGTCCACATGATGTTGCAGACCACTGGCAAAGAACGGTCGGCACCACGGCATCGAATTCTGATCGTCGACGATGAAGAACTGATCGTGCAGGCGATGCGGAAGTACTTCGCCGGCCTCGGTTACGACGTCGATTCCGCCTTCGAACTCGAAGAAGCGCAGGCCCTCCTCGGCAACTATCGCTACGACCTGGTCATCGCCGATCTGCGCCTGACCGGCGTCGGCGGCGTAGAAGGGCTACAGATCGTGGCCGACGTCCGCCAGCGCTGGGCGAACGCGCGCGTCATCCTCCTCAGCGCGTATGGCACGCCGGAGATCGAGCGCGAGTCGTATCAACGCGGCGCCGACGCCTTCCTGCACAAACCGAAAGCGATGATGGAGATCGCCCAGGTAGCGGTGAATCTTCTGGAAAACGCATGAAAGAACATTCCGCACTCGACGCACTGCTCGCTCCCGGTGGCATCCGCCCGCTGTTTCAGCCGCTCTACGCGCTGACACACGGCGACCCGCATCTCTTCGCGTTCGAATGCCTCTCCCGCGGTCCGGCGGGGACGAATTTCGAGAAAGCGCCGGTGCTCTTCGAGTACGTGCGTCTGAAGAGGCAGGAAGCGCTCGTCGACCGCATCTGCATCTCCACCGCGCTCGAGCAATTGCCGGCGATGTCGATCGACACGAAGGTCTGCGTCAACGTGCACGCTTCGACGCTGGCGCGCGACGCCGGCTTCATCGACTTCCTCGCCCGCGCGATCCAGAAAGCGGATCTCCATCCGGCGCGCGTGATCGTCGACGTGATCCAGCACTCCCCCTCGCACGACGGCGACGGCTTCGCCCGCGCCGTGTCGCGCCTGCGCACCCTCGGCGTCGCCATCGCCCTCGACGACATCGGCGTCGGCGCGTCGAACTTCAAGATGCTGCTCGAGGTGACGCCCGATTACATGAAGCTCGACCGCTGCATCGTCGAAGGCTGCCACGACGATTCGAAGCGCTGCGCCGTGATCGAGTCGCTGGTGCAGCTCGCGTCGCGCCTGCATTCGACGGTCGTGGCCGAAGGGATCGAGACCGACGACGACCTGGTCATCGTGCAGAGCCTCGGCGTGAAGATCGTGCAGGGATTCCTGCTCGCGCTGCCGATGGAGGGCCGTAAACTCGTCACCTCATGGCCCACTTTGTCGCCTTCATCCGCGGCATAAACGTCGGCGGAAACAAGATGCTCCCGATGGCCACGCTCAAGGCAGCGTGCGAATCGGCCGGCCTCACCGACGTCCGCACGTTCCTCCAGAGCGGCAACGTCATCTTCCAGACCACGAAAAAAGATCCCGCCCCGCTCATCCGCAAAGCGCTCGACCTCGACGTGAAGGTGATCACGCGCAGCGTCGACGAGCTGAAGAAAGTCATCGGCAGGAATCCCTTCGAAGGCGACCGCAATCCGAGCCTGCTGATCGTGATGTTCCTCGAGGACGCGCCGTCAAAGGACGCGAAGGCGGCGCTCGAAGCGGCGCACAAAGGCCCGGAAGAGATCCACTTCTCCGGCCACGAGCTCTTCATCTACTACCCGAACGGCGCCGGCCGCTCGAAGCTGACGAACTCGGTGATCGAGCGGAAGCTGGGGATGGCGGGGACGGCGCGGAACTGGAACACGGTGACGAAGCTACTGGCGTTGGCCGAGGGGTGAACGCCCTTACGGCGACAACTCGATCGACGTTCCTTCCACGCGGTGCCGTTCAATACCCGCGTACTGCGGCAAGGTAAATGGATCGACGAATTCTCTTGTGCCCTCGGGCAAGGTGCCGAAGGCGACCGTGATCGTCCCTGTTTCCGCGATGTCCGGGACACGCAGCGTCGCCCCGCGGTGGATGACCGAATCGAGACCGCGCAGCTCCATGTGCGTATTCAGCACCTGCACCGGCACGTACATACCGCCAACCCACAGACCGAGCAGGCCCATGTCACTCCGATTGTCCGGCACCGTCACTGTGAACGTGCGCATCGGCACGGCGGGAATCTGAAGCAGCAGTTCCGCGGGCGGCGCGAGAGGCAGTGGCAGCACGGTCAGAGGACGGTTGCCGGAGACGTAGACGACATGCTCCGGCGCGGTGTGCGTCGATCGCGACAGGAACGCACCCTCCGCGTCGAGCGGGACATCCTCGGTCACAACACCGGCCGGATTCACGAACTCGACATAGCCTTGCCCGGTGTGTCCGGCGACGCGGCCATGCATCGCCACGGGATCGAATCGCACAATGGCGATTTTTTCTCCGAGCTCCTTCGGATCAACAGGCTCACTGCACTTGAGCACGAAATCCTTGTGCTTCGCGCACAGACTGATGAGAAATCCCTCCGGCAGGTCATCGAAGTCGACAATGCCGTCCGAGGTCGTCGATTTCTCGGGCGAATGGAACCACGGTTCAATGCCTTCTGAGAGCACCTGTCTGACCGGTCCGTAGCTCACGCCCGCATTTGCGACCGGGTGCTGCTGCGCGTCGACCACTTTGACGCGTAGTCTGACCGGGTTGATATCGATGTCATAGGCGGTGTTGATCGATGGCGCCGCGCGTGGAATGAAGGCGTATGTACGCTCGCCCTGGCACGGCTCGACCTGCACGATCGATTGCCGCGGATCGGCGGCGAGTGTCGCCGTGTAATGCCCTTCGTCGTCGCTGACCGCCTGCCCGGAATCGAAAATCAGCCGCGCGTGCACCGGTTTGCCGTTCACCTTCACAGAGCCGAAGAAATCGAAGGACGAAAGTTTGAGATCGAGCGTGGTCCGCCGGCCGGTGATCGCTTCCGCATTGACCGATTGCGGTTTTCCATCGGGCGGCTCGACGGACAGCGTGTAAGCGCCGGGAGTGACACCGTTGAATGCGAGGCTGGCAGTGAATGCGAACGGCGCCGTGGCGTTCGCGACGGTCGAGCAGTGATTTTTACCGGCACAACGCAGCAGAGTCGCTCGAAGTAAGGGGACGTCGGACGTGCGCGCTTCATGGCATTGGGACACGGTCTCGCGTGCTCCTTCAATCGACCAGCGAATCTCGATACTGCCGCCCGCGACCAGTGGAAGCGCCTCGCGCACAATCGTGACCGGTCGCGGCAAAACCTCGACTATGCGATTGACCGTTTTCCACATGCTGCCGCCGGAAATCACCTCGGCGTCGCCGGTCGGAACGTGCTGAAAAAAAAGCAGTGCAGATTCTTCGGGTCCATAGAGCGGCGCAATCGGATGAATGATCCGATCGCCGGATTTGAGCGCGATCTCCGGTGCGGGCAGGACGCTCCGTGCGGTGCTGATCGAATCAGCGTCGAGGCGCACCTGCATGATGACGTCCGACTCGTTCGACTGTGACTCGAATGACGCGGACCGACGTTCTCCCGGCTCGAGATACAAAGGCTCGCCGGCGCGGATCGGCAGGCCGTTTTCGATGATCAGAGGCACGAGGACCGCGCCCGCGGGCGCGATGACGGTCATCTCGCCTGGCACGAGCGGAATGAACGTGCTGAAAGACGTGGGCGTCGATCCGAGCCAGATTCCAAACCGTTGTTTTCCGGCGATGCGCTTCACGACGACGGAAAAATCGACAAAGCCTGCTTTTTCAAGACGCGTCTGCAGCTTTTCGTATCCCTGTTCAGGGTTCCGCGGTCCGTCATAGACCGTGAAGTCGCGTTGCAGAGAGGCGAATCCATCCTTGTGACGAGCAAACGTGTGAATGAGGCCCGGCGGAAAATCGAGAATTGCATCCGCCGGAAGACATCGCACGTCGCTCGGCGACAGGAACAATGAATATGCATCACCACGAATGCCGCGGTAGAAGCACACCTCACTACCCGGCATCCGCTTGCCTTCCCACGTAACGACGTATTCACGACGATAGGCCGCGGCCGGAACTGTCAGCAGCAGGAGGAGGATGAAGGATCGGATGCGCGAACAGGTCATTGACCGTAGCACTTACCCGAGCACGGCTTACAGCCCTGCGGATACGGATTTGCCTGGCATCCGTTGTTCGATACGGAAATGAGACAGCCCGACCCGTTCCCGCACAGCCGGCTGCAATTGCATGCCCCCTCGGTATAGCCACCGCCGCCGCCGTCATCGACGCATGGCTGTCCGCTTGTGGGATCCATGCACCCGATATTCGGCACGATCCCGGGCATTTGATATTTCGAGATTGTCGGTAGATCGTCTGTCGGCGTGTCAGGCGCCGGCTGCTCGGCGAGCGCTGCCAGGGCCATGGTCACCGTTGCAATGAAAACTGCCCGGCGGAGGCTATTCATAACCGGCAGTCTAGGTATAAATCAGCCATGATAGCAATAAGGAAATTATCCGTTACACAATGACGAACTGCCCCCGCCCGCTCCGCTTCGCCGTGTACAGCGCCTCGTCGATCCTCCGCTTCGCTTCCTCCGGCGACTCGCCCGCGCGCAGGGCGCCGAGGCCGCAGGAGGCGCTGAGGAGGCGCTCGCTGCCGTTGTATTTGAACGGCACGCGCTGCAGCGACTCGTAGACGCGCATCACGATGCGCTGTGCGTCCTCGACTGCGGCGTCGGGAAAGAGGATCGCGAACTCGTCGCCGCCGACGCGGGCGAAGATGTCGGTGGGGCGGATCACGGCGCGCGTCAGCTCGGCGAAGCGGATCAGCGCCTGATCGCCCGCGGCGTGTCCGAGCTCGTCGTTGATCGGCTTGAAGAAATCGAGGTCGATCATGGCCAGGACGCCGCCGTTCGCGTGCTTCGCCAGCGCTTCCTCGAAATAGCGGACGTTGTACAGGCCGGTGAGCGGATCATGCGTCGACGCCTCGAGCAGCTCCTCCTGCTCGGAGACGTTCTTCATCGTGATGATCGTCGACGACTCGGTCTCCCCGGCGAAGCGGAACGGCGTGGCGCGCACCTCGTACGACTGGCCGTTGATGTGCGACGGCACATCGCTGCGGATCGTCATCCCGAAATAGAGCGCACCGAAGATCTCCTCCGCCGCACGGTTCGCGTAGAGCAGCGTGTCGGTCGAGCCGATGACCAGCACCGCGTCGGCGACCGCGTCGAACGCCGCCTTGAGGTAGTGCTGCTCGGTGATGTCCTCGATCGCCACGTTCGCGTACGTCGTCCCCTGGTGCTCCACGGTGCTGATGCGCACGTTCGCCACGCGGTTCTGGTCGTCGAGTGTGTAGACGGTGTAGAGCGCGGTGCCGCCGCCGCGCGCGAGGAGCTGCGTGATCCGCTCCGGTGTCGTGAAGTTGACGAGGTCGAGGAGCTTCGCGCCGGGCGGCGGCGCATTGCGCCCGAGGAGGCGGTTCACGAAGCTGTCGCTGAGATGGACCACGCGTCCGCTGTCGCGATCGACGACCGCGCTCGGATGCGGCGACGAGCTGAGGATCGCCTGGAAGAGCGTCTCCGCCTCGCGGCGCGCGCTCCGCTCGCTCACTTCCTTCAGCTCGCGCTCGACCGCAGGCACGAGCCGCGCCATTTTTTCTTTCAGCACGTAGTCGTGCGCGCCGCCGCGCATCATCTCCACGGCGATCTCTTCGCCGATCGCACCGGAGACGACGATGAACGGCAGGTCGACGTGCGCCTCGCGAAACAGTTGCAGCGCTTCGGGGGCGCTGAAGGCCGGGAGCACGTAGTCGCAGATCACGATGTCGAACGTCGCGCCGCGCAGCAGCTCCTCGCGCAGGCGCGGGCCCGTCTCCACGCGCGTAATCTCGGGCGTGTATCCGCCGCGGCGCAGCTCCATCGCCAGACGCGCGGCGTCGCGCTCGGAGTCTTCGATGAGAAGCACGCGCAGCGGCTTCGTCATGCGGTCGTCCGGTGGGGGGACAGGCGCCCTCGCCTGTCCGCATCATCGTTGACAGGCGAGGGCGCCTGTCCCCCCATCGTGAAGTAAAACGTCGCCCCCTTCTCCACTTCACCCTCGGCCCAGATCCGGCCGCCGTGCCGGTGAAGGATGCGCTCCACGGTGGCCAGGCCGATGCCGGTCCCCTCGAACTCCTGCCGCGTGTGGAGGCGCTGAAAGGCGCGGAACATCTTGTCGGCATAGCTCGGATCGAAGCCGGCGCCGTCGTCGCGGACGTAGATCGCGCGCCGCCCGTTCTCCTCCGTCGCGCCGAATTCGATCCTGGCGTGCGGATGCTTGCGCGTGAACTTCCACGAGTTCGACATCAGGTTCTCGACCACCGCGCGCAGCAGCCGCCGGTCGCCGTTGACGACGACCCCTTCCTGGATGCGGAACTCCACGCTGCGCTGCGGCTCGCGCTGGCGCAAGCCGTCAGCGACGGAGCGCGCGAGCTGCGAGAGGTCGACGTCCTCCCGGTCGATGTCGGCGCGCGTGAAGCGCGACATCTGCAGCAGGCCGTCGACGAGGTCCTGCATCTGCAGGCAGGCGTCGCGGATCCAGTGCACGCAATCGCGCGACATCTCGTCGAGCTTCGCGTCCTCCACCATCATCTGCGTGAAGCCGTCGATCGACGCGAGCGGCGCGCGGAGGTCGTGCGATGCGGAGAACGTGAACGCCTCGAGCTCCTTGTTCGCCGACTCCAGCTCCAGCGTGCGCCGGCGCAGCGTCACCTCGTTTTCGTTGACCTGATCGAGCAGGCGGCCGACGGAGGCGTCGAGCGAGGCGAGCGAGCCCTTCGCCTGCAACGGCTCGCGTTTGTCGATCGCGACAGCGGTGCGGAGAATCGCGCGGCGCATGAGGATCGTGGTGATGATCGCCGCGAGGAGCGACGCCGCGATCGCGCTGATGGCGATCGGTGAAAGCAACGCCGCGCGCTGGTGATAGGTGTCGACGCAGACCGTCGTGGGCCCCGAGGTTGTCCGCACATTGGTGCAGATCTGCATTACCGAAACCGCCCTGAGCGGACGGGACGTCCGCTCTCCTCCGACAGTCACCGCGCTGACGCCTTCGACGTGCACGAGCAACGCGGCGAGCAGCTTCGGATCGACCGGCGTCGTTTCACTCGCTGCAGCGATTTCGCTGAGCACCGCCTGCGCGGGAGGCGCATTCGCGGGACGCGCAAGCGCAGCGATGACAATCGTGGCGGCGAGTGTGATGCCGGTCACGACTAAGATGGGGACGAGGACTGTGATGCGCTCGAGCGATTTGACCATCGGTCTACGCTTTGCATGAGTCCGTTGCAAGAAACATCCCATGGGTTGTCAGACAGCGGACAGCAGACAGCGGACAGCAGACGGCTTCCTGGGTCTGCTGTCCGCTGTCTGCTGTCTGCTGTCTGCCTGTGCCAATAGTCCCGAGGCCCGCGAGCTCGCGCCGCGGACGGTCGAAGTTCGCGGTGAGCTGGTCGCCAGCCGCAGCGCCTCCCTCGTCACGCCGTTCGAAGGGACCGTCAGCCGCGTCGCGGTCCGTGAAGGAGCGGCGGTGAATGCGGGCGATGTGCTGGTCGAATTGACGAACCCCGAGGTCGATCACAACCTCGCGGTCGCGCGTGCGCAGCGGGAGTGGTCGGAGCACAAGGGTGATGCGGCGCCGGTCAGTCGCGAGGTGTCGGCGATCGTGGCGCGCAAGAAGGCGAGGCGCGATCGCTACCGCGCGCTGTACGCCACGCGCGATGTGACGCTGCAGGAGCTCGAGGACGCGGAGAATGATTACTCCGCCGCTCTTCGCGACCTCGGCGCGCCGCGCAATTCGCGTCTTTCCCAGATCGAAGTCGAGCGCGCCGTCGCGGACGAAAAACTCGCTGAGCAGCGTCAGCAGTCACTCGTGATCCGCGCGCCGATCGCGGGCGTGGTGACGAAGCTCGACGCGGCGGAAGGGCGGCAGGTCGGCGCGCGCGAGGCGATCGCCGAAGTCACGGCGATGAGCAACCTCGAGGCGCGGGCGGAGGTCGAGCCCGACCTGCTGCGCGTCATCCGTGCGGGCATGAGCGTCGAGGTGCGCATCATGACCGTCCCGCCGAAAGTGATCCTCGACAAAGTCGCGTACGTCGTGCCGTACCGCTCCGGCCAGCAGGAGCGCCGCGCCGCGGTCGTGGTCAACATCGCGAACGGCGACTCTGCGCTGCAGCCGGGGACGCCGGTGATGATGACGATCAAGACGGGACAATGATTGCCGCCCTCGTTCTCGCGTTGTCCTTCGAGGAGCTGATCGCTCGCGTCACTGCACATCGCGCGAACGTCGTGACCGTCGATCGAGTCGCCACCGGCGCCTCCATCCGCCTCGAAACGAGCACCGGCGTCTCGCGCTCGCAGGACCTCTTCTTCGAAACGCCGTACCAGAGCCGTTCGGCGTCCGCGGTCGTCGCGCTCGACTATCCGCTCTTCAACGCCGGCACGCGCTCGATCGCCGAGCGCATCGCGCAAAACGAGCGCGATCTGGCGCAGCAGGCGCTCGCGTTGAGCGATGCCGACTTCAACACGCTGCTCGACGCGTACGCCGATCTCTGGCTCGCGAACGTCGAGAGCTCACGGACTAAGACGCTCTCGGCCGACGTGCTCAACGTCGTGAATCGCGGTCCGCAGCTCCTGGAGCAGGGGAAGATCAGCAACATCACCGCGGCGCAGTGGGAGGAGAGCGCGCTCGCCATCCGCTCGCGGCTCCTCGATCTCGAGCTGCGCAAGCTCGACGCGGCGACGAAGCTTGGTCAATACGTTGACGATCCGCCTGACAATCCGATAGAGCCGGCGATCGATTTCAACATCACGTCGATCGACGCCGAGGCCGCGGTGCAACGGCATCCTGAAGTCATCGCCGCTTCGCAGCGCGTGGAGCGGGCGAGGCTGGCGGTCGAACAGGTCGAGAACCGCCGCCGTCCCGACTTCGGTCTCTCCGGCTTCGCTGGCATCGGCGCCGCCGACGCGACGTTCCGCGGCGAGCAGTCGCAGGGGACGTTCGGCATCTACGGCCTCCGCTTCCGGATGTCGTATCCGATTCACGACGGCGCGCTCGCCGGCGATCTGTCGCGCTCGCGCCGCGAGCTCGCGCGCGCCGAGGCGGATCGCGACGTCGCGCTGCGTCGCGTGCGCATGATGGTCACGGCGGAGATGTTGCGCATCGACGCGCAGCGCAAGCGCATCGAGCTGCTGAAGGAGGCGGTCGATGTCTCGCGTCAGCGGCAGCAATCGCTCGTCCGCCTCGTCGCCGCCGGCGTGCAGCCCGACGTCGAAGCGTTGCGCGCCGCCGGCGAGACGCTGGCCCGCGAAGTGCGGCTCGACGAGGCGCGCATCGATCAATGGAAGGCGTGGCAGCGGCTGCGCCGGCTTACGCCATGAGTGGCGTGTCCGTGCTCCTCACCACCGAGGGCACGTACCCGTATTCCGGCGGCGGCGTCAGCACCTGGTGCGACACGCTCATCCGCAACACGCCCGACGTCCGCTACACGCTTCTCCCGCTGATGATGAATCCGCACGTCGAGCGCCGGTACACGCCGCCGACGAACGTGCGGCGCGTGCTGCCGGTGCCGTTGTGGGGGATCGAGGAGCCGAGCGAGTTCATCACCGACGTGCCGTTCGCGCGGCTGTACGAGCGCGCGCACAACACGCCGCGCGCGGCGATCGAGGCGGAGTTCCTGCCGATCTTCCGCCGCTTCCTCGACGCCGTCATGCGCGCCGATCCCGACTGCGACGTCGTCGGCCGCGCGCTCGTCGACATGGAGGAGTACTTCCGCCGCCGCGACTACAACAAGACGCTGAAGTCGCCCGAGGTGTGGGACGCGTTCGTCGCGATCATGGAGAAGCACGGTGAGCCGACGCTCTTCGATCTCACCGAATGCCTCCGCTGGCTCTACCACTTCCTGATCGTGCTCAACGTCCGAGTGCCGCGCGTCTCCGTCACGCATTCGACCGCCGCGGCGTTCTGCGGGATCCCGTGCATCACGTCGAAGATCCGCGACGGCGTGCCGTTCATCCTCACCGAGCACGGCGTCTATCTGCGCGAGCAGAACCTCTTCCTCTCCCGCTTCCGCCGCCTCTACTTCGCCAAGGATTTTCTGCTCAGCCTCATCACCGCGATCGTCCGGACGAACTACCGCTTCGCCGACGTCGTGGCGCCGGTCTGCCACTACAACACGCGGTGGGAAATCGCGCATGGGACGCCGCGCGACAAGATCCAGGTGATCTACAACGGCGTCGATCCCGATCGTTTTTCGCCGGCGCCGAAGCCGCCCGGTCCATTGCACGTCGTCGCCACCGCGCGCATCGATCGTTTGAAGGACATCGAGACCTTTCTCCGCGTCGCCGCGCGCATCGGACGTGGCGTCCGCTTCTCGATTTACGGTGCTGTGACCGACGAGAAGTACTACCGCGAATGCCTCGCGCTGCGGCGCGAGCTCGGCGTCGACGTGACGATGGGGGAGGCGCTCGACGATGTGGTGAGCGCGTATCGCGGCGCCGACGTCGTGCTGCTCACCAGCATCTCCGAGGCGTTTCCGTTCTCGGTCATCGAGGCGATGTCGTGCGGGAGGGCGGTGGTGGCGAGCGACGTCGGCGGCGTGCGCGAGGCGCTCGACGGCTGCGGCGTGGTCGTCCGTCCGCGCGACGTCGACACCTTCGCCGCCGAGGTGCAGCGCTTGCTCGACGATCCGGCGCTGCGCGAGAAGCTCGCGACGCGTGCGCGGGCGAAGGTGATCGAGCAGTTCCGCATCGACGAATCGGTCGCCGCGTATCTCAACCTGTATCGCGACCTCGGTGGAGCGACAGGCGCCTCGCCTGTCGAAGCGACCGCATGACGACGCACGACCTCGCGCTCGACGTCCTCACCCGCACCGGCCGCCCGCGCGACGCCTGGGAGATCACCGCGCAGCTCGAGGTGATGGGCCTCCGCGACGCCGACGCCCGCGCCAATTACGGCCATCGCGATCTCTTCGACCTCGCCCGCGCCATCTTCGCCCTGTGTACGACAGGCGCCCTCGCCTGTCCGAATGAAGCCGACGATCCTCCCGAAAAAACCACGAGCTTCTTCACCCACTACGCCAAAGGCTCCATCTTCGCCGTCCCGATGCTGCTGCAGGCCGCCGCGATTCTCACGTGGGGCTACGGCCTCTGGGGCGCGCGCGACGTCGACGTCCGCACCGGCACCGCGATCGCCCTCGGCTTCGTCGCGAGCTACGTCCTCACCGGCGGCTTCGTGCAGGCCATCACGCGCCGCGGACTCTTCTACGTCTATCAACAGGAGCGCGAGCTGGCGCGCTGGGTCGTGCTGCGCGGATGGTGGCTCGGCGCGCGCATCGTCCTCGGCCTGATCATTCCGGGACTCGCGTTCAACGCGCTCTACGGCCTCCTGCCGTGGGACCTCTTCCTGATCGCGACGTTGTATTACGCGTCGCTGTCGATGCTCTGGCTCAACTGGTCGATGGTCTACGTCGCCGGCAAGCGTTACTGGATCGCGATCGTCACCGCCGTCGCGCTCGCCGTCGTCGTGATCCTCGCCGGCTATCGCGGCTGGAACATCATCGCCGCGAACACCGCGGGCCTCGCCGTCGCCGCGGCGCTGAGTTTCGTCCTCGGCCTCTGGGCGCTCGGCGGCTTCGCGCATCTCAAGCCGCACAATCCTCCGCGGATGACGATCCTCGTCTACGCCACCTCGCGCTGGTTCCTCTACGGCCTGCTCTACAACGCGTTCGCGTTCGCCGACCGCATCGTCGCCTGGACCGCGCGCACCGGACGCGAAGACCTCCCGCCGTACACCTTCTGGCTCAGCCCGCGCTACGAGCTCGGGATGGACCTCGCGCTGATCGTGGTCATGCTCCTCGCCGGCGCGGTCGAGGCCGCGGTGCAGACGTTCTCCGAACGCCTCGTGCCGGTGGAGAAGAGCATCGCCAGCGACGAGCGCTCGCGCTTCAGCGCCTGGTTCGCGTCGTTCTACCGGCGGCGCGTCGCGTTGATCGTGATCCTCGGACTGATCGCGATCGTCGTCGCGCGCTTCGCCGTCACCGCGGTCTCGCATTTGCCGAACGATCAGATCCGCATCGGTATCACGTCGCACTCCGCGATGACCGCGTTCTGGTTCGGCGCATTCGGCTACGCGCTGCTGATGCCCGCGATGCAGAACACGCTGCTGCTGCTCACGCTCTCGCGCGTCGAGCTCGCGGTGCGCGCGATGGCGATCGCCCTCGCGGCCAACCTCATCGTCGGCTTCATCTGCAGCCGCGCGATCTACTACGCCGATGCCGCCGCCGGACTGGTGGCCGGCTCGCTCGTGCTCTTCGTCATCACCTGGCTCGATCTCCGCCGCGTCGGCGCGCGGCTCGACTATCACTATTACGCGGCCTTCTGACCATGGGAAAGAGAGCAGATAGCGGATAGCAGATAGCAAAGGCGCCGGCCTGCTTCTGCCTTTTTGCTATCCGCTATCCGCTATCTGCTATCTCAAAACAAACATGTACACGCTGCTCGCCATCGACTCGACGCTGAGAATCATCTTCGCGATGGCGGTTCTTTTCGTGCTCGTGCCGCGCCTCGCCGGCAGCAGGAACAACTTCTGGTTCCACTTCGGCTGGGGCATCGTCATCCTCACCATCGCCGGGCAGCTTCTGACGCTGATGAAGCTCTACGCGCTGCCGACGCTGCTCCTCCTCTGCGCGCTGGTCATCCTCCTCGCGCGCGCCTGGCAGCAGCATCGCTCGCCGCTCGCGCTCCTCGCCGGCGCGCATCGCTGGGTCACGCTCGCGGTGATCAACGTGCTCGAGCGCCGCGTGTCGATCAGCCGCCGCATGCGCCGCATGCTGCGCCGCGCACGCGCGTCGTTCCGTATCGACCTGACGACGGCGGGCTGGATCGCGCTGACGCTGATCAGCGCGGTCTTCCACCTCTACCGCCCGTTCTCCACCGCGAACCTCGGCTACTCCGACAGCTACGGCCACCTCTACCTCGTGAAGCTGCTCGACGAGGGAAAGCAGATCGATCCGGCCTGGGGCCCGTATCCGCGCGGCATGCATTTCCTGCTGCTCGCGATTCAGCGCCTGACGAACATCGACGAGATCCTGCTGGTGAATTTCTTCGGCGCCGTCGCCGCGATCCTGCTGACGCTGGCCATCGCCTGGACCGCGTACCGCCTGTCGAACTCGCACGTCGCCGGGCTGCTCACCGGCCTGATCTCCGCGACGATGGTCGGCGGCCCGAAGCAGTACTTCGTCCTCGGCGGCAGCTTCGAAAGTCTCGACCTGACGTGGGCGCGCCTGATGACGCACACGCCGTACGCGAGCGTCCCGGCCGGCGCCGGCGAGTTCGACGTCCTGCTCACCGCGTTTCAACGGCAGTCGTCGACGCTCTCGCAGGAGCTGGCGATCGTGCTGCTCTTCCCGGCGATGGTGTTTTTGTGGGAGTGGGTTCGCGGCAACGCCATTGCGCGCTGGGGCTTCATCGGCTGCACCGCCGCCATCGCCGCGATCCATTCCGGCGTGCTCGTCCCGCTCGTGTTGTTGTGCGCGATCGTCGCCGTGTTCATGAAGGACGTCGTCCGCGGCGCGCTCGCCGGCCTCGCCGGAATCGCCATCGGCTCGACCTGGCTCCTCGGTTTCATCGCCTATCCGTTCGTTGCGCGCACCACGCAGCCCGGCTCCACCGCGCTCTTCTACTTCCCGTTCCTCCGCGCGTTCACCGGCGACGCCGCGGGCGGATCATCGACACAGCAGATCGACGCGTTCAACACGATCACGCCGCTGCTGATCGTGCTGGCGATCGTGGCGCTGGTGTTGATCGTGCGCGGCCAGCCCGGTGTGAAGATCGCGGGCGCGACGTATCTGGTTTTCTTCGCGATCCACATCTCCTCGCGCTTCGCGTTGCCGCAGCTCGTCGAGTCGCGCAGAAATTCGGAGTGGTTCCTGATGTCGATCGCGATGCTCATCGGCATTGCGGCGCAGGCGTGGCGGCGAGAGGTCGCGTGGGTCGCCGCGGCCGTGTGGCTCGCCCGCGTCCCCGCCCCCGCCTCCCTTCGCGATCAGCTCCTCAATTACTCCGGCTACGGCACCGCGTCGCTCGCGGTCGTGGAGATCGCGCACAAATACGAGCCGTACACCTGGACGCTCGTGAGCTACGGTCAGGAGTACCCGATGGTCCTCGGGCGCGGCTTCCACATCCAGGCGTCGGAGTTCCTGAACCGCTACGATCCCGCCATGCCGGAGCTCGCAGTGCCGACGCGCTACGTCTTCGTCCTCACCGAGCGGGTGCCGCATCGCTTCGAAGTCCTCGACTGGCGCTCGCGTTTCCGGCGCGGCGAGATCGAGCGCCGGCTCGAGACGTGGTGCCAGCTTTACCAGGCCACGCACGACGACATCCGCCTGTTCCTCGACGACGGAAACGTGCAGGTCTTTCAGATTTCGCGCAGCCAGGCCGAGGCCAATCGCATCGCGAAAGAGGCGCGGATGCAATGACGCTATTCGCGCGCTCATCACCCGGCGACCTCCACGTCGCGGCCGTCATCCCGGCGTACAACGTCGGGAACGAGATCTCCTCCGTCCTGCGGTCGATCCCGCCGCTGGTGCGGACGATCATCGTCGTCGACGACGCGTCGACCGACGGCACGGCGTCGATCGTCGATCGCTGCGCCGCGGTCGACCGCCGCGTCATCCCGGTGCGGCACGAGCACAACCGCGGCGTCGGCGGCGCGATGGTCACCGGCTTCCGCACCGCCATCGATGCCGGCGCCGACATCGTGGTGAAGATCGACGGCGACGGCCAGATGCCGCTCTGGCTCGTGCCCGATCTCGTGCAGCCGCTCGCCGACGGCGACGCCGATTACACGAAGGGAAATCGTTTCCGCGACTTTCAGGCGCTTCGCCAGATGCCGCTCGTCCGCCGTTTCGGCAACGTCGTGTTGAGCTTTCTGGCGAAGGCGGCCACCGGCTACTGGCGCTGTTTCGATCCCACCAACGGCTTCGTTGCCATCCGCGCCGACGTGCTGACGCAGGTCCCGCTGCAGAAGATCGATCCGACGTACTACTTCGAGACCTCGATGCTCGCGCAGCTCTACCTCATCGGCGCGGTGGTGAAGGAAATACCGATGCCGGCGCGCTACGCGGGCGAGAAATCGAGCCTCAGCATCGGACGCGTGATGCGGCAGTTTCCGCTGAAGCTCTTCGCGTCGATGATGCGCCGCCTGCTGCTGAAGAATTTCGTCGACGACTTCAATCTCGAATCGATCCATCTCGCCGCCGGAGTCCCGCTCTTTTTCAGCGGCATCGCGTACGGCCTGTGGAAATGGATCTGGTTCGTGCAGCACGGTCTCCCCGCGCCGACCGGCACGGTCGTCCTGCCGGCGCTGGCCATCATGCTCGGCGTGCAGTTCCTCGTGAGCGCAGCGACGCTCGATCTGCAGGCCGTGCCGCGCGAGCCGGTGAATCGCGGGCCGCTACTGCCGCGCGATGTGCGACTCGATGAAGGGGCGGGCGGCGGCGGCGAAGCGCTCCCAGGGGAAATGGAAGCGCCGCTCGTAAAAGAGGGGCCGCGCGTGCGGCGGCTCGACGAGGCGCTGCGGATCGACCTCGTCCAGGACCTCCCGCCGAAGGACGACTAGCTTCAGGAACGACTCGCCCCACAGTCCGAACCAGGTCCGCCGCTGGCTGCGATAGCGCCACGCCAGCATCGACGCGCTGAATGCCTCGCCGAGACTGAGCTTCGTGCGCGAGCCGCTGCTGCGGATCGGCGAGAGGACGCGGAAGAGATTTCCGTAGCGATTGCCGCGATAGAGCGGAAACTCGCGGCACGGGACGTTGCGCTTCTGCGCGATTGCGACGGCGACGAGATGCGCCGCGTCGTGATCCTGATGGCCGCCCTCCCACGCCAGCGTGACGACCTCGCCGATGTCGCGCTCCCGCACCGCGCGGTCGAGGATGTGGAACGCCGCCTCGAGATGCTCGACCAGCGAGCCGTCGGGGATGTCGTGCTGCGATCCGAGAAAGAGGATGTCGTTGTCGTCGACGCCGACGCGTGTGAGAACGCCGCGCGTTTCCGCATCGCGGACGGAGGAGGGGACGCTCGCCGCGCCGTCGGTGAGGTACGCGCAGATCACGCGGCGGCCGGCGCGGCGCTCGCGCGTGATGCGAGTGGCGACGCCGTATTCGTCGTCCTGATGGGCGAAGACGCACAACATCTCCGTCATCCCGAGCGGAGTCGAGGGACCTGGGGGGCCGGGCGGCACGCTCATCGCGCCTCCTCCCGCGCAGATCCCTCGACTCCGCTCGGGATGGCGCTAGACATGATCGGTCGACGCCCACGTCAACGCCCATCGCTGCTCGAGCGAGAGCATCGGATCGAACGACTGCGCGAGAAAACGAAAGCGATGCGGCCCCGGAAAGAACCCGCAGCGCAGCAGAGTCGCGTAGTGCGGATGATCGCGACTGACCAGCGCCGCGGCGAGAGGGACGCCGCGCCGCCGCGCGTCGGCGATGGCCTCGTGCACGAGCGGGCGCAACGCGCGCGGCTCGCCGGCGAAGTCGGCGAGGCAGTGCGTTTTGATTCCTTTCAACACACTGTCGCGGCTTACGAGATGCGCGCCGTCGCGCTCGCGCCGCGTGTAGCGCCAGACCGGACTGGAGTCGAAGCGCTCGCGATCGACGATCTCCGTCACGGTCGGCGTATGCCGCGCCGCCGGCAGCGGAATCGACAGCAGCGTCGGACGGAGCAGCACCGGCGCGGTCAGCAATGCGCGCCACCCCGCGCGCAGCATCCCTTCGAGCACCGCGGGACGGATCTGCCACGCGATCGCGAACTTGACGTCGTTGCGGATGCCGTCGGTGGCGAAACGCGCCAGTCGCGAAAAGACGCCGCCACGCCGGGCATCCGGATCGACCATCACGTCGACGCCGAGGAGCGCGTCGCCGATGGAGAAACTCCGCGGCACGAAGGCGAAGTGTCCGACTAATTTCGCGCCGTCCTCGGCGACGAACATGCGGCCGCGCTTGAACTCCCAATCCCAGAACGCCGGCTCCTGCTTCTCGACGTCTTCGTGCGCGAACGCGCGGCGGCGGAGCGCGAGGATCGCGTCGCGATCGTTCGGCCCGGCCTCGCGCATCTCGATCATCGCTTTGTCACATGCACGACGCTCGCCCCCGGAGCGACGGTCAGCTCCCCGATCTGCAGCGCCTCGGACGAGTCGTTCACCGCGACCACTCCGTTCGCGAACAAACGATACGACGCATCCCCCCGATCGACGCGCTCGCCGAGCGGCGCGCCGAGGTCCGCGAAGTAGAGCGGCGACTCGACGCCGGCGACGTAGCCCGCGCCGCCGAACATCTTCGCGATGGCGATCGTGCGTTCCACGTTCGCGTATTCGAGATGGCCGTAATGCAGCTTCGGAAACTCGGGCAACGCGTCGAACCAGTACCGCACTTCGCGCAGCGGCAGGTCCGCGATCAGGCTCTCCGTCAGATCCCAGTCGGCGTAAGGCAGGTAGTACCTCGCGTTGCGATAGCCCTGATTGGTGAAGATCGAGACGTGCCGGTACTGGAGTGCCGCGAGGAACTTCGCGACGGCGGCGTCGTAGGCGATGTCGGGATGCCGCTTCGCGAATTCGGCGAGCGCCGCCGGATGGACGTTCTGCTCGGTCGTCGTGTCGAGGAACACGCCGTCGTAATGCACTTCGCGCAACTTCTTCGCGAGCATCTTCGCGCGATCGCGCGCATTGACCGGGTCGAAGTACCACGCATCGGCGTCATTCGATCCCGCCCCGCCGCGCAACGGAGTCTCGTTCAGCACTGCAGCGGTGTGAATGAGCGAGCGCTCCCAGGGAGTCGCGCGCGTGTCGTAGAACGCGACGGTCCATTCGTAGAGGTAGAGCTTCGTCCCCGCTTTGTGCAGCGCGTCCACCTGCGCGCGCGGCAGCGGATCGTGCGTGACGAGCACGTCGAATTTCGCGAACCACGCCAGTTCGGGCGCCGTGAGGGGCGTCTGGTAGTGGAAGGCGAAGGTGACGGCCAAGATGAAAGTCATGTAAAAGCTGTTGAGCTATTGAGCTTTTAAGCTTTTCAGCTCAACAGCTCAACAGCTTGAGGACCGCATGCCCTGCGACCACACCGGACCACCCGAACTGATCGAGATGGCCGAACGCCACCTCGCGGACATCCCTCGCGACCAATGGCCCGGCCGCCGCTTCCGCTTCGGGGAGAACGTGACCGGCGGGATGTGGGCCTCGGTGGTCCTCGAGGTCGAGCGGCGCGGCGATCAGTGGGTCGTCGTCCGTCTCGACCGCAACGCCGAGCCGCTCAGTGACCCTGAGCTCGGATTTCGTGAGCTCGCCACTCCCACAGGATCCGATTGAAGAGCTGATCGTTCACGCCGTCGACCTTGTCGAAGTCGATCGGCGCCGACAGCTCCGCCGCTTTCCCCTTCTCCGGATTCTTCTCGTCGAGTGACACCGCCGGCGTCAGCGCTTGATACGGCGTGAGGTCGGGCTTGGCGGCGAACACGCCCTCCAGCGGACGCGCGCGCATGTCGTACTGCGACATCGGACGGAACCCGAGGATCGCCTCGATCGCGCCGACGATGTCGGTCGTGTTGATGAAGTGATGCTGCACGCCGCCGCGCGACCAGGCGGAGATCACGAGGCAGATCGAGCGATGCGAATCGACGTGATCGGGGCCGTCCTGCGCGTCGTCCTCCACGACGAAGACGACCGTGTCCTTCCAGAACGGCGTCTGCGACAGCGCCTCGATCATCCGGCCGAGCGCGAGGTCGTTGTCCGCCATGAATGCGCGCGGCGACAGCCGGCCGGCTCGGCCGCCGGAGGTGTGGTCGTTCGGCAGGTGGATGATCTCGAGCTGCGGCAGCGTGCCGCGGCGGACGTACTCCTTCAGCTCCGAAAGCCAGACGTCGGCGCGCCGCTGATCGCTGATCTTCATGTCGAACGCCGGATATGTCGGGCAGGTGTCGGGCTGCGCTTCCTTCTTCAATGAGTGGTACGTCTTCGCGTCCTTGCCGTCGGGGAGCGCCATCTCGCCGTAGATGCGGAGCGAGATCCCCTTCTCGATCGCGCGCGTCCAGAGGAATCCTTCGGCCGGCTCGTCGACGTCGCCCTCGTCGTCGAGTGCGGGTCGTTTTTCGTTGTATGCCGGGTGCGTAGTCTTCTCGCCGTAGTCGGTCACGTACGCGGCGGTCGACCACATGTGTCCCTGCTGGCTGACCTCGGCGTTGCAGAAGAAGCGGTCGAAAAGCCCGAAACGCTCGGCCAGTGCGTGGTGATTCGGCGAGGAATCGCGCCCGAAGAAGAGCAGCGACGGATCGCCGTCCCCCTGCGGCATGTCGCCGAAGACCTGATCGTAGGTGCGGTTCTCTTTGATGATGTAGATGACGTGCTTGAACGGCGGATAGGTGACTTTCTTCAGCGCGACATTCCACCGGTTCGCCGCCGCGACGCGGCGTGACTGCGCGGCGAGATCGGTCAGCGGCAGGACAATCGTACGAATCGTACCGTTGACGATATTCAGCGTGTAATCGCGGTCTTTCTGGCTCGTCAGAGGCGTCAGCCCGTTCGGATTCGGACCCGTTCCGTGGCCCTTCGAGCTGAGGACGACGAGGCGATCGGCAAGCGCGGTGAGCGCGGTCGGATACCAGTCGACCGGCACGCGGCCGAGGAGCTTGCGCGTCGCCGTGCTGAAGACCGCGACCGCGTTGTTGTCCGCTTCGGCGACGAACAACTGCTTGCCGTCTTTCGAGATCGCGAGCGCATTCGGCGTCGATCCTTCGCTCGGCCCGCCGGGCGAGCGGTCGTCGAGCGTCCCGGTCACGCGGCGCGATTTCGTGTCGACGATCGCCACCTGGTCGACGCTCGCCAGCGCGACGTAGAGCTTCGTCCCGTGCAGCAGCAGCGCCGACGGATGACGTCCGACGCGCAGACGTCCGTTCGCCACGAGGCGTCCGTCAGTCGAGCGGAATGCCGAGACGCTCCAGCCGCCCCACGCCGAGACCCACACCTCGCCGTCGGGCGCGACGACGACCGCGTACGGGTAGTGCTCGGTCGGCAGCCGCTGCACGACTTCGCCTTTCTCGACATCGACGACAGCGAGCGAATCGCCGACGTTCTCCGCGACGTACAGCAGCTTCCCGTCGCGCGAGCACGCGAGGCCGGCCGGGTAGCGGACGCCGAGGTCGCTCTTGATGGAGATCGACCGTTCGTCAACCAGTTGACCATCGCGCCAGGCGTAGACGTAGATGACGTCGTCGTTGCTGCCTGATGCGTAGACCGACTTGCCGTCAGGGGAGAAGGCGAGGCCGATGAACGTCGACGGTTTCTCGATCGACTGCGTGACCTTGCCCGATTCGAGATCGACGACCTGCAGCCCCTCGGTTTTGAATCCGCTGAGCAGGACGACGGCGTGCTTTCCGTCCGGCGCCACCGCCATCGCCAGCGGCATGTTCCCGACATCAATGGAACGACCGGCGGGGTCGAGACTCACGCCGGTCGGAAGGAGCGCGATGAGGAGGGTGGCGATCCACATCTACCGAGGATAACGGAGTGCGGCGGCTTGCCGCCGCACTCCTTGCTACTTGCTGACCTTCCCCTCTTCGATGATCACCGGATACCGATACCCCGCGCCGAAGTCCTTGTCGACGTGCACGACACCGCTGACCGTCACGACGTCGCCGACCGTGGCCACGTCATTCGTCGTCACGGTGATGTCGTTGTCGCCCTTGTCGCCCGAGCCGGAGCCGTCGCGGAGGTGGAGCCAGTTCTTGCCCATGATCCCGCCGAGGAACTTCACGACCTTGCCGCGGACGACGACCTTGCCGTCCTTCAGCGAATCCTTCGCCGCCCACACCTCGGCGACCGACTTCGCGTCGCTCCCCTCGGCTTTCGCCACTTTGATCGGCGTCTTGTCGTCCGCCGCGGAGGCGCTCATGTGCTGCATCGCGGGGGTCGGTGCGCCCGACCCTTCGAGCGAGCCGAAGAGAATCCGGTCGAAGGTCCGCTTCAGCGTCTTCGACTCGAACTTCTCGGCCGTCATCTGCACGTCCATCGTCACCGTCTGGCCTTTTTGGACAGGCGTCTGGCGGATGGCGGCCCATTTCTCCCCGGTGTCGGTATTCAACCGGAGATACGTGTAGCCCGCCGCGTCGAACGTCTCGGCCACCGTGCCGATGACCTTCGCGCCGATGCTCTTGCCGCTCGTCGCGGCCGCGCCCATGGGCGGGTGGCCGGGCGGGAGCGAGGCGGTCGTCGTGGCGGTGGTCGCCAGCGCGGGCGGCTGCGTGATCGTGGCCGAGGCCTGATCGTTCGCGGCCGGCGGGGCGACCTCTGATTTCTGCTTGCAGGCGAAGAGCGCGAGGGTGAAGGCGAGAAGAAGAATGATCTGTTTCACGAGGACAATCTCGCACGTCCGACAAGACGTTTCAAAGAGGCATGTCACGGGGCGATGTGTCGATGATCACACGAAGGCGCTAGTACCACAGCTTGGGATACCAGTCCGTCCCCCGCCCTTCCGGCGTGGTGTCGAAGAGGTTCCAGAGCGGCCAGATCATGTCGACGTGGCGGCCGTCCTGACCGGGCTCGGAGGGCGTGTAGAGGAGCTCGCTCCCCCAGAAGTGATGGATCCGGCCGTCGCGTTTGGTGAAGACGTTCAGCATCGGCATCTGATCGCCTTCCGGGGTCTCGCCATGGTAGTCGGGGTGATAGCTGTTGTTCGCGGACGACAGCAATCGCAGGTTGCGCCAGCCGCGGTTCTTCGCGAACGACACGACGCGGTCGATCGGCGAGCGCGCGACGACGGCGAAGTTCGTCTTGTCGTTGACGTGCGGCGACTGTCCGTCGAGCGCGTCGAGGATCGACGTACACGACGTGCACGGCGTCTCCATCTTCGGCCCGAACATGTAGCTGTAGAGGATCAGCGCCGGCTCTTTCGATTCGGCGAAGAGCTCCGACAACTTCACCGGTCCTTTCTCCGAATCGAAGACGTAGTCCTGCGGCACCGCGCCGCCGGGCGGCAGTTGCCGGCGCCGCAACGCCACGCTCTCGATCTGTTGCCGGAGCTCGGCCTCGGCCGCCAACAGCTCGTTGCGCGCGTCGCGGTATTCGTCGCTCTCGCCGGGGAATCGAACGCTGCTCTTCATGCGGGCGAGTCTACTGCAGCGTGTGCTGCGGAGGCGGCGTGCCGCTGAACTCGTTCGCCTTCACGAAACTCTTGATCGCCGCGTCGTCGATCTCGATGGTCGCGGCCCCGCGCAGCTTCTCCACCCACCGCTTCCGCTCGACGTCCCGCTTGATCTCGAGCGTCTTCTGCGCGGCTTTCGTCTTCACTTCCTCGAACGCGAGCTGGCGCGCCGGTTTGATCTCCAGCACTTTGATGAGATGCCAGCCGCCGGGCGACTGGATCGGCTTCGAGACTTCGCCGGTCCCCATGGTCAGCACCGGCTTGAACGCCGCGGGGACGCGGTCGGGCGTGATCCATCCGAGGTCGCCTTCCTGCATCGCGGAGATCGGATCGCGCGAGTATTTCTTCACCGCGGCCGCGAACTCGGTCCCCGCCGCGAGCGCCTGCCGCGCGGCCGACGCATCCTTCTCGTTGTTCGAGAGGATCTGCGCCACGCGCCGCTGCTCGGGCGCGACGAATTCGGATTTGTGCTCGTCGTAGTACCTGCGGCTCTCGTCGTCCGTCGCTGCGAGACCTTTGAAGATGTGGTCGCGGAAGAGCATCGATTCCATCAGGTATTCGCGGTACTTCGTCACCTCCTCGACGATCGCCGGACTCTCGCCCATGCGGCGCGCGGCCGCTTCGAGCGCGAGCAGCGGCTCGATCACCGCTTCGGGATCGGCGGTCGTACGCGCGACCGGCGAGTAGAGGAACGGGTACTTCTGCCACAGCTCCTCGAGAAATTCTTTGCGACGATCCTCGAGGCGGCGTTGATAGAGCACGCCTTCGATGCGGCTCGCGACCTGCTCGAGCGGCGGACGTTCGACGTCGACGCGATTCTCGACGAGCACGACTTCGAAGCCTTTGCTCGTCTCGATCACCGGCGAGACCTCGCCCGGCTCGAGCTTGAACACGACCTCTTCCCACGCCGGCTCCTGCTGGCCCCACGCTGCGACGAGATGTCCGCCGTGGCTGCGCGAGTCGGCGCGGGAGCACTCGCGCGCGATCCGCTCGATGTCGGCGCCGCCGAGGATCGCCACGCGAATCTCTTCCGCTTCCTGCCTCGTCGCGACCGCGATCTGCCGCACCTTCATGACGAAGTTGAGCGACTCCCAGATCTTCTTCACGTCGTCGCGCGACGGTTTCGCCTTGTCGTCGATCTCGGTTTTGAGCAGCAGCTTCTGGCAGCGCTCGCGCTCGAGGTCGGAGGCCAGTTGCAGGATGGCCGGATCTTTGTCCAGGCCGATCTCGTACGCCTCCTGCACGAGCAGCTTGTCGTCGATGACGATCTTCAGGAATTCGCGCGCCTCGGCGTTCCCGCCGAGGAACTTCGCGTGACCGCTGTGGCGGTCGGAGAAGAGCGTGATGATGTCCTGCGAGGTGACCGGCTCACCGTTCACTCGGGCCAGCGTGAGCACCACCGCCAGCAGTATTTGCATTCGCATGTTTTGTCCTTGCGGTGGCGATCATTTCCGCCGCCACGCGATCGCTGAGCGAGACGCTGTTCGAGACCGCGCCCAGCATGAGAAATCCGATGTAGTCGCTGCCCTTGCGGCTCTGCTGCGAGGCCCACAGCACTTTGCCCGCGGCAGCGTCGACGAGCGTCGCCTCGACGTCGATCGACGGCGATTCGTTGTAGGTGTAGATCGTTCCGCGCAGGAAAAGCGGCGTGCCGACGCTCTTTGCCAGCAGCGCGAGGTCGGGCGTATGGAGCGAGACTCTCGACTTCAACGCGGCGTCGCGCAGGACGACCGGGTCGACGACGCGGAAGCCCGCCGCGGCGAGCCGCATCGCGAGGACGTCGGCGAGCACGCGCGGGGCGTCGGTGATGGTGGAGTGGTTGTCGAATGGGAGCACGCAGATCGGCCGCGATTTGTCGAGCTCGGGAGAGAGGTAATGCGCTGCTGACGATCGTGGGCGTTGTGTGTGGATGTGAGTCCCGAAGTCGCGCATCAAAGCCTTGACTGCTTCCTCCGCCACATTCCTCTTCGCCAACCCGAGCACCCGCTCCGTATCGCCCGGCGCGACCGCCGCGACATTCGCCCACACGATCTCCCCATCGCGATCGACGAGGCGCGCCGAGAGGCCGACGGCCGGCTTGTTGAGGTAGACCGTGACGCTGAGGATCGCGTCCGCGCCGCTCTTCTCCAGGATCTTGTCGCGCACGCCGGCGTCGATCGAATCGAGATAGCGCACGCGCTCCTGCTCCAGCAGCGCTTCGATCTCGCCGCCGCTCTTCACCTGCCATCCCTTCGCCTCGACCGCCTTGACGATGAGCGGCGTGAGCTCGTCGTTGTCGAGCGGCAGGAGCACGACGGAGCCCGCGAGCGCGGCGCGGCTCAGCAGCAACAGCAGGAGCAGGCGTTTCATCACTTCAGCAGGGTCCCCAGTTCGCGCCGCACGACGCGCCGCGCGGCTTCGCTCAGCGATTCGCCGCCGACGCCGAAGAGGCGCGTCGACATGCCGGCGCCGCTGCGCGTCTGGCCGACCGACCAGATCGTCGTGCCGGAGTGCGTCTCGATGAGGCGCAGTTGAATCGTGATCTCCGGCGTCGGCGTCGAGCCGCTGCGTCCCTCGGCGAAGTCGACGACGCTGCCGACGAAGAGTCCGTCGACGCCGAGGTCCTTGCCGATCCGCTGATACTCGGTTGGTCCGAGCGTGTCGGTCGTCGCGCCGCCGCCGCGCATCACTTTCGTGACCTGGCCCGGCTCGCTGACATCGAAGACGTTCAGCGACAGCAGCTCGAGATAGAAGATCTTCTGCACCTTGTCGCCGGAGTTGCGGTCCTGCGCCAGCGTGTCGAACGGCAGGACGGCGACGCTCTTGATCGCGCCGAGGTCGGCGTTCGCGTGCATGAAGCGCGTCTGATGCGTCGTCGTGCCGCACGAGGCGCACAAGAGCGCGATCAGGAGCAGGTAAGGAGTGCGTTTCGTGATCATGGTCTGTGCCTCATTTCGTCAGGGTGACCGTTGCGTAGAGCGTCCGCTGCCGCAGCGACGTGGTGGCGAAGCTCGTGCTGATGGAGGTGTAGTTGAGGTCGAAGATCACCCACCGGTTCATCAGCCAGCGGGGATTGAAGATGACGCGGCGCGCGCGGCGGTTGACCGTCGGATCGATGTCCTGGTCGTACGCGCCGCCGAGCAACAGCGTGCCGTCGCCGAACGGATACCAGTCGACGTGGTAGCGCTGCGTGAAGCCGGAGATCGCCTGCCCCGCCGCCCAGCCGTAGCGCGCGCTGAGCGTCAGTTGCCGTCCGCTGCGCCAGATGAATTCGGAGGAGATGCGGTCGTCGCGCTCCGCGCCGAGAAGCTGCACCGCGGGATCGTTCGACTCGGTGCTCGTGCGTTGCATCGACCCGTTGAGCAGCATTCGCACGGAGGGGAGGAGCTGCACGTTGCCGGTGAGATTGACGAACGTGCGGTCGGCGGTGCCGGCGCCGTTGGCGATGGTCTGTGTCTGCACGCCGACGTCCGAGGTCAGCGTGACGGAGCGGATGACGAACGCGGTGACGTGCAGCGCCCTCGTGTCGAGCCGGAACTTGCTGTTCTCGACCGCCTCGTCCTGCTGGCCCGCTTCGAGCGTGACCTTGAGCTGGCGCGTCGGCGCGTAGTCGACGTACGCGGCGATGTTGGTGAGGTCGTCGGCGCGGCCCGTGTAGGTCTGCGCGCTGCGGCGGAGGAGCTGGCCGCGCACGGTGAAGTGACGCGGGAGGTCGTACTGGATCGAGCCGAAGTGCTCGACGTCCGAGGTCGTGTTGCGCGGCACGTTCTCGAACTGCTCGCGTAATTGACTGTAGGTGCCGGTGTACCCGAGCAGCAGTTTTTTCGTCGGCTGATAGGTGAAGGTGCTCGTGCCCGACCAGTTGTTCTGCGTGCCGTTGCGCGAGCGGCCCGGCGTGACGATGGTGTGGTAGTAGGCCTGGATTTCGGTGATGAGCGTCTGGTCGGCATTGACGCCGAAGTTCACGACCTTGAACCAGCGGCCGGTGGTCAGATCGAACGTGACCGCATAGAGCGAGAGCGGCGCATTGAAGGTCGTCTGCGCGCTGGAGATCGCGCGCCACAACTGGCCGTCGTCGCTCGTGTAGAGGTCCCACGTCACCGCGCCGCCACCGTGCTGCAGCGGATTGCCGGCCTGATCGCGGACGACGATGCGGATCTCGTCCGCGCGATCGACGCGCCCGAGGTCCACGACGAGGTTTTGAAACGACGTGCCGTCCGGTCCGACGGAGAGGCTGGTGCTCGTATTGAGGTTGCTGTCGATGAGGCCCGGATACACGGCCGGCGGATGGTCGCGGCCGTCGAGCGGCGTGTCGTCGACCGCCCACGACGCGCGGCTGATGGAGAGCAGCGTCGGGACCGAGGCGGGCGTGCCGCGGACGGCGCTCTCGGCGAGCGTCAAGAGTTGCATGTCGCCCGCGGCGGCGATGGTGAGCTTGCCGCCGAAGTGCGACGACGCCCAGGTGAGGCCCGCGGCGTGCGTCGTCGTCTTGCGGTCGTAGCCGGCCTGGGGATCGGTGGAGTGGAAGTAGCGCTCTTCCGCCGTGGCCTGCAGTCCGCGCCAGTGGTATTGCAGCGAGGCGAGGGCGTTGTCGTCGGTGAGGTCGATGCGCGCGTTGTCGTCGCGCGTGCCGTTGCGCGATCCGAGGATGTGCAGGACCGGCAGATTGTCGGGCTGCCAGGTCAATTGGCCGAGCGAGCGCTGGATGGTGCGCGAGTTGCGCGTATTGATCCATTCGCTGCGCGCCATCATTTGCAGCGTGTCGGTATTGAGGATCAATTCCGCCACCGGCTGGATCTGCCGCGACGAAGTGTCGCCGCGGAATTCATCGACGCGGCAGAAGAGGCGCATGAGCGAGGTGGTGGTGAAGGCCTTCTGCAGGCGCAGGTCGTATTGCTGGCGCACGCCGTCCGTGCCGCTGTCGCGGCTTTCATAGGAGAGCATTGCGCGTCCCGATAAATCGCCGGCGAGCGCGGGGACGCTCAGCCAGACAGCGGACAGCAGACAGCAGACAGCAGTAGCAACGGCGCGCTGTCCGTTGTCCGTTGTCCGCTGTCCGGCGGCCATCGATGTCAGCCCCTTTCTCATCGCGCATAGGTCCGCGTCCCATGGCAGCTAGAGGTGCATGTGCCGCCGAGGGGCGTTTGAATGAAACTGGTGATGCGATTGGCGATCAGCGCGTCATTGCGCACGCTGCCGTGCGGGTCATGGCATTCCGTGCACGACACGCGGGCGTGTTGCTCGTGACCGCGTGGCGCATGGCATTCGACGCATAGTTCATCCGGCGATTTCTTCAGCAGGTGCCGGTACGGCGAGCCATGCGGGTCATGGCATTTGCTGCATGCGATCTGATGCGACGACGCATTGGCCGGATTCATCAGCCGCGCGAGATCGGAGCGCCCGAGGCGCTGCTTCGCATACGACGAGTGGCACTTGAAGCAGACCTCGTATTCGATCGGATCGCCCGGATCGTCGGCCCCGACGAGGCGATAGCCGGGGATTACACCGGCGCCTCCGTTCACGACCTGCACTCGGGAAACGCCGGCGAGACGGTAATCCGAGGGGTCGGCGAACGAAGGCGCCGGATCTTTGATGACCTTGTGAGCACTGTGGCAATCGGAGCAAGCAGCGGCGTGCTGATACGACTCGCTCAATGCGCTGCGGATGCCGTCGTGGCAATTGCCGCAGAGCCGCGCAGGCCGCTCGACCAGCATCGACGGAATCACCCCGTCGCGATCGCGCACGCCGTGCGGATCGTGGCAGTCATTGCACAGTGACCGCGCATGAGCGGAGCGCGAGATCGAGTCGTCGGTATGGCAGGTGATGCAATCGACGGATTGATGTTGGTTGTGGCATTGGGTGCACGACTGTGCGGCGTGCGCGGTTTCTTTGTAGGCGCCGTTCTTAGCCAGACAGCGGACAGCGGACAGCAGACAGCAGATGATCGCGAAGACGAATGCGATCGCCAGCCTGGTCCGCTGTCCGCTGTCCGTTGTCCGCTGTCTCACGGGTTATGACACTCCCCGCACGTCGAGCTCTGCGTCGTCCCGTCGGCGTAAATCAGCAGGTGGTCGTTGTCCGAGCCGTGCGCCTTGTGGCAGGAGATGCAGATCACCTGGTCGTCGGCGGACGGGACGGTGTTGTCGCTCGGGCTGAGGACCGGGACGCGCGGCAACGTCACCTCTGTCCAGATCGTGAGATCGACCGCCTTGTCGACCGAGTGGTGTGTCGGCGCGCCATGGCACTGGCCGCACCACTTCGACACATTCGACTTGTAGATCACGTTGCCCGGCACATAGACCTGCGCCGGATTCGAGCCGTTTGCGCGATTGGTCTGGATCGTCGTGATGGTGACCGGCGTCAGGCCGCTCTTCGTCGGATCGGGGCGCAGGTTGCGATAGTTGTCATTCCCGTGCGGGTCGTGGCATGTCGTGCAGGTCAGCACGATGGGCACCGTTCCACCCGGCGGCACCTGCGCAATCGACGCATTGAGGTGATGCGCCGTCGTGCCCGGAAATGCGCCGGCCGCCGATTCGCTCACATAGCCGGCCGGTGCGATGACGTCGGGCGCGTCGGGATGCGAGCCGTCGTGGCAGGAGAGGCAGAGCTCGAGCGTCGTGCCGCGGCGGAGGAGCATAGGCGCCGGCGTCGGATCATTGTCCGTGCGCATCGGCTGGCCGTTCGCCGAATTGTGCTGGGTGTGGCAATCGGAGCAGACCATGCTCGCTCCGTAATGCCAGTCGCCGCCGGCCGCGATTCGCGCACTGGCGAAGGTGACGGCGGCAAGGAAGATCAGTGGATGAATCCGGGACATCGTCCGTCTCGCCACAGTCAGATTAGGCACTTCGTTTCGCGCTGAATGGGCGGGGAGTCACCAGAGCGCGTGTCAGTTGTCACATGAGCCGTAATGCGGCTAAAACGAGAGGGCCGGCTCGCGCCGGCCCCCTGGTGAATTCGCGGAAAGCGTTCAGATTGGCGACACTCCTGAAGGAGGCTTGGCCAACCAACGCCGCCGGCCGTGCCGGCTAGAACGGAGTGATCGTTCCGCCCATACCGTGGCAGGACTTGCAGAGGGTCTTGTATGCGCCGTTGCCTTCTTCCGTCGTGTCGGCGGCGGTCGGGCTCGGGTAGATCAGCGCGAACGGGTTCTTGTTGCCGTGCGCTTTGTGGCAGGTGAGGCAGCCCGGGCTGTCCGTGCCGGCCGTCTGCACCGCGCTGGCCTGATAGAGCTTCAGGTTGCCGGCTGCGGTGGCGTTGGAGAACGAGGCGATCTTGACGACGCCCGTCGGGTGGCGAACGAAGCCGGTGCCGTCGCCGGTCTTGTCGGTGACCGGGTCGCCGCCGTGGAAGTCGCCATGGCAGACGCCGCAGAACTGGTCGATGTGGTTGCTCGACTTCGCGCCGTTGTAAACGATCTCGCTGCCGTCAGCCACGCGGCTGAAGAGGACCGCGTTGCGGCCGTAGTAGCTGCCGAAGTTCGCGGTGCCGGAGCCGAAGACGTAGCTATTGCCGCCGACGATGGTGACGTCCTTGGTGGCGTCGAACGCCGCGGCCTTGGCGACCGTCGGGCTGACCTTGGGCGCATTCGCGCTGCCGATCGCTCCGCGCATCGCGTACGGGATCAGGTTGCGGAAATTCGCGCTGCCGTGCGGCGAGTGGCAGCTCACGCACTCCAGCTCGGAGCCCGCGGCGAAGTAATTGCCGACGCCGGCGCCGTCATATCCCGGCGGGCGGATGGTCGAGCCGATCTTGTGGCCGCCGCCGGTCGCGTCCTCGCGAACGCCGCCCGCGGAGCGGATGTAGCCATTGAGGTTGTCGCCGAAGACGTCCGGCGCGAAGGTCTGGTCCTTGTGGCACGACGAGCAGACGTCGTCATTCTTCAGGAGCGCTTCGCGGCCCGGGCCGGGGTTCGGGGCGGGATAGTACGGATTGATGTCGCGGTTCGGGGAGGACGCGCCGTTCGGGGTGGTGATGGCCGTGCCGTCGGTCAGGTTGTTGTGCGCGCTGGCATGCATCGAATGGCAATCGGAACAGTTCATGTTCTCGTTGTAGTGATAGTTGCTCTGGGCCAGCAGCGGCAGTGCTGCGACGACCAGCAGAGCGGTCAGCAGGATTGTGAGTTTCCTCATGTCTGTCTATCTCCTCAGGGGCTCCCGATTACATCCGGGGCGTTTCGCTCTCCCCCTTGAGCGATCGAGGTGCCACACCGCTCACAGTGTGATGTTCGTAATTCAAACTGCTGCGCACAATGGAGATACGCCGCTCGATCACGCACGCCTGTAGTGAGCCGTGAATCGCGCATTGCGCACAATTCCCCACAATGACTGCGTAAAAATCCCCAAACGGCGTTTTTCGTGCGGGAATGAAGGATATTGCCGCGATTTCGCGTGACGAAGCGACGCGTAATGTTCCGCGGACGGCACAGTGTGCACGTTCGCGATTACACGGTGTCACGTGTCGTTCATCACCATCGCTGGTGTCGGTGCTACGCTCAGTCCATGAAAGTGCTGCTCGCGCTCCTGTTCCTGCCGCTGGCCGCCTGCGCCACGATGACCACGGGCACCCGCGAGAAGATCAATGTGAGCTCCTCGCCGGGCGAAGCGACGGCCACGCTCGTCTGCAATGGCCATCCGGAGGGCGAAGGACTCACGCCGATAGTCTTCACCATCAGGAGGAATGCCGGCGACTGCACGCTCACGCTCCGCAAGGAAGGATTCGAGGAGCAGACGCATGACCTCGCGCAGGGCGTCAATCCCGCCTACTGGGGGAACATGATCTTCTCCCCCCTCGCCCCGGCCGGCGCCTTTCTCACGATCCTCGGCAATTCCGGCGAGAAAGTGATCGGCGTCAGCGCCCTCGGCGCCGCATGGCTCATCTTCGGGACCGACTTTCACACCGGCGCCGTCCATGCGCACAAGCCGGCGAGCGTCGACGCGGTATTGAAGAAGAGGTGAGGGCGCTACGTCAGGATCGGCTCGTTCTCATCGACGACAATCGTCTGCGCCCAGAGGTCGCCGAGGCGTTGGCGTTGCGGCGAATTCAGAATGACGATGAGGGGGAGAATCCCCATGCACATGCCGATCTCGAGGAACGCCGCGATCTGCCGCTTTGCGACCGCCGGCATTGAGGGAGTGGCATTGGGATCGGTCATCGGGGCCACGCGCAGGCCGAAGATGCCTTTGCCGATCCCGCGTCCCCACAGAAGCTCCGGCAATGGCAGCATCAGGATCCAGATCGCGATGACGACGAGCACGTGAAGGCAACCGGTCACTTCATACGAGCCGTCCGGCTTCACCTGGCCGAACAGCATCCCGTACACCGTGACCGCGGCCCAACAGAGGCCGTAATCGATCAACGCGGCGAACGAGCGTTTCGCGATGTACGCACAGCCGCCGTTTGCAAACCCGTCGTGCATCCGGAATTACCTCGCCAATGCTACCCTTCAGACCTCCATGTTCGAGTCAGTCACGCCGGACCCGGGGCAGGATGCGCTTCGGAGGGCAGGCCGCATTTTCCGCGTGGTCGCGATCCTCGTCGTGCTCGGAACAGCGCTTCAAGCCGTCCTCGCCTTCACCGGCGGCGGCTCGCTTCGATTACTGCCGTTGCTGATCAATCTCGCTCTCGCAGTCGTGGCGTGGATCACGGCGGAAGGCATCGAGGCGCAAAAGAGCTGGGCGAGATGGGTCGGTATCGTTCTCGGGCTCCTCGAGCTGTTGAACTTTCCAATCGGCACCGTCATCGGCATCGCGATCCTTCTGTATCTCGTCCGCGCCAGCAAAGCGGGTCTGTTTTCGGGCGCGACGCCTGCGGCGTGACGGACGAGCCCATGGCGCTGACGGCAACGATGCACACGTTCGCAATCGAGCTGGCCGATGTGGACCGGGCCGTCTACGAAAAGCTGGACTTGCGAGTCGCGCGTCAACCTTCGGAGACCGCCGAGTACATGCTCAGCAGAGTGCTGGCGTATTGCCTCGAGTACACGGAAGGGATCTCGCTGACGGAGGGAGTCGCCGCGGGCGACGAACCGGCTGTTCTGGTCCGTGATCTCACCGGGCGGATCACCGCATGGATCGAGGTGGGCGCGCCGGATGCGGATCGAATCCATCGAGCTTCCAAGCTGGCCGCCAGGGTCGCGGTGTACACGCATCGTGAAATCAGGATGGTGCTGGACCAGCTCTCGGCGAAGCCGATTCATCGCGCCGGCGAGATTCCGATCTACACGTTCGATCCCGGATTTTTCGAACAGGTGACGGCGATGATCGCGCGCAGAAATACTCTCGCGCTGACGATCACGGAGAGGCAGCTCTATCTGGATATCGACGGGCGGACGCTCAATACCGCCATAGAGCAGCACCGACTTTCGTAAGCGCTTAACGTGCTGCTTCCGCGGAGCTACTCGTTAACACGCCAGCTCGCCGTAAGCCAGCACCCGCGCTTTCGTCTCTTCGAGAAACGCAATGACCTGCTCGCGAGTCACTGAGGGAAATCCCTCCAGGAAGTCGTCTATGGAGTCTCCGGCCTCGAGGTATTCGATCAGGGTTTGAGCCAGAACACGGGTGCCTTTGAATACGGGCGCGCCGCTCATGACGGCGGGATCGGCTGACACGACCGAACTGTCCTGCGCCAGGAGCCGGGCCGCCAGCTCGGCCCGTTCGTGTTCGGGCAGCATCATGGCGTCCTGGAGAAGAGCGCTCGCGTCACGTGTCATGGGCGGTAGTTTAGCTCACGCAATCGCGCCATTCGTTTCCGCGTCGTTGACATCCGCCTCCCTCCTCCCGCACTACACTGAACGCACCGTGTCGAAGCCACAAGATCCGCTGAAAAGCCTTCGCGTCGCCACGCCCTGCCAGACCACGTGGGAGCGCATGGCTGGTGACGAGCAGGTGCGGCACTGCTCGCTCTGCAGCCTCAATGTCTACAACTTCGCGGAGATGTCGGGTGACGAGATTCGTGCGCTCCTCATGCGGACGGAAGGACGCGTCTGTGCGCGGCTGTATCGGCGCGCCGACGGCACGCTGCTGACGAGCGACTGTCCCTCGGGGCTTCGGGCATTGCGGCAGCGGATGTCGCGACTGGCGGCGGCGGTCATCGCGGCACTGTTCAGCGTTTCGGCCTTCGCGTCCGGCGGGAGGACCTGTGAGAAGCCGCGAATCCGAATGTATGGATCGAAGGCGGAGCTCGAGATCGAGCGGGCCGTGACTTCGCAGCAGGCGGTATTCACGGGTGTGGTCCGTGACAATGCCGGTAACCCGCTTCCCGGCGTCTCCGTTTTACTGCGCGACGAAACAACGCAGCGCGAGAAGACGGTGATCAGCGATGCGAAAGGCGTCTTTACCATCGCCGCTTTGAGCGATGGCCTCTATCGCGCCGACGTCATGTTCGAAGGCTTCGAGTCCGCCGTCATCGAGCACCTCTCGTTGGAGCAGAACGAAGTGACGCACGTGCGCGTCGCCCTGCGAATCAATGAGCTGACGGCCACAATCGGAATCATCACGACTTCGGTCATGGAGAACGAGCCCTTGACGACGACGTTTTCGCAAGACCTGATCAACAAGCTTCCGATCTGATACGGCGGGTAGGGAAAACCGCTGGTGTGACACTCCTTCTATACAGCAGTCAAAAAAGGAGCGCACATGCCCAGCAGCCGCAATCGCCGGTCGTCGAAGAGTGCCTCGCCTGCCGAAACCACGAAGCGTCTATGCCGGAATCTTCCGCGGCTCATTCCTCATCTCCCTCCTGACGTGGCGGCTGATCCGCGCCGGGCGAGGGCAATAGTCTCCACCCGGACGAAATGGGTCAATGGAACGGTTCTGCACTATTGCTTCTTTGGACGCGGCTCTCACTGGTCCGTTCCCGCGGCGCAGGCGAATGCCGTGCGGGAAGCATTCGCCAAATGGAAGGCGACCGGAATCGGTCTGGAATTTCAGGAGGTCAATCAGCTCAGCGAGGCGGAGGTGCGGATCGGCTACTCCACGGCCGACGGCAGCTCCGCGTCCGCGGTCGGGCGCGACGTCTTGACGGTCCCGTTGAACGAGCCGACGACGGTTTACGGGTGGGATCTGACCACGCAGTACGGAAGCGGCACCGCGCTGCATGAGCTCGGACACGTCCTCGGCATGGAGCACGAGCATCAGAATCCATTCGCGGGGATCAAGTGGCACGAGCAGGCGGTGTATGACTCGCTGGCCAAGCCGCCCAATAGCTGGGATCACGACACGACATTCCACAACATCCTGGAGAAGCTGACCGCACAGCAGGTGCAGGGCTCGACCTGGGATCCCGACTCGATCATGGAATACGAATTCGAGCCCGGCCTGATCGACGAGCCGGATGTATACGACGTTCACGGCCTCACTCCGCCGGCGACGCTTTCCGCCGCCGACAAGGAGTGGGCGGTCAAGTGGTATCCGAAGATGATCGCGACGTTGCCTACGCTGCAGCCGTTTCAGACGGTCGTGGCGGAGCTCGCGGCCGGGCAGCAGATCGATTACACGATCAAGCCGGCGGCATCGCGCAGATACACGATCCAGACGAAAGGCGCCTCCGACACTCTGCTCACGCTGTTCGAGGACATCAACGGTCAGCCGCGATTCCTCGCCGGCGACGACGACAGCGGTGAAGACCGCAACGCCAGCATCTCCTACAAGCTCTTCCAGGGCCGCAGCTATGTCGTGCGGCTTCGGCTGTACTATCCGGGACAGTCGGGCAAGACGTCACTGACATATTCGTGACCGTCCCGGCGGAAGCGAGGCCTGGATGGTGGATGGAGAACGGCTCGACCGTGTGATCGCGTTTGCCCGCTCGATCGGCGTCGAGGTCCGCGAAGGAGCGCTTGACCGCGAGACGCGGGTGCCCGGCGTCGACATCGTGTCGGGATGTGTACAACTGGACCGTGCGGTGCTCCGCGGAATCGGCGATTTTCTGCACGAGGTCGCACATGTTGCGCTGACCCGGCCCGCCGACCGTCCGGCGCTCGACGAATGGGTCACCGGCACCGAGGCCCAGGAGATCTCGGCGCTCGCCTGGACGTGGGCGGCAGGCCTATACCTCGGCCTCGATCCGTCCGACGTCTTTCATGACGCGGTCATCAGCGGCAACGGTCCGACACTGAGAGAGAACTTCAGTGTGGGCCAATATGTCGGTGTGCCGATGCTGCAGTACTGGGGTTTGACCAACGCACCGGCGTATCCGCGGATGGCGCGGTGGATGCGCGACTGAATCATGAAACGAGCCGTTCTCGTCGTCATCGTTCTCGCCGGTGCGTTTGCCGGCTATCGCCATTTCTTCAGCGTCGATCGCGTGGAGGCGAAGTACAGAGCGTTCGCCGAGGAAGTGCTGAACCGCCGCTATGACGCGGCGGCGGCGATGAGCGACGGACTCACCGCGGCCGATCTCGAAGAGCTCGGGAGCCAGGAGCGGATCGGCGCCGGAGTCCAGATGTTCCAGACGCTGTTCCCGTCGCGCTTCGTCGTCGATTCACGCGACAAGGGGCCCGATGGGGCAGTGGTGCTGCATGCCACGCAGACCGTCCTGTTCAATCCCGTCGGAGTCGAGTCAGCGTTTCCGGCGATGAAGGCGACGCTCAAGCAGGTCGTGACGATGCGCAAGAAAGAGGGCGAGTGGAAAATCGCGGCGTTCGAAAACAACTTCGAGAGTCTCGACTCAGTGCCCCGCCGGTGATACTGGCTCGAACACCTGCACGCGCGCGGTGCCGCGCTCGACGACGTAAATGCGGTCCTTGTCGTCGACCGACACGTCGCTCGGAAACGAAAGCTGCCCCGCCCCTTCGCCGAGGCCGCCGAACTGGTGAAGCAGGACACCGGCGGTATTGAAGATCTTGACCTGATGCCGCAGCTCGTCGGTGACGATGACGTGCTGTTGTGAATCGACGGCGATGCCGGACGGCAGCGAGAAATTCGCCGCTCCCATTTCGTGCCGCCCCCAGCCGCGCACGAAATTGCCTTGGGAGTCGAATACCTGCACCGCGAGCGCCTGCTGGTCGGCGACATAGATCGCGCCGTCGCTTCCGATGGCGATCGCACAGACCGACATCAATTGCCCTTCGTCCGTCCCGCGGCTGCCGAATTGCTGGCGTTTGCGGCCGTCGGGGTCGTAAATGAAGATCTGTCCGGAGTGATTGTCGGCGACGTAGAGCTTCCCTTCGCCGTCGTATGCGACCGCGCCGACTAACGGTGTTCCCTCGATGCCGCTCATTGTGACGTCGCCCTTGTAGACGCCGCGGTAATTGAACAGCCGGATGCGCGCGCGGTTCCCTTCGACGACCGCCACGCCGCCGTTCGGCGCAATCGCCACGCGCACCGGATCGCGCAGGAATTGCTTCGACGTGAACGAATAGAGCTCCGCGCCGTCGGGACGAAATACCGAGATCGCGCCATTGCCGGTATCGGCCAGCCAGAGCTCGGCGTGCTTCGCGTCGTATGCGATCGCGCGCGGCCGGGCGAACGTGCCGAGGTAGAGGTGCTGATTGAAGATGGTGACGGTGCGGTATTCGAGCGCCGCCGACAACAGCAAGGCCGCCAGCAACAGACTATTGACCATGCTGCACACCCATCGCGTCGCCCGCCGCGTGGCATTCGATGCAAAGCGTCCGCTGCGGATCGGCGCGCAGCAGCATGCGGTTCTGCGAGCCATGCGGCGAATGGCATGACAGACACGTCATCCCCTGCTTCGTGCGCGGATCGATGACGTTCGATCCGACCGGATGTCCGAATTGCGCGTGACCGCCGTGGCATTTCGAGCAGACGGCGTTGATGTCGCCGCGCAAGAGATGCGCCTTGCCCGATTGATGCGGCTCGTGGCAGCTCGTGCAGCGGCCGCCGTTCGCCTTGACCGGATGGATCGAGATCGAGTGATCCATCGTCTCTTTGATGTTCTTATGGCATCCGAGGCAGACCGCACGCTCGTCGTTGTCCTTGATCAGGCCCGGCTCGTCCGCGGTGTGCGGGTTGTGGCACGTCACGCAGCCCTGCTCGAGCGCCTTGTGCGCGCCCGGCTTCTGCGCCGCTGCTTTGATCGGCGAATGGCAGCGATAACAGAGCTCCGTCGACGTCTTTGCGGGCTTCGAGTCATGACAACGGACGCAGCCGGTGAAGACCTCGTGCGGCTTGGAGCGGATCAGGTGCTGCTGTTGCGAGCCGTGCGGATTGTGGCAGGAGATGCAGTGCACCGCCGGCCGCGGGAACTTCTTGTGCGAGACCGGATCGTGGCAGGTGCGGCAGAGCGCGTCCGGCGCGTCGACGAGCAGGTTCGCATTGGCCGACGCGTGCGGTGCGTGACACGTATCGCAATCGCCGCCCGCGAACGGCGCATGCGTCGATGCCGCGTTCTTGAGCTTCTTCAGGGATTCGTGGCAGGTGAAACAGAGCTCCTCGCCCTTCTTCGCCAGACCCTTCGCGTTCGGCGATGCGTGCGGACTGTGACAACTGATGCACTGTCCCTTGCGCACAGGCTCGTGCACGACCGGCTGCGTCAGATCCTTCGAGACCGTCGTGTGGCAGTTCGTGCAGAGCGACGCGCCGGTGCGCGAGACGAGATGCCGGCCGCGGCCGGCGTGCGGCGTGTGACACGCCAGGCAGTCGCCCTTCTTCGCCGGTTCGTGCACCCACGCCCCCTTGCTGTATTTGTCGGCGAAGTCGCCGTGGCATGTCTCGCACGATTCACGCCCCGGTTTTTCTGCTGACGTGTGGCACGCGGTGCAATCGCCGTCGACGAACGGATTGTGTCCGTACGGATTGAACAGCCCTTTCTTCTGTGACAGGTGCGGGTCGTGGCACGTCGTGCAGTCGGCCTTCGCCAGCGAGTAATTGCTGTGCGCCTTCTGCATTTTTTCCGTGTCGGTCTTATGGCATCCGGCGCAGAGCTCCGACACCGGCTTATTGAGCAGCCCGGGGTTCTCGGACGCATGGCCATTGTGACAGGCGATGCACTTGCCCTCGGCCACCGGCGCGTGGACGCGCGCGCCGCCGCGGCGCATCCGTTCGCTCAGGCCGGTGTGGCATCCGAGGCAGACGAGGCGCGGATTTCCCTTGAGAAACGCCTGCTCGGCCGAGCCATGGACGTCGTGGCACGTCTCGCACGATCCGGCGAGCGCCGGCGGGTGAACCGATTTCGCTTTCGCCAGGCTCGCCGCGACATTGTCGTGGCAGCCATTGCAGAGTTTCGCAGTGTCGTCCTTGAGCAGCATCGGACGATCGGTCGAATGCGGCGCGTGGCAGGTCTGACAATCGCCCGATGCGACGGGCGCGTGCACGTGATCGCCGCGGCCGCTGACCATCGGCGCGTGACAGGTCAGACAGAGTTTCTCCGGGGTCGTCGCCAGTAGCTTTTCATTCGCCGATGCATGCGGACTGTGGCAGGCGGCGCACTGTCCTTCCTTGACCGGGATGTGCACGAAGCGGCGCGTGAATTCCGGCTTCTTGTCCTCGTGGCAGGTGAAGCACTCCATCTTCGTCCCGCCGTGCGGCTTGTGGCAGGAGTCGCAGCCCATCGAGAGCGCGGGATGGACGTTCTTCTCCGCGTTCCACGCCTTCGTCTTGTCGGCGTGACATTGATTGCAGAGCGCCTCGCCTTCGAGCTTGAGCAGTTTCGCCGCGGCCGCGCTGTGCGGCGCGTGACACGCGGTGCAATTCCCTTCCGCGGCCGGCTTGTGCGTCAGGGTTGCGCCGAGGTCGTGGCAGGTGAGGCAGAGGGACTTCTGCGGCTCATTGAGGAGCGACTTGATGTCCGACGCATGCGGCGTGTGGCACGTCGTGCAGTCGCCCGATTTGAACGGCTCGTGCACGACCTTTTCGTTCTTGATGTCGTGACAGGTGAAGCAGAGGTCGGGCTGCTTGATCGGTTGTCCGGTGTGGCAGCCGGTGCAGTCGCTGAGCGGCGCGTGCACGACCGGCTTGAGCAGGGTCTTTTCCGCCGCGGCGTGCGGCGTATGGCAGCTCGTGCAGTTCTTGTCGGCCTGGAAGCCGTTGTGTTTCGTCGTCTTGTGACAAGAGGCGCAGAGCTCCGCGACCGGCTTGGTCAGTCGCCGCTCGTTCGCGCCGGCGTGCGCGTCGTGACACGTGAGGCAGCTCTCGCCCGCCGGCTTGTGCACGCTGGTCTGCGTGAATTTCTTTCGGTCGTGGCACGTAAAGCAGAGCCCATTCCCCTCGGAACGGAGCAACGCCCGCGAATCCGAGGAATGCGGTGAATGGCAGCGCGTGCATTTCCCCTGCGCGACCGGCACGTGCACATGCGCGGCCTTGAACGCCTCTTCCTGTTTCTTATGGCAGCCGTAGCAGAGCGCCGGCTCTTCCTTCTGCAGGACGAGCGTGCCGACGACGCCGTGGCGCTTATGGCAACTGTCACAACCTTTCGTGTCTTTGAACGGCGCGTGGACGACTTTCTTCGACGCCTGTTGCAGGACCGGCTGATGGCAATCGACGCATGCCTTGGATGCGAGCTTTCTGGCCTGGGCGCTTGCTGGGAGACAGCAGACAGCGGACAGCAGACAGCAAAAGGCGAGGAAGGCGTTTCTGATCCGCTGTCCGCTGTCCGCTGTCTGCTGTCCGGTTCTCATCGATGCGCAAGGTAGCTCCGCACCCCGCCCGCGCAACATGGCGTCTTACACCTCCGCGCGTGATACGTCGCACACGAAGGCGTGACTCCAGGCTGCGCAAAATTCCCCACCGCTGCCTATCGTGATGAGCGGCATGCGAAGAGTCCTCGAGCTGACTCGCGACTGGCGGATCAGAACGATCGTTCCGGTGATCGTGATCAACCTCCTCGCGTTCGCCGGGCTCTATGCGCTCATGTACCACTACGCGGTCAGCAATCTCGTGCAGACGCACAAGAGCGCGGCCGATCTCCTCTTCGACGATCTGCGGCTCTATTACGAGGACCGCTCCATCGAGCATTCGGTGAACACGATGGCGGTGCGCCTGCAGCGTCACATCGCCGCGCATCACCTGCACGGCTTCACGCTCTTTGCCGTGAGCGGCGAGCCGCTCATCGCGATCGAAGGGGAGCCGGCGACGGGCGACCGGCGCGTCGCCTTCGAGCGGACGCTCGACAACACGGTCCACTGCCAGGGCTGCCACGACGCGGTGAATTACCCGCGCATCGCGGTGATGCAGATCCGCTTCGACCTGACGCAGCCGATCCGCGAGGCCACGGGACGCGTGCGGAAGAGATTCGCGGCCGCGGGGGTGGCGTGGGTCGGCGTCCTCATGCTCCTCTTCTGGGCCGGACGCGTGATCATCGGACGTCCGCTGGCGCGCATCGAGAACAGCATCCGCCCCGCGGTGCGGCACGACCTCGACGGCCTCGCGCTCGCGCACCGGCAGCGCGAAGAAGACATCGCGCGGCACATGGTCCGCGCGGAACAGCTCGCGGCCCTCGGCGAAGTGGCGGCGGGGCTCACGCACGAGATCAAGAATCCGATCGCCGGCGTGATCGCGGCGCTCGATCTGCTGCGCACGGAAGCCGACGCCGGCGAGATCGAGCTCGTCGATCAAATGCTCGCCGAGCTGCGCCGCGTCACCACAACCGTCGATTCGCTCCTCCGTCTCGCGCGTCCGCAGCCGCCGCAGCGGAGCAACGTCGACCTGAAGCGCGTCGTGCGCGAGGTCGCGTCGCTCTTCAACGCGCGGCTGCGGCGGCAGGGAGTGAAGCTCGACGTCGAGATCGACGACGACGTGCCGCCGCTCTCGCTCGATTCGGGATTGATGGTCCAGTTGTTGGTCAACCTGTTGACCAACAGCATGCAGGCTACCGATCGGGGAGGAACGATCGGGCTGGCGTTGAAGCGAGGGGTCGAGCTCTCGGTGTCGGACAGCGGCCGCGGCATCGAGCCGGCCGCGCTGGAGCACATCTTCGTCCCGTTCTACACCACGAAAGAGGAGGGGACGGGACTGGGACTCGCCATCTGCCGGCAGATCGTCGAGCAGCACGGCGGGACGATCGAAGTGCAGTCGGAAGTCGGCAGGGGCACGACCATCGTCGTCCGCCTGCCGGAAGAGGAGAGCGGCCATGGCGCGCTTGCTGTTGGTTGAAGACGAACCGCTCCTGCGATGGGCGTTGCGCGCGCGGCTGGTGCGCGCCGGACATGAAGTGGACGAAGCGGGAGCGCTGCACGAAGCGGATGAACTGCTGCGCAAGCGGCGCCCCGACGTCGTGCTGCTCGACGTCAATCTCCCCGACGGCAACGGCATCGACTTCCTCGCCGCGCAGCACGAGAAGCTGGCGGAGAGCATCGTCCTCGTCTTCACCGCCGACGGCCGCGTCGAGGACGCGGTGCGCGCCATGAAGCTCGGCGCGTGGGACTTCCTGGCCAAGCCGGTCGATCAGGATGAACTGCTGCGGCTCATCGACAAGGCGACGGCGTTTCATCGCCAGGGATTGGAGGCCGAAGGCTCGCGCCGCGCGCGCGAGCGGCAGGGACGGGCGCGGATGATCGCGCAGTCGCCGGCGATGCAGGAGGTGCTGGGGATGGCGTCGACGGTCGCCGGCGCGGGCGCGACGACGGTGCTGCTGCGCGGCGAGACCGGCGTGGGGAAGGAAGTGATCGCGCGCTACATCCATTCGTGCTCGCCGCGCGCGTCCGCGCCGCTGCAGGCGCTCAACTGCGCGGCGCTGCCGGAGCATCTCGTGGAGAGCGAGTTGTTCGGATACGAGAAGGGGGCGTTCACCGACGCGAAGTCGTCGCGCAAGGGTCTGTTCGAGCTCGCCGACGGCGGCACGGTGGTCCTCGATGAGATCGGCGAGATGCCGGGCGCACTGCAGGCAAAACTCCTCCGCGTGCTCGAAGAGCGCACGCTCCGCCGCCTCGGCGGCGTGCGCGAGATCGCGGTGGATGTGCGCGTCATCGCCTGCACCAATCGCGGGCTGGAGGAGGAGGTCGTCGCCGGGCGATTCCGCGAAGACCTCTTCTATCGCTTGAACGTCTTTCCGATCACCATCCCGCCGCTGCGCGAGCGCGTGGAAGACATCCTCGCGCTGGCCCTGGAGTTCGTGCAGCAGTTCGGCGCGACGGCGGGGAAGCGCTTCACGGAGATCGATCCCGCGCTCCGGCAGCGGCTGCTCGAGCATCCTTGGATCGGCAACGTCCGCGAGCTACGCAATCTGATGGAGCGCGCCGCGATTCTCGAAAGCGGACCGGTGCTGATCGGACGCTCACTGCCGCTCGATTCGCGGCATGTCGTGCGCGCGCATTCGAGCGCGGACGCCGAGGAGATCGTGCCGCTGGAGGAGATCGAGTTCGTCATGGTGCAGCGGGCATTGCGTGCGGCGCATGGGAACCAGTCGCAGGCCGCGCGATTGCTGCAGGTGAGCCGCGATCAATTGCGGTATCGGGTGAAGCGCTATCGGGAGCTGGGGCGGGAGGTGGTGGCGGTCGAGGAGTAAATTTTGCAGGCCCTCCTGGTCATGCGAATTTTTTCGGCGATCGTCACGCTGGTTCTTGCGACGGTTCCTCTTCAAGCGCAGGTCGACGAGCATCACCATCACGATTCTTCAGAGCGTCTCGGGACCGTTTCGTTCCCGACGTCGTGCAGCCGGGAGGCGCAGGCGCACTTCACGCGCGCCGTCGCGCTGCTCCATTCGTTCTGGTACGAGCAGGCCGAAAAGGCCTTTCTGGAGACGGCGAAGATCGATCCGAAGTGCGGGATGGCGTGGTGGGGCGTGGCGATGAGCAATTACCACCAGGTCTGGCCCTCGCCATATTCGCCGGCCGAACTGGCGCGAGGGATTACAGCCGCCGGAAAGGCGGTCGCGGTCGGTGCTTCGACGGCGCGGGAGAAGGCGTACATCGACGCGATCGCGGCGTTTTATCGCGATGCGGCGACTGTGGACATCGTGACTCGCGCGCGGGCTTATGAGGCGGAGATGCAGCGCCTCAACGCGGCGCATCCCGAGGACGACGAAGCGGCGATCTTCTATGGACTGTCATTGATCGCGCATGGAATGTCGACGCCGACCGATAAGACGTACGCGTTTCAAAAGAGAGCGGCCGGAATGTTCAATGCGCTGCTGAAGAAACATCCCGATCATCCCGGCATCGCTCACTATCTGATCCACAGCTTCGACTATCCGAGTCTCGCGCCGCTGGCGCTCGACGCCGCATACGCGTACGCGAAGATCGCGCCGTCGTCACCGCACGCGTTGCACATGCCGTCTCATATTTTCGTAAGGCTGGGAATGTGGCAGGAGACGATCGAGTCGAACCTGAGCTCGGCGAAGGCCGCCCGCGACTACGCGGCACGCGCGCATCCCGGGACGACGCCGTTCGACGCATTACACGCCTACGACTATCTGACGTATGCGTATCTGCAGGCCGGTCAGGACGACAGCGTCCGGCGCCTGGCCGATGAACTGGCCGCAATCAAAGCGCTCGACGTCGAGAATTTCGCCGGCTATTACGCATTGGCCGCGGTTCCGGCCCGCTTCGCACTGGAGCGCCGGCGCTGGAAGGATGCGGCCGGGCTCACGGTCCGTCCGGCCGATTTCCCGTGGGAGCGCTATCCATACGCGGAGGCGCTGACGCAATTCGCCCGCGCCGTCGGTCACGCGCGAAGCGGTGAGCCGGCGCAGGCCCGCGCGGACGTCGAGCGGCTCAGACAATTGCGCCAGAACCTGCTCGACGCGAAAAACGCGTATTGGGCCGGTCAGGTCGACGTCGAGATCCGCGCCGCGGAGGGTTGGATCGCGCGCGCCGAAGGAAGAAACGACGAGGCGGAAGCGTCGCTCACCGCGGCCGCGGACCTCGAGGATTCGACGGACAAGAGTCCCGTGACCCCCGGCGCGATCCTGCCGGCCCGCGAGATGCTCGGAGATCTGCTGCTCGAGCTCAATCAGCCGCAGAAAGCGCTCGACTCTTATGAGCGATCGCTGAAGGACTCGCCGAATCGTCTCAATGGATTGTCGGGCGCGGCACGTGCCGCGCAGTCGGCAGGAGATGTTGCAAAGGCGCGCGGCTATTATGCCCAGCTTGCGCGGCTGCTCGGACCTGCGGCGCGGTAAGATATTCAGCGCATGAGTACCGATCGGCATTTCGTCGAACAGTCTTTATGGAATGCGTTCGGTGTGGGTCTGGCCGGAGTAGCAACCGTCCTGTTACTCGTGTTCATGTTCTCGACGCCTGTTTGTACGCTCGGGTCTCCCTGGCTGCCGATGTTGATGACGGGGTCGATCACGCCGCGCGAGAAGACCGATCTTCGCGTAATGGTTTCGCGAGACGGCTCGGCAATCATCGGGATGGGGATCGTTCGCAATCGGGAGATCGAGCGTAGTCTGAGCGACGTGCTCATTCGCATTCCGTACAAGCGCATCGTCGTCGAGGCGGATCGTCGTGTCGGCTACGGTGCACTTCAACCGATTTTCCGGCTGGCTCGAGCTCACGGCCTGCCTGTCGTCTTCGTCAGCGGCGAGGTGTCGGTCCTGAATCAGTCGGAGGCCGAGAATCGCTGGTCCCAGCATGACCGATGACGAGCTGCCGATCGAGCAGCAGGCATTCTGCGCATCCTGTTTTTCGCCGGTCGACGAATCACTCGAGATCTGCGGCCACTGTGGTGCCGCTCTTACGCAGTCCGCGACAGCCGCACCGAAAAGGGAAATCGCTCGTGGCGAAGAACCGCGCAGGAACAAGAGGTCGCCGTCATTGTTGATCGTAATCGGGATGTGGCTCGTCCTGTTGCCCGGCCTGATCATGGCATTCGAGGTGTTGATCGAGCCGACGGACGCCCGCGTCCGCACCAGCATCATCATCGGCCTGATCTTCTGGGCCTACGGCACGGTTCTCAATCGAGTGACGAGACGATATTTTGAACAACGCCACAGCAACGAGAAAGAAGAAGCCGCCCGGTAACGCCCACGTAATGCCGGCCGTGGTGTAGACCTGCCGCGTGCCGTCAGGGTCATAACAACGGCCGAGCTCATTGAAGCAGTCACGCCAGGCGAAATAGCGAATGTAGAAGAAGTACCACGATGCGAGCGAGAGGCTCGCCGCGAGCAGGGCTCCGAGTAATAAAGCAGCCCGGTCCCGGCCGGTGTCGTTCGGGATCGTCAGCATGTGTCAGGCGCCCGAAATCGCGAGCCGGGCGAAGAGGATCTCCCAATCGTCCGCACCGATCGCCGTCGGCTGAAAAACAAACTGGCCTTGCGTCCGGATCACATTGTTCCATTGACGATCCGACGCGACGACGATCGGCAATTGGGCGATATCTGCCTTTTCGAGCTGGCGATATGGCGATCCGAGCGGGTAAATGCCGAAAGGAAGATGCCATTCCTCGGGCCAGATGTCTCGAACAGTAGCGCTCGGATCGGGCTGGGAGGAGACGACGAAGGGAGTTGTAAGAGACTGCGTCTCCACGCAGTACAGAATGCCCAGGGCGCCGATGTGCAGAGCCCGGGCCTTGGTTCTGGCGCCCGGCATCTCGGCCTGATCTGAAGAAACGGCCCAGCGACGTGCGCCGACGCCGGCCCAGATGTTCGTGAGATTCTTTGAACTGAAAACGAAAAGATCCATGGCACGCACACATTAACATTCGTTCCCGGAGATGCCGATGCTCCCAGCCGGACAACCGCCGCTTCATCACTTCCAGTTGCTCGATGCGCTGCGTCATGCCGTCATCGCCACGGATACTCACGGCCGCATCACAGGGTGGAGCACGTCCGCGGAGCTCTTATACGGGTGGAAGAGCGAAGAGGTCATCGGCCGGGACATTCTGGCGATCACGCCTTCGGATCTGTCCAGAACGCAAGCGGCCGAGATCATGGAGACCCTGCAATTGGGCGACGTCTGGTCGGGCGATTTTCGCGTACGACGGCGAAACGGAGAAGAGTTTCTCGCAAGTGTGACGGACGTCCCGCTGCTGGACGACGCACAGCGCCTGATCGGCATTGTGGGAGTTTCGGCGCACGCTGAATCACGGAGTCCATTTTCAGTCGTGATGAGCCGTTTTGCGGAGGCCTGCGATCGGTTGTGGCCGGCGAGAGTGACGATTCAGCTCGATCTGGCCGGCGATGTCGTATTGGCGGCCAGTGATCCCCACCTGCTGCAACTGATGGCGTTGCTGATGATTCGCCAGGGAGCGGCACTGGAACGGGGATCCCAGGCACAGATCGGCGTGCACGCCGTGGACGCCAGCAGGTTTGCCGCGTTCACGGACATACCGCTGGAGAATGCGCTGGAGATCCGTTTTGCGTGGTCTGATCAGGGAATGTTGGATTCACCGCTGAAGCGCTTTGTCAGCACGGCCCGATCAGAGCCTTACGCTGCGAAGCTGGTAAAAATGGCAAAGGGCGTACTGCTGCGCGGCTTCGATCAGACGCATTGGCGGTTGATGCATCTCATCCTGCCCAAACGAGATTGCGCGCCCACCTGACGCGCGGAACGGCTCAGTCCGACAGCGATCCCGGCACCTCGCGCGCAATTGCCGTAAAATACCGGGATGCTCCGAACAACTCTTGCGTTGCTTCTCTTCGCCGGCGCCGCCCTGGCCCAGGACTCTCCGCTCGTCGCGCTGGCAAAGCGCTCGAACCGCGCGGCGTCGAAAACGGTCGTGATCACGAACGAGACCATTGCCGCCAGCAAGGGACGGATCTCGTCCGCGGACGGTGATACGCAGAACAGCCAGACGACGGCGGCTCCTGCCCCGGCCAGGCCAACCGCCGCGCGCACTGCATCGCCACAGGCGCCGGCCACGCCGGCCGCAAAGCCGGCTGCGAAGACAGCGGCTGTTGTGGCTCCTGCCGCAGAGTATTCGTTGCCGAGCACGGCCCGGAACATCGAGCCGCAGAGCACGGTGCGGAACGTCGATCCGCAAAGCACCGTCCGGAACGTCGATCCTCAGAGCACGGTCAAGAACGTCGATCCGCAAAGTACGGCCCGCACGATCGAGCCGCAGACGACGGTTCGCAATATCGAGCCGCAGACCACCAACCAGCCGCCGCAATGATCGAAGGGTGACAGTCCGTCCGCTTACGCTGGCCGCACTGTTCGTACTTGCGCCGGCCTTGGCGGTTGTGTTCATCAGCGCACTGCTGCTCTTCGGAGTCGACCCTCACCTCGTCTTTCTCCCGGGACACGCCGCCAGGTCGATGCTCGAAGCCGCCGGCTTCCATCCGCACAATCGCGTCGGCGTAATCGTCACTTTCCTTTGCGTGTGGGGAATCGTCGTACTGGCCTGGCTGGCGCTTCGACGGATCATGCGACGCGCCTGATTCCTCGCGTAAAGCCCACTTGACATTCGTCCGATGCGGACGTAAAGTGTGCTTGACATGAGCGGCATTCGAAATCGAGTGAAAGAACTGCGAAGCGAGCGCGGCTGGACGCAGCAGCAGCTCGCCGAAGCGGTCGGCGTTTCGCGCCAGAGCATCATCTCGATCGAGCGCGAGCGGTATGTACCGAGTCTGCTGCTCGCGTTGACGTTCGCGAAGGTTTTCGACTGTTCCACCGACGACATCTTCATCGTGGAGAACGAAGCATGAACATCCTCGGCGTCTCGATCGACGAACGATTTCTGACGCACCGGCTCAAATCGACGAGCATCGCCGGCATCACCTGCGCGATTCTGGCCGTCGTTCTTTTCCTGTACCGCCATTACGTCGACCACGTCTGGAACTGGGACCTCGCCGCCGTTGCCTTGAGCAACGTGGTGGTGAAGCTCTCCCTCATGGCGTGGTACCGCTTCAGGGACTAACGGAGACAAACACAATGGATCACAAACGGGCGATGTTTTTCGGAATGACGTTTCTCGTGGTCGCGATGCTGGCGCAACGCTTCATGCACCCGACCGCCGCAATCGGCGAAGGGGCGACCGACGCGATGAAGGGGCTGCTCCTCGGGCTGTCGATCGGATTCAATCTGTTGTCGGTGCGGAAGAAATGCGTCGAAGCGAAACAGAGGCGGTAAGCGCGTGATCGACAAACTCGCCTGGATCCACATCAAAGACGGCCGCCTCCTCGCCGCGCGCTCGCGCGGGAAGGACGTCTACTTCGTGCCCGGCGGGAAGCGCGAGGCGGGGGAGTCGGACGAGCAGGCGCTCACGCGCGAAGTGCTCGAGGAATTGAGCGTCACTCTCAATGCCGATTCATTACGGCCGCTGCATGTGTTCGAGGCCCAGGCGCATGGCCGCGACGAAGGGGTCATTGTGCGGATGACCTGCTTTACGGGTGATTACAGCGGCGCATTACAGCCTGCGGCTGAAATCGAAGAAATTGCGTGGCTGACTTACGCCGATCGCGATCGCGTTTCGCTCGTGATGCAGAACATCATGGATTGGCTGAAGGAGCGAGGAGAGCTGCAATGAAGCAGATCGTGGAGTTCATTCTGGAGCTCGACCGGCTCAAGGGCGTCACACGCAAGACGCGTCCCATTGGTCTGGAGCGTTATGAGAATTCCGCGGAGCACAGTTGGCAGATCGCTTTGCTCGCCGCCTCGATGGCGCAGTACGCGCACGCACCGGTGAACATCGATCGCGTCATTGCCATGCTGCTCGTGCACGACATCGGCGAGATCGAGACCGGCGACACGATTTTTTACGCCGAAGGCGGCCTGGACGAGCGCAAGGCGGCGGAGAAGATCGCGGTGACGAGGATCTTTTCGTTGCTGGGCGAGCCGCAGTGCTCGACGTTCCTGTCGCTGTGGCAGGAGTTCGACGACAACGAGACGCCGGAAGCGCGCTTCGCGCACGCGGCGGACCGCGCGATGCCGGTCATTCTCAATCTCGCCAACCGAGGGCAGAGCTGGCGCGAGAACGGGATCACGCACGAGCGCGTGGTGAGCCGCGTCGGGCCGCCGATCAAGGCGGGATGTCCGGCGTTGTGGGACTACCTCGAGGGGCGGCTGGAGGAAGAGCGGGAGAAGGGGTGGTTCGCGTAGACTTCGCCGCTTGAGACGGGTTCTCCTCTACGGTTCCATCGGCGGCGCGCTCATCGCGCTGCTGAAGCTCGTCGAATACAAGTACTTCATCCGCGCCTATCCCGGCGAGATCTACGGGGCGGTCGTCGCGCTCGTCTTCACCGCCGTCGGCATCTACTTCGGGCTCAGGTGGCGGCGTCCGCCCGAGCCGGTCGTGGTGGTCAGAGAAGTCTTCGTGCGTGACGGAGGGCCATTCGTCCTCAACGTCGAGAAGCTGAAGGAGCTCGGACTCACCGCGCGCGAGCACGAGATCCTCGGGCTCATCGCGCAGGGGCTCAGCAACCGGGAGATCGGCGAGCAGCTCTTCGTCTCCGAGAACACGGTCAAGACGCACTCCTCGCGGCTCTTCGAGAAGCTGGACGTCAACCGGCGGGTGCAGGCGGTCCAGAAAGGGAAGGAAATGGGGCTGATACCCTGAAATCACCCTTTCGTTGACTCGAAAATCACCCGAAAGCAGGACGCCGCGCGCCCGGGCCGACGCTAACTTGCCTGAGAAAAACAGGAGAGACGATGAAGAAAACGGTACTGAAGTACGGACTGATCTCGGGCGGCATCCTCGTGGCCATGATGGCGATCATGATGCCGCTCACCTTCTGCGGGAACGGCACGCTCTCATTCGAATACAGCGAGATCCTCGGCTACACGTCGATGATCCTCGCCTTCCTGATGGTCTTCTTCGGCATCCGTTCGTATCGCGAGAACACCGGCGGCGGCGCGATCACCTTCGGCAAAGCCTTCAAGGTCGGCCTCCTCATCACGCTGATCACCTGCTCCATGTATGTGATCAGTTGGGAGATCGTCTATTGGGGCTTCATCCCTGATTTCGCCGACAAATACGCGGTGCACATGATCGACAGGATGGAGAAGAAGGGCGAGTCCGCGGCCGCGATCGCGGAGGCGAAGAAGAAGATGGAAGAGTTCAAGGTCGCGTACAAGAACCCGCTCTTCAACGTCGGGATGACGTTCCTCGAGGTCTTCCCGGTCGGCCTGCTCGTCACGCTGATCTCGGCCGGGATCCTGCGGCGGAAGCCGGCGCTGGCGACGTAAGCCGAAATCGCACACCTGTCCGATTTCCGGACACGCCTGTTTCACTAACTCACACAAAACAAAGGCGCCACCCGTGGCGCACCCATTGCGAAATAAGGGCGCATGCGAGACAAAGCATGCGCCCTTGTCGTAGTGGATGACGATCAACTGGTCCTCGAGAGCATGGCAGTACTGCTGGGAGGGACCGGCCGGCCGGTCTATCTCTGCAGTGACATCGAGGCTGCGACCGTCGTCATCGGCCAGGTCGCGGTCTCGCACGTCGTGACCGATGTCCAGTTCTCCGGCCGTTTCGGTTTCGAAGGCTTGTCGTTCGTGAGCACGATCAAGGCGAAGCAGCCCGATTGCCGGATCGTGTCGATGAGCGGATACGACTCCGAGGAGCTGCGGAAGGAGACGATCGCGCGGGGAGCGGATGGATTTCTGGCCAAGCCGTTCGGACTCGACACGCTGGAAGAGGTCCTCGGCATCGACGTGACGAGCGACAGCATCGACGACGCGCGGATCATTCGCTTCCCGTCGCTCGCCGAGATCACCGACGGGCCGAGTCTCTTCGCGCACGTGCAGCCGATCGTCGATCTGCGCGAGGACGCGGAGCCGTTCGGGTTCGAGGCGCTCGCGCGCTACAAAGACGGTCCGCTGCCGGGCAATGGCTGGATGTTCGAGTACGCGCGGCTGCGCGGACGTTCGTACGAGCTCAACGCCGCATGCGTCCGCCGCGCGATCGCCGCGGCGTCCGAGCTGCCGGAGTGCAGCCGGATCTTCATCAACATCGATCCGGCCGTGCTGGCCGATCCGCGCGACATCTCGCAGACGCTGCTCAAGGCCGCGGCGGCGTACGACGTCGATCCGTCGCGGATCGTCCTCGAGCTCACCGAGGAGATGCCGATGTCGGGAGCGCCGGCGGTGCTCGAGGCGATCGAGGCGTTGCGGAGAGAAGGGGTCGAGTTCGCGCTCGACGACTTCGGCACCGGCTACGCGCACCTCGGATACGCGGCGGCCATCCGCCCGTCGTTCTTGAAGATCGGCAACCACCTCGGGACGTCGTTCGAAGATGACGAGACGAGAGGGAGGATCGTCGGCAGTCTCTTCGTCCTGGCGAAGGCGCTCGATTGCCTGATGATCGTGGAGGGAGTGGAGAGCGAAGCGACCGCGACGGCGGCGCGTCATGCGGGGATCCCGCTGGCGCAGGGATACTTTTTCGGCATGCCGGGCGCGGCAGCGGCATTCACTTCAGATAACTTCTGTTCCGGATCTCGATTTTTTCGCGTACCCTTGACGGTCGCGTGACGTCCACGCGCGACCATGGGGTCCGGTCGCACAGGTCCAGATAACGTTTCCGTCCTGAGAACAGGAGTCTGATGTGAGAGAGCGCACGCGCGTCGCTTCGGCGATGCGACTTCGTCTTTTCAGCAGTCTGGTAGCAGTCGCCGTGCTCGTTGCCGCGCTTCCCGCCGCGGCAGACAATCCGCCGTACTGGAACAACGGGGCTCCGACCAAGGGGGATGGCAGCGCGGCCATCAGCCCCTACACCTGGCCGACCACGGCGCAGTGGATTCCCTACTCCTGGGGAACCACCTATCCCGACTCGACGCTCAGCGACAAGCATCCCATCCGTGACCAGCGCGTTCAGGACCCGTCGAACGGCGGCACCACGCCGCAGAACTACGTCAACGTCTCGTCCGGCTGCTCGGATCAGAGCCTGCCGAGCATCTACTACTACTACGACTCGGTGAACAACGTGATCTTCTTCCGCTGGCGCGTGGAGCAGATCGCGAACAACTACGCCACCGGCCCGAGCCCCGGCGTATTCGCGAACACCAGCCCGTGGAACTCCGCGCTCTGGACCGTCTTCCTCGACCTCGACGGCAACGGCTATCGCGACTTCGCCATGCACCTCGACGGCTCGAGCGGCGCGCCGGCCACGCCGGTCGACATCCTCCGCTCGATCTGGAGCAATCAGGCCAGCAACTCGATCGACTACATCGGCAGCTCGGCGACGATCCACAGCCTCTTCACCAACCCGACGTCGTTCGTCAGCAACACCACCAACCAGATCTTCCAGTTCAACGGCAGCGCCGTTCCGTCGACCATCCAGTGGCCGAACGGAGCGAGCGAGACGACGTGGGACTACGGCACCACGCGCTCGATCAACATCAGCACCGGCGCGTGCGAGGAGTACTTCGTCGATTACGAGATCCCGCTGGCGATGCTCAATGCCGCGGCGTTCGGCGGCCCGACGCTCGACCAGTACCGGCCGTTCCAGTTCCTCTTCACCACCGCGAACAGTTTGAACAACCCGTTCCAGAAAGACGTCGTGTGGGAAGGGAACTTCGTCTGCGACGCCACCGCGCCCGGTCCGTTCGGCGATGCGGTGCAGCTCAGCACCGGTCTCATCCCGCAACCGATCTCCACCTCGATCACCGCGGGCTCGCCGGTCGGCTGCAACGTGCCGGTCGTGGCGCAGATCATGGACGCGCTGACGGTCAACAACTGTTCGTCGGTCAGCCAGCTCGTGCAGGTGCAGTTCAAGTACTACTACGACATCAACGGCAACGGCCTCGATGACGACGGCGGCACCTGGGTCAACATCTCCGATCCGACCGTGCCGGTCGGCACGACCGTCGCCGCGAACTGGAACCTCACGAACCTCATCCAGGGGCAGTACCTCATCGCCCTGGAGATCACCGACAACCGCGGCCACACCACGCAGACGTGGATGGGCAAGTCGTCCGCGACGCTGCTGCAGCCGTTCGGCACCGACAGCAACGGCCCGGGCGGATCGACGCGGCATCTCTACACGAACGTCCCGCCGATCAACCCGACGTTCCCCTACGCCGGCCTGCAGGCCTCGACCCTCGGCGTCAACTATCAGAAGGTGACGATCGGCGGCGCGTGCGGCGCGCCTCCTCCGACGGTCACGAAGACGCACAACGTCGCGAACGTGCAGCAGGGACAGCCGGTCACGTTCACGCTGACGCTGAGCAACACCTCGAGCACCACCGTCACCGTCAACTCCATCACCGACACGCTGCCGAACGGCTTCACCTACCAGAGCACCGGCGCCGGCACGATCGGCTCGCCGGCGACCACGCCGAACGTCAACGACACCGGCACGGTCACCTGGACCTTCTCGCCCGCGGCCTCGCTGCCCGGCAGCTCCACACGCACCTTCATCTTCACGGTGAACGCCGGCACCACCGGCGGCACGTACTTCAACAGCGCCAACGTCTCGACGAGCGTCGGGACGTTGACCGGTACGGACACCACCGGCGTGACCGTGAACACCGCGGCCCTGACGGTCTCGAAGAGCGTGGCGCTCGCGTCCGCTCCTTCGGTTCCGGTCACCAGCGTCAATCGCGGCGACACCGTGCGCTGGACCGTCACGGTGACGAACAACTCGCAGACCACCTGCACGAACGTGCAGCTCTCCGATCCGCTGCCGAGCGGCTTCACCTACGTCAGCGCCAGTCCCTCGCCGACCTCGGCGCCGGGCGTCGGCGTCAACGGCACCGTGACGTGGAGCGGCTACACGCTCGCCGCGAACGGCGGCACACAGACGTTCACCATCGACGCGGTAGCGACGACCGCGGGCTCGTTCACCAACACCGGAACCGTGACCTCGACGGAAGCGGCGACGGTGAATGCATCGGCGAACCTGTTCGTATCGGGTCCGATCCTGGCGATCAACAAGACGGCGAACACGTCGCTCGTCGTGCCGACGGCGAACGTCACGTTCAGCATTGCGTACGCGAACATCGGCAACGCCGCGGCCACGCTGACGTACCTCGGCGACTCGATTCCGACCGGCTACAGCTTCGTCTCCGGCACGCCTTCGGGCACCGGAAGCTGCGTCGGTACCGGCGTCATCACCGTCAACGTGACGGCGGGCGGCACGGGCTACACCAGCGCCCCGGCCGTGTCGATCACCGGTGGCGGCGGCACGGGCGCGACGGCGACGGCAGTCCTGACCGGTACGACCGTCACCGGGGTCACGATCACGAATCCCGGCTCCGGCTACACCTCCGCGCCGACCATCGGGTTCAGCGGCGGCGGCGGCACGGGCGCGACTGCGACGTCGGTCGTCGGCATGGCCTGCACCGGTCTCGGATCACTCGCCGCCGGTACCACGGCGTCGGTGACGGCGGTCTTCTCCGTGACCGCCGGAGCGGCCGCGACTTCGACGAACACGACGACGATCAACGCCTCGAACGCGGCGACGGCAACGGCGACGTTCGATGTGACGAAGCAGTCGAATACCTGCGCCTCGACCGTCTATCAGTTCCGCTCCACGCGCGGCTCGGTCTCGGCCGGCACAACGTACGCGGTTGGTTACGTGAACATGACGGCCGGCGGCACCGGCTACACCTCGGCGCCGACAGTCTCCTTCACCGGCGGCGGCGGCACGGGCGCAGCCGGCACGGCGGTGGGTAACGCCACCGGCGGCGTCGCTGGCGTCAACGTCACCAACGGCGGCAGCGGCTACACCACGGCACCTGCCGTCGGCTTCACGGGCGGCGCCGGCACCGGCGCGGCGGCGACGGCGTTCCTCACCAACGATCAGTACCTGGCCCTCACCACGGCCGGAGCCGCGGACTTCACGATCACGAAGACCGTCACGACGCTCACTGAAATGGCGCGTTTTTACGGTCCGGTCGACACGACGACGGCGAATCTGATCAGCACCGCCAGCGTGACCACGAGCTGGGACAATCCCACTCCGAACGGTACGAAGGTCGAATACACGATCACGCTCAACGACTTCGACTCGGTCAACAACACGAGCACGCAGATCGCTACCACCGGCATCGTCACGCGCAACAACGGCGGCACCTTCACCGACAACTTCACAGTTCCGGCGAACACGATCCTGAAGGCGAATCACCGGCTGCTCTGGATCATTTCGATCAAAGACCCGAACAACAACGCGAACACAACCGACACGCTGCACATCAACGGCACCACCGCCGCCACTCAGAGCTTCGGCACCGTCTGCCTCTCGCCGGTCCGCATTTCGCTGACCAAGAACGCGAACAAGCTCTCGGTCAACTCGACGGGCGACACGATCCAGTACACCGTCACCTACACCAACCCGACCGGCATCACGGTTCCGAACGTCGTCATCACCGATCCGATCCCGGCCGGCATGACCTTCGCCTCGGCCAGCCGCAACCCGGTCGTCGGCTCGCTCACCACGCCCGCGGTCAACGGCACTGGCAACGTGGTCTGGAACGTCGGCTCGGTCGCCGCGGGCGGCACCGGCACGCTGACCATCAACCTCAACGTCACCTCGTCGATCACCGGCACGACCACCACCAACACCGCGACGCTGACCGACGACTACACGCCCAACGTCACGGCCTCCATCAGCGCGGCGATCGCCAGCCCGAACGTCCTCATCACCAAGCGCGCAAGCGGCACGAACTACGTCCCGGGCGACAAGTTCTCGTACACGCTCTCGGTGGTGAACTCCGGCACCGGCGCGGCGGCGAGCACCGTCGTCACCGACACGATCCCGAGCTATCTCACGGTCCTGAACATCACGTCGTCCGCGACCTCCGTCGCGGCGATCAACCTCTCCAGCGGCGGCACCGGCTACACGTCCGCGCCGACCGTCAACTTCTCCGGCGGCGGTGGTACCGGCGCGGCGGCGACCGCGGTCGTCTCCGGCGGCGTCGTCACCGCGGTGCTGATCACCAACGGCGGGACCGGCTACGCCACGGCGCCGTCGATCTCCTTCACCGGCGGCGGCGGAAGCGGCGCGGCCGCGACGACGCAGCTCTGCGGCTCGCTGACCAGCTCGTCGCAGGTCGGCCAGGCGCTGACGTTCAACATCGGCGCGCTCGCCGCCGGCTCGACCACGCTCCTCAACGTCACCGTGCAGGTCAACACCACCGGCATCCCGGCGGGCCAGACGCCGGTGACGAACACCGCGTCGGTCGTCGACAGCTACAACACGACGCCGCGCACCTCGAGCGTCGTCGTCACCATCACCGCGAATCCCAACCTCACGCTCAGCGAGACGGCCACGCCGTCCGCGAATCGCGTCGTCTTCGCCAACGTCACCGCGGGCGGCAGCTACTCGACGCCTCCGACCGTGACGATCAGCGGCAACGGCTGCACCGGCGTCACCGCGATCGTCAGCACGAACCCGTCGGCCGGTCTGTCGAGCGGCTCGTACAGCGTCACCGGCGTGACGATCACCAATCCGGGCAGCGGTTGCACCGGCATCCCGACCATCACGTTCAACGGCTCGTGCGTCTCGTGCGCCGCCGCGACCGCGACGGTCGGTCCGGCGCCGGGCGACACCATCACCTACGTCCTCACGCTCGCGAACACCGGCACCGCCGATGCCTCGGGCTGCGTGATCACCGGCAACGTCCCGACCTACACCTCGTACACCAGCGGCGGCACGTTCAACCTCGGCTCGGTCTCGTCGACGTCGACCACCGTCGCCGCCGGCGGCTCGACGCAGCTCACGTACGTCGTCACCGTCGACTCCAGCCTGCCGTACAGCTATTCGTCGCCGTTCGGCGTGACGACGCTGTCGCAGACCGGCAGCGCGACGTCGACCAACGCGACCGCCCCGCCGAACGTCAACGCGACGCTCAGCACCGGCACCTCGCCGCAGTACGCCATGGCCAAGACTCCGGACGGCGACACGGTTGCCGATCCGCTGACCACCGTCTCCAGCAACGTCACCGCCAGCAGCAACGTCAGCGTCGCATCGACCGCGCTGATCAACGCCGGCGACTACATCGCCATCCTGAACGCCGGCTCGTACCAGGTGCGGCAGGTCACGGCGAAGAGCGCGTTCTCGATCACCCTCAGCTCCGCGATCACCGCGGCCGCGGGCGCGGACGTCATCCCGGTCGAGCAGTACACGCTCGCCTACGACAACAACGGCGGCGCCACCGGCCAGAACGTCGAAGTGAAGGACGTCCTCCCCGGCAGCCTGCTCTACGGCGGCCTGCCGTTCACCACCGTCGCCAGCGCGACGATCACCGCGGGCGGCAGCGGCTACGCGACCGCACCGACGGTGTTGTTCAGCGGTGGCGGCGGCAGCGGCGCGGCCGGCACGGCGACGATCTCCGGCGGCGCGGTCACCGCGATCACCATCACGAATTCCGGCAGCGGCTACACCAGCAATCCGGCCATCTCCTTCTCCGGTGGCGGCGGCAGCGGCGCGGCAGCGACCGCGGTGCTCTCCGCTCCGGTTCCGACGACCGCTCCGTCGGTCGGCTCGACCGGCACGCTCACCTGGACCATCGGCACCCTGGCCAACGGCGCGAGCGGCACGGTCTCGTTCCTCGCCATCCCGAGCGCGGCCGGCTCGTACGTGAACACGGCGATCATCACCGACGGCGTGAATAACGGTCCGTCGCTGAACGACCGCGATGCGTGGGATACCGCGACGACGACGTTCGGCGCGCTGAGTCCGACCAAGGTGACGTCGACTCCGGAAGTCCTGACGGGCGGAACGGCGTCGTACACCATCACCGTTTCGAATCCGCTCCCGGCGACGACGGCGATCAACGTCTCCGTCGCCGACAACCTCCCGACCGGCTTCACCTACGCCGCCGGCTCCACCGTCATCAACGGCGGCGCCTCCTCCGATCCGTGCGCGAGCTGCGTCGCGGCGGTGAAGGTCGTCTCCGGCGGCTCCGGCTACACCAGCGCCCCGACCGTCAGCTTCACCGGCGGCGGCGGCTCGGGCGCGGCCGCGACCGCGAACGTCTCCGGCGGCGTGGTCACCTCGATCACCGTCACCGCGGGCGGCACCGGCTACACGTCGGTCCCGACGGTCAGCTTCAGCGGTGGCGGCGGCAGCGGCGCGAGTGCAACGGCGCTCGTTCCGACTTCCACGGTCCCGGTCTGGGGCGGCCTGTCCATCGCGGCTGGGGGCACGCTCACCATCGCCTTCAACGCGACGGTCGGCGCGAACGTCCCCATCGGCACCTACGACAACGAGATCAACGTCTCGGGCTCCGTCCCGTCGCTCATCTTCGATCAGACCGGCACGACCGCTGAAGACGTCCACGTCTGCACGGCCGCGCCGACGATCACGGCGCCGACGGTCTGCGCCAGCTCCACCGGCAACGTCGCGTCGGTCGCGCTCCGTCCGCAGGCCACGTATCTCTGGTCGGTCAACAACGGCGCCATCATCACCACCTCGTCGACCGGCACGGTCAACAGCGTGAGCGTCGGCGCCGGCGGCACCGGTTACGTCACCGCGCCGGCGATCAGCTTCTCCGGCGGCGGCGGCACGGGCGCGGCGGCGACGGCCACGGTTCTCGGCGGCGCGGTCACCGCGATCACCATCACCAATCCGGGCAGCGGCTACACGTCCGCGCCGACCGTCACGATCGGCGGACCCGGCACCGGCGCGACCGCGGCCGCGGTCCTCGGCACCGGCATCATCTACACCGCCGGCACCGTCTCGCCGATCACGGTCAGCGTCACCATCACCGAGGACACGTGCTCGTCGACTCCGAGCACGAATGTCACCGTGACGGGGCCGGTCATCACCGTGCAGCCGCAGGACGTCACGATCTGCAACACGCCGTCGAACGTCAGCTTCAGCGTCACGGCCACCGGCACGGGCCTTACGTATCAGTGGCAGCGCAACAGCGGCTCGGGTTGGAACAACGAGACCACGCTCTGCAGCGGCACCACCAGCACCTGCTCGTTCTCCGAGAACGGCACGCACGGCGGCAACCAGTTCCGCGTGATCATCACCGGCTCGTCGTGCAGCGTGACCTCGAATGCGGCGACGCTGACGATCTCCTGCAACCCTGACCTGCAGTTCACCGCCGACAGCGGCACGCCGAACCCGGTGTACGCGGGCCAGAACATCACCTACACGCAGCAGTTCACGAACATCTCGACGCAGAACACCACCGGCGGCGCGGTCACCACCGTCGTATGGCAGCCGGTTCCGACCAACACGAGCTTCGTCTCGATGAACGTCGGCTCGGGCGCCAACGGCTTCACCTGCGGCAACACCACGAACGGCGTCACCTCGATCGCGCTCAACGCGGGCGGTACCGGCTACGCCACCGCACCGGCCATCAGCTTCAGCGGTGGCGGCGGATCGGGTGCGGCCGCGACCGCGACCGTCTCGGGCGGTGTGGTCACGGCGATCACCATCACCAATCCGGGTAGCGGCTATACGTCGGCGCCGACGGTCACAATCGGCGGTCCGGGCACCGGCGCGAGCGCGACCGCGAGCACCGGCGCCGCGGTCACCTGCACGACGACGAGCATCACGCTCGCGAACACGACCAGTCCGACGTTCACGCTCGTCGTGAAGGTCGATCCGTCGACCGCCGACGGCACGACGATCACCGACACGATCCGCGTCACGACGCCGAACGATTCGAACGCGGCGAACAACTTCATCAGCACCACGAACACCGTGCAGCGCCGCATCGACATCCAGACGGCGAAGGACGACAGCACCACCGGCGTCGCGCCGTACGGCAGGCACTTCATCTATCCGGGCAACCCGCCGACTCCGCAGAACCTGACGTGGAGCATCGTCGTGGCCAACGGCGGACCGTCGCTGGCGACGAACGTCGTCGTCTCCGACGAGATGCCGTTCGGTTTCACCTACAGCTCGTCGAACATCACCGGCGGCGGCAACACCTGCTCGTTCGCTTCGGCGACGCAGATCCTGACCTGCACCATCCCGACGCAGCAACCGACCCCGGTCATCACGTTCAGCGGTGGCGGCGGTACCGGCGCGGCGGCGGTTGCGACGGTAACCGGCAACTCGGTAACCGGCATCACGATCACCAATCCAGGCAGCGGCTACACCTCCGCGCCGACGGTCACGATCGCGGTCGCCGGCGGCAACGGCAGCGGCGCTACCGGAACGGCCGTCGTTTCAGGCGGCGTGGTCACCAGCGTCACGATCAACAACGGCGGCAGCGCGTACACCAACACGCCGGTCATCAGCGTCATCGGTCAGACCACGGTCGACACGCAGCCGGTGACGAACGCCATCACGGTCGCGTACACCGAGACCGACACGAACACGGCGAACGACGAGTCGAACGACACCGTCGTCATCCTCGCGCCGACGCTGGTCAAGATGTTGACCATGGACGGCGTGCAGAACAAGAACGGCGTCACGCTGACCTGGCAGACGTCGTACGAGACCGACAACCTCGGCTTCTACGTCTGGCGCGAGACCGCCGACGGCAACCGCCAGAAGCTCAACGATCACATCATCACCGGCTCGGCCCTCTTCACGAAGAGAACGATCACCTCGGGCCGCAGCTACCGCTTCAACGACCGCAAGCCGCCCACCGGTTTCGCGCAGTACTACATCGAGGACGTCGACCTGAACGGCACGCGCACCATGCATGGACCGGTCACGCCGCGCCTCGGCGCGAGCGACGTCGGCGGCGGTGACTCGACCACCGATCCCGATCCGGGCCTCGGTTCGGTCGGCGGCATCTTCACCACCGGCGACGGTCTGGGCGTCACGCCCGCCGCTCCGTCGGCGCCGCTCGCCGAACGCACCGCGCAGCAGTGGATCGTCGCCAACGACAAGGCGGCGAAGCTCGTCATCACGTCGGCCGGCTGGTATCGCCTGAAGAAGAGCGACCTCGTCGCCGCCGGCTTCGATCCGGGCTCCAACAGCAAGACCATCGCCGTGTTCGCGGACGGCATCGAAGTCCCGCTGCTCGTGAACGATGGTCCGGACGGCAAGCTCGATGCGAACGACACGATCGAGTTCTACGGCACCGGCGTCGACACGCCGACCGCCGGAGGCCACATCTACTTCGTTGTGACGAACAAGGGGAAGGGCCTCCGCCTGACTCCGCAGAAGTCAGTGAATGGCGGCGCGCCGGCACCGGCGAGCTATCCGTACAGCTTCTCGCGCACCGAGCGCTTCATCTACTTCGCCGCGCTGACCAACAACGGCGACCGCGACAACTTCTTCGGCCAGTTCGTTTCCGATTGGCCGGTGAGCGAGAACGTCACGGTGACGAACATCGATCCGAATGCGTCGTCGACGGAGCTCGAGGTCGTGATGCAGGGCGTGACCGACAACTTCGACCACGTGACCTCGGTCGTCATCAACGGCCACGAGGTCGGACCGGTCCGCTTCCGCGGCATGACGCGCAACGTGAGCACGCTTTCGGTGCCGGCGTCGTACCTCGTCAGCGGCGAGAACCTCATCACCTTCACCGCGACCGGCGGCTGGAACGACTACAGCCTCGTCGAGTCGGTGCGCATCACCTATCCGCATCTCTACAAGGCCGACAACGGCGCGCTGATGTTCACCGTCGCCGGCGGCACGCGCGTGGCGGTCGGCGGCTTCGCGTCGAATGACGTGCAGGGCGTCGATCTCACCGATCCGGCCGCGCCGGTCTCGCTGAGCGTGACGTCGTCGAACGGTACCGCCACCATCACCGCGCCCGACGGCGGCGCGCGCACGATCTTCCTCTTCGAAGGCTCGCGCGTGATGTCGCCGCCGCAGGCGGTGATGAACGTGCCGTCGACCTGGAACGACGCGAAGAACGCCGCGAACATGGTGATCATCACCAACAAGGCGTTCATCGACGCCGCGAACACACTGAAGCGGGCGCGCGACGCGCAGGGCGTGTCGACCGTCGTCGTCGACGTGCAGAACGTCTACGACGAGTTCTCGTTCGGCATGCACTCGCCGTACGCGATCCGCGACTTCCTCAAGCGGACGACGTCGTGGAAGACCGCGCCGCATTACGCGATCCTCATCGGCGACGCGAGCTCCGATCCGCGCAACTACATGGGCATGGGCAGCGTCGACTTCATGCCGACGAAGCTGGTTGCCACGTACTACCTGAAGAGCGCGAGCGACGACTGGTTCGCCGACTTCAACGACAGCGGCATCCCGTCGATGGCCCTCGGCCGTATCCCGGTGCGGACGGCGGAAGAAGCGGCGACGGTGATCGGCAAGCTGACCCGCCGCCCGGTTGCGCCTCCGACGGATTCGTGGGCCAAGAAGGTCGAGATCATCAACGACGTTCCGAACGGCGTTCCGTTCGCGAAGGCCGCCGACGAGGTCGCGCTGCTCGTCCCGACGCCGCCGTACAACGTCGACCGCATCTCGCTGACCACCGCCGGCGCGGGCGACGTCGTGGCCGCGTTCAACAACGGCTCACTGCTGCTCAACTACATCGGCCACGGCTCGGCCGAGATCTGGGACCAGGGCTCGTTCAGCACCTGGGCCGCGTACTCGCTGACCAACGGCGACAAGCTGCCGTTCGTCGTCACCATGAACTGCCTCAACGGCGTCTTCCACGACGTCTGGTCCGAGAGCGTTGCCGAAGGCCTCCTCAAGAGCCCGAACGGCGGCGCGATCGGCGTCTGGGCGTCGTCCGCGCTGACGTCGCCCGACCAGCAGTACCTGATGAACGCGGAGCTCTACAAACAGATCTTCGGCAGCACCACGTCGATCGGCGACGCGATCCTCAAGGCGAAGCAAGCCACCCAGGACCGCGACGCCAGACGGACGTTCATCCTGTTCGGCGATCCCACGCTACGCCTGCACTAGCCCCCCACCTCCTTCTCCCCCGCCCCGGCGGGGGAGAAGGTGCCGAAGGCGGATGAGGGGGT